>Ga0224495_10000002_pt1 | contig 646394 bp, 597 predicted proteins | sample SF_Jul11_sed_USG_FD_168128 | JGI IMG/M metagenome (GOLD analysis project Ga0224495, IMG submission 168128) | Sediment microbial communities from San Francisco Bay, California, United States - SF_Jul11_sed_USGS_4_1 | ecosystem: Environmental > Aquatic > Marine > Sediment | place: USA...
CCCCCTAGCGGTGCCGCCCTTTGCCCGTGCTCGTGGTTGGTTTTTCAATCCCACCACGAAGCGATAACGTCCTTTTATCTTTTCAATCATTTGCCCTAACAACAAAGCACTTCCATATCAATCACATAGAACATGATCGTCATGCCTTGCCCGTGCCACGCCCCGCGGGATTAGACGGAATAACGCCCCGCATGGTAAGATGAATCTAGATGTTTTAGGGATTTTTGAGACCCAGCACGGTTTGTTTAGAATGAAAGCTCCACCTGGGCAGCACCTGTTCGCCAATCAGAAACTCCAAAAAATCCCTAAAGGGGGGGTCGTCATGAAGAAGCGCACGAGCATGTGGCTAGGCTTGGTGGTGCTGGCTCTGGCAGGGTGTGGGGCGATGATCAATAGTGGGGGTGGTTCTTTTGTGAATGAAGGCGCCACCGGCGCTGGTGGGCCCCTTGTGTTATCACTCGGCAAGGGCCATGGGGGTCAGGTGGCTGCCAACGGAAAGAGTTACTATCAGGTCACCACTGCCGCAGCAGGACCGTATTCCATTATCCTAAATAACCTAACCGACAACGCCAACCCCTCCATATTCACCGACAATGGGTTTACCGCGGCCACCGGTCGCTGCTTGGTGTTCTCTGGAACAGCGATGGATTCATGTTCCGTAACCACGGCTGCGGTCAACACCGTGATCTACATCATGGTCAGCGATATCTCGGGCAACGGGGAATCTTTTACGTTGACCGCTGTTGGCAATGAAGGGGCTATGGGCCCTGGAGGGCAAATTGTGCTGGCGAAAGACACAGCCTATGGGGGTCAGGTGGCTGCCGCTGGAAACAGTTACTATCAGGTCACCTATCCTGCAGCGGGAACCTATACCATTGCCCTGAACAACCTGACGAATGATGCCGACCCTTATACCTTCACCGACAACGCGTTTTCCATGGCCACCGGTACTTGCACCAATTATGGCGGAACCAAGGCGGATACTTGCACGGTGACCACGGGGGCGGCCAACACAGTGATTTACATTAAAGTATCCGACTGGGTCTTCGTTGGGGAAACCTTTACCCTCACCCCGTAATGGGGTCTGGCTTATTGTCTTTGCTTGTCGGTCAATCTTTTTCCTCCGTGGTATTTTTTAAAATCCCTAAAGGGGGGAAATTCCCATGAGAAACTACAAAATTTTATTGCTGGGTCTAACAATGCTGACCCTGGCTGGATGTGAGGGGGGTGGGGGGAACAGCCCTAACTTTACCCAGAGTAACTATACAGACATGGGCCCCATTCTCACTGATGGGACCCCGGTACTTGGTAATACGGGGACCGGCATAGCGGACCGGTATAGCATGACCCTGACGCCCGGAACGATTTATACCGCTTCTGTTGTGTCCCAATGGAGCGGGAACTCAGTTGTTGAACTTCACCCTGATACCAACGAGAGATTTCCCCTTGCGTCAGGGATTTCTGTCAACGCCACTATTCCGGGAACCGTGGTGTTTAAGGCCCCAACAAAAGCCCCTCTGTATTTGTGGGTGCTTGGAAACTACCGCCTGACCGTGACCGCAGTGGGGGCGAAACCCATCGGGGCCCCGTCGATCTCGGCCATCGCCTTCAATCAAACCAGCATTACCAACGGCCAACCCTTCACGGGAACCCTGACCACCGCCAACGTCACCAGTATTTTTCTCCTGAGCAGCGTGTCGTATATTCACTCGGGGCAGATTTTGGAAATTGGGTGGGGGTCGGGAACAGCCACCACCTTTAGCGGCGAAACTCTGGGTGATACCCGCATCCAGACAACCACCATACGCCCGGCTTCTATTTTCCCGGTGGGAGCGCTGACGGTAATATATAATTACGACCCAGAGATTGGCCCGTATTACCATGTACGGATTCAAACCAATGCCAACAGCGAGTATTGGGAAGAAACCACCCTGCTTCCGCCCGCCCTTACGGTGAACAGCAATTCAGCGGTTTCACCCCTTGCCTGCGCGCCCACCCTTACCGCAACACCTGTTTTTGGCATAGACCCCGTAGCCTATGGGCAGTCTAATACCATCACCCTGGTCCCCAACGTAAGGGTTTCGGCGATTGTAAGAACCTACTACGCAACGATGGGAAATAATACTGCGACCATGAGTACTTCTGGTGTTGTGGCTGCTGGGGGAGGTGTGTTATCCATGCTGACGACGATCTTCAATACAAGCGGTAAAACGGAACCCATCTACGCTGAAGTAAACATGACCGCATCCACGGGCTCATGTACTGGAAACTATTTGGTGAAAGACCCCCTGCCCTATGATGCCTCCTGGGGCTATCAACTCTTTCCCCTGGTTACCGACTACATCGTGGAACAACGCGACCCGATAAATAGGGTCAACTATCGCAGCCCAACAAACATCCCGGTAGGGAAAGTATCTGTTCTGCCACAGTAACAAGCTGGTCTGAATATACCCTTTAACCCGGCCTTCCCTCCCAGGGGGCCGGGTTTTTTAATGGGAGAGGCCCCCTCATTACTCGAATCCATCGGCTATTCTATTCACCCGTTCGGGAAATATAGACTGGACGGGAACATGTGCATTACTTGTCGGATTCGATTCATTTTCTTTCCACGAAGGGGGCGCTGTCCAGCGGGGCACAGCCCCGCCTTTCTCGCCAAGAGGGGATGCCCGCAGGGGAGGGGGAGGGTTGCTTTTCCCGCAAAGCCCCCCTCCCACCAGCACCTCTCCCCCCTGCCCCCCTCCCCCTATATTCCTTTCAGGGTTTTGAACGCCGCCACCCGCTGGCAGTAACTTTCGGCACTTTTGCGGATGAGTTCCACCACTTCTGGAGGGTAGGTTTTTTTCACCACGGCGGGGCTGCCCACCACCAGGGAGTAGGGCGGAATCTGCACGTTTTCCAGCACCACGGCCCCGGCCCCCACAATGGACCCGGTGCCGACGCGGGCGCCGTTCATCACCACCGCCTGCATGCCGATGATGCAGTCGTCCTCGATGACGCAGCCGTGGATGATGCAGTTGTGGCCCACCGTCACGTTGGCGCCGATGATGACCGGGCAGGGCTTGCCGTCCAACCGCTCCGTGGCCGATTCCACGTGCACGGTGGTGTTGTCTTGAATGTTGGTGTTCTTCCCCACGGTGATGGGGGCCGAGTCTCCCCGCAGCACCGCGTTGAACCACACCGAGCTTCCGGCTTCTAGGGTGACTTGGCCGATGATTTTGGCGCCGGGGGCGGCCCAGGCGGTGGGGTCCAGGGCGGGGCGGTGGCCGTTTAACTCATAGAGCACGCTGTCGGTCATGGGGTTCCTTTTTGCTGGGGTTTTGTATTACACATGGGGGAATGGATTCCATCTGCTCAGAGTTCCCTTTCCCCGGCCAATCCGTCAAGACAGCCTGGGGGTTGCCTTCACTCTGAAACTGAAATGCTCTCTGAATCTGAAAAGGAAAGGGTGACCCGGATGAAACTGGCGAATCTGTGGGGCACGGCCCCTACCCCTGAAACGGCTCCCAACCCCTATTTGGAGCAATTCACCCACGGCACCTTTAAGGGGGTGCTGACCTGGGAGGCCCTGGATGCCCTGTGGGGGCGGGTGGCCCAGCGGGCCGGGGAGGGCTGGTATGTTTATGACCTGGCGCACGCTCCGCCGGGGGACCCGTTTTCAGAAACCCAACTGGCAGACTTTCTGGCCCGCACCGGGGAGTGGCTGCGGCAGCGCCAAAAACAAGACCATTGCGGCATGGTGTATGTGGACAGCCACGAAACCCCGGCCTTTCTGCTGGTGTACGACCCCAAGAATGCCGGGTCGTCTTGCGGCGTTGGGGGCAAGCGCACCTTGCCCGCCTACACGGTGTCTTTGCTGTCGCCGGTGGATTTGAAGCTGGCTTTTGACTAGAGCCATTCTCAAACCATCTCAAACCCTAGCGGCTTGCTCCGCTTTTGCCAAATTTACTCCACCCAACAGCATCCCTCCCGTTACTCGAAGCCATCGACTTCTCTTTTCATCCGTTCGGGAAACATAGACTGGACGGGAGCAAGCGCGTAACTCTTCGGCTTCGAGTTGTTTCCGAACAGCACCCCTCCCTGCCGCCTTTCAGGCGGCTGTCCCTCCCCATCGTGGAGGGAAAATACGTCTTAAGCCGAAGGATGGAGAAAAGAATCTGTTCAGTGTATGAAGCCGGACGGAAGCAAATGAATAACCTCTCGGCTTCGATTCATTTCCCCTCCACGAAGGGGAGGGGATGCCCCCGCAGGGGGCAGGGGAGGGGTGCCGTTGGAAGGGGATGCCCCCGCAGGGGGCAGGGGGAAAGCACCCCACCCTGCCGCCTTTCAGGCGGCTGTCCCTCCCCGATGGGTAGGGACAATACTCGATTCCAACGGATATATTACTCAGCCATTCGGATGGGTCGGGCGAATGGAAACAAGCAACGCCCAAACGCCATTGAACTCCCCCTCTCTTCGGGAGAGGGGGAAGGGGGGTGAGGTCCAAATACTCAAGTCAATGACCCGTTACACCACCCCCCAGGCTTTGATGGCTTCCATGGCCTGCCCCAGAGAAATAGACGCCACGCAGTTGAAGTAGGGGCAGGCTGGCCCCTGACAGCGAACGCAGGCCTTGGGGAACCGGCTGGCCAGCAGGTGCTGCCCGCCGGGGGGCGGCTGAGGGCGGCCCGGCGCCGGGGGCAGGGGCCGCCAGCGGGCGGGGGCGCTGACCCGGTTTTGGGGGAAAAACCCCAGGTGGGGAATGCCCGCCCACCCCGCCAAGTGCAGCGGCCCAGAGGAGTTCCCCACGAACAGCCGTGCGGAGGAAATGAGCCCCGCCAGCCCCGGCAGGTCCAGCCCGGTTTCCACCCGCACCCCAGAGAGCCCCCCGAAGGCCTGTTCCAGCACCGGGCGGTCGGCGGCATCGCCCACGGCGGCCACCGAAAGCCCGGCGGCGGTCAGGCGCTGGGCCAGGGCAGAAAAGTTTTCCAGGGGCCAAGACAATGCCGTGGCGTTGCGCTTGTAGGGGTGCATCACCACCCAGCCTCCCCCGGCGGCCCAGGGGGGCGGGGGGGGGCTGTTCAGGCGGGGGGGGAAGTACTCCGGGGGCAGCCCCAGGGGGCGGGCCAGGGCCAAATTCAATTCCATTTCGCTGAAGGCAGATCCCTTACGCGACTGAACGCTCCAGGCGTTGAACCGCCAGAAAAAAGACCGGCGGAGGCTGCCCACCCGGATGGGGATGCCCGCCTGATGAATCAGCCGGGCGGAGCCGGCTTCAGGATAGGCCAGCACGGCGGCATCGTATTGGCGGAGGGTGATGTTGCCCAGCAGGGTTTGGCGCAGGGCGGCGGCTTGGGCGGGGGGGTGAGCGTTGGCGTGGCGTTTCAGCAGCACCCCTGGGTCTTCCAGCACCTCGTCCACGCCCTCCAACAGGCGGGCCACAGGGGCCAGGGGGGCGTGCACCAGCAGGTCCACCCTGGCCTGGGGGAACCGGGCCTTCAGCAGGGTCACCAGGGGCAAGGTCAGGATCAAGTCCCCCAGGCCGTCGTTCCGCACCACTAAAATTCTGGCGCCCCCCTGGCGGCTGAACAAAATGCGCTTGGCCCTGCCCGGTGAGATCATTTCCCAGCCCCCGCAGCGGTTGGCGCGGGGTGGCCTGGGCCATCCCAACGGGCGCCATCGAACACAATCCAATCCGGGCCGGGGGGGTCTCCGGGGGTGCGGGCGCCATGAACTGGGGGCGGGGGCAGCCAAGCCGGGTCGGGGTTGTCCAGGCAGCGCAGGTTTACCACCACATGATCGGGATTGATTCGAGGATGGTTAAACGCATGGATGCCGCAGGTGGAGCAAAACAGATGCCGGGCGGTTTTGGTGGCAAAGCGGTAATCCGTCAGGCGGTCCGCCCCCGAAAGCAAATGAAAAGCCTCTGGGGCCACCCGGTGCAGCACGGCGGCTTTTTTAGCGCACAGCGAGCAATTGCACAGGGTGGCCCGGTCTAGCCTTGCTTCCAGGCCAAACCGCACCTGTCCGCAATGGCAGCCGCCCTGGTACTTCCTCAGGGGGGTGTTGGGCTGAGAGGCGGGGAGCGGAGCGGGCGCTTTGGCAACCTCTTCCCAGTGGGCGCCATCGAACAGCACCCATTCCACCCCCTGGGGAGAGACCCCCGCCGGAGGAACGGGGGGCAGCCATTGGGGCAGAGGATTGCTCACCGTTCGCAGATTCACGTTGACGAACCCTTGATCAATCACGGGCAGAATGTACAAGTGAATGCCGCACACCGAACAAAACCGGTGGCGGATCAATTTGGTGTTAAACAGGTAGTCGGTAAGGTGTTCCTCTCCCTGGGTCAGTTGGAACTGATCGGTCTTGACCCGGTGGTTTACCACCCCCTTCTTCAGGCAGATGGAGCAGTTGCACACGGCCGCGTGCTTAAGTTGGGTATCCAACTGATATTGAACCAAGCCGCAATGGCATCCCCCGGTGAGAATGGGCATAACCCTCCGGATGTAAATGAAACAGGGGCTGGGTGAACCCCAACCCTGGGCCATCCTACCCCAAAAGGATGGGGGGGAACAAACCCATTCAGGGAGAAAAAGCCACGGCAAGACAATTGGATTGAACGAAACACGGGAATAAAGACGAATCGAGCAGGGCAACCACGGGGGGAGGTAAAACAGAGGGAAGGAAAACGGGGGGACTGGAAGGGAGAAATGAAAAAAAGGTTCTCAACCCAGAAGTTCCAGGTGAAAATCCAGCCGATCGGGCGACGCCAGACACCCGGGTTGCCCTGGGTGCCTGGAGCCGTACAAAACGGAAGAGAAAATTAGGCGGGCCGGACGTTGCGAGCGGCGAGGCCTTTGGGGCCTTCTTCCACATCGAATTCCACAATCTGGCCTTCCCGCAACGTGCGGAAGCCTTCCATGCGGATTTCAGATTGGTGCACGAACACGTCTTTTCCACCCGAGTCAGGGGTGATAAAACCGAAACCTTTGGTTTCGTTAAACCATTTCACGTTACCTTTCACGGCGAACTATCTCCTAATGCTAATGTCTACTCAGCGGGCTTTCCCGGAATACGGGTAGGCCAGACGAAGGTGATAATACAAACAGGCGGCTGAGTCACGCCTGCTGGGAATCTCCTCTTCCGTACTGCACGGCATACAAACAGACCTTGCAATGGAGCGGTTACTTTTCCCCCTCCCGTGCTTCCGAGGCTTCCGTAAAGAAGCCCACGGCCGGAGTTGAACCGGCGACCTACGCATTACGAATGCGTTGCTCTACCAACTGAGCTACGTGGGCGTATGTGGTCGGATTCCGGTGGAAACACATGAGCGAAAGTGGTATTCCGTGGGGGTTGGGCCGGGAGAAAACCCCCCGACCGCAATGAATGATTAAAGCATAATCCAAGCCGTTTGGAAACGAAAAAAAAGACATTGAGCAAAATAAGTGTTTTTGAGGGGGTTTTCCCGTATTCCCGAGAGGGAATCACAGTTACCGGGCCGGAATGACCGCCGCGGGGAAGGGAATTCCCTTGGTTTGGGCTTGGCGGCGGGGCTTGACCGGTTTGTGTTGGGCGATGGGTTGGTCGGTGCGCAGGGCAAACTCTAGGGCTTGAAACAGGGTTTCATCCTTGGGGGCCCGGTGCCCCACCCCGGCCACCCGGTCGTATCGGTGGGCCACGCCCGCCGCTTCCAGCCGCCCCAGGCTGCCCTGCAGGCCCGCCAGGCGGATGGGGTCCTCGAACTCTCCCATGAAGAATTGGAAGCGGAACCCCCGGGCCCGCATCCGCGAAAGCCGTTTGGGCTCCCAGTAGCTGGTGCGGCTGCCAGAAATCACCGCGCCGTTGAATTGGTCGGGGTGGCGCAGCGACAGGGCCCAAGACAGGTCCCCCCCCAGCGAGTGCCCCGCCAAACCCACCCGCTGCCGAGAGATCGGGTAGCGCATCAGGGCCTTTCCCAGCCCCTCTTTCACCCGCCGTTCGTAGCGGGCAATGGCCTGGGCAAACCCCTCGGCGGAGTGGTCATCGGTGGTTCCTTCTCCTGGGGGAAGCAGCACAAAGAACCCGTGGGCGTCTAGGTCGGCGGGGTTGGGGTAGCGTTCTCGCAGGGTATTTTCCCAGCGTTTCTGCAGGGAGTGAAACGGGTTGTGGTCGCTCAGCAGGTGGCTTTCCAGGTAACTTTCTGACGTGCCAAAGGTGGCGGGCAGGATGACCAGCAGGGGGTATTCCCGGTCCATGCGGTAGCCCGGAGGGGTGAGCAGCACGGCTTCTCCCAAAAACACCCGCTGGTGGCGGGCCCAGGCATACATGCCAGCCAACCCCACCATCAATAGCCCCAGGGCCAGGGCCAGCGCTGCCGCCGGGCGGTAGTCGGGACGGCGCATCCAGCGGGGTTTGGGGGCGGCGCGGTTCATGGTATGGGCTGGGTGCAAAGGCATAAAAAATGGCACCTAGAAAAGTTAGAGTGAAAACAAAGGATGTCTCACGGGTTGGGTTTGCAAAAGACCCTACCGGAACGGAATCGCAAAAGAAAGAAAAATCAGCGGGTTGAAAGAAAAAGGCTGAAGGGGGGAGAGGTGCTGTTGGGATGCCCGTAGGGGGTAGGATCGGGGTGCTGTTGGAGAGGGATCCTACGGTAGTGAATGAATCAACATCCTCACGAATGATCTAGAACGGCTCTCTTACGATGTTGTGTTCTGTGTGTTCGATTGATCGTGTTCAGACGGATTCTTTATGGAATCCCCGGCTAGATTTGCTTGCCCCGATGGGGGATAATTTTCCCCGAACCCCGGCTCTCCCGGATATTCTCCCACCCTCTCTTTGAGCCCCGCCGTGAGCCAGCCCAACCCCACCCTGTGGAGCCTGTTGAGGTCCCGGGGTTTTTTTCAGCAATGCACGGGAGAAGAGGGGGAGATTGAGGCCGCGGCCAAGGGGCCGGTCACGGCCTACACCGGCTTCGACCCCACGGCGTCATCGTTTCACGTGGGGCATTTAATTCCGCTGATGGCCATGATGCACGTTCAGGCGGCGGGCCACCGGCCCATTTTGCTGCTGGGGGGGGGCACGGCCATGATCGGCGACCCCACCGGCAAAAACGAAATGCGCCAGATGCTTTCTCGCGAGCAGCTGGAGGCCAACACCCAGGGCCTGCGCAAACAAGCCGAAAGGCTGCTGCGCTTTGGCCCAGGCCAGGCCGAAATGGTGAACAACGCCGATTGGCTGATGAACTGGGGCTACATCGATTTTCTGCGGGAAATTGGCCCGCATTTTTCGGTGAACCGGATGCTGACCTTTGAGACGTTCCGCACCCGCATGGAAACCGGCCTGTCGTTCATCGAGTTCAACTATCCGCTTTTGCAGGCCTTCGATTTTTTGGAGCTGCACAAGCGGTTCGGCTGCACCGTGCAGATGGGGGGCGATGACCAATGGGCCAATATTTTGTCTGGGGTGGACCTGGTGCGGCGGAAGACTGGGGGCCATGTGTTCGGCTGGACCTTTCCCCTGCTCACCACCGCCAGCGGGGCCAAGATGGGCAAGACCGAAAAAGGCGCCGTGTGGCTGGACCCAGAACGCACCAGCCCTTACGATTATTATCAGTTTTGGGTGAACGTAGACGATGCCGATACGGCCAAATGCCTGGGGTTTTTTACCCAACTGCCCATGGAGGAGGTGGCCCAGTTGAGCGGCTTGGAGGGTGAACAACTGCGCCGGGCCAAGCAGGTGCTGGCCTTCGAGGCCACCAAGATCATTCACGGTGAGGAAGAAGCCAAACGGGCCGAGGCCGGGGCCCGGGCGTTGTTTGGTGGTGGGGGCGACTTGTCTCAGGTGCCCTCCGCCCCGGTGTCTCGCGCCCGCCTGGCCGAGGGATACCCGGTGGCCGAGGCCCTGGCCGAGCATGGGATGGCCAAAACCAACAGCGAAGGCCGCCGGTTGATGGAGCAGGGCGGGGTCACCGTGAACGACCAAAAGGTGACGGACCCCTTTGCCAAGTTAAATGTGGAAGACGCCCAGGATGGAGCCTTTCTGTTAAAAGTGGGGAAAAAGAAGTTCCATCGGCTGTTGGTGGAACCATGACCCAATCCGCCCAAGCCTCCCCATCCCCCTCTTCTTCTCCCCGCCGCAAACCCCCGCTGACCACCCTGGGTCACCCCCGCCTGGGCAAGGTCTCTCCGCCGGTAACCCCGGATATGCTGAAAGCCCCCTGGTTCCTGCCCCGGCTGGAACGCATGGCCAGAGCCATGGAAGCCCACGGGGGCATTGGCATCGCAGCCCCTCAAATCGGCTGGTTTCGCCGGGTGTTTTTGATGGTCGAGGACGTTCCTTTAGAGGAGGCCAGCGAATTGGAGGAGGATGTGCCGGGCCACCTGATGTGGCTAGACGAAGCCATGGAGGAAGAAAACCCAGAGGAGGAAGGCCCAGAAGAAGATCCAGGGGTAGAAGAAGCAGGTCAGGCGGGTGAAGACATGGCGGGGGGGAATACGGGGGAACATCTGGCAGAGGAAATTCGGGAAGAAGAAGACCCCCAGGCCACCACTCAACGGCTGGTGGTGTGGATCAACCCAGAGGTGACGGAGTTTTCCCCAGCGTTGGGCTGGGCCTGGGAGGGCTGCTTAAGCGTGCCTGGCTGGCGGGGCTGGATCCGCCGCCCGCTGACGGTGACCGTGAAGGGATGGGGGTTGGATGGCCGCCCCTACAGCAGGGCCTTGGCTGGCTGGAACGCCAGGGTGTTTTTGCACGAGTTCGACCACCTGGACGGGGTGTTGTTTCCCCAGCGGGCCATGCACCCCAGCCACTTGGTGACCCTGATGGAGTTTGCCCGCCGCCGCCGCTGGCCCCACGATTGGCCTGCCCCTGGGGCCAGGGATAACCTCCCGGGCACCATGTACTTGCCTCCCCCTGCGCCTTCCGTGGCCCCAGATGCAACCAAGGTGTTTCCGGCCACCTCCATGCCCGACCCCGACTGGTGGCACAGCCTGTGGCCAGACCCCCAGGGGGTGATGGCCCTGACCGGGGTGCGACCCGGCCAGCACGTGGTGGATATTTGCTGCGGGGATGGCTGGTTTACCGTGCCCTTGGCCCGGCTGGCCTCCCCCGGCCGGGTGGAGGCGGTGGACCTGCTGCCAGACATGCTGGCCGCCACCGAGCGGGCGGCTCAACAGGCTGGGGTCAACAATATTCGCCCGTTGGCCTGCGATGCCATGACGCTGGCCCCCCACCTGGAACAGCCGGCTCAGCTGGCGGTGATGGCCAACACCTTTCACGGCATTCCTCAACCCACCGAGTTCTGCCGGGCCGTGGCCCAGGCCTTGGCGCCGGGGGGTCGGCTGGCCATTCTCAACTGGCATGCCCGACCCCAAGAGGAAACCACCGTGCTGGGCAAACCTAGGGGCCCCAAGACAGCCCTGCGGTTAACCCCAGAGCAAACCAGGGCCCTGGTGGAACCGGCGGGGTTCCGCCAGGAGCGCGTGGAAGAATTGCCCCCCTACCATTATTTAAGCGTGTTTCAACGGTTGGGATGAGGTGGTTTTCAACAAAAGATCGTAGTTCGCGGTGAGCACGGTTTCTCCCCGTTGGTTTAGAACTGCCCCATGGAATTTCACCAGACCCCCGTGGCTCTGGGGGGTTTTTCCCACCGCTTCAATCTGGCCGTGGATGGTGTCTCCGGGAAACACCGGGCGGTTAAATTCCAATTCGGTGATTCGCCGCATGGCGATGAGGGTGCCCTCGAACAAACCGGTTTGCTCAATCAGCCCAGACAGCACCCCCACCACCAGCAGGCCATGGGCCACGGGCCGGCCAAAGGGCGTGTGCTTGCAAAATTCGGCATCGGTGTGGATGGGGTTGTGGTCGCCGGACAACTGGGCGAACAGGTCCACATCGGCCTGGGTAATCGTCCGCTCTGGGGTGGTGAAGGTCTGCCCCAGGGCAAGGTCTTCGAAGTAAATTCTCATGACTTCCAGATGCTCCTTTTCCTTCCAGTAGTTTCTGTTTTTGGGATGATCTGGTATATTGTTTTTTTTCGATGTCGGCAGGGCATCTTCACTCACCTGGAAGAATGGCTGGTGACACCCATGAGAGCCCCGATGGAACAATTTTTAACAAGTCACCCTCACCACAATTCCGCCGAACTCCTTTCGATTTTGCGGGGGTTGACCCCCTTTGCTCCGTTTACCGACGAAGAGTTGAGTTATTTGCTCCCATTTTGCCACATCATCAACCTGGCCGAACAGGATGAACTGATTCGGGAGGGAGAGCCCTCGGACAACAAAGCCTACTTCTTGTTAACCGGCGAAGTGTCTGTGTATGTCAACGGTAAGTTTATCTTAACCCTGCGGCGGCCGGGAGACATTGTGGGGGAAATGAGCTTGGTGAGTGATGAACCCCGGTCGGCCACCGTTCGGGCTAATATGCCCAGCCGCTTTTTGATGATGGCCCCGCCATTGGGGCCCGCTGAAAACGACAACGAAACCCTGCAATCCTACCGCCTGCGTTATTACTTCTCTCGGATGTTTTCCAATATTCTCACCGAAAAACTGCGGATTACCTCGGACCGGGCCAAGATGTATGAGGACGCCCTATTGAAAATTCACGAGGCCGAGGCGGCCAACTTGGCCAAGACCCAGTTTCTTTCCGCCATGAGTCACGAGTTGAGAACCCCCCTCAATTCCATTTTAGGGTTTGCCCAGTTGATGACGGCAGACAGTGAGATCAAGAAAGATCCGGTGCAGTCTGAATATGTGGAGTATATTCTGAAAGGCGGCCAGCATTTGTTGTCTTTGATTAACGAGGTGTTGGACCTGGCCAAAGTGGAGTCGGGTCATATGGCGGTGTCGATGGCATCGGCCCCCCTGGGGGTGCTGGTGGAGGAAACCCTGACCTTTGTGCAGCCCATGGCCCAAAAACAAGGCATCTCTTTGCTGAATGATCTGCGGCCAGATCAACCCATTTGGGTGATGGCCGATTACGGCAGGCTGCGGCAAATCCTGCTAAATTTTCTTTCCAACGCCATTAAATACAACAAAGAGAAGGGCAGCGTCACGGTGAGGGTCCGATTGGGGCCCTCTGGCACGGCCCGGCTGTGCGTTACCGACACCGGGTTGGGCATTCCCAGCGACAAACTTCCGGGAATGTTTCAGCCCTTCAACCGGCTGGGCATGGAATCCTCCGCCATTGAAGGCACCGGCATCGGCTTGGCCATCAGCAAGAAAATCACCGAATTGATGGGGGGAACCATGGGGGTGGAAAGCGAGGAGGGGCAAGGCTCTACCTTTTGGGTGGAATTCCCCCTGGCGGAGTCTCCCTCGATGGATGGATTACCGGGGTCCCCGGATGCGGGAACCCGGTAATCGTTGAATTACTCTGGCGGTTCTTGCCAGAATCCCCAATTCAGGCGAACCTAGTGAGTACAGCCGGTGATTGTAAAGCACCGAGTTTGTTTCTGTTGTTTGAATACTCGGTACTTTCCATCGTTTCCCGTTTTTTTCTCTTCCTATCCATTCCAATCCCCTTTGCCTTATGAAACGGCCCCCTCTTTTTACCCAATTGAAAGAGGAAGGCCGGGAACTGTGGGATGCCCTTAAGACCCCTCGGTTTTACGGCATCATCCTCACCATGGTGGCGGGGATGCTTCTCATCACGGCGACCATCAATGCCCTGGTGATTCCCAACAAGCTGGTGTCGCCGGGCATCACGGGGGTATCCCTGATTCTTAACTATCTGGGACTGGCCCCATCGGTGGGGGTGGCCTTTTTGGCGCTGAATATTCCCATCTTTTTGGCGGGCTGGCGGGAATTCGCCCTGAAGCACACGGTGTTGTCCATTCTGGGGGTGGGGTTGTTTTCGCTGTTGGCCGAGGTGACCCGCGACGTGCGGGTGGAACAACCGGACCGTTTGATGACCTCGCTGCTGGCGGGGTTGGCCACCGGCGGGGGGGCGGGGTTGTATTTGCGGCTGGGGGCCACCGCCGGGGGCATGGATGTGCTGGCTCTCATCGCCCGCAAACGGCTGGGGGTCACCATGGGCTCGGTGTTCATTTCCATCAACGTGGTGATTTTGGCTTCCAGTTGGATGATGTTCGACATCAACACGCTGGTTTATTCTGGCGTGTATATGTTTGCCAACTCTTGGGCGGTGGAGCGGGTGCAGACGGGTTTTTCTCAACGACGGGTGGTGCTCATTGTGTCCTCCAAGCCCCAGGTGGTGGCCGAAGAAGTCATTCGAAGATTGGACAGGGGGGTGACATTTCTGCATGCGGAAGGCGGATTTAGCGGCAAAGAGTCCCGGGTGATTTTTTCTGTGATTAACCTGATGGAACTGGGGCGGATGAAGGACCTGTTGTATCAAACCGACCCCGATGCGTTGATGACCGTGCTCGATACCACCGAAGTCATCGGTAGAAAGTTTCAAGGCTGGGAAGAGCAGGGCTTTCGCCCAACCCGCGGATAACCGAAACACAGCGCCCACCCTGAAGGCCGCCCAGATATTGACGGCCTGCGAGTCGCTCGCTTGGAAGAAGCCTTGGGATGCGGTTTTACTCTAGAGAGGATATTCTTATAGAGATTCCGAAACGCCCTAACCGATGAACCCCTGTAACCATTTATCAGCCCTTTTTTGATCTACGGAAACCCATGAGCACAGCAAATAAAGTTCGTATTGAACGGCTTGAATTTAACGTGACCCACGGTTGTATCTTGAAATGCGAAAATTGTGATCACCTGTCACCGTTTTTTCCGGTGGCCGATGATATGAACGGCAAAGCGGTAAATTTGCAGCAATACAAAACGGTGGTGGAGACCCTGGCCAAACACATTGTCTTGGATGAAATGGTGATGCTGGGGGGGGAGCCCTTGTTAAGTAAACAATTGCCAGAATATTTGCGACTGGCCAAAGAAACCGGTTTGGCCAAAAAACTTACCCTGATTACCAATGGGTTTTTGTTGCCTAAAATGGATCCAAAGGTGCTGGATTATGTGGATGCCATTACGGTCAGCGTGTATCCCTCCATGCCCTTAGACCGCAGCAAAACCAAGGAAACCGAGGAACTGTGTAAGACCCGAGGTGTGCCTATCGAGTTTTTCACCCAGCGCCATTTTCAATACAGCGTTCTGTCCAAACGCATCAACAATAAAAAACTGGTGGGAGAAATTTTTGAAACCTGTTCCCTGGCCTGGACCCAAAAATGCCACACCATTTTTGAGGACACCATCACCCGATGTTCCCGCGTTCCTTTTTTGGACATAAAATTGAGAGAAGCGGGGGCCATCAGCAAGAGCTTGCTGGAAATGGATGCGCTGAAAATTGTTGACCGCCCCGGCTTGGGGGATGAAATCGCCGCCTATTTAGACAGCCACACGGTGATGGAAACCTGCCATTACTGCCTGGGCACCGTGGGCAAGCCCAACAAGCACACCCAATTAACCCCCCAACAAATTAAAGACAACGTGTGGACCCAGCTTGAAGTGGACCACGCCATTAACTGGGTCAAGCTCAAGCGCAGGTTTTGGACCAAGAAACTATTGGGCCGATTTTAAATGAGTTGAACGGGCGATTTGTCTGGGATCAGGCGGCCTGCGGGTGTGATGTTCAGTGCGGTGCCTTCAAAAAGCGGCTCATCCCGTCCATGACCTGTAACAAGTGTTGTTGGTTGGGGGGCTGGGGCAGGGGATTGTCGTTGGGGTCCAGCACTTCTACCAAACCACTGTCACTGACCACCGTAATGCGGTCGGGTTCTCTCAGCCCAAAACGGATTCCCCCGGATACCACGACAAACGGCCGCCCGCCTGGGGTGAGTAGATGGGTGCCCAGGCTGTAGCGGTTATAGGGCGTGGAGCAGCCCAGCAGGTCTCGCATCAGGGTAGGCGCCACGTCTAGTTGGCTGGTCATGTGATGGTAGGCTGCCGGGGGCCTGCCGGGCCAACGCACAATCAGGGGAACCCGCGCGGTGTAGTCCATAAAATTGGCCGCGTGCCCCCAATAATTTTTCTTGGAATCGTTGAACTCTTGCCCGTGGTCGCCCGTAATCACCACCACGGTGTTCTTATCCAGCCCCCTGGCTTTGAGTTTGGCCAGAACCTGTCCTGCCAAGACGTCGGCGTAATACACCGCGTTTTTGTACCGATTGAAAAATGGCGTAGGGTCAAAATCCGGGTTCAATTCAAGATAGCGGATTTCCTTCCACGAGGGCTGGAAAGGCTCTCTCATGGATTTGGGATAGGCATAGGCATGGGGGGCATCGTAGAACAAAAAGCCAAAGAACGGCTTGGTGCCCGCCTGGTCTAGCATGGCCAACATGTGATTGGTTATGTCCCGGTCTCGCTGATCGGCGGAGCCTTCCTTTTGGCGCAGGGTAATGCGTTCGGCCACATCGGCAAACACCGTGCGGTCAAACTCTGGGCTGGTGAGGGCGGCGCTGGCCTGCACTTCCAGATGATAGCCCTGGCGGGATAGTTCGTTCACCAACAGCGCCCCCTTACGCTGGGTAAGCATGGGGTTAAAGTAGCTTCCATACAGGCCATAAAACAGGCCGAATATTCCATAACGGGTTTCAATACCCGCGGCGTAATGGTGGTCGAACACCTGACTGGTCTGGGCATAACGCCACAGGTTGGGGGTGATTTGGGGGGTCAGGGCATCACCCCGCCAAGAGTCGAGCACGATCAGCAACAGGTTATAGGGCTTGGCGGAAGCCTTGCAGGCCAGGGGTTCCAGGGGGTAGTTCACCCCGTTTTCCGCGTCGGGGGGGCCTATCCTGGTGCCTTCCGCTGGGGCCCAGCCATGCTGGCGGAAGAAATCATCGGCCCGCAGAAACTGCCCCCAGGGGATCAACGCCGCCTGACGGGTGATGGGGGTATAGCGGTTGGCATCGGCCCAGCCATGCAGCACCTGCCCGGCCATGATCCAGAGGAATATCCCCGCCGCCACCGCCCAGCCCCGCTTCAGCCAGCCCCGTTGCAGCAGCCCCCACACCCAGCCCCCCAGCCGCCATTCCAGCCAGACCACCAGCAACAAAATGAGAATGGCTTCCAGCCATTCCATCCAAGAAAATTCAAAAATTTCGCTGGCCGCTCCGCCCAGGATCAGGTTCCACACCAGGGCGTTCATGTGAAAGCGGAACAACTGGTATACCTGGGTGTCGCCCAGTACCACCAGCACCAGAACAGTAAAACCCAGGGTCCCTGCCAGCCGTGCCGCGCGGGGCCAAACCAAGCCCGCCAGGGCGGCAAGCAGCCAGGGCAGCAGGCTGATCACCACCATTTGCCCTGGCATGGCCAACAGCAGAAACACCACTCCGGCCCATTGGCTGGGCCACAACCCATGGGCGCCATACCGCGTGGCCATGGCCGTTAACAAAAGAGCGTTGGCCAGCAGCAGCCAGCCCAGCCAACCCAGGACCTCGCCACGGTTGCTAGGTGGGGGGGTCAGGAGAGGCCCAGCTGCTTGTCGTCCACCTTGCCGGAGAAGATTCAACAAGTTGGCCATGACGCCCATAGGGTGGTGGAGGCTGTGAAAATAAGGGGGGATCTAAAGTCTAATTTCCATGGGGGACGACCGGATCGGCCAGTTCCTTGGTGATGGCCTGAAACTGGGGAATCACTTTGAGGAAAGGTTCGGCCAGGGCGGGGTCCAGTTTCACGCCAAACTGCTTCTTGACATAATCCACGGCCTCCTCAAAGGACCAGGACTTTTTATAGGGGCGGACAGACATCAGGGCGTCGAACAGGTCACACACCGCGATGATACGGGCGAACTGGGGGATCTGGTCTCCATTGAGCCCTTGGGGGTAGCCCGAACCGTCCCAATGCTCATGGTGGGTCAGGGAGATTTCCCTGGCGGCCTGGAGCAGGGGAGAGGTGTGGCCCCCCAGCATGTCGGCCCCAATGCGGGGGTGGGTTTTCATGACCGTCCATTCTTCTGGAGAGAGGGGGCCGGGTTTCAGCAGAATGGCGTCGGGGATGCCGATTTTCCCGATGTCGTGCATGGGAGACACCTTCACCAGCATGTCTTGCTCGGCGGGGCTAAGCCCGGCCTCTTGACCCAGCACGCCGCACAGGCGGCTGATGCGGATGACATGGTTGCCCGTTTCGTTGTCGCGGAATTCTGCGGCCCTGCCCAGGCGGCGGATGATCTCCAATTGGGTTTCTTCCAGTTCCAGGGTGCGTTCCTTCACCCGTTGATCCAAAATTTTGTTTTGGTCGCGGATTTCTTTATGCAGCAGGCGCACTTCCAGCAGGTTGCGAATGCGGTTCAGGCATTCCAACTGGTCAAAGGGTTTCAGCAGCAGGTCCTTGGCCCCGCCTTGCAGGGCGGCGTGTTTGCTTTCCGGGTCGGTCTGGGCGGTGAGCACCAACACCGGCAAATAGTCGCCGTTCATTCCCTCCTGCATTCGCCGCATGACCTCGATGCCATCGATGCCAGGCATACGCAGGTCCAGCAACACCAAGTCGTAGGGGTCCTTCAGAAACAACTCCACGGCTTTGTAGGGGTCGGTCAGGTATTCCACCCGTTGGAACCCAGCACTGTTCAGCAAAAACCGGATGAGCGCCAAGTTGGCGGCGTTGTCGTCCACCACCAGCACTCTGGCTTGGCGCATGGCGTCGGAGAAAGGCTGGCTGAGGGTCATGGGGTATCCTGGTTTTGAGACAGAATCTGGTTCAACACCTGATAAAAAGGCCCAAGCTGAATGGGTTTGGTCAGGTACTCCACAAACCCGGCGTTCTTGCCCCGCTCAATTTGCTTGGGCATGGCGTTGGCCGACACGGCCACCACGGGGATATCGGCGGTTTCGGGCAAAGTCTTCAGTTTTTCAAGGGCCTCAAATCCATCCATGCCGGGAAGGTTCAAGTCCATCAGGATCAACTTGGGGCGGTGGGCCACCGCCAGGTCCAGGCCAATCTCTGCCGAGGGGGCAGTGAGCAGGCGGATGTCGGGGCGCTGGGCCAGGATTTTGGTCATCAGCCGCAGGTTGTCCGGGTTGTCTTCCACATACAGCACCAGTTTGGAGGCCCCGCTGGCAATCCCATGGGGGCCTGTATTGCCCCCCTGGTGTTCCTCCCTAGAGGACGCCTCTGGGGTGATTTCCATAGGTTCGGCTTGGGGGAACTCCACCCAAAACGAAGAGCCTTCACCCTCTCGGCTTTCCATGCCGATGCTGCCCTGCATCAGCTCGGTAATTTTTTTAGAAATGGCCAGCCCAATGCCTGTGCCCTCGACCGAGGACATTTCCATGCCCAGGCGGTTGAAGGGGAGAAACACCTGGGCTTGCTTGGCGGCGGGGATGCCCTTGCCGGTGTCGGTCACGCATAACCGAATGCGGCCGGTTTCACCAGGGCAGACCGTGACCGTAGCCTGGCCGCCTTCTTTGTTGTATTTGATGGCGTTCGACAAAAAGTTCAGCAAAATCTGCCGCAAGCGGCTGGCATCGGCCTTGATCCAGGCGGGCGTTTCCGGGTTCAGGCCGTTGACCAGGGTGACGTTCCGCTTGAAGGCCACCGGCCGGTTGATGGACAGGCATTCTTCCACCACGTGGGCCACCTGAATGGGCTCGATGGAAAACCGCACGTTGCCCGACTCGATCTTGGCCAGGTCCAGTACTTCGTCAATCAGGGCCAGCAGGTGCTGGCCCCCTTTCATGATATACTCCAGGTATTCTTTTTGTTCCAGATTTTCCTTCCCCGCGTTTTCCGCCTGCATCAGTTGAGCAAAACCCATGATGGAATTCAATGGGGTGCGAAGCTCGTGGCTCATCGAAGATAAAAAGTGGCTTTTGGCCACGTTGGCGGCTTCGGCCTGGCGGCGGGCTTGGCGCATTTCTTCTTCCGCCTCTTTGCGGGTGGTGATGTCTCTCACCATGCCCACGAAAATGGGGCCCTCATCAAACACGGCCTTCGACACGGAAAGATCCAGCGGGAAGGTGCTGCCGTCTTTACGCAACCCCGCAACCTCTCGCTGGGCTTTGCCGATGATGCGGGGGACCCCGGTGGCGGCGTAGCGCTCTAAGTACCCCTGGTGTTCCGAGTGATAGGGCTCCGGCATCAGCATATCCACGTTTTTGCCGATGACCTCTTGGGCCGTCCAGCCAAAAATACGCTCGGCGGTTTGGTTAAAACTTTGGATGATGCCCTGCTGTGAAATGGTGATGATGCCGTCGGCGGCGGACTGGAGGATGACCCGGGTGCGCTCCTCGCTTTTATGCAGTTCCTGGGTGCGCTGGTGGACGGTTTTCTCCAGGGCGGCTTGGTTTTCGGTCAAAATGGCTTCGGCCTGCTTGCGCGCGGTGATGTCGAGCAGGTACACGGCCAGCCCGTTGGGGGTGGGAAAGGCCCGCAGGTCCAGCCAGCGGTTTTGGGGCGGGTAATAGCCCTCGTCGGTCACTGGGGTGTTTTCCCGCATGGCTGTTTGCAGCGGTTTGAAAAAATGAGAGGCCAGTTCGGGGAAGACATCCCAGAGTTCTTTGTTGAACACGTCTCGCTGTTCGGACCCCAAAAGCTCGCTGGCTTGGTGGTTGACGAAGCGGATGGACCAGTCGTTGGCCAGCAAAAAGAACCCGTCGCGGATGTTGTCGAAAATGGCTTTTACCTGGGCTTCGGCCATGTCGCGGGCCCGCTGGGTGGCGGCCAAATGGGTGCGGGTTGAAAACAGGCTGGTTTCTACCCGCCCCAAATACACATAGAACCCCACCCCCAAGACCAGCATGATGGCCAGCAGCCCCAGGATAAAGAACAAGAGGGAGTGGAAAATGAAATAATGGTGCTGAGACAAATCCACCACTTCCAGCATCAAGCCAAGGGAGTTCCCCTCCGTGTCGTGCAGTTCCACCAACCGGGCGTGAATGGCGGAATGGAGAAACATCCACAACGTATGTCCCACATGGCCGGGAGACAGGGTTTTCCCGGCCAGCTCTTCCGCGACTTGGGGGGGAATGGCGCTTGCTCCACCCGCCAGGGCGTGGCTGGCGCTGAAGTCCCAGTTTCCCTGGTGCCCCTCAACCGCAATCCGCGACTGCCAGATGTCTTGCTGGGTGTGCCGCTTGTCGGTGAGCAGGATTAAGTTGACCCCCTGTTTGCGGAGGTCCTGCAGCAATTGCTGGGGGTTTAAGCCCAAAGAAACATAGCCGATGACCCGCCCTTTTTTCACTACGGGTCTCAGCCCCTGGTACACGATGGTGCCCGCGGCGTCTTGGGTTAGGGCGAAGGAGATGTCCCAGCGGCCCCCCTGGGTGAGAGATTCAGGGAGTTGAGGAGAGTCTTTGGCCCCTGGATGGAGGCGGGCCAACAGCTTCCCCTGGGCGGAAAACACCCTTAGATGGGACACCCGCCCGCTGGCTTTGAACTTTTCGAACAGGGGTTGAACTTCGCCAGATACCCGGTGCGCATTTTGGGTTTCCATGGCGTTCAGCAGGTTGTCGTTCATGGCCAGGCTGTCCAGCAGGGCAGACATCAGGGCCTTGTCCTGATCCCCCATTCGCAGCACGGAGGATTCAACCTGCTGGTTGATTTTCTCCAGTTCCTCCTCGATTTCTACCCACTCCATCCAAAACACCATCACCGCCGTGAACAGCATCACAAACGTGAGAGCCACCCCCAGGGGCAAAATCGTTTTCAGACGGATGTTGTCATCGCGCCAATGGGTCTCACGGAAGCGTTGCAGCCGTTTCATCAAAACCATGGAGAAACACGGGGGAAAAAGGGGTGGAAAGCCAAACAAAATTAGTAAATAATAATTCCCAATAAGTATTCTTTATTTTTATGCAAAAGAACATACCATCGGGAAAATCAAGTAAATGAATTTTTCATTATAGCCAATGGAGAAAATATATTCAACAGAAAAGAATGTGGGAAGGTTTTTCCCACATGGGTTATGGCGGGGATTTGGCCGATTTATGAGTCGTAATAATAGAAGATAGGAGAGGATCAGAAGCCTATAGGCGCGCTGCCCCCACGCCTTCGTTTCACGGAAAAACCCCTGGCAATGCGGAGTTTTAGCGGAAAGATGGGATTTAGAATACGGGTGAGTTGGGGATGTAAATCAAGGGAAAGAAGGGAAGGAATCGTAGATAATCTCAATAATCAATGGCCCGCAGCACTTCATACAATCCAATAATACCCACCGGACGGTTTTGGGCATCCACCACAATCAGGGCGCGGATTTTCAGGGTTTCCATGGTGTTCAGGGCCCTGGCCGCCAGGGCGTCTGGGGTGATGGTCTTGGGGTTGCGGGTCATCACCTGAGAAACCGGCTGCCCCAAAAAGGCCAGGGAGGGGTCTTTCAGGTGCATGCGGGTCAGGTCCCCCAGGCTAACCAGACCCGCCAGCCGCCCCTCGGCGTCTTGCACGGCGGTCATGCCGTATTGCTTGGCCAGAATTTCCGGGATGATGTCGGTGAGCAGGGCGTCTTGGGTTACGCAGGGCAATTTCTCCCCAGAGTCCATCAAATCTCCCACGGTGGTAACCAGCTGCTTGCCCAGGGACCCCCCTGGGTGAAACAAGGCAAAGTCTTCTTCCTTAAAGTTGCGCAGGTCTAACAGGGCCACCGCCAGGGCATCGCCCAGGGCCAGGGCTGCCGTGGTGCTGGCGGTGGGGGCCAGGCCCAGGGGGCAGGCTTCTTTGGCCACGCTGGCGTCTAGGTGAATTTCGGCCCCCTTGGCCAGGGTGCTGGCCGGGTTCCCGGTCATGGCAATTAAGGTAACCCCCATGCGGCGCAGGGGGGGCAGCAGCCGCACCACTTCCTCGGTGTTGCCGCTGTTGGAGATGGCCAGAATGATGTCGCTGCGGGTGATCATCCCCAGGTCGCCGTGAATGGCCTCTGCCGGGTGCATGAAGAAGGCCGGGGTGCCGGTGCTGGCCAGGGTGGCGGCGATTTTGGCCCCCACGTGGCCGCTTTTGCCCATGCCGGTCACCACCACTTTGCCGGTGCAGGTCAGCATTTTGCGGGCGGCCTGGGCAAAGGGCTCTCCCAGGCGGGGAATCAACCCCTCCATGCCGGCAATCTCCGTGCGGAGGGCGGCCTTGGCGGCGTCTAAAATACGGTCGGTTGAGGGGATAGGTGGTGTCATGTGCCCTCCCTTACAATTCGGTGAATTTCTTTCAATTGCCTGCCCAGGGCTTCCACCTCGTCCATGGGAATCATGTTGGGGCCGTCGCACAGGGCGATGTCGGGCTGCTCGTGGGTTTCCATGAACACCCCATGGGCCCCGGCGGCGATGGCGGCCCGGGCCATGGTGCCCACGTATTGGCGCTCTCCCGCCGACTTCCCCCCGCCGCCGGAGGGCAGCTGGATGGAGTGGGTGGCGTCGATGACCACCGGGTAGCCGAACTGGCTCATGATGGGGAAGGCCCGCATGTCTACCACCAAGTTATTGTAGCCAAAGGTGTAGCCCCGCTCGGTGAGCAGAATACGCTGGTTGCCCGCGGCGGTCATTTTGTTCACGGCGTGGCCCACGTCTTTGGGGGCGATGAACTGGCCCTTCTTCCAGTTTACGATCTTTCCGGTGCGGGCCACCTCGGCCACGAAGTCGGTTTGGCGGGAGAGGAATGCCGGAATTTGCAGAATGTCCAGCACTTCCGCCGCCAGGGGAATTTCCTCAAAGCGGTGAACGTCGGACAGGATGGGCACCCCCACTTCCTGGCGGATTTGCCGGAACAGATCCGCTGCTTGCTCCAGCCCTGGGCCCCGAAAGCCATCTACCGAAGTACGGTTGGCTTTGTCGAAGCTGGCCTTGAAGGCGAAGGGAATGCCCAGGCGGCCAAAAATTTCTTTCAGCCGCTTGGCAAAGGCCAGGGTTTGCCCTGGGCGCACGCTGTCTTCAATCACGTCGGGGCCAGCCAGCACAAATAGGGGAACCTTTACGTTGTGAAAACTTTTCAGCGAGAAAATGTCTGGGGTCATGGGGCGGCGGCAGGGAGGGTGCGGGTGACAATGCGGGTTCAGCCCACAGGGTATCACACCCCCCGGATGAGGCAACGGTTCCCCCTTAGCCTGGGTCTTAGCCCATGGTGGTACATGGAGATTGCGCCTTTACGAAAGTTGCGTTTTTCCGCCTAATGTGCTTAATATGCGCCATTTTGGGCGCTATGGTTTCCTTCTCCTGGGTAAAGCGATGTTCTCTCTTCGCGGTGTTATTCTGCCTGTTTCCCTGGCCCTCCCGCTGGTCTTGTCTAGCTGCAATATCCCCAAGGCGTACAGGGGAACGGAGTTCCTGCTGCCCACCTGCGGCTACTGCCCAGACATCGCCCCCCCGGCGGCGGTGACCACCCCCGCCAACGTGCCGGTGACCCTCACCTACACGGTCACCGACACCGACAGCCCGGTGGTGACCCTGGCAGCGGTCAAGGCCCCCACCAAGGGCACGCTCTCGGCGTTTACCCTGGCCACCACCACGGGCAACATGACCAGCGGTTATACGTTTACCTTCACGGGCACCTACACCCCAAACGCCACCATGGCCGGGGCGGATTCCTTCGACCTGCAGGCCACCGACAATTCCCCCACCCCCAACGTGTCGCTGGTACCCAAGGTGAACGTAACCGTGACCCCCTACCTCACCGGCATCACGGTGGCTCCGGCGAATCCTTTGGTGCCCAGGGGCACCACCAAGCAGTTCAGCGCGTCGGGGGCTTACAACGATGGCGTTGCCCGCCCCCTGCCCAATGCCTACACGGCTGCCCCCACCTGGAGCAGCGGCACCCCGGCCAACGCCACCATCAACAGCACGGGGTTGGCTTCGTTGCCGGCCACCGGAACCATCACGGGCACGTCCGTCATCACCGCCACCAGCGGGCTCATTTCTGGTACCACCACCCTCACCGTGGACATGCCCACCCTGGTCAGCATTGCCGTGACTCCTGGCAACGTCACCGTGCCCAGGGGCACCAGCCAGCAATTCGCCGCCACGGGAACCTTTGTTGACGGAACCACCGGGGTCATCACAACCCTGATGACCTGGTCCAGCGGCACCACCACCAACGCCACCATTGTCAGCACCTCTGGCTTGGCCACCGCCATCAACACCGGCAACATCACGGGTACTTCTCTCATCACCGCTACCGACCCGGCCAGCGGAAAGAAGGGAACCGCCACCCTCACCGTGGGCAACCCTAACCTAGTGAGCATCGCCGTGGGGCCGGGGCCGGGCTTCACCGTGCCCCGGGGCACCACCCAGCAGTTCACCGCCACGGGAACCTACTCCGATACCCAGGCGTTGACCTTGCCCAGCGTTTACACCGCCGCCCCCACCTGGAGCAGCCTCACCACCACCAATGCCACCGTGAACGCCACTGGCCTTGCCACGGCGGTAAACGGGGGAGCCATCGGTGGAACATCTTCTATCCGGGCAACCAGCGGTGCCATCATTGGCAGTTCTACCCTCACCGTGGGCAATCCCAACTTGGTCAGCATTGCGGTAACCCCGGCCAATGCCACCATCCTCACTCGGCAGACCCAGCAATACACCGCCACCGGAACGTTCTCAGATACCACGGTGGTGCCCATTTCCACCTACGGCTATACCGCAACCTGGACCTCCTCTAACCTCAATTCGGCTACCATTTCTGCCGCGGGCTTGGCTACGGTGGTGTATGCCGGGGTGGGCACCGGAACCATCAGCGCAACCAGTGGGGGTGTCACCGGCTCCACGGGCCTCACCACTGTTCTTCAGCAAACCTGGGTTAGCGGGAGTAACACGACGGGTGCCCTAGGGGTATATGGCACCCAGGGCGTTGCCGCTGCCGCCAACGTGCCGGGGGCAAGGGATAGCAGTATTTCTTGGGCAGGCACGGCGGGCGACCTATGGCTGTTTGGGGGAAATGGCTTTGCCACCGCCGCAGGAGGGCCGACCTTTCTAAATGATCTTTGGAAATTTAACCCCACCACGGGCCAATGGACCTGGGTTAGCGGCAGCAGTGGGTATAGTGCCCTGGGGGTGTACGGAACCCTAGGTGTCGCCGCCGCCACCAACGTGCCGGGGGCTAGGTATTACAGTGTTTCTTGGACAGACACGGCGGGGAACCTGTGGTTGTTCGGGGGAAATGGCTATGGCGCAGCAGCGGCGTTGGGTAATCTGAACGACCTGTGGAAATGGAACGGTACCCAATGGACTTGGATTAGCGGAAAAAACGCGATAAGTGCCACTGGAGCATATGGCACCAAAGGCATCGCCGCCGCAGGCAACGTGCCGGGGGCACGTAGAAACAGCATTTCCTGGGCAGACACGGCGGGGAACCTGTGGCTGCTCGGGGGATTCGGTAATGACACCACCACAACGGCGGGCTACTTGAATGACCTGTGGAAATTTAACATCGCCACCAGCCAATGGACCTGGGTCAGCGGGAGTAACACGACGGGTGCCCTGGGGGTGTATGGCACCAAAGGCGTCGCTGCCGCTACCAACGTGCCGGGGGCTAGATTTGGCAGCGCTACCTGGATAGACACGGCGGGAAACCTGTGGCTTTTCGGGGGGCAAGGTTTTAGTGCCTCTGGGCCGGCAGGCTGGCTGAACGACCTGTGGAAATGGAACGGCACTCAATGGACCTGGGTCAGCGGAGGCAGCGCGGTAAGTGCCACCGGGGTGTATGGCACCAAAGGCACCGCCGCCGCCGCCAACGTGCCTGGAAGCCGATACATTAGTGTTTCTTGGATAGACGCAGGGGGGAACCTGTGGTTGCTAGGAGGGTATGGGTTTGGAACCACTACATCGGGCTATCTGAACGACCTGTGGAAATTTAACCCCGCCACCGGCCAGTGGACTTGGGTCAGCGGCGGCAGCGCGTTGGGTGCCCTGGGGGTGTATGGCACCCAGGGCACCCCCGCTGCCACCAACGTGCCGGGGGCACGGCAGGCCAGCATCTCCTGGAAAGACACGGCGGGGAATCTGTGGCTGTTTGGAGGAAACAATGGATTATCGAGTGTCATGAACGACCTGTGGAAGTTGAGCCCGTAAAGGCACTTGCCCCGTAAGTAAAACGAAAAAACCAGCGGGCAGAATTCCAGAACCCTTGGAATTCTGCCCGCTGGTTTGTTTTGAGATGAAGAGGTGAGGTTGAGAGAGGGGGAAACGTCTTGCGCCGGGGGGCGTAAACCCGGATAATGGCCCTTCACAATGGGATTGAAATTTGCTGAGGGGTTATGGATACAGGGATGATGTTGGGGGTGGGTATTGCGCTGGGGCTGGCTCTGGGGTGGCTTTGGGGAAAGCTTCAGGCGGCGACCGTGGTGGCCAACCTTCGATCGGAGGCGGCCCGGCTGCAGGCGGAAGCCCAGGCGGGGAAAGTTTTGCAGGAGGAAATTCAAAACATTCGGGCCCAGAACAAGCTAGAGTTTGAAAACCTGGCCCACACCCTGATGAACACCCAAGGCAAGGCCCTGGCCGACCAACACACCCAGGGGCTGAAGACCCTGCTGGATACCTACCAATCTCGCATCAAGGTCTTTGAAGAACGGGTGGAAAAAAACACCGAGGGGGCCAGCGTTTTGCGGGGGCAGATTGACGAACTGGTGAAGCTGAACCGCCAGTTGAGCACTGGGGCGGAAAATTTGGTGCTGGCCCTGAAGGGAGATCGCAAATCCCAAGGGAACTGGGGGGAATTGGGGCTGGAACGCATTCTGGAGGCCTCTGGATTGCGGAAAGACCTGGATTACCAAACTCAGGTGTCGGTTGAGGGAGAGTCGGGGGGGCAGCAGTATCTAGACGTCCGGGTTCTGCTGCCGGAAGACCGGCACGTGGTGATTGACGCCAAAGTGTCTCTAACCAACTATGAGGCGTTCAAGAGTGCCTCGGATGAAAAAGAACGCGCCAAACAATTGAGCCTGCATGTGGAGTCGGTGTGGAACCACGTGAAGGACCTTTCCGATAAGCACTATTCCAGGGCCAAGGGGGTCAACAGCCCAGACTTCGTGTTTATGTACTTGCCTTTGGAGCCAGCCTATCTGGAGGCCGTGGCCGCCGACAGGGAACTGGTGATTCGCGCCTGGGAAAAAAAAGTGGCCGTGGTGACTTCAACCACTCTGTTCGCCAGTTTGCGGACGGTGGCCTCTATTTGGAAAGTGGAGAATCAAAATAAAAACGCCATTCAGATTGCCGAGGAAGGGGCGCGCTTGTACGACAAATTCGTGGGGCTGTTAGAGGATTTTGCGGATATTCGACGAGCGTTAGATGGCGGAATCCGGGGGCATGACAGTGCGTTGACGAAAATTCAGGGAAAGGGGGGAATTGCCAGTAAAGTGGAAAACTTGAAAACGCTGGGTGCTAACCCCAAGAAAAGCCTCGACGCAAAATATCTGGAGTAGGGGAGTTCACGAGGACATATCTTTGAAATTACAGGCTATGCGCCATGGGTCTGTCTGGTTATCCTATAAAAAATGTTGAGGGTTAAAGATTGTGATTGACTCCCTCCCCCTGTTTTTGATACGGATAGTTTCCAAAGACCATAGGTCTGGATGGACGTCATCATCCTGTGAGAAAACTGAAATTTAAAAGGTTTCCCCCCTTTTTCCTAGGGCGGTGCCCGCGGGGGGGCGGTGTGCAGAGAGCGTTAGGAGTGTTAGGCAGAGAGCCCTAAAGTTTAATTATTTATTTGTGAATTATTCTATGAAGGGGTGATGAGCCCCGACCCTATTCCGGGGCCTTATAACCAAGGTCCTTTTCATTCAGGAGATACCAAGATGGCAGGCATCAATTTCAAGGCTGGTCCCAAGATGGTTCATCCCGAGGCACCCTCTGCGGTGGGCTCTCGGAACTCCCTGAACCGCGACGGGAGAAATGAGTACAACGAAGGGCAGATGATGATTGATGAGGAGGTGGATAAGCTGATTAACCACGTCCAAGAAAAACTGCCCCCTGAAGTGCTGCAGGAACTGAACGTGATGGGGAACGTGAAGTCTCACCTGCACAACTACTTCAACCAGTCTTACCAAAACATGCTCAACCGTTACTTGGTAACGGCCGAGGATGAGTTGTCCAAAAAAATTCGGGACATGCTGGACAAAGAGGAAAACAAAGCCCTCAACCGCTACACGCCCAAAGAAATCCGCGAACTGGTGGAACAAGCTGGCGACCCCAAGGTGTTCAACACCGGCGAGGTGGAAAAATCCATGGTGAACATCATGGGCCACCTGCAGGGTCACTTGGCCAAGGGCTCTACCGAGTTTGAAGGCCTCACCACGCACATCTTGATGCAGCGCAACGACGTGGGCGGCCTGATTGCCGGCGAAAACGCCTACTCCATTCTGAAGGCCTCGTTTAAAGACCACTACTTCAAGCCCGACACCGTGATGGAAGTAAACGTGGCCTTGAATATTTTGGATCACGAGTTGATCAGCGCCGTGGTGCCCTACTACGTCACCACCGAAGCTCTGGTGAAGGAAATCATCGCGGGGCAAATTCACGAGTTGATTGACCGCGAAATTGCCGACGTGAACAAGCAATTGGAAGCCGAAGGCCGCAACAAGCTTTCCGCCAACGAGCAGGTGTTTGAGAAAATCAAAGCCCTGGAAAACCACGTGGACGACGACGCGGATGACGAAGACTCCAAGCGCTACCAATACATTTCCATGGGGTTCATGGAGCGCCTGAAAAACATGGGTGCCGAATTGGACAACATTCCCGCCGATGCCGATGGCGTGACCCAAACCATCGTGCGGTTTTTGAAAGCCGAAAACCTGCACAACCGGGGCTGGAGTTCCGCGGTGAACAACCTGACCCGCATTCTGGATGACACCCGGTTGGGCTATCAATACGTGGAAAACCTGAAAGACACCCGTCGGCTGTCCATCCGTGAATACGAGCAGACCGACATCTCCCGGCTGCCCGACGAGCGCTACAACTTGTCTCTTCGCTACCTGACCCGCGAACAGTTGGTGGAAGACCAAATCGCCTACTCTGCCCAAATTAGCGAGTTCCGCCGCGAAGTGATGCGGTTGTGGGACGTGGTGCAGGGCATTTACCACGAAGAAAAAGCCAAACAAAAACTGCGGGATTGGGATGACGTGGTGAACTCTACCCTCAGCCGCCGCGGTCGGGGCGGTGCCGGATGGTTTGAACCCGGCAAAGAGGGTGGCCCGCAATGGAACGAAATCACCTTCATTCAGCGCAAGCTGACCAACCTGGAAGAAATGAACCAGACCTATGCCATGCTGGTGACCGATTTCCAGGAGCGCTTTCGGATTGTCCGCCGCCGCTTGAACGAAATCTTTGACACGGCCTTCCCGGAACACCGGATGGTGGTGGAGCAGCGGTTGAACTTCCTGGAAACCCAGTTTTCCGCCTTCATGGCCGAGGTGAACCCGTACCACATTCAGCCAGGCCTGGTGCTGGATCTCCGCATGACCTCCATCAAGCGGGGAAAAACCACCGTGAAAATGATGGCCAACGTGCTGAACCACTATTTGATGTCACTCTCCAAGGATTATGTGATGGGGACGGTGGGTCAGTCTCACCGCCACGCGAACGTGGGCGATGCCATGGGTTCGTTCGGGGAAGCCTAGGCCGGAAATTCCCTCTTTATTCGTTCTGTCTGCGTTCTCCCGCCCCTTGCTTGGGGCGGGAGAAATCAGCCAGGACTATCACTTCACCGGGATCGGGTTTCAATGCCGACCCCATTGTTCGTTCAACAACCATACCCAGCATCCGGAGTTTTTGGTCATGACCAACGAGTACGCAGCACTTAGCACTCGCAAAGGATTTAACCGGTCTCTGAGCCACTTCCGGCTGGTGACCCAGTTGTCGGAACAGGCTGGGCAAGGCTTGAACTTGGCCGACCTTGTGGACGACCTGGAAAAAGATAAAAAAATCCAAAAGTCACAAATTGGGCCAATTCTGAACGCCTTGCTGGTGGAAAAATTTCAATACCAAACGTTGTCGTTCAACTTGGTTCAAGACATGAAAACGTTTGAGGACATTCAATCTCAAACGGAAAAATGGAACCGAGCGGAAATGGTTGCGGCCTATCACCATCCGCAGTTGGGCATTTCCCTGATCAACCCGAAGCGGAAGAACCATTGGGATGGGGTTCAAGATTTAAGCCGCCATGAATTGGTGGTGCTGTATGTGAAGGGCGTTCGGGACCAGGATAAAGCCATTGAACCTCAAGTGTTGGCCGGGCTGAAAGCCATGATGAACGGCGGAACGCTTCCGGCGGGATCTTCGTTCCACGATGCAGCCATTAAGCCCGTGGTGATGAAACCGAAGGTGGTGGAAGCCCCAGCCGAAGCACCCGCGCCCGCCCCTGCTGCGCCGGTGGCCAAGCCCGCGGCCCCGAAACCCGTGGCGGCAGCGCACACCCGGCCCGGCGCAAAGCCCGCGGTGGTGCCCCCAGCCAGGGGCACGGTGGCCACTAGCCGCAGGCCCGAAGTGAAACCTGTTGCCAAACCCGGTCGTGTTGGCACCGCGCCCGGCCTGCGCCCGGCCGTTGCCCCACCGTCTCACGCCAAAGGAGGTCCCGTGTCGAAACCACAACCCCCCACCGCTACCGCCCCCGCGGCCAAGGCGGCCGAAGGCCCAGCGGCGAAAGCCGCCGCCCCAGCAGATGGGGGCAACCGGGCACGCATGACCCCCAAATACAGCATTCAGGTGACCAACGAGTTGTTCCATAACGGAAACGTGGAAGCCTGGAAAAATATTATTGAATCCTTCAAGGTCAAGTTCACCACGTTGGAGGTGCACATTTTCCACGATGGCGAAAAGGTAAACGACATCAACTCCTTGTTTAAATGGGGGAAGGTGAAGCACGGAGACGTTCTTCTCTTTTCCATCTCGGGAGAGGAAATCCAAGGGGTGGCCAAACTGCAACGATACCTGTTTGAAGGCGCCAGTCCGCGTTTCCATAACTTTTTGAAAAAAGACGTCAACAAGGCTTTGAATCTCTTTTAACCGCGACGAAAGAATCCCATGGCTCAGCTGATCGAATTTAACAAGGATGTTTACCTGGAAGGAACCGATCTCCAGGAGCGTTTTGGCCTGCGAGGACGAAACGTGATGCAATTGGCCCAATTGAAGGCGCCCATTGCCCCTGGGTTTATGATTGATTCTTCCACCCTGACGGGTGGCAAGGTAAAAAACCTGACACGGGCTGAGATCGAAAAAGCGGTCAAGAAAATTGAAAGCCTGACGGGAAAGACCTTTAACAAGGCCGACCGCCCCATGTTCTTTAAGGTGGTCATTTCTCCCTCGATCCAAATTGGCTCCTTGCGGTCGGTTCATACCGTGGGCATCAGCGATGTGACCGTGCAGGGGTTTGCCAAATACAGCGGCGAATCCTTTGCCTACGATGAATATCGCCACTACCTAGAGTCGTATGGCTCTCGGTTTATGGGGGTGTCCTCCAGCGAATTCAAGAAAATTAAGGATGAAAACCCCAAGGCCAGCCCCAAAGAAATCTGCGCCCTTTATCGAGACAAAGTGGTGCCTGGGTTTCCGCAGGATGGTTACGACCAGTTGTTGACGGTGCTGACCAACTTGGCCGAGCAATACCTGAGTGATGAAATGAACGAGGGGATTGAGGCCGGGGTGTTGATTCAAATGATGGTGTATGGGAATTTTGGGAAGAACTCCTACAGTGGCTCTTACTTTACCCGCAATATTGTGACCGGAGAGGCCCAGTTGACCGGGTATTTCGCCCGCAATCAGTTCGATTCCCGGCCCGACACGGGGGAAGACATCAACAAAATCGGCCCGAAGCACCTGAAAGTGCTAAAGGATTTTGCCACCCAACTGGAAGAAAAGTTTCTCGATATTCGCCAGGTGAAATTCACCATTGAGGAAGACCGGCTGTGGGTGATCGAGCAAGATCCGGTAGATACCAAATCGACCCAGGCGGAAGTTCGCACCTTCTTGGATTTACACAAGAAGGGTCTGATTACCCGTAAAAAGCTGGTGGAAGCCATTCCTCCGGCCCAGATTCAAGACCTTCTCCACCCCGTGATCGACGTGAAGTCGACGCGGAGCATGGTGAAATTGGTGGGCGGTATCGCGGGCTCTCCTGGGGCCGCCGTGGGCCGCGTGGCGTTCTCCACCGAAAAATTGATGAAAGAATATCATCGCTGCACGCTGGCGGGCATCAACTCGAACCTGATTCTGGTGCGCCCCCATACCGATGCGGAAGACGTTCAGTCCATCGAGGTGGGCCGGGCGGTGATTGCCTCGGTGGGTGGATATGCCTCTCACGCCCCGGTGGTGGCTCGCAGTTTAAGAAAGCCCTGCTTGGTGAAAGAAAACATTGAGTACAAAAAAGATCACATTTTGGTGGAAGGACACCGGATCAACGAGTTTGACGTGGTGTCTTTGGAAGTTCCCACCTACACAGACCCCAGCATGTGGATTGGCGAGGCCAAAATGGTCTACCCAGACACGGCTCAGAATGGGTTGGAAGAATACATCGGAGAAGTGGGCGAGTTCGTGAAAGACTTCCAGGTGATGGCCATTGCCGAAAGCGATCGCGATATTGAAGTGGCCCTGAGTTTGGGTGCCACCGGTATTGGGCTGCTTTCCATGGACGGAATGCTGAACCATGAAGCCACCCATGATTCCTTCGTGGAAGCGCTGCTGACCAAGGAACCCGAGCAGCGGAAGAAGTCTTTGAAGAACGTGGAAGGGAAGTTGATCAAACGCATTGTGGAGATCTTCAAACGGGTGGGTGGACGGAAGATCATCTTCTTGATGCAAGACAAACCCTTGTACGAATTCCTTCCCCATTCCGAGAAAGAAATGGAGGAAGTGTATGGGAAGATCAGCGGGAAGATGGGTGTGTCTCTGTCGGAGCTGAAAGCCCGAGCAGGACAACTGCGGAACATTAACCCCATGATGGGGTTGCGGGGTAGCCGTATCGCCATCTCTTACCCTGATCTTTACGAAATGCAGTTTGAGGCCATCCTGCGGGCCGCCATGCAGTACTCCGACGGCAAAGCCGGAAAAGTGAATTTCGACCTAATGGTGCCAGCGGTGATGACCGACGCGGAAATGCGCTTTATCCGCACCGGCCGGAATATTGAAGGCATCATTATTCGCGGATTCCTTGGGGTTGAGAGCGATTTGCTGGAAGAGTGGAAAATGACCTCCCTTCCCTTCCAATATAAAATCGGCGCCATGATTGAACTGCCGGCTGCCGCCCTGATGGCTGGGCACATGGCCAAACAATCCGAGTTCTTCTCCATCGGCACCCATACGTTGACCCAAACGACCAACGGAATGTCGCACGACGATATCAATATGTTCCTGCCGTCCTACACCCAGTACGACATTCTCCGGGATAACCCGTTCCAAATCCTTTCATCTCCGGTGAAGCATCTGATTGCCATGGCCAAAGACTTTGGAAAGGTAACCCGGCCAGACATTCAGGTGGGGCTGTGCGGTTCCCATGCCTCTGACCCGCTGAATATTAAGTTCGCCTTCGAGGCCAACCTGAACTTTGTGACCTGCAATCCCTATGGAGTGCCTATTGCCAAGTTGGCGGTGGCTCAAATTGTGGCAAAGAACCAACCCGGTTGATCCCGGGGGGAGGCAGAACCCCGGATACCTTGACGGGGTTCTGAAAAACAGATATGCAAGGAGATACCATTTGCCGTAGAAACACCCGAAAAGATACAAAACAACGACATATTTCAGCGAAATCATGGCTCCTCATAGAGGGAGCCAGTGTTAAACCCAAAGGAGATTCCCATGTCTGAGTTCATGGTCAAACACGGCCCGAATGTGATCCATCCAGAAACCCCCAGTGCGGTGGGTTCCCGTAACTCCTTGTTTCGCGATAGCCGGGACGAATACTCTGAGTCGAGGCTGGTGGTCGACGAGGAAGTCGACAAAATTTTGAACCACATTCACGCCAAACTGCCGCCGGAAGTCGCCTCTCGGTTGGAAGTGATGGGTTCGGTGAAGTCGAAGCTGCATACGTACTACAACCAGTCCATGCAGAACATGTCCAACCGGTACCTCACCACGTTGGAAGATGAACTGGGTAAAAAGGTTCGCAACATGATTGACACCGAAGAAATGCGGGGTTTGAATCGCTATGCCCCTCGGTCGGTGTCTTACCTGTTGGACCGCATTGCTGGTGGCGACAAGTTCAACACCGGTGAAATTGAAAAATCCATCGTGAACATGTATGGCCACTTGCACGGCCACGTTCAACGGGAAATGAACGACCTGGAAACCCGCACCAACTCGTTGTTGCGCCGGAAAATTGACGTGGGTGCCTTTGTGCGGGGCGAAAACGCTTACGCCATCGTGAAGTGCTCCTTCCGCGATGACCCGCTCAAACCTGAAAACGTAACCCAGGTGAAATTGGCTTTGGGGATTTTGGATTCCGAATTGATCAGCCCCATTTACCCCTGGGCAACCCCTACCCTGAACATCGTGAAAGACATCGTGTCCAAGCAGATTCAAGATGCTTTGGACAGCGAGTTGGACCAAATCAACGCCAGCTTGGTGGATGAGGGCAAGTCGGAATTGACCGCGGAAGAGAAGATTTTCGAGCGGGTCAAAGCCCTGGACAACCACGTGTCGGATGACCTGATGGAAGGCTCCAAACGCTACAGCACCGTGTCCAAGAAAATCTTTGACGCCGTGGAAGGGCTGGAAGCCACCATTGACTGGAATGACTATGACCCCATGCGCGTGCGGGAAAACACCTTCAAGCTGATTGAATCGGAAAACATCCGAAACCGCGGTTACAACACGGCGGTCAACACCTTGACCCACGTGTTGGACTGGAGCCGGATGGGCTATCAGCACATTGAAAACTACAAGAACTCTCGGGATTGCATCATTCGCGAATACCACGAGACCAATGAGGACTTGCTGCCCGATGAGCGGTATGCTCTGCGCTTGCGGCACCTGACCTACCACCAAATTTTGGTGTGGCGCGAAGCCTATCAAGCGCAATTGAGCGAGTTCATCCGCACCGTGATGGAACTGTGGAGCGTGGTGGAGAAAATTTACGAGGAAGACCGCAACAAGAACCGGAAAGAAGACTGGGAGTCCTTGTACAACCGCTTGGTGACTTCTGGTGAAGAAGGTGGCTCTTGGATTATGCGCCCACGGTTTGGCGGCGGTGATGAAGAGGAAGAATCCTCGACCTCTTCGGAAGAAGCTCCGAAGTGGAACGAAATTAACTTCGTGCAGCCCCAGGAAAACGGCCTGACCGCGGCCAACCCCAAGCTGCAAAATCAATTTTCCGATATCCGCGGGCGGTTTCCCGTGATGCGGGAGCGCCTGGCCAAGGTGTTCGGCGATCTGACCACCGATGTGCGTGACATTGTGGAAGCTCGGATCACTTTCTTGGAGAACCAGTTCAACCTGTTTGGCATGCAAATCAATCCGTACCATGTGAACCCCGGTGTTCTGCTGGAGCTTGACATTGTGAGCGTCAAGCGCAAAAACACCACCATGATGGCCATGGCCAACGTGCTGAACGAATTCTTGTCCAGCGTGTCCAAAGGGTTCCAAGACGCGGCCTTTGCCTCCTTCTCTCGGCGCCGCTCTACTCAACGGGCTGACTTGGCTGAAGGGTTTGGTTCCGCCACCCAGTTGGGAAGCGATGACCAAGCGCCTGTGGTTGCTCCTCACGAAGAAACGATGGAGTAATCCCTGAGTCCACCGAACCCGGATTAGAACATCTGGGTTCATGGAAACAGATCCAGGAAATACATACCGTATTCAGGGGCCGGTTATACCGGCCCCTTTTTTTTGTGGTTTTTTCAGGCATCGAGAGACCTTGTCTTTTTGGGGGGGTCTTCTTGTGGGTTGTCATTGCCCCCCATTGCCAACCGGGTATAATACGGCCATGAACGACTCCTTCCATTTGATTTGTTTGGCCCCTTCCTTTGCCGAATGGGTCACCCTTTCTGGGGGTCTGCCCAAACAGACCAGCCGACAGGTTGCGTTTAAAATTGAAGAGGGCCAAGACGAGGATGTAAAGGCGTGCTTTTTTCCCACCGATTGGCGGGTGGATCCCAAAGGGAAAACGCACACGGTGGTGGTCTTATCTTCAGAATGGTGCCGGTACAGAAAACTTTATTTCCCCTTCAAAGACGCTAAAAAAATTCGACAAGCCATTCCGTTTGAACTGGAAAGTGATTTACTGGAGGACTTGAACCGGTATGTTTACAATGTACGGATGATTTCCCAGGGGGAGGGGACGCTGGTCGTGGTCTCGTTGTTGGAAAAGAACATTCTGGAGGAGGTTCTGCGAAGTGTGGAAGGGGGTGGATTTCGCCCTGTCCGGGTGACGGCGTCCTCTGTGGTGCTCCCGCGAGAGGAAGATAAGAAAGGATTGGAATGTCAGGTGTACTTGGGGCCGGAGGAGGCTGTGGTTGTGTTGGACCAAGATGGGGTTCCCATGACGGCAAAATCCTTCGAGGTCCCTTCAGCGCCAGGCTTTTCTTCAGAACAAGAAACGATTTCACCGGATCAGGGGTTGTTGAAACTGCAAGAGAGTGCCCGGAGGGAAGAATTTAGGAACAAAACCAACCGATGGATGGAGGAAATCACTAGGTTTATTCGGAATCTAGCCATGGGGGGAGAAGTTCAGGTACAACTCCATGGTTTGTATGCTCCCTTGGTGGTCTGGAGGGGAAATAGGATGGAATGGGCGGAGAAAGACGCGGCCCTGCCTGCTGGGTGGCTAGAGGCCGCCAAGGAACGCCTGAAGGATGAAGAAGAACAAAGGGAGAAGGAAAAAAAAGGGGAGGAAAAGAACGAAGATAAGGCCGAATTAAAAACCAGCGGGCAAGCGGGTCTTGGTAAAAAACAGTCAGATAAAACGAAACAAATCGCTCTGCAAAAAGAACTGGCCAAGCTGAAAGCGCTGGAAGAAAAAAAACTTCAACGCAGGGATCAAGAAAAAAAGAAAACCCAGGTACGCGCGAATAAAATATATTCCGACTGGAAAACCAAATATACCCGGTTGAAAGCGCGCCAACGGGCGGATTGGAAAGATTTAAAAAACAAACTGTGGGAGGAAAGAAATAAATTCTGGGCGGAAGATAAAACATCAAAGGCCGCGACGAAAAAAGAAAACGCCATGAGGGCCCAGGCCGAACGTTCGGGGCAATTGGTCGAATATCGCAAAGCGGCGGATGAGCGAGAAACCAAGCGGAAGGAAAATTTGCGGGGGAAGTACGCAAAGTTGAAAGCCCAGCAAGCTCAAACCCGTAAGACGGCTTGGGCAGACATTAAAAAAGCCCGGCGGGAAATGAAATCCCAATGGAAAACGGAGATTCAGGAGATTTGGGCTGAGTGGGACCAAAAATTCCCCTTGCCGCAAGATAACGAAAATATCGAGAAACAGAAACAAACAAACACCAGCAAAAAAGAAAAAAAGATTTCTGGGCGATGGTCACTGGGGGTGGCGATGGAAGCCGTGGCCAACCCGGAGGAACTATGGGGTTCGAGAGAGGGAAATTTTTATCGCAGAATGCCCTCTTTTCAATTCGGAGGGCTCCAAGGGATTCCCCGCCCCCCTGGCCGGTTGTTGGTGATGGGGATAAGCCTGGTTGCGCTGATGGTGGGAAATTCCACCCTGAACATGACTTTACTCAAGCAAGAGGATGCGGCCCTCAGCCAAGAGTTAGATCAGATTTATCAGCGCTACCTTCCTCCGGGTTTGGCCCCCGCCGAGCGCATGCGGGTCTTACGGCAAAAGGTAGATGACTTGGGGAGGACAAAAGGAGCTTCCGGTGGCGAAGGGGTTCGGGCGTTGGCTGTGATGGAGCAGGTGTCGATGGCCGCGGCGGGTTTGGCGGGCCTAGTGGTGGACAGCGTGATGGTGGATGAGCGGAGCGGTCTGTTATCCGGGCGAGCAACGGATGAAAACAGCCCCCGTGCGTTCCAGCAGAGGCTGGCAACGGGCCAAGGGAGAATAACAGGGGAATTGTCGTTCAGCAAGCAGGGAGCAGATACCCGTTTCAACCTGCATTGGTCCTATTAGGAATACAAAATGGCAGCGGCTGCGAAGACATTCTGGGTAAAGGCCCGGGATGCCATGAAGACGAAGGGGAACCAACTTCTGGCCCAGGTTCGTTCTCGGCTGGGGGTGAAAGGGGCATTGGAAAGTGAGGATCACTCGGCCACCCCCACCCGACCTCCGTCTTGGTTCTCGGTGGAGATGGAGCGCTTGGGTTCAAATCTCCGGACGTTTTGGGAGGCTCGAACCACCCGAGAAAAAGGGCTCATCGGTTTGCTGGGGGGCATGTTGGCGGTGATGATCCTGGTGAGTCTAGTCTCGATGGTGGTGGGCTGGCGGGGTAACCTGGATGAAAGGGTGGAGACCAAGAGGGAGGAAGTGGCGCAAGCCAGACTTCTGGCCCAGCAAATGGCTTTGCTCGAACAATCTCCCCAGGAGCGAATTCCCGAAGGACCCCCTGGTACCGTGGTGGGAACCCTGGCCCAACGGATGGGAGCGGGAGACCGGATTACGGTGACGGAGGGGGCGGGAGGGGAATGGACGGTGAGAGGAGGAGGACTTTCTTTAGACGAGGGGGCCTTCTTGTTGTTTAACTTGGAAAAATCTGGCCGCTTTCGGTTGAAACGGGTGGAATGGAAACGGGGCAGCGGAGAGCCCCCTGGGATGGATGTGGAGCTGATCTTTTTCGACAGGAGTCAAGCCAAGTGAACATCTCTGCTCGAATGAAGGGTGCGGGGGCTGTGCTGTTCGTGGTTTTATTTATGGTTGGTTTTTTTGTGAACTTCCCCCGAGAATCGGCTACGGAGTCTCTTGCTAGGCGTTTGACCAGGGACGGCATGTTGGTGGAACTGACGCCCATTCATCCGGTATGGTTTGGGTTGGGGGTAGATGAAGTCAGAATTTCGGAGATGACCCAGAGCGGGCCGGAACTGGTGTTGTCCCTCCAAGAAGTAAAAATCCCGCTGACCTGGAAGTTATGGCGGGGGCTGACGGCAGAGGGAAAGGTGGGGAAAGAAGGTCAGCTAGAGGGGGTGGTGGAATGGTGGGGCGGAGGAGTGGAGGTTCAATTCGACCAAGTGTCTTTAGAAGATATTCCTTGGATTGCCCGACAAAAGCCTAAGATTCTCCGAGGGAAACTGACCGGCATGGGAAGGATCGTTCCGGGTGGACAGGGCGCCCCCCCAAAACAGGCCAACTGGAACCTCACCATGGAAACGCTGTATCTGGAAGGGTGGGAGGTGGTGGGTCAACCTGTCCCGGTGACACGCATAGATCGGGTAGAGTTTACGGGAATCATGGAGCAATCCATCCAAATTCAAAATTTGGCCTTGCAGGGGGATATCGCTGGTTCCATTACCGGAACCATTCAGCCCATGTGGCAATCGCCGGTGATGTCCACGGTGAACCTGGATGTGAACCTGGCCATGCAATACGATTGGATGAACCAATTGGGGTTGGCCCGGATGTTTCTGCAAGGTTACATGACCGGCAACCAACTTTCGATTGCGGTAAAGGGCCCCTTGATGACGGCTGAAATTCAACGGAAAGAGCCCGGGAAATAATCAAAACACGTTAAGACAGAGCGCGTTGATGGAAAAACCCAACGGATTTTGGTGGATATACGGCCCCTTGGGGCTGGCCTGGATTGCCGCGTTCGCGGTGGTTTTGTGGGGGCAAACGGCTTCGGCTTTGAATTCCAGCGCGGAGGAAACCGTGCGGGTGAACCGGGGCGAAAGCCTGGGCATGGCCATTGCCCGTATGACCGAAGAGGGAAAACTGGCCCATCCCCAGGGGTTTCGGTTGCTGGCGGTTATGCGGGGAGACTCTGGCCGCATCAAGGCGGGAGAATTCGTGGTGTCTCCGGGATTGTCTCCTGGAGGGTTGTTGAATTTGATGGTGTCGGGGGAGTCTCGCCGGTTTCGCCTGACCATCCCCGAGGGATTCAACTTGCGGGATGTGGCCGATAAAGTCGAGGCAGAACACAAGGGGAATGGAAAACGTTTCCTGGCGTTATGCCAGAATTCGGCATTCATCGCCACCTTGGGGCTTCCGTCTTGGGCCAAGGCCCCCACCCTAGAGGGCTTTTTGTACCCGGATACCTACCTGTTTGCCTACGCCACCACCGAGGAGGAAATGATCGCCTTCATGGTGGAGCGATTTAAGGAGAAAGCCGTGGAGGTCTTGGAGGAAGGGGCTCCGGAAGCGGGGTTAACCCCTTATCAAGCCTTGGTGCTGGCCTCCATCGTGGAAAAAGAAACCGGCTTGGCCAGTGAGCGGCCCATGATTTCCGGGGTGTTTCACAACCGCCTGAAGATTCACATGCCGTTGGCCACCGACCCGGCGGTGATATATGGCGTGCCGAATTTTGACGGGAACCTGACCCGCAGGCATTTGACCACCCCTGGCCCGTATAACACCTACATCAATCAAGGTCTAACCCCCACCCCCATCACCAACCCAGGGTTGGATGCCATTCAGGCCGCCATGAAGCCAGCCCGGGTGGAGTATCTGTTTTTCGTGGCCAAGGGAGACGGCTCCCATTATTTTTCCAAAGACTTTAAAACCCATTCCGCTGCGGTGAGGAAATACCAAATTCGGCCTCACCGTAAACAAGGGAATTAACCCCAAAGGTTCCGATGGCGGTTTATACCTACAAAGCCGTGGGGCCCGGGGGGGCCACTGAAAAGGGCACCGTGCAGGCCGCTTCCGTGCGGGAGGCCATGGCCCTGCTGAAGGGGCGCAATCTTTATCCCACCGATGTGAAGCTTCACCAGCCCATGGGGTTGGGGCTGTTGGCCAACCTCACCGTGATGGCCGCGGGTGGGGGAAGCTCCAAGCAGTTGGCGGGGTTTTGCCGGCAGGTGGCCACGTTGTTGGGGGCCACCATTCCCTACGATATGGCCCTGGAGATGATTCTCCAGCAAACCACCGACCCTCGCTTCAAGACGGTCCTTTCCGATGTGCGGGGAAAGGTGATGGAGGGGGCCTATCTGGCCGATGCCATGGCCGCCTATCCACGGCACTTTCCTCCCATGATGGTGTCCATGTCTCGGGCGGGGGAGGCCTCTGGCACCCTGGTGGACGTGATGACCCGCTTGGCGGACCATTTCGACAGTGCCGCGCGCCTGCGCAGCCGGGTGACCTCGGCGCTGGTGTATCCCTTGTTCATGTTGGTGTTTGGCTCGCTGGTGGTGATATTCCTGTTAACTTACGTGATTCCCAAAATCACCCAGCTGTTGGAAAGTTTTGGCGCGGAGTTGCCCTTGCCCACAAGAATATTGATTTTTATCAGCGATCTGATTACCAACTGGTGGTGGCTGCTGATGATCTGTGCTGGCGTGGGGGGGTGGTGGGCTTGGCGCTTTTTGCAAACCGAAGTTGGGGGCCTGTGGCGCGACAAAATGGAATTGCGGGTTCCGTTGTGGGGCGATTTGCGGCGAAAAATATTGCATCAGCGGTTTGCCCAGGTGCTGGGCACCCTGCTGAAGAGCGGGGTGGAGTTGAAGTCGGCCCTGGAGGTTTCTACCCTGGTGTTGGAAAACCGGGTTTACCTCAATGCCATGGGCAGCGTGGTGCCCGACGTGCAAAACAAGGGTCTGCCCCTGTCTTCCGCCCTCCGCCGCACCAGTTTGTTCCCCGATGACTACCTGCAAATGCTCACCGTGGGGGAAGAGACGGCGACTCTGGACAAGATGATGGAAAACCTGTCCAATAGATTGGAGTATGAAATCCGCACCACCCTCGATGCATCGGTGGCCATGCTGGAGCCCGTAATGATTTTGATGATGGGGGTGGTGATTCTTTTCATCGTGGTCAGCGTGTTGCTGCCCATGCTAGAACTTAACCAATTGGTGGGACAATAACCATGACAAACCGAACACTTCAACAGCGCTCCAGGCGCCGGAAAGGCTTTTCTTTCATCGAAATCATGGTGGTGTTGATCATCATCGCCATGATCATGGGGTTGGTGGCAACCCAAATGGTGAATTCCGCAGCGCAGGCCAGGGTGCAAACCACGAAAATTCAAATTCAGTCTCTTATTTCTTCCCTGGATTTGTACCGGCTGCAAAATGCGAATTACCCGACCACGGAACAAGGGTTGAACGCGTTGGTTAAAATGCCGGAACTGGGGCGGCTGCCCACCAACTGGCAGGGCCCCTATCTGCGGAAACTTCCCGCCGATGGCTGGGGGAACGATTTCATATACACCAGCGATGGCAATACCTTTCAGATCATCTCCTACGGCAAAGATGGCCAACCGGGCGGAGCGGAGTTGGATGCGGATATCACCAGCGACAAACTGTAAGAGAAGCCGGCGAACAGCCGGCTTTTCGTTTATTGAGGTAATGGTGGTGCTGGTGCTGATTGGCCTGCTGGCCATGATGATGGTGCCCTCGTTTCAAAATTTGCTGGTGCGCAACCTGAACTGGGAGGCCAAGCGCCTGAAGGGGGTGATTCACCTGCTGCGCAACGACGCGGTGCTGACGGGCCGCCATTACCGGCTGATGCTGGACATGGAACAGGGGGCCTATTGGGCCGAGGTGCTGGCGGAAGATGGCAGGTTCCAGCCGGTCCAGGGGGTGAAGGAACTGTCCCGGCACGAGTTTACATCCTCAATCAAAATCGTGGAAATGGTGCTGTACGGGGAAGACACCCAGCCAGCGGAACGAAAGGTGGTTCCGGTGGGGGTGGATCCCTCGGGGTTCGTGGACCCGTTTCAATTAAAATTAGAGGTGGACGGTAAACCGTTCAGCCTGAAGGCGGAAGGGTTGACTGGAAAGCTGGAACTGACGGAGGGATATGGGCCAGACCACAACATCCACGGCAAGGCGATTCGGTAGGGGGGGGTTTTCCCTGCTGGAAGTGCTGATTGCCATGGCTATTTTATCGCTGGTCATGCTGGCGTTGTATCAAGCCTATTCCACCGTTCTATTTCAAAACGAATACACCACCCGGCTGTGGCGGGTGATGAACGTGGCCCAGAGGGAAATGCTGGCTTGGGAACGGTTAGGCCGGGCGGAGTTGTCGGTGGACCAGGGGGTGTACCCCCCCGGCCACCCCCTGGAGGGTTACCAGTGGCGCCGGGAGATTGCCGATGAAGAACCGATTCCGGGGGTGAAGTTGCGGAGGGTGAAGTTGGAAATTAGCTGGGAAATGAATGCCCGGCTGGGGCCAGAGGCCACCGATGCCCACCGCAGACAGCGTTACGTGACGGAGGTTTATGTGGAAGCCCTCTGATCCCAAGCTCCGGCGGGGAGGATTTACCCTGCTGGAGGTGCTGCTGGCCCTGATTCTGCTCACCATTCTGCTTACGCTGGTGTTCACGGCTTTTTTCCAGATCAGCAGCGGGGCCAGCCGCCAGAAAGAAAGCCTCACCACCCAACAAGAAATCCGTCTGCTGCAAAAACTCATTTTAGATGACCTGGCCGCCATTCGTTACCTGCCCCGGTTGCAGCGGAACGGGATCCATCTCCCCTCTGGGGTGATGTCTGCCATGGAACGAGTGGGCAGAGATGAGTTTTCACGCTTGAGTTTTCACGCCGAAGTTTCGGCGCGATTTTTTCGCAAGGTAGAGCCCGCCCGGGACCCCGGCCTGCATGAGGTGGGATACCGGATAGAAGAAGACCGAGGCGAGTATTGGCTGACACGCCGGGAGGATTTCTACCTGGACGATCAATTGTGGGAGGGGGGGAAGGAAGTCCGGCTGGCCAAGGGCGTTCGCAAGTTCAAGGTAGAGTTTCTTCCCTTTTCCCCGAATCCACGGGACCCCAGGCTCACCACGCCAGAGGATTGGCAGGACCGCTGGGACTCTGCCCAGGGCGCTGGCGGGCGGCGTTTGCCCAGGGCCATCCGCCTGACCCTGGGGCTGGACACCGAGGACGGACAAACCTGGGAGGAAACGGTGGAAATCAACCTGCCCGCCAACCTGAAGGAAGGATAAGGGGGCCCCATGAAAAAACTTGGCTCTTTCTCGTTCAAACGCCGGGGTTTGGCCCTGATGGTGACCCTGGCGGTGGTGTTGGTGCTCACGGTGTACATGACCGAATACTTTTTTGCCGCCGGGCTGGAACTGAGGGCCATGCAGTCTTATCAAGAATCCCAGCGGGGCCGCAGCTTGGCGGCCTCTGGATTCAAGGCCCTTACCATGGCCATGATGATGGATGAACGGGAGTTCTGGCCACTCTATCAAAAGATGAGCCAAGGAATGGGCTTGGTGGCGTTTCCATTGGGGAATGGCTACTTGACGGCTTTGGAAGTGATTCCCCAAGATGGGTATTACAACCTGAACCGCTTTGCCACGGTGCGGGGCGGGACCCCGCAAAATATCGCCTTGTGGAATTTGTTCCGCAATGAACTGGCCGAAATCAACATTCCCCCCAAAGAAAAGGGCAACGAAGCGGTGCCCCTGCCAGAGCAAACGATTGCTGATTTGTTTTCCGCCATGAACGACTGGATTGACCCCGATGGATTGGATTATACCGGCGCCGGGTTTGGCCAGGGGGCTGAGGATTCGGTGTATTTACTAACCGCCCCGGAATACCGCACCCGCAATGCTCCCCTGGACCGGCTGGAGGAAATTCGGCTGGTGCGGGGGTTTGCCGAAAGCCGCTTACCGTGGAAAGAAGTGCAAAGCCGGTTTACCTTGGTGGAGCGGAGCGAGTTGACGGGGAATTTGTACCCTGGGGTGATTTGCGTGAACACGGCCTCGAGAGATGAGATCGCTCATTTTCTTAAAATGCGAGAGATGGACAGTGCTTCCACCAATGCCCTGGGGGGGGGCTTTGGCGCGATTCAGGAGGAAATCAACCGCTACGCCCGCAAGGCCGATGATATTGCCGAGGCCCTGGCGGGCAACTTGGAAGACCCGCCGGAGGGATTCAAGGGTTATGATTTCTCCGCCCTAGATACCGAATTGATTCGGCTGGGATTGAATCCGGGCGTCACCCGTCAGTTGTTTTCCGTTTGGAACGAGTATTACCGCATTCGGATGCGGGTGGAGGTGAACCGGGTGGGGGTAGAGGTGCGGGCCTTGGTGCGAATCCCCCGCAGCCAAACCCGCGTGGGCAGCGCCGTGGAGGTGTTGGAATATCAAGCGCGTTGAACGGGCTGAACGGGTTGAACTGGATGATGAGAGAGACACAACCGAAGTGAATAAAAAGTCTGTGACCCAAGGAAACCTCATGACAGCCGCTATCTCTCCGTTGTTTCAACCCGTGGGAAGCCATCTCATTCGTCTGGAGTCTTGCGATTCCACCAATACCCGGGTAATGGAAGACCCGGCCTGGCTGGAGACCGATGGCTTGGTGGTGCGGGCACGTCACCAAACCGCTGGACGGGGCCGCCGGGGCCGCGCCTTTGTTTCTACCCCAGGCCATCAACTGCTGATGACCGTGGTGCGCCACCCCCGGGGGCCTGGGGGAGAAGGCCCCGCGGCGGCTCTGGCCGCCGGGCTGGCGGCGGCCCTGGCCCTGGAAGACCTGGGGTTTGCGCCCGAACTGAAATGGCCCAACGATGTGCTGCTGGGGGGAAAAAAAGTGTGCGGCATTTTGGTGGAGCGGAAAACCGGGGCCGGGGGCCGCCCACGACTGGTGATTGGAATGGGGATGAATGTGCTGGGAACCATCCAAGATTTTCCAGAACATTTGCGGGGGTTGGTCACCACTCTGCAAGAACAGGGGAGGGCTCCGGAGCAGGGTACCCCAGAAATGGAACAGGTGTTCAAAGCATTGCTGGCCCGGCTGGGGGAAACTCTGGACCATCTGGAGCAGGGGGTTTCTGCCATTCTGCCAGCCTGGGTTCGCCGGGCTAGGCTGGTCAACCGGCAGGTCACCTGGCTGGAGGACGGGGTGCCCCAGCGGGGCCAAGTGCTGGGGCTGGATGAGTCTGGCTTTCCTAAAGTGCAAGTATCTGACGGAACAGTGAAAACTTTGCTGTCGGCCGATTTGGAATGGGATTGATCGCAGGGGGGAGGGAGAGGGGGGCGAGTGATGGGGGTGGGATGAGATAAAGAAACGTTCTGAAAAAGGAAAGGCGGTTGATTCCTTTGGGCGACAGCGGTAGCATAACCAACAATACCCCTAGGGAGGGGATATCCCGCAGATGTAAGGGGGGGATTACACCTGTACCTAATCCCGCTAAGGAGGAGCCATGACCAAAAACCAAATCCTCGCGGAAGTTGCCAAACTTTCCAACCAGAGCAATGCCATGGCTGGTCGGGTGCTCGACGAAGTGCTGGAGGAAATTGCCGGGTTGCTGCAACGGGGCGAGTCCATCACTTTTTCTGGATTCGGTTCCTTCGCGGTTCATCACCGGCGCGGCCGCAAGGGCCGCAACCCCCAGACCGGTTCAGAAATTCACATTCAACCCCACCGGGTGCTGCGTTTCCGCCCCGGCAAAAAACTGCTTCATACCATCAATCACGGCCACCGGTAATTCGTTTGCTTTCACCCCAGGGTTTGTCAGGGTTGAACTTTGGAATGCCTGGTGAAGATTCCGGGTGAATCCTCTGGGGCACAAACAACGGAGCCAACAGCCCCAGCCCAGGGTGGTCTGTCACTTGGCGGGCCAAGACAGCGGGGGGTTGAGCCATGTCTAGCCGCATCCTCCGTTTGGGGGGAATTTCCTCCAGGGGTTCAAACTGAGCCTTTTGGGCCGGATAGAGTTCTCGGCGGCCATCCGAAATGCTGTTGGCGGCCCGCTCTCGTTGCCCCAATCGTTCCAGCACGTCTTTCTCTTCCAATCGGCATTCCACAAACAACCATTCGGCCCCCAGGTTTTGGGCCATGACCCGCGCCTGTTGGCGGTGTTTCCTCCGTGAAAATGAAGCGTCCACAACCACCGGGCGGCCCAGGGCCAGCAGGGCTTGGGCCCGGGCCAACATTTCTCGATAGGTTTTGGCGGTCCAGGCCGGGGTATAGATGCCCTTCCCCCAGGCGGTTGGGGAAGGGGTGTTGGCGTGGTGGGGCTGCCTGGTGGGAATCCCGGCCAGCTCTTTGCGGATGCGGTCGGAGTTGAGGTGAACCATGCCGGTCTGGCGGGCCAATTCCTCCGCCAGGGTGGATTTTCCCGTGCCCATGGCCCCGCACAAGATGAGCAACTGGGGGGGCTTCATTTGTTGGGCGTAGCCCCAAGCTTCTTGGAAAAACGTCCTCCCCTCTTTGGTTAGGGTTTCCCGCTCAAGGGGAGATAGATTTGGGTCGGCTAGGCGGAACCCGGCCACCTTTCCCCGCACATAGGCTCGGTAGCAAGCGTAAAAAGGAATCAACAGGGCGGCCTGGGGGTCCCGGGCGGCTTCCAAGTAGGTGTCCATCATTCGGCGGGCCAGGTCGGGCCGCCCCAAATGGGCCAGATCCATCAGCAGAAAGGCCATGTCGTTGGCGCTGTCGTTGTAACGAAAACGGTCGGTGAACTCCACGCAGTCAATGACCCGGGCCTCCGGTTCACCCGGCGGGGCGGGCAGACGGAGGTGGATGTGTTCGGCCCGCAGGTCCCCATGGCCATGGCAGATGCGTCCCTGGGTTAGGCGGCCTTCCAGCAACAACCGGTGGTCCGTCAAAAATCCGTCAACCTGTTCCTGAATCTGGCCATCCTGGGGGGGAGAAAACAAAATCCCCGCCTGGGGAGCCGCCTGGGCAAAGTTCTCCTGCCAGTTTTGGCGCAGGGTGGCGATTCCCCCCAGGTGCGGGTGAGCCGCCCTGGCCCGGCGGAAAAACAGGGCCAGGCGGCGGGCCAGCCTGTCGAGGGCGGGGGGAAGAAGGTTGTGGGGATCTTGGTGGTTGGGATGTTGGATGCTTTGGGTCAACCGTTGGTCCAGCATCTCTGGGCCGGGCAACCGACGCATCACCACGGCATAATCCACCACCCGGCCTGGACCCCCCACCCGCCATTCCCCTTGGTGAAATCGCAGCGCCACCACCCCCAGATACACGCCGGGGGCCAGGCGCCGGTTTAGCCGCACTTCTCTCTGGCAGTCCTGGCGGCGCAGGGTCAGGGTGGTGAAATCAGCAAACCCCAGGTTCACCGGGCGCTTGAACTTGAAGGCATAGGCGGGGGTGAGAATCACCATGGAGATATGGGTTTGAACGTGCTCCATGGCATCGGGGCTGGGGGCAGGCTGCTCCGGATATTCCGTGCGGGCGGCCAGGGCGGCTTTCACCCGTTGCAGGTGGCTGGGGTTCAGCCAATCAGGGGCCGAGGGTTTAGCGGTGGGGCGCATGGCGGGCCTGCAAAGTGGGTGGCGAGGGCCGATGGAATATCTTTTCTCCATGTTTTCAGCTATATTGTATCTCAAATTCGGGCAGACGGCATGAGAAAACATGGGGGAAACAATGGGGCGGCTGCGCCCGCCCGTTCATCCCAACGGCACCCTCCCTGGCACCTGCGGTGCCCGTCCCTCCTCTTCGTGGAAGGACAATACGGCTTAGGCCGAAAGGTGGGAGGTAGAATCCGTGCGGATGGTGAAGACGAAAGAAAGCAAGCGCTTCACCTGAAAGGCGGCGGGGAGGGGTGTTGTTGGGCAGGGGTGTTTCAGAAAGGGCCCATGTGGACGTTAGAATTAAATGGGTTAATCATCATCTTCACGCATGATCTGGGATAGCCCCAACATGAGTGATGCAGAGGTTCCATTTCATGTAGTAAATTGGGGAGCCAAACGATGAGTGTTGAGTCTGATGCCAGTTTGGATGGGGAAAGCCGGATTCTAACCCCCAACCGCCCCCTGGCCCACAAGTATCTTGAACCCATTTTGTTTTTGGCGGGCCAAATGTCGTCGGCCGATGGCCAAGTGGCCGCCCAGGAACGCAAGGTGCTGGACGACCTGGCCCAGGCGGCCAACATGAAACATTTCCGCCGTGAAAAATGGTATCGAGACATGTCGGAGGAACAGGCCTTAAACCGGCTAGACATCGATTTGGCCAAAACGGGGGCCCTGGTGGTGATGGCCCTGGTGCTGAAAGCCGATGACTTGCGTCATGAGGACGAGCTGGCTTATTTCTCCCGCATTCGGCAAATGCTGGACATTAACGCCGTGTATGTGCCGGAAGACGTAGACACCCACAAGCAGTTGGCCCTGCGGTATTTTGCCAAGTAACACAAATCCGTCACGGTTCGTCCTCTGGGGCATTCCAGCGGGGGTGGGCCGCTTGAATCTGGGCCGCCACACGTGGAAAGGCGGTGGCATGATAGGCATCCAGCCCACCCAACCCTTTTTGCCCCAGAAACGCCTGAACCGACCGTACATCGGCCCCGCCCTGTTGAAAATGCCGGGCCCCCAGCCGGCGCAGGGTGGCCGGTCCCCCTTCTAGCCCCACCGCTTCCATGGCCACCTGCACTTGCCGCCCCAGGGCCCCAGGGGTCAAGCCCCGGCCGCGGGGGCTGATCCAAAAGGGCCCCTGACCCAGCTGCTCCCGCAACGCTAGGTAATCCTCTACTCGCTGGCGTCCTTCCACCGAAAGGGGCAGGCGGAGGGTTTGCTCTCCCAGGTGAACCTCCAGCTCAGCGCCTTCTGCACAAACCTCTACCGCCGACAGGTGATAGGCCTGGGAGGGCTTGAGCCCGCACCCATACAGCAGTTCCACCAGCAAATTCAGCCGGGCCTGGGGCAAACTCCCCCCTGGGGGGGCCAGTAACTTCTGCACCGCGTCTTTGTCTCCCTGGGGCGGGGGTGGGGTGTGGGTGGGGTGGGCGGGCAACAGGGTACGCAGGGGGTTGGCGGGCAGGTACCCCTCGTGGGTAAGATAGGAAAAAAAGGCCCGCAAAACGGTGACATGGTAGGCCACGGTGGCTGGCTTCAAGCCCAAATCACGTTTCAGGTGATCAAGGTAAATCTCCACCGCCCGCCGGTCTAGCTGGTTTGGTTCCCAGGGGGAGGGCAGGTACAACTGCCCTGGATGACGGGCGGCCAGGGCACAAAAATCCGCCGCAGCCTGGCCATAGGAGAACACGGTGGCGGGGGTTAAACCTTTTTCGGCTTGCAAAAAGGCCGAAAACCCGGTTAGTATCTTTTCGAGTCGTTCAGGCTCCATGCTCGCTCTCTCGATAGACCAGGAAACCATCGCTCAGGCCTTTAGGGTGCTCGTCACCCTGGCCCGGGTGTTCCTGGGAACCTCTCTGGTTCCGGATTTCACCTTACCCCCGTTCCACCGTTCAAGGGAAGACCGGCCATGGACGTGCCTTCTGGATGGCACGCAAGGTTCCGTGTAGTTCCATATGCTGGCCCCAACCTTTGGGAGGTCTCCGCTTGAAAAAAATCGAAGCCATCATTAAGCCCTTCAAATTGGAAGAGGTAAAAGAAAGCCTGAGTGCCGCCGGAATTTTGGGCATCACCGTTACCGAGGTTCGCGGGTATGGCCGCCAAAAAGGCCACACCGAACTGTACCGCGGCGCCGAATACGTGGTGGATTTTTTACCCAAAATTAAAATTGAGGTGGTGGTGGCCGACCCTCTGGTCGACAAAGCCGTGGAGGCGATTATTTCCGCGGCCAAAACCGGCCGGATTGGCGATGGAAAAATTTTTATCATACCGGTGGAAGAAGTTATTCGCATTCGAACTGGTGAACGGGGTGAAGACGCTGTTTAGATGTATGGCGCGCCTCAGACAACCCATCCATTCAAGGTGATATTCCTATGACTGCCCAAGACGTATTGAAATTTGCCAAGGAAAAGAAAGTAAAATACGTAGACCTCAAATTCATGGACTTCATTGGGACCTGGCAGCACTTTCAGATCCCCGTGGCGGCCCTGACCGAAGAAGTGTTCGAGAACGGCCAGTATTTCGACGGCTCATCCATCCGGGCCTGGCAGACCATTGACGCCAGCGACATGCTGGTGGTGCCGGATCCCTCTTCGGCCAAAATCGACCCCTTCTTCAAAGACACCACCCTGTCGTTGATCTGCGACATCCACGACCCGGTGACCGGCGGCTCCTACAGCCGCGACCCCCGCAACATTGCCAGCAAAGCCGAAGCCTTCTTGAAGTCTTCCGGCATTGCCGACACGGCCTACTTTGGCCCGGAAGCCGAGTTCTTCGTGTTCGACGGCGTGAGCTATGACACCAAGGGTTCTGGCGCTTTCTACCGCATCAAATCTTCCGAAGCCCCCTGGACCACGGGAGACGAGGAAAACAACCTGGGTTACAAGGTAAAGCCCAAGCAGGGATACTTCCCCGTGGCCCCCATGGATGCCATGCAAGACTTTCGCAACGATGTGATGACGATTCTGACCGACCTGGGGTTTGTGCTGGAGCGGTCTCACCACGAAGTGGCCCCGGCGCAGCATGAGATCAACTACCGCTTTAGCACCCTGAAGGACACCGCCGATCACCTGCAGTGGTTCAAATACGCGGTGAAAAACGTGGCCCTGCGCTACGGCAAAACGGCCACCTTTATGCCCAAACCCATGTTTGGCGACAACGGTTCTGGGATGCACACCCACATGTCGCTGTGGAAAGGCGGCAAGCCCCTGTTTGCCGGAGAAAAATACGCGGGCTTGAGCGAAATGGCCATGCACTATATCGGCGGCATTTTGAAGCACGCCCCGGCGCTGGCGGCCTTCACCAACCCCTCCACCAACTCGTACAAGCGGCTGGTGCCAGGGTTCGAGGCCCCCATTAACTTGGCTTACTCCAACCGCAACCGGTCGGCGGCCATGCGCATTCCCATCGTGGGGTCTCCCAAGGCCCGGCGCATCGAGTTCCGCTGCCCCGACGCCACCTCGAACGCCTACTTGGCATTCTCCGCGCTGCTGATGGCGGGCTTGGACGGCATTCAAAATAAAATTGATCCGGGCGAGTCGTGGGACAAAGACATCTACGGCCTGCCGCCGGAAGAGCTGGCCAAGATCCCGAAAATGCCGGGGAACCTATCCGAGGCGTTGACGGCTTTGGAAAAGGACCATGCCTTCTTGATGAAAGGTGATGTGTTTACCCCCGACGTGATCGAGTACTGGACGGAATACAAAATGAAGGAAGAGGTGAAACAGGTCGACAGCCGCCCTCATCCCCACGAATTTTACTTGTATTTCGACTGCTAACCACGGGCGGCCCAGGCCGCTGGTGTTGGCTGAAAGAAACGGGCCTGGAATCCAGGCCCGTTTTATTTTGCTTCAAGAATAGGAATTTCCACGAAAACTGGCGAGATTTATATACGGATTACAATGGGTTATTGATTCCCTTGTCATCCCCTATTTCCCGTGGTTTGATGGTTTTTTCTACGAAATCCAAGGCCTTTCTCACCCCCCACTGAAACCCTCCCCTGGAGGGCACGAAACGTCATGCGGTTGAAACAGCTTCGCCTCTCTGGCTTCAAATCGTTCTGCGACGATACCGTTTTGCAATTTAACGATGAGGGGATCTCCGTCATTATCGGCCCGAACGGTTGCGGCAAAAGCAACGTGGTCGACGCCATCCGCTGGGCCCTGGGCGAACAAAGCCCCCGCTTCCTGCGGGGCGGGGCCATGTCCGACGTCATCTTCAACGGCAGCGCCACCCGCAAGCCGGTGGGCCGGGCCGAGGTGACCATTGTGTTCGACAACACCTCCGGCACCGCCCTGGAGATGTACAAAGATTACGCTGAAATCTCCGTGACCCGCCGCCTGTTCCGCTCTGGCGACAGCGAATACCTGATCAACAACACGCCCGCCCGCCTAAAAGACATCCGCGACCTGGTGATGGATACCGGGGCGGCTGGCCGCTCTTACTCCATTGTGGAGCAAGGGAAGGTGGACCAGTTCATCGTCAACACCCCGGCTGAACGGCGGATCTTTTTGGAAGAAGCCGCCGGGATCGTTCGGTTTAAGACCCGGCGCATCGCCGCCGAAAAGCGGCTGGACCAAACCCGCCAGAACCTGACCCGGGTGGCCGACGTGTTGGGCGAGGTGGGCCGCCGGGAAGAGGAACTGCGGGACCAGGTAGAAAAAGCCAAAGCCTTCTTGGAATTGCGCGATGAAGTGGCCCGCTTGGCCGGTCAGTTGAACCGAGTGCGCTACCAAAAGGCCGCCCGTAAGTATCACGACATGGAGTCGGCCAAAGCCAAGGTGCAGGAAGACATGGAAAAAGCCGCTGGGGCCCACCACACCACGGCGGCCCGGCTGGAGGCGGCCGAGGCGGAAATGGCCCTGATGGAGCAGCAGCTGCGCGCCATGCGGGAAGACCTGTTTGCCAAAGAGCGGGACATTCAGGCCCAGGAAAGCAAGGTGGCCCTGGCCCGGCAAGATCAAGAGAACGTGAAGGTTTGGATTGCCAAGCTGGAGTCTGACCGGGAAGAACTGAAAACCCGGCGCCTGCGGTTGGAGGAAGAGCAAGCTGGCTTGCGCCAAGAAATTTCTGGCATGGAGGCCGAAGAGCAAGCCTTCCGCCGGTCGGTGGAACAGGCCGAGCGGGACTTTCGAGAGCGGGAGGCGTTGCGCCAATCCATCGAGGCCAAAGCCTTGGAGGCTGGTGAACAATTGCAGGCCTGCCACATTCACCTGACTGGCGCCCAAAACAACCGCCGACACCAAGAGGAACGCATTCACGAATTGACCCGCCGGTTGGAGGCCATGGGCCGCCAGCGGGAACAGACCCAAGGGGAGCGTGATGCCGCCGCCCAAGCCATGGAGGGGGTGGGGGAGCGAGCCCGCCAAGCGGCCGCCCAGAAAGACGCCTGCGTGGGGCAGTTGGAGGGGCTGGCGGCCCGGGGAGAAGAAGCCGCGGCCCGGTTGGAATCGGCCCGGGTGGCTCTGCGGGAGTTGGAGCGGGAAGAAATGGATTGTCGCTCCCGGTTAGAGGCCCTGCGGGAGATCAATGCCGGATATGAAGGGTTCACCGATACGGTGCGGGAAGTGCTGCAGTGGGCCGACGCCCACCCCCAAGAAAAGGCCGACTGGGGGCTGTTGGGTCCCCTGGCCGATCACATTCAGGTGTCTTCCAACGTGTTGGAGTGGGCCGGGTCCTATCTGGCCCCCTATCTGGAAACCCTGGTGGTGTCACGGGCCGACGCGGTGGGGCGGATGGAGGAACGTCTGCGCAGCGAGGGCCTGGGCCAGGTGAAACTGGTGGCCCTGGAAGGAATTGTGGAAAACCCCCTGCCCCCGGTGGAAAACAGTTTGGCGGCAGTGGTGGCCTTTCCCCCCCGCATGGCCCAGTTGGGCCAACGGCTGTTTGGCCAAGTGGGGGTTTTGCCGGAAAGCGCCGGGCCCTTTCCCCTGCCCTCGGGGGCGGGAAACGGCAATGGCCGGGAATGGCTGGGGCACCAGGGGCGCTTCCACATCAGCCACAAGGCGGTGTTTTCCATGGGGGCGGCCCAGCCGCCTTCGGTGGGGGTGGTGCGGCGGCGGCAAGAAATTTCCACCCTGGAGGAAAAACAAACGTCCATGGAGTCGGTGCGGGCGGAAAGATCGGCCCAGGTAGACAAGCACCAGGAAGAATTAACCCAGGTGGAAACCCTGCGCCGGGACTTGGAACAGCAGCGCCAGCAGCACGCTTTGGATGTCTCTCGGCTGGAGCAGGAATCTTTGGCGGCGGGACGAGAACTGGAGCGGTTGAAGCAAAGCCTGGACCGAATCGCCGCGGAATCGGCCGAGATTGAGGCCGAAAAAACAAGAACCGTTGAACAGCAGGCCGCCCAGGCCAAAGCCGCCGAAGAATGGGAAGAAAAAAAGGGCGTGCTGGAACGAGAATTGGTTCAGGTGCGCGCCCAAGAGGCCGCCGCCCGAGAGGAAGCCAACGCCATTGGCCAGCGGATGACCGAAAGCCGCGTGGCCCACGCCCGGGCTTTGTCGATTTTGCAGGGGGGGCAAACACGGCTGAACACCCTGGCGGTGGATCTGGAAGAAGCGGCTAACCGCTGGGAGGAAGCAGGCGAACAACTGGCCGCCCAGGCCCAAAAACTGGAACAGGCCGCCCAGAATATTGAACTGGCCAACCAGGCACGGGCCCAGGGCCTGCGAGAACTGGAACAAATGAAGGGCGTGGTGAAAGAGCGGGAAGACAAACACGCCGATGGAGAAACCCTGCGCGTTCAATTGGCCGAGCAGGTAAAAGAAACCCGCAAGGTGATGGAGCAGACCCAGGAAAAACACGTGAAGCTGGACATCTCCATGGCCGAAGAGCGGACGCGGATGCAGCAATTTGCCGAAATGCTGGGCGAGGCCGACCAGCCCGCCATGGGCGCCGAAGGCCCGCTGGAGGAAGTGGACGAGCGAGAAGTGGAAAGCAAATGGAACAAGGGCCGGAAAGCCATGGAAGCCATGGAGGGGGTGAACTTGGCGGCCCCGGAAGAATACAAAGCCCTGAAGGACCGGATGGAATTTTTGGGCCAGCAAAAGGGCGATTTGGAAAAGGCCATCGCCGATCTGGAGGAATCCATCCGCCACATGAACATTGAAACCCGCAAGCGGTTCAAAGAAACCTTTGACCAGGTGAACGAAAAATTCCAAGAGGTCTTCCCCAAAGTGTTTGGAGGGGGGCATGCCCGGCTGGTGCTCACGGATTCGGAGGACCTGCTGCTGGCGGGGGTAGACATCGAAGCCGAACCGCCAGGGAAGAAACTCTCTGGGTTGAACCTGCTAAGCGGTGGCGAGAAGGCCCTTACGGCCATCTCTCTCATTTTCTCCTTCTTTTTAATCAAGCCCAGCCCCTTCTGCCTGCTGGACGAGGTGGATGCCCCCCTGGACGATGCCAACGTGGGGAGGTTCAACCGCTTGGTGCAAAGCGTGATGGACCGCTCTCAGTTCATCATCATTACCCACAACCGGCGCACCATGGAAATTGGCGACCTGCTGTATGGGGTCACCATGGAGGAAGACGGCGTGTCCAAGCTGGTGAGTGTCAACCTTTCCGGGAGAAACCAGGCATGAATCTGTTCTCCAAACGTGCGTTTGCCGCGGCGGTCGTGGGATTGGCCCTGGCGGCTTCCTGGGTCAGCGCTCCTCCCGCGTTCTCTCAGGCATCTCAAATTGAAACCGAACCCCTGGCCGAGCGGGTGGCCAAGGCCCTGAACGGTGTGCGGGCCCGGCAATACCAAACCCTGGCCATTCACCGGGTGAGAATGAAGGCCCCCCAAAACCTAAACGTGGATGAGTTGATTGATTACATCAACGTGAAGGTGGTTCGGGAGAAACGTTTTCGGGTGATTGACCGCTCGAAATTGCAGATGGTGCTGAAAGAGCAAAAAATGCTGATGTCCGAGATCGTCTCGGCCCAAGAGTATCAGGAACTGGGGAAGCTGCTGGGGGTGGATTTGTTCGTGTACGGAAGCTTTTACCAAGATAGCTTGGTGTTAAAGGCCATTGACGTTCAGACTTCGGCGGTGGCCTGGGCCGAGGCCTTTCCGCTGGCCAGCCCGGCACCCCACCACGATATGCTGTCTCAACTGGGCGAGGCCATGGTGGTCTCGATGAAAAACGATCAGGAACAATTAAAAGCCGCCAACCTGCGCCAGATCAGTTTTTGGGGGTTTGACACGGAAGAAGGCGTGAAGGTGGAAGAACTGGTGGACTACTTCACCGTGGCGTTCTCCCGTTGGGGCGAATTCCGGGTGGTCGACAGGGAAAATCTCCGGCTGATTTTGGAGGAACAGCGGCTGAACCAAGCGGCCTTCATGGATGAAACCCATGCCAAGCGCCTGGGTGAATTGTATGGGGTGGATGCCTTTGTGTATGGAACCTTTTCTCGGAAGAGCGAAGATACCTTCACGGCTTCCATGAAGATGATGAATATTTTGACCGGCGAGATTCGGTGGGCGGATATTTTGAAAATCAAAGTTCAACCCCCCAAAGCAGCGGCGGGGCCGGGAGGCACGCCCGACATGGTGCTGGTCAACGAAGGCCCCTTCACCCGGGGGGCCCCCCAGTCTCCCCCCGAAGCCACCCCCATTGGGCAGGTGAACCTGAAGTCATTTTATCTTGATCGGGGTGAAGTGACCAACGCTCAATATCTAAAGTTTGTGAAGGCCCGCCGCCACCGGGCGCCGGTGAACTGGCCGGGGGGGCAAATTCCCTCTGGGTCAGAGAACCTGCCGGTGGTGATGGTGACCTGGGAAGATGCCCGGCAATTTTGCCAGTTCGCTGGCAAACGGCTGCCCTCGGAGGCCGAATGGGAAAAAGCCGCCCGAGGCACCCAGGGGCAGGTCTATCCTTGGAAGGGAGAAGGATTTTCTCCCGGCCTAGCCATGACCCGGGAGATGGGCCGCAACACGGCGCTGCCAGCAGAGGAGCCCCTGCGTGACATCAGCCCTTTTGGGGCGGTGCACATGGCGGGGAACGTGAGGGAATGGGTGGATGACATGTTCGCGCCCTATCCGGGCAGCGGGGTGGTGAACCCCAAGTTCCACAAAGAACGGGTGGTGCGGGGGGGGTCCTGGGCCACTGGCGGCGAAAGCACCCCGGCCTACGTCCGGAGTTCCTCCGCCCCTAACTTGGCTTGGCCAGACCTGGGGTTCCGCTGCGCCAAAAACGCCAACTAACCGGTTAGTTGTTGAGGTTGTTCGGCAGGGGGGCCAGTTTTCCGATGGCGATGCCAGCCATGTCACGGACAACCTCATCGGCGTCCGACTCGGACATTTGGCGCACCTTGTCGTTGAAGCTGGTGACCTTGGCGCCCACCAAAGCCCTCAGGGTGTGCCAACGCACCAGAGAGTCTTCGTGGTCCAGGTACGATCCGATTTGCTCCACCGATTTGGGTTCGGATATTTTTTCCAGGGCGCGAATGACTGGCAGGGTCAGGTACTCACGGCTTTTGGCTTCTTTAGATTCGGGCTCTTTTTTCTTTTTCACCAAGCTGCCCAGCAGTTTTTTCAAGCCCGTTTGCAGCCCCAGCAGTTCAAGCAGGGGGGCGGCGGCTTCGGCTTGGCCGGTTTCACCCAGGGCATCCACAATGGTTTCGGTGATGAGGATGTTTTCCGCCTTGGGGTGGCCCAGCATGTCGGTGAGTTTTTTCACGGCTTCGGAGGATTTGTTGCGGCCCAGGGCCCCCAGGGCATACATCACCACCACGGGGTTTTTCTCATCCAGCATGTCGAACAGGGCAGACAGCGGAATTTTGCCGGACTTTTCAAATTCGATCAGGCGGCTGGTGGCCCGGCTGCGAACATGCTCATCGGTGCTGGTGATTTCGATGAACAGTTTGTCCAGTTCGTTCAGTACTCGTTCGGGTAGTTGGATGGTCATGGGAGGGAGTGAAGAATGAGCGGGTGAACGATGTGTCGGCGGCTGAAATTCAACCGATGAGAATACAACCAGTGGAACACACTTTCCACGCCTTGAAAAGAGACCATTTCTATGACCATTCGGGTGGGGCAGGGATATGACGTGCATCAACTGGTGGAAGGCCGGGCGTTGATGTTGGGAGGTGTCCGGATCCCCCATTCTTTGGGGCTGTTGGGGCATTCCGATGCCGATGTGTTGTTCCACGCCGTGGCCGATGCCTTGCTGGGGGCGGCGGCCCTGGGGGACCTGGGCCGGCACTTCCCCGACAACGATCCGGCCTATCAGGGGGCCGACAGCGGCCGCCTGCTGGCCGAGGTGACCGCCCGGGCGGCCCAGGCTGGCTGGCGCCCGGTGAACGTGGACACCACGGTGGTGGCTCAGCGGCCCAAACTGGCGCCCTTCGTGGGGGCCATGCGAGAAAACCTAGCTCGCCACCTGGGGCTGCCAGTGGAGGCCGTGTCGGTGAAGGCCACCACCACCGAGAAACTGGGGTTTGCCGGGCGGGAAGAAGGCATTGCCGCACAGGCCGTTATTTTGGTGGAGTCTATTTAACGCGCTCAAGTTTAGGGCGGGGGAGAGTGTGGGTGGTGGAACGATCATCCGTTAAATCACCCCTCCCTGGCGGCTGCGCCGCCCGTCCCGTTACTCGAATCCATCGGTTATTTCATTCAGCCGTTCAGTGAGTGAAGGTCGGAAGGAAGCAAGTGCATCACTTTTCGGCTTCGATTTATTTCCCCGAACGGCACCCCTCCCTGGCGGCTTGCGCCGCCTGTCCCTCCCCGTCGGAGAGGGACAATACGGCTTAGGCCGAAGGGTGGAGAATAAAATCCGTTCAGTGAATGAAGCCGGACGGAAGCAAGCGCATAACCATCGGATTCAATTCATTCCCCTCCACGAAGGGGATGCCCCCACAGGGGGCAGGGGAGGGGTGCTTTTTGGAGAGCCGGAAGGAAGCAATCACATCACCTTCCCCCCGGTTTCATCCCGTTCCCCTCCACGAAGGGCAGGGGTTTTTTTACGGGAATGCCCAGCACAGCGGTATTCACTTGACCGGTCAAACAAAAACCCCCCGGAAAAGCTTCCGGGGGGTTTTTGTTTATGGGGGAAACAAAGCCAAGTGATTAGTTGACCGCGCAGGCGCACCCGCCGCCGCAACCACCCGCGGGCTTGGCGCTTTCGCTGGAGGATTCGGCGGGAGCCGAGGACCCGCCGCTGTATCCTTCTTTGTACCAACCGCCACCTTGCAGGTGAAAGGCGCTGCGGGAGAGTTTTCGCTGCACGGTGCCCGAACACTTGGGGCATTGGGCCGAGTCGGCTTCCTCGAATTTCCTCAACTGCTCAAAGTGGTGGTCGCAGGAGGAGCAGGCGTATTCGTATAAGGGCATGGGTTTCGTTCCTGATAAGGGAATAATTTCAGGCTGGAGACCGTGGGTTCTCCAACGGAAATGACTGTTAAAAGGATACATTCTCTTCCAGCGGTTTGTCAATGACCAGCGCCAGAGGTCCGATAGAGCGGGGAGGCCGGGGATTGGAACCGAAAGAAAAACAATGGGAATTGAAGAAAGAAACAAAACGATTAAGAAAAGGAAAGATCGGAACGGAAAGAAAAAAACAACTTCCCCTCCCAGGCCGTTGACACCTTCCCATTATTCATGTTACCTAGAGAAGATTTCGTTGAGGGAAATGGCGGTCTACCCGCCGGAACGGTTGTTCCGGCATGGTCTAACCGAATCCTGCCCGCGCCACCAAATATTTAACGTCAGTCCGCCGAGGCCTGAATGAATTACCTGGATTCCCCCCACCTGATTCGAGTGTTCGACTTCGGGGCGTTGCATTTAGAGCTAAACACCCCGGTGTTTTTGTTTGTTCTAATCATGGTGGTGATGTTTCTGCTGAATGCCCTGCTGTTCCGCCCCGTGATGCGGTCGGTGGAAAACCGGACCAAGCACCTGGATCAAACCAAAACGGGCATTGCGGAAAATCAAAAAACCATTCAACGGCTTCAAGAGGAATTCCAAGCCAAGCTTTCCAAGGTGAAGGCCGATATCGCCCAAATCCGCATGGAAGCCCGGCGGAAAACCCAGATGGAAACGGAAGGCATTTTGAAAGAGGCCAAGAAAACCGCGGAAGATGAACTGCGGAAGGCCCTGGATACCATGAATCAAGAAGTGGGATCGGTTCGCAAAGAGCTGCTGGACCGCTCCGGCGCCCTGGCCAAACAAGTGGCCACACAGGTGCTGAAATAAAACTTAGCTTAAATAAATAGAATTTATTTGAAACGTTTAACCCAACCCATCGGACTCATGCGCAAGTCGCCCTTTATTCAAACCCTTGGCCGGACGGCCCTTGCCACGGTGTGGGTTGGGGTAAGTTTGCCAGGCCTCGCCTGGGCGGAAGAAGCCGCTGGCCACCACAACCCCTGGATGCCCCTGGTGTTCCAGGCCGTCAACTTGGCGGTTCTGCTGGCCATATTGTTTTACTTTCTGCGCGCGCCCATTCAAAGTTTCTTGGCCGACGCCGCCCGCCGACTGAAAGAAGGGCTGGACGAAACCCGCAGAGAGGAAGCCGAAACCAAGGCCCTGCTAGAGACCGAACGGCGGAACGTGTCGAACCTAGACGCTGAAATGAAAAAAATGAAGTCCGACGTAGAGGTGGAGGCCCAAAAAGAACGGGACCGGCTGACCGCCGAAACCCAAGAAATGGCCGAGCGGCTGAAGGCCCAGGTGCGCTCCCAGTTAGACATGGAACGCAACAAAGCCATGGAATCTCTACGGCACGAACTGGCCGATGAAACCATCCGCTTGTCGGAAAAACTGATCAAAGATCAGATGGACCAGCAAAAACAAAAGAAGCTGTTGGATGACCACCTGAAGCGCCAGGAGGGGCGAGGATGAGCCGCACCGTGATTGCCAAACGTTATGCCCAAGCCCTGCTAAACTTGGCCACCCGCGAGAAAAAAGTGGACGAAGTGGGGCAGGAGTTGGGTCTGGTGGCAGAGGCCATTCAGTCATCGCGCAACACCAGCGGTTTCATGGCCGACCCCAAGATTGACCGCGCAGCCAAAGAACGCGTGATGGAGCACATGGCCGAGAAAGCCAAGCTCTCTCCGCTGGTTTCTGGCTATCTGCGGTATTTGTCGGCCAAGGGGCGCATGGGGCTGGTGGGGTCCATTAGCGGCGTGTACCACACCCTGGCCGATGAAAAAAACGGCCGCGCCGTGGCCCAGGTGACCGTGGCCCATGCCATTGGCCAGGATACCGAAGAAGAAATTCGGAAGTATTACGAAAAAGTTTCTGGAAAAAAATTAAACCTGGTTGTGAACGTTGATCCCGGCATTTTGGGCGGGGCCATGACCAAGATAGGCAGTATCGTCCGCGACGGCAGCCTGCGGAATCATCTGCGGCAACTGAAGACGTCGATCATTCAAGGAAAGGTGGAAAAAGAATGAAGATCCGCGCCGAGGAAATCAGCTCGATCATTGAGAAGCAAATTGAAACTTTCGACCGCAAGGTTGAAACCCGCGAGGTGGGAACGATTCTCACCGTGGGTGACGGGATTGCCCGGGTGTATGGCCTGGACAACGTGAAGGCAGGCGAGTTGCTGGAGTTTCCCGGCGGCATGACCGGCATTGCCCTGAACCTGGAACAAGACAACGTGGGTGCCGTGCTGATGGGCGACGACCGGGCCATCAAAGAAGGCGATGAAGTCCGCCGCACCAACCGGATTGCCGAGGTTCCGGTGGGTTACGGCCTGGTGGGCCGGGTGGTGGATCCCCTGGGAAAACCCCTCGACGGCAAGGGCCCCATTAAAAACGAAGGCTTTCGAAAGCTGGACGTGATTGCCCCGGGCATCATTCAACGCAAAAGCGTGCACGAACCCCTGCAAACCGGTATCAAGGCCATCGACGCCATGATTCCCATCGGCCGCGGCCAGCGGGAACTGATTATCGGTGACCGCCAAACCGGAAAGACCGCCATTGCCCTGGATACGATCATCAACCAAAAGGGCACCGGCGTGATCTGCGTGTACGTGGCCGTGGGCCAGAAAAACTCCTCGGTGGCTCAGGTGACCGAGAAGCTTCGCCAGCACGGCGCCATGGACTACACCATCGTGGTGAACGCGTCCTCCGCCGACCCGGCCCCCCTGCAATACATTGCCCCCCTGGCGGGCGCTTCCATTGCCGAGCACTTTATGTGGCAAGGCAAGCATACCCTGGTGGTGTACGACGACCTGTCCAAGCAGGCGGTGGCTTATCGGCAGTTGTCTCTGTTGCTGCGACGCCCCCCCGGCCGCGAAGCCTACCCTGGCGACGTGTTCTACCTGCACTCCCGCTTGCTGGAGCGCGCGGCCAAGCTGTCCGACGCCCTGGGCGCAGGTTCCATGACCGCCCTGCCCATCATTGAAACCCAAGGTGGCGACGTGTCGGCCTATATCCCCACCAACGTGATTTCCATCACCGACGGTCAGATCTTCCTTACCACCGAGTTGTTCAACTCTGGCGTGAAGCCCGCGGTGAACGTGGGGATTTCCGTGTCTCGGGTGGGTGGCGCGGCTCAGGTGAAAGGCATGAAAAAAGTGGCCGGTACCCTGCGCTTGGATTTGGCCCAATACCGTGAAAAGGCCGCCTTCGCCCAGTTTGGTTCCGACCTCGACAAAGCCACCCAGGCCCAGTTGGCCCGGGGCGAGCGGATGGTGGAACTGCTGAAACAGGACCAATACAAGCCCATGGACGTGGTGGATCAGATGATTTCCATCTTTGTGGCCACCCGCGGCGGGCTGGACGATGTGCCCACCCGCTCCGTGCGGAAGTTCGAGGGCGAGTGGCTGACCTACATGCGCACCCAGGGCAAAACCCTGCGCGACAAACTGGAGAAGAGCAAGGCCATCGAGAAAGACGATGAAGCGGCTATTCTCGACGCCATGAAGAAATTTAAGGCCACCTTTAGCGCCTAAACGCGCGTTGAAGCTGAAATCCTAAACAGAAAAACAACGCAGAAATAACGGGAAGAACAACGGAACCATGGCAACCCTACGCGACATCCGGCGCCGTATCGGCTCGGTGAAAAACACCCAGCAGATCACCCGGGCCATGAAGATGGTCTCGGCGGCCAAACTGAACCGCGCCCAAACCGCGGTGAAGGAAGCCCAGCCCTACGCGGCCCAACTGCGGCAGATGGTGACCACACTGTCGAAGGGGACCAGCGGAGACGACCATCCTTTGTTCAACACCCAAAATCAGGGCAAAACCCGGATCATTCTGTTTACCTCGGACAAGGGCTTGTGCGGCACCTTTAACAGCGGTCTGCTGCGCGCCCTGATCCGGGAGATGGAAAAATCCAACGGTCCCATGGCCGACCCAGAACTGGTGGTGATTGGCCGCACCGGCAACGATGCCATGAAGAACAGCGGCTTTCTGGTGAAGGAAGCCCTGGTGAACGTGAAGCCGGTGGACATTCAGGGTGAAGTTAAAATTCGCATTCAACAGGCCGCACAAGACTTTTCTGAAGGCCGGATCGGCCGGGTGTTTTTGGCCTACAACACGTTCTTAAGCCCGTTGAAGCAGAACCCCACCCTGCATCAAATTCTCCCCATTGAGCCTGCGGAGCCCAGCAAAGAGGGCGGGGCAAAAGATGGCGAAGAGCAAACCGCCGAATATATTTACGAGCCCGACCGGGACGAAATTCTGAACCGGCTGCTTCCCCACTACCTGGAAAACCAAGGGTTCACCGCCATGTTGAACACCGTGGCCGGAGAGCACGGCGCCCGGATGGTGGCCATGGAAGCCGCCACCAAGAACGCTGGAGAAATGATCCGCCGCCTGACCCTGCAATACAACCGGGTCCGCCAAGCGGCCATTACCCGTGAACTGATCGAAATTATTAACGGAGCCCAAAGTTTGTAAACCATAGGGCCGCGGGCCAAAACCCCTCGGCCGTAATGTGAAGTGCACAAAACCGGATCACTGTTCAGCCGTTACAACAGGCGTGAAAACCAACAAGGGTTAAACCAAGGGAAAGCCATGAGCCAAAGCAGCGGAAAAATCATTCAGGTGTTGGGTCCTGTGGTCGACGTTTCCTTCGATCAAGGGAAACTGCCGGCCATCCTGAACGCCATCCACATCGAAAGCGAAACGGACGGAAAGAAATCCATCGTGGTGTGCGAGGTGCAGCAGCACCTGGGCGAAAACACCGTGCGGGCCATTTCCATGGGTGCCACCGACGGCTTGAGCCGCGGCATGAAAGTGAATGATACCGGTGCCCCAATTTCCGTGCCCGTGGGCAAAGAAGTGTTGGGCCGGATTTTGAACGTGGTGGGCGAACCCATTGATGAAGCGGGCCCCGTGAACACCAAGCATCAGCGGGCCATTCACCAAGCCCCCCCCTCGTTTGACGAGCAAGACACCACCGCCTCTATGTTCGTGACTGGCATTAAAGTGGTGGATCTGTTGTGCCCCTACGCCAAGGGCGGGAAAATCGGTCTGTTCGGCGGTGCCGGGGTGGGGAAGACCGTGATTATCCAGGAGCTGATCCGCAACATTGCCCAGGAACACGGTGGTTACTCGGTGTTTGCCGGGGTAGGCGAGCGGACCCGCGAAGGGAACGACTTGTACCACGAAATGAAAGACTCTGGGGTGTTGGACAAAACCTCTCTCATCTTTGGTCAGATGAACGAACCCCCCGGCGCCCGTGCCCGGGTGGCCCTGACCGGCCTTACCGTGGCCGAGCACTTCCGTGATGAATTCAACGCCGACGTGCTGATGTTCATCGACAACATCTTCCGCTTCACCCAAGCCGGTTCCGAGGTGTCTGCCCTGCTGGGGCGGATTCCCTCCGCCGTGGGTTACCAGCCCACCCTGGCCACCGAAATGGGCCGTCTGCAAGAGCGCATCACCACCACCAAGAAGGGTTCCATTACTTCCGTGCAGGCGGTGTACGTGCCAGCCGACGACTTGACCGACCCGGCCCCGGCCACCACGTTTGCTCACTTGGATGCTACCACCGTGTTGAACCGCTCCATTGCCGAGTTGGGGATTTACCCAGCGGTGGACCCCCTGGACTCCACCAGCCGCATTCTGACCCCCGACGTGGTGGGCGAAGAGCACTACCGGGTAGCCCGCGAAGTGCAGCGGCTGTTGCAGCGCTACAAAGACCTGCAAGACATCATCGCCATTTTGGGGATGGACGAGCTTTCCGATGAAGACAAAAAGGTGGTGAACCGCGCCCGCAAAATGCAGCGGTTCCTGTCTCAACCCTTCCACGTGGCCGAAGGCTTTACCGGCGTGGCCGGAAAATTTGTGGACGTGAAAGACACCGTGCGCTCCTTCGCCGAAATTCTGGAAGGCAAGCACGATGATCTACCCGAGCAGGCCTTCTACATGGTGGGTTCCATTGATGAAGCCATCGAGAAGGGCAAGAAACTGCTGGACTAAGCTGAGGGGGTTCCCAAACGGCACCCGGCCGCAGAATGGCGGGGGTTCAGCAGAAAAGAGACGGGGCGGTGCTTCATTGCACCGCCCCGTTTTTTTGTTTTGTTTTTTGTGAAATTTTATGAAAGGGCCTCGCCCTTCATGAAGCACAGTTCCTTCCCGGTTATTTTTTCCCAGGCTTTGCCGCCGAGTCCATGAAAGCTTTGATGGTGGGAATGGCTTCCAGGCTTTTGCAGGGAATCACCGCGATTGAATTTCTTTCTTGTATGAAACAGGTGTTGGTGTTGGGGTCTACATGGTAATAGACATTGATGGAATTCTCCCCCGTAAGATCATCACCATCGCCGATTTTTACCCCGTAATAAATATACGTTGCTCTGAATATTCGTGGAGTCACTTTCAATTCTTTGTCGATACTACTATTGCATAGTTCTTTATTTGGGGTGCAATTCACATTCACCTTCAATTCTTTGCCGATGTCGGCGCCACCGTCGGCCAGGACGGTAGAACCAAGGGATACGACAAGCATCAACATCCAGAGGATTTGTTTCATGGGGGCTCCTGGTAGGGGAATAGAAAGAGTTCGAGCGCAATGGTTAACGCTTCCTGCTCTGGTCTGGCCCATATGCTTTATAGGTTAGAAAAACACCCACGGCCAGCAATACAACGATGAACCCCATGGCGGTGGGTTTGTTATGGGCTTCCTTCATGGCCAATTCGGTGGCAAACATGCGGGTCAGGCCTCCGATCATAACAAACCACCCCACGAGGGTGACGGCCAACGTCCAATCCATCACCCAACGGTTGTGGGCGCGGACGATGGCAAACCCGGCGATAAAGAGCAAACTGCCATTGAGATACACAAGAGAAGCCGTGACGTCTTTAAAAACATCTAAATTCATCGCTTCCGATAAACAGACCACTATCAGCACGGGGCCGATAAATCCAGCGAGATTTTTTGAGTTCGTCATGTTTCCCTCCGTGATATTGGGAAAGGCGGATTGAACGGGTATGGGGGCTTCCGAGTCTTCCGTTAAGTTTGCGGAATTCCAGGGTTCCACCGATTCGGGTCCAGTTGTTCTGGCTGAATGGGCAGGTCGCGGGGGGCAAAGGGCAGTTCCACCGGCGGGCGGAATGGATCGGGGCTTTGGTACATGGGGGCTGGGCCGGGCCAGCCCATGGAGCAGCCAGCCAGCCCCCACCCAAGCAGCACCACCCCCGCCATGGCCGCCCCCCGCCGAAGGCGTGTCATCCGATCATTTTTTTGGGGTCTACCCATTGGTCAAAGTCCTCTGGTTTTACGTAGCCCAGTTTGTGGGCCGCGTCTTTCAGGGTTAATTCTTCGTGATAGGCCTTGTGGGCAATCTCGGCGGCTTTGTCGTAGCCAATGTGGGGATTCAGCGCCGTCACCAGGGCCAATGAGTTCCGCATCAGTTCTTCCATGCGCTTGGTGTTGGCGGTCATGTCTTCCACGCAATGCACCCGGAACGATTCGCAAACATCGGCCAGAATCTGGCAAGAGTCCATAAAGGCATCCATCATCACCGGTTTGTACACGTTGAGTTCAAAGTTGCCCTGGCTGGCGGCGAAGGCGATGGCGGCATCGTTGCCATACACCCGCACGGCCACCTGGGTCACCGCCTCTGGCTGGGTGGGGTTCACCTTGCCCGGCATGATGGAACTGCCGGGCTCGTTTTCCGGAATGCGCAGCTCGCCCAGGCCGCAGCGGGGGCCGCTGGCCAGCCAGCGCACGTCGTTGGCTATTTTCATCAGGCTGCCGGCAATGGTTCGCAGGGCCCCAGAGGCGAACGCCAGGGCATCGTTGGCGGCCAGGCCTTCAAATTTATTGGGGGCCTCGCGAAAATCAAAGTTGGCCAGTTCAGAAATGGCACGGGCCATGGCGGGGGCGTAGCCCTTGGGGGCGTTCAGCCCATTGCCCACGGCGGTTCCCCCGATGGGAATCTCGGACAGATGGGCCAGGGCCATGTCAATTTTGTTCATGCCATGGTCCAGCTGCGCCACCCAGCCAGAAATTTCTTGCCCCAGGGTCATGGGCACGGCGTCTTGCAGGTGGGTGCGCCCCAGTTTCACCGTGGTTTGATGGGCCTGGGCGTGGCGGTGAAGTTCATCCCGCAGGCGTTTCAAGGGTGGGGTCAGTTGGTCCCGCAGGGCCAGGGCCGCCGCCACGTTCATGGCGGTGGGGAAGCTGTCGTTGGTGGATTGGGCCTTGTTCACGTCGTCGTTGGGGTGGATGGGGGTTTTGCCTCCCCGCTTGCCGCCGCTGATTTCGTTGGCTCGCCCGGCGATGACCTCGTTCACGTTCATGTTGAACTGGGTCCCTGAACCAGAAATGAAGATGGCCAGAGGGAATTGATCATCCAACTGGCCGTTCATCACTTCACGGGCGGCTTGTTCAATCAGCTCCGCCTTGGCGGCATCCAGCAATTCCAACTGCCGGTTCACCCGTGCGGCGGCCAGTTTAATCAGGCCGTAGGTGTGGATGAACCGGGGGGGGAACAGACGGGTGCCAATGGCAAAATGCCCCAGGGCCCGCTGGGTTTGGGCGCCCCAATACTTCTCCTCCGCCACGTCAATCTTTCCCATGGAATCACTTTCAGTCCGGTAGGTCATAGGTCTCCTTTGTTGGGCAATGGATCATGGTTTGGTCATGGTTGGGTGATGGCTAGGGCCATGGAAGTTCAATCGAAACCTCTGCATACCCTATATTTTCCCATCCCCCTGCCCCCTTCCCTGGGGGAATGCGCTGTCCAGCGGGGCCAATATTCTGGGATCTTGGCCCCGCCTTTCGCACCTGGGGGTTTATATGATTGGGGGCTTCACCCCCCCATTCCCCCTTTTCACGGCAAAAACCCGGATTATGCAGAGGTCTCCAATCATCAATCCTCATAAAAATTTTGAACGGCTCCGGCAAACCGCAAGAGGAGTGGTCTTTGCTTGTTCAAATTCCCCCCCGCGCTATCTTCATGAGGATAAATCTTTCCCCAGGCGGGGTCATCTCGCCACCATGGGGGTCGGGTTGCATCACCCCCATGGGTTCTCATTTCCCAGTCATACTTAATACCGGGTCAAGGCCGTCATGGGGGCATCCATGGAGTGGGGGGCCATCCAGAACACCTTGCCATGGTGGGCCATGGTTTCCCTGGCGGCGGCTTCGATCAGGTCTGTGTCGCCGGTGTGGGGTTCCGCATGGGGCTGAATGGTTCCCGTCGCCGGATCCATGGCCCCCCACAGGGTGGCGCCGCTGTCTACCAGCAGGCTTTCCACCCGGCCCTGTTGGGCGGCCACCAGCACGCTGCGCCCGCCCCGTTTGATGCGCCCTTGGTTTCGCATGTGGCCCATGCGATGGAGGGTTGCTTCGGCCAGTTGGTCCATGTGGGCTTGGGCCATCCGGCGGCCTTTTTCCCAACGGGCCGCCGTGGTCATGGCTCGGGGATTTCCCAGAATGGCTTGGTCGCACAGGCCAGGATAGCGGTTGTGGCGCCGGTACATGGCGGTCAACTCTCGGGACCCGGCCAGCACCAAAGGCATTCCCATCCGGTCCAAGCGGGCCGTCACGGCTTTTTCCACCCGGTGGATGAAGAAGTCGATGGCCTTCACCGGGTTTTCTTCATGGGTGGCGTGGCCATGGAACAGGGTTCCCCCGGCTGCGGGCTGGTGCAGCATGTGCCGCTCGGTGGAGATGAACCGGCGGGTTTCTGCCAGGCTTTCCGGCATGTCGTCCACCAGCTCACGCTGAATGCCCGCCGCGTCGGCCAGATAAAACCCCACCCGATTGCGCGAGAGCGTCAACAGGGCGAAGGCGGGATACTCCTTCAGATAGGTCATCACTGGCCGCAGGTGAAAATGATTTTCCATCACCACTTCGGGCGGGGCCGCTTGGAACATCCAGAAGGCCTCCAACCCTCCGGGGGAGGCAAACAGGCAAACGCCCGGCCAAGGAGAGGATTCCTTCCGCAGGTCCGTCAACACGTTCTCGATTCGGGTGACCATGCGGCGGGCTTCCGCCGGGGTCATCCCCAGCAGGGCCAACCCACGGGTCATCCGGCGGAACAACTCCGCCAGTTTAAGCGGCGTCCAAGCGGGGTCTTGGCCGCCATTGGGGCTGTTCATATACAAAGACACGCAAGGCCCTCCTTCGCGCGCTTCCAACCTGGAAATATCACTGGATTCAATAGGTTTCATGGCCATTCTCCTGGTTTGGTGAGAAGATAGGGAGACGGTTCCATGGCATCTGGGGGCCGGTTGATTCCGTTCGGTGCTTACCTTCCGGCCTACTTTTATCATAGCATAAATAGGCCGGAGGGGGTGCGGATGTTCTGGGTTCCCCCCATTCTTTCTATCCTGAAAATGGCGATGACTCCCTTGGAAAAAGATTCCCTGGAGCAACTGTTGGAAATCATGGCCCGTTTGCGGGGCCCCCAGGGCTGCCCCTGGGACCGGGCGCAGACCCATCGCTCGTTGATCCCCTATTTGGTGGAGGAAACCTACGAGGTGGTGGAGGCCATTGAGCAGAGTGACGCCGCCGCTCTGAAAGAAGAACTGGGGGATTTGCTGTTGCAGGTGGTGTTTCACGCCCAGTTGGGGGCCGAGCGGGGGGTGTTCACGTTTCAAGAAATTGCCCAGGGGTTGAGCGAAAAGCTGGTGGAGCGGCACCCCCATGTGTTCGCCCGGCCCACGGCAGAAACAACCACCCAGGATGAGGCCTCGGCCCAGGCGCGGCATAAGGCTTGGCACGCCCGCAAGATGACCCGGCGGGTCTCTCACATGGACGGCATTCCCTCGGCACTGCCCGCCTTGCAGCGGGCCCACAAGGCGGGCAAGAACGCGGCCCAGTCGGGGTTCGACTGGCATGCCGGGGGAGACATTTTGGATAAAATGGAGGAGGAGTTGGGGGAATTTCGCCGAGAGGTGGAAGCGTTGGAACGGGCGGCCCAGACGGGGGCCGATCGAGAGCGCCTGCAAGGGGCCATGGAAACGGAACTGGGAGACCTGCTGTTTGCCGCAACCCAACTGGCCCGCTGGTATAAAATTGAGCCGGAAGCCGCCCTGCGCAAAGCCACCGCCAAGTTCATGGCCCGCTTTCGGTGGATGGAGCAGGCATTGGCCCCAGGGCAGCCCGATCACCAAGAGGGCCGGACCTCTCAAGATTTGTCTCCCCAGGAATGGGAAGCCCTGTGGGCCCGGTCCAAGCAAGACATTCCCGACTAAAGAGGCGGCTGGGATTCGGCTTCACCGTCCAGCAGGGCCATCAGCCGCCCCAGGCGTTGGGCTGGGGTTTCCCGCAGGGTGTAGCGCCCCTGCTGCATGCCTTCCCAGCAGCGCCGGTAGAACCCGATGGTGGCCTGCTGGGCCCCCATGGCGTTCACCCGCAGCCGGGCCGCCCCCGCGTCTTCCAGCAGCCGCACCCCAAACCCTGGCGAAATCACCCGCCGCACCTGGTCCATCACCCGGAACCGAGCCTGAGATACCAGGGCGGCCAGTTCTGGGTTGGGGGTGTCGTAGCACAACCGCTGCAGAGACAACCGGTCCATGCCGTACACCAGGTGGCTGACCGGCATCCAACGGTCCAGCAGCGCTTGGCGCTCTTGCCACACCCGCTCGGCCAGCAGGGCGGCCCCCTGGGCCATGGGCGAGTCCCAGCCAGAGGGCTCTAACCGGAGTTTCACCAGGGCATGGGCCAGCCGTCCGTAAGCACCAGCCCCGGCATTGGCCACGGTATTAGACAAGGTATTAGACACGGTGCCGGGCTGTTGGGCAGGCTGTGCCGGTTTGCCCGGCAAGACCGCCTTCCAAGCCTGGGCCAGGGGGCTGCCAGGAATGGCTGGCCCCAACCGCTGGGCCAGCCATTCCAAGTCAGACTCCAGCACACCGTTTCCCATCAACAAACGAACCAGTTGGCGGGGGTCTCCCGGGCCGCCCAGGGCGGCCAGGGCCCGCCAAGCGGCGGGGTCGGCGGGGCTGGTGGGGGTTTTGCTGGGGCTCCAGGGGGCGGGCAAAGAATCGGGGCGGCCCCCTTTTTGTGCCGCATTCCACAGGGCGGCTCCCGCGGTCGGGGTTACGCCCACCCACCACGCCAGGTCCCCATCGGCCAGGCGCACCCGCTGCCGCCACCAGCCCCCCCCTTTTAACCGGGGGGCCATGGCGCTTAACCCCTGGGGGGGAATGGTTCGAACGGCCGTGACCCGCCAAGCCAACCGCCCGGCCCCCAGGGCCTCCCACAACTGGGCGGGTTCTTTCAGCAGGGCCCGGAAAAAATCCCCCAAAAACGCAGGCTGGGCCGATTTGCTCAGGCTTAAAATTCCCCGCAAGGATTCTGGCGGAACCACGAAAAACAGATCCTGGTTTTCCTCCAGCGACAACCGCGCCACCCCCACCTGTTGGGCCTGGGCGGTGTCTTGGGTCACGGCGGCCTCCTGGGCGGGCTCCAAGGAGAACGCCGCTGGCTGCCGAAACACCTTGTTGGCCAGGGTGCCGCCGTTCAGGGCCAAAAACGATTGCAGCCACCAAGTCGTCTGGGGAAGGTCTGGGCTGGGAAGGGCGCTGGGGGTTGCGCTGGGCGGGGGGGGATAGGCGGCGGGGGCCCACTGGGGCTGGCAGAGGTATTGGCCCTGCACCACGGCATGAAAGGCCCGCTGCACCGGCTGAGCCTGGGTGCGCTCTTCCACCAGGGTCACGCCCCGTTCTCCCACCAGCAACCCCACCTGGAAGGGCACCAGCCCTGGCCCGCCAAAGCGGCCCACCGCCAGGGTAACATGGGCGTCATCGCCCAAGTGGCGGGGCAGCACCCCTGGGGCCGGGCGGGTGAAGGCCAGAGCGGTGAGTTGAGCCCGAGCGCGGGTGACGTAACTCCAGGGTTCCATGGCGGCCGCGGCGGCCTGTTCCATTAGCCGCTGGGGAGAAACCTTTGGGGCTAGCCTGCCCAGGGCCTGGGGGCCGCCTTTGAACAACACATACAGATAGGGCGGATCGGGGGGAACGGTTTGGCGGGGGAGGAGCAGGGTGTCGAGCCCGGCTTGGTGCAGTTTCAGCAGATTGGTGCCGTGGAGTTCCACGGTTTCCAACGCCACTTTTCGGCCAGTGGAAGAACCCAGGGCCGTGCCCATGGCTGTGAACAGGGTTTGGGCAAAGAAGCCGAAGTAGGTGTTGATCTTCATGCCCCGGCCCCCGGCCGATTATCGTTTGTCTTTTTGTTTGATGTGAGAGAGCAGGTCCAGAACCTTCCGCACCACTCCCCCGGTTTGGAAGGAATATTCCCGCAGGGTGTGGCCCCCCGCCACCCGGTCTCCCACCGCCTCGCCAAAGCCGTCTTCTGGCTGAGAGGCGGCGAACACAAAGTAAGGCGTCAGGTCGTAGGATTCCTTCGACTGATAGCCCATTCCCCGTGGCTTGGTTTTGGCCTCGGCCCCCAACACCACCAGATAGTACACCGGACCCTTGGGGGTGTCATGGATGATCAGGTAAGGCAGGGTCCACTCGTGCTTGGGGGTGCGCCGCCGCACCTGGGCGGTTTCGGGAGAGTTTTCCAAAGTTTGGGTCACGTAATCCCGGAAGTTTCCGTAGGATTCTCCCATGCGAACCCGCAGAATGTTGAGCCCAGAGGTAAAGGCCGAGGTGTTGTTGGTGAAAAACGGATTGGCGATTTGTTCGTGGGTTAACAGCACCACCCGCCATTCCTTGGGCTTTTCTCCGGGGGCGGCAGCCCCCACCGGGGCCACCGGAGCCGATGGTTTGGGGGCCGGGGCAACGGCAGCCTGAGGCTGCTGGCGAATGCTCTTCACCGTTTGGACCACTTGTTCCTTCAACCGCCCGAACAAACCATAGGTTTGGCTTTCCGCTTCGACCTCTAGTTTTTCTCCCTGGGGCAGTTCTTCGTTCACCTGGGCCACCAAGTCGTTGAATTGGGGGGCGGCCAATTCCATCAACAGCTCCCCTTCTTTTTCGGGGTTTTCCACAATGTGGGCCAACAGGCTTTTGTTGCGGATGATATACCGGGCGTAATGGGAATATTTCTGGGGGTTGTTTTTCAACCCCCGGGTCATCCAGTGAATCAAAAATTCTTTTTTCAGCAGTTGAAAGTTCAAAAAGTTGTAGCGGAAATCCCGTTCCTCTTCCCCCATCTTGGCCCGAAACCCTTCTTTGAAATAAATCAAAAAGAAGAACCGGCGGTAGTCATATTTTTTCAACACGTGGGGATAGGCATACAGCACCCCGTCCTTGCGGCGCTTGGCCACGCTTTCTACCGTTAAATGATCGGGAGACAGATTGGAGATCAGTTCGTGGCGGTGATGGGGGGGGAGAATCTGGGTGAACAACAGGTTCAGCACGCCTTCCAGCGAAGTCAGAATTTTCTCTTGCTCGGCCTTGGAAAACCGAGAGGGGAATTCACGGTCTTTCTCGGTAAGGCTGCGCCGCAGGGTGGAAATCACATCCAAGGTTTTCTTGGCTTTGTACAGGTCGTGCAGAATATACACTTCCCGCTCGTAGGGGTCTCGCTCCACCACCTCCAGTTGGTTGCCGTTGATGACATCCACTTGGCAAAAATGCAGCAGAAAATCCCGAATGCCCCCATCGGTATCGAAGGGCACCATCAGGTTTAAGAAGACGGCTTGGTTGATGGGGGGCAGACCCGAAACCCAATCCAGCCGGGGGAGAATCAGCCCATGGAGCAGTTGGCGAATTTGCCCTGCCTCCCAGCGGGCCTGGGAGCCAGCCCCTTGGCCCTCGGCATATTCTTTTTCTTTCACCGCCCAGTAACGGTCCAACTCCTCAATCTCCTGCCGGCGGCGGGAGATGACTTCTCCTGGATTTTCAACCGTTTGGACGCTTTGGATGGCTGGGCTCATGGCCATGATTGGATCAGATGGATTCATCCCCCGTACAGAACGCACATTAGTCTACCCTTTTTATGAAGACGTTTGCCACCCCAAGATCAAGTGCCGGGAGAAAAAACGTCTAGGACAACGGCTAAAGGGGGGGTGATCGGTGTCGTATCTTCATTTTTTCATCTTAATTCCTTCAAAATTGAATGGTAGGATTTAGTAGAGTATAAACGATCTATTTATGAAATCCTCTCGGGGGGGCGGATAACCACCATGAATCAAACCGATATTCAAACGTTGCTCAACGATGCCGGAGACCAACTCCAACAGGCCATCCGCTCCCGCTTTCCAGGTCAAAATCCCCCCGCCGCCATTCAAATGGTTTACGAAAACCTCTGCTTGGATATTTCCCTGCTGAAGGGCCTGTTAGAGGAAAAGGATCACTCGTAGGGACTTTCATCCCAGCCTTTCATCCCTTGGGCTTCCTTCTCTTTCCTATTCCTATTTTCCTACCCTTCTTCCTTGTCTCCGTCCAACACGCCATCTGTCCGTACTGTCCATCCGCGACGGCATAACCCGGGGTTTTGTCGTGAAAAGAGGGAATGGGGATGGGAAAAAAGTTATGCAGAGGTTTCTATCCTTCTATCCCTTCCGTTTGGCTGTGGAAGTTTGCAGCATGAGTAGGCTTATCTTATTGCCTGAAGGGCTCTGTCTTGGCCTCTCCGCGGCCCTATGGTAACGTGGGTTGGCTCACTTATTCTTATCCTCAGGCACAACATCCCCCCCACCCGTTGCTCACCATGGCCCCCTTCGTTCAATCCCTCTGGTGTTTGCAGGCCCCAGGCTTTCTGGCCTGGCGGTGGGTGAGGCGTGGGGTGCCAGGGGCCGTTGTGGCCGTGCTCTTGGTTTTGGCGGGGGGCGCTGGATGCGATACCTCGGCCACCACCAAGAGTTACAATTACAACAATCCCGTGGACCCCACGGCGCCTCCCACCACCATTCCCGCCGGAACGGTGGTGGTGTCCTACGTGGATGTGGCGAACAAAGTAGTGATCCTGGTGAATCGAAGCACCACCACGGCCTATACCCTCACCAGTTGGACTCTTTCCTCCAGCACCACCCCCGCCACCTACACCTTTGGCGCGGTCACCCTGTCCGCCGGGAGTTTCCTGCGGATTCACACGGCGGCGGGAACCAATACCTTGGTGGATTTGTATGGCAGCAACATCACCTGGGGCACCAGTGACATCGCCACCCTGAAAGACAACACCACCGCCACGGTGAACACCTGCACCTACGCCGCCACGGCCCCCGGCTTGTGCCCGTTTTAATGGAAGTATGCTAGGTATTCTGAGGGAACTGATCTGCCTCTCAAAACCAATGGCTTCCCCACTATGTGCCTAAAACGACCGCACGCGAACATTGTTCACCGGATTCAGGTGTTGCGATGAAATCTCTCCTACCGGGTTTGCTGGGTCTCCTTTTGAGCGCGGGCCAGGGGCATGTCCACCGCCACGGGGAATTTTCCCTATTGGGTTTGCTGGCTGTCTTGGCCATACCTATCGTTATCTTGCTGGCGGTGGCGGTATTCTCGCGGAAGCACAGGGACGGGAGTTTAGCGGTGGTTTATCTGCTCGTTTTATCTTTCGTTACCCTTGGGCCCGTCTTCATATTTCCCAAGTATGGTTGGCTGATACTGCTGGGCGAGCTCGCAGCGATGGGTGTTTTGGACTCTATTCTTAATAGAAAGGGAAGGAGCAACCGATGAAATATCCATTCTTGGTTGAAAAAACCCCTGGGGGTTATTGCGGGTACTATCCAGACCTGCCTGGGTGCACCAGCGCTGGAAGCACGTTGGAAGAATTGGCGCAGAACGCCCGCGAGGCCCAGGCGCTGTGGCTAGGCCACGCTCGCGAATGCGGAGAGGAAATCCCCCCCGCCACCGAAGCCGTGGGCATGATTTTGGTGGGGGAAGATGAAAATCAGGTGGATATTCTGGCGGTTGGCGCCCGGGTGTCTACCCGGAAGGCTGGATGAAAGTCTGGATGAGCCGGGCTCTTCATTTTTCTCGCACGTTTCCCTGCTTCCCTGCTTCCCTGCTCCTCCCTCCCTCTTTCTCCCCTTTCCCCTGTTCCTGTCCCCGCTCTTTTCCCCTCCCCAGTTTTTCATGTATGCTGACCAGACACCTGTTTTCCACCAGCCAGGAAGGATTCCATGCGTTCAGACATGATTAAGAAGGGGCCGGAGAAGGCCCCCAACCGCAGCCTGCTGCGGGCGGCCGGGGTGAAGGAGGAAGACTTCGCCAAGCCGTTCATCGGCATTGCCAACTCGTACATTGATTTGATTCCGGGGCATGTGCACCTGCAGGCTTTCGGCCAGTGGGCCAAGCAGGCCATCCGCCAGGCCGGGGGGGTTCCGTTTGAGTTCAACACCATTGGGGTAGACGACGGCATTGCCATGGGCCACAGCGGCATGTTGTATTCGCTGCCCAGCCGCGAGTTGATTGCCGACTCGGTGGAAACGGTGGTGCAGGCCCACCAGCTAGACGGCCTGATTTGCATTGGCAACTGCGACAAAATCGTGCCGGGGATGATGATGGCCATGGCCCGGATCGACATTCCCGCCATTTACGTGAGCGGCGGCCCCATGGAGAAAGGCCGGGGCAAAGACGGCACGCCCATGGACCTGAAAACCGTGTTCGAAGGGGTGGGGGCCTTTCAGTCTGGGAAGATGACCCAGGCGGACCTGACCGACATTGAAACCCACGCCTGCCCCACCTGCGGCAGCTGCTCGGGCATGTTTACCGCCAATTCCATGAACTGCCTGGCGGAGGCCCTGGGGCTGGCCCTGCCCGGCAACGGTAGCATTTTGGCCACCAGCCCCGAGCGGGAGCAGCTGGTGCGCCGCGCCGCCACCCGGGTGGTGGACATGGTGAAGGAAGACCTGCGCCCCAGCCACATTCTCACCCGCAAGGCGTTTGATAACGCGTTTTGCCTAGACATGGCCATGGGGGGCTCGACCAACACGGTGCTGCACACCCTGGCCCTGGCCCACGAGGCGGGGATTGAATACCCCCTGGAGGCGTTGAACGAGTTGTCGGCCCGGGTGCCCTACCTGTGCTCGGTCAGCCCCGCCAAGGCCGACGTGCACATGGAGGACGTGCACAACGCTGGGGGCATTTCGGCCATTCTGGCGGAACTGTCCCGGAAGCCGGGGGTGCTGGACCTGTCGGCCCGCACCGTGACTGGCCAGACCCTGGGGCAGAACATTGCCGGGGCCAAGATTCACATTCCCCAGGTCATTCGCTCGGTGGAAAAACCTTACTCGGCCACGGGGGGCTTGCGGGTGCTGTTCGGCAACCTGGCCCCCCTGGGGGCGGTGGTGAAGGCCGGGGCGGTGTCTCCTGAAATTCAGACGCACGAAGGTCCGGCGGTGATTTTTAACAGCCAAGACGACACCATTGCCGGGCTGAAGGCGGGCCGGGTGAAGGCGGGAGACGTGGTGGTGATTCGCTACGAAGGCCCCCGCGGCGGCCCTGGCATGCAAGAAATGCTGGTGCCCACCAGCCTGTTGATGGGCATGGGCCTGGGCAACAGCGTGTCGCTGGTGACGGACGGGCGGTTCTCCGGGGCCACCCGGGGGGCCTGCATTGGCCATGTGTCTCCCGAGGCGGCGGAGGGCGGCCCCCTGGCGGCCCTGCGCGACGGCGATATCCTGCAGATAGATATCCCCAAGGGGACCTTGAACGTGAAACTGAGCGACCAAGAACTGGCGGCCCGGCTGAAGGCCCTGCCCCCCTTTCAGCCCAAAGTGAAGAAAGGGTATTTGGCCCGTTACGCCGCCCAGGTGACCTCGGCCAACAAGGGGGCGGTGCTGCGCTCCCCCTGGGATTGATGGGGGCGGGAAGGCTCAAAGCAGGGGTCCGTTCAAGACCGTTTCATCACTTATTTGCATAACCTGATTTTTCCCATCCCCCTGCCCCCCTTGGGGGCAGGGCTTTGTTTAGCGGGGCCAAGATTCAGGCATCTTAGCCCCGCCTTTCGCACGGGTTGATTTCAATGGAGGGCTTTGCCCCCCACGCCCCCTATTCATGGTAAAAACCCTGGTGATGCGAATCCTTCATTTCTTTCATTCCTCCGGGCTCTCTATGGCCCCCTCTCGACCCTCACTCGCTGGTTGCGCCTGTAGGGGCTGTGCCAGAGAGAAGGAGCGGGTAAATTCAGGTGGGGGCCAGCGGGGTTTCTTCTCTTATGGGGTTTTGAGTCTGACGCTGCTTGGGGTGCTGTTTCTGGGGGGTTGTTACACGGCGCCCTCCATGTCTCGCACGCCGCCGGATGAATTGGTGGTGCTGATGGAGTCCTTCCCGGCCAGCCTGGACCCCCTGATGGTGGGCGATGCTTACGGGGTGCGGATATCTCACCAGTTGATATATGAAACCCTGGTGGGGCTGAACGACCGGCTGGAGATTTCTCCCGGCGTGGCGGAAAGCTGGGCCAAGATTTCTCCCACCCGTTGGCGGCTGACCCTGCGGCGCGACATTCACTTCTCCGACGGCAAGGCCCTGGACTCTGGCGATGTGGTGGAAACCCTGCGGCGGGTGATGGACCCCAAGGTGGGGTCTCCCTATGGGGCCGTGCTGAGAGAAAAGCTGGCCAGTGTGAAAGCCGCTGGTCCTTATGGGGTGGAACTCACCCTGACCCAACCCTATGGCTCCTTCCTGGCCGATCTTATTTTGCCGGTGCTGCCCCGGCTTCCAGCCTCCGGCCAAATTCCTCCCGGCAGCGGCCCGTTTCAGTTGGCCGCCATGGAGCCCGGCCGCATTACCCTTTCGCGCAATCCCCGCTATCACGGGGTGCCACCCACCCTGGAGCGCATCACCTTTCGGGTGGTGAAGGACGACGCCACCCGCATGTTGAAACTGCGGAAGGGAGACGCGGACCTGGTGATGAACGCCCTGCCCCTGGACAAGCTGGTGTTGTTTCAGCGCAAGCCGTTGAATGAGTGGTTTCAACTGTTAGAGGCCCCTGGGTTGTCTTACCAATACCTGGGGTTCAACATGACCCACCCGGTGTTGAAGAACCCCCAGGTGCGGCTGGCCCTGGCCCATGCGTTGGATGTGGACACGCTGATTCATTACCGGGAAAAGGACCACGCCCGGCGGGCCTGGGGGATGTTCCCACCGGAAAGCCCCTATCATTCTCCCACGCCGCCCCCGGCCTTTGACCCGGCCCTGGCCGAGCGCCTGCTGGACCAGGCCGGTTACCCCCGCCGGGAGGACGGCTTTCGGTTTGAGGTGACCTACAAAACCACCACCAACCGTCACGCCGTGGCCCAGGGCCGCATCATCGCTGGCATGTGGCGGAAGGTGGGGGTGCTGGTGACCGTGCGGGCCTATGAATGGGGCACCTTCTACGAGGACATTCAAAAGGGGAACTTCGATTTGTTTTCTTTGCGCTGGCTGGGGGTGACGGACCCGGATTACCTGTACGAGTTGTTCCATTCTTCGCGCTGGCCGGTGAAGGGCCGCAACCGGGTGCGTTACGCCGATGCCCAAATGGACCGCTGGCTGGAGGAAGGCCGTCTGACCCAAAGCGAATCGGCGCGGAAAGCCGTGTACCTCAAAATTCAGCGCAAGCTGGCCCAGGATCTGCCTTACGTCAGCCTGTGGTTTGGCCACCAAACCGCCGTGGCTTCCAGGCGGTTGAGCGGCCTGCGGTTTCATCCCACCGGGGGGTTTCAGTACCTTCCCTGGGTGAAGAAATCAGCCATGACCCCCTAAATTCCGAACATTCCCCACGGCTTTTCATTTATCGTCCGAAAGGTTAACCTTGTTTTTCATTCCCCCCTTAGGTGAAGAACAAGATCACCCAGCGGGGGAATTCTCCGGACGTTCACCCGTCCCGCACCCAAAAAAACGTACCCAAACATAAAAAAACAAAAAACTTAAGGAGAACATCTTATGCGTGCATGGAAAAAGATGATTGTGCTTGGCGTGGCCCTGGCCCTGGCCCTAGCGGTAATGCCCGCCCTGGCCAAAGAAGAACACAAGGGCGGTCATGCCGGCCCCCATTGGACCTACGAAGGAAACAACGGCCCTGCCCACTGGGGTGACCTGGACAATGCCTTCGAGGCCTGCAAGGTTGGCAAAGAGCAGTCTCCCATTGATGTTCCCGGAACGGCCCCCAAGTCGTCTCGCAAGCTGGAAATTCACTACCAGCCCGCCCCGGTGGACTTGGTGAACAATGGCCACACCCTGCAAATGACCGTGGCCCCGGGCAGTTACATTGTGCTGGACGGCACGCGCTATGATCTGGTGCAGTTCCACTTCCATACCCCCGGCGAGAACGCCGTGGCCGGTAAGACTGGCGACATGGTGGTGCATTTTGTTCACAAGAACGCCAAGGGTGCCCTGGCGGTGATTGACGTGCGGATGACGGCTGGCGCCGCCAACCCGGTGGTGACCGCTCTGTGGAAGTTTTTCCCCAAGAAGGCCGATGAAAAGGCCCTAGACAAGTCCACCGTCAACCCCGCCGGCATGCTGCCGGGCAGCCAAACCTTCTACTCCTTCGCGGGATCCCTCACCACCCCCCCTTGCTCCGAGGGCGTGACCTGGATGGTGATGGATCAGACCATTTCCGTGGATGCCAAGGATTTGAAAACCTTTGGTCAGGTGTTCGGTAAGAATGCCCGGCCCCTGCAACCCATGGGTAGCCGCAAGTTTAATTAGTGAAATGCCCTGGGGAGCGTGAAGGCGCTCCCCAGGTTTTTCCCCTTGCTTGATCGAGATTGTGGGGGATTCAAACAAAATTCTCATCATTTCTTGTGAATCTCCCAACAAACAATTCACGGTTTTCTCATTGGCTATCCATGGGCTTAATCGTTATATTTTCCCCAGGTCGTAACTGGACGTGCCCTGAACCAGCCCCTTTGGGCTGAACCATCCAACCTTCTCGGAAAAAAAAAGATGAAATCCAAACTGATAACCCTGCTGTTGGCGGCTGGCTTGGCCGCCCCGGCCATGGCCCAGGAAGCCGCCCCGGCCCCTGCCGCCAAAGCCCCCGAAACCGCCGTGACGGTGAAGGTGACCGGCTACGGTCAGGCCGATTTTGTGAGCAACCAAAACCCCGGCCAGACCGGTGGGTTTAAGATGCGCCGCATGCGCTTGGCCGCCGAAGGCGACCTGAACCCCGACGTGGGCTACCGCGTGATGGGAGAATTTGCTGGAACCAGCGCCGTGCTGCAAGAGGGCTGGGTGGAGTACAAGCCTTCCACCACCCTTCGCTTGAAGATGGGCCAATACAAGGTGCCCTTCAGTCAGGAAGCCGTGGGCAGTGCCGCCAAGGCCCGCCTGGCCGAAGCCCCCATCGCGGTGGTTTATCTGGCCCCCTACGAAGACCAGGGCGCCATGGTGTACGGCAAACTGGGCGACGGCTGGCTGGAATACGCCCTGGGTGCCTTCAATGACACCGGCAAGAACCAAGACAACAAGAAATCCAGCGAAGATGCCGTGGTTCGTTTGGTGTTGAGCCCCGGCGGTGGGTTGTCGGTGGGGTTCGATTACGTCACCGGCAAGCGGGATGACAAGCTGTTTGCGGTTTCTGCCCCCACCGCGGCTTGTCTCGCTGGTGCCTGTACCTTCACGGCCAAAGGGACGGGGCCCAAGTCTTTCTTGGGCACCACGTTCGCTCAATTTCGAGAGGATGCCACTGGCAAAGGGAATCTTTCCCGCACGGACATTAACCTGCGCTGGTCTTATGAATCCATCTTGTTGATGGCGGAAGCCCTCTCGGCCGACCGCAGCAAGGTTTCTTCTGCTGCCGGTGGTGCTACAGATGTGAACGTGAACTACCTGGGCGATTACGTGCAGGTGTCTTGGGTGATGACCGGCGAAGCCAACGCATACGACAAAACCGTGGAACCCAATAGCCCCACCAGCACCGGCGGTTGGGGTGCCTGGGAACTGAAAGCCCGGATGGAAAATTTCAACGTTGACATCAACACCACCAATACGGGTGCGTTTGTTGCTGGAACCGCCAAGACCATGAGCGGGATGTCCTACGGGGTGAACTGGTGGCTGAACGGCCGCACCCGCATGTCTCTGGACCAATTCACCTACACCTACGACCAAGTACTCCCGGTCACCCCGGCCACCACCGCCAAGAGCGAGTCTGGCATGGTGCTGCGGTTCCAGTTCATCTACTAGGTTGGTTTCAGGTTTTCTTTATCTCATGGGTTCCTCCCCATCTCACGCCCCCCGGAAACACCGGGGGCTTTTTTTTTGTGCTGAGGGGAGATATTCCAAAAGCACCCCCCTTGCTCTATAACACCCCACCCAACACCTCACCCCCCACCCCCTTCTCCCGAAGAGAGGGGGAGTTCAGGTGCGCTGGGGCGTTGCTTGTTTCCGTTCGTCTGTATCATCCGAACGGGTGAAGAGAATCGCCAATGGATTCGAGCATTGTCCCTCTCCGATGGGGAGGGACAGCCGTCCGCAGGACGGCAGGGAGGGGTGTTGTTGGGAGGGACAGCCGCCTGAAGGGCGGCAGGGAGGGGTGAGGTCTATTCACTGCTGATGCGACCTCACCCCCCACCCCCTCTCCCGAAGAGAGGGGGAGTTCAGGTGCGCTGGGGCGTTGCTTGTTTCCATTCGTCTGTATCATCCGAACGGGTGAATAGAATCGCCAATGGATTCGAGCATGGTCCCTCTCCGAATGGGGAGGGACAGCCGTCCGCAGGACGGCAGGGAGGGGTGAGGTCTATCCACTGCTGATGCGACCTCACCCCCCGCCCCCCTCTCCCGAAGAGAGGGGGAGTTCAGGTGCGCTGGGGCGTTGCTTGTTTTCGTTCGCCTGTATCATCCGAACGGGTGAAGAGAATCGCCAATGGATTCGAGCATTGTCCCTCTCCGATGGGGAGGGACAGCCGCCTGAAGGGCGGCAGGGAGGGGTGTTGTTGGGAGGGACGGGCAGCCCGCGCCAGCGGGCGGGGTGAGGTCTATTCACTGCTGATGCGACCTCACCCCCCACCCCCTCTCCCGAAGAGAGGGGGAGTTCAGGTGCGCTGGGGCGTTGCTTGTTTCCGTTCGCCTGTATCATCCGAACGGGTGAAGAGAATCGCCAATGGATTCGAGCATTGTCCCTCTCCGAATGGGGAGGGACAGCCGTCCGCAGGACGGCAGGGAGGGGTGTTTTACGGGAACAGCACCCCTCCCCTGCCCCCTGCGGGGGCATCCCCTCCCCTTCGTGGAGGGGAATTAAATCGAAGCCGGAAAGTGAATCGCTTGCTTCCGTCCAGTCTATGTTTCCCGAACGGATGAATAGAATAACCGGTGGATTCGAGCATTGTCCCTCTCCGATGGGGAGGGACAGCCGTCCGCAGGACGGCAGGGAGGGGTGTTGTTGGGAGGGACAGCCGCCTGAAGGGCGGCAGGGAGGGGTGCTGTTGGCGGATGAATCGAATGACCAATGGCTTCGAGTTATGAAGGGTGTTTTACGGGGGCGGCTTCCATCGGTTATACTTTGGGGGCCATGGCCCGGCTTTGATTTTCACCCGCCCCCTGAGGCCCCGATGCCCTCGATGGAAACCCCCCTGCAACGCCAGTCTTTGGTTCAGCCCCTGGCCCACCTGTTGGCCTGGGCCCAGCCATTGGCCACGGCCCGCCAGATGGCGGCCATGGACCGCCATGCCAGCCTGGCCCTGGGCCTGCCTGCCCGGCTGTTGATGGAGAACGCCGCCCATGCCGCGGCCAACTGGGTGGATGACTTGCTGGCCCGGCCAGGGCAGCCAGGAGGCCCGGTGGTTGTGGTGTGCGGTGCGGGGAACAACGGGGGAGACGGTTACGCCCTGGCCCGGCTGCTGGCCAACCGGGGGCGGGCGGTGACGGTGGTGGCCCTGGGAGAACCCAAGGGTGACGCCCTGGCCAACCGCCAAGCCTGGGGGCACTGGGGGGCGGTGGTGGATGTTGTGGCGGAGGAAGGGAGGGCGCGGGAGGTATTGAGTCATGGGGCGCTGCTGGTCGATGCCCTGTTTGGCACCGGGCTGGACCGGCCCCTGGAGGGCGCCGCCGCCCAACTGGTGGAGGCATTCAATCAGGCCCCAGCGGCGGTCAAGTTGGCCTTGGATCTTCCCTCTGGCGTTCACGCCGACACGGGGGAGGTGTTGGGTGTGGCGGCCCGCTGCAGCCACACCCTGTGTTTCCAGGCGGCCAAGCCGGGGGTGTTTTTGCACCCAGGGGCCCAGCAAGCCGGGGAAGTGCGGACGGCGGATGTGTCCATTCCCCTGAACTTCCCCCAGGGAACCCCCCGCGCTTGGCGGCTGACGGCTCCCTTCTGCCGGGCCCTGCTGCCCCCCCGCCCGCCCGATGGCCACAAGGGAACCTTTGGCCATGTGTTGACCCTGGGAGGGTCGGCGGGCATGGGGGGCGCGGCCTGGTTGGCCGCCCTGGCGGCCTTAAGGAGCGGGGCTGGGTTGGTGACCGCCGGAGTGCCCAAGGTGTTGCAAGACCGCTTTCTGGAGTGGGCGCCGGAGGTGATGACCTGGGCGCCAGGGCCCCTGGGAGAGTGGTTGACTGGGGCGGACGTAGCGAGTGCCCTGCAAGCGGCCCAGGGCAAAGACGCCGTGGTGCTGGGCTGCGGCCTGGGCCGCCGGGAAGACACCGGAAACTTCGTGAGAGAACTTCTGCCCGCCCTGAACACCCCCCTGGTGGTGGATGCCGATGCCCTGTTCTTTCTGGACCCCCCCGTGTTGGCGGGGCGCTCCGTTCCCGCCATTCTCACGCCTCATCCGGGGGAAATGGCCCGGCTGGCGGGGATCACCCCTGAGGAGGTGAACCGCGACCGGGTGGCCTGGGCCCGCCGGTACGCTGCGGAATGGGACGCCGTGTTGGTGCTGAAGGGTGCCCCCACGGTGGTGGCGGAACCAGGTGGGGGGGTGTTTCTCAACGCCACGGGAGACCAGGGGCTGGCCACCGCCGGAACTGGCGATGTGCTGGCGGGGATTCTGGGCGGTCTGCTGGCCCAGGGGCTTTCTCCCCTGGCGGCGGCGTTGCTGGGGGTGTGGCTGCATGGGCTGGCCCGCAACCTGCTGGGGTGGGAGGTCGATGCCGCGTCTTTCACGGCCAAGGACCTGCTGGGGGGGGTCAACCATGCCTTCCAAACTCTGCGGGCGGGTGAGGCCTGAGGCTCTGTCTTTTTGATGCCGAACATGCTATGCTCATTTCATTGTTGTTCCGTTCGATGTAGGCATCATTTCACCCCATTCATGTATACAGCATTGATTTTGAGGGAAGTGGATACGTGTTTGTCAGGTTGTCATATTAACATGCTAAATTAGACGAAACCCTAAATTTATGACATCCGGGAATGGATGAAGGGAGTTGATTCCATCTGTGTTGGGGTGCTTGCGGGTGGGGGATATGGTGATCGCTGAGATTTAGAAGCACGGCGCCTGTATGGGTTTTGGATACGAACAAACAGGTTAGGCGGTATTGGTTTTAAATGAGAGAGAAATATAGGGACAACGCACGCTTATCGCGTGTTTGGGGCAATGGGTCATTTGGGTTGGTTTTTTGGGTGAGAAACTCAATGAGGGCCAGGATTGCGGGGTCTTTGGTGTTCAGCCAAGTGGTGAGGAAAGGGCCTTTGATGGGCCTGATGGGGATGGTGTTGCTTTTTCAAGGCTGTATGGAAAAGGTATATGACGGCCCCGGACAAGCCGATAAATTGTGCAAGTTCTGTCCGGTGGTTTCTTCCGCGACCACCATTCTCACCAACGAGGACACCGCTGGAACCACCACCGTGGTGGTGACGGATACGGATGCCACCGTGGCACCGGTGCTTACCGTGGTGGGGCAGGGCTCTCAAGGTTCGGCGGTCTGCGGGGCAGGGGCTGGGGCAACCCCTATGTTTACCTACGCCTGTACCTACACTCCCTTCGCCAACCGCAATGGCGCCGATACCTTTTCGGTGATGGCCAACGATGGCATGTACAACTCCCCTGCTTCGTTGCCGGTGGGGGTTTCCATCACCCCGGTGAACGATGCCCCTACGGCGGTGACTGGTTTTAGAACCATGGCGGTGAACAGCCCTGCCGGCACGGTTCCCATCACGGTAACCGATGTGGACATTGCCACCAACGGCGATTCCTTCACCTATGCGATTGCCACCCTGCCAGCCAATGGCACGGCGGTGGTGGTGGCCAATGCCGTGCAATACACCCCCAACCTGAATTTCAGCGGAACGGATACCTTCACGGTAACGGCTACGGACGCGGGCGGGTTGGCTGTCACCGGAACGGTGATGGTAACGGTTTCTAGCACCAACAATCCTCCTTCCATTGTCACCGCTCCGGCCCTGACCACGTTGGAGGATAATCCGGGGGTCACCACGGTTCAGGCCACCGACCCAGATGGCCTTCCTCCCACGCTTTCTATATCCACCCAGGGGGCCAAAGGTTCTGCCGTTTGCGGCGCTCCCGCCATGGTCAATCCCATCACCTGGAATTATGTTTGTACCTACACCCCTGGGCTGAACAGAAACGGTGTGGATTCGTTCTCTGTCACCGCATCGGATGGACTGGCAACGTCTGTTGCCTCGGCGGTGGGGGTTACCATCACCCCGGTGAACGATGCCCCCTCGGCGGTGTCGGGCAGCCTCACCATGGCCGAAGACAGTGGCACGGGGAACGTGACCATGAGCGTGACCGACGTGGATATTGCCACCAACGGCGATACCCACACGTTTACCATTGCCACTTTGCCAGCCAATGGCACGGCGGCGGTGGTGGCCAACGTGGTGCAATACACCCCCAACCTGAATTTCAACGGCACCGATTCCTTCACGGTGATGGCTACGGATGCCGGTGGCTTGGCAAATACCGGCACGGTGACGGTGACGGTAACGGCGGTAAACGATGCCCCGGTCATTACGGCCGCCCCAGCCATTTCTACCTTTGAGGACACGGCAGGCGCCACCATCGTGGCGGTGACGGACGTGGACGGCGGCATGGCTCCCGTGGTGAGCGTGATTACAGCCCCCGCCAAGGGAGGGGTTACCTGCGGAACGGCCGCGGTGGTTTCGGCGACGTCTTGGACCTATTCCTGCCCCTTCACCCCCACGGCCAACCTGAACGGCGCAGATAGCTTTATTGTGCAGGCCAACGACGGTTTGGCCCAGGTGACCAGCATTGTAAGCGTGAGCATTACCCCGGTGAACGATGCCCCCTCGGCGGTGTCGGGCAGCCTTACCATGGCTGAAAACAGTGGCATTGGGAATGTGGCCATGAGCGTGACCGATCCGGACATTGCCACCAACGGAGATACCCACACGTTTACCATTGCTATTGGGCCAGCCAATGGCTTGGCGGCGGTGGTGACCAACGTGGTGCAATACACCCCCAACTGGAACTTCAATGGTACCGACACCTTTACGGTGACCGCCACCGATGCCGGGGGCCTGGCCCGGACCGGTATCGTGACGGTGACGGTAACACCGGTGAACACCGCCCCGGTCATTACCTCCGTTACGGCCATCACCACCTTAGAGGATACCGCAGGCACCACCACCGTGGCGGTGACCGATGCGGACGGACCCACCCCCACTTTGGCGGTTACAACACCTGGGGCCAAAGGAGTTGTCGCCTGCGGCACGGCCACGGTGGTTACGGCAACGTCGTGGACCTTTACCTGCACTTACACCCCTACCGCCAACCTGAACGGCACCGATACATTCTCTGTGCAGGCCAATGACGGCGCCCTGACCTCCACCGCTACGGCCGTTGGGGTCACCATTACGGCCGTGAATGATACGCCAGTGCTGGGGGGAACGGCCAGCCCCACGGCGTTCAACAGCGGGGTGCTTACCACCATCTCTGGGGTCACCGTCACCGACCCAGACATAGCTACCAACGCCGATGCCATTACCTGGAGTGCCGCGGGTCTACCCGCGGGCTTCACCATCAACCCCGTCACCGGGGTGATTTCCGGCACGGGAGATGGCCTGGGGCTGACCAGCCCTGAGGGCTACACGGTTACCGTTACGGCAACCGACTTGGCACTGGCCGCGGCCACCATGAACGTCACGCTGTCGATTACTGACGTGACGCCCCCGGCGGCGGTGACCCTTCCCGTTCAGACGGCCTGGACGGCCACCAGCATCACCATGACCTGGGCGGACCCCGCCACCGCCGATTACACCCAGATGCGGCTGTGCGTGGCGGGGGGTGTGTCCGACCCCGTCTGCGGGGCGGGTTACACCTTTGTGGCCACCGTGGCCAAGGGGGTTCAAACCTACACCCACGCTGGCCTGGTGAATCCCTCGGTGAACAATTACCTGTTGGTGGCCCAAGACGAAGCCCCCAACGCCGCCACCGCCACGGCCCTGGTTAACACCCATACTTCCAATATATGGACCTGGAAGGGAGGGCCCAGCACGATCAACGGTGTCGGAGTCTATGGCACCAAGGGGGTGGCGGCCGTGGGGAACCAGCCGGGTTCTCGGTGGGGGTCGGCCACATGGCGGGATTCAGCGGGGAACTTCTGGCTGTTTGGCGGATTTGGACTTGGCTCCGCCGCTACCCCATTGGGGGATTTGAATGATCTTTGGATGTACAACCCCACCACGGGCTTGTGGACCTGGGTGGCGGGCAGCTCCACGGCCTCGGCCTGGGGCATGGCAGGGACCAAGGATTCCATGGGGGTATATGGCACCAAAGGCACGGCGGCGGCGGCGAATACGCCCCCACCGCTGGATAGTGCCACATATTGGACGGATTCCTCCGGCAACTTCTGGTTGTTTGGCGGCATGGACAACGCGCTGAATGACTACCACGATATGTGGAAGTTCTCCGTTGCCACGGGGATGTGGACCTGGATGCATGGGGATGGGGTGGTGAATGGGACCGCGGGGGTGTATGGCACCATCGGCACGGCCGCAGCAACCAACATTCCGGCCGCCCTGGACAGCGCCGTGGGATGGGCGGATACGGCGGGGAATTTGTGGCTGTTCGGCGGTGCTGACAGTATTTTAAACTGGTACTCTGACCTATGGAAATACAACACCACCACCAACCAATGGACGTGCGTAAAAGCTCCTGGAAACTTGGCCAATAACCCCAATGTCAAGGGAACTTATGGGGCCTTGGGTACTGCTGCCGCGGCGAATATTCCCGGCGGAAGATTGGGGTCGGCGGCTTGGACGGATACGGCTGGGAACATGTGGCTGTTTGGCGGCTTGGGCTACGACAGTGGAACGGCAACGATATGGAATAATCTGAATGACCTTTGGAAGTTCGATCCGGCCACGGGTATGTGGACCTGGATGGCGGGCAGTTCATCGGCCTCTACCTGGGCAACCATCGGGACCAAAGACCCCATGGGCATGTATGGCACCAAGGGAACGCCAGCCGCGGGGAACACGCCCCCACCCCTTGCCTCGGCCAAGACTTGGGTGGATGCCACGGGAAACCTGTGGTTGTTTGGAGGATTGGACAACGCGGCGAACGATTACCACGACATGTGGAAATTTGACGTGACCCTGGGGCAGTGGGTTTGGGTAAATGGCGATGGTTTGGTGGGCAATGCCGGGGTATATGGCACCCTAAACACCCATGCCACCACCAACCTGCCAGGTCCCAGGGATTTGACGGCTGGATGGGTGGATAACCAGGGCCAGTTCTGGTTGTTTGGTGGTTTCGGCAATGGGAGCACCATTACCACCGGTCGCTTGAACGACCTGTGGATTTACTACCCATGAAGTAAAAAAAGAAGAGACCTCTGTATAGCCAGGGTTTTTCCGAAAAAAGGAGGAAGGGGGGGACGAAGCGACCATTTAACATCAACCCCTGGTGTGATAGGTGGGGCCAAGACGGATGATTTTTGGCCCCGCTGGACTGTGCGTTCCCCCAGGTTACGTTCCCTGGTGCTCTCGGTCCCTGGTTTTTCTTTCTATATTCCATTTCTCTCCCCATTGACTTTCCTCTGGTTTCTCCCTACCCTGATCTGTTCAGGGACAAAAACCTGAAGAAATTTGCGGTTTTGCCCGGAATTTGCCGGGAGGCCCGTGGTTTACCCCCTGGGCCATGATTTGTTTTGGGTTTGTTTCGTGGGATGGTAGGGAGGAAACCCCTGGGGGCCGTGGGGAACCCCCAGAGAGGCCCAGGGGAAAACCCCATAAAAATCAGGAGCCTGATCGGTGTTTGAAGCCCTGTCTGAAAAAATTTCTGGTGCCATGGGGCGCCTGCAGGGCAAACCTCGGTTAACCGAGGAAAACATCCAGGGGGCCCTGGCCGATGTCCGCACGGCTCTGATAGAAGCCGATGTTCACGTCAAAGTGGTGCGGTCGTTTCTCGACGACGTGCGGGCCAAGTTGGTGGGAATCGAAGTGCCGGGGGGTGTCACCCCCGGGCAGTTTGCCCTGAAGGTGGTCAGCGAAGAACTGGCCGCCTTGATGGGGGGGCTTCACCAGGGTTTGGCGTTAGACGGCAGGCCTCCGGCGGTGATTTTGCTGGTGGGGCTGCAAGGGGCAGGGAAGACCAGCACGGCGGGCAAGCTGGCCCATTGGCTGAAAGCCCAGGGCAAGACCCCCTACTTGGTTCCGGCGGATGTGTACCGCCCCGCTGCCATTGAGCAGTTAACCACCCTGGCCCAGCGGCTGGGGGTGGGGTGCTACCCCTCTACCGCCCTGATGAAGCCGGCGGCCATTTCCCGATCGGGGGTAGAGGAAGCCCGCCGGGCCGGGGCCGACGCGGTGATTGTAGACACCGCCGGGCGGCTGGCCATCGACGAACCCCTGATGGCCGAACTGGAGGCCATCAAGGCCGACACGGCCCCCCGGGAGATTCTGTTCGTGGCCGACGGCATGACTGGCCAAGACGCCGTGAACACGGCCCAGGCCTTTCATCAGCGACTGGGGCTAACGGGTCATATCCTCACCAAAATGGATGGCGATGCCCGGGGTGGGGCCGCCCTGTCCATCCGGGCGGTCACCGGTCAGCCGGTGAAGTTCATGGGGGTGGGGGAAAAAATGGAAAACCTGGAACCCTTCCACCCCGACCGGGTGGCGGGGCGCATTCTGGGGATGGGCGACCTGCTGGGGTTGATTGAAAAAACCCAGGCCGCCTACAGCGAGCGGCAGGCGGCGGAACTTCAGCGCAAAATCGTTCAGTCTGAGTTCTCGCTGGAAGACTTTTTACAGCAGATCCGCACCATGCGGGGCATGGGTTCCATCAAGGACCTGATGGGCATGATGCCGGGGATGAACCCGGCCATGAAGAATGCCGATTTTGATGAAGGAAAACTAAAGAAGATCGAGGCGGTCATATCGTCCATGACCCCCCGGGAGCGGCGGAACCACCAGATCATCAATATGTCTCGCACCAATCGCATCGCCAAGGGTTCTGGCACGCGGGGCAGCGACGTGACCCGGGTGTTGAAGCAGTTTTCGCAAATGCGCAAGATGATGAAGAAGGTCTCCGGAAACCCAGCCCAGATGCTGAAGGGGATGTTTCCGGGAATGTGATGCCCAGACGGGGATGACCCCGCACAAACCCGTAGTTGATCACCACCACACCTACAAGAGAGAAACCAGGATGTTGAGAATTCGCCTGAAACGCTGCGGCACCAAGAAAAAGCCCTACTACCACATTGTGGTGGCCGATAAGAAAGCCTCGCGGGATGGCCGCTTTGTGGAGCAAATTGGCACCTATGCCCCCCTGCTGAAGGAAAACACCACCAGCCTGCAAGACGACCGGGCCAAGTATTGGCTGGGCGTGGGCGCGCAACCCAGCGAGCGGGTGGCCCGGCTGCTGAAGGGCAAGGGCTATGACATGACCATTCCCCTGCGCAAGCCCGTGAAGGCCGAGAAGAAAACCGAGGCGGCGGGCTGACGGCCGAACCATGGCCCTGTTCGATCGGGATCAACTGGTGATCATCGGGCGGGTGTTGCAGGCCCAGGGGCTGAAGGGCGAACTGAAGGCGCTTCCCCTCACCAGCGACCCAGCCTATTACGAGGGGTTGACCCGGATTTTTCTAGATACTGGCCGGGAAGTGTTTGAAAAGAACGTGGCCCGCTGGCAAACCACCCCCACCGGGTGGATCATCGCCCTGGAAGGGGTGGCCAGCCGAACGGATGCGGAAGGGCTGCGGGGGGCGGAACTTTTGGTGGAGCCCGACCGGCTAAAGCCTTTGGCGCCGGAAGAATACTTTCTCCACGACTTAATGGGCTGCCAGGTTGAAACCATGGAGGGGGTGGTGCTGGGGCGGGTGACGGGGCTGATGGAAACCGGTGCCCACGATGTGCTGGTGATTGAAAATGACGATGGCCGAGAGATTCTGCTGCCCATGGCAGCCCAGGTGGTGAAAGACATGGACATGGCCCGCAAGGTCATCCGGGTGGACCCCCACCCCGACTTGCTGACGCTGAACGGGTAAACATGGAAGGGTCTCTCATGGGTTCCCCCCTTCACTTGGATGTGTTGACCCTGTTCCCCGGATTGTTCGGCCCGTTCATGGAGGAAGGGTTGATTGGGCGGGCCAGGGAAGGGGGCCTGATTCAGTTGGAGGCGCTTCCTTTGCGTCCATGGGGCCTGGGGCGCCACCGAAACGTAGACGATGTGCCCTATGGGGGCGGGGCGGGCATGGTGCTGCGGCCTGAACCGGTGTTCGCGGCCGTGCGCGACCGAGAGGCCCAATTAAAAGCCCAGGGCATCGTGACGGCAAGCCGCCCGCTGCGAAAGATTTTGCTTACCCCCCAGGGGCAGCCCTTTCGTCAGCCCACCGCCCGGCGGTTGGCGGCCCTGGACCAGCCGATGGTATTGATCTGCGGGCGCTACGAAGGCTTTGATGAGCGCATCCGCTCTGGGCTGGCCGATGAAGAGATTTCCGGTGGAGATTTCATCTGCCTGGGTGGAGAAGCGGTGGCCATGGCCATCATCGAGGCGGTGGTGAGGCTGGTGCCAGGGGTGCTGGGGAACCCAGACTCCACCGCGGAAGAATCCTTTGCCGGGGAAGGGCTGGAATACCCCCAATACACGCGGCCCCCGGTGTTTGAAGGCATGGAGGTCCCCCCGGTGCTGCTTTCGGGGAATCACCAAGACATTGCCCGGTGGCGGGCCGAACAATCCGCTCGGCGCACGGCCCAACGTAGGCCAGACCTGCTGAAGAACGGCAAAGAACATGACGCGGAGGCTATAACGCAGAAAACATTGCGGCGGGTGGCGGGGCAAGAGAAGGATAGTGATAGATAGAAAAAGACCTTTGCGTAACCCGGATTTTTTCCGTGAAAAGGGGGAATGGGGGCGAGGATAGAGAAAGAGAGAAAGAGAGAAAGAGAGAAAGAAATAGGGGTAGCGAAAACGAAATCGTCACAAAGATGGATCGCCATAAAGAATAGATAAATACAGTGAATCATGAATGTTGGATGTACGATGAACCACCCTTTTTGCCATGACCTTGGAGAACGAAGATGAGCCATCCCCTGCTGCAATGGTTTGAATCCACCCAAATCCGCACCGATCACCCCGATTTTAACGTGGGCGATCAGGTGAAGGTGAACTACCGCATCCGCGAGGGTGAAAAAGAGCGGATCCAGGCCTACGAAGGCGTGGTCATTCGCAAGCACCGGGGCAAAGGCTCCATGAACGCTTCCTTCACCGTTCGCAAGGTGACCCAAGGCTTTGGGGTAGAGCGGGTGTTTCCCCTGCATTCACCCCGCCTGGAAAGCGTGGAACTGGTGCGCAGCGGCCGGGTTCGCCGGGCCAAGCTGTATTTCTTGCGGAACCTGAGCGGCAAGAAGGCCCGCATTCAAGAAAAAGATACCCGCGGCACCCGCGGCGTGGCCCTGGCGGCCCAGGCTGAACCCGCCATGGAAGCCGATCATGCCGAGGCGCCCGCGAATGAAGGCGGAGCTGAAGCTTGATCTGAAGTATTGGGGCCGGGGCATTTCCCGGCTGGCCGGGGTAGATGAAGCCGGCCGCGGCCCCCTGGCGGGGCCGGTGGTGGCGGCGGCGGTGATTCTGCCCATGGGGTGGGAATCGCCGGTGCCCCTGGATGACTCGAAGAAAATGACCCATCAGGCCCGTGAACGGGCCTTTCCGGTCATCCGCCAGCAGGCCCTGGCCTGGGCGGCGGCGGTGGCGGGGCCCCAAGAAATTGACCGGGTGAATATTTTGCAGGCCTCTTTGGGGGCCATGGGTGTGGCGGTGAAACGGCTGCGGCACCCGCCAGATTATGTGCTGGTGGACGGCAACAAAAAACCCCTGGGCCTTCCTGGCGATATGCCCTGGGAGGCCGTCGTGGGGGGAGACGGTCTATCCCAATCCATCGCGGCGGCATCGGTGCTGGCCAAGGTGATCCGGGACAGAATCATGGAGGCCTACGACAGGCGCTACCCCCAGTGGGGGTTTGCCCGCCACAAAGGCTACCCCACCGCGGAGCATCGGCGGGCCGTTCAGCGGCATGGGCCCAGCCCCATTCATCGCAAATCCTTCCGGGTGAAGTAACCCAAAGGAATGGACAAGGGTATGGACAAGGGATAGAGAAGCGGGAAAGTAGGGTGGCTCAGATGGGAAGATAGAAGATAATAGATAGAAGATAGGAAGCGACAGGGGTGACCCGACCCAAGAGATAAGATTAGGGGCCGTATCGCGATAGAGCATCCTCCGGTGTATAGATGCCCTGAGGGAACAAGATGCAAGAGCCGCCATGACCCATGAAAAAGCCCGGATGGGCGGCCAGGGGGAAAACGTAGCGGCCCGGTTTTTAGAAGAACACGGCTACCGAGTGCTGGCCCGGAATGTTCGAACCGGCGGGGGAGAAATAGACCTGGTGGTGGAACAAGGCGAATACCTGGTGTTCGTGGAAGTCAAAAGCCGCAGCGTGAACGCTCCGGTTCACCCCAGCCAGTCGGTCACCAAAGCCAAGCAGGCCCGGCTGAGAAAACTGGGAGAACGCTACATGGTTCATGGGAACATCACCAACCGGCAGCCCAGGTTCGACGTGATCTCGGTGATTTGGGAAAAGGACAACCCCCGGGTGGAACATTTGGTGAATGCGTTTTAAACAGCACCATGGTACAGCAAGCCAGACAAGCAGGCAGGCAAATATAGATGAAGAGCCCAAGACATAAAGGGCTAAAATAAAGAAAAGATAAATAAAAAGAAAAGAAGAATTTTAGTAACAGTTGAAAGAGCGGACGATCAAGATTTAAACCATACAGATTAGAAATACTGAAAAACGGATTCACTGAAAAAATTGTCGCAGCGAATACGCAACTCAAACTTTCCACAGGCCATTTCACAGGAGAACTTTCCATGGCAACCCATAAATCGGCCATCAAACGGGCCCGGCAAAATGAAAAACGGAACGCCCGGAACCGTGGTCTGCGCTCTGCCCTGCGCACCACCATCAAGGCCTTCCGCTCTATGCTGAAAGCCAAAGATATGGATAAAGCCAAAGCCCAATTGCCCTTGGTGCATAAAGCCTTAGACAAAGCCGTGACCAAAGGGGTGATCCACAAGAACACCGCCGGGCGGAACAAGTCTCGCCTGACTGCTGCCCTGAACAAAACCGGCGCGGCTTAACCGCCGTCGTGAACCCTAGCGAACAACCTGGAGACCAGAGAAAATGATTAAAGGAATATTGGGCCGCAAGATCGGCATGACACGCTTGTTCACCGCCGATGGCACCCAGGTGCCCGTGACCGCCGTAGAGGTGGGGCCCGTAACGGTGGTCCAGGTGAAAACCAAAGACAACGATGGGTACGAAAGCGTTCAGGTGGGTTACCTGCCCAAAACCAAAGAAAAACGGGTGACCAAAGCCCTGAAGGGGCACTTTAAAGCCGTGGCCCCCCAGCGGGTGCTGAAAGAATTTCCCGTAGACGACATTGCCCAGGTGCAAGTGGGCCAAACCTTCGACCTGTCTATTTTTTCCGAGGGTGAAACCGTGAGCGTGACGGGTGTGTCGAAAGGGCGTGGGTTTCAGGGCGTCATCAAGCGCCACCACTTTTCCGGCGGCCCCGGTGCCCATGGTTCTCGCTTTCACCGCCAGCCGGGTTCCATCGGGAACCGTACCTTCCCTGGGCGGGTGTTCTTGAACAAGCGGATGCCTGGCCACATGGGTGCCCGTCAAGTGACCGTGAAAAACTTGGTGGTGACCAAAGTCATCCCCGAGAAAAACATGATTCTCATCAAGGGGGCCTTGCCCAGTTTCAACGGTGCCGTGCTCACCATCCGCAAGTCTGGTTGACGACCGGAGTTGACACAGTCAGGCCAAACCGTTTTTGCCCGGCCTTCCTTTCGGAAGGCCGGGTTTTTTGTTTTGTGGAGAAAAAGCGGGTTAATCGGCGGGCAGGGCGGAAATATCGGCTTGGGAAATGCCGAGGAGGAACAGAATGTCGTCGAGCCGGCTTTGGCTGATGCTGTGTTCGGCGGCATCTCTCACCATGGGCTTGGCGTTGAAGGCAATGCCCAAACCCGCCCGCCCCAGCATGGGCAAGTCGTTGGCGCCGTCTCCAATGGCCACCACCTGATCCAGGTGAATGCCCTCTTTGCGGGCGGTTTTTTCCAGCAGGTCCGCCTTGGCTTCGCCGTCAATCACCGGTTCCTTCACCTGACCGGTCAGTTTTCCCCCATGAATTTCCAGGGTGTTGGCGTAGGCGTAGTCTAGCCCCAGGCGGGCTTGCAGCTGTTCGGCAAAACAGGTGAACCCCCCGCTGATGAGGGCGGTTTTGAATCCCAGGCGCTTTAGCACCCGAATCAGGTCTTCTGCGCCGGGGGTGAGGGGCAGAGAGTCCCAGGCTTCTTCCAGCCGTTGAACCGGCAGGCCTTCCAACAGGGCCACCCGTTTTTTCAAAGACTGTTTAAAATCCAATTGGCCGTCCATGGCCTGGTGGGTGATGTGGGCCACTTGGTCTCCCACCCCGGCCAGTTTGGCCAATTCGTCAATGACTTCTCCCTGAATCAGGGTCGAGTCCATGTCGAACACCACCAGCCGCTTCACCCGGCGGAACAGGGTGTCTGGCTGAATGGCGATGTCGAGGTTGTTGACCCGCCCAATGGGCAGCAGCTTTTGCTTGAGTTCTTTGGCCGCTTCCGACCGGGATGTGGAAATGATGAATTCCAAGCAGCGGTTTTCGTTGTTGTCCAACCGTTGAATGCGGTCGATGTTGAATCCGTTGTCGGCCACCAAGCCGGTGACCCGTGAAATTTCGGCGGCGTGCAGCCGGTTGTGGCTAATCAGGGTGAGAAAGTAGCGCCGTCGGGAGGATTTGGCCGGGGCTTGGCCCGGGGGCAGGGAGCGGATGTTGACCTCCAGCCCCATGGTTTTTCCCGTATCGCGCAGGTCTTCCAGGGCTTGGGGAGAAATCTCTCCCTGGGGAGGGGCCATCAGAATGGACAGGCTGAGCAGGTCCTCCACCACCACCTGCTCCATGTCTAGAATGTTTAGGTTCCAGTGGGCAATCCGGGCGGTCAGTCCGGCGGTGATTCCCGGCCGGTCGGTGCCGGTCACGGTAATCAGGGTGGTGGATGGCGTGAAGGGCATGGAGTCGGAGATAAAAAGGGAAGAGTAAGCTTATTGGATGGTAAACAAGGGAATGAACCGGGTGGAGCCCGCCTTCAGATCAAATTCTCCCATGTCTTGGGTGGAAATCGTGCCCTGGCCAGATAGATATTCCACCTGGAACCGATGTTTTCCCGGAGGCAGGCTCATTCGCCCCACCAGAATGCGGTCGGGCAGGGTTTGCCAGCCCCTCAGGTCGGCTTTTTCGGTGGCGTTGGCGTAAATGTTGCCCACCAAGAAGGCTAAAAATTGCGCGCCATCGTTGTCTTTGTTCTGCCGTTTTACCTCTTCTTGAAATTTTTTATTGATATTGTATTTCAAAATGGCTCGGGCAATGGCTTTCGCCCGAATGCGCCCGATGCGGCTTTGCAGGTTTTCCACGGCAATGGCCCCCAGGGGCTCTCCGTCATCCAGGGTCAGGGGGGGCAGGCCATCGGTGGTCACCCGAGAGCCCGTGATTTGATAGGGCCGACGGACATAGCGGGGAAAGGCCACCGCCACCTGATCCCCTTCGAGGGTTCGCACATGAATGCGGTCTTCCACCTTCACGGGTCCCCGCCCAACAAAATGAATAAAATACACGGTGGCCGTCTGCTTGCGCTGGGCCGGGGTTTGCAGGGGAACATCGGGGAAAAGTTTTTTCGCCTGAGAGAGTTCGTCTGGGCCCATGAACTGAGCGGTGGACAGCAGGTTCTCCTTCAGGGCGGTGGGGGCCCCCACGCCGTAGCGCTGAATGAAGGCGGTGCGGTAGGTCTGGGCCGCCTGCCGGTTAGAAATGTAGGCGTCGTTCAGGTCGGCGCGGGATCCACCCATTTCAAACACAATTCCGGTAAGCATCCGGGCAAAGGCGTCTTCGGTATAGGCGTTTTTTTCGTTGGGTGAATATTTGGTGTTGAAGTAAACCAACTTGCTGTCTACCTTGCGGGCTTCCACCTGGGCTTCGTCGGGCCGCCCCAGCATGATGTAATTCAAGGCCCGAAAGGTGTTAACGGTTACCTTTTCAAAGTCCTCTCCCTCATAGGGCAAAGACAGGTCGTTGGTCAGCATGGCTCCCGCCTCGGCCGAAATGGACTTGGTGAACATGGCGTCCATCAGCTTTTCGGCTTCATCCAGGGCTTGGTTGCTTTCCTCGTATTTTCCCGCGTAGTGGTAATACACCCCCAGGTCCAACAGGTAAATCACCCGGTTGGCGTTGCCGTATTCTTTGGCGTTGGCTTTGATATACTCGGCACCTTCTTGGAATTGTCCGGAAGCGGCCAGGGATTCCAAACGAGGATAGAGATTTTGGTGGGGGGCGCAGCCGACCAGCGCCAGCAGCAATAAGCCCACGATGATCCCCCGCCCCCCTAACATACGAAGGGAGGCGATATGCGCGTCTTTATGCAGAGAAGGGCTAAAAAATATCATGGGCTTTTGCTCTTAGTTCCGATCATCCAGTGGTTTACAAGCCAACCCTGTTGCGTTTTACCACCTTTTTAATTTTCTTTTCTCCCATCCACACTTTTTCGTTGGTGGTGACGTTAATCAATTGCAGGTTGGCTTGATAAAACACCACTTCTTTGCCGCCTTCCCGCTGGTAAATATCCATCAGCACGCCGGTCAGCACAAAATCAGCGCCCTTTTCTTTGCCAAATTCAGCGGGGGTTTCGGTAAGGCCAGATTGTTGGTCGGCCCGTTCTCCCCGAATTTCTTCACGTTCCTCTTGGCTGGCCACCACGGTTACCTTGCCAGAGCGGATGAAGGCCCGCTCCAGGTCTTTAATGAAGGTCTCGGTGTTGATGTGCTCACGGGTTTTGTTTTTTACCCCATAGGCAATGACCACCGGCTTGCGGCCCTTGGCCTGCTTAAATTCGTCGATCCAGGGAAACGTCATGGCGTCATCAATCGAGGCCTGGGCGACCTCTCGGGAATCGGTGTCGTTCCAGGCACCGGTCAGGTCGGTGGTGGTGTTGGGGTCCACCCGGGACACTTGGGGAGATTGACTGCAGGCGGTCAAGGCGGCCGCGAAGAAAAAAGGCGAAACCTTCCGCACGATGGAAGAATGGAGATTCATGGCGCTCCTGGAGGAAACGGAGTGAACAAGGGATTTATGGGAAAAACGGGTTCAATGTTGGCCTGGCGGGGTGAAATCCCCTTCTCCACAACTACCGGGGGCGGGCCCCAAGGTCAAGGGCAGAGAAAACCCGAGGGATGGGGGGCGGGAAAACGGAACCACAGCGGCAGGCTGTCCAAAGCTACCCGGAACCCGCTGGCCGGGGGGATGGCTTCGCCATCTAGCTGGGCGTGGAAGGGCTGCTCCGCGGTAAGGGTGAGAGAGAGCCCCTGGCCAAAGCCCGCCCCCCAGGCGGCCCGGCGGGCCCCCAGGCCCAGGTTCCAGGCCAGGAAGGGGAACACCCGCCGGGTGACGGCGGTGAAGCCCAGGGTGGGCTGCTCCAGACCCGCGTGGGGATGGATTTTCCAGCGACCGCCATAATGCCCCCCCCTGGCGGCCACCACCCACACCGGGTTGCGGGGGGCCTGGTTCCAGCCTTCCAGGCAGAGCCGGGGCAAGGGCCCGGCCAGGCTGCCCAGGGCAGATGCCACATAGGCCCCCTTTCCAGAAATTCGCTTCAAACCAGGGGAGACCCTGGCCACGGCGGCGCCGTCGAGCCCAAAGCCCGCCATCAGCAGAAACAGGTGGGGGGGGCCTTTTGGTTCCAGGGGGGTCAGCAGGCCGGGGTAGATGGGGCGGTTTTCGCCCCGCGCCAGCCGTTCCACCGCCGCCACCGGCGAAGTTGGCAGCCCCAGTTCGTGGGCCATCACGTTGGCCGTGCCCCCCGGCAAAAAGGCCAGGGGCATGGGGCTGCCGCGCAGCCCGTTGGCGGTTTCGTTCAGGGTGCCGTCTCCCCCAAAGGCCGCCACCAGTTCCACTGGCTCTGTGGCGGGGCTGCCGGGCCGGGCCAGCCCATGGGCTAAGTTTTGGGCCAGTTCACGGGCATGGCCCGCCCTGGCGGTGGGGTACAGCCGGGGGGTGATTCCGGCGGTCTCCAGGGCCAGGCACACCTGTTCCAGCCGCCGGGGAGAAAACCGCCCGGCGGTTGGGTTGTAGATGATCCCCCAAACCGGAGATGGGCTCATGGCGCCTCCGGGGAGGGCGGGGTCCAGGGCAGGCTGAAGGAGGGGGTATTTTCGTCCAGCGCGGTTGTTCCCGTGACCACTACCTTGCGGCGGTCGGGGTCCACGTCTTCCAGCCGAAACCGGAAACGCTGGCCGGGGCGGCTGCCCGCCGGCAGCAGGGCATCGGCAGACAGCCACAGGCCATCCAGCATCACCCGGTCCAGTTTGCGGGGGGCCAGCACCTTTCGCACTTCTCCCGTGAGGGGAAGGGCGGGGTACTGCCGAAGGAATTCTCTTTTCCAATGGTCGTCGACCCGTTTTTCCACGTCGCCATACACGGCAAAGCGCACTTCCGCCTGGCGGGCCCAGGCCTCCAGCATGTCCAAGCCGGGGAAGGGGGGCGTTTCACCCCGCAGACTGGCGGCCAGTTGGCGTTGCATCACCAGGTCGGGGAAGCGGCGGATGGGGGAGGTGGCCTGAATGTAATAATCGCAGGCCAGCCCAGCATGGGGGCCGGGTTCGGTGGAAAACCGGGCCGCGGGCAGGGGATATTTGGCGGGGTTGGGTCCCCGGCCCCTGGGCTGAACACGGTATATGGCGGGCAAGTGGCCGCTGGCGCAGGCCCGCCCCGTGGCTTGGTTGGTGAGGATGGCCAGTTCTTCCACCATGCGGTGGCCCGGTCCTTCTCGGTGAACGGGGGAGAGGATGACTTGTTCTTCCGCCGTCAGTTCAATCATCACTTCAGGGCGGTTGGCCAGCAGAGCCCCTTGGGCTTGCCTAGCCAGAGCCAGCCCCTGGCAGCACTCCGCCACCCGCCCCCAGCCGTTGGGGTCCCGCGCCATCAGGGTTTCGGCTTGGTCATAATCCAGGTTGTCTTGCACCCGAATGATGGATTCCTCGATGCGGGCCAGCCGGGCCCCTGCTGGCCCCAGCCAAAACCGAAAGGTGAGGGCCTCTCGGTCTTCCCCCGCCCGCAGCGAAAACCGCCCGTTGGAAAGAGCCTCTGGAAACATGGGGCAGACTTTCCCTGGGGTGTACACCGACGACATCCGCCGGGCGGCTTCCTGCATCAGGGGGTGTTCCAGGGGCAATTCCGGGGCGGGATGGGCGATATGCACCGCTACTTCGACTTCCTCACCCGACTGGCCTAGCAAAGAGAACGCGTCGTCGAAATCTTTGGTGTTGGGGGAATCCACCGTAAAGGTGGGGTTTCCCCGATAGTCCACCCGTCCGGCTGTGGCCAATGGCTGGGCCGCCAGTTTTTCCGCTTCGGCCAGCAGGTGGGGCGGAAAGTCGGCAGACGCTTCTCCCCACTCCAGCCACAGGGCCTCCCAACCCGGCCAAGCCCCAGCGGCCGACAGCAGCGCCTTCACCTTGGCGCCGTTTTCTTCTGGTTGGTGGGGGTGCAAATCCAGCAGATGAGACAATTCTTTCCAATGAGGAGAAGATTTTCCCCGTAGGGCCAACAAGTGAAGGCGCTCCAGGAAGGCCCGGTGGTCGTCTGGGGTGCCTTCGGCGGGGGGCCAGGCGTTTTCTCGCAATCGGGTGGCCCATCGGGCGGCTTGGTTTTTTTCGTGGGCTTGGCGGTGTTCTTGGCGGGCCCGTTCCTCCCGCTGCTGCCGCTCCACCTGGGTGCGGGCCACGAACCCCCCCCTGGCCCGGCGGAACAGATCGTCGGACTGGGTCATGGCGGCAAACAGGGCGGCTTGGGTCCAACCCCGCTCGCCCCGTGGCTCGCCCCCCACCTCCGCTAGTTCTGCCGCCTGGGCAAAGGGAACGGCCACCCCAGGGGGCAGCCTGCCATGGAGGGTCTCCATGGGAACCGGGGGGAGGGGCTGCCAGGGCTGGCCCGCCGGAACCCGGCTCCCAAAGGGGTCTGTTGGGCTGGGCGGGGTATCTTTCCATTGAAACAACACCTGATGGGGCAGGGCCTCCTCCCGGCGGCCATCGGGAAGCAGCACCTCCTTGCGGCGGTGATGGGGGTCTGGCACCCAACCGGGGGTTAACCCCTGGGGTAGCAGCACCAACACAAACGTACCCCTGGGCCGGGCATCCGGCTGGGGGGGAGATGGGGGAAGGGTTGAGGGCGGAGTATGGAGCATGAAACCAGTTTCAATCAACCCGCGGGGGAAGGGAAGATGGAGAATTGACAAAGATATATTGAAAGTATATATATCATATATACACTCGATAAAAATATGGGTGTTTATTAGTGAATAAAACTCCTGAACTCCTGAACTCCTGAACTCCTGAACTCCGACCATGAAAAAAGTTTTATTTAACCTGACGGAAGATCAATATAAACGGCTGGAGGCTTTGGCGAAAAAACAAGGGGTCACCAAATCGGAGGCCCTGCGGCGTGCGCTGGAGTTGTATCAGCTATTTCGGCAAACTGAAAAAGAGGGCGGTGAATGGCGCAAAAAGTCAAAGGACGGACAGGAAACCATCATGCAGGTTTTGTAAAAAGACAAGTCTCCGTTGAGATCAACGACCAAACATTCAATACCCTTCATGGCATGTCAAGCACGGAAACAAACCGTGCCATGGAAATCATGGAGTTTCTTCTCCACCACCGCTAGCGTGAAGCCGATGGGGTGACCAGGAAATGGGCCAGCCGGGTTGTGGTGGGCTCTTTTGGCATCGTGATCGGAACGACCTTACTGCTGATTGTTAACCAATCGTTGGGTTTTGGCCATTTGGCGGAATCATCGGTGAATGGTCTCATCGCTTCCGTTCTCGCAGAGTCCGCCGGTTTGGTGTATATTGTGTTGAAATATTTTTTCCCCGATGGAAAAAGGTCTTCTTAAACTGACCTCTGACCATGACCGCTCCTTTTCTGAAAAGATCCCTTGACCGACACCAAATTCATCCGCAATTTCTGCATCATCGCCCACATAGACCACGGCAAATCTACCCTGGCCGACCGGCTGATTGAGTTCACCGGGGCCCTGTCCAAGCGAGAAATGGAAGACCAGATCTTGGATACCCTCGACCTGGAGCGGGAACGGGGGATTACCATCAAGGCCCAAAGCGTGAACCTGAATTACAAGGCCGACGATGGGAACACCTATCAGTTGAACTTGATTGACACCCCTGGCCACGTGGACTTTACCTACGAGGTGTCTCGCTCGCTGGCGGCCTGCGAGGGCGCCCTGCTGGTGGTGGACGCCGCCCAGGGGGTGGAGGCCCAGACCCTGGCCAACGTGTATTTGGCCCTGAACCAGAACCTGGAAATTCTGCCGGTGTTGAACAAGTGCGACCTGCCCAACGCCGACCCGGAGCGGGTGGCCAAAGAGGTGGAAACCCTGATTGGGCTGGACGCTAGCCAAGCGGTGCGGGCCAGCGCCAAAACCGGCGTGGGGGTGAAAGACATTCTGGAACAGGTGGTGAAACTGGTGCCCCACCCAGTGGGCAACCCAGAGGCCCCTTTGGCGGCCCTGGTGTTCGACGCCTGGTTCGACTCTTACCTGGGGGTGATGGTGATGATTCGGGTGATGGAGGGCCGGGTGAGGGTGGGAGATGTCATCCGCTTTTTGGGGTCGAGCAAAAGCTTTACCGTGGCCACCCTGGGACGCTTCACCCCGGTGAAACGAGACGTGGCAGAACTGGGCCCGGGCGATGTGGGGTACCTGTCGGCGGCCATTAAGGTGATTCACGATGCCCAGGTGGGCGACACGGTGACCCATGATGCCAATCCCTGCCAAGCCCAGCTGCCCGGTTACACCAAGGTGAAGCCCATGGTGTTCAGCGGCCTTTACCCCGCCGATGGGGAGCAGTTTAAGGACCTGCGCGATGCCCTGGAAAAACTGGCCCTGAACGACGCGGCTCTGAGTTTTGAAATGGAATCCTCCGCCGCCCTGGGGTTTGGGTTTCGCTGCGGGTTTTTGGGGTCGCTGCACCTGGAAATTGTGCAGGAACGGCTGGAGCGGGAGCTGGGGATTTCTCTGGTGACCACCGCCCCCACCGTGGTGTACGAAGTTCAAACCAAGGGCGGCGACCTGCTGATGGTGGACAACCCCAACAAGCTGCCGGACCCCACCAAAATCGAGACCATCTCCGAGCCCTACGTGAAGGGATCGGTGATTACCCCCACCGAATACGTGGGCAACATTATGCGTATTGCCCAGGATCGGCGGGGGGTACAGACCGGCATGAAGTACCTGGACGAAAAACGGGTGATGCTGGACTACGAATTCCCCCTCAACGAGATTGTGTTGGACTTTCACGACAAGTTAAAGACGGCTACCCGTGGGTATGGGTCCTTCGATTACGAACCCATTGGGTTTCGCCCCGGCGACCTGGTGAAGCTGGACGTGCTGCTGAACGGCGAAAAAGTAGACGCCCTGTCTCTCATCGTGGACCGGGACAAGTCTCATGTGCGGGGGCGGTTCTTGGCGGCCAAACTGAAAGAGCACATTCCCCGCCAAATGTTCGAGGTGGCCATTCAGGCCGCCATTGGCAACAAAGTCGTGGCCAGGGAGACCATCTCTGCCATGCGGAAAAACGTGACCGCCAAGTGCTACGGGGGGGATATCTCTCGCAAGCGCAAATTGTTGGAGAAGCAGAAAGAAGGGAAGAAGCGGATGAAGCAAATCGGCAGCGTGGAGGTACCCCAGGAGGCCTTCATGGCCGTGCTGAAAACGGGGGAATAGCCATTGGCGATCCCCCTGTTCCCCTTTTCTATTGCTTCACGGCAAAAACACCGCCATTTAGTTGGGTGGGGTACCCGAGGCTGCTTGGCCCCCCTATGTAGGCCTTGTAGGGAACGGCTCGGTCGTCGATGAACAGCAGGGAGTAATAGGTGGTTCCCAGGGCAGTGGTGGTGGATTGGGTGGCGGTGACCGTGGCAGCTAAACCAGCGGGCTGGGTTCCCGCGGACCAAGTGGTACCAGCCGCGTCGCCGGTTAGGGCGCCGGTTCCGGAAAGCGGGGTGGTGGTGCCGAGGGTTCCAGCACAGGTGGTTGAACCCGTGTAGGTTTTTGTTGTTTGGGTAAAGGTAGACGAAGAAAACGTGTAAGTGATTTGAGTGGAGGTTGTGGCCCCGGTTGCCATACAGGCCACCCAGGTGGTGCCGTTGATGTTGGTGGGCGTGCCAGACACGGTGTTGACCATCAACGGCGTGCTGCCTCCGCCTCCGCCGTTGCTTCCGCAGGATGCCAGCAGGGTGGTGGTGAAAATGGCCAACGCCAGGACAACGGATTTTTGATAAGTTTGCATAAAGCCCCCCTTGAAGGGTGAAATGCTGGAATCGCCTGCCCAGGCAACACCGCCAGCCCACCCTTGATTCTATATAGAAATAACCTCCCTGATGTCAACACAACGGTTTCGCTATAGAAACCCACTTATCCCGCCAACCCCCCGCAACCTGCCATGGCAACAACCCATGGCCGCCCATCCATAGAACTTCAAAATCATTCCCCCACAATTTTAATCTTCTCTTCAGGGAAGCCACAGCAATGTCAAACGTGAGATTGAGTGATATGTCGTCATATGATAGATATTTGGACCAGGTGTGAAGGGACCATGAATTAGGTATTCCTTCACCCAAAGTCGTTCAATCCTAAATTCACGGGGAGGCGCGTATGATGCGGAGAACAGACCGGCAGGTGAGTGAGGCAAAGCTGGGCAAGGGGCTTAGACTGATGTTGGTGGGTTTGGGATTGATTGCCCTGGGAGGGTTAGCGGGCTGTGCCGCGGTGGAAATGGCTTCCCCGATGGAAAACGATGCGGCTCATCATGCGACCCCCTTGCCTGGGAAGGGATTGGTGTATGTGTATCGGTCTGGAGTGTTCGGCGCCGCCATCAAGTTAAGAATTCTGATGGATGGAAGGGATGTTGGCCAAACGGTGGCGAATAGTTTTTTTCTGGTGGATGTAGCCCCAGGAAAACACACCATCATGGGAGACGCTGAGAATACGGCGACCTTGGATATCCAAGTAGAGGAGGGGAAAGTCATGTTTGTATCTCAGGATATCCATATGGGGTTGTTGTCGGCCAGGAATGGTTTGACTCTCAGGGATGAGAAGGAGGCCAGAAAAAAACTGGAGGATTGCAAACTCATCAAACGGGTAAGTTTGTAACCATGGAAGGAGGTTGGGGGCAGCCCCCCAGCCTCTGTTTATTGTGTTTCTGTTTTTCCTTGTCATCTCTCACCCCAGTTCGGTTATTTTTTGATGTGTTTTTTTTACTGGCTCCTTTTTTCCGTTCATTTTTCGCATTCTTTCCTGGCGGCCCACGACTTATCTTATCCCCTCGGCCATCATGGTTCAGCAACCAAATCCTCTAAACAATCTGGGAGCAGATCTGTTCCTGGCGCTGGACTGCGGTTCGGGTTCTAGCCGGGGGGTGGTGTGGGATGGGGGAGGGAACATCTGGGCCAGTGCCACGGTGCCCCTTGCCACCCGGCACCCTAAGCCAGGGTGGGTGGAACATGACCCCCTGGAGGTGGAAGGTTCTCTCCGCCAAGTGCTGGCCCTGACGGCTGAGCAGTTGGGGCCCCAGGCGGGGCGGGTGGTCTCGGTGGGCTTGGCCACGGCCCGCTCCAATTGTTTGTGCTGGCAAGCCCCCGCTGGAACCCCCCTTACGCCCATCTATTCTTGGCAAGACACCCGCGCCGCCGACCAGCTGGCGCCGCTGGCACCTTACGCCGAATCCATCCGCCAAAAAACCGGCCTGCGGTTGTCGGCCCATTATGGGGCCAGCAAGCTGGCCTGGGCGTTGGGCCACGTGCTGGAGGTTGGCCGGGCCCAGGCGGCGGGAACCCTGGGGTTTGGGCCCATGGCGGCCTGGCTGGCCGGGCGGTTGACGGGCGAAGCGAATGCCGCCAGTCCTGACAGTACAAGTCATTACATTGCCGACCCGCAGAATGCCTCCCGCACGCTGTTGTGGAACCTGCACACCATGACCTGGGATCAGGATTTGTTGGCATGGTTTGGTCTGCCCGGGGAGTGCCTGCCCAGGGCGGCGGCCACCCTGGGAGATTGGGGGGCGGTGCCCTGGGCTGGCGGAAAGGCTGGGGGACGGGTGCCCCTGAGGGTGGTGCAGGGCGATCAAGCGGCGGCGCTGTATGGCTTTGGCCGCCCCGACCCGGAAGCGGTGTATGTGAATCTGGGCACTGGGGCCTTCATTCAACGGGTGATGGAAACCCGCCGGGGAGAGAAAACGGGAAGTGCGAAGCTACCGGGGGAGGATTCAGCCAGCGGCTTGCTGGAAAGCATGGTGTGGGCCGGGGCGGGAACCGTGACCCTGGCCCTGGAGGGCACCGTGAACGGCTGCGGGGCGGCCCTGGCCTGGCTGGGGGAAAAACTGCGAGCGAAGGGGGAAGCCCGCCCGGTGGAAACCCTGGCGGCCCTGGGCCTGGCAGCCTGGGACGCTGAGCCAACGGACGGAACAAGGGAGAACATGGGAGGAGAGATGACCAATGGTCTGGTGTTTCTCAACGGGGTGTCGGGGCTGGCGGCCCCCTACTGGCGGCCAGGGTTTCAGTCTCGGTTTGTTGGGGGCGGGGTTATAACAGAACCTTCCCTGCCAAATATGCCGCCTGAACACGCCGCCGCCGTGGCGGAAAGTATTGTGTTCCTGCTGATGGAAAACTTTCGGCGGATGGAATTTGCCCTGCCCCCGGCCCGCCGGATGTGGGTGGGCGGGGGAGTGTCGGCCCTGGACGGCCTGTGCCAGCGGCTGGCGGATCTCTCCGGCCTGCCGGTGGGGCGCCGCGACGACCCCGAAGCCACCGCCCGGGGCCTGGCTTGGCTGCTGGCCAGGGATGCCGGAGGGAGGGACCCGGAATGGCCCGCTCCCCCTCCAGACTTGTTCACCCCCCGGCGGAACCCCGCCCTGGAGGGCAGGTATCGCCTGTGGCAAGCCGCCATGGCGCGGGCCCTGGCCAGTTAGGGCTTGCCGCCAGGGTTTTTAAAATACCGGGTCACGTAAGGCCGCAGGAAATAAACCCCCACCCCAACAGCCAGCAGACCGCCAAGAGCACCGAGAACAATCAGTAAAGATGGATTGATGCCGGATGCCCTGGTGGTTGAGGTTTCAACCGGCGGGAGTTCGCCTGGGGAGAATGTAGATTGAAAGATAGAACTTTCAGCGGACGGGTTGTTGCCAGGGAAGAAACCCACGGCCAAATCTCCACTGGGCGAAAAATTGACAACCTCTGCCATGTAGGTTCCTGGGGCAACCTTTTTCAACCCAGGAAAGCAAGAGGAGACGATATCGCTTTCAATTCGGGGATGGGCGATCAGAGTAAACTCTTTGATTGGGCCCTTCCAGTTGGCTCCCGTACTCAACACATACTCAACCCAACCAAAAGCGTAAGCGTCCTGGGTGCCTGGAGTCTCGGGCAGGGCACCGGCATTGTTCATGCAAAACGCATCCTCTGGGGAGGTCACTCCCATGATATTTTTTTGAGACAAAAGGGATATCGAGGCGGTTTCCGTTTTCTGCAGCCAATTCCACCCATGACTGACCACGTAGGCGTGATGCACCTCAATGGGCTTTCTTGGGGGGAATTCATATTTCCATCGAAACATTCGGGTGAGTTCTATGCCACCCGCCGCTTGAGAGCAATCTTTTTCCCCGGTGGCCTGAAGGATGGCGTTGCATACTGGCGCGCACTTTTCATCCATGGCACTGCAGTTTTCGTAACTCACTCCCGAGAAATTTATTCTGAGTGGGAGCGGTTTGTTTTTGTAGGTGTACATGTCCTCCCAGACTCCGGGAACATCCCGAGTATCCACCGTGAGCTTCATTTCCATCTCGGCATATTCCATGGGCATGTCAAAAAATTCATCAAACAGAATTCTGTCCAATTGGATGCTGGGCAAGGGGAAAGCAATGTCCAGGGTTTTTGCCTTGGTGGAATGGTTCACCATCACATATTTTACATCTACTTTGTACCCCCAGATTTCCAGCACTTCCTTCTCGATGGAGACATCGTTTTCTTGAAGAAATTGCAACTGCTTGCCAGGGCGGCTAACCGAGGTATCGTTTGCCAAGGAAAGAGACGGAAGTATCGCCAGGGCCACCGCCCCGAGAAACCAAGTTTTCATACAGACCCCCAGATGGAAGAGATTCCGACAACATGAGGCCAATATATTGAAATGGGGAGAAAATAAAAACCCCCTCCCAGGGGGTGAGCCCAGAGGAGGGGGTTATGCGAACAAACGAAGCGACGAACCGAAAAGATTACATCCCGTACAAGTCACGGGTGGTTTTGATGGAGCGGTGCCCCAGCAGTTTTTGAACTTCCTTCAGGTCCATGCCCTGGTCCACCATTTTTTTGGCAAAGGTGTGGCGCAGGGTTTGGGGAGTGGTTTTGAATCCCATCCGGGCGTCTTCTCGCAGGTTTTTAATAATGCGCTGCACCTGGCGGGGGGTGATGCGGTAGCTGCCGTCTTTTTTGTTGCGCTGGCGGCTGATGATAAACGGCTCATCGGTTTCCAGGCGGAACCCGTGGCGCCGGTTGAACTCCAAAATCATGGCGGCGGCTTCGCGGGCATCCCGGTCCAGGGGCACCTTGCGGTCGGGTTTGCCCTTTTTGCCCAGAATGTTCAGGCTCTTTTTCACCCTGTTGCCGGTGAATACTTCACCCACCGTCAGGCTTACGAATTCTTGAATTTTCAGGCCGGTGTGCAGCAGGAAAATCAGGATGTGGCGGTCCCGTTCGCCCCAGCGGCCCCAGATGCCTTTCATCAAATTCTGGGCATCTTCTTCGGTGAGTGTTTTCAGCTCTTTTTTCACGGACATCTCCTTCCATGAGGTGGTTAAGTGTTTGGCTTCCGCCGGAGAACAGGTGATTCCTCCTTTGGGATTAACGACCCCGCTCGAAAAAAGGCTCGGCGGGAAATTTTGTAAAAAACTACAGGCAAATTACGGTTGCATCACCCCCAGCTCACATCGCGGCACCGTGAAAGGCCGCTTATCTTTTCCTGAAAAATCGCTTGGTTTTACCACCCCCGTCTAAGTTACCACATCCAACGAACTGATTTTATAAGAACTTTACGTCATCTATCCGGGGTGTCCGCAGGGACCATTTCCCCATGAGGGCAGAAAGGGCGAGAGGGGCGGAGTCTAGGCAAACAGGTCTGGCGGATATCCCGACCGCTGTCCTTCACAATCTTTCATTAAAATTTCACATTTTGAAATAAAAAGCAAATGATGACGAAACTCTCCACTAAAAATATTCCGGCGAATTCCGGCGGTGTGTTTCCAGGTAAATGGGGTGGGTTGAATGTTTTGACAGGGGGGGGGTCCCCCGCCATAATGGGAACCGATTCCACCATCCGCCCCGTTTCCTTCCATGCTTGGTCCATGCGCGCCCTTGATCCCCGCTTTCCCTTGATGACCGAGGTGTACCGGATGGGAGATGCCATCCGCCAAGCGGGGGGGAACCCCCTGCTGGTGGGGGGCTGGGTGCGCGACTGCCTGCTGGAAAACCCCCACAGCAAAGACTTTGACCTGGAGGTGTTTGGCTTGGCCCCGGAGCGGCTGCAGCCCGTGTTGGCCCGGTTTGGCCCGGTGCACACCGTGGGGCGGCACTTTGGGGTGTTGAAGGTCACCACCCCCGAGGCCGAATATGACGTGAGCGTTCCCCGGCGGGAGAGCAAGATTGGCAAGGGCCATAAACACTTTAAGGTTGAGCCGGACCCCACCATGACGTTTGAAGAGGCCGCCGCCCGCCGGGATTTCACCATCAATGCCATGGGCTACGATTTTCTCCACGGCCAGCTGCTGGACCCCCACGGGGGGCTGGCCGACCTGGAACAGGGAGTCTTGCGCCATGTGGGGCCTTCCTTTGGAGAGGACCCCTTGCGGGTGCTGCGGGCCATGCAGTTCGCCGCCCGTTTTGGCTTCACCATTCCAGAAGAAACCCTGGCCATCTGCCGAGAGCAGGACCTGGCGGAACTTCCTCGGGAGAGGCTGTGGGAAGAATTCCGCAAAATGTTGCTGCGGGCGCCCGTGCCCTCCCGGGGGCTGGCCTATGCCGATGCCCTGGGGATTCTGCCGCACTTTCCTGAGCTGGCGGCCCTGGCCGCCGGGGGCACGGGCCCCCAAACCCCCTGGGGGCAAACCCTGGCCGTGGTGGACCGGGCGGCAGAACGGCGGACGCAAGACCCCCACCAGGATATTCAGTTGATGCTGGCGGCCCTGTGCCACCGCATGGGCCCCGGCATGGAGGAGTTTTTAGGCCGCCTGACCCAGGAGGCCGCCCTGGTGAAATCCGTGGCAGCCCTGGCGGCCGACATTCACACCCCCGTCCGGTTGTATGAGCATCAAGACCGCACCGATCCAGACATCCGCCGGCTAGCCCTGCGGGTCAGCATCCCTTTTTTGCTGCGGTTGGCGTCGGCCTTGGGGCAGGGGCCAGACAACGTTGGGGCGGGGGCTTGGCTGGAGGAACAAGCCCGGCGGCTGGAGGTGTGGGATGGCCCCCCCAAGCCTTTGCTCCAGGGGCGCCACCTGCTGGCCCTGGGCATGAAACCAGGGCGGGCCATGGGCAGCCTGGTGGAAGAAATGTATCAATTGCAATTGGACGGCCAGATTGCCACCCACAAGCAAGCCGTGGCGGCGGCCAAAGAAAAACTCATTGGAAGGGAGGAACCATGAAAAAACTTTTCTAATGGAAGTCAGTGACCCGGTGGGTAATTTCTAAGCCCGCGCTGTTGGCGCTGGTGGGTTTGTTTGGGGTTGCGGCATTGGTGTACGCGGCCCAAACGTTCAACCGGAAAGCGGAGTCTAGTATTTCCATAGCCATGGGGGGGAAGGGTGGCGTGGACCAATGGACTATCATGGATTCAAAATTCCACTTGTTGAATGTATCTACAGAAAAACCCATGCTCCTTCAAGAACGATTGGAGGTGACAAGGCGCAGAGGGATTGAGGGAGAGCTTGGCAAACTGGAAGTGACGGCCTGGGGGGCCGGGAAAGAACCCTTCGACAAAAAACTTTGGGTGATTCAAGACCAGGGTGTTTTTGGAGGTACTGCCTGGGGAACATTCTATATCTCCTCGAATTATGGTTGTTGCGGCGCCATGGATATCCACCGGGCCTATGATTTAAAAAACGGGAAATACGCGTTTTCCTATACGGAAGACCCGATTAGGGCGCAGGTGTACGCGGAGTCCTTGAACACAAAAGACACCGCCCACTTAACCCGATACATCTCGTTTATTTCGGTCTGGGCGGGAGAAGGCTATGATTACGAGAAAGAGTTTCCCCAAGGAGTTGGCGAACTGACGCTCTATGATTATGAAGAAGGTACGGTGTCAGACCATCTGATTGTTCTCTACGAATCGGAACAAGGGACCGGCTGGGAGCCGCTGAGTCTGTCGAAGATAGTGTTTGTAAACCCTAATGCAGAAAAAGGCGAAAATTACGTGGGTGTGACGTGTGTTTTCAAAGGCCCCCGAAGTAAAGAAGCGATCAAGGGGTGCGTGAAGGGTTTTTCAGTCACGCTGGACTTTGACGGGTGGAAGGTGGTTCTTCCCGTGGAGGGAGATCGGTTTGATTTGAAGAATGCATCGGTTTCTCATGGACTGACCCTCAAAAGAATTCCGGTCAGGCCTGCCCCAGCCCAGGGGGCCGGGGGAACACGCGGGGGCTAAAGATAAAGTCCAGACGGGGGAAACGAATGCGGTCCAATGAAAAAAAGCGAGAGCAAATGAGTATGGTGTTCATGAATAAGAAGATGGCGCTGTTTCTGGCGTGCTTGGTGGTGCTGTCTGTGGCGGCCTGGGCCAAAGAGCCCCCCGTGTCGGCCAACCCAGAAGCCGAGCGGTTGTTCCGCCAAGGCACGGAAAACACCGTGAAGGGCCGCCTGGAAGAGGCCGAGCATGATCTGACCCAGGCGGCGATTTTGGACCCCACCAACGGGCGGATTCACTGGGAACTGGGATGGGTGTTCTGGAAAAAACAGGACTGGGCCCAGGTGGTGGCTCACTGGGAAAAAACCCGGGCACTTTCTCCACAGCAGAAAGACCTGGACAAATACGACCGATTGGCCCGGCAGTATTTGGCCATGGAAAAAGAATCGGGCACCAAAGCCGCCGTTCCCCCCCCGCCTTTGGAGGGCAGCGCCGATGCCCTGACCTTTGTGGTGGCGGGGGACCTGATGATGGGGAGTGACTTTCCCAACCAGAGCCTGATGCCCATGCGAGACGGTGCCCAGTTGTTCGACGGGGTGCGGGGGCTGCTGGCGGGGGATGTGGTGTTCGCCAACCTGGAGGGCCCCCTGACCAAACATCCGGCTTCCTACAAGTGCGGTGGTGGAAGCCATTGCTTTGCCTTCCGCACGCCCCCCCGGTATGTGAGCCGGTTGAAGGACGCCGGGTTTACCGTTGTGAACTTGGCCAACAACCACCACCTGGATTTTGGCTATGAAGGCAGCGAAGAAACCGTGCGGGTGTTGGATGATGCGGGTGTCGCGGCCTTTGGCCAAACCGGCCGGCCCAGCCGGGTGGTTGTGGTGAAGGGGGTGCGGGTGGGGTTTGTGGGGGCGGCCACCAGCCCCTGCTGCCTGCACATGAACCAAATGGAAAAACTAGAGACGCTGGTGCGCCAACTGCGGGAGCAGGCCGACCTGGTGGTGGTGAGTTTCCATGGCGGGGCCGAGGGGCTGGACGCGGCCCATGTGCCAGCGGGCCCTGAGAAATACCATGGAGAAGACCGGGGCGATGCCAGGCGCTTTGCCCACCGGGCCATAGACGCCGGGGCCGACCTGGTGCTGGGCACGGGGCCCCACACCGTGCGGGGCATGGAGCGCTACAAGGGGCGGTTGATTGTGTACAGCCTGGGGAACTTTATGGGCTATGGCCGCCTGTCGGTGACGGGCCACCTGTCGTATTCGTATTTGCTGCGGTTTAGCCTGAACCGTTCGGGGGAGGTGAGCCAACTGCGGGTGATTCCGCTGAAGCTGGACCCCATGGCCGTTCCGGCCTTCGATCCTCATCACCGGGTGGTGGGGCTGCTGAACCGCCTGGGCCGGGAGGACTTTGGCGAGCAGGCGGTTCAGTTTCTGCCAGACGGCTCGGCAGAGAGATAAAGGAGAGGGAGAGAAAAGAGAAAAGAGAAAAGAAAGAGAGAGAAAAAAATGGGAAATAAAAAAAGAGGGAAATAACGGGGAGAGAGAAAAGGGGGTTAGCGGCAGGCGGTTTGTTTTTCATTGGGGCAGGTTTTTTGTTGCAGCGAACAGGCTTTCTTCAGGTCTTTGCGTTTGGTTTCTAAAAACCCCGCGTAGGTACATTGCAGCAATTTCTTCTTGTCCCTGTTGGTTTCCAGGGATATGCCCCGCAGGTAATAGGGTTCCGCTTCGTCGTTTCTGTCCATGAAGTCGTACAGGCGGCCCAGGTTCCAGGTGTTAATGGGGTCTTTGGGGGCCAACTCCACGGCCCGCTTTACATAGGGCAGGGCTTCTTCGTCTTTCTCCAGGGCCATCAACACCCCGCCGATGTTGGCCACCACCCGGTGGTCGTTGGGGAAGCGCTTCTCCATCACCTTAAAATAATCCAAGGCTGGTTTCAGCCAACCGTCCTCGAACAGCATGAACCCAGGGTTCAACCAGTCGTTCACCGTGTCGGGGTGCTGGCTGCCATACAGGTCCATGCTTTCGTCGAGTTGGGCGGGCAGGACCGAAACCCGTTCCGCCATAATGGCGATTTCCATGCGGGAATGGTGCAGGCACAGGCGCGCGGGGTCCAGGTGGATAGCTTGGGTCACATGGTTCAGGGCTTCATCCACTCCTTCTCCCCGAAAAACTTCTCGGATGAAGGTTTGCCCCCGCCCATTGGTGGCCACCCCTGTTCCGGCAGCCCTGGACAGGGCCACCGAGGCCAGGCAGCCGTGGGCTTCGGCTTGCTCGGAGGGGCTGCCCTGGGTCAGGTGTTTTTCGCACAGCGCCCGGGCGTCCTCCCACTGTTGTTGATTCAGCAGGTTTCTAGATTCTTGCACCCAGGCCTGGGGCATCACCCCGCAAGCCCCCGCTGGCAGGGGAACCCAGGCGGCCAAAAGCAGCGCCATCCAGAACAAGAACCGGGAAGAATCCAAAGAACCCATGGAAGAGCCTGAAAGAGGGTACGTGTTACGGGGTTGGTTTGGGTGGGTCTAGCACCTTGAACACCGTGACGGCGTTGCCCCCCCGCTTCTGCCGCCCCTGGGCGGTAAGCCACACCTGGCGGCCATCGGGAGACACCGCCAAGCCCACCGGAAAAGAATCGGAGGGGATGGTCGCGGCCTGGGCCAGGGTGTTGGCATCCAGCACCAGCAGGCGGCTTTCTTGGTTGATGGCGGCAAACAGCCAGCGGCCGTCGGGAGACAGCGCGATGGTGCGGGTGCTGTCCCCAGTTTTGCCTTCCTTCAGGGGGGGCAGTTGTTTCACCCCCTTGGTGGCGGCGGTGACGAGGTCATCCATGGCATACATCGAAACCGCCCCGCTGAAGCTTGAACTGACGTACAGCCGCCCCCCCGGCGCGGTTGCGAAGTGGCGGGGGGTGGGTTTCATCCCATCCACCGATCCCAGATAGGTTCCCTTTTCCACGTTGATCACGGCAATGCCGCCCCCGCCCATGCGGGCCACCAGCAGGTGGCCGCTGTCTGGGGTGAACACGGCCCCCCGCAGGCACAGGCCGCAGGCGTGGTCCCGGTTGATTTTCCTCCCTGGTTTTACTGTCAGCCGTTTTTCCACCACAATCAGCCGGTCGTGATGGAAGGCGGCGGGGTCATCCCCGTGGATGTCAATCAGCCCCACGGTGTTGTCTCCCCAATGAATCACGGCCATCCAGCGGCCATCGGGCGATGCCGCCAGCACTTTGGGGATGGGGCCGGTGTCCATCACCCGAACCATGGCGCGGGTTTGGGTGTCGATGACGGCCACGGCGGAGGCGTAAGCGCTGGCGCTGTCGAAGCTGCGCCGGTAATAGGGCACCCAAAGATAGCGGCCTTGGTGGCTGAAGGCGAATTCCACCGGGTTGCCGATGAAGGTGTTGAATTGCTCCAGGGGCATGCCTGGGGGAAGATCTCCCCACACCGGGGGGGTAGGGGGGAACAGGGGCAGGGTTTCTGGGCCAAACTCGTGAAGAATGCGCCCCACCCTCCGCGGCTTCTGGGGGTTGAACACCAGGGTGGCGTCGCCCTCCAGGGCGTTCACATAGGCGGCGGTGCCGTCTGGCGAAAACGCCACCGACTTGGGAGAAAACATCAATCCATCGAAGTGATCGGCTGAAGACTCCGGTTGGGGATTGAAATGCTGAAAGCGGGCGGAGACTTCCAGGGTGATGCCCCCCGCTCCCAGGGGGGTGGAGCGGGTGCCGATGGCGGGATGAGACAGGGGGGGAATTTTGCCCGAGGCTTGGTCCCGCGCTTTTTGCAAATAGGCCCCCAGTTCGGGTTCGTCCCACTTTAACTGTTGGGCCACCTCCCAGTGTTGAATCACTTCGTCCCAGCGGCCCAGCACCCAGTAACTCCAGCCGATTTCGTATTGGGCCTGGGCATGGAAGGGGTTCAGGGTCAGGGCTTCCTCGTAGGCGGCCAGGGCCTCTAGGGTGCGATGGTCTTTTTGCAGGGCAAAGCCCCGCTGAAAGGCGGCTTCGGCTAGGCGTTCAGATTCCTCTGGGTTTTGGGGCTTGGGTGTGGGGGCTTCGTCTTCCGGGGGGGCTTTGTTTTCCTTGGGGCTTTTCTGCGGGGCGGGCTTCTTGGCCCAGGCGGTGGCGGCTGGCAGACCGGTGAACCCCAACACCATTCCCCCCCATACGATGCTCCCCAAAACCATGCTCCCCAATACCATGCCCCCCAAGGTTATCCCCACCAGCCTGCCGGAAAAATTTGGGGCAAGGCGAGAAAATCGGAGCCGTGGAACCTGGGGGAATGGGGGAGGAGTCATGGGGTGGCCCGGGTGAGTTCGATGGTCCAGGTGGCCCCGTCCAGGTCATGTTCCATGCGGAAGGCCTGGGGCAGGGGGGCATCGGCCCAGCGGGCGGCCAGGGTTTCGGCCATGATGAATTCCCGGTGGGCGGCCAGGGCATCTTCCATGTCTGCCGAACCCGTGATGCGCAGGGCAATCCGGTCAGAGACCTCCAGCCCGGCGTTCTTACGGGCCTCCTGCACGGTGCGCACCAGTTCCCGGGCCATGCCCTCCCGCAGCAGTTCCGGGGTCAGGCGGGTGTCGAGGGCGCTCAGATAACCGCCGTCCTCTGCCGACACATACCCCTCCGCGCTGGCGGTTTCCACCAGCACGTCCTCCGCCTCAAAGGGCAGGGCCTGCCCCTCCACGGTGAGGGTGAACCCCTGGCCTCCCCGGGCGGCTTGGGCAATGGCGGCCGCATCGGCCGATTCCAGGGCGGCCTTGATGGCGGGAATGTGCTTGCCGTATTTTTTACCCACCTTGGGCAGGTTCGGCTTCAACCGATATGTGATGAGTTTGGCGTCTCCCGCGGCCAGTTCCAGCCGCTTCACGTTTAGTTCTTCCAAAATTTGATCTTGGTGGGCTTCCACCGCGGCCTGGCCCGCCTGGGGAACGCGCACCAACAGCCGGGGCAGGGGCTGGCGCACCCGGTGGCCGCAGGTGGCCCGGGCGGCCCGGCCCAGACTCACCACTTTTTGCACCACGTCCATGGCGGCCACCAGTTCCGGCGCCAGGGCCTGGGGCTGGGCCTGGGGCCAAGTGGTCATGTGCACCGACAGGGGGGCCTCCCCCCGCAGCGAGCGTTCCAGGTTTTGGTAGGCTTCCTCCGCCAGGAAGGGCATGAAGGGGGCCAGCAGCCGGGTCAGGGTGGAAAGGCACTCGTACAGGGTAAGGTAGGCGGCCTGCTTATCGTCTCCCGCTTCGCCCTTCCAGAACCGGCGGCGGTTGCGTCGCACATACCAGTTCGACAACTGCTCGACAAAGGTTTCGATGGCCTGCCCGGCCCCTTGGGCGTCGTAACGGTCCATGGCCTCGGTGGCGGTGGCAACGGTTTGGGCCAGCAGGGCCAGGGCCCAGCGGTCGATTTCGGGCCGTTGTTCCAATGGCACCGGCTGATCCGGGTTGAAGTGGTCCAGGTTGGCGTACATCACAAAGAAGGCGTAGGTGTTCCAGAAGGTGTTGATGAACCCCCCCGCCACGTCGCCCACAATGTCCACGCTCACCCGCTTCTGGGCCTCTGGCGCCAGCCGGGCCAGGAAGTACCAGCGCAGGGGGTCGGCCCCCACTTTGTCGAATACATCGTAGGGATTGATGATGTTGCCCTGCGACTTAGACATCTTGCGGCCGTCTTTGTCTACGATGTGGCTGAGGCACACCACGTTTTTGTAGGCCGCCGAATCGCTGACCAGGGTGGCCACCGCGTGGAGGGTGTAGAACCAGCCCCGGGTTTGGTCAATGGCCTCGCAGATGAAATCCGCCGGGAAGTGCTTCTGGAATTCTTCTTGGTGCTCAAAGGGCCAGTGCCATTGGGCGTAGCTCATGGCGCCGGAGTCGAACCAGCAGTCAATCACTTCTGGCACGCGGCGCATGGTCTTGCCGGTGTCTGGGTGGGGGAAGGTGATGTCGTCCACCGCTGGGCGGTGAAGATCCAGGCCCGTCAGGGACCGTCCGGCCAGTTTTTCCAGTTCCGCCACAGAGCCCACCATCAGGTGGTTTCCCTCGCCATCCGTCCACACGGGCAGGGGGGTTCCCCAAAAACGCTCCCGCGACAGGGCCCAGTCGATGTTGTTTTCCAGCCAGTTGCCAAACCGCCCGTCTTTAATGGTTTCCGGAATCCATTGGATGGACTGGTTCAGTTCCACCATGCGGGCTTTGACCGCCGTGGTGCGGATGTACCAAGCCTCCTTGGCGTAATAAATCAGGGGGTCCCCGGTGCGCCAGCCAAAGGGGTAGTTGTGCAGCAGGGTGCCCTGCCGGAACAGCAATCCCCGCTTCTTCAGGTCGGCGGAAATCACTGGGTCGGCTTTCTTAAAGAACATGCCCGCCGTCAGTTTCATCTGGGGCAGAAAGCAGCCGTCGTCGCCCACCCCGTGCAGCACGGGCAGGTTGTTTTCCCGGCCCACCTTCAGGTCGTCGGCCCCATAGGCCGGGGCAATGTGCACAATGCCCGTGCCGTCTTCCATGCTCACGAAATCGGCTCCCACCACCCGGCAGATGTCTTGGGTTACCGGCAGGTCCTCGAACAGCCGTTGATAGCGCAGACCCAGCAAGTCTTTCCCTTTGACCCTGGATTCCACCCGGTAGGGGGTATCTCCCAGCACGGCCTCTAGCCGGGGGGCGGCCAAAATCAACGTTTCTTCCTCTACCTTCACCCAGGCGTAATCTTGCTCCGGGTGCACCGCCAGGGCCACGTTGGAGGGCAGGGTCCAGGGGGTGGTGGTCCACACCAGAAAACTGGCGTGGGGTTGGTCTGCCAGGCGGAACCGCACGTGAACGGAGGGGTCTTCTACTTCCTTATAGCCCAGGGCTACCTCGTGACTGGACAAGGTGGCCCCGATGCGGGGGTCGTAGGGCACCACTTTGTAGTCTTGGTAAATCAGCCCTTTGTCCCAGATGATTTTCAACAGGTGCCACACGGTTTCAATGTAGCGGTTGTCCAGGGTGGCGTAGGCGTCTTTCAGGTCTACCCAAAAGCCCATCCGCTCGGTCATTTTCTCCCAGTCGGCAATGTAGGCCGTCACCGACTCCCGGCAGCGGCGGGTGAACTCCTCCACCCCCACTTCCCGCTCAATCCGCTTTTTGTCGAAAATCCCCAGGGTCTTTTCCACTTCGTGTTCCACCGGCAGGCCGTGGGTGTCCCAGCCGGCCCGGCGGGGGGCATAAAAGCCCCGCATGGTTTTGTAACGGGGGAAGGCGTCTTTAAAAGCCCGGGCCAGCACATGGTGAATGCCGGGGCGGCCGTTGGCCGTGGGGGGGCCTTCGTTGAACACAAAGCGGGGCCGCCCCTGGGAGGCCTCCAGGGTTTTGTGGAAAATATCGTGCTCCCGCCAAAAACGGAGCATCCGTTCTTCCAGGGCCACGCCATCGTAACGGCCTGGAACAGATTGAAAAACCATGGGATTTGAATCCAAAAGAATGCGCTGCGCCAAAGGTTCGCCTTTCCACTTTACGGCTTATTCCGGCAAAAAGGCAAGCGAATCAAACGCCCATGAAATGTATCAATATGAAGCATCATAATGATACATAATGTTTCATTTATAAACATCATGATTACGTTTTTCTGACCATATTCAAGTATTAAAAAATAATATATTGATAAAACTAATGATTTTAAGATGGCACGGCGCTTGAAGATAGTCATTCCGCTTTACGAAGAAATCCACTCAAACAAGGAGACCGCCATGCTGCATCCTCATGGGTTTGGAAATGGACAGAACGGACAGTCGGAAGGATGGATGGAAGAGCTGGTAACCCAGCACTTTACCCCGGTGTATGTGTTGGTCAATTCGTTTTTGGAAGACCCCGCGGAGTCTTTGGTGCTGTCTCAGGCGTTGTTTTTTAAGGCCCAAGACAACCTGGTTTCCACCGCCCCCCAGTTGTACCGGATGATTTTCCAATTGGTGGATTTTCATGACGCCGACTGTGAGGTGCTGGAAAAAATGAACTTCACCCAGGCCGCTTGCTGGCTGCTGAAGGACCTGACCCCCATGGGGTATGCGGAAATTGGGGAGGTGCTGTCGTTGAGCCGCGAGCAGGTGCGGGTGTATGTGGCCCAGGCCAGAGACATTCTGTTGGCCAAGGTGTGTTGACCTGTTGGGGGCGCCGTTCCCTGGGGGGCTTTGACTGGAAACCTGACCTCACGTTGGCCAGGGTTGCTTGGAAAAACGATCGCTTCGTTCATAGCCGCCGGATGATACCAAACAAAAAACCCCCGTTCTTTTCGAGCGGGGGTTTTTGTTTTTAAGCTGCGGGCGGGGGTTTACTTGGCGCCTTTGCTCACCAAATAGGCCTCCACCTCATCCAATAGGGGGTCTGGTTGTGGGGCTTTCCACATTCTGAATACAGCCAAGGTAGAATTGTTTTGAAATGGTTTGTTGACATTCGCCCCCGCTTCAACCAGTATTTTCACCGTGGCCAACATGCGTTTGTTGGTGTCCTTGTCTTTCACGATCAAGGCCAACAGCAAGGGTGTTTGCCCATTTCCAAACTCCGCGTTGGGGTTGGCGCCTTTTTTTAGTAACAGGGCCAAGATTTCCGGCATTTTATTTTCAGCCGCGTGGTGAATGGGCTGCAGGTTGGCATTTACCCCATTGCTGTAAGACGCGTTGACGTTTGCTCCCTTTTCGATGAGAACCCGAGCGGCGTCGGGGGCGTTGTTAGAAACCGCAACGATCAAAGGGGTTAGGCCGGCCGGAACTCGCGCGTCAATTTTGGCCCCTTTCCCCAGCAAGTATTGGATAGAGGCCACCGCGTTGTATTGGGCGGCGATTTGCAGGGAGTTCCACCCGGTGTTGTTGGTCTGCTCGATGTTTTCCTTGGTGATCTTCAGCAGGGCATCGGCCGTGGCCGGGTGGTTTTTCATCAGGGCCTGCATAAACGGCGTCAGCCCATAGGCGTCTCGCTGGTCGGCCTTCAACCCCTTTTGCGCCAGATACAGCGCGACATCGGTTTTTCCGTACAGGGCGGCGTGATGCAAGGGAGTGTAATTCCCTTGGCTCATCTCATCCAGCTTGGCTCCCTTGCTAACCAAGTATTTCACCACCGCCAGCGATTCGGTGGCGGCGTGCATGACGGGCGTTCTGCCGTCGGTGTCTTTGGCGTGGATGTTGGCTTTATGCTCCACCAGGTATTTCACCACCTCTTCATAGCCGTTGGTAGCCGCGTACATTAACGGAGTGAGCTGCGGTTGGGTGGCTGCGTTGACGTCGGCTCCTTTCTCGATCAACAACTTCACCGAGGGCAGATCGCCGAATTGGGCAGCCCCATGCAGTGCCGTGAATCCGCCTGGAGTATTCACGAACGAAAGACTGATGGTGTCATTTGGGTTGTGCGTGATTTTTAGAAGGTTGGCCTGAGCGGATGGGGATGCGTTGATCTCGGCACCGTGTTGAATTAAGAACAGCGTAATGTTTTTGTGCCCCAGGGCGGCGGCCAGCACCAAAGCGTTGAAGCCTTGATTGTTTTTGATGTTGAGGTTGGCCCCTCGACCCACCAAAAATTCCACCGACTTTGCGGTTCCATTGGAAATAGCCTCCATCAAGGCTGTGTTACCATCGTTGTCGGTGTGGTTGATGTCAGCCTTGCGGTCTAGCAGAAAAGCCATGACGTCCAGGTGTCCGCGCTCAGCGGCGGTGGATAACGGTTGACTGCCCGATTTTGTAACGGCATGGATATCGGCCTTGTTTTCCACCAGGTATTTCACCATTTCCAGGTGGCCTTTTTGGGCGGCCAAATACAAAGGCGTAAGGTAATAGTTGTTCTTCTGGTTCGGGTCGGCCCCCCCTTGAATCATTTTCTTCACGGTGGCTAGGTCGCCTTTAAGAATGGCATCCTGCATGGGGAATTTGGCGGGCAACTCGGCTCCGCCGCCACCGCCACCGGAACAACCCGCTAGGATGAAAGCGAACAAAACGAACCAACGATTGAAGTTAGAAAGAAGCATGGGGGGCTCCTGAAAGGGGGTTGTTTTATGCGCTGCTATGAAGGGTATTCTTGCTTATCGTGTGGGTCTTTGAATGTCAACGTTTGGGGGGTGTTTTTCCTTGGCGGGAAAATGGGGGCCTTCCCCTGGTTCTTTCCCATGCCGCGCGGGGTTTGATATGCTGTGGGGGCGTATTGATTTCAAATCATGTTTCTTCTGGCGTTATGGTGTTCTGAATACTTGGGGTCAAGCATGAAGTTGGAATGGGCGTTGGCGTTTCGTTACTTGCGTTCCCGGCACCGGGAAAGTTCTCTGTCGTTGGCCACGGCCCTGGCGGTGGTGGGGGTGATGCTGGGGGTGGCGGCGTTGTTGGTGGCCATGTCGCTGATGAATGGCTATCGCCACAACGTGGTGCAGGTGATGGCCGGGGCCATGCCCCATTTGTACCTGATTTCCTACAATGTGGATGGCTCTGGGGGGTTTGGCGATGAAGCCTTGGTGCGAGAGCAGATTCAGCAGCGGCTGAACCCCCGGGCCATCACGCCATTTCTCATCATGGATTCCATGCTGACCAACCCGGCCGCCATGGGAACCCCCGTGCGGGGGGTAATGATCCGCGGCGTGGCCACGGCCCAGGAGGCGGAACGGCCAGATTTTTTGCAGTTGCTGCAAGAGGGGGCGGGAGAAGTTCACACCCTGTCTCAAGAGCAACGGCTGGCCTCGGCCCGGCGGGTGGCCGGTTTGCTGGCGGCCCCGCCGGTGGGGCGGGTCTTTCCGGTGCTAATCAGCCCTACTCTCGCGGCTAAGTTGTTGGTGCACCCCGGAGATCAACTGGTGCCTCTGCGCTTCCCCAAAAAAGGGGAGAACTTCAACCCCCGGCCCATGGATGCCCGCCTGGAAGTGGTGGGCTATTTTGAAACGGGCATTCTGTCCTTCGATGAAATGGCGGTGATGATGGATCTGAACGCGGTTCAGGCCATGTTTCATCTGGAATCCAAGGCCCATTCCCTGGGGGTGTTTCTCGATGACCCCATGGCGGCCATGGGGGCGGCGGAAGCGGTGAGCGAGATTAAGGTGGGTAAGGGCGAGGACTTTACGGTGTCTAGCTGGTTGGAAACCAACCGGGGCATGTTTCAACTGATTCAAACCCAAAAGGTGGCCCTGGGGCTGGTGCTGATGGTGATTGTGGTGGTGGCTTTTTTTGGCATGGTAAGCGCCCTGGTGATGCTGGTGGTGGAAAAAACCAGAGAGATTGCCGGGCTGAAGGCCCTGGGAATGAAGGACAGTACGGTGAGAAAAATGTTTTTTTGGCAGGGCGTGTTGATTGGGGTAGGGGGGCTGACCCTGGGCATTGGTTTGGGGTTGGGGGTGCTGTGGGTGTTGGATACCTTTCCCCTGGTCAGCATTCCGGCGGGGGTGTATCCGGGCTCCGACCGCATTCCGGTGCTGGTGGATTGGCGAGACATTGTTGTGGTGGCGGTGGCCACCCTGGGGGTGAGCATGACGGCCACTTGGTACCCGGCCAACAAGGCCATGGCCCTGAAACCCGTAGATGGATTGCGCTCGGAGTAAACCTTATGCGAGGGCCAGGGTCATCAGCCGCAACAAGTCCGATTCGGTGAGAATGCCCACCAGTTGGTTGTTGCCGTTCACCACTGGCACGCAGCCAATCTTGTGCTCAATCATCAAGTCCAGAGCGGCTCCCAGGGTGTCGTCAGGGCCCAGGGTCAGGGGGTCGGGGGTCATGATGGAGGGAATGTCCAAGAACGAATCGAGAAAATCGTGCTGCTCTTGGTTATTCTCCACAAAGAAAAAACTCATCATGTGGCGGAACAGGTCCCGCTGGGAAATTAACCCCTGAAGAACGCCCCCTTTCACCACCGGCAAATGATGGATGGCGTGGTGATTCATCAGGGTGTCGGCCAAGTGGGGTTGGGCGTCTAACTCGATGGTCACTGGCCGGGTGCTCATCACCTGGGCCAGGGGGGTTGTCCGGGAAAGGGTTTGGGGTTCGCTCATGCTTCGCCTCCCTGTTTTGGATTCCTGGTTTTGGATTCCGGCCTCGGTTTGTATCCGGTCCCTGTCTTCACCTCTTTCCTCCCCCTTCTCTCTTTCTCTTTCTCTCTTTTTCTCGGCAAGGTTAAGAGAAACTGGGCAGTGGGCTGGCACCTTCTTTCCCCAACAGGGGAACAAACCGCACGTGTTCAAGCATGGTTTTGTCCAGTTCTCCCCCCGGCCGTCGGGTGATTCGAACCAGCATCTGAGAGAACTCTCCCCCCACTGGCACCACCAACCGCCCGCCAATAGCCAGTTGGGCAATCAGGGTAGGGGGCGGCTTTGGGGCTCGGGCCCCCACCACAATGGCGTCGAAGGGGGCTTCCTCCGGCCAGCCCAAAGAGCCGTCTGCCAGCCGGGTGTAAACGGGGCAGGCCCCGTGGCGCTCCAGGGGTTGCCGGGCGTGAATCAGCAGCCGGGAGTGGATCTCGATGGAAAAGACCTCCGCCGCCAAGTGAGACAACAGGGCGGCCTGATAACCAGACCCGGTGCCCACGTCTAGCACCCGTTCTTCGCCGGTAAGGGCCAGGGCTTGCAGGGCTACCGCCACAATATAAGGCTGAGAGATGGTTTGGCCGCAGCCAATGGGCACGGGGCTGTCCCACTCAGCCAAGTGTTCCTGCCCAGGGGGCAGGAAATCTCCCCGGGGAACCTGCCGGAAGGCTTCCAGCACCCGGTGGTCGGTGATGCCCCGGCGGATCAACTGCCTCTCTATCCATTCCGGCCAAGCTATTTTCTGGCCGGGAACCCGATGCCTTCCCTTGGAATCTGCCCTGTCCATACAGATAGGGTACCAAAAACCGAGGGAAATTTCTCGCCCGGTACCAAGAAAAACCCGGCACCCCTTTGGGAGAGGGCCGGGTTGTTTCTGCGGAACCGGGCAAGATTTTTATTGCACCAAGATGAAAGAATAGTTGGCGCCGGTTTCAAGTCCCGTGATGTGCACGTCTACGCTGGCCGTGGGAGTGCTGACCGTGCAGGACCCTTGGCTCGAAACGTTAAAATCCACCATGCCTGATGAACAAAGCAAGGTTCCATTGTTGGTGTTGATCAGTTCCACCATTGCGGCGGAAGACAAACCGCTTAAGGTGACCGTTAAGGGAAGGCCGGTGTTCACGGTGCCCGCTCGGTAATAGCTCATGGAAATTCCAGAGATCACCTTGCCCGCTTTCGCCGTGTTCACCGTCACCGCCACGGGAGCGGCCAGTGTTCCGTCGTTCGCGGCGGGAACTTGTTGCAGGCTTAGCCAATAATGGCTTCCAGAACCGGCCGGAGGCGCCACGGAGAAATACAGCGTTCCATTGGCGGCTGGCGTTACCCGGCAGGACGAAATTTTAAAATATGTATTCCCGGGGTTCAGTCCAGCCGCGCATGTTCCGGCGGTGGTAAAGGTGGCATCGGTGGTAAATTGGGTAATGGTAAACGCCGTGCCGTTGTAATGCATGGCGAGAATGTCATACGTTACGCCGCTCGTGACCGGAACGCTGTAATAATCGGTTTTCCCGCTAGGAACGGCTTGTACATATACCGTGTTGGCGGCAATGACATTCGGCGCGGCGGTGGTGCTGGCTGCCCCCATGGCCTGAAAGGTTGCGTCTGCCCCCTGGGGGAAGCCGCTTCCCGACAAGTCGGTCATCTGTATCTTCCCCGTTCCGGCCAAATCTAGCACGCACTGGAACGGACCGCCGGTTCCCGTGCAGGTGTTGGCCGAGTTGGCGCCATCGGTCATGGTGATACTTCGTGAGGCGAACGTTGAGGGAAACGTGACCATGTAGCGGCCAGCCGTTCCGCCAGCGTTGGCTTGATAGTGGGTGGTTCCATTGACCGGCGCGTACACCAGAAAATCGGTGGCCGAGGGAAAGGGCACTGGGTCGGCGGCGGTGTCTCCCTTGGCCGTGGTGCTGGTGGAATAGTTGGTGAAAGGGAACCCATAGGTAATGGTTACAACCGCGCTTCCACCGGGGGCATAGGAGGAAACGGTTTCTGTTGTGGTCCCATTGTCTCGATAGCAGGTCATGATGTATGTGGTTACCGTTCCCGGGTTGGTCACGTTAGACAGACATACGTTTAAACCGTAATATCCGCCCGGAAGATTTGGATTGAGCGGAATGTTCAGGGTAACGGTGGTGTTGGGCTGCACGGTTTTGGTCATGGTTCCTCCCACAAAGCCAGAGGAACCCAGTCCCGTTCCAACGCTTACGTATTTTGTTGCGGAATCTACCTGCAAGGAAATCTGCAGGGTGTCCCAATCGGCCAAGGTGGCATTGAGCGCCAGCGGAGTGGCCTTCAGTTCGGGAATGGTGTCGCCCGCGTTGAAGGTGAGCGGTTGACCGCCTGAAACCAGGGAGGGGCCAGGGTTATTGTTACTTTTTCCCCCGCCACACCCCGCTAAAATAAACACCATGAGAATCCAGGCATATTTTCCGTGTTTCAAGGTCATTTGTTCTCTCTCAAGCTGTTTTTGGTGTGAATACGTATATAGAGGGAATATAAAACGCCTTTAACTCCCCTCTTACTCGTATTCTATATCCAATCATATAAGTGAAGCCAATGAAGTGGAAGTCTTGTTTATTTGATAGATTTGAGCGCTTTTTTTAATCATTTTTTGTATCATGTGTTCAGCGTGACTATCTACCTTCACCTTCCTTTGGGAGATTGCGATGAAAGGCAGCAGCACTCAATTTCGCGTGGATCGCCGGGATATTCGATTTGTTCAAAAAGAACTGCTGGCCATGGGAGACTTGGTAAAGTTGAAGGCGTTTTCCGAGTTTTCTCCCGATGATTTTGACATGGCGGTGGAAGAGGGCCTGACCTTTTCCGAAGAGGTGTTTGCCCCCCTGAACCAACCGGGCGACGCAGAGGGCTGCCGCATGGAAAACGGCCGGGTGAAAACCCCCAAGGGCTTCCAGGCGGCCTGGAAAAAAAACGGGGAGGGCGGGTGGCTCGCCATGGCCTCGGGGCAGGATCACGGCGGGGGCGGGTTCCCCTACACGGTGGCCCTGGCGGTGTTGGAAAGCCAGTGGGGGGCCAATCCGTCTTTGTTCATCACCTCCATGCTCACCGAAGGGGCGGCGGGGCTGATTTCTGAATTTGGCACGGAAGATCAAAAGAAACGGTTCGTGGAGAACATGCTCTCTGGCCGCTGGGGGGGCACCATGTGTTTATCCGAACCCCAGGCGGGCAGCGCCGTGGGCGATGCCCTGACCAAGGCCCGCAAGGCCCCCGATGGCGACCACTACCTGATTGAAGGCAACAAGCAGTGGATTTCTGGTGGCGACCACGACCTGACCCCCAACGTGATCCACCTGGTGCTGGCCCGGATGGAGGGTGACCCCGCTGGCACCAAGGGCCTGAGTTTGTTTATCGTGCCCCGCTTTCGGCTGGATGCCGCCGGAAACCCCGCCGAAGACAACGGCATAGCCACCGTGCGGCTGGAGCACAAGCTGGGCATTCGGGCCTCGCCCACCTGCGCCCTGGAATTTGGCGCCAAGGGCCCCTGCCACGGCTATCTGCTGGGCAAGCCCCGGGAAGGCATGAAGATGATGTTCAAAATGATGAACGAAGCCCGGCTGATGGTGGGGCTGCAGGGGTTGGCTTCGTCCGCGGCGGCCTATGGCTATGCCCTGGCCTATGCCAACGAACGCAAGCAGGGAGTGCCCATCGAAAAGTCTCTGCAAGAAGGGGCGGTGAGCGACCTGATTGTTTACCACCCGGATGTGCGCCAAGCCCTGATGACCATCAAGGCCACGGCGGAGGGCACCCGGGCCCTGTTGTATTACGCCGGGTATTGCTACGACCTGTCTCGCTATGGAGACGCCGCCCAGCAGGCCCGTTACCAAAACCTGATTGACCTGTTGACCCCCATGGCCAAGAACGCCGGGGCCGACTTGGGGTATGAGGCGGTGCGGCTGGCCATGCAGGTGCTGGCCGGGGTGGGCTATACCGAGGAATTCCCCGTGGCACAACTGCTGCGAGACACCAAAATCGCCTCGATTTACGAGGGCACCACCGGCATTCAGGCCTTGGATTTGGTGGGGCGGAAACTGGTGATGAAGGGAGACGCCTTGTATGGGGTGCTGCGGGAGGAAATGGCGGGGCTGACCCCGGGGCAGGCCAAAACCCCCAGCCTGGCCAAAGCCATTGAACGATGGCGCCAGGGGGCCGATGCCCTGGAGAAAACCGTGAACCGGGTGCGGGGGGCCTTTGGCGAGGGCATGTTCCGCCAGGGGGCGGCCCAGGCCACCGACCTGGCCAACTTCATGGCCCTCACGGTGATGGGCTGGCTGTTGCTGCGCTCGGCCCTGGTGGCCCAGGAGCGGCTGCTGGAGAAGTCGGCTGGCTGGCCCGATGAAGCCAAAGCGCGGGAGATGGCCCGGAACAACGATGAAGTGCGGTTTTATTTCAACAAAATCAAAACCGCCGAGCACTTGGTGTTTCAAATGCTGCCCAAGGCCCAGGCCACGGCAGACATCATTGCCCAGGGGCAATATCCGGCTTTGGATGCCGTGCTGGAATAAATCTGGCGAGACAGGCGGGGCCAAGAGTCCTGAATTTTTGCCTCGCTAGACAGCACTCTCCCCAACAGCACCCCTCCCTGCCGCCTTTCAGGCGGCTGTCCCTCCCCATCGTGGAGGGACAATACGGCTTAAGCCGAGGGGTGGAGAATAGAATCCGTCTGGATGGTGATGCCGGAAGGAAGCAAGCGCATAACTTTTCGGCTTCGCGTGTTTCCCAACAGCACCCCTCCCTGCCGCCTTTCAGGCGGCTGTCCCTCCCCATCGTGGAGGGACAATACGGCTTCGGCCAATGGATTCTGGTTTTATCTGTTCAGTGGATGAAGCCGGACGGAAACAAATCAATAACCCATCGGATTCAATTCCAGGGGAGGGGTGCTGTTCGGAGAGGTACCCCACGGTCGTATGAAATAGGTGAATCAATATCTTCATGAATTTATGCCAGCCCCAAATTTTTGTGAGGAGGCCTGCCGATGGATGATTTTCTGTTGATTATAGCGAACAAGAAGTATTCGTCTTGGTCCATGCGCCCCTGGCTGCTGATGAAGCAGCTGGGGATTCCGTTCCAGGAAAAATACATTCCGTTGTATCAGCCGGGCTACCAGCAGGCCCTAGCCCCTTATTCTCCCAGCCTGAAGGTGCCAGCCCTGCGCCACGGGCCGCTGACCGTGTGGGATTCTTTGGCCATTTGCGAATATGTGGCGGAACGCCACCCCCAGGCTTGGCCCCAGGACCCGGCCGCCAGGGCCGTGGCCCGTTCCGTCAGCGCGGAAATGCATTCTGGTTTTCAGGCCATGCGTTCGGAGCTTACCTGTAACCTGGGGGCCCGTTATGCTTGGCAGGCCTGCGGCGAGGCGGTGATGGCCGACATGGCCCGGGTGGAGGCCATTTGGGCCGACTGCCGGAAGAAGTATGGCAGCGGCGGCCCCTGGCTGTTTGGGGCCTTCTCCATTGCCGATGCCATGTTTGCCCCGGTGGCCACCCGGTTCGTCACTTACAATGTGCCCATTTCGCCCATCTCTCAGGAATACGTGAACACCGTGTTTCAGTCTCCGGCTTTTCAAGCCTGGCAAGCTGGTGCCCTGGCCGAAAAAGAAGTGATCCCCCAGTATGAATACACCCACTGGAAACGGTTGTAGGGGGCAAGGGGGGGGTGAGGCAAGAGAGGCAGGGGGGCCAGGAGGGGGGAGGGAGGAGAAAAAAATAGGGGCGGCAAGGCGGGCGGGTTATTTCCCCCCCCGCATGATGCCCCAGAACACGTAGTTATATACCCCAATCAGCAGAGAGAACACCGGCACGGCGATTAGGGCAATGAACACCGAAGCCGAGAAGGTGTCGTTCAGCTTCCAAGACACATACAGCAGCCGCCCCACCCAAATAATCACCCCGCTGGCGAACAGCACAAAACTAGACAACAGGGCAATCTGCAGGCGGAACACCAGGGGGGATTCCGGTTCGCCGGGGTTGTGTGGGGGATTCATGAAAAATTCTCCTGTGGGTGTTTCCCGCGGTGATTCTGCCGGGGTTATTCTTTGATGTAACCGTTGCCAATCCGGTAACGGTGAATCCGTTCCAGGGCAATGTCATCGGAGTGCTCCCGGCCTTCCCGCACTTCGTGGATGGACACCAGGGGGAAGAACCGGCTGAACACCAGATAGAACAAAGCAAACAGGGCAAAAGAGCCGGTCATGAGAGAGAACTCCACCCAGGTGGGCCAGTAACTTCCCGTGGGAAGACGGTGCTGGCGGGGGTTGGCCAGGGTGGGCACCACGATGATGAAGCGCTCCAGCCACATACCGATCAAGATGGTGCTGGAGGCGATGACCGTGCCGGTGATGGTGCGGAAGCGGTTGATGGACAGGATGATCACCGGAATGAAGAAGTTGCAGATCACCATGCCCCAGAAGCCCCAGGCCCAGGGGCCGTCCCACTTGGCCCAAAACACCCGCATTTCATCGGGCTCGTTTCCGTAAAACGCCGTCAGGTATTCGGCAAAGGTAAAGTAGGTCCAAAACAAGGTGAACACCAGCAGCAGCAGCCCCAGGTAGTTGAAGTGGATGGGCTGTAGGTAGTCTTCCAGGTGAAACACCTTGCGCAAAATGGCCATGACGATGAGCAGCATGGCCACCCCAGAGAACAACGCCCCGGCCACGAAGTAGGGCCCAAAAATGGACGAGTGCCACATGGGCTGAAGGGTCATGGAAAACACGAAGGCCACCACGGTGTGCACGCTCACCGCGATGGGGATGACCATGATGGCCATGATGGCGGTGGCCCGGTTCAGCACCTTCTCTTGCCGGGGGGTGCCCTGCCAGCCCAGGGCCAGCACTTGGTAGAACACCTTGCGGGGGCCGGGGGGGCACAGGTCCCGCAAAATGGCGATGTCGGGGATCATGGGAATGAACAGATACACCGAGCTGGCGGTAAGGTAAGTAGTGATGGAGGTCATGTCCCACAGCAGGGGCGACTGATAGCGCCCGTAATAAATCATGTTGAGCATCCGGTCCGGGCGCCCCAGGTCCAGCAGGATGTTCATGCCCCCAATGCCCAGCACCGCCACGGTGATGACCTCGGCAATGCGGGTGATGGGCCGCCGCCATTCGGTTTGAGACAACCGCAGAATGGCCGAAATAAGCGTGCCCGCGTGGCTGATGCCGATGAAGAACACGAAGTTGGTGATGTAGAACCCCCAGGTTACCGGTTGGTTCAGGCCGGTTTCGCCCAAGCCCAAGAAAAACTGAAACAGATAGGCCCCAAACCCCAGCACCACCAGGGAGCCCAGAACGGCCACCGCGGGCCAGTACCACGAGGGCGTTTGGAAGATGGAGCGGATCAATACCGCGTCATGCTCGTTTTTTTGAATCTCAGTCATGCCGTTTTCGCTCCGCCAGGTAGATCACTTTGGGTTGGGTGCCCAGTTCGTCCATCAGCCGGAAGGCCCGCAGATTATCGGCCAGCCGGGCCACCTCGGAGTGTGGGTCGTTCAGATCCCCGAAGAAGATGGCCTTAGACGGGCAGTTGTCTTGGCAGGCCACGGTGTATTCCCCCGGTCGAATCTCCCGGTTTTCCAACCGGGCTTGGTCTTTCACCTTCATCAGCCGGTGGTGGCAAAAGGTGCATTTTTCCACCACGCCCTTATCTCGAAGAGAGACATCTGGGTTGGCGTATTGGGTCATGGCCGCCGGCTGGGCTTGCTGAAAATTGTGCCAGTTAAAGTATTTCACCGTGTAGGGGCAGGCGGCCATGCACAACCGGCAGCCAATGCACCGCCAATACACCTGGGCCACAATGCCTTCCGGATTTAAATAGGTGGCATGCACCGGGCAAACCTTGGTGCAGGGGGGGTTGTCGCACTGCATGCAGGGCTGGGGCATGAACTTGGTTCGCACCTCGGGGAAGGTGCCTTCCGTTTCCGGAACCACTTTCATCCAAGAGATGGAGCGGCTGCGCTGGTAGTCGCCCTTTTCCACGAAGGGGATGTTGTTTTCCACCATGCAGGCCACTTCACAGGCCCCGCAGCCCGAACATTTGTCCAGGTCAATCACCATGCCCCAGCGGTGGCCGGTGGATTTTTTTTCGCCGTGTGGTTGTTCCATAGGTTTCTCTTATGCCCGCTCGATGTGGACCCAGGTGTCTCCCCACAGCGGCTGTCGGGTGTGGGGATCAAAGGTGGTGGCCATCAACTGGTTGGGGTTTTCGCCTTCTTGGGCCCAACGGCCCACCCCCTGGTGCCCCGGCCCGTAGGGAATGTGCACCACCCCAGGCCGGGTGCCAGGGTACAGCCGGGCGTTCATCCGAATTTTCCCCCGGGCAGAACTCACCCATACCGGGTCCTGGTCGTCAATGTCCAACCGTTGGGCGTCGTCGGGGTTTATTTCCACCCAGCCGTCCCAGCCTTGCCGCAGGTGATGGGATGCGTTTTGCTGCAACCAGGGTTGGTTGGCCCCCCGGGTGCCAGAGCGGGTGTTGGTTTTAAAGGTGACCAGTTGAAAGGGGAAGTTTCCCGGAGCTTCCGAGGGTGTATTTGTCTTGGCCTTGGTTTCTGCCGCGCCCAATGCGCTTTGACGGCCTGCCAGCAGGGCGTTAACCCAATATTCTTTGCCAGGAACATCCGGCGACAAGTTGAAGGGCCGGGCCAGGGGGTTGCCTGGGCGGTTGTCGGCCCAAGCCCCCCGGGTTTGCAGCGCTTTCCAAAACTCGGCGAAGGAGCCAAAGGCGCCCACCGGGCGGGGACCCTTGGGGTCGGTGACTGCCCCCCGTTTGGCCCCGTATAACCCCTGGGCTTTATGGGCCAGCACATCGCCATAGGTTTTCCAGGGCAGGGCCTGGGCGGTGGTTCCCCCCAACGCGCGGGCCAGTTCAAGAAAAAATTCTTCGGTGGGCAGGCCCCCGGCGGCGGGCAGGGCGGGGGGCGCGGCGGAAAACGAAGCGAACCCCGGCAGGTGGCTGACCGAGTCGTCCTGCCAGCGCTCCAGCCAATGGGCGTCGGGGAGGATGAGATCCGCCTGCCGGGCGGAGTCATCCAGCCAGGGAGAGAAACTGACCACCAGGGGAATGTTTTGGATGGCTTGGTTCCATTCTTCACGGCCGCCCCCCAGGGAAAACGCCGGGTTGGCGTAATACAAAAACAGGGCGTTCACCGGGTAACCCTTGGCGGAGGATTTGCCCGCCTTCAGGGCGGCCAGCAGGGCCCCCATGTCTCGGTTGGCCAGGGGGGGGTGGCTCAGACCCGTTTTGGCCGGGGCGTCTTGGGGCAGGGCAGGCCAGGGGGCCAGGGGCGCCGGGGTTTGCAGCACCACCCCTCCGGCTTTGCCCAGGCTGCCCGACAAGGCATTCAAGGCGTGAATGGCCAGCCGGGTGCGGAGGTCATCGCCGGAATAGGCCGGGCCCCGTTCTCCCAGGGCCACGGCGGGTTTTTCTCCCGGCCGCCCGGTGGGGGCAAAGTCTTGGGCAATCTTCCGGATGGTGTCTTCTGGAATGCCGGTGATCTGGGCGGCAATGGCGGGGGAGTACTGGGCCAGCACCTGCTGGCGGAAGCGCTCGAACCCCTGTACATGGGCCGCCACAAAGGCTTTGTCGTAGCGGTTTTCTTTCAACATCACGTGGGCAATGGCCAGGGCCAACACCCCGTCGGTGCCGGGGCGCACGGGCACCCACAGGTCCGCCTTGGCGGCGCTGACCGACATGCGGGGGTCCACCACCGTGACATGGGCTCCGCCGTCTTGGCGCACCCGCAGGCGCCCAAACTGGGCGGCTTGATGCACCGGTGCCGGGCCGGTTTCCAACAGGTTGCAGCCAAAGGCCAGCACATAGCGGCTTTCCGCCAGGTCGTAGGCCAGGGGAGAGGACACCCCGTTCATGAAGGCGTGGGCGGCGGCGGGTTCATCCGGGGCAACGCAGCGCAGGCGCAGATAATTGGGCGAGCCGTAGGCGCTCCAAAACCGAGAGAACAGCCCGTGGCGCTGGCCCCGGAACTGCCCCCCCAGCATCAAGGCGGTGTGGGCTTTGCCTTCCTGGCGCAGGGTTTTCAGGCGCCCGGCCACCAGGGCGGCGGCGTCTTTCCAAGAAATCGGTTCAAACTCTCCCGAGCCGCGCTTTCCTTTGGCCCGCAGGGGGGTGGTCAACCGGTCGGGGTCGTACAGCCCTTGCAGGCTGGCCAGCCCCTTGGGGCACAGCCCGCCCTGGTTCACCGGGTGCAGGGGGTTTCCTTCAATCCGCACCGCCCGGCCGTCCATCTGGCGCACCATCACCCCGCAGCCGCCCACGCACTGCTGACAGACCGACAGGCTCCATTCTTCCTGATGATTCGTCCAGTCGTCCAGCAGGGTGGCTGAATCGGCGGAGTCTGGTACCAACCCTTTCAGCAGGGTCATCCCCGCCGCCATGGTGCCGCCGCCGACCAGCAGGTGTCTTCGTGAGATTTTCATAGGTGCCTGGTTTCGTTTGCCGCTATTGTGTTGAGTTCCAATGAAATCCTTGCCCCCTGTCTCTTCGCCCTCCCCCCTATCTCTTTCCCTTACCGATGGCAGGCGATGCAGTCGGTGGAGGGATGGGGGGCCGGGTCCAGGTTGTCCCAGACCTGTTCCACGGGATTGGCCTCGGGGTCGTTCTCCATGGTTTTGGCCAGCACCTGCTTCAGGTGCGATTCAGAAAAGAACCGTTTGCCCGAAAGCTGGCCCATGGCCGCCGCCACCGGGGCGGCGAGCTTTCCCCCTTTCGACGCGCTTTGCAGCCGGGCCTGGGATGCCGGGTTGACCCAGCGGGGGTTCGACTCGTGGCAATTCAGGCAGAAGTTCATGTCGATGGTTTTCAGGGCCCGGGGGGGTGGCGTGGTGGTTTGGGCCATGTCTCCGTGGCAAAGTTCGCAGTCGAGCTTGGCCGCCCCCACGTGGCGCATGTGAGAAAACCGCACGTGGGCGGCCACCCGGGTCAACCGGCGCCAGGGGGGGGTGATGCCTTTCTCGGCCAGCTCCCGCACTTTTTGGGCTTCGGGGCGGGCGGTGTCCATGCCGGCGTGGCATCCCGCGCAAATGGAAATATCCGGCCGCCCGGCGTTTTCCTGGGTTTCCACCGTGGTGTGGCAGTGGGCGCAGGGCAGCATGGCGGTGTGCAGCTGATGATTGAACTGAATGGGCTGGTGGATGGGGGCCGGTGCCGCGGCCCAACTGAGCAGGGCCACCACGGTGATGCCCGCGGTGAGGGCGGCGGCAGCCAGGGCCAAGCGGCGATTGGAGGAGAGAAGAAAGGATAATTTGGCCATGGCCCGGTCCCGGATAGGTAAACGCATGAAGTTCAAAAAAAACAAACGAACAACCCATGGGGTACCCATGTCTACCGCAGAAATAACACAATCCGAGAAAAAGACCAAAAGGAAAAAAGAAGGGCAGGAAAAAGGGCGGAATCTAGAGGGGAGACTCCAGGCGGATCTGCTCCACCAGTTGGTGCAGGGTGATGCGCCGCAGGGGGGTGTTCAAAGACAAATTGGCCTGCTCCAGCAGAGACTGAACCGAGGGGGAAGATGAAGGGGGGAGCAGCTGGGCCCCCTCGGCAAAGCCGGGGAGAATGTCTAATCGGGCCAACGCTTCGGCCACGGTGAGATGATCTTTGGGGCGGCGGGGGACGTAATGGTTTTTCAGATCGGGGATGGCCACCAACAGGCGGCCCTTCACCATGGCTTGGAGAATGTCTTGGGTCATGCCCAGGGGAATGCCCAGGGCCTTGGCCAAGGGCTTGGCACCCACCGGTTTCCCGCCGTCTTCGAACCGTATGATGACCCCCGCCAACAGCCGCAAGGCCAAATACGGGCGAATGTCGTGGCCAGACCGCAGCGACAACCGCCCCGCTAGCAGAGAGTAATTCTGCACCACCCAAGACAACTGGGCGCCGCACAAGAAAATCACCCACCCCAGAAACATCCACACCAGCAAAATGGGCAGAAGAATCATGGGGCCGTAAATCGACTGATAGGTGGTCAGATGCACCATCAGGCTGATGTAGAACATTTCAATCCAATAGATAAACGCGGCGGCCACCAACGAGCCCAACAGAGCGGGGAACACTTCTACCCTGGTTTCGGGGAGGAAAAGGTAGGCATACAACAGCATCACCAAAAATACCGGGAATCCGGAATTGGAAAGCATGAAAAAACCGAAGTCTGAAAAAAACGGAATGGGCCCCAGGGGAGAATCTTGAAAGCTCTTCAGATAGGTAGCCGCGCTGAAGGTCATGACCAATAGCAAAGGGGTCACAAACAGCACGGCAATGTATTCCAGCAGCCGTTGTTTGTATTTCCCCCGCACCCAAACCTCCCAAATTTGGTTCAGCGAATTTCTTACCCGCTGCAGCGCCAGAAAGCCCGTGACCAGCAAGCTCACCACCCCCACGCCCCCCAGGGTGGCGGTTTGGGCGGCCTGCACCGACTCGGTCAGTTTTTCAGAGAGTTCTTGATGCCCCGCCGCTAGGGTGCCCAACAACACGGGCTGCAGCATTTGGGCCAGGCCAAACCCCTTTAACAGGGCCAGCACCAGCGCCAGTATGGGAATGATGGCCAGGGAGGAATAGAAAGACAACGCGGCGGCATGGAAAAACAGTTGGTTCTGGCGGATGGCCAGGCCGGTCAACAAGCCAATCTTCACCGCGCGGGCGGGCAGGGAATCCTGCTCTTTTCCCCAGCCGATTTTCCGCGCCCGATGGGTCCAACCGGTGAGCAGTGGAAGCCATTTCTCTTCAAAAGAAGGAGGCAGAGAAATTTCTTCCGGGGTCAGGGTTTGTTTTTTCTTCCGTGGGTTCATGAGAGGGGGAATTCGGTGACATGCTCCATGGCGCAGGGCAAGGTTGCCCTCTGGCAAAGAGAGGGCCTTGTGGGCTGTGTACGATCTGCCACACGATCTGCCCGCAGGGGTACGTTCGTCCTTTGCTCCTTTGGTTTAAATTGGAGGGGATTGGTCGAAAAGGCAAGATAATCTCCGGGGTTGAGCCCAGAAACCGGGGAAATCCAGGCGTATTTTGGGCAGGTGATAGTTTCCTGACAAAAATATAATAGATAATATATATCAATTAGATATCACCCTAAGCGCCCGCTCATCAGGTTGTTTATCTTTCAGCGTTCCCGCTCATTTTTTTTGACACCCTTCCGAGTCTGGGTTAAAAACCATGGGACAGTTGTTGAAAAACCAGGGGTGGGCATAGGTTATGCAGTTTTTAAAATAGAAATATTTTAAGTAGAATCTCATGTTTAATTTTCAGGGATTTCTCGAATTCTAAGGGAATCAGGCCAAAGATCGTTTCAAGGGGCCATGGAAGGGGGGCGTTAGAGACAGGCCGAGAGAGTTAGGGTTTTGGTTTTTCAGGTGGGGGTAGAATTTATCGGTGCGGGCCAGAATTTCGTGGTGGGGCTTGTTGGTAAAGCAAAAGAAAACTCGAATATTCCATTGTTTATACACCGGACATTTTTTTGAAGATTAGCCACTGAGCGACTTGGAGAACATGGCTTTTCATTTGCTGGTCAGAAGTATCGGAGAACATCCAACCGGGCTGCCCGTACCTGCCGACCCATGGGCATCCCTTCAAGGGAACCGGACCATGCTTTGTTACCGAATCAACGATCAGGTAGAGGTTCCTCTGGAGAACCTGGAAGCGGTTCGCACCACCGAAGATGGGCAGGGCTTGCGGATTATTTGGCGGGACAGGCTGGCCCAGGAAATTCGCCCGGTGTCTGCCGACGACCGCAGCCGGTTTTTTAAATACTTGGCCAGTTGCTAAGAGAAAAAGTTGTTCAGGCTTGGGGGGTGTCTGGCGTCTAGCATGTCCAGGCTATTCCGTTTCGATTTGATCTCCTGATTCCATTCCTGTCTGTATTGCTGGAGGCCTTCTTTTGAGCCGTGCGGACTCTTCGCTGCCCCCTTCCCCGGTCGAATCCCCCTGATCTCTCCCTGATCTCCCGGCGCTAAACCACCGGCTCGTATTCTCGCTGTCCGTCTTCCGATAACCGATCCAACCCGTAGTCTCCCGTTTTGCGCAGGTTCATCAGCATTTCCATCACGTGGTTCACCACGTATTGGTCTGCCTCCAGCCCCTCGGGAAGGGCCCCCGCCTGGGCGGCTTGTTGGTGGCGGGCGTATTGATCTTGCAGAAAGGATTTGCAGTCCAAGGGGGCCCCCACCCGAAACACCACCCGGGCCAGCTTGGGGCGCTCTTCTTCCATCCGCTTCCGCACTGGCAGGGTGTTGCCGTCCATGCTCAGCAGATACAGGGAGTCGAAGGCGTCGATGTAACTGGCCACTTCTTTCACTGGGGTGTTGTATTCGTCGGGTTTGTAGCGCCCCCCCATGGGGAATAGCACGAACACATGCCCCTTCTTTTTCAGCTGGTGCAACTGCCGGAAGGCGGCCCGGTTGATGCGGGTGATGTTTTGCTCTTCTTCTTCCCGGGCGAGGCGCTGGGCTTCGGTTTCGGCTTGGCCAGCGACAGGAATGTAGCGCCGGGGAACGATGACCAACCGGGCGTATTTTTCGGAAAACATTTTCACCAAGTCAGAGGATTCGTTGAGCTGGCGTCCGGCGATGTAGATCAACTGATCCTGAATGGCCCGGTAGCGGGGGTCCTCCCGCCGCAGCATGGCGTTGAAGGAGGGCACATCGAAATTTCCCCAGTGTTCCCCCAAGAACAGCACCCGCTTGCCTTGTTCCAGGTCCTTTAGGCAGTGGTCTAGGTTTTCCTTTCCTTCAATGCCAGACCCAGGCAACAACAAATGATAGATGAATTGCTCCACCAGGTCCCGTCCAGCCGTGACGGCGGGCTGGTACACGTTTTCCGCCGTCACCACCCGGTCTTTTCCTGTTTCATACAGCGCGGTTAACGCGGAAATCATGACCATCAATTCCCGCTCCAGATCTTGGGGCGTTGCGAAGAGCGGGGCGTAGGGGCCTGAATTCATTAGGATCAATGCCTTGGTTGAATAAAAGTGGGTTTGGGAGCCCTTGGGGGAATTGCCTCAAGATAGCCTTGGGGCGCGGGAAGGGCAAGCGGGGAACCCCGGTGGGTCAGGAGTGTCGCCGCTGGGGGTCCAGCCAATCGGCCAGCAGGTCGCCCAGGGTGTTGAACCCCAGCACCACCCCCATGATGGCCAGGCCTGGGGCCAGGGAAACATGGGGGGCCTCCCACAAAACTTCCTTTCCTTCCGACAGCATGGCCCCCCAACTGGGGGTGCCGGGGGGGGCACCCAGGCCCAAAAAGCTCAACGACGCTTCGGCCAAAATGGCTCCCGCCACCGCGAACGAAGACTGAACCAACAGGGGGGCCGCCACGTTGGGCAGCAGGTGCCGGGCCATCAGCCGGACGGGGCCCGCTCCCAGGGCCCGGGCCGCCAGCACGTACTCGCGCCCCATGGCGGCCAGCACCTGGGCGCGCACCAGCCGGGCAAAGCCCGTCCACCCCAGCAGGGCCAGGGCCAGCACCACGTTCGAAAGACCCGGCCCCAGCACCGCCACCAGGGCAATGGCCAGCAGCAGCCCCGGAAAGGCCAGAAAGATATCCACCAATCGCATCAGCAGTTGGTCCACCCACCCCCCATAAAACCCCGCCAGCAGCCCCAGGGTCACCCCGATCACCGCCGAGGCCGCCACCGAGGAAAACCCCACCAGCAGAGAAATTCGGGCGCCATGAATCAGCCGGGAGAGGATGTCCGCCCCATTGGCGTCTAGTCCCAGGGGGTGGGCCAGGCTGGGGAGTTCCAGCTCGTGGAGCAGGTCCACCCCCAGGGGGTCGTAGGGGGCCAACCAGGGGGCCAGTACCCCCGGCAGCAGAAACACCACCCCCAGCAGGCCGGATAACATCCACAGTGCGCGGGTTTGACGAGACATGGCTTACCTGTGAAGGCGGATGCGGGGGTCTAACCAGCCATACAGCAGGTCGGTGGCCAGGTTGACCAGAATGTAGGTGATGGAAATGGTGAGGACGCAGCCCTGCACCACCGGGTAATCCCGGGTGTTGATGGCATCCAGCAGCAGGGTGCCCAACCCCGGCCAATCGAAAATGGACTCGGTAATGATGGCTCCAGACAACAGCACCCCAATTTGCAACCCCGCCACCGTCACCACCGGAATGAGGGCGTTGCCCATGGCGTGGCCCCACACCACGGCCCGTTCTCCCAGCCCCTTGGCCCGGGCGGTGCGAATATAGTCTTCTCCCATCACTTCCAGCAGCGAAGCGTGAATCATCCTAGACAACAGGGCCGCCAAGGCCGTGCCCAGGGTCACGGCGGGCAGCACCAGATTGTCCAGCCCTCCCCGTTCGTTCACGGGGAGCCAATCGAGGCGGATGGCGAACAGCAAGATCAGCATGGGGCCCAGCCAAAAACTGGGCATGGCCACCCCAAGCAGGGCAAACAGGCTGGCCAACCGGTCTGGCCAGCGCCCGTGATACAAGGCGGCGGTGACCCCCAGGGGAAAGGCCAGGGCCAGGGCCACGGCCATGGCGCCCACCATCAACTCGGCGGTGGCGGGCAGGCGAGCGGCAATTTCTTGGGCCACGGGCCGCTGGCTGATGAACGACCGACCAACATCTCCCCGCAGCACCCTCCCCAGGAACAGCCCATACTGTTCAGCCAGGGGGCGGTCCAGTTCCAGCCGGCTGCGCAGCGCCGAGACATCCCCCGGCAGGGCGTTTTCTCCCAGCATGATTTGGGCCGGGTCCCCCGGCACCAGGTGCACCAGCAGAAAGACCAGGGTCACGACTCCCCACACCACTGGCAGGGTCCACAGCACGCGATGCAGCAGGTAGGTCATGGGGGGCATTCCACGAAAAAGGGGGTGAATCGTGAGAGTGAGAATACCACTGGTGGGGGGGTCTTACCAAGCCTCGGCGGGCTGGTTTTCCTCGACTTCTTTCAGCAGGCTCAGGTATCGCGCATAGCGGTCGGCGGATTCTGGGCTGGAAAGGCTGGCCCGCACCGCGCAGCGGGGTTCTTGGCGGTGCAGGCAGTCGCGGAAGCCGCAGGCCAGGTCGCTTCCCCCCAACCCGCGAAAATAGCGGGCCAGGTCCTGGGGGGCCACATCGTGCAGGCCGAAGGCCCGCACCCCGGGGGAATCCACCAGAAACCCGCCATCGGGCAGGGGTAACAATCGGGCGGCGGTGGTGGTGTGGCGGCCCTGCCCCTGCTCCCCCACCGTGCCGGTGGCCAGGGCCGCCCCGCACAGTTGATTGGTGAGGGTGGTTTTCCCCACGCCGGAATGGCCCACCAGCACCGCCACCCGACCCGCTAGGGAATCCCTGAGGGCGATCAAAGAGGCGGGGTGTTGATGGGACAGCCCCACCACCTTCACCCCCAGGTGCTGGTAATACGCAGCCCACTGAGGAAAGGCTCCGGTGGTGTCCAGGTCTACCTTGGTCACGGCCAGCAGGGGCTCTAATCCGGTTTTGGCCGCGGCCACCAGCAGCCGTTCCACCAGCCCCTGGTGAAACGGAGGTTGTTGAATGGCGGCCGCGATGACCAACAGCTCCACATTGGCGGCCAAGGGCTGGCCCTGCTCTTGCCCCCGACGGTGAGGGTCTGGGTGGGCCCGGGTCAGCAGGGTGGTGCGGGGCAGCCGGGCCTGCACGGCTCCCTTGCCGCCGGGTTCCGGCATGAACACCACCCGGTCCCCCGCCACCAGGCGCTCTTCTCTCACCACCTGGCCTTTGATAAGGCACAGATATTCCGTTCCCCCGTGCCAGACCAGACACTTATGTGAAAATACCCCGCTGACCCACCCCTCTAGGCTCCCCGCTGCGGTGGGAGAATCTGGAAGGGTCTTGTTTTTTTTGGGGTTGAAGCTGCCAGTGGGGGATTTGCCAAATTTTGCCATGCCCTAGTGTAGCAAACCCGCTGGACGGATGGCCATTTATCCGTAAATTTCCCCAAAATAGAGCCCCCATGGGGTCTACCAGCAGATTTTCCGCCTGGGTTCACATCCGTTTGAATTCGTGCTGGAAATGTTCTTTTCAACGACGCTTCGGGGATGTTGCGTCCTTATTCCAAAGAGATGCGAAAAACGCCTGGGGGGTTTTCTGGTACCGGGATGAATTCATTTCATGTGCGCCACAAAAATAAAAAAAAACAAAAAACCCCTAAAAATCCCTACGGCACCGCGGTTTGATGATTTTTTAAGAGCCTTCGTTGAAAAACGCCCTCTTGGGTAATCCTTGGTTCGCCACATTTAATGTAATTAATAAATAATGAAACATATGAGCAACATCATGATTCATGGTGGCCCCAGGTTGCGGGCTCAGATGAAAACATTTCCATTCGTTGGATTTAAGAAAAAAAAATCGTCTCGTTTGGTCAACCAGATCAAGGGACATAGCGGGATCGATTCTTTTTTGTTTTTTTTGTTTGGAAAGGGCACTTGGATTGTGATGAATTACCCCTGCAGACAACAACAGGGTTTTCAGCGGGTTTTGTAAAACGGCGCATTCGCCGCCGCCCCACACCCAGCATCCATCCAGGAAAGGGCCCATGGGAGGGTCCGGGGAGGGGTGCGTCCAAATATGCTGAACGGTATGCCCAACAGCGGGTTCAGCAAGAGGTATCGGGTGTATTTCATGCGGGTGTATTTCATGTTTGCGCAAGAGTCTCAAGGTTGTAAGAAGATTGGTTTGGTTCACACTGAAGCAACGCAGGGAGCATGATCGTCCTACAAGGGGCCTCTAAGGATGGAGACGCCGTAAAGCACTTTCGCCACACCCTTTCGCTGGGTGGGGCCTTGAAGGAGCTTTACCGGTTGTATGACCAACTGGGCGGGGTGGCGGGCCAGGCAGATCGATTCTCTTGGGGGAGGGAGCCGGGGAGAGAGCCGGGGATTGCTCCGGAGGGCCTGGGCAATCCAGCAGGCACCCCAGCGGGTATTCAGGGCCGCGCGCTGAATCCCGTGGAGCAGGCCATTGAACAACGGATGACCGGCTGCCTGGGAGAAGGGCGCCCCGATCAGCGGGCCAAGGACAAACTGCAAACCCTGCTGCGCATGCGGGACCTGCACCGGTTTATCACCTTGGAAGACGATCTGCGCCAGGTGAAACTGGAATGGGTGGAAATCATGTTGTTCCGCCCATCGCTGACCGAACGCTGGGCGGCCATTCGTCGGCTGCTAACCGACCAAGTGGACCGCATTTGCCAAGCGCCCTTCCCTGGGCGGGCGGTGAATCAGGAATTGTACAAAGAGCAACTTTCCCGCCGAAACAGCCGCCTGGGGAGCCTGCTGGTGGCCACGGCGCTGTTTCACTTTGATGAAGACCCGGAAGAGCCGCCGGAAAACCTGATGCTGAGGCTGAAACGGAACCATTTTCCCGAACATGTGTGGGAACAACTGGGGCCTGCCCAGGGGTCGGCCTGGACGCCCGCAAACCCCCTGTGCCGGTGGGAATACTTGGCGGCCGACCTGATGCACGCCCTGGTGAGGGAGGCCCGGCTGGAGCGGGGAGAAAAACCAAGCCGGGGATGGCTGGGCCAAGCCGCCAGCGGAAGGAACCAAACGGGTCTGGAGCGGGAATCCTCGGAGGAAACGGCCCGGTTGTTTTGCCGATTTCCCGGTGAATCGTTGGGAGGGGCGGACCAAATGGAGCTGCTGCCCACCCAGCCCCAGGCCATTCTGCCCGAGGCTTTTCGGCGGATTCACCAAACTGAAGGCGCCGAGGCGGTGCGGATGGCGGCCCTGCTGATGGAACAGCTGGCCGAAAGCCGCCCGGGAGAACGGGCGCTGGTGGATTACGGAGAGTTGCTGTCTCATCCGGTGTTGTCTTTTCTGCCGCCGGGCCAGCGAAAAGCCCGGGCCAGGAAACTGGGAAAAGTGTTGGGGGTGTTGGCGGGCATTACCTGCCATCGGGTGGTGACCCAGAATGGAGAGTCCACGCTGGCCACCTCTCGGCTGGTGACCATTCTGGACCGGTCGGTGCCATGGGTGGGAGGAAAATTATCGGGAGGAAAAATTGCGGGTGGGGAATTGCCTGGGGGAGAACTGTCTGGCGGGCAATCCCACGCCGGACAATCCCATGATCCTGTACCTCCCCAAGACGAAGAGTCTGGAGAGGACTCGCCCAATCGGCGGGTGAGTTTGTATCTGGACGGGGTGTTCTTTACCGCCCAGGGGACCCTGGCCGAAGGGTTCCGAGAGCTTCCCTCGGCGGTGGCGGGTTGCGACGTGAAGGAACACCCGTTCCTGATGGGCTTGTACGCTTGGCTGCGGAACCGGGGAGGACATTGGGAACAGGCGGTGAGCGCCAGGAACTTGTTGCAAGAAGCCGGGGTGTGGGTGTCTCCCACCAGTCGGTATCGGTCCTTGGAAATCCTTAAGCGAGAGCTGACTTATTTGCGGGAGTTGGGGTTCATCGGGGGGTGGCGAATGGAAAAAAGCCCCACCCGCGATGGCATGGACGACCTGTTTTTGTTGAGCCCGGCTCAGCCAGCCCGGCGGCAGAACCCGGCCTAGGCGGGGGTTCCCGGAGATCGGGGAAAGCAACGGGGGAGCAACGGGGGAGCAACGGGGGAGCAACGGGAACAGGGAACAGGGAACCGGTGACCAACCAGCTCGGAAGCCCCGGAAGGTTGGGGGGGCAGGAGCCCGGTATGTTTTGGGGGCGAAAGCCCTGGATGTTTGGGGGGGGGGGACCCCCATGGAAATTGGGGTGGGATAGACGATTGGGGTTCGCGGGGTCTCGTGCCTAAGGATGGGCCGGGCCTCGCGGCCCTTTTCTTTCAGAGAGAGGTGTCTAAACGGAGATGTTTCTACATGAATGGTTTGACCCACATCAATCTCTTTAACAGATAAGGGTGGGCCCGGATGGGGTGCTAAGGTTCAACGGATGAACAGGCGCTCATGGAGGAGTTGTCCCTATCCGGGCTCACTTTTTCTTTTTCTTCTTCTTCTTCTTCTTCTTCTTCTTCTTCTTCTTCCGCTCTCATTTTCTAAGTGACCCGCTTGTTTGAATCGCACGGTTTCTTCCGGGTGATCTTCTCACTCTCTTACTTCCCCCTGCGTTTTTCCCCCCCTGTGGTCTCCCTGTTTTCGACTGAGGGGATGGTCTTCTGTTTTTCTCTAGGGTCGAATCCAATGGGGTGAAATTTTTGTTCCAGGGATTGGCGCTAAGCCCCTGTGTTTTCCCCTATGTTTTCCCCCCGGGCTTTGATGTTTATTGGCCAGGGGATTATGCTGGAAGAAAGCCTGCTGAACAGGGCTGCAACCCCCTTCGGAGGTTCTTTGAGCACCACAGAATTGCCGCAAACCAAAGCCTTGCTGGTGTCGGTGGCCAGTTCCGGGGTAACGCCGGAAGCCCAGGCGGAGTCTTTGGAAGAGTTGGGGGAGTTGGCCGCCAGCCTGGGCTGGCAGGTGGTGTGCCGCCAAACCCAGTCGGTGGCCCGGATCAACCCCGCCACCTACATGGGGTCTGGCAAGGTGGACCAGGTGAAGGCCCTGGTCGGGCAATTTCAGGCCGATGTGGTGGTGTTCGACAACAACCTGTCGCCCTCTCAGGGAGAAAACCTGGAGAAAGCCTTTCAGGTGATGGTGATGGACCGCACCCAGTTGATCTTGGAGATTTTCCACAAAAACGCCCGCACCCACGAAGCCCGCCTGCAGGTGGAACTGGCCCAGTTGGAATACATGCTGCCCCGGCTGGTGGGCCTGTGGGCCCACTTGGACCGGGAGCGGGGGGGGATCGCGGGGTCCAAGGGGACCGGCGAAAAGCAGATCAACATCGACCGTTCCATGATTCGCCGCCGCATTGCCCGGCTGAAAAAAGACCTGGAGCATGTGTCGCGGGAGCGCAGCACCCAAAAGAAACGCCGGGCCGGGGGCAGCCTGCGGGTGTCGGTGGTGGGGTACACCAACGCGGGGAAGTCTACCTTGATGAACCGGTTGACCGGGGCTGGGGTGCGGGCGGAAAACCGGCTGTTTGCCACCCTCGACTCCACCACCCGGGTGATGGCCTCGGAGAGCCGCCCCCCGGTGCTGCTTTCTGACACGGTGGGGTTTATCAAACATTTGCCCCACCAGCTGGTGGCCTCGTTTCGCTCCACCTTAGAGGTGGTGGCCGATGCCGACTTGCTGCTGCACCTGGTCGACATCTCCCACGACGACTACGAAACCCATATCCACACCACCGAAAGCGTTCTGGAATCCATCGGGGTGCTGACCATTCCCCGGCTGCTGGTGTTTAACAAAGTGGATCGGGTGGAAGATAAGATGCGGCTGCTTCTGGCCCGCCAAACCTATCCCGATGCCCTGTTGATATCGGCCCTCACCGACGACATGGAACCCTTGCGGGAGCGGGTGACGGCGTTCTTTCAGCAGCGCATGATGACCCGGCGGCTGGAACTGGCCCTGGAAGACGCCGATGGCTTGTCTGAGGTGCACAGGCTGGGGCGGGTGGAACGCTGCCTGTATCACCCGGACCGGGTGGAGGTGATCGCCACCCTGACGCCGGAAAACCTGGGCCGGTTACGCTCCCACGTGGCCCTGCGGGCCGACGACCCGGCCCGGGAGGAAGACCAGTTGCCCCAAACCCACACCTCTCCCCTGGCCTCATGACCTCTCGCATCGCTTTGGTGCAGACCACCTCCACCACCCACCAAGACACCAATCTCTCTCAGGCCCTGGCCAGGGTGGAGGAAGCCGCGGGCCTGGGGGCGGGGCTGGTGGCCTTTCCAGAGGTGTTCCTCTACACTGGCGACCGCCAAGGCAAACTGGAGCATGCCGTGACCCTGGACGGACCGGTGATTGAACGGTTTCGCCAGGCAGCTCAACGCCACCGGCTGGCCATTTGCCTGGGCAGCGTGTGCGAGCGGGCCCCGGAGGATCCCCGGCGGGTGTACAACACATCGGTCATCCTGGGGGCCGATGGGGACACCCTGGGGGTGTATCGCAAGCGCAATCTGTTCGACATTGGCCTGCCCCACCTAAGTGTGCGGGAAAGCGAGTTCGTGATTCCGGGGCGGGAGCCGTCTCCCGTGGTGCAGACCCCGGTGGGGCGGGTGGGGGTGGCCATTTGTTTCGACCTGCGGTTCCCGGCGCTGTTTCAGCAAATGCGCCGCGACGGGGCCCAGATTATTCTGGTGCCTTCCAACTTCACCGCCCAAACCGGCGCCGACCATTGGGAGCCGCTGCTGCGGGCCCGGGCCATTGAAAACCAAGTGTACGTGGGCGCCCCCGCCCAGGTGGGGCCCACTGGCGCGGGGTTTCACTCCCATGGCCACACCATGCTGGTGGACCCCTGGGGCACCGTCATTGCCCAGGCCCCCGCCCGGCCCCAACTGCTGGTGGGGGAGATTCACCTGGACCACTTGACTCAAGTGCGGGAAAACATGCCCCTGGGGTTTTAGGCTTTCTTTCCCCCGCTAGCCTCTATTTGTTATCCTCACTCAGACAACGGAAGATTTATTTATAGGTACAAGCCGATTCACCGAGCGGTATGTTTTTATTGAGAGAAAAACTCATCGGCAAGTTGTAAGCATCAGCCCACAGAATAGAGCGCTTACGAGTTTCGGTATAAGGATTGTCACGGGAAACAATTTATGCTAGGGTGATTGCGGATTCGAGTGTTAGGACATCCTCCTGGGATGGGGTGCTGTTGGGAATTGGTTGCTGGAGTGAATATGCAAGGGCGTATGCCATTAAACATGCAAGAACCCGCATCTGGCATTGAGCAAGATCATGTTGAGCTCTTTCATGAAATACATTACTTTCAGGAGTCTCTTCAGGCGGGTCATGGAGTAAGTACGGTGGGCCGCGCGATTCATTGGTTGTTCACCAAGCTGCCCGGTCACTTTCAAGCAGAAGAAGAAATCATGAGGGCCGGAGGATACCCCCTGGCTGACTCCCATCGGAATAGCCATCAAGAGATTCTCCAGGTATTGGAGTCCGTGGTTAAAACCTTTGAAAAAGAGGGCGCGACCCGCGGGGTATGCCAAAAAACGGCCAGTCTGATTGACTTGGTGCATCGTCACACCCACAACGAAGATCAGGCCATGGATCAGTTTTTTACAAAGAAATCCCGGAAGGGAAATTGAGGGGGAGCGCAGGGAAATCACCAAAGGAAGTCATCCCGGAGCGGGGAATCACCGCTCCGGGATTTTTTTTGACCGGTCTGCCATACTGGGTTATCCCATTACCCATACTTGTTATTCCATGATTTCGTTTACTTCTCTTTCTTCTCTTTTTTAATCTCCTCCCCCTCTCCTTTTCTCTCATCCATATGGTGCCTTCCATGAGCCCTCCCAAGCCCAACCTGCCGGAATTGTCAGAATCCTCTCCAGAGACCCGCGCGCCTTCTCGCAAGGAGCAGTTGATGCACGCCCTGCAAGAAGTGCAGGGGATGCAGCTGGCCTTCATAGGGCTGCACAACGGTTTGGTGCAGGCCTTGGCCGGGGGCGGCATGGAGGAACCCGCCGCCCTGGCCCGCAAGACCAACACCGACAAGGGTTATGTGCTGCGCTGGTGCGAGGCGGCCTATGCCTTTGGGCTGCTAGAGGAGGAGGGCGGGGCGTTTATGCTGAGCGATGAGGGCCGGGCCTATCTGCCCGACCAGCCCGGCACCCTGATGCCCCTGGCCGTGCACAGCCTGCTGGGGGGGCACATGACCCTGCGGGCCGCCGAGTTGACCCGCACCGGGGAACGCCCCGGAGAAGTGGTGCTGGGGGAACAGGCGGCCATTCTGCCCTGGTTTGGGCCGATGTTGGCGGCCAATTTTGGCCCGCTGTTCGAGCAGCATATTTTACCTGGGGTGCCGGTGTTCGAGCAGGCCGACCGCAAAGGAGGGCTGGCGGTGGACCTGGGCTGCGGCAACGGCTGGTACCTGCGCAAGCTGGCCCAGCGAATGCCGGGCCTGCGGGGGCTGGGGATTGACGGCATCGGTGAAAACATCCGCCAGGCCGAGAAGCTGGCCCAGGAAGAAAAACTGGACCACCGTTTAACGTTTCAAGAGGGAGACATTTACACGTTTTCTCTGCCCGAGCCCGCGGACCTGATTGCCATGAACCGCGCCCTGCACCATGTGTGGGATGACAAAGAGCGGGTGTTCAAAATCTTGGCCGACCACCTGAAGCCCGGCGGTGCCGCGGTGATTTGGGAGCCCAACTGGCCGGTGGAACTGGCGGCCCTGCGTCAGCCGGGCAAGCGGGGCATGGCCGTGCAGAATCTGGCGGAGCACATCCAGGGCAACCACTTTTTGCAGCCCGATGAAATCTGCCAGCAGATGGAGAAGGCCGGGCTGAAGGCCCATGTGTTTTTGTTTATGAACGGCAACGAACAGGTGGTGGTGGGGCGAAAGTAACCACCGTTCAGGGGTGGGCCGCTGTGGAAAACTCCTCCCAGCCTTTCTTGCGCAGCAGGCAGGCCGGGCAGGCGCCGCAGCCCCGGCCCCAGGGGTTCATGGCGGCGGTGCCCTGGTAACAGGTGTGGGAAAGTTCCAGCACCAGGTCCAGCACCCCTTCGGCCTGGGCCAGGGCAAACACCTGGGCTTTGTTCAGGTGCAGCAGGGGGGCCTCGATGGCGATGTCGGTTTCGGCCCCCAGGTTCAGGGCCCGGCCCATGGCCAGCAGAAAAGGTTCCCGGCAGTCGGGGTAGCCGGAGTAGTCGGTTTGGCTGACCCCCACCACCAGGGATTTGGCCCCCAGGGTTTGAGCCAGGGCATGGGCCAGGGTGATGAACACCGCGTTGCGGTTCGGCACGAACGAGGCTGGCAGACCGGGGTGGTCCGGGTGAGCGGTGGCGATGTCTCCGGCGCCGGTGAGGGCCGAATGCACCAGGCTGCCAAAAAAGCCGATATCCACTACACGGTGCTGAATCCCCGCCCGTTGGGCGATGAGGGCCGCTTGGGTGAGTTCCACCCCGTGGCGCTGGCCGTAGGCAAAACTTACTGCCTCTACCCGGGGGAACCGGTTGAGGGCCCATCCCAGGCAGGCGGTGGAGTCTTGCCCGCCGGAAAACACCACCAGGGCCGGGTCGTGGGGCCGGGTGGGAACCGGGCTGGTAAAAGAAATGGACGAGGGACGGGTCATGGGTGGCAACGGGTTTGGGGTGATGGTTTGTTCTTAGCACGAACCGCCGGTAAAAGAACCGGTTGGGGCCAATCGGGGAGTTCCCTCAACAGAAGGGAATCCCCTCAGGGGGTTGATTCTTCTCCGTCTCCCAGGTATAGCCGCCGGGTGGCCCAGGGCCCCCAATGAAACCGGGCGGCCATGGCTGCCGCCATGAACAGGGAATACAACAAGGCTCCCAGCCAAGCCCCCACCAGGCCCGGCTCCATCCGCTCCGCCAGCCACCAGGCCGAGGGAAAGAACACCGTCAGGTTTCCGAACAGAATGGCCGCCATGGGCAGGCGGGTGTCTCCCGCCCCGTTCAGGGCGTTGCGCAAGATAATGTCGGTGCCGTCGAACAATTCTAGCGGCCCCAGCCATTTGAACAACACCACGCACAGGGCCACCACCGCGGCGTCTTGAATGAACAGCTGGGCAATGGCTTCTCCCCAAAAGAACAGGGGCAAACAGGCGGCCCCCAGGTACACCATGCCCAGGCGCCACATTCTCCAAACCGACTGGCGGGCCAGTTCTGGCTGCCCGGCCCCCAAGAACCGCCCCACGTAAGACGAGGCCGCGATTCCCATGGCCACGGCGGGAAGGAACAGCAGGTGAATCACCGTAAGACCAATGTTGCTGGCCGCCAGAGAGGCCTGCCCCAGGCGCCCCACGATGGTGAAGAACAGGCTGAAGGACCCCAGCAGCACAAACTCTCCCAGGCCTTGGGGCACCCCCACCTTCAGCAGTTCCAGAATTTGCCGCCCGTTGGGCCAGGCCAGGGGCCGCAGGGCCAGGGCGGAGCGCAGGGGGCCGGCGTAGGTGAAGCCGATCATCACTGCCGCGGCGATGGAATTGGCCAGCAACACCCCCAGGGCTCCCCCCCGCACCCCCATGGCGGGCAGCCCCCAATGGCCAAAAATCAGCAGCCAGTTCAGCCCCACGGTCAGCACCACCCCCAGCCATTGGATGAGCATGGGGAAGCGGGCGTTTCCCATGGATTGGTAGAGCGCTCCATACAGCACCATTAGCAGGAAGGGGAAGATGTCCCAGGCCCGGATGGATAGGTAGGCCATGCCCAGGGTGGTGACTTCAGGTCCAAAGTAGCCGATCTGGGCCAACCATGGATACCCGGCCACGCAGGCCAACCCAAACGGAATGGAAGCCAGGGCCAGCCAATGGTATTGGGCCAGCACCGGCCCCATTTTTTGGGGGGTGCCTGCCCCCCAAGCCCTGGCCAGAAAGGCGATGGCGTTTCGCATGATGCCGAGGAACAACACCACCCAGGTGAAAAAAAAGATGGCGGCCGTGCCCACGGCGGCCAATTCCGCGGTTCCCAGGCGGCCCACATAGGCCGTGGTAATCAGGGTTTCCACCGCCGAGGTCATCATGCCCAACACCAGGGGCAGCGAAAACGAGAAGACCTCCCAATAGGTGGGGGGGGTGGCGGTTTGGGGGGGGCGGAGGTTGGCCATGGGGGATTTCAGATCCCCCTTTTTCCGGTGGGGAAGTTTCTGTAAGGTGGTAGGAGAAAGACGTTGAACCATTCTAGACTGGGAAAGCCTTCATGAGTCAAGCGGCAACCGGCTCCTCCAACCTGTATCCGCCCTTTTACGGGCTGACCGGCGGGATAGGGTCCGGAAAATCCACCGTGGCGGCCCATTTGGCGGCCAAGGGGGCCGTGGTGCTGGATGGCGACAAGGTGGCCCATCTGGTCATGGCCCCAGGAACGGAGGGGTTGGAGGCCGTGGTGAACGCCTTTGGCCGGGATATTCTGGGCCCCGATGGGGCTGTTGCCCGGGGGCGGCTGGCCGAACTGGTGTTTTCCAACCGCCACATGTTGAAAAAACTGACGGCCATTACCCATCCCCTGATCGCCGAATACGTATCCGACGAAGTTCGGAAGATTCGGGAGGGGAACCCCAAGCCCCCCCTGGTGGTGTTCGAGGCCGCCGTGCTGCTGGAATCTGGGTGGAATGTCTGGTGCGACCAAGTGTGGACGGTCAGCGTGGAACCCAGGTTAGCCGTGGAGCGGATGATTCAATCTGGCAGGCTGAGCCACGAACAAGTCACCGCCCGCATGCAGTTTCAATTTTCCAACGCGGAACGGGAGCAAAAGTCTCATCAGGTCATCCGCAACAACGGGGACCTGCCTTCGCTGCTGGCCCAGGTAGACGCTCTTTGGCGGTCTTTCTTGGAAAAACATCCTCCGCCCTCTTCTTTGGCTCATTCTTGATGATTCCCATTTCTTCCCGGTTAAACGACGTCACCCCGTTTCAGGCCATGGAGATTTTTCAACTGGCCGGGCGGCTGGAGGCCCAGGGGCGGCACATCGTTCACATGGAATTCGGCGAGCCGGATTTTGATACCCCCCAGGTGGTCCGCCAAGCCGCCGCCACGGCCATTTCCGGCGGCCGCACCCATTACACCCACAGCCTGGGGCTGCCAGAATTTCGGCAAGAAATTTCTGACTATTACCAGAAGCGCTATGGGGTGAAGGTAGACCCCGGCCAGGTGCTGGTGTCTCAGGGCACCAGCATTTTAACGCAGTTGGTGTTGTTGCTGCTGGTGGAACCGGGGGACGAGGTGATCCTCACCGACCCGGCCTATGCCTGTTATGCCAACTATGTGCGGATTGCCGGGGGAACCCCGGTGTTTGTCAGGCTGCGGGAGGAAGACGGCTTTCAGGTGGACCCGGCGGCGGTTCGCCGGGCGGTGACCCCCCGCACCCGGGCGGTGATGATCTGCTCTCCGGCCAACCCCACTGGCAGCGTGCTGGAGCCCGCCGTGCTGAAGGAACTGGGTCAGCTGGAGATTCCCATTCTGTCCGATGAAATTTACCACGGCCTGACCTACGAGGGAGAGGAGCACACCATGCTGGCGTATTCTCCCCGGGCGTTTGTGTTGAACGGATTCTCCAAGTATTTTGCCATGACCGGTTGGCGGCTGGGGTATATGATTTTCCCCCAAGAAGTAACCGGCCCCCTGATGCGCCTGCACCAGAACATCATGATCTCCGCCGCCGAACCGGCTCAACTGGCGGGTCTGGCGGCGTTGCGCCACGCCCTGCCCCAGTGCGAGGCGTTCAAAGAGGAATACGCCCGGCGCCGGGCCTTCATGCTGGGCCGCCTGGGGGAAATCGGCCTGCCCCTCCATTACACCCCGCGGGGGGCTTTTTACGCGTTTGTGAATGCCCGGCGCCTGGGAGAAAATTCCCTGGAATTGGCCAAGCGAATATTGGTGGAGGCGGGGGTGGCGTTGACGCCGGGCATTGACTTTGGGCCGGGGGGCGAAGGCTACCTGCGGCTGAGTTACGCCAATTCCATGGAGAACCTGGCGGAAGGATTAAACCGGTTGGAAACCTTTGTGAAAGACCATGGCTGAAACCGCGCACAGAGAACATTTTCCGGGCTTGCTGGCTTGGCGCCGCCGCCCCACCCGGCAGGTGATGGTGGGAACGGTGGGGGTGGGGGGGAGCAATCCCATTCGGGTACAGTCGATGCTAACCTGCCCCACCCACAACGTGGAAGCGGTGCTGGCCGAGATGGCTTTGTTGCAGGGGGCCGGCTGCGAAATCGTGCGGGTGACGGTGCCCACCCAAAAGGACCTGGATGCCCTGCCCGCCATCCGCCAGGGCATGGCCAGCCGGGGTATCGTCATGCCCCTGGTGGCCGACATCCACTTTAACCCCCGCCTGGCCGAGGAATGCGTGCCGTTTGTAGACAAGGTGCGTATTAACCCAGGAAATTTTGCGGATCAAAAAAAGTTTTCCCAGCGGGAATACACCCAAGCCCAATACGAGGAAGAACTGGCCCGGGTGGAGGAAACCCTGGTGCCCCTCATCCGTCGGTTGAAGCACCATGGGAAGGCCCTGCGGGTGGGGGTGAACCATGGGTCCCTGTCCGATCGGGTGATCAACCGCCATGGAGATTCTCCCCAGGGCATGGTAGAGGCCGCCATGGAATACCTGCGGATTCTCTCTCGGCATGGCTATCACGATATTCTCTTGTCCATGAAGTCCTCCAACCCGCTGGTCATGATTCAGGCTTACCGGCGGCTGGCCCTGGCCCTGGCGGCGGAGGGGATGGACTATCCCCTGCACCTGGGGGTGACCGAGGCGGGAGACGGCTGGGAGGGCATTCTCAAGTCAGCGGCGGGCATTGGGGCCCTGCTGGCCGATGGTTTGGGCGATACCATCCGGGTGTCTCTCACGGGCCCCGCGGTGGAGGAGATCCCAGCGGCCCAGGCCCTGCTGGCCGGGTTGGAGGCCCTGAAGGGGGCACCCGCTTGGCCAGAACACAACCTGCCGGTTCCCCTCACCTACGCCCGCCGGGCCACCCGCCGGGTGATGGCGGGCGATACCCCGGTGGGGGCGGGCCGCCCGGCGGCCCTGCTGGCCCTGGGGGGAACAACCAAAGACAAAACCCCTCCGCTGGGTTTCGATGGGCGGATTCTCCCGGCACCTCCCGATGACCTGGGGAATGTTTCCCCAGTGGCCCTGCATGTGGCGGCGGGTTCTTTGGGCGGGGGAAAGAGTTTTCTCAAGCAGCGACCGGTGGTGATGGTTCAGGAAGACCACATCGACCATTCCTCCCTGGTGGAGTTGCTGGACATGGCCCAGGCTTTGGCGGGCGGTGAGGGTGAGGGAGACCCCTCGTTGCTGGCGGTGAAGGGGGCCAACCCCCTGTATGCCCTGCGAAGGCTGGCCCAGCACATGGCCGCCCGGGGGCTGGAATGGCCCCTGGCCGTGGCGGCCAGCGAAGCGGTATTCGCGGGAGACAGCGCCCTGCTGAATTTCGCGGGGCAGTTGGGGGCCCTGACCGCAGATGGCCTGCTCGATGCCTTGATTCTGCCGGTGGAGGGTCTGCCCGCGGACCAGGACCCGGCCCGGTTTGGCCAGATTTTGCTGCAAGCGACCCGCCTGCGCGCCTATGCCGCCGAGTTTATCTCTTGTCCGTCTTGCGGGCGCACGTTGTTCGACTTGCCAACCACCACGGCCCGGGTGAAAGCCCGTACCCGCCACCTAACCGGGGTGCGCATTGCCGTGATGGGGTGCGTGGTGAACGGCCCGGGAGAAATGGCCGACGCGGATTTTGGGTATGTGGGGGGGGCTCCCGGCAAGGTGAATTTGTATCGGGGGAAAGAATGCGTGGAGCGGGGGGTGGCCGAAGATCAAGCCGTGGAACGGCTGGTGGCCTTGATCAAACAGGATGGGCGCTGGACGGAACCTACCCCCTAGGCTGGTTAGGGCTTCTTCCAGATGTCTGCTTCGGCTTCGGCCAGGAACACTTTTGCCGTGTTTTCTTCCGCGTCTAAAAATTCATTCCGCCCCAAAAACAAGTCTTGGAATGAATACACATACCATTTGGTAAAAAACACAAGTACCAGATTGCAGCTTTCACCATAAATCATGGTGTACTTGTAGGTTCTGATCGGTTTTCCGTCTTTGTATACCTGATAGGTGACGGGGATGTTTGCTCGATATTCAGAACCCCACAGACCACCGGTGAGCGCGCAGGGGAACAAGGCACGGCCTTTTCGCACGGTGCGGGTGTCGGTCACGGCCACCACATGCCAGCCGGAGGGGGGGATATGATCCATGGGGTGAATGGCGGGGGTTCCCGTTTGGCGGGCAAACAGGCGGCTGAACCGTTCTATTCGACCCCGTCGGCGTTCTGGCGGCACCGGATAGGGGCTTTTTTCTTGAACGTCAAACGTGAAAGAAGGAGGGGTAGTATGGGGTTGGTTCATGGCCCCATGAAAGTCTTCCGGGGCCATGACGCCATACTCATACACGCAGCCTTGCGCGGATAGACAAACTCCCAATCCTGCTCCCAGCCATCCAGTTTTAGTCAGAAATTTTATTGCGCGCGGGGCAAAACGAATCATGGTGGTTGGGAGATTGAGAAAGTATGGGAGATGGAGGGAGAATAATGGGAAAAAAGAGAGAGAAATAAGAAAGAGAGAAAAAAGAAACACAGGGAAAAGAAAAAACCAGTGAAGAAATCTTATAGAGAAAAAACAGGGATCTAAAATCTGCCATTAGAAACGTACCACGAGAGTCTTATGTTTGTCACATTCCAGCGAGTGTTGCCATGACCCAATCCTCCGTTTCGTTGGTATCCGATGCCGTGGCCCAAAGCATGGGGGCCTCCTCCGCCATTCGAAAAATGTTCGAGGAAGGGGCCAGGCTGCGGGCCCAGTTCGGGGCGGAGGCGGTGTGCGATTTCTCTCTGGGCAACCCGCTGCTGGAGCCGCCAGAGGTGTTTCACCAAGCCGTGGCCGACCTGATGGCCCATCCCCAGCCCGGCATGCACCGTTACCCCCCCAACGCTGGCCTGCCAGAAACCCGGGCCTACATCGCCCAAAAACTGTCGTCCGACAGCGGCTTGGCGTTCACGGCTGATCAGGTGTTGATGACGGTGGGGGCCGGAGGGGGCCTCAACGTGGTGTTCAAGGCCCTGCTGAACCCCGGCGATGAGGTGCTGGCCCTGACCCCCTACTTTGTGGAGTATGATTTTTACGTGGGGAACCATGGGGGGCGGTTGGTGCGGGTGCCCACGGGAGAAGGTTTCTTGCCAGATATAGAAGCCCTGGAGCGGGCCTTGACCCCCCGCACCAGGGCCTTGATCGTGAACACTCCCAACAACCCCACCGGGGTGGTGTATGGGGCAGACACCTTGAAGTCCCTGGGGGCATGGCTAGGCCGGGCCGAAGCCAAAACCGGGCGGCCCCTGCTGCTGATTTCGGATGAGCCCTATCGCAAGTTATTGTTTGACGGCGTGGAGAGCCCCAGCGTGTTCCCCGCCCATCCCCACACCGTGGTGGTGACCAGCCACAGCAAAGACCTGGGCCTGGCCGGAGAGCGCATTGGCTACGCGGCGGTGTCTCCCCGCATGGCCGATGGAGCGGGGTTTTTCAACGCCATGGTGTTGGCCAACCGAATTTTGGGGTTTGTGAACGCCCCGGTGCTGATGCAGCGGGTGCTGCCCCGGCTGGGGGAAGCCACCGTAGACATGGGCCGCTACCAGCGCCTGCGGGATATGTTGTATGAACCCCTTTCCCAAATGGGCTATCAAATGGTGAAACCCCAGGGGGCGTTCTATGTGTTTCCCCGCACCCCAGGGGGAGACGATGCCCGGTTTATCGAGGCCGCCAGGGCGGAGAAGCTGCTGGTGGTGCCAGGGGGCGGGTTTGGGTGTCCGGGGTACTTTCGGGCGGCTTTCTGCGTGGAGGAGCAGGTCATTCCCCGGGCGCTGCCCCGGTTTGAGAAGTTGATTCAAACCTTCGGCCGGGGCTGAGCCATGCCTCAAACCTTGTTTCAACTGGATGCCAGGTTGGCGGAGGAGTCGGTGTTGGCGGCGGAACTGCCACTGTGCTTGGCCCTGCTGCGGAACGACCGCGCTTACCCCTGGCTGGTGCTGGTTCCCCGGCGGGCGGGGGCGCGGGAGCTGCACGACCTGTCCTCGGCCGACCAAGCCTTGCTGATGGGGGAGGTGACCCTGGCCGGGCGGGTGCTGGCCGGGCTGTTTGCTCCGGATAAAATCAATACTGGTGCCCTGGGGAACATTGTGCCCCAGCTGCATGTGCACGTGGTGGCCCGCACCACAGGGGACCCGGCTTGGCCCGGCCCGGTGTGGGGCCACGCCCCACGGCAGCCCTATGGCCCGGAAGAATTGGAACAGCGCAGAGCGAACATTGGACAAGCCCTGCGCCAAGGAATGGAAGAGAAGTGAATAAATGGAAGAAGGGAAGCAGGGCAAAAGAGAGAGGAAAGAATGAGACGCCGGAAAGAATTGCTTTTATGTTCGTTGGGCTTTCCGCCAAGCCCACAGGGCCGCGATCAACGTGGCCACGAAGCCCCCCAACACATCCATGGCCCAATCCTTCCAGTCCGCGCTGCGATAGGGAATGTAAATCTGGCTTAGCTCATCCAACCCCCCGAACAGGGCGATGGCCCCGAATCCCAACCCCATCCGCCAAGGGGTAACCACCCGAAACCCACGGCTGGCCACCCCATGATAAAGCACGCCCAGCAGGGCGAACAAGACCAGATGGCCTAATTTGTCCAGGTTATGGCGAAAGAAGTGGGAAGGCATCCTCACCAAAGAGAAGGTGAGGATCATTCCGCTGAGGAGCAGCGCCGCCCAAAGGAACCGGCGTGAAGACGCGTGTAGAGCCAAACAAAGCCTGGTTGAGGTTGAACAGCCAAACCGCCGGGGGATTATCCCGCCACGATGTTCACCAAACGATTGTCTTTCCCCCCGATGGGAATGACTTTGCGGACGGTTTTCCCTTCCAGGGCTTCCCGCACCTTGGGGCTGGCCAGGGCCAGGGCCTCCAGGCCCTCGGTGGGGGTGTCGGCGGCAATGTGCAGCTTGTCTTTCACCTTGCCGTTGACCTGAACCACCAGGGATACCACGGTGTTTTGGGCCAGGGTGGCGTCCCAACTGGGCCAAGCTTGCAGGTGAACGCTGGGGCCGGGGTGGCGGCGCTGCCACAACTCTTCGGTGAGGTAGGGGGCCACCGGGGCCAGCATTAAGATCAGGGCGTCCATGGCTTCTTCCCAGGCGGGGGAGCCCGCCAGGGTGGGCCGCATGGTTTTCAGCTCGTTGCGAAAGGCCATCAGCGAGGCCAGCAGCGTGTTGAACTTGAACTGGCCGTAGTCTTCTTCCACCTTGCGAATGGTTTGGTGGGTCAGGCGGCGCAGGGCGGCTTGCTCCTCTTGGCCGGGGGTTTGGGCGGGCGGGGCTTCCACGTTCCGGGCCAGGCTCCACACATCGGCCAGAAAGCGGGTGACCCCCTCGATGCCCTTGGAGTTCCAGGGGGCGCCCTGGTCCCAGGGGCCAATGAACATCAGGAAGGCCCGCATGGCATCGGCCCCGTGGCGCTTCACCAGGGGGTCGGGGGCCACCACGTTGCCCCGAGACTTGGACATCTTTTCGTTGTCTTCCCCCAGAATGATTCCCTGGTTCACCAGCCGCATCACCGGGGCCCGCACCGGCAGGGCCCCCACGTCGGCCAGGGCCATGGCAAAGAACCGCACGTATAACAGGTGCAGAATGGCGTGCTCAATGCCCCCGGTGTATTGATCCACCGGCAGCCACTGCTTCACTCGATTCAGATCCCAGGGGGTGTCTTGTTCCCCCGCGGCCTGGCCTTTTTTCCAATAGGGAGACAGGTAGGCGTACATATACCAGGAAGAGCAAATGAAGGTATCCATGGTATCGGTCTCGCGCTGGGCGGGCTGGCCGCAACGGGGGCAGTTCACATGGAGGAACCCGGCGTGATCTTTAAGGGGGCTTTCGCCGGTGGGCTTGAACACCGCGTCGTCGGGCAGGCGCACCGGCAAATCTTGGTAGGGCACCGGCACCGTGCCGCAGGTTTTGCAGTGAATGATGGGAATGGGGGTGCCCCACATGCGCTGGCGGGAGATCAACCAGTCTCGCAGGCGGTAGTTGACGCTGCGCTTGCCCACCTTCTTGGCTTCCAGGGCCCCGGCCACCCGGTTGAAACTCTCTGGCCAGACCAAGCCGGTGAACTCTCCGCTGTTCACCATGACCGAGCCTTCTTTGGCCGTGTAGGTTTCATCCTCAGGGGGTAGCAGGGGGGCCGGGTCGGGGGAGCCCTGGGGCTTTAGCACCACCGGGCAGGGCAGCCCATAGCGCCGGGCGAAGGCCCGGTCCCGGGTATCGTGGGCGGGCACGGCCATGATGGCCCCCGTGCCGTAGTCCATCAGCACATAGTCGGCCACCCACACCGGAATCTTCTGCCCGGTGAAGGGGTGCAGGGCATAAGCACCGGTGAACACCCCGTCTTTCTCCTTGTTGTCCGCCATCCGCTCAATGTCGGTCTTGCTGGCGGCGGCCTTGCGGTAGGCCTCCACCGCTGGTTTGTTCTCTGGGGTGGTGATTTGCTCCACCAGGGGGTGTTCGGGAGAGATCACGCAGAAGGTGACCCCAAACAGGGTGTCGGGCCGGGTGGTGAACACCCGCAGGGCCGCGCCGTCTCCCTCGGTCAGGGCCATTTTGAACTCCACCCCCTCGCTGCGGCCAATCCAGTTGGTCTGCATGGTGCGCACCGCCTCTGGCCATTCAATGCCAGAAAAATCGAGCAGCTCTTGAGCGTAACGGGTAATGGCCAGCTTCCACTGGTTCAGCGCGCGTTTTTCCACCGGGGTGGAACACCGCTCGCAAACTTTGTCTTCTCCCACCACCTGCTCACGGGCCAGGGTGGTGTTGCACGACGGGCAGAAATCCACCGGCGAAAACTCCCGGTAGGCCAACTCTTTTTCAAACAGCTTCAAAAAAATCCACTGGCTCCAGCGGTAATAGTCGGGCTCGCAGGTAATCACCTCGTGATCCCAGGCGAACATGGCCCCCATCATCTTCAACTGCCCCCGCATCCGCTCGATGTTCTTGTAGGTCCAGTCTTTGGGGTGAATGTTGTTCTTGATGGCGGCGTTTTCGGCCGGCAGCCCAAAGGCGTCGAACCCCATGGGGAAGAACACGTTAAACCCCTTCATCCGCTTGAAGCGGGCTCCGGCGTCCGACGGGGCGATGGCGTACCAATGGCCAATGTGCAGGTCGCCCGAAGGGTAGGGAAACATGGTCAGCCAGTAAAACTTGGGCCGGGGAGAGTTCGGGTCGAACCGGTACAGGCCGTTGGCCTCCCACTGGGCGGCCCATTTGGCTTCTACTTCGGAAGGGGTATAGGTGTTTTGGTCGGTGTCGGTCATGATAAAAAGAGCGGGGGAGGTCGAACAAAACCGGGGAAATCCGGCGGGTCAGGCGATAAAAGAGAGTAACGGATAACCGGGGGCGGTGACAACCGGCCATTTCTGCCCCCGAATCCTCCTACATCTCGTACACGGTTTCCAAGTCTCCCAGCACCATGTCTCGGTAGGCTGGGTCGGGGTTGGCTTCCACCACGTTCCGTTGCTGAATATCCACCGGCTGGCCCAGCACCCCCACCAACTCGTCCACCATGGTCAGCTCCTCGCTCAGCTTCCACTTCACGTTGGGGCGGTAGGCAATCACCATCTGCACCGGCTGGCCCGGCATAAAGCCCGGCTGCAACACCACACCCCAAAACGACATCTCCAGCATCTTCCACCTCTCGCAAAAGGCCGTCAGTTTGTTCTTGTCATAGTGAATTTGCACGCGGCTCATGGGGCGTTCCGTTGGGGGAGAGAGGAAAGGAGAGATAAAACCTTTTTCACGTTTTCAATAACTGTTTTCGTTTGGGTTTCCGTCCAGTTCTCGTGGATTTTATAATCCGCCATAACACGTCTACTCTTTATGGTACTCAACAACTTCCCAATGACCTTGTGCTGTTCTGTGCTGGAGAGTAACTTCTTGATAACCCGATCATGCATCCCTTTAGCGTCTTCCGGTTCCGGAATGGGTTTGGATAGGTCTTCACTCGGTAGAAAGGCCGCGTAATATGCCCGGCTGGCCGCAGCACGCCGGGAAACTTCATCCGGCTGCTCCGCTTGGCGTTCTGCCCACTCCAAAAGATCATGGTGGGTAATCGGCATTATTCCTCCCACACAGAAAAAGACACGTTGAATAAAGATAGAACGCGCGGGGGAATGTCTAGTTTGGCAACGGCTTCTGCCAGTTCAACCTCCATGTCCACCACTTCTTTGATGGATTTTTTCACTCGAATATCGTAACTCACCCAGGTGGAATCTTCGTCGGAAAAAAGACCAACTGTTTGTTCGTGAATGAAAATCCTTTTCTCGCGAAGAATTGCTAACTCCGGTGCGACCATTTGCTGGGTTTCTTCATCGGTCACCCCTTCCTGGGCAAGAAACTCCGCGCAGAGAATTAAACTGGCATATTCTAATTTTTCCTCTTTCGCTCGTTTGGCAGCCGTTTGCAAACGGCCCAATTGCATGTGGATGGCTATAAACTGTTTAATGAAATCTTTTTGCGTTGGGAATTTATCCAGCGATTGACGGCAGAACTCAAGGGCTTCCTGGCCGTGGCCCATCCGGCCAAGCGCGGTAATATAGTTCCCACGGCAAACGAATTCGCCTTCAGAAGAAAGGGGAAATTGAAGGGCTTTATTAAAGTTTTCCCTAACCCCATCAGGGTTGTACTCTACGCTTGCCAGCAGACCCATTAAGTAGAAAGCCATGGGCGGGTCTTTGGGTTTTAGTTTTTCGGCTTCTGCCTTCAACCGCCGCAGGGTAAACGGATCCGGCGACGGCGATTCACACAGATCCGCAACCCTCTCTTGCAATTCCTCGGCTTTGGTTTTTGGCACATTCATACCCGCCTCGCTTTCTTGTCTTTCGCTCTGCCAATCCGTTCAAATTCTCTCAAACCCCTGCTGCCCTGGCTCTCTCTACCCATCATCCGTCACTAGGCCATTTGGGGCAACCCCCGCCCCTTACAGCGCCGCTTTCCGCCTGGGGTTCAGCTTGCGATAGGCCAAGCGGTTCAAGGCGGTGGTGAAGGCCATGGCGGAGGCCATCACGATGTCCAGATCGGTGCCGCGGCCAATGGCCGAGAGGCCGTCTTCCTCCACGGTGACGGCCACTTCGCCCTGGGCGTCGGTGCCGCCGGTGATGGCGTTCACCTGGTAGTGGGTGAGTTTACAGGCCGAGCCGGTGATTTCTTTGATGGCGTTGAGGGCGGCGTCTACCGGCCCGGCGCCAAAGGCGGCCTTGCGGATGATTTTGCCGTCCACCTCCAGTTCCACCGTGGCGGTGGGAATAGCGTCGGTGCCAGAGACGGCGTTCAGGTGGTGGATTTTGTAGCGGCCCTGCCAGCCGCCGGTGTTTTGGTTCACCAGGGCTTCGATGTCTTCATCGAAGACGGTCTTCTTCAGGTCGGCCAGCCGCTTGAATTCCCCGAACACCCGGTTCAGGTCTTCATCGCTCAGGGTGTAGCCCATTTCCTCCACCCGTTGGGCCAGGGCGTGGCGGCCAGAGTGCTTGCCCAGCACCAGGTTGCTGGCTTTGATGCCCACCGATTCGGGCGTCATGATTTCGTAGGTGAGGGGGTTTTTCAACATGCCGTCTTGGTGAATGCCCGCCTCGTGGGCGAAGGCGTTGGCCCCCACAATGGCTTTGTTGGGCTGCACGGCCATGCCGGTCAACTGGGTGAGTAGCCGGCTGGTTTGGAAGATGTGCTCGGTGTGAATGCCCGTGGCCACCTGATAGAACTGGTGGCGGGTCTTTAAGGCCATCACGATTTCTTCCAGCGAGGCATTCCCCGCCCGCTCGCCAATGCCGTTGATGGTGCATTCCACTTGCCCGGCCCCGGCCCGCACGGCGGCCAGGGAGTTGGCCACCGCCAGCCCCAGGTCGTTGTGGCAATGCACCGAGAACACCACCTTGTCGGCGCCCTTCACTTCGTTTACCAGCCGGGTGATGAGCTCGTGCATTTCATGGGGGGTGGTGTAGCCCACCGTGTCGGGGATGTTCAGGGTGGTGGCCCCGGCGGCCACGGTTGCGCCGAGCAGCCGCACCAAAAACTCAGGCTCGGCCCGGGTGGCGTCTTCGGGAGAGAACTCCACGTTGTCGGTGAATTTTTTGGCCTGCTCCACCGCCCGCACCGCGTTGGCCACCACTTCGTCTGGGGTCATTTTCAGCTTGTGCTTCATGTGCAGCGGGCTAGAGCCGATGAAGGTGTGAATGCCCCAGCGGGGAGACCCCTTCAGGGCCTCGGCGGCGGCGTTGATGTCTTCGGCCTTGGCCCGGGCCAGGGAGACGATCATGGGCCCCTTCACCGTGCGGGAGATTTCTCGTATGGACTCGAAGTCTCCCGGCGAGGCGGCGGCGAAGCCTGCCTCGATGGTATCCACCCCCAGCCGGGCCAATTGTTGGGCCATCAGCAGCTTCTCCTCGGCGGTCATGGTGCAGCCGGGGGATTGCTCCCCGTCCCGCAGGGTGGTGTCGAATATGCGAATTCTTCGTTCCGTCATGGCGTTCTCCTGTGGTGTCCGTGGTGTGAATCGCTGAAATCGTGTGGTTCTTTCATGTGGGCGGCGGCGCGGCCCAAAAACAAAAAACCGCAGGCTGCCCTGTTCTGTCAGGGGCCCGCGGCTGTGATGTTCTGCTGAATCGCTCCGGGGCCGTGTGTGCCCCGTTTGATCTGCCCGGGGCGGATGACCCTGGGTAACTGGGGCGGGTGTTCACCCGCCGCCCGGGGTCAAGGCATGACACTGGCTAGGCTGCCAAACGGCAGCCCAGCGGGGGATAGGGATAGGATATGCCCGGTGAGTGTCATGGGTTTGCCCGGAAATGGTCTTTAAACCTTTTGTACATACAGATATTCAACGTGTATGCCTGAAAACGGGGCTTGTCAAGGGGGGCCGGTGTTTGCTTCCCTTCTTTGCGTTTCTTCCCGCTTTTTGATGATATTGAGATATTTCACGCTGTTCGCCGGTTCTCACGGTCTTGTTTCAATCACCGCCAAACATAGGGGAGGAACCCATGGGAAATTTCTTCTTAAATATCCGTTTGACCAAGCTTGTCCGTTTGCCGCTGGCCATGGCCCTGACCATGGCACTGCTGGCCGTGGGGCCGGGGGCCGCATGGGCTGATGAGCCCGAAGCGGAACGGGGAGATGATGGGGCCACCGTTGAAGCGGCTCCAAAAGCCACACCAGAAACAGACGGTTGGGTTTCAAAGGGAAAGGCTTTTTTTGTACAGAAAAAATATACCGAGGCGCTCAAGTGGTTTCGCAAAGCCGCGGACCAGGGAAATGCCGAGGCCCAGTTTAACCTGGGGGTGATGTACTCCAAAGGCCAGGGAGTGACCCAGGACTACGCCCAGGCGGCAGAGTGGTATCGCAAGGCCGCGGAACAGGGGAATGCCGAAGCCCAGTTTAACCTAGGAGGGATGTACCACACAGGCCGAGGGGTGACGGAGGATATCGCCCAGGCGGTGGAGTGGTATCGTAAGGCTGCGGAACAGGGGAATGCGTATGCACAATACGCCCTGGGGTTGTTTTATATGTTGCACGATGAGGACTATGCCCAAGCAGCGGAGTGGCTCCGCAAGGCGGCAGTACAGGGGAATGACATTGCCCAGGTGATGATAGGGGGGATGTATGCCAGAGGAGAGGGCGTGGAACAGAACTTTTACCAAGCGGCTTATTGGTTTTCTATGGCGGCGGAGCAGGGAAATGCCAATGCCCAGTTTACCATGGGGGGGATGTATTACGAGGGCAAGGGTGTAGAACAAGACTACGCCCAGGCGGCAAAATGGTATCGCCTAGCTGCGAAACAAGGGAATGCTATTTCGAGTGCCCATGCCCAGAGCATCCTAGGATTGATGTATCTCAATGGTCAAGGGGTGCCGCGGGATTACATCCAGGCAGAAGTGTGGTTGCGCAAGGCGGCGGAACAGGGACATGCCGAGGCCCAGTTTTACCTGGGGGTGATGTACTTCAATGGCCAGGGGGTAAAGAAGAATATGGTTCTGGCCTATATGTGGACCAATCTGGCTCTTTCAAACTCAAATGAAGATGAAGGAGTGGAGTCAATCAAGCATAATTTAGATGCACTTGAAAATCGAATGACCCCCCAACAGGTTTCCGAAGCCCAGAAAATGGCCAGGAACTGGAAACCGAAAACACAGGGGAAGTAGGGAGAATTAGGGAGGGGGGGGCAAATCGGACCTCACCCCGCCCGCTGGCGCGGGCTGCCCCTCTTCCGAAGAGAGGGGCAATGCTCGAATCCGTTGGCTATTCTTTTTATCCGCTCGGATGGGTTGGGCGAACGGAAGCAAGCAACGCCCAAATGCCATTGAACTCCCCCTCTCTTCGGGAGAGGGGGGCGGGGGGTGAGGTTTCATCATGCGGAGAGTGATGATAAAACGCTTTCGGGAAAACTCCCCTTTTAACCTTTGGAAAAAGTTCAAACAGGAAAGTCGTCGGATGCGGGTCGCTCCGACTTTGGCTGAGGATATTCTTTGGCAAAAAATCAGAAACAACCAACTGGGTTTTCGGTTCCGCCGCCAACACGCCATTGATCGTTTCATTGTTGATTTTGTTTGCCTGTCCAAGTGCCTTGTGGTGGAGGTAGATGGTCTTGCGCACCGCCAGCGACAAACGCAGGATCAACAAAGGGATTCAAGTTTACAAAACTTAGGTTTTCAGGTTGTCCGTTTTACCAACGAACAAATCCTCCAGGAACCTGATTGGGTGATTGACCGATTGAAAAAATATTTGCTCGTTGACTAGACCTCACCCCGCCCGCTGGCGCGGGCTGCCCCTCTCCCGAAGAGAGGGGCAATGCTCGAATCCGTTGGCTATTCTTTTTATCCGCTCGGATGGGTTGGGCGAACGGAAGCAAGCAACGCCCAAACGCCATTGAACTCCCCCTCTCTTCGGGAGAGGGGGGCGGGGGGTGAGGTCTCATTAAGCGGTGAGTGATCTTTTCATCCGCTCGGATGGTTCGGGCGAACGGAAGCAAGCAGCGCCCAAACGCCATTGAACTCCCCCTCTCTTCGGGAGAGGGGGGCGGGGGGTGAGGTTTCATTAAGCGGTGAGTGATCTTTTCATCCGCTCGGATGGTTCGGGCGAACGGAAGCAAGCAACGCCCAAATGCCATTGAACTCCCCCTCTCTTCGGGAGAGGGGGGCGGGGGGTGAGGTCTCATCATGCGGAGAGTGATCGTTTCATCCGCTCGGATGGGTTGGGCGAACGGAAGCAAGCAGCGCTCAAACGCCATTGAACTCCCCATCTCTTCGGGAGAGGGGGGCGGGGGGTGAGGTTTCATCATGCGGAGAGAGTGTTGTTGGGCAGCTTAACCCCACCGGCCCGGCAGGGCCAGCCCGCAGGTTGGGCAGCGCCCGTCACGGGCCTTGTTCTCCAGCACATGGAATCCCCGGCGTTCGATCAGCAAGGTTTTACATTCCGGGCAGCAAGTGTGTTCGGTTCCCTGTACCCGACCGGGCAGGTTGCCGGTGTACACATAGCGCAGGCCCGCTTCTCGGCCAATGGCGTGGGCCCGGGCCAGGGTTTGGGGTGGAGTAGCGGGTGTGGTGTCCATTTTGTAGTCGGGGTGAAAGGCGGTGACGTGCCAGGGCATGTCTGGCGAAACTCCCGCCAGCCAGCGGGCCATTTCCGTCAGCTCTTCGGGGGAGTCATTCATGCCTGGAATGACCAGGGTGGTGACTTCCACCCAAATGCCCGCCCGCACCATCCGCTCAATGCCCTGCTTTACACCCTCCAGGGTTCCCCCCAGCTTGCGGTAGGTTTTGTCTTGAAAGCACTTCAGGTCAATGTTGCAGGCGTCCAGCCAGGGGGCCAGGTATTCCACGGCTTCCGGGGTGTTGTTGCCGTTCGACACAAAAGCCGTGTACAGCCCTAGGGTGCGGGCCAATCGGAACACTTCAACCGCCCATTCCAGGGTAATCAGGGGTTCGTTGTAGGTGCTGGCCACCCCCAGGCTGCCATGGGCCAGGGCCTGGGCCACGATGTCTTGGGGGGAGATTTCCCGCAGGTACACCTGGGACTCTGGATCGCGCAGCGTTTGAGACGTGACCCAGTTTTGGCAAAATGGGCAGTGAAAGTCGCACCCCAGCATTCCGAAGGAAAAGATGGAGGTGCCGGGGAACACATGATAGAACGGTTTCTTTTCCACCGGGTCATTGTTCAGCCCAGACACATACCCCCAGGGTCCGTAACCCACTCCATCCCGATTGAAGCGCACCTTGCACACCCCCTGGTGCCCTGGGGGAATGAGGCAGCGGTGGGCGCAGGCCACGCAGCGAACTTTTCCCTCACCACCCTCTCTGCCCATCAGGGCCATGGGGCGGGTCAGGTGCTCCAGCCGGGCCTGGGCGGAATCAAGAGAAGGATGCGCGGAGGGCATGGCGGCACTCCCAACTAAAAGCAAAACATCAAGGTTCAAGTCTGGTTCTACAGATATTATATCATCATTACTTTTCTTCCCCCAGGCGCGCCCAATCGTTTGGATTCGACCGCCAGCCGAGGTGAGTCCTGTTTCTGGTCGGGAGGAATGGGTGATCTATAAAAGAGCGGATGCCATCATGGCCAACCCGCAGATGCCTACTGCCCAGACGAAGGTACGAAGGTATGGGATGCCAATATAATAAACCGCAATATAAAGAAGTCTGGACCAGAAGAATATTTCAGCGCCAAGAAGTACCCTAGTAGATTGGATGCCCGAAACATGCGTAGTGAGCGCCAGCGCGGAAAAGAGAACAAAGCTCTCCAAGGTGTTTTTTGCGGTGCGGTCAGCACGACCTGAAAACGGGGTTTCTTCGGGAAGATTGTCCCTGTTCCCCATGGCGATCTTTGTGCCTTGAAGGGTCCATCCCTTGGCTCGGATGAGGCTGGCCGCAAGCAACAGAAACCAGGTGATGCCAGCCATGTAAACCACTAACATTAGTGGATCGGTCATGCGGTCTCCTTTTCCTTTGGTGCCAGATGGGCGTCTCTCATGACGGGCGCAACCTTGGCTCAGCAGAGAGACTAGATATAGATGATGACCAAGGGAATGTCTATCGCAAAATATAGGTATTCACCTAGACGCACCAACTTATCAAATGGTTAATTTCTGTTACTTTTCTTCTCCCAGCCGCACCCGGAAAGTAAGCAGGTCATTCCCCCGGCGGACTTTCAGTTCCACAATGTCGCCGGGTTTCTGTTGTTCCAGGGCGTTCAGCATGTCATCGTGATTTTGAATGGTGAACGATCCGAATTTAACAATCACGTCTCCCAGCAGCACCTGTCCATCGGCCGATTGGCGGAGGCCCCGCAACCCGGCCTGATCGGCGCCGGACCCTTTCACCACTTTGCCCACCATGACGCCCCTCACTCCCAGCCGCAGGGCAATATGTTCAGGCAGGGGGTAGAGCCCAATGGTGGGGCGGACTTCCCGCCCGTAGCGGTGAAATTGCTCCACCACTTTGCGGATGGTGTTGATGGGGGTAGCAAAGCCAATGCCCACGCTGCCCCCGCCCTGGGGAGACAGGATTGCGGTGTTCATGCCCACCACCTGGCCAGAGATATTCAACAGCGGGCCGCCGGAATTCCCCATGTTGATGGCGGCATCGGTTTGGATCACCCCGCGAATGTGCCGCCCGCTGGGAGAGACGATCTCCCGCCCCATGGCGCTCACCACCCCGGTGGTCAGGGTAAAGTCCAGCCCGAAGGGGTTGCCAATGGCCAGAACCTTGCGGCCAACTTCCAGTTGGCTGGAATCTCCCGCGGGCAGGGGTTCCAGCAGGCTGGCGGGGGCTTTCACCCGCAGCAGGGCAATATCTTTGTCCAACGAGATTCCCTCGATCTTGGCGGGGTAGGTAGACTGATCGTGAAAGGTCACCAGAATGCTGCTGGCCCCCTCCACCACGTGGGCGTTGGTGAGGATCAGCCCCTCCCTGTTCCATATGAACCCGCTGCCCGCCCCCCTGGGAATTTCCATGATGTCTAGGGTGTAGGGGTTGCGGGCCAGTTGCCGGTTGGTGATGTACACCACCGAAGGGGCGGACCGTTTAAACACCTCCACATTGTTTTCCTCATCGGAGGACGTGACATGCCGAATTTCTTCTACCACCCTGCGGTTATCGGGGCTTTCCTGGTCCTCCTGCCCGCCAAACAGGCCACACCCCCCCAGGTTCAGTAGAGAAAGGGACAGCAGCAACCCTAAAGTTTGGGCTTTCCAAGGGACCTGGTTCATCGCGCCTGAATAGTAACCTATTGAAACCGTAGGGGGATTGTATCTCATGGGGGGGTTGGAATGGGGTGATCAGCGAAAAGCCAGTGAAAAAGGGGTATCGTCCATTGATCCCCTTGGGGATTTTCCCTATGATAAAAGTTTATGGGAAAAACCCGCAAGCGGAATTCAGAATGAACGGGTTCGGTGGATGGCTGGTGGTGTTGCTGGCTGTGGTGGTGATGGGGCTTGTCCGGCGGCGGCGGCACAGGCCGATTCCCCAGAGGGAAGACAAACTGGCTGGTCTTGCGCCTCGGATTGAGGGCTGGCGGGTGACCGCCGGGTTGCATCCCCGGATGGGCAATGACTGCCTGCGGGATCATGGTATGACCTTTGGTCCAGGCTTTAAGCGCCAACTGGGGCCCACGCTTCCCCATCCCGGAGATTGCCGCTGTCAACTGGAAGCGGTCTCGTTTTCTGCGGCCGATGCGATGGCCGGGCGACTCCGCGAACCGGCGGTTCCCCAGGGCTTTCCTGGGCTGTCGGGAGCAGAAGCCAAGCGGTTATTGGAAGATCTACGAGGCTGGGTGGGGCAGCCGGTTCCAGCCTCTCCAGATTTGTTTCTCCAGGAAGCCACGAAAAGGGGATGGGGTGAACCCCTGGCGCCGGACTTGGCAGAATTTCTCATGGAACGATACCGTTATCTAACCGAACCCCCAAACACACCCGTGGAAACTGGCCCTCTGCCGGAAGCCCCCACGGGCAGTCTAGACCGATCACCTGAAAAAAGCCCAGACGCACCATCTTCCGATTCACCCACACCTTCTAAGGATGCCCGTTCATGAAACGCCGCCCGACCCGACAACTTCATCCCCTGGTGGAAAAAGCCCTGCGGATTCTGATTTGGTTGGTGGAATTGACCATGGCCCTGGCTTTGAGGGTGTGGGACTGGTTGGAACCCTATCGGCAGAAAGCCCAGCCTTATCTGATCCGCTTTTACCGCTGGCAAGACAAAACCGAAGCCCGGCTGGCGGTGAAATACCAGCGTCAGATCGCCTGGGTTCAGCGCAGGTTTTTCTTTAAATATGTTCGTCGGCTTCAGGCGACCCCTTATTATAAGCGCCACGAGCGGGGGATGCGCCTGTCGGCCTGGGGGGCGGCACTGTTTCCCTTCGTGTATTTTTTTCTGCTGTTGGTCACCCTTCCCAGCGTGGGAATGCTGGAAGATCCGGATTTTTCTCTGCCGACCCAAATATTCGACCGCCACGAACGATTGGTGGGAGAAATTTACGTGAAAAAACGGAAGCTGATTACCTACGAGCAAGTGCCTCCCTACTTAATCAACGCCCTGGTGGCCAAGGAAGATTCCAACTTCTTTCATCATTGGGGGATTTCCCCTGGGCGGATGGCCAAAGCCTTCTGGGTCAACCTGACGCACTTTCGGAATGTGCAGGGGGCTTCCACCCTCACCCAGCAGACGGCCAAACAGTTCTTTCTTTCGCCGGAAAAGTCTTACACCCGGAAAATTCGGGAGGTCATGCTGGCCTTCAAAATCGAACTGTTTTTCAGCAAAGAAGAAATTTTGGAGCTTTACCTGAACAAGGTGAACATGGGCGACGTATGGGGGATTGAAGCCGCCTCGGAATATTACTTTGGAAAAGAGGTGGGCAAACTCACCCTGGGAGAAAGTGCCGTGTTGGTGGGCATGCTGCCCGCCCCCAACCGTTACAAACCCACCCGAAACCCCCACTTGGCCCGCCGCGAACGGGATGTGGTGCTGGAGCGAATGGTGGAGGAGGGATACCTGACCGCGGAGGAGCGGGACCGGGTGAAAGCCGAACCCATCGTGGTGGTGCGCGACGAAGACCAATCGCTGGATGAGGCCACGGCTTATTACAAAGAATTGATTCGGCGCGACATCATGGAACGCTACGGCAGCAAAGACTTGTACGAGGGAGGCCTGCGGGTGTACACCGCCATGGATTTGGAATCCCAGAAAGCCGCCCACCGGGCATTGTACAAGGGGGTGCACGAGATAGACAAACGGATTGGCTACCGGGTGTGGTCCCGCACCCGCAGGCACTTAGATGAAACCGGTGAGGAGCGGGCGGACATTCGGGTGCCCCTGGGCCCCAAGGGGGAACTGCCCTTGGAGGAACTGGTGGATTTGAACCCCCCCGGTATGCTGGGGATCAACCAGACGGTGAAGGGCGTGGTGGAGTCGGTGGATGGATCCACGGTCACGGTGTATTTGGGGGCGGCTGGCCGGGGGAAGATTCAATGGGCGGGCCAAACAGATTGGAGGATTGCCTGCGACCCGGAAAACCTGGAACGCAAATGGCCGGTTTATTCTCCCCGCGATATTTTGGCCAGGGGAGATTTTTTGATGGTGAAGGTAAAGGGAGGGAATACCGAGGAGGGGTATGATCTGGATTTGCACCAGAACCCCCTGGTAAATGGCGCCCTGTATTCCATTGATCCCCGCACCGGTGAATTGCTGGCCATGGTGGGGGGCATTCGGTTCGGGCGCAGCGGTGGGGCCAGCGAGTTCATCCGGGCCACCCAGGCCGAACGCCAGCCTGGATCGGCCTTTAAGCCCATTGTTTATGCCGCCGCCGTGGATGAAGGCTACACCCCCGCCACCATGATGGACGACAGCCCCATCGCCATGATTGTGTTTGGCGGGGGAAAACACAACGTGAAGAACTACGATGGCGAGTTCAAGGGCCGAATGACCCTGCGGGAGGCCCTGTATCAAAGCCGCAACGTGCCAGCCGTGAAACTGGTGGATGAGATGGGCCCGGACAAGGTGATCGAAGTGGCCCGTAGAATGGGCATCACCACCAATATCCCCAGGGAAAATTTGATTGGTTTGGGAACCAACTCGGTGAAACTGAACGAGCTAACCCATGCCTATGGGGTGTTGGCCACCAACGGAAAATTGGCCAAGCCGTTGTTCATCCTGCGGATTGAAGACAGCAAGGGCCATGTGTTGGAGGAAAACCACCCCCAGGTGGAAGCCGTGATGAATGAAGCCACGGCGTTTCTGGTGACCGATATGCTGCGGGATGTGATCCGGATGCCAGGGGGAACGGCCGCGAACGTGATTGTGGGGTTGAACCGGCCAGTGGCGGGAAAAACCGGCACCACCACCAGTTCCACCAACGCTTGGTTCATGGGGTATGTGCCCCAGGTGGTCACGGGGATATACGTGGGCTACGATGACCCCCGGATTTCTTTGGGGCGCGGCGAAACGGGCGGCCACGCGGCAGCACCCATTTGGCTGGAATACATGAAGGTTGCCTTGGAAAATATTCCCCCCGATCCCTTCGTTCAGCCCCCTGGGGTGGTCAGCCTCAAGGTCAATTCGGCGGGAGAAATGATTGGCGACTGCGACGCGGGGGATGACGCCCGGTTTGAGTTTTTCAAAGACAACGCGCGCCCCCCTGAGGCGGCGGGTGGTTGCGGCCAAACCAAATACGGTGGGGGAAGACAGGGGCCCAAGGAAAACGCGTCTCAGGGGGCGGAGGATTCTCAATTGTGAGCGACCTGCGGATTGTGGTGCGTACCCCCAACTGGCTGGGGGACTTGGTGATGAGCCTCCCCTTTCTGCGGGCGGTTCTTCAGCGGTTCCCCCAGGCCGGGGTGGACCTCATCGTCCGTCAGGGGTTCGAGACCCTGCCCCTGCCCCACCGGGGGAAAGTCATCCCTTACGATCGCAAGGCCCTTGGCCCAGGGCGTTATGGCTGGGGGCTGCGAGGGGCAGGTTACACTCACTTTTTTGTTTTGCCCCCCAGCTTGTCCTCGGCCTGGATGGCCTTCACTTCCCGGGTTCCCCAGCGCATTGGGCACCCCGGCGATGGCCGCCGCTGGCTGTTGTCTCCCGCCATTCCCTATACCCGTCCGCCCCGCTCCCGCCCCCTGGCTGAAGAATACTTGGAACTGTTGGCCCCCTGGGGCACCCCGGCCTTGGCCGATTACCCGGCTCGCTTCCCCCTGCCAGAAGGCTGGGCGGTCCATGTGTTGGAACAGGAGGGTCTGACTGGCCTGTTGCCGGAACGGTTCGTGGCCCTGGCCCCTGGGGCCGAGTTTGGCCCGGCCAAACAGTGGCCCGTGGCCCATTACCGGGCCCTGGCGGGGCTGCTGGCCAGTCGGGGTTGGCCAGTGGTGGTGGTGGGGCTGCCCAAAGAACGGGAGGCGGGGGAGGAAATTACGCGGGGGGTACAGGGGAAACCCGCCGGGCTGAACCTGTGCGGCCGCACCCGGCTGGCGGGCATGGCCGCCGTGCTGGCCCGGGCCTCTGGGGTGGTGAGCAACGACTCCGGCGCCATGCACGTGGCGGCGGCCCTGGGGCGGCCCCAGGTGGCTCTGTTTGGTTCCACCAACCCTGGCTGGACGGCCCCCCTCAATCCACAGGCCAAACTGATCCACTTGAATTTGCCCTGCTCCCCCTGCTACCAGCGGGTCTGCCCCCTGGGCCACACCCGCTGCCTCAGCGAAATCACCCCCCAGGCGGCCCTGGAGGCTTTACTGGAAGGAATGGGGGAGGGTTGAGGGAGGGGGCGCTTGAAGAAGAATCCCCGCCTTCCACGATCAGCAGGTCTACTTTTCCGGTTCCGCTGGGTGTTGGCGGAAGATATAGACGATCCAGCCCAGGCCCAGCAGCAGCATGGGCACCGACAATATTTGCCCCATGGTGGCCCAGCCCCAATAGTAGCCCATGTGGGCGTCGGGCAAGCGCACGAACTCCACCACAATCCGAAACGTGGCGAACCCAGTCAGGGCCGCTGCCGGCTGCAACCCCCGCCGGTGGGGGAAATATTTTCGGAGCAGCATTAACACAGACAGCAGCACCAGCCCTTCCATGAACGATTGGTACAACTGGCTGGGGTGCCGGGGCAGGCGCTCAGGGTCGGTGGGGAACACCACCCCCCAGGTTCCATCGGTGGGCTTGCCGTACAACTCAGCGTTGATGAAGTTTCCGATGCGCCCAAAGAACAGCCCGATGGGCGTCCAGGTGACGACATAGTCGCCCAGATTCAGCAGGTCTTTTTGGTTGCGGCGGGCAAAGGCCCACAGCGCCACCGTGACCCCCGCCAGCCCCCCGTGAAACGACATGCCCCCCTGCCATATCATGAAAATCCGCAAAGGATTTTCCAGGTAGCTTCCCTGGCCATAGAACAAAATGTACCCCATCCGTCCCCCCACAATGGTGCCCGCCACCACATAGGTCACCAGGTCAGAGACCTCGACTTCGTTCAGGAAGGCTCCCTTTTGCCGGGCCTGTTTGGCCAGAATGGCGTAGAAGATCATGAAGCTGATGAAGTACATCATGCCATACCAGCCCAGGTGAAACGAACCGAAGCTGGCAATGTAGGGGCTGATATGGTGGTAAAAAATCCATTCGTTCATGACATCTCCTGGGGGTGAGGATGGATGATCAACATTTATGATTTTGCATGGAAATTTCTCAAAACGCCATGCGTGTGGCAATGCGGAGAGGTCCGCTTCGGGCATGAGCCATGATTGCGGGTTGTCTGGCGAACAGGGTTTATGATAAATATGAATTAGAAAACGCACTCCTGCGGTGTTCGATCAGCCGTCACGCTTCTGAGCCTATTCACACTTCGGGGTTTGGTTCTTGAGGGCGGTGTGTCTTCCCCCTTGCGGGGCAAGCCTAAAGCCTTTATACCGGATCCCACCTGCACAAAGCAGGTTCAGAACTCCCCGGCAAACCGGCACAGGCGGGAGTGTTTTTTTTGGCGGGATTTATTTTAGGGTTTGAGTCGGTTCTTAGGGGCGGGGAAGATTCAGGAACTCAGTGAACGAATCCCATTTTTCTCTTCGTTTTTCCCAGTCCGATATTTTCTAGTTCTTATTTTCCAGCCTATTTTTTCAATCCCCTTCAGTCCCCTCCATCCCCTTTCAATACTTTTTCAATTCTGTTTTCTTACAGCCCGCCCAATTGTTTCCCATCCGTTCCGTGTTTGGAAAGGGAGACAGTCTGGGGGATTTTGTTCCTCCCCCAGCGGGCAAATGATAAGGATTCTAAAACGGGTGGGATTGTAAATTCCACGAGATGAATACGCGCTGGCCTAGGCCCGTCGGCTCAAGCCGCAAACAACACAGGCTTAGCGCATGGCCTTCAGGGCGTCGGCCTCGGAGGGGAAAATATCGAGGATTTTATTCAGCCGGGTAATGGTGAAAATCTCCTCGTTTTTCTTGCTCAGGTTGATCAGGCCAAACTTGCCCTCTTTTTGCTGCAGGGTTTTGTAAATCGACACAATCAGCCCAATGCCGGAGGAGTCGATAAAGTTCACCTTTTCAAAGTTCAGCAACACCCCTTTGACATCAGGGCTTTCCAGGTGGGGCTTCAGGTAGCTTTTGGCTTCGTTCACCCCATCCAGGGCGAAGTTGCCTTCAATGGAGACCACGCAAACTTTGTTGTCGATCCGGTGGCTAAGCAGCATAAGGGCCTGTGTCGTTTGAATGGGGTGTATAGATACCGGCTGATTACGGACGTGGTATCAAAATAGGGATATATCGGGAAAAAATCAACCCGGAAAGTGATCGGGGGGGAAATTCCCGATCTCCCATGCCCATGAATCTACGCCACCGAACCATCAACCCCCACCTAACCGTTCTTGTTCCAGGCTAAGGGCCATGGCCCCCAGGGCCCGCTGGGCCCACCAGGCTTTTTTGCCCGTTTTGGCGATGTCTGGGGGCGGGGGGTCCATCAGGCCAAAATTGGCGTTCATGGGCTGAAAACCTTCCCCGGCGGTTTGGGTGACATACCGCCACAGGGCCCCAATCATGGTGTCGGGGGCGGGGGGCGGGGGCCATGGGCATTCCCGCAGGGCCTGGGCCACCCGGCGGCCCACGGCCAGCCCCATGGCGGCCGATTCCATATAGCCCTCCACCCCGGTGATTTGCCCGGCAAAGTGCAGGCGGGGCTCGGTTTTCAGGGCCATTTCCTGGGTGAGCAGGCCGGGGGACTGGAGGAAAGTGTTGCGGTGCATGGAACCCAGCCGGGCGAATTCGGCCTGCTCTAGGCCGGGAATCAGGCGAAGCACCCGCTGCTGTTCAGGCCAGGTCATTTTGGTTTGAAACCCCACCAGCCCCCACAGGGTGGCTTGGCTGTTTTCCTGGCGCAATTGGGCCACGGCAAAGGGCCAGCGGCCAGTGGCCGGGTTGGTGAGCCCGGCCGGTTTCAGGGGGCCGTGGGCCAGGGTCATGGGCCCCCGCCGGGCCAATTCTTCAATGGGCAGGCAGCCCTCAAAATGGCGCAGGTCTTCAAATGTTTGCAGCGGCACGGTTTCGGCGGACAGCAGGGCCTCTACAAAGGCATGGTACTGCTCTTTGTTCAGGGGGCAGTTCAGGTAATCGGCACCGCCTTTGTCCCAGCGGGCCGCCGGGTAGGCCACCTGCCGGTTGATGCTGTCGGCCATGACCACCGGAGCGATGGCATCGTAGAAGTACAAAAACCCCTGCCCCACCATCCGCTGAAGGGCTTGAGACAAGGCCGGAGAGGTGAGGGGGCCGGAGGCCACCACCACCCGGCGGTGCCGGGTGAGCAGCAGAGACAGATCGGAGACTTCTTCTCGCCGCCAGCGGATGGCGGGGTGCTCCTCCAGCCGTTGGGTCACCCGGCGGGAGAACTGCTCCCGATCCACCGCCAGGGCTTGGCCCGCGGGCAGGGCCGCGGCCCGGGCGGCCTCTAAAATCACCGACCCTTGCAGCTCCATTTCGGCCTTCAGCAGGCCATGAGCGTTTTCCTGGTTCAGGGACTTGAAGGAGTTGGAACACACCAACTCGGCGGCCTCCCCCGTGTGGTGGGCCTCGGTGGAACGGCCCGGGCGCATTTCGTACAAATCCACCCCAAACCCCCGTTGGGCAATTTGCCAGGCAGCCTCGCTGCCCGCCAAACCGGCGCCCACCACGCCCACGTCGGCCCATGAATTGGCCAAGTCAATCTCTTTTGGCATGTGGGTTCTTTTTTTGCGGGGTTTAGGATAGGGGTGAGAAGACCACGGAAATCTCGATTGTTGGGGGGTTCGCTCCCCAATGGTTCATCCCCCACAGGAATTGTTTCATGGAATCCCATCCGATGGAACGGGTTGTTTTGGCCAGCTTGGCGGCGCCCCTGCTGGCCGTGGACAAAGAAGGGGTGGTGACCTGGGCCAACGAGGCGGCCGCGCACTTTTGGCGCTCTACCCCCCAGGGGCTGGCAGGGCAGCCAGTGCACCGCCTGTTTGGGGGAAATACCCTGGTGGCCGATAGCGTGACCCGGGCTTGGCAAGAAGAACAACCCATCCAGGTGGATGCCATGCCGTTGTTTCAGGCCGAAGGCATGGACCCGGTATTGCTGCGTATTCATTTTTTCCCGTTGATTCGCCCCAACGGGCCGCCGGAAGGTACCCTGCTGTTGTTTTGGGATGAGACCGCCCGGGAGAACCGGGAGGCCGACAAGCACAGCCGACAATTGGCCGACACGGTGGGGAACATGGTGGCCCGGCTGGCCCACGAGCTGCAAAATCCCCTCAGCGGCATCAAAGGGGCCACCCAGCTGCTGGCCCGGCAGACCTCTCAAGATTCGGCCATTCGGGAGTTTCCCCAGGTGATTTTGCGGGAACTGGACCGCCTGGAGCGGCTGGTGAAAAACCTGCTGTCTCAGGGTGGGGAACCGCCCTTGACCAAAAGCCGGTTCAACCTGCACGAACTGCTCGACACCGTGATCTGGTTCGTGCGCAATTCAGCCCCAGGGCAACGGGTGGAGCGGATCTACGATCCTTCACTGCCCGAGCTGTACGCCGACCGGGACCGGATGCATCAGGTGTTTCTGAACCTGATGAAAAACGGACTGGAGGCCGCGGCCCCTGGGATGCCCCTCACGGTGGGCACCGCCTTTGCCGCCCCCTGGGAGGCCCGGGCGCGGCTGCCCGGCCCCCGCCGGAACTTCCTGCGGGTGGATGTGATGGACCGGGGGCCAGGGGTCGCCGCCAAAGATATGCCCCGGTTGTTCACTCCTTTCTTCACCACCCGCAAACAGGGCAACGGTTTGGGGTTGTCGTTATGCCAGTTGATTGTGCGGGCTCACCAGGGGCATGTGCTCTACGCCCCACGCCATGGCGGGGGCGCGGTGTTTTCCGTGTACCTCCCCATTCTCACGCCAGAAGAAATGGAAGGAAAATAAATCAAACACTTTGGGGTGGATAATAAAGCAATCCCATCTTCCGCAAAACCCCCGTTTTCATAAAAACCCCTGTCATGGCATGACCTTCCAGAAAAAAAAGGATGAATTCTGAGAGCGAAGGGGTTCATTTTTCCGCGGAAGTACCGAAAGGAAGATGGGAACGAGATGATGGTAGTGTCAGGATTGGGGTGAGAGCGTCGGACAATCATCTTGGGCGGTGAATTTGATAAAATGCTGATATGAAAAAATAAATACAAAAATATTTGTGTGATGTCGCAGGAAAAGGTGTGGAAAGAAAATCCATCCTTTTCCAAACGACCACACAAAATGCTTGACTTTGTTGGTGAATTGGTTATGATCCGCATATACATTAGGTGAAGGCAAGGAAGGCACAACGCCCACGGATGCGGCGCACCAACAGTAAAGCGCAACGCCCCTCGAAAGGGAGGGGGGCAACCGTAGGCGGTGGACGAACATCCCGCAGGGGGGATTGGTGAACGGACGCCATGGGAATCCATATCCGTGGGTCTTTCGCCAACACACGTAACCGCCCAACAATCCCTTAATCAACGCCCATCTTTTCCAGGTTTGTTGCTGGTTAGGGGGCCCTAAGCATGTTTGCATCATTATGATGCATCATTGTGCTTGGTGAACATCATTCATGGAAACTGGAGGGTGGCATGAGGATGACGAGGATGTGGAAGGGTTGCGTGGCCGGGATTTTGGGGGCAGGGTTGACGTTCTCTGGGGTTGCCTGGGCCGGAGAAGATGTGGTTCCCCCGCAGAAATTCGCCAGTTTGGTCGATACCTATGGGAAACCCCAGGGAAGAATTTCCGGTCGGATCTTGTTTCCCTCTGAATACAGCCAACGATCGGTGACCTTTAGTTTTTCCGGGCGGTCGTTCGTGACCCTTCCGGATGGACGGTTTGTGATTGAGCGGATTCCCCTGGGGCAGCATGTTTTGGTGGTGCGCACGCTGGGGTATGACCCGGTGGAAATGCACGTCAAGGTCAACTCTGCCAGCCCGCTGGCGCTGAAAGACATTCGCATCAAAATGGCCCGTGGGCAGGTCAGCGGTCGTTTGGTCACGCCAGACGGCTCTTCGGCGGCCAATATTTCTCTCAAATTGACCGAGCATGGGGGGGCCACCACCACGTCTTCCGATGGCCTGTTTACCTTCATGGGGGTGCCCGCGGGCTCCCATACCCTCTTGGTGGAAGATCCCCGCTTTCAAACCCCCGGAGACATTCAGGTGGAAATGGCTCCGAACAGCCGCAGGAACTTAGGGGTCATTCAAGTATCTAAAAAAATGACGACCACGGGGCCAGCCCCCACGGCGGTATTGGTGAAGTAACCCTATCCCCTGATCTTCTTTTCATCCCCCTGATTCTGATTTTTCCCTCCCCCCGGCTTTTGCCGGGGGCGTTGGGTCTTGCCATCCATTTTCCCCTGTTTCCCCTGTTTTTTGGCTGATTTTCTATTGCCCCCAAACCGGCTTGCGGTTACCGTGAACAAATCACCTCTTTGTTTGTTCCAGAGCCCCTTCCCCAGAAGGTTATCCGGTCATGTCTCCCATCCTTGAAACCAACGAAACCCCCGAATTTCTGGTCAACCACATTCGGGAAGCGTTGGAACAGGCTGATTCAGCAGGGTTAAAAGGAATTCTGGAAGAAGCGGAGCCAGCCCAACTGGCCGATGTGTTGTACGGATTTAACTTAGAAGACCAGCTTCATCTCATTCAGGCCATGAGCCCGGCCCTGGCCGCGGAGATTTTGCCCACCCTGAACGAGTCTTATCTGGAAGCCCTGCTGGCGGCCCTTCCCCCCGAACGGTTAACGGCTCTGCTGGCCCTGATGGAGCCCGATGACGCGGCCTTTTTGGTGTCGCTGCTGGAAGAAGACCACCGCCAAGGGGTGATTGGGGCCCTGGGTCAGCGGTTTGGGGCGGAGGTGAAAAACCTGCTGAGCCACGAAGAAGACACCGCCGGGCGGCTGATGGACCCGGACCTGGTGCGGGTGAGGGCCGGACAAACCGTGGGGCAGGCGGTGGAGGACATTCGCCAATATGTGGCCAGGGTGAAACTGGATGACTTTTTTACCGTGTTTGTGGTGAATGACGCGGGGGAATTGGTGGGGGTGGTTCCCACTTGGCGGATGCTGTTGGCTCGGCCCAGCCAAACCATTTCCGAGGTGATGTCGACCGATGTGGTTTCGGTGGGCAGCGAGGAAGACCAGGAAGAAGTGGTGAAACTGGTGAGAGATCACGACTTGGTGACCCTGCCGGTGGTGGACGACAAGCAAAAGTTGATCGGCCGGATTACGGTGGACGACGTGGTGGACGTGATTGAGGAAGAGTTTGAAGAAGACATGGGGCACTTAACCGGTACTCAAGAGGAAGTGCACACGTTTTCGGTGCTGGAATCCATCCGGGTGCGTTCGCCCTGGCTGCTGTTTGCCTTGTGCGGGCTGTTTTTATCGGCGGTGGTGATGACCCGCTATCAGGGCATTATCAACGTTCTGCCACAACTGGCTTTTTTCACCCCATTGGTGATGGCCATGGGGGGCAATGCTGGCATGCAGTCTTCCTCATTGGTCATCCGGGGTTTGGCCACTGGCGAGGTGCAGTTGTCTCACTTTTGGTGGCGGCTGGGAAAGGAACTGATGGTCTCCCTGAACATTGGGGTGTTGAGCGCCCTGCTGCTGCTGGGGGCTGTGTGGATCTTGTCTGGGAATGTTCGAATGGCCATGGTGGTGGGCATTGCCACCAACGTGTCCATTTTAACCGCGGCGTTCATCGGCATTTCTATTCCCATGGGGCTACGGCGGGCGGGCTTTGACCCGGCCTTGGCCACGGGACCGTTTTTAACCACCACCAACGATATTCTGGGAACCATTGTGTACTTGATGGTGGCGTTTCTGTTGCTGGGGTGATTGTGGTAGCATGAGACATTGGCGTAGCCAGGGGTTTCTGCCGAGAAAAAGGGGGAACGGGGGTTGGGGGAAGGGGGATGTAGAAAAATGGATATGCTGAAGTTTTAGAACGTGATGTGAATGACAGGGCAAAGGCAGGGGGCTCACACCAAACAAAGGGACTGAACATGAAGGGGGTTATTCTGGCCGCGGGATATGGCACCCGGTTTCTGCCGGCGTCTAAAACCATTCCCAAAGAAATGTTTCCGCTGATTGACACCCCGGTGATCGAGATGATCATTCAGGAGTTCGAAGAGGCGGGGATTCACGATATTTTGGTGGTCACCTCTCGGCGGAAAAAACCCCTGGAGGATTACTTTGACCGAGAGGTGGAACTGGAAACCACCTTCAACAACGAGGGGAAAAGTGAAAACCTGCGGTTGATTGACCCGCTGGAGCTCCACACGTTTTTCATCCGCCAAAAGCACATGGCGGGCACCGGCGACGCCCTGCTGCTCACCGAGCCCTTTGTGGGCAATTCCCCCTTTGTGGTGGCCTATCCGGATGATCTGCTGATCAACGGCCCGTCCCTCACCGGGCAGTTGATGGAAACCTACCGCAAGACCGGGCGCTCGGTGTTGGCCGTGCAAGAAATCCCCAACGGAGATATCTCACGCTATGGGGTGGTGGACACCCACCAGGTCGACGATTTGGAATTGGTGCGCAGCATGGTGGAAAAACCCCCCACCGGCACCGAACCCAGCCGGCTGGTGTCTTTCGGGCGGTATTTGTACACCCCAGAAATCTTCAAGGCCCTCCACGAAGCCAGGGAACTGTTCCATGGAAATGAAGGAGAGTTCACCCAAACGGTGGCGCTGAACCATTTGTCGACCCAGGGGCGGGTGACCATCCGGCGGATTCAAGGGAAAATGCTAGACGTGGGGGCCCGCTTTGGCTATTTGCAAGCGGTGATCGAAACCGGGCTTAGCCGCAAGGAGTTTCGGCAGGATTTGATGGATTGGATGCGGCTGCGGCTGGAAGAAGAATCCAAACGTTAAGCGCCCTCAATCCTCATCGCCCAGGTCAAAGGCCACCTGGGTAAGGGCTTCCTTTTCGCTTTTCAGCAGAAGTTCCACTTTCTTTTCGGCGTCTACCAGCCGCTGCTGGCACTGGCGGCTCCACTGAATGCCCTCCTCAAAGGCCCCCAGGGCTTCTTCCAGCCCCAAAGAGCCGTCCTCCAACTTCCGCACAGACTCCTCCAACCGTTTCAAGGCGTCCTCGAAGGAAGGTTTTTTCTTGGGGTTTTTTTCAGCCATGGAAAAGACTCTGGGGTTGGGGGTTAGGCGTGATGGATCAGGTTGATGGATGGACGAGGCTCAGAGCCGCCCAGCCTTCTCGCACATGCAGTGGCTCTCCTTGGGGAGAGAAACCCAAGCGGGCGAATTCCCGGGCCACTTCCTCGGCTTCCCCCTCCAGCATCCCCGAAAGGATCAACCTGCCCCCTGGGGCGGTGAGCCGGGCCAAGTGGGGGGCCAAGGCCAGCAACACTGGGGCGGTGATATTGGCCAGCACCAGGGGAAAGGTTCCCTGCAGGGATTCTGGCCCCCCACACACCCGCAGGGGCGGCAGGGCCAACCCGTTCAGCCGAAAGTTGGCGGCCACTTCCTCCATCACCCGGGGGTCAATGTCTACGGTCACGGCCTGGGCCGCCCCCAGCAGGCACCCTCCGGCAGCCAATATACCAGAACCGCACCCCACATCCAAAAGACGGTTGGGGGCGGACTCCGTCAGGGCTTGCTCCAGCAGGGCCAGGGCCAGCCAAGTGGTGGGGTGGTTTCCCGTGCCAAACCCCTGCCCAGGGTCAATCACCAGGGGCAGCCGCCCCTCTGGGTTAAAGTCTGGCTCCGACAAGACCCAGGGGGGGCACACCAACAGTTTGCGGCCCACCGCCACGGGGCGAAAGTGGGCCCGCCATTGAGAGGCCCAGTTTTCCACCGGCTTGCGGGCCGTGGTGAACCTCACCGGGGGTTCGGCGTGGGGCCATTCCAGCCGGAAGGATTCCAGCCAGGCATCCACCGGCGGGGGGGCTTCTCCCACCCAATAGCATACCATCCGCACCCAATCTTCCGATTCTTCCAACCAATGGGCCCCCGCGGCCCCCTGGGCCAAGCAATGGTCTCCCCACAATTCCGCCGAGGCGGTGGGAACTTCGGCCTGGGCCTCCCAATACCATTGGCGCGGGATGCCGTCTGAATTGGAGGGGGGTTGTGGGGGCATGGGGATCTCTTGAAACGCAACGCTGCGGGGTTCAAAAAAAACGGCGGACGGTTTGAACCGCCCGCCGTGCGCTGAAAAAAGTGCGGGTGAAAGGCCGGAAATTACTCTCCGGCGGCTTCGCCCTCTTCTTCCCCTTCGGTTTTCTTCTTGGCTTTCTTCTTGGGCTTGGCTTCACCCTCTTGGAAGTCCTTCAGGGCGCCAGACATGGCGTCGGTGTCGGAGGATTCCACCGGGCGGCCGTCGCCGGTCAGAGACAGACCCAGACGGCGTTCTTCGGGGTCTACCTTGATGACCTTGGCTTCCAGGGTAGAGCCCACCTTGTAGAAGTTGGCCACGTCTTCTTTGGGGATGCTGGCGTCGATTTCGGAGATGTGGATCAATCCCTCCACGCCGTCCTGCACCTCGACAAACACCCCGAAATCGGTGACGTTCACGATTTTTCCGGAAACCACGGTGTTCATGGGGTAGGACTCTTCGACCTGTTTCCAGGGGTCCTCGGTCAGTTGTTTAATCCCCAGCGACAGCCGCTCTTTTTCCGGGTCAATGTGCAGCACCTTCACCTCAATGTCATCGCCCTTCTTGGCGTAAGAAGCGGGTTTGCGCTGCCGGGGGCTCCACGACAGGTCAGAGATATGCACCAGGCCGTCAATGCCTTCTTCCAGCCCCACGAATATCCCGAAGTCGGTGATGTTGCGCACCTTACCGGTGACCACGGAACCCAGGGGGTATTTGTTTTCAATGGTTTGCCAGGGGTTGGGCTCGGCGTCTTTGATGGACAACGAGATGCGCTTGCGCTCCACGTCGAGGTCCTTCACCAGGGCTTCCACCGGCTGGTTCAGAGTAAACAACTTAGACGGATGGCGCACTTTTTTCGTCCACGACATTTCAGACACGTGGATCAAGCCCTCCACGCCTTCCTCCAACTCCACAAAGGCGCCGTAGTCGGTCAGGCTGACGATGCGCCCGTTGACCCGGGTGCCCACCGGGTATTTCCCAGGGACTTGATCCCAGGGGTTGGAGAATTTTTGCTTCAAGCCCAGAGACACCTTTTCGGTTTCTTGGTCGAACTTCAGCACGATCACTTCTACCTCGTCGCCGATGGAGAACATTTCCGAGGGGTGAACAATGCGCCCCCAGGTCATGTCGGTGATGTGCAGCAGGCCGTCTACCCCGCCCAGGTCGATGAACAAACCGTAGTCGGTGATGTTCTTCACGTAACCTTTGATCAGGGTGCCTTCTTTCAGGATGCCCAAAGTCTTCTTGCGGCGCTCTTCCCGGTCCACTTCCAGCAGGGCCCGGCGAGACAGCACGATGTTGCCGCGCTTTTGATTGAACTTGAGAATTTTGAATTCGAACTTTTCGCCGATCAGTTTGTCCAGGTTGCGCACGGGCCGCAGGTCCACCTGAGAGCCGGGGAGGAACGCCTTGATTCCAATATCCACCGACAACCCGCCCTTGATGCGGGAGTTGATGGTACCCATGATGGTGCGGCCTTCTTCGAAGATTTTGCCCACTTCTTCCCACACCCGCAGTTTTTCGGCTTTCTCTTTGGAAAGCACCACCATGCCGTCCTGGTCTTCCAGGGCTTCCAGAAACACCTCCACCTCATCGCCAGCCTTCACGTTCAGGGCTTGGTTTTCATCGAGGAATTCCGAGACCGCGATCTGGCCTTCGGACTTGTACCCGATGTCTACCGTGACGTAGTCTTTGCCCACTTCGATGACCTTGCCGATCACCATGTTGAAGGCTTTGAAGTCTTTGACGGATTGTTCGTACAGTTGGGCGAAGTCGATGTTTTCGTCCAGGAAGATGGTTTTGTCTTCGCTGGAGGCTTGGAGGTTTTGAGTGGCTTCCGACATGGTTTCCTTTGGGGTTGTGGGCCCGGGAGCCGTTGAATCACGGAGCCCGGGGTTGGGGTGAAATAAACAGACTGGCCGTGGCCCGTCTGGTGGTAAAAAAACGCTTACGGAATGACTTTGTTCAGCGGGAACTCCACAATGCCTTGGGCCCCCAGCCGCTTCAATTCAGGAATCAGATCCCGGGCCACCCGTTCTTCCAGAATCACCGTGATGTCTACCCACTCTGGGTCGGTGAGGGTGGAAATGGTGGGGCGGTACAGGCTGGGGAGTTTTTCCAGCACCTGCTGCTGATGCTTTTTGTTCACGTTGACCAGCAGGCCCACCCGGCCTTCGGCCAGAATGGCCCCTTCCAGCAGCATGGCCAAGTGTTCAATCTTCCGCCGCTTGGCCGGGTCGGCCCAGGCTTTGGGGTTGGCGATCAGCTTGGTGTTGGTTTCCAGCAGGGTTTCCACCACCCGCAGTTTGTTGGCCCGCAGGCTAGAGCCCGTTTCGGTGATTTCCACGATGGCATCGGCTAGGTGGGGGGGCTTTACCTCGGTGGCGCCCCAAGAAAACTCCACCTTGGCCGTGACTCCATTGTCTTTCAGCCATTTGTTGGTCAGGCCCACCGCCTCGGTGGCAATGCGCTTGCCCTGCAGGTCTTTCACCGATTGGATGGGGGAATTTTCTGGCACGGCCAGCACCCATTTGGCCTTGCCCGAGCCGGTTTTGGAGTAGATCAGGTCGGCGACAATTTCCACCCCGTCGTGGTATTCCATCACCCAGTCGTAACCGGTCAGGCCGCAGTCGAGCAGCCCTTCCGCCACGTAGCGGGCCATTTCTTGGGCCCGCAGCAGGGTGCACTCAATTTCGGGGTCGTCGATCGAGGGGTAATAAGACCGCCCGCTGATGTTGATTTTGTATCCCGCCTTGCGGAACAACTCGACGGTGGCCTCTTGTAAGCTGCCTTTGGGAATGCCCAACCGCAATTTCATGGTTTCGCTCTATTTTTTATAAACGGTTTCCGGGTCGAACACCCGCTGTTGCTTGATCAGGGTCAGGGAGCCGTTTTTTTCCATCTTACGGAAAAAACAGGAGTTGTATCCTTCGTGGCAGGCGGCGCCCCCCACCTGATGAATCTTGAACACCACCGCGTCCTGATCGCAGTCCACCAGAATTTCCTTCACCTCCTGCACGTGCCCGGAGCTCTCTCCTTTCATCCACAAACGGTTGCGGGAGCGGGAGTAATAATGCATCTTCCCCGTTTCCTGGGTCAGGCGGAACGCTTCCTCGTTCAAATAGGCCACCATCAACACTTCGTGGGTCTGCCAATCTTGAACGATGGCGGGAATCATCCCCCCCCCTTTGGAGAAGTCGAGGGGTTGGGCGGTTTGGGCAGGCGATGACTGGGCAGGCAATGGCATTGTTTCCCGGCCTCTTCAGGGGTGAAGGGATGTTGTAGAGTGCAAACTATCTATGTAACGGGTTTTTCCGGGTTTGGCAAGCCTTCAGCCGCCCGCCAGGGTTTTCAACCGCTGGGCCAGGGGGTGGGTGTCGAGCAGGGGGGGCTGTGAAAAGGGGGGGGTCTCGCCCATTAGAACGGAAACCCTGTGCTGCAGGTTGGAAAGCAGGTGTTTCATGGTGTCCACGCCATCCAACAAAGACTGGTAGTCTTGGGAAGTGGGGGTTTGGGGAGATCGGTGCATGCGCTCCAGCAGGGTTTCCATGCCCAGGCTAAGGTCTCGAAATTCGACCAGCCCTAAAAATCCCGAATTTCCCCGGATGATATGGACCGCCCGGATGGTTTCGTGCAGCATGGCGGGAGAAAGCCCCATGCTTTCCATGGAGAGGACGGCGGTTTCGGCCAGGGCCAGCAAATCCGGCAGGTCGGTGATGAACAGGCTGGTGAGTTCATGGTCGTAGGGCACTTGGTTCCCCAGGTAAGAAAACGTACCGGGATGATCCATTTTTTGGAGCGGGGGTGGAGAGAAGGGGGCCGGAACAATCCCCGGCAGCGGAGAGGCCAGGGTTTTGGCGTTGGCCATAATGGGGGCCATGGGCTTGGATAAATCCATGAAGATGGATTCTTCCTCCCGCCAAGCCTCATCGAGCAGCTCCCGGTGTTGAATAAGGACCGACTGGAATGCGGCAGGTTCCATCTTTCCCTCAGAAATTACCGCCATCAACGCGGCAATTTCGCTGGCCTCCAAACTCAGGTCCATCGCTTTGGCCTGGTAGGCAATTTCTATCAGCCGTTCGGCCACCAGCCGAACCCCGCGGATGACCACGGGGTTGGGCCATGCCAGTTTTTCCGCGCGCCGCAGTTGGGCGGAAAGAATCTGCTTAACCCTTGGCCCCCAGTAACCCAGCCGCGCGGGCGACATGTAAGGCAGGTAAGAAGAAGTGGACACCTGAGGAAAATGAGCGGGTGGGTGGGGAGTCATGCCGTCATATCCTGAGTTTGGGGAGAGCATGTTGAATTCCTGTTTTTGTTAGAAATTGTGTTTGCATCCGCTTTGCTGTGGCGGGGTAATAGGGGGGGCAAATCGAGAAGAAAAAATACGCAGTGGGCCCATGGATTCTTCCCCCGAATGCACAGCAAACCTTAGGCGGCGCTGGCGGCCTGCTGAATGGTATGGATAAGCTTTTCCGCGTCTTGAACGGGGTCCAGATCGGAATGCTGCACGGGCTTGGCCATCACGGCAAAGGCCCCCAGAGACTGGCAAATCCTCTCTTTGGGAGAGTCGGGCTGGGTGATGGAGGAGAGCACCACCACTTTCACCTTGGGGTGGGCGGTTCGCAGGTGCATCATGACCTGCACCCCGTCCATCACCGGCATTTCCATGTCGCAGGTCACCACATGGGGGGAAAAAACCTTCACCTTTTCAATTCCCTCCATGCCGTTTTTGGCTTCTCCCACAATTTCAAACCCGGGTACGGCTTCCAACAGCCGCTTGAGGGCCGTGCGGACCATGAAGGAGTCATCAATGATGAGTATTCGAATCATAGGGCCTCGGATGAGTTGGGGCGCCAGCGGTGTTTTGAAACCCTGCACAGGGCTTCATCCACCAGCGACGCCGCGGATTGAAGGGCAGACTTGAGTTCCCCATCGTCTGCCGCTTGAGAAAGAGTCAGTAAGTCCTGGTACACCATGGCCAGCCGAGTGCTTTGCCCTGGAGACAAGAGGGCCCCTTTGCGGGTGCCTGGGGGTGCCCCCAGAGAGGGAAACAGGTGGAATGAATCCATACAAACATCCCCGTAAAATGGGTGATTTCGGAAACGGATTCCGAATCTTGTTCTGATCTACCCTCCGTAGAGAAAATATTCAGTCCATGCTCTCTTTTGAACGAATGGCAAAGCTGTTTTTCCCGGAAAAACCTTGTGAAGAAAATGTGAAGGGAGGGCTGAAGGCGAGAGAGGTATGGGTGGGGGGACATAAAGCGTCAGAAAACCATTGGAATATCCGATGGAAAACCAAAGGTCCAGGGAGGCCCAGGGAAGGGGAAAATAACTATTGAAAATAAAAGACGTGTTGTTGTAAATTGGCCATTCGGGTGAATGGGTCCTCCCCCACCATTTCCCTTTGTTCACAGGCAGGGGATTTGTTTTTCAACGAAATCCAAAGGAGATTGTTCAATGAACAACGCCATGAAGGCCCTGATGGCCGCCATGATTTTGACCTTTGCTTTGTCCTTGGCTGGTTGCAGCAAAAAAGCCGCTGAGTCCGCTCCTGCTGAAGGTGCTCCCGCCGCTGAAGGCGCTGCTCCTGCCGCTGAAGGTGCCGCCGCTCCCGCTGGCCACTAAAATGGATCTGGGGGAGTGGGTTTATTCCCACTCCCCTGGGTTTTCCCCCTTGTTCTCGTGCTCCTCGCTGGTTCTCTTCTTCCCTATTTTTCCTATTGCGCCCTTACTTCGCTGGATTTAGCTATTTCGATTCGCTCTCTTTTTTCTCTCCTTTACTTCCCATTATATTTTCTTTCTTTCTTTTATCCCCGCCTCGCATTGAGCCAATTCGATAAAATCACGCAATGACAGAGATAGGCCGAGATCGTACGCCTTCTCATGTTGTTTTGGTGAAGGGAGAGATGAGGGGAGTGACGCCAGGGGGTTCACCGGGGGGTTCGCCAGGGGGTGAGCGGGTCAGGCAGAACGAAACAGGGGATTATTGGTACAGGAGGGGGGCTTGGATGGTGAGCCGTTCATCCCGGAGGGAATAGATTAAATTCTTGCCCTGAAAATTCGTTTGATTTTGCTGGAGCCAAACCTTCCCCGGGGCCCGAATTTCTCTTCGTTTATCGTGGTATTCCACCGTGGGGCTGGTAAAAGAAAGGTGATCGGAGTGATGAACCTGGACCTGATTGCGGAGGATAAACAGGCCGTTTTCCAGGGTGGCATACCCGGCCTGCCCCCATACCGAAACGGGTTTGCTGGGGTTGTTTTGGCTGCCAGCAAAGGTAAATCGCACATTCTGAAAGCGGCTTTTTTCGGTCTGCTGATCATACTCGGCCTGGTCGGCGTGAATTTCCATCAACAGCCGCCGGTTTTCGTGCTGTTGCATGGTCACCTGGGTCATGATGACCATGGTGGTGGGGCCGATTTGCCGATTGGGCAAGTCTCTCATTAAATCCTGCTCCACGCCGATCAGGTAATACACCGAGAATCCCGTGGCCATAATGGCGCTGGTGGTGATCAACCGGCGGCGCGTCCAAAACTGGCGGCGGTTCCTTTTGGGGGCACCGGGAAGTTCGGGCTTTTTGAATGGAGACAAAAGATTCACAGGAACCCGTAAATAAAAGAGAACATGCAAAGAATTTTCCGCCTTTGATCTATCCGTATTCTTATCTATACTGGTTTACGCAGGAAACTTCACCTGTTGACCTTCACCCTTCCTCCCATTCAAGACGATCTCCTTCCCCATGAAAACACCTGCTTTTTTTATGCTCACCACCGGCTTGCTGGCCTTGGCCGATCAGGCGATTAAAATTTGGGTGAGAACCCAGGCGGTTCCCCAGCAGGTAAGGCCCTTGGTGCCGAACTTTTTGGACTTCATCTGGGTGGAAAACCGGGGCATTAGCTTTAGTTTTCTGTCTGGCCTGTCGGAGGGCATCCGGGCGCCGGTGCTGGTGGGAATTTCTCTGCTGGCCATGGGGTTTCTGGGGGGGTATTGGTTTCGCCACCGCCATGGCATGTCTGGTCTGGGGGCGGTGGCGCTGTCTCTTATTTTGGCGGGGGCCCTGGGCAACTTGGTGGACCGGGCCCTGTTCGGTTCGGTCACCGACTATTTGCACTTCCGGTTTTACTCCACCAGCCTGTTCGTCAACAACGCCGCCGATATATTTATATCCCTGGGGGCGGTGCTCTTTTTGGCCGACAACTGGCGGGCAGAAAGAAAGGGTTAGGGGTAAGTTTAATCAGAATATGTTTGGATGAGTTCCAGAACTTCTTGTAAATTTTTCAGCCGGGCTTCCGTCAGCCAAGCCTTCCAAACCTCTTCGCTTACCGCTGGGATCAGTTGCCTGATTTGCTCCTCCCTAGGGAATGGTAATCACCACGAACCGGGCGGTGTCTCCCGAACGCACCCGCAGCATGAGTTTTCCGCCATGACCCAGCCGTTCTACTTCACGGCGCAGGTCGGCCACCTGGGCCAGGGGGCGGCGGTTGGCCTCTAGCAGCAGGGAGCGGGGGTTAATGCCGGCTTGATCGGCCGGGGAGTTGGGCATGACCGCCGACACCAGCAGCCCCTTCAGCCCGGCATAGCCCAGGGAGCGGGCCTCGGTGGGCTTCATCACGGTGACCCGCAGGCCCAATAACTCGTGGGGGGAATCGGCCGGGGAGGGGGCCAATCCCGAAGTCATCTGGCCGGGCTGTTTGCCAATGGCCAATTCCATGTCCATCCGTTTTCCATCCCGCCACAATTCCACCGGCACTTTGGTGCCGGGCGCCGTGGAGGCCACCAAGTAGCGAAACGACTGGGCGTCTTTCACCGGCTTGCGGTTGTACTGGGTAATCACATCGCCGTCTTTCAGGCCGGAGCGGCTGGCGGGGGTGTCGTCTCCCACTTGGCCAATGACCACGCCCTGGCTGGCCCGAATGCCCAGGGCCTCAGACAGGTCGGGGGTCATATCCTGGATGGCAATGCCCAAAAACCCGCGGGTGACGTGGCCCTTCTGAATCAGGTCTTCCATGACCTGCTTGGCCATGTTGACGGGAATGGAAAAGCCGATGCCCAGGTTTCGCTCGCCGAAAATGGCGGTGTTGATGCCCACCACCTCGCCTTTCAGGTTCACCAGGGGGCCCCCGCTGTTGCCCGGATTGATGGAGGCATCGGTTTGGATGAAGTCCTCATAGTCGGTCACCCCAATGCCCGAGCGGCCCTTGGCGCTGACGATGCCCATGGTGATGGTTTGGTCAAACCCAAACGGGTTGCCGATGGCCATGACGGACTCGCCCACCTCCAGGTCATCCGAGTCTCCCAGCGATGCCGCGTGCAGCTGGGCGCTGTCTATCTTGATCACGGCCAGGTCCGTCGAGGGATCGGTTCCCACCAGTTTGGCGGGAAGGGTGCGGCCGTCTTTCAGCTTCACGGTGATTTTGCTGGCGTTGGCCACCATGTGACTGTTGGTGAGGATATAGCCTTTGGCGTCTACAATCACCCCGGAACCCGAGGCGGTCTGGGAGCGTTTGCCCCCCTGGGGAAAGGGGATTCCCCGGAAGAACTGGCGAAAGAAATCGTCTTGCAGCAATTCTTGGGGCGGGGCAGCCTGGGTGGCGATGGCTTGCTCGACCTGGATGTTGACCACCGCCCCGCTGACCCGCTTTACGATGGCCGCCCGGGCTTTGGATTCCCGGTTCATGGCTTCAATATCCCGGTTTACGTCTTGGCTCAGACCCAGGCCGGGGAGCACGGCCAGCAGTAAAAATACGCTGAGCAGAGAAAATGCCGAGATAATACGGGGAGATTTCATGGCAGGCCGCAGAAGTGTGTTGGTGAACCCCCCGTTTGTCCAGTTGTCCTGTTGGATCCGCCGCCCCTTGGGAGGGTTCAACTGGGAAGCGGGTTTCATTCCATAGGGCTATTCTCTCCAAAGGGGGCGGAATTGGCAACCCGCCCGTGGGGCTTAGGGCGGCGCCAGTCCATTCATGTTCGTCAAATCAGGCTGGTTTCTCTTCTGGAAAACGGGGTATATTTGTTCCCGGTGAGTTTTGGTTTGTAGGCCTTCATGATTTTGTTGGTGGATGCTTGGTAACCTGAAAGGAACTTCGGCGTGATTGAAACCTTGGCCAAATTAGAGAATACACGGGTGCTGGTGGTGGGGGACCTGATGCTGGACCGGTATTACTGGGGAGAAGTGAACCGGGTGAGCCCAGAGGCCCCCGTGCCGGTGGTAAAAGTGGGGCGGGAGGAAACCCGGCTGGGGGGGGCGGCCAACGTGGCCAACAACCTTGCGGCCCTGGGGTGCAAGGTGTGGGTGTGCGGCCTAACCGGGGTAGACGACATGGGGCGGGAAGTGCGGCGGATGCTGGGAGAAATCGGCGCCGATACCAGCGCGGTACTTTCCGACCCGGCCCGGCCCACCGGAGTGAAACTGCGCATTCTGGCCCAGCACCAGCAAATGCTGCGTTGCGACTGGGAACAGGCCGCCCCCCTGGGGGAAAAACTACTGGGCGACCTGCTGGCCCGGCTAGAGCCCCTGATGGCCAAGGTGGACGGGGTGATCGTATCGGATTACGGCAAGGGGCTGATTACCCGGGGTTTGATGGAGGCCCTGCTGGCCCTGGCGGGCCGCCATGGGCGCAAGGTTACGGTGGACCCCAAGGGCATGGATTATTCTCGCTACAAGGGGGCGGCCTGCCTGACCCCCAACGAGCACGAGGCCTCGATGGTGACCCATCAGCCCATCCTGAACGACCAGGATGCCCTAACGGTAGCCCGGCGTTTGATGGACATGTGTGCCTTGGAGTCGGTGTGCGTGACACGGGGGGCCAAAGGTGTTCTTACGGCCCGGAAATCGGGCGAATGGCGCCAGCTGGCCGCCCAGGCCCGGGAAGTGTACGACGTGACTGGGGCGGGGGATACCTTCATCAGCTTGTTTTCGGCCCTGTTGTTTGCCGGGGTAGAACCGTTTGAATGCGTGCGGCTGGCCAATCTGGGGGCGGGCATTGTGGTGGGCAAGCTGGGCACCGCCACGGTCACCACCGCGGAAATTCTCAGCCAAGACGGCCACCCTTTCCGGTTCCACACCCTGCACGACATTGGCGAAACCGCCGAACGCCTGCGCCAAGAGGGCAAGCGTATTGTGTTTACCAATGGCTGTTTCGACTTGCTGCACGCTGGGCATATTCAATACTTAAAAGACTCCAAAGCCAGGGGCGATGTGTTGATCGTGGGGCTGAACTCGGACGACTCGGTGCGGCGGTTGAAGGGCCCCACCCGCCCGGTGATTGGCGAGGAAGACCGGGCCCATGTGCTGGGGGCCCTGGAGGCGGTGGACCACGTGGTGATCTTTGGCGAAGACACCCCCCTGGAGGTGATCAAGCGGGTGCGGCCCCATGTGCTGACCAAGGGGGCCGACTACACGGTGGATCAAGTGGTGGGGGCCGACCTGATGGCCCAGTGGGGAGGAGTGGTGGAGTTGATTCCGCTCAAAGAAAACCGCTCCACCAGCGGCATCATCCGGAAAATTACCGCCCAAGAGAATACCCCTGCTGACCCGGATCATCCCGCGAAAACCAGTGCCCCAGGCCGCAAGAAACCCAAAGGGTAACTTTGGTCGCGCAGATCACCAAGAAAGCCGGAGAAAGAACCGGAGATAGATGAGCGTTTTCGTAACGGGGAGAAAATACAACAGGAGAGGGAGCAGGGGAGGGAGATGGATAAGAAAGTTAGATAAGAAAGTTAGATAAGAAAGTTAGATAAGAAAGTTAGATAAGAAAGATGGGTAAGAAAGATGGGTAAGAAATGGAGATGGATAAGAGAAATAGGGGGTGGAGAAAGAACGGGTTGCTATTGAAAGCCCCCACGTTCATAGGTATGATCGCAAAGTGCGAATATTTATTTTCTGGCTTTTAAAAAAACGTGAAATGGGAACCCCATGAAAACGCATGAAGGAAAGCTGACCGCCCAAGGGCTGAAAATTGGGCTGGTGGTGGCCCGGTTTAATGAATTTGTGACCCAGCGGCTGCTCGACGGAGCGGTGGATGCCTTTCGCCGCCACGGCGGAGACCCAGACTCCCTGGAAATCGCCTGGGTTCCCGGTGCCTTCGAACTTCCCCTGGCGGCTAACGCCCTGGCCCGCACCAAGCGGTTTCAGGGGCTGGTGGTGCTGGGGGCGGTGATTCGGGGAGACACCCCCCACTTTGATTACGTGGCCGGGGCAGCCGCCCAGGGCCTGGCACGGGTGGGGGCCGATTTTTCCCTCCCGGTGGGGTTTGGGCTGTTGACCACCGAAACCGTGGAGCAGGCCATTGACCGGGCTGGCTCTAAAGCTGGCAATAAAGGAGCGGAGGCCATGGCCACAACCATTGAAATGATTCACCTGTTACGGGAGATTGGCGGATGACGCACATGCAGCGGAGGATGTTTCAGTGGCGGGGCTGGATTTGGGGACTTACCCTGCTGGCGGCGTCTTGCTCTCAGGGGGGGGTGCTGCAGTCGAGCGGGGGGTTCCACGAGGTGCTGTTGATGGGAGAGGGCCCGGATAAAATTTTGATGATTGACATCGACGGGGTGATCTCCAACGAACCCATTGCCTCTCCCTATGGCGGGCTGCCGGGGATGACCGCCCGGATTCGGCAAGAGCTGGAGATTGCCTATCACGATCCCAACATCCGGGGAATTCTGCTGCGGATCAACTCTCCCGGTGGAACCCTGACCGATTCGGATATTATTTATCACTCGCTGATGGAGTTTAAGAAGACCAAGAAGGTGAAGATCGTGGCTGCCATGGGAGACATCACCGCGTCTGGCGGGTATTACATCGCCATGGCCGCCGATGAAATCTACGCCCATCCCTCCACCATCACGGGCTCCATTGGGGTGATTATGCCCCACATGGAGTTCTCTGGTTTAATGAAACAGTTTGGGGTTACGGCCGACCCGGTGACCTCGGGCCGGTTCAAAGATATTGACTCCCCCTACCGCAAGCGCACCCCCGACGAGCAGAAACTGCTGCAAGAAATGGTGAACCAGCAGTATGAACTGTTTATCGGGGCCGTAAAGCAGGGCCGCCCCCGCATGGCCGAGCGGCAGATCCGGGCCATTGCCGATGGGCGCGTCATGACCGCCGCTGATGCCAAACGCTATGGATTGATTGATGAAATCGGCTACCTAGACGACGCCTACAAGCGTTTAAGCGAATTGGCGGGTTTTCCGGAAAACCGGCTGGTGCGCTATGCCAACACCTGGGCCACCGGCAACAACATTTACACCAACGCTTTCCCCATCGAGGGCGGGTTCTAAACCCTTCCGGCGATTCAATCGGTTCATGTCGCACCGGGGCTTCGCCCCGGTTTGCGTCCTTCATCTTACATCTTAAATTTACAGGCGCTCCCTTTCTTGAACCTTTTCCCGGTTCTTCCTTTAGCCTTTATCGTTCCTTCTCTTTTCAGGCTTATCTCAGGTTTGCACCTGAGATTCTGGTTTGTTCGCTTCCTCTACTCGTGCTCCGGCCATGGCAGGTAGCCCGGTGCTCATCAGCCGCAACGGAACGATAGTATTGGCCAGGGGATTGGCTAGGCCCAATGGGTTCTCCTCCGATAAGTTTACTTCTACCCGCACGTAATGGGGAGTATATCCCCCCACCCGGCCAGGGTTGGAAGAACTTTCCAACAACACGGGCAGCACCCGTCCCAGGAAGCGCCGTTGGTAGGCCAGCCGCTTTTGTTCATCCAGGGCTCTTAAGCGGGCCGCCCGGGCTTGCCGCAGGGCGGGGGGGACCTGGTCTTCCCGGCGGGCGGCGGGGGTGCCCTTGCGGGGAGAGTAGGGGAACACATGCAGATAGGCGAAGGGCAGACTTTCCAGAAAGGCCAGGGTTTCCAGAAACCGTTCTTCGGTTTCACCGGGGAATCCGGTCATCACATCGGCCCCCAGGCAAAGGTCGTTTACCCGGGCCAGGGCACTTTGGGCAAAGCGGTGGTAGGCCTGGGGGGTGTAGCGGCGATTCATTTCGGCCAGCACGGTTTCTGAGCCGGATTGCAGGGGCAAGTGCAGGAAGGGCACCAATTTGTGGGCGGGGTCGGCCATCCGGCTGAGCAGGCCCTCCCCCACGGTGGTGAATTCGATGGACCCCACCCGGATGCGTTCTGGTCCATCGATGGCGTTCAAGGCATCGATCAAATCCAGAAAGTTTTTGCCGTTTTCTTCCCAGGTGCCCACGTTAACCCCCGTCACCACCAGTTCGCGGGCCCCGGCCTGGGCGGCTTGGCGGGCTTCTTCCAGCAGGTTATCCAGCAGGCGGGGGCGGGCCCGCCCCCGGGCCAGGGGAATCACGCAAAACGAACACATGAAGTCGCAGCCGTCTTGAACCTTCAGGTGGTGGCGGGTGTGGCCCCCCAGGGCTCCAAAACTCTGCTGGAAAGGCCCCCGGCGAACCGCCGGGCGGATGATTTTGGGGGGGCTATGGGGGGGCAGGTTGGCCAGGTGGGCCGCCACATTCATTTTTTCCTCCGTGCCGATCACCAGATCGGCCAGCCCCGCCAATTCGGCGGATTCCACCTGGGCATGGCAGCCCACCACCGCCAGCCGGGCCTGGGGCCAGCGGCGGCGGATGGCCGAAAGGGCTTGGCGGGTTTTGGCCCCGCTGGGGCCCGTCACCGTGCAGCTGTTCAGCACAAACACCTCGGCCTCTTGGCCCCAGGGCACCATCCGATAGCCCTGGGCCCTGAGGCTTTGGGCAATGGCATCGGCTTCGGCCAGGTTCAGCCGACAGCCGAGGGCGTGAATGGCCGCCCGGGGGCGTTCCGCGTCGGGGCTCAGGGCTCCGCTGGGTGGTGGGGAGGAGGGAAGATTCATGGATCCATTGTACGGGGGAGTGTTCTTTCCTGGCAATACAAGCCCCGGAACCTATTCCCCTGGGGCTTCGTTCAACAAAGGGGGGAGGATGGAACGGCCAGGAACAAATCTTTTCGGCGCTCAATAAGAGACCTCTGCATAAGTCTAAAAATTCTAGAAAAAGGCATCGCATGACCCCTACTCGGTTTCCATCGGTTTCACCATTGGTTTCATCATGGCCTTGGTCCGTGGGGGTCTGGCTGGCCCTAATGGGGGCAGTCTTTTTTTCGGCGCCGCCCCTGAGGGCGGAGGAGCCGCCACCCCAAACGGTGGCCTGGGTGGACCTGAACCGTTACGCCGGGTTGTGGTATGAAATTGCCCGGCTACCCACGCCCTTTCAAAAAAACTGCGTGGGGGTGACAGCGGAATATATTCCGCAGGCAGATGGTGATCTGACGGTGGTAAATCGCTGCCGGAATCTTACTTTGGATGGGAAACGGAGGGAGGTGAAGGGGGTGGCTTGGGTGGCCGACCCTGCCACCCAGGCCAAGCTCAAGGTGCGGTTCTTTTGGCCCTTTTATGGGCATTACTGGGTGCTGGCCCTGGATGACGACTACCAGTGGGCCCTGGTGGGGGACCCCAGCCGAGAGTATTTGTGGATTCTAAGCCGCTCGCCCCGCATGGCGCCGGAGCGCTACCAGGCCCTGGTGGAGCAGGCCCGATTACAGGGCTATCCGGTGGAGCAGATTCTGGTCACTCCACAAGCCCCCCCAGCCCCTACTTTATAGCACGGTATCTTTCTATTCGTATCTTCCTCCCAATCTCCTATCCTCCTTTATCCTCCTTTTTCCTTCCTCCTATTTCCCTCTTCCTCGTCTTGTTTATTTCGAGTCCAACGCATCAACAGAAATTCTGCCGTGAAAAGGGGAATGGGGGGCGAAGCCCCAATCTAATACGCTGTAATTCCGATTTTATCTATCCAACTATTCCATCAAACCAAAAACCCTCCCACGGCAGGGCCGGGGAGGGTTTTGGTGTGACCCACAATGGGGTGTTGGCTTAACGCTTGGAGAACTGGAAGCGGCGGCGGGCTTTGGGCTGGCCGTATTTTTTCCGTTCCACTTCGCGGGCGTCTCGGGTGAGGAACCCGGCTTTTTTCAGAACATCGCGGTATTGAACGGCGGGCACCTGCAACAGGGCCCGGGACACGCCGTGGCGGATGGCCCCGGCTTGACCGTTGACCCCCCCGCCCATCACGTTCACCACCATATCGAACTGACCGGTGGTTTCGGTGGCTTCCAGGGCTTGGCGCACCAGAAACCGTTGGGCGTTGTCGCCAAAGTATTCATCCAGGGGCTTGTTGTTGATGCGGATGATCCCTTTTCCGGGCCGCAGGTACACCCTGGCGACCGAGCGTTTCCGCCGGCCAGTTCCGTAGTATTGAGTCTTGGTGAGGGCCATAATTCGATGGTTTGATGTTGGTTTGAAACGTCGTTGGGATGGTGGGGCCTTGCCCCGATACCCCCTGATTTACAGCATAATCAAGTCTTGCTTTCGTAAAGTGAAAATCTTAGCACCCGCTGGGCGCTGCCCGGCGATTCACCCCGGCCTTACAGTTCCGTGGGCACGGGCTGCTGGGCTTTGTGGGGGTGCTCCGGACCTACGTACAACTTCAGTTTGGTTTCCAGAATGCCCCGGTTCAGGGCGTTCTTGGGGAGCATCCGCTTCACGGCCTGCCGCATCAGTTCAGTGGGTTTTTCGTTGAGCAGTTTTTCAGCATGGATCACCTTGACCCCGCCCGGATACCGGGTGTGGTGAAAGTAAAACTTGTCTTTCAACTTGGCGCCAGTGAGCTTGATTTTCTCGGCATTCACCACCACCACGAAATCGCCGGTGTCCAGGTGGGGGGTGAAGTGGGGCTTGTGTTTGCCCCGCAGCAGGGTGGCAATGCGGGTGGCCGCCCGTCCCAGGGTTTGGCCTTGCACATCCACCAATAGCCATTGGTGGGCAAAGGGTTTGCCAGGGGCCAAGTCTTCTTTATGCAAATTGAACGTCTTCATGACTTCTCGAAACCCTAAAGTTGTGGTGGCGGTGGGTGCTGGTGTCTCTAGCCCCGGGGATAGCGCTGAATTCGTTAACAAATTCAAAGCTGACCATCGCGGAAGGCTGTCCCACGGGCGAAAACCCTGCGCCGGAAGAGGTAAACAACATATTTTTCCAGGAAGATCAGGGAAAGGTCAAGCCTTTTTTCCAGGTCCCTTGATCCCCCCTGGATGAAATGGCAGAGTGAAAGGGTGGTGGGGGATGGTTTTTCTCCACGCTTCGGCTGGTTCTCTCTATCCTACACTCTCGCGGCCTCTTGTGAAACGACCCCCCCGGATGAAACCCATGGCGGCCCTGCTGGCCGGGCTGGCGGCTGGCGCCCTATGGATGACCCCCGCCTGGGGCCAAGACGCTTCCCCAGAAGCCGCGGCGGCGGCCAAATGGGCCCCGGCCATTACTGGCGATAATCCCAAGGAACGGCTGGAAGCCATGCGCCAAATGCGGGCCGACCGAGAGATGGCGCGCAAAGCCTTGGTGTATGCTCTGGCCCAGCGGGGGGGGCGGGGGCATTCTTGGCTGGGGGTGGCCCTGCGGGAGTTCGGTACCATGGGAGACGTCTCCCCTTTGCTGGGCGAGTACTTCAAGGCCGAAGATGAAGAATCCAGGGCTCGCTTTTTGGGGGCGGTGAGAAAACTGTACGTTCCCCCGGCCAAAATCAATGGGAACTACTTGGTGGCGGCGGTGTCTGTGCGGAAAACCGGTGCTGCCGAGGCCTATCAGCCCAACGTGGCCAATACCTTTCTGCTGAGCGATGCCTCCTTTGTGGTGCTCCATCAAGAAGACATTCCCTATGGCACCCTGCGGAAAATCCTGTTTCTGCGGGGGGTGACCCACGACTCTCGCAACGACCTGAACGCCCGGCTGGTGAAATCTCTTTCACCGGGGGAGTGGGCCGCATACCGGGATATCCTCCAGTTGCAAATAGAAAATCCCCCGGCTCGCAAATCTCAAAGCGTTATGGTCACCGCTACGTTGAAAAACCCCCTGGACCGCCCTCTGTTGCTGCTGGTGGCCTACGAGGCTTGGTGGGGGCGGTTCGATGGCGACCCCCGGAACCGGGTGGTGTATCTGGGGGCGAAAGAATCCCGCCCGGTGGAGCGTGAATTGCGGTTGGTGGCCAACCGCCCCGGCCACCCCGTGCGGGTGGATGTGCGGGCCATGGAATTCTCCTCCGGCGAAACCCTGTCGGCCGGTCATGGCTTTATGCCCTAAGGGCTGTGGACCAAGGCCATGTTTTATGGATGCAGTGGGGAAAAGTGTACCCTTGTGGCTAATCGTCAGGGTTGTATCATCAAAATTTTTACCGTGAAAAATTTACCGTAAAAAATCAATCCTCTTCCTCCTCTCGTATTCCTCACCGGATCAGTTTTTTCTGTTCCCTGTTGGCTGCTGGTTTTGCGTTTTCCCCTCCTTGTTCTCCCGCCTGGCGGATTCCCTGCCTTTGGCTTGCCCCTTGCATCTCTCCCTTCCAGAGAACCGGGTCATCCTGGCGATGACCCACGATCCCCATGATTTGTCAGGGAGAATCTTATGGCCGGTTTGTTCGATATCCGCATGACCCTGCTGGAGCGGTCTTTGGACCTGCGGACGAAGCGCAACGAGATTCTTTCCAGCAACATTGCCAACCAAGAAACCCCCGGCTACAAGGCCCGGGACCTGGTGTTTGAGAAAGCCCTGGGAGAAGCCCTGGAGGCCCAAACCCCCGGCCCGATGCGGGTGACCGACCCGCGCCACATGGACGGCCGCCGCCCCCTGCCCCTGGAAATGGTGCGAGGAGAGGTGATTCAGTCGGCCAACCCCAATGCCTCGTTGGATGGCAACACGGTGGACATGGAACGAGAAATGGCCAAGTTGGCGGAAAACCAAGTGGCCTACGCGGCCCTGACCCGGATGGTCAGCCATAAAATCGGCCAGTTGAAGCTGGCCATGCAAAGCGAGCAGTAAACCCTTTGACCAGGTGACCCCATGAGCTTCTTGAAAGCTTTGGAAACCAGTTCTTCCGGCCTGTCGGCCCAGCGTTTTCGGATGAACGTGATTGCCGGAAACATTGCCAACGCCCAAACCACCCGCACCCCGGAAGGGGGCCCCTACCGGCGGCGGGACGTGGTGTTTGGCGCCCTGCCGGCCCAGCGCTCCTTCGAAGAAGAGCTGCGGAGCAAGACAGGCCCGGATGAGTCGCTGCATGTGAAGGTGCTGGGGGTGTCGGTGGATGAGCGCCCCCCCATTCTGAAGTACGATCCGTCTCACCCCGATGCCAACGAGCAAGGATACGTGGCCATGCCCAACATCAACCCCACCGAGGAAATGGTGAACCTGATGATGGCCAGCCGCTCTTACGAGGCCAACGTGGCATCGTTCAACGCCACCAAGACCATGGCCATGAAGGCTTTGGAAATTGGCAAGGCGTAAGATGTGAATAGAAAATGCTGACCCGTGGGTTCGGGTAGTGGGTTGGCAACAAGAAATGAATGACGGGGCGGGGCCAGGGAAGGCGCTTCCGCCGAAAATGTGAGAAAATAACCTTGTCGGATTGCTTTGCCGGGCCATGGATGGCGCGGGCCGACCGAGGGGCAGGAACTTTGCATTCCTTTTCTAAGGGGATATTTTTTCCCCTGAAAAGGGGTTCCTGTCTGCGGAGACCACCTGCGATACAGAAAGGGTCCATCCATGTCAGACGTCAAATTCAGTTCGGTGAACTCTGTTCAGGGCATTCAACAGCCCGGCCAGACCCGCGGAAAACCGGGAGTGGCCGAGGGGAAATTCGACGCCAATCTAGAGGCCGCCATTGCCCAGATGGGCCAGCTGAAAAACCAGGCCGAGGAAGCCACCCGGTCGCTGGAAGGGAAAGACACTTCCATCACCGATGAAATCCGGGCCTCCAACGAGTTGTTTCGGGACATGATGAAAGCCAAGCAGAATCTGTCCAAGCTTTATCATGACATCCACAAACCTGAAGAGACCTGATACCGCCATGAAAATTGACCAAATCCATATCGGTTTGCTGGATGCCAACAAGGCCAAACCCAGCACCCAAAACCTGGTGGAAAACCTGGGGAATTCCTTCGGCTCGATGCTGGAGGACGTGAACCAAGCCCAACTGGCCGCCGATCAAAAAATCGAAGAATTTGCCACCAGCGGGGAAAAAGACATTCATGGCACCATGATCGCCATGGAAAAAGCCGATGTGACTCTGAAAATGATGCTCCAAGTCCGCTCCAAGCTGACCAATGCCTACCACGAATTGATGCGGATGCAGTTCTAAGGGGTTTAGGGGTAGAGGTTTGGGGGGCCTGCCCGCTGGGCACAGTCCTGGTTGGCCCAGGGGTATCGTTCTGCTAAAACGGGGTTTCTCTCCTGCCGTTTCCTGCGTAGTTCCTCGTTGGAATACTCTTTGCATTTCTGTCTTTCAGACTGTCTTTGCCTGGAAAAAAACAGGTGGGGAAAGGGATATGTCCGGGTTATAATGCCGGAAGTCCCGGACACCTGTTTTCCGCTTCCGGGTCTTCCGGCCTCTGCTCCATGGGATGGAACAGGGTGAATGCCGGTTGAACAGTCCGCTGACCTCTCACCTTACGCGAGCCAGAGGCCCCATGAAGGAAGTCTGGGCACAGTTTCAAGTCTTTTTCGAATCTCTCTCCCTGGCCAGGAAGGCCGTCCTGTTCTCCGCCCTGGGGGCGGTATTGATCGGGATGGCGTCGATTATTTATTTGGCCAACCGCGAAAGCTGGGTTCCCCTTTACACCAACATTTCCGCGGAAGACGCCGCGGTGGTGAAGGAAAAACTGGACCAAAACCAGATTGCCGTGCTGGTGGGGGCCGGGGGCCGTTCGCTGATGGTGCATGCCGACAAAGCCGACGACGCCCGCCTGATCTTGGCCAAAGAGCGGGTGGTGCTGGGGGGCGGCTTGGGGTTTGCCGATTTGTTTTTGGGCAAAGCCAGCCTGGGCGAAACCGAATATCAGCAGCAAATCAAATTCAAAATGGCCCTGGAAGGGGAACTGGCCCGGCTGATCCAACGGATCAGCAACATTCGCTCGGCCAAGGTGACCCTGGCCCTGCCCAAGAAAAGCTTGTTTATCGAGGAAGAGCAAAAACCCACCGCTTCGGTGGTGCTGGAAACCCAGGCTGGCCATGAAGTGGGCCGAGACGAAGTGATGACGGTGGCCTACCTGGTGGCCAACTCGGTGGAGGGCATGGACAAGAAGAATGTGGTGGTGGTGGATACCAGCGGCCGTTTGCTCAGCCAGGGAATTTCCGACGACTCGGTGGCGGGCAAGGTGAGCGAGGAGTTTAACTACCGGCACAAGATTGAGAAAGCCCTGGAAGGCAAGGTGCTGAACCAGCTGGAACCGGTGGTGGGGGAAGGCCGGGTGAAGGCCCAGGTCACCGTGGAAATGGACTTTGACAAGGTGACCACCAAAGAGGAAATCTACGACCCGGAAGGGGTGGTGGTTCGCAGCGAGCAGATCAATACCGAAAACTCCACGGGTTCCCGCTCCATTCCGGTGGGGGTGCCAGGGGTGACCAGCAACCTGCCCGAAACCCAGGCCGGGGCGTCGGAAGTGGCCAACGTGTCGCAGCTGAACCGCTCCAGCGAAACCCGAAATTTTGAGACCAGCAAAAAAACCGTGATGAGCGAGCCCTCTCAGGGGAAAGTGCGCCGTCTGTCGGTGTCGGTGCTGGTGGATGGAAAGTACACCCCCATCTTGAATGAAGAGGGGCGCATTGCCACCCACAAATACGAAGAACGCACGGTGGAGGAGATGAACCAGCTGACCCAGTTGATTCGCACCGCCGTGGGGTTTGACGAAAAACGGGGCGATCAGGTGGCCGTGTCGAACCTGCAGTTCAACAAACCGGTCGAGGAAGAGCTTTCCCGCCAGATTGAAGCCACCACCCGCAACCGGGAATTCTTCCTGGATATTTTGCGCTATACCTTCCTGGGCGTGGGGTTGATGCTGCTCATTCTGTTCGTCATCCGGCCCATGGTGCAAAAGCTTTCCGCCAAGCCGGAAGATTTGGATCTGTTGATGGGCCTTCCCGCCACCATTGGCGAGTTGGAGGGCGAAGAGCTGGAAATTCCCACCCCGCGGGAAGCCTCGGGCATTCCGCCCCGGGAAAAAATCATCGAACTGGCCCGGGCCGACCCCCTGTCGACCGCGTCCCTCATCCGCGGCTGGCTGCGGGAGAAACGCTGACGGGCAGGCCTTGTGCCCCGGCATTCGGGGTGAATTCAAGCGAGAGAACAAGCCATGGCAGGCAAAGATTCCGGGCTCCAAGGATGGGTGCCCCCCGCTTTCGATCACGAAGGCGGGGGTTCCCTGCTGCCCGTTCCCCAAGAGGGCGGACGGTTCGTGGCGCTGGTGGAAGACCTGGAAGAAGACGGCGAGAAAGAAGCCTTTCACCAAGCCCATTCCACAACCCGGCCCCCGGGCGCCGCCACCGACTTTGCCAGCCTGAAGGTGAAGCGCGAAACCACCCTGCTCACCAACGCCGAGGCCTACGCCCAAAGCGTGCGCGAAGAAGCCGACTTGTACATGCGGCAGATTCGCTCGGAGATGGACGCCCTGAACGCCCAGGCCGAATTGCGTTATCAAGAGGCCCAGCGGGTGAAAGACGCGGCCGATGCCGATGCCGCCGCTTTGATGGCCAACACCCAAGATATGGTGGATAAAATCCGGGAAGATGCCCGGATGGAAGGGCATGAGATCGGGCGGAAAGAGGCTTTTGAGAAACGCTACCAAGAAGCGGGCGCCCACTTGGCCAACCTGGAAGCCCTGATGCGGGAGATGACCACCTTCCGGCGGCAGGTGGCCTATTGGGCCGAGAAAGATTCTGTGCGGCTGGCGGTGTTGCTGGCCAAAAAAGTGCTGCACCAGGAATTGAAACTGAACCCCAAGGCGGTGTTGATTTTGTTGAGCCGCACCCTGGCAGGGCTGAAGGGGCAGGGCACCTTCAAGGTGTGGGTCAGCCCCGCCGATTACAAGTTTATCCTGGAAGCCCGGCCTCAGTTGAAAAAAGTGCTGCAAGAGGGCCAAAACATTTCCTTCGCCGCCAAAGAAGACCTGCCCCCGGCCAACCTGCTCATCGAAACCGACCGGGATGTGATTGACCTGACCTTTAAGAATCAGTTCCACCACATTGAAAACGCCCTGAACCAAATGCTGGCGGAACGGGAAACCCGGGTGACCAAAGCCCCTGCCTCCTCCCGCCCGGCCATTGGCACGGGCGAAAACGGAACCCCCCATGCCCGACAACAAGCCTAACCCCCAGGGAAAACCGGCCCAACCGGTGAAACCAGCGGCTGGGAAGGCGGGCCAGCCTGCGGCCCCCACGGCGGGCCAGGTCAGCCCGGCGGCCCAAACGCCTCCCTCGTTGTTTTCCAAAAACCCCCTCTACCCAACCCACCTGGAAGCCCTGGGCGAATACGCCCGCACGGTGAAAGACACCCCGGCCGTCCGCCGCCAGGGGAAGATCACCCGCATGATCGGCGGGGTGATCGAGGCCTATAACCCCGGCTCTTCCATGGGCAGTGTGTGCCATGTATATAACCCGGACACCGGCGAGCGGGGCATTGCCGAAGTGGTGGGGTTTCGCGACGACAAGATTCTGCTGATGAGCCTGGGGGAGCTGGCGGGGATCAATCCCCGCTGCGTGGTGATTCCCGAAGACCGTCCCCCGCGGGTCAGGGTGGGAGACGACCTGCTGGGCCGGGTGCTGGACGGCCTGGGGCGGCCCATTGACGACCTGGGCGAGATTCTGTGCCCCTACGAGGTGCCCCTTTACGCCGAACCCATGAACCCCCTGCGGCGCAAGCGCATCAGCCGCTACCTGGATGTGGGGGTGCGGGCCATCAACGGACTGCTGAGCTGCGGCCAGGGGCAGCGCATCGGCATCATGGCCGGTTCTGGGGTGGGGAAAAGCGTGCTGCTGGGCATGATGGCCCGCCACACCACCGCCGACGTGAACGTGATTGCCCTGGTGGGGGAACGGGGCCGGGAGGTGTTGGAATTCATTCAGCGGGATTTGGGAGCAGAAGGCATGGCCCGCACCGTGCTGGTGGTGGCCACCTCGGACCAGCCGCCCCTGGTGCGCACCCGGGCGGCATACCTCGCCACGTCCATTGCCGAATACTTTCGCGATCAGGGCAAGCAGGTGCTGTTCATGATGGATTCGGTGACCCGTTTCGCCATGGCTTTGCGGGAAATTGGCTTGGCGGCGGGGGAGCCCCCCACCACCAAAGGATATCCCCCCACGGTGTTTCACCACCTGCCCCGATTGTTGGAACGCTGCGGCATGAGCGGCGGAGAGGGCTCCATTACCGGGTTTTACACCGTGCTGGTGGAGGGAGACGACCCCAACGAACCCATCGCCGACGCCGTGCGCTCCATTGTGGACGGTCACATTCTGCTGTCACGGGACTTGGCGGCCCGGGGGCAATACCCGGCCATTGATTTGCTGCATTCCACCAGCCGGGTCATGTCTGACGTGGTGCCCAGGGACCATGCCGCCGATGCCACCAAGTTTATTTCTACCCTGGCCACCTATGCCGAGGCCGAAGACCTGATTAACATTGGGGCCTATATCCGCGGCTCCAACCCCCGCATTGATTATGCTATCGGCAAGATTGACCAGATTGTGGATTTCATAAAACAGGGCGTTACCGAGCGGGCCACCATCGAAATGGCCCAAGCCCGTCTGCACCAAATGTTCTCCGACTTTCCCAAGTAATCGGTTTTCTTTCCTCAAACCATTCCGCGCTTGTTCTCCCGTGCCAGCAACGTTGCTGGGCACCCCCTAGGTTTTGGGGGGAGCCAGGGGGGAACCAGGGGGAGGCTTGGGGGCGGGGCGGGGAGTTGGAGAGGGAAAAGCGGGAGAAACGCTAGGGAGGTCGGGGATGCCCTGGCCCAACACCATCTCGATGGCGTCCTCTTGGTTGGGGTAATAGGCGGGCAACTGGCGGTGGAAGCGGAACCCGGCCTGCAGGTAGAGATTCTGGGCGGCCTGGTTGCTGGGGTTGACTTGCAGGGAGTAACGAACGAACCCCTGGCTTTTGGCCTGGGCCAGCCAGTCGGCCACCAGCATGCGGCCCAGGCCCTGCCGGCGGTGGGGGGGGGCCACGGCCACTTGATCCAGGTTGGAGAGGGTGTCTCGGGGGTGAAAGATGGCGTAACCCACCACTTGGCCAGAGATTTCGGCCACCCGCACGGTGAACTTTCCGGTGCGCAGCACCCCCTGGGTCAGTTCTTGGCTCCAGGGGTTGGAAAGGGACGCCCGTTGAACGCGCAGGATGTCTTCCAGGTCTTTGTGGGCGGCGGGTCGGATGGGAGGCGTCATGGAATTCTCCAATTGTTGAATCAGGATTCCAATACCTCGTTTTCTCTTCCTTCTCCCTCTTTCTACTCCCTTTTCTGCTGCTTCTATTTCCTCTTCCCGCTCTCTCCCTCTCCAACAACACCCCTCCCCTGCCCCCTGACGGGGGCATCCCCTCCCCGTCGGAGATGGGAACCGCTCGAAGCCGATGGGTTATTGATTTGCTTCCTTTCGGTTGAATCATCCAGACGGATTCTATTCTCCATCCTTCGGCCTAAGCGTATTGTCCCTCCACGATGGGGAGGGACAGGCACCAAAGGTGCCAGGGAGGGGTGCTGTTGGAAAATCAGTTTTCCGCAGGCATGCCCAAGATTCCCTGGGGTTTTCCCCCAGGGAATGGTTTTTCGTTAGGCTTCAGACAGCACCGCGATGCCGGGGAGGTTTTTGCCTTCCAGGAATTCAAGCGAGGCCCCGCCGCCTGTGGAAATGTGAGAGATGCGGTCGGCATAGCCCGCCTGGTTGGCGGCAGCCACCGAGTCTCCACCGCCCACGATGGTGACGCCCTTGCTTTCGGCCACGGCTTTGGCCACGGCGAAGGTGCCCTCTTGAAACGCGGGGAATTCGAACACGCCCATGGGGCCGTTCCATACGATCATGTTGGCCTTGCCGATTTCTTGGGTATAGCGGGCAATGGTTTTGGGGCCAATGTCTAGCCCCATCATCCCGTCGGCGATATCAATGGCGCACAGTTCCGCTTTGGAGTCGGCGGAAAACTTGGCGGCCACCTTGTGGTCGGTGGGCAACAGAATTTGCTTGCCGCGTTTTTTGGCTTCTTTCAGCAGGTCCTCGGCGGTGCCCAGGTTGGGTTCATCCAGCAGCGAGGTGCCAATGGTATGGCCCATGGTTTTCAAAAAGGTGTAGGCCATGCCGCCGCCCACCAGGATGGTGTCGGCCCGGTCCAGCAGCGAGCGCAGGATGGTAATTTTATCGCCCACCTTGGCGCCCCCCACAATGGCCACGTAGGGGCTTTTGGGGGCGTTCAAGGCCATGCCCAAGAACTCCAGCTCTTTGGCAATGAGAAAGCCCGCGGCGGCCTTGGGGAAGAACTGAGCCACCCCGGCGGTGGAGGCGTGGGCCCGGTGCACCGTGCCGAAGGCATCGGAGACATACAGGTCGGCCAGCGAGGCCAGCGACTTGGCGAAGGCCGGGTCGTTCTTCTCTTCCTCGGCATGGAAGCGCACGTTTTCCAGCAGCAGCACGTCTCCCCCCTTCATGCGGCCCACGGCGTCTTTGGCGCTGTTGTCGATCACGGTGGAACAGAACGCCACTGGCTTGCCCAGCAGTTCTCCCAACCGTTTGGCCACGGGGGCCAGAGAGTATTTGGGCTCAGGTTTGCCCTTGGGCCGCCCCAGGTGAGAGGCCAGAATGACCCTGGCGCCCTGCTTCACCAAGTGCTGAATGGTGGGCAGACCAGCCCGGATGCGGGTGTCATCGGTAATGCGGTCGCCGTCTAGGGGAACGTTGAAGTCTACCCGCACCAGCACTTTTTTATCTTTGGCGTCCAAACGGTCTACGGTCAACTTGGCCATGATGGTTCCTTTGTGTGGAGAAAATTGTTTTGAGAAAAGAATTCCCAGGTGATCGCACTTCAATGGGCTTTCCGAAAACCATCGGGTTCTGGCGGTGAACAACCCCAGGCACCCAGGGTTTCAGCCCCCGTTTCATTGCATTCCAAGGGCCGGGGGGGTACCGTGATAAAGAGAGCAATCGTTATCGGTGCATCGGCGGATTTAGGTTACTTCTTTTCCCACGGGGAATCAAACACAGGGGGCGGCACCAGCCAAACCGCGGCCTATTTGTCGTCTATTTAAAGGGGAATCCCATGGCCACCAAGAAAAGTGCGGGAACGGGTGCGGCTGAAAACAGCCGGGAGGGGATACTGCGGCTGGCGTTTCAGCGCCCGCCAGAAGACGGCGCCCCGGCGGCAGAGGGCAAGGATCCCCACAATTTCATGATCAACAAGCAGTCGGCGGTGCCCATCCACGTGCAGTTGAAAGAGCAGGTGCGTTACGCCATCATGAGCGGGCTGCTGGAGCCGGGCCACCCCCTGCCTTCTATCCGAGAACTGACCGCCCAATTGGGGGTGCACCGCAACACCGTCCACCGGGTGTATTTAGAACTGCAAGCGGCGGGCATTTTAATCAGCCGGCCGGGCAAGGGGGTGTTCGTCAGCGAGTCCCTATCGGAAGTGGTGACGGCCAAAGAAATGAGCGAGGTGGACAACCTGATGGAAGACATCTTCCGTCAGGCCAACCTGAAGGGGGTCAATCCCATCACCCTGGGGCGGCTGATTAGCCAGCGGGCCCCCGCCTACGACAGCCGCTACCCCTCGGTGACGTTTGTGGAGTGCACCAGCCACCAGTCGGCTGAATACGCCAAGGAACTGTCTCGGCAGTTTGGGGTGAACGTGACCCAGTTGCTGCTGGATGACCTGCGGGCCGACCCCCGGTTGCTGGCCCCCCATCAGGTCCACGTGGTGACCAGCCTGTTTCACCTGGATGAAGTGCGGGATCTGTTGCGTAAAGACAGCCGGAAGATTCACGCCGTGACCTATGACCTGCACCCGGTGACCCGCAAGCTGCTGCGGGAACTGCCCACGGGCTCCCGGCTGGGGTTCATCTGCCACGATGCCAACACCGAGGAAATTGTGGGGGCCGAAATTGACGAGTTGGTGCCCCCCGGCGTGCTGGTGGGCTGCGCCAACCTGGAAACCCCCCAAAAGGCTTTGGAACTGATTGCCAAGGTAGACAAGGTTATCCTCACCGAGGCGGCTTCTACCTTTTGTGCCAAAAACTGCACCCCCGACCACGATTTGCTGGAGCTGCATTTCGCTCTGAACCCCAACTCAGCAGAAAAAGTGGCCAAGGCCATTCTGTTGCAAGTGTAAGTTATATTGAAAGCGTAAGTTATATTGAAAGCGTAAGTTTTGTTGAGAGTGTAAGTTTTGTTGAAAGCGTAAGCAGCCTCCGCCATTTCTTCTGTTCTCTTTTATCGCATTCAATCTGCTCCCTTCTCCCCCCACCTTGGGGCGCGTCATTCCATGAAAGATCCAAAGAATTGTTCCCGGTTATGTTATCCCTTCTGCATTTCCCTGTGATTTTCCCCGCGACTTTTCCCCCTCGACCCTTACCCGAAATGTTCACGCAAAGACTTTCACGCAATGACTTACACGCACTGAGCCCTCCGCATCACCAGGGTTTTTGTCGTGAAATGGGGGCCGGGGGATGGGAAAAAATAGGTTATGCAGAGGTCTCACATTTTCTTGCAATGACTTTCACGCAATGACTGTTCTTGCGGAATATCGCACAGAGACTGGAGGGAGCAGAAAAAAATAGAAATCCTAGAGAGAAATGAAAACAGATGGCGGGTAAGATGTAGGAAACAATAAGGGTGGGGAAAGCCACTCACTTCATGGCGTATTGACTGGTGAGGAATTCGTCCAGGGGTTCATCGTAATGGGGCTCATGGATGGAAAGCCATTCACCCACCAGGGCCACCAACCCGGTGCCGACTTCTTGCTTGACCCCATGGGTTTCCAGTTGCGTTTGGATGTCTGCCAACAGGTTAAGGAACCGGTGATGCTCCTGCCGGTGGTTTTCTTGGGAGGGGTAATCCGTATGGTTCATTAACTCTTCTTCCAACTGGAAGTGTCGGATCATATCGAGGTACACAAACCGCACAAATTCAGCCAGATGTTCATTGCGGTTTTTTTTGGGGGCGTCTTTTTGAAGGGTGTGGTATTTGGCTCTCACTTGATCGTGGAACGTTTTGAGGTCCTTCCACAATGTGGGGATTTCAGTAGGACAAAGGTTTGATTTACTGTTCATGGCGCCCCTTAGGTTTTTCCTCACACTTTATACATGGGCAGAACAAGAAGGATTCGTCAAGAATAAATTACGCCAAGAATAAAAAATATTTAGTCGTGAAAAAAGAAACCAAAACACGGCTCACGCCTTTTCGCCAAACATTATTTATTTCCGCTCCCGTTCTAACTTTCTGGTTGTTAGGGGCGGTTATCTACAGGCTGGGGGTCGTTACATCGGGGCTAAAATAGATTGAACGCCAGGGGGTTTTACCGTGAACAGGGGAAGGGGGATGGGAAAAAGTAAGTGACGCGGAGGTTTCATCCAGGAGTTCATCAGACAGGGTTCCCTGCCTGTGCTTTACCGTTATGGCAGTTCAATCCGTGCCCGTTTTTTCGCTTCCATCAGCAGGCTATGGTTTACCGCGATCATGTGTTGCAGCCGATGGGCCAGGTTGTCTTCGTGGGGGTCTAACTTTCCATCGGCAAAGGCCACCCGCCACACCATTTCCAACAAGTGGAGCTTTTGTTCTTCGGTCAGCACCCGCCGGATGGTGTTGGTGAAGGGCCACAGGTCGGGCACATGCCCCCGGCTTTCGGCGGCCAGGGCCATCAGGGTGCCCATTTCTTCCTCGTTTAAGTGATAGGTTTTGGCCAGCATGGTCATCATGGTTTCCACCTCTTTGGGGTGCAGTTCCATGTCCACTTCGGCCACGGTGAGCAGCACCACGGTGGTGGCCACGCGCACCTCAATTTCTTCGGTGGGAAGGCTGTGATATTGGGCGTTGGCAGTGTAAAGGGCTCGCAGCCGGTCCAGGATCACCATGGGAAATCTCTTTAAGGAGGTGGTGGGGAAAAAGGAGGAGGAGGCCGCCACAAAGGCATCCTCAAAAAGGGCACATTTAAGTTATGCAACGAATGGGCCTTCAATCTGTTTCAATTCAAGTTTCTATCTGTTTTCTCAATTCTTCCAATTCTTGGGCAAACCCGGCAGACAGGATGGGAAACCGGCACCAGGTTTTGGGGTCCACGTTTTCCTCATCCAGGTGAAACGAGGGGGCTAGGCGCTCCCGCTTCCATTGGCTGGCGCTCCACAACCGGTAAAACCGTGCCACCCAATCCGCCGCTTGCCGGGGGGTGGGGGCAAACCCCGCCGGGGGATGGGTTAGCAGCCGCTCCCAGGCTTGGCGGGGGCTCATGCGGTGCCGAATGGCCGACTGCTCAATGGCATCCAACACGGGATAGGGCATCAGGTCCGCCTCATCGGTTTGGCCGGCCGCGGGGGGGCGAAGTTCTGCCGTGGGGGCCTGCCGGTTCACGGCGGCCAGGGGGGGCACCGGCCCCAGGGGGGCTGGGGCACTGGTTTCCATCCAGGCCAGCCATTCCCGCAGAAAGGTTTTCCCCACCCCGGCAATGGGGGCCAGCCCCCCGCTGGTGTCTCCATCCATGGTGCAATATCCAGTGGCGGCCTCGCTGCGGTTGCTGGTGGCCAGCACCAGCCGCCCTTCCAGGTTGGCCAGCAGCCACAACCCCGGAGACCGCACCCTGGCCTGAATGTTTTGCAGGGCCAAGTCATCCCCTTGCCAGGCCAGGGGCCGCCCCAGGGCTTGTTCGGCCAAGGCCCGATATTCGCTAGTGATCCGGCCCACGTCCCACTCCAAGTGCCGGGTACCCAGAAACTGGGCCACCCCGGCGGCGGCGGCGCGGGTGGTGGGGGAGGAGTTTTCGGTGGATTGATATACCGTGGTGAGCAGCCGGTTCACCAGGGCGGGGCTGCCTGGATGGGCAGCCAAAAGGTTCGGCAGATCGGGCAGGTGTTCCAGGGCCTGGGCCACGCCCTGGGCTCCCAACTCGGCCAGGGCCAGCTTCAGCGAGAGAGCCGCCAGCACCGCCACGGCGGCAGAGTCCACCCCCCCGCTGAGCGAAACCGCGTAGCCCCCGGATTTGGTTTTGCGCAGGGTATCCCACAGCCCCAGGGCCACGGCACGGGCAAAGGCTTCGTGGGGTTCTGGGGCGGGGGCGGGGGCGGGGGCCGGAATGTCTGGCGATTCCGGCAGGGCCGGCAGCTGCAGAACCCAGGGGCGGGGGGACCCCTGGCCGTCTTTGGCGGATTCGGGTTCCTCCGGGTAGCCCAGGCGGCGGCGCTCCAGACGATTGGCCCGCACATCTACCCAGGCGGTGGTGAGCGTGACCGGTTGAAAAGAAAACGAGGGGCCCCTGGCGGTCAACTTGCCCCCGGAAGCCACCAGCACCGTGCCGTCAAAAATCAGCCGCCCGGCTTCGTTGCCCAGCAGGTTGGCAAACACATAGGCCCCCCGGCTTTGGCGCGAGCCTTCCACCACTATGTTTTCCACGGTGTGGTGTTTGCCCAGGGCAAAGCAACTGGCGCTGGGGTTGAGAATCACGTCCGGCAGGCCATCGTTCTGGGGGCTGGGGGCATGGCCCTGGGGGCTAGGGGCTTGGCCCTTTGAATCAGGGGGTTGTTCTTGGGGGAAGGCCGGGCGCCAGCCCCCCTGGGTCAGGTCTCGTCCCCAGGCTTCTTCGCAAATTTCAAAGGCCACTTGCAGTTCCCCCAGGTTGACCCGTACATCGCCCAGGGGCACCGGGCCAGTGGGCAACTGAATGCGGGTGGTTTTCCCGGCGGGCCAGGGAGAGAACCAGCGGGGCTCGTAATACACCCCCGCCCCGGCCAGCACCTTCTTGGCCGCTAGGGCCGCCACCTGGCCATTCACCACCAGGGCCACCGTGTTATATAGCCGCCCCTGGTGCAGCAACGGCAGCCCCATGGCCACCGCCATGCCCTGGGTGGCGGGGGCCAGGGCCAGCAGGCTGTCCAGAGCCTGGGCGGCCACCCATTCGGCGTGGAAGGCGTCTTCGCAGCCATAGCCCGTCAGGCAAAGCTCTGGCAGGCACAGCACCTGTACCCCTTGTTTCTTGGCCAGGGAAGTGGCTTCCTCTATCCGGCGGCGGTTGCCGGTCCAATCCAGGGGAATTTGGTTCAGGGCGGCTCCCCCCACCCGCACGCGGGACAGGGTCATGGGGAGTCTGGGGGATGGGGGTGCATCCGGGCCCGTTCGGCGCGGATCATGTCTTCCCGGCGGGCATGCAGCCGGGGGCTGAGGCCCACCGGATACAGGTGGGGGTTTTCAAAACGCAGGTGGCTGGGGTCCAGCCCTGCCAGTTGAGTGGTTACTCTGTCCCGCACGCTGTCTAACGGGGGGTGGGGGCGGCACACCCGGCCCTGGACCAACACCGGGGCCAGCAGGGGTTCGGCCTGCCGGTGCCCTTTCAGGGATTTGGCCCGCAGGGGGTCGTTGGGGTCCACGATTTTTTCCACCTGCTTGGGGTCTTCGCCTTCCTCCACAATGGCGTCCGCCATGAAGCGGCCATCGGCATTGAAAAACCGGTATACCTCTTGGGCGCCGGGAATTGAAATTTTGGCGGTCTGCTCGGAGAGCTTCAGTTTGGGCAGCCAGGTTCCCCCTGGGGGGCGGATGGCCGCCAGCTTGTACACCCCCCCCAGGGCCGGGGAGTTTTCTGCCGTGACCAGTTTGGTGCCCACCCCCCAGGCCCCAATGGCCGCCCCCTGGCTTTTCAGCGAGCGGATCAAATATTCGTCCAGTTCGTTGGAGGCCATCACCACCGCGTTTTCAAACCCGGCGGCGTTCAACCGCTTGCGGGTTTCGATGGAAAGCCAGGCCAGGTCGCCAGAGTCTAACCGCACCCCCACCATTTCATGCCCTTGCTGGCGCATCTCTTGGGCCACCACGATGGCCCGGTTTACCCCTTCCAGGGTGTGGTAGGTATCCACCAAAAACACGCAGTTGTTGGGCATGGCCTGGGCAAAGGCCCGGAACGATTCTTCCTCTCCGGAAAAGCTCATGACCCAGCTGTGGGCGTGGGTGCCCCGCACCGGAATGCCGAAGCGCTTGCCCGCCAGGGTGTTGGAGGTTCCGGCGCACCCCCCAATGTACGATGCCCGGCTGGCCGACAGGGCGCCGTCTAGCCCCTGGGCCCGGCGAAAGCCGAACTCGATGACGGGGTCGCCCTGGGCGGCCCAGCACACCCGTGCCGCTTTGGTGGCAATGAGGGTCTGAAAGTTCAGGGTGTTCAACAACAGGGTTTCTATTAGTTGCGCCTGAATAATCGGCCCCCGCACCCGGGCCAGGGGCTCGTTGGGGAACACCACGGTGCCCTCCGGCAGGGCGTCTACGTTCAGGGCCCATTCCATCTCGTCCAAAAACCGCAGGTACTGCGGGTCGAACAACGGTTCCCCTCGGTTGTCTCGCAGGCCCGCCAAGTAGTCCATGTCTTCGGTGGAAAACCGGAACCGCTCCAGGTAACCCAGCAGGGTCTCCAGCCCCGCCCACACGGCGTAGCCCCCGCCAAAGGGCAAGGTGCGGAAGAACATGTGAAATTCCGCTTTGTGCTCCGCCATGCCGTTCTTCCAATAGGCCTGGCCCATGGTCAGCTCGTATTGGTCGGTGGCCAAAGCCAGGGAGGGATCGTGGGGCATGAACGAACCGGATGGGGGTGGACATAAAACCAGTGTTCCCTAGGGTTACATATTCAGGGCACAGGGAAAAGAGAAGGGGGCGGCCAGGGTGGTGCCCCCCAATTGAACCCCTGGAAGTTTGAGGGTACACTTTTGCGGTGGGCATGTTGCCCGCCCGAACCCTGATCTCCATTCCTGATTCCCGCCCGCCCTTGAAGCCCCTTCCGCCCCAGGTTCCCTCCACCGCGTTTGCCTCTCCCGACGGCGCCAACCGCCAGGCGGTGGAGCGTTTGTTGGGCCAAGTGCTGGCCCGGGTGACCGGGGCCATGGCGGGGGCCGGAGAGCGTGCCCCCTATCCGGCGGGCGTCCGCCTGCCGCCGGGAGACGACCTGCCAGAGGAAGGCAGCGGAGAGGACGCCTTGCTGGCGGGGGTGGAGGCCGCCTTGGCGGGTTCCATGAATCCGGCCCATCCGGGGTACATTGGCCACATGGACCCGCTGCCCTCGGTGGCGTCGGTGGCGGGGGGGCTGGTCAGCGCCTCGCTGAACAACAACATGCTCAGCCTGGAACTCTCCCCGTTTTTCTCCCGGCTGGAACAGCGGGTGATGGAGCGGCTGGCGGGGTTGTTTGGGCTGCCCCCAGGGTCTGGCGGGCTGCTGGTGAGCGGCGGCACCCTGGCCAACCTGCAGGCCATGACCGTGGCCCGCAACCATCACTTTCCGGTGATGGCGGATGGGTTGTGGGGGCTGCCCCGGCGGCCGGTGGTGCTGGCCAGCCGGGCGGCCCACACCAGTTTGCAAAAAGCCGCCATGATTTTGGGGCTGGGCAGCGGCGCCGTGCGGCCCCTGGAGGGAGATAGTGACGGCCCCCTGACCGAAGAAACCATGGCCCAGGCCTTGGCCGATGCCAGGGCCCAGGGGTTGGCACCCTTTATGGTGGTGGTCACCGCGGGCACCACGGTGACGGGCAGCATTGAACCCTTGCGAGCCGCCGGGCGGTTGGCCCGCGACAACGGCCTGTGGTTTCACGTAGACGGCGCCCTGGGGGGCACCTTGATGTTTTCCTCCCGCTACCGGGAGCGTTTGGCGGGCATTGAGCTGGCCGATTCCATGACCTTCAACCCCCAAAAGTGGCTGTACGTTACCAAGGTATGCGCCACGGTGATGTTTAGAGACATGAGCCTGCTGCACCGGGCTTTCCGGGTGCAGCTTCCCTACATGCTTCAGCCGCCGGATTTTGTGAACTATGGGGAGATTTCCGTGCAGGGCACCCGCCACCCAGACGTGCTGAAATTGTGGCTGACCCTGCGCCACCTGGGGCGCCGGGGGCTGGAAGCCCTGGTGGACCGCTGCATGGACACCGCGGCCCAAATGGCCGAGGAAGTGTCTCGCCGGCCGGAGTTAACCCTGGCCATGCCGCCCCAAATGAACATCGTGGTGTTCCGGGCCCAGCCCAAATGGGTGGCCCCCGACCAATGGGACGACCTAAACCTGCAACTGCAAAAGCACTTGCTGGACGGCGGGGTGTACCTGGCCGTGTCGGTGTATCAGGGCAAGAAGTGGCTGCGGGGGGTGGTGCTGAATCCCTACACGGGGGAGGAAGAACTGACCCGCCTGTGGGCCGGGGTAGACGGCTTTCTGGCAGAATCGAAAATCGCAGCCGGTGGGTGATGGGCCGATTCTCCGCATGATGAGACCTCACCCCCCGCTCCCCTCTCCCGAAGAGAGGGGGAGTTCAATGGCACTTGGGCGCTGCTTTCTTCCATTCGCCCTAACCATCCGAGCGGATGAAAAGATCACTCACCGCTTAATGAGACCTCACCCCCCGCTCCCCTCTCCCGAAGAGAGGGGGAGTTCAATGGCACTTGGGCGCTGCTTGCTTCCGTTCGCCCGAACCATCCGAGCGGATGAAAAGATCACTCACCGCTTAATGAGACCTCACCCCCCGCCCCCCTCTCCCGAAGAGAGGGGGAGTTCAATGGCACTTGGGCGCTGCTTGCTTCCGTTCGCCCGAACCATCCGAGCGGATGAAAAGATCACTCACCGCTTAATGAGACCTCACCCCCCGCCCTCCTCTCCCGAAGAGAGGGGGAGTTCAATGGCGTTTGGGCGTTGCTTGCTTCCGTTCGCCCGAACCATCCGAGCGGATGAAACGATCACTCTCCGCTTAATGAGACCTCACCCCCCGCCCCCCTCTCCCGAAGAGAGGGGGAGTTCAATGGCGTTTGGGCGTTGCTTGCTTCCGTTCGCCCGAACCATCCGAACGGATGAAACGATCACTCTCCGCTTAATGAGACCTCACCCCCCGGCCCCCTCTCCCGAAGAGAGGGGGAGTTCAATGGCGTTTGGGCGTTGCTTGCTTCCGTTCGCCCGAACCATCCGAGCGGATGAAAAGAATAGCCGTTGGCTTCGAGCATTGCCCCTCTCTTCGGGAGAGGGGCAGCCCGCGCCAGCGGGCGGGGTGAGGTCCGCTTTTCCACCACACACATTCTCACTTCCTCTGTGTTTTCGGTTTCCAGTTCCGGGCCATTTTTTTGGCCTCGGCAATTTGTTGGGGGGTCATCTCTTTTTCCGTTATACTCAAAACCGAATCCGCCATCCTTTTCAATTCTCCATCCCAGTTTGAACGGGCCAAACTGACCCACATATGGGCCAGAACCATATTCTTCTTCACCCCCTGGCCATTGGTATACATCACCCCCAGGTTAAACTGGGCATTTGCATACCCTTGCCCCGCTGACTTGCGTAACCAATTCGCCGCCTCAACTTGGGGCACCCCCTGGTTCATCATCGCGCCTAGCATGAACTGGGCTCTCGCGTCCCCCTGCTCCGCGGCCTTAAGCGACCACTTCATCGCCTGGGCGTCATCCTGCTCCACACCTTGACCAAAGTTGTACATCCAACCCACCATGAGCTGAGCCCTGGCATTCCCTTGCTCTGCGGCCTTACGGCACCATTCCAAGGCCTGGGAATAATCCTGTTTCACCCCATCACCTTTGTGGTACATCAACCCCAAGTTGAGCTGGGCCTTCTCATACCCCTGCTCGGCCGCCTTGCGATACCAAGAGGCGGCCTGTGCGTCATCCTGGAGTACCCCTCGGCCAATGTGGTGCATCACCCCCAGCATGAACTGGGCCTTGGCGTCTCCCTGTTCCGCCGCTTTGCGGACCCATTCCCTATCTTTCGTTTTATCCTGCGCCACCCCCTCACTATGGTCATACATCACGCCCAGGATAAGTTGGGCATCGGCATTCATCCGCGCCTTGCGAGACCAATCAGCCGCCTGTTTGGGGTCTTTATCCACCCCCAGGCCAATATCATATATCATTCCTAGCATTGCCTGGGCCTGGGCATTCCCCTGGTCTGCCGACTTGTGGAACCAAACGACAGCCTGTTTGGGGTCTCTTTCCACCCCAACCCCACTCCGGTAACATACTCCCAGGTACAACTGGCCCACAGCATTCCCCTGTTCCGCCGCCTTGCGGTACCATTCCACCGCCTTTACAAAGTCTTTCTCCATCCCATGGCCATACTGATACATCATCCCCAGGGAAACCATTGCCCAAACGTCTCCGGCTTTGGCCTGAGTGGGCAGCCCCTTGGCGGCCTGATCATAAAGCTTTTGGGCTTTGGCTTTGTCTTCTTTCACCCCCCGACCCGCCCCATACATCACACCCAAGCCGTATTGAACGGCATCATCGCTTTTGTCGGCCAGGGGAGACAGCAGTTTGAATGCTTTTGGAAAGTCGCCACGGAAATAGGCTTGGAAGCCATCTTCCCGGTCATCGGCCCACGCGGCTCCCGGTCCGGCGGCTAGTAGCCCCAGCATCAACAGCGCCATGGTCAGAGCCAAACAGGCAGGCCTGGTTAAGTGAATTTTCGAAAAATGATTTCCCATGGATTCCTCCCCCCTATGGGTGCTGATGGAAACAAAGCGGCATATGCAAGCGGCGGAAAAAGATAATTTAGTCAGAATAGCCAATGGCTGCGAGTAACGGGGTAGCCCTAGCGGAGAGTTTGGCTTTCGGTTGGATGGGGGTCGAACCAAGCCAGCAGGCCCACGGCCAGGGCCAACACCATCAGCCCCGCCGCTCCGGTTAACCCCACCGAGAGATCGCTGCCGCCAGACAACACCACCAGGGGCACGCCACCCATGGCGTTGATGGAGCCATGGAACACCCCTGCCGCGATGGATGACCCTGAGCGCAGGCGGATATAGCCGATGAGAGGGGCCAATAAAATGGTGAACACGGTCATCAACAACACCCCCGAAACCGGATGCTGAGGATAGTTGGCTCCCATCCACAACACCATGGGGGCATGCCACAGCCCCCATACCATCCCGATGGCCGCCTGGGCGTTCCAGAATCCCATGGGGCGCCACAGGTGAAACAGCAACCCCCGCCAGCCTGCCTCTTCAAACCACCCAAACAAGGCGTTTACCGTGGGTCCCGCCACAAGCCCCTGCAACAGGGCCAGCCATAACGGGTGCAGGGGAAGTTCCCGCTGCCGGTGTAACATGGTTTGATAGTCTTCCGGCGACATGCTGGCCCGCATCCGCTCCAAGAAGTGGGTCATCTCCCAATCGAGGGTGACCCCCGGCACCAGCAGCGAGGCCCCCGTGACCGCCAGGGCCAACCCCACAGGGGCCAACCAAGCCACCAGCCACCAACGGTTCAGCCGCCAGGAGAGGGCCAGGGGCCCTTTCAACGGCCCCCGGGCCGCCCAGCGCTGGGCGATCACGGCGGCCATCAGGGGCCCGGCCATGAAACCCACCCCCAGCAGAATGATCCAGGGCGCGCGCAGGGGGCCGCCCAGGCCCAGGTAGGCCCCGGTCATTCCCCAGGAAAGCCCAAAGGCCAACCCAAGAAAAACCAGGGTGGTTTTTTGGTCTATGTTTCGGTTGGTGGGGTGGGGGGCCATAGAGGGTGGGCTGGTTGGGCTATGACTCGGGCAGTGGGTTTGGGCCGCCGTCTGTTCTTTTTAGCGTACTCCCGCTATGAATGGAAAGAGAGTAACGGGGGATGGACGGAGAGAACAGGAAATGGAGAGCGCAGGGAAGGGGAGAACCAGAACTTGCTAGACCACCGGAATCACCTTTTGAACCGATCAGATCCATGGAAACATCCCAGGCGTTAAAGGGGGCTGCGTCGCAAGCGGCCGCCAAACGCCAACGTAAACGACTGGCCATCATTTTGGGGTTGATTGCCCTGGTGATGGTGTTTGGAACCAGCGGGTATACCCTGCTGTTCAACTGGCCGCTGCTAGACGCGGTTTACATGACCCTCATTACCTTGACCACCATCGGTTTTGGAGAGATCCGCCCGATGGACGACCAAACCCGCATCTTCACCATGATGCTGGTGGTGTTTGGGGTGGGGGTGGTGGGGTTTAGCATTACCAGCCTGGGGGAAATGCTGATCGAAGCCGAACTGGGCGACCTGATCTGGAGAAGACGCATGGAAAAGCAAATTCGGGGGATGCACAATCACGTGATCGTGTGCGGGTATGGCCGCACTGGCCGGGCCGTGGTGGAGGGGCTGCAACGGATGAAAACCCCCTTTGTGGTGTTGGAATCCAACCCCGATGGCCTGTCGTTGCTGCGGGAACTGGGGCTGGCCCATGTGGCGGGCGACGCCACCGAGGATGACGTTTTGGTGAGCGCGGGGATTGCCCGGGCGAAATACCTGGTGAGCGCCCTGGGTTCCGACGCGGAGAACGTGTATCTGATCTTATCGGCCCGGCAGATGAACCCTGGGTTGAAGATTGCCTCGTGGGCCTCCAGCCAAGCGGCAGAGGTGAAGGTGACCCGGGCCGGGGCCGACTATGTGGTTTCTCCCTATATGTTGGGGGGGAACCGCCTGGTGCAGCACCTGTTAACCCCCCACGCCATGGGGCTGCTGGACCGGGCCATCAAAGGCGAAGACCCCGGCATGCGGCTGGAGGAAATCGAAATTCCGGCGGGTTCCCGCTTTGTGGGGCAGTCTTTGCACGGGTTGGGCATTGGGCGGGACCTGCGGGTGATTGTGTTTGGCGTGCGCCGGGGAGAAGACCTGCGGTTTAACCCCTCCGCCGATACTCAGTTCGAGGCGGAGGATATTCTGATCGTGGTGGGGGGGGAGGATTCCCTCCACAAACTGCGGCAGCTGTTGTAAATCGCCTAAGGCCGGTCTTCTTGCTGCAGGGTGCCCACCAGGGCGGCGTAGAGCCCCTGTTGGGCCAGCAGCTGCTGGTGGTTCCCCGATTCCATTACCCTTCCCTTATCCATCACCAAAATATTGCCCGCGTGCCGCACGGTAGACAGCCGGTGGGCGATGGCGATGACGGTCTTTCCCTGATACAGGCTGTCCAGCCCCTGGCGGATCCATTGCTCGGTCATGGAATCCACCGAGGCGGTGGCTTCATCGAGCACGATGAGGGGGGCCCCCGCCGCCACCGCCCGGGCAAAGGAAATCAGTTGGGCCTGCCCGGCCGACAAGTTCCCGCCGCCGGGGGCCACCGGGTGGTCGTATCCCAGGGGCAGTTGTTCGATGAAGGGGTGGGCATGCACATAGCGGGCGGCTTGCTCTATTTGCGCTCGGGTTAAGGTGGGGTTGCCCAGGGCAATGTTGTCGGCAATGGTGCCTTTGAACAGGAACACGGTTTGGTGCACCACGCTGATCCAGCGGGCTAGTTCTTGGGCCGATATGGTCGACAACTCCCGGTCGTTCAATCGGATGGAACCGGTGTAGCCCCCATACCCCCGGGTGAGCAGGCGAATGAGGGAGGACTTCCCCGACCCGGTGGCCCCCACCAGGGCCAGCATGCCCCCGGCCCGCAGCGAAAAACTCACTCCAGACAGCACCGGGGGGCCGTCGGGCAAATAGCGGAATCCCACGTTGTCGAACGTCACGGTTTCTAAGGGCTCTTGGGTTAGGCGCGCGGGGCCGCCGCTGGGGATTATCCCGCTGGCGGGCAAACGTTCTGGGACCTGGGCCGGGTCGGGGGGGGTGTTCATCAGGTGGTGGATGTGTTCCAGCCCAGACCAAGCCCGCTGCAACACGGCAATGTCTTGGGAAATTTCTTTCACCGGCAGGAACAGTTTTTGGATGTACTCCATGAAGGCCACCAGCACCCCCAGGGTGATCAACCCGGTCAAAATTTCACCGGCGGCATACCATAACATCAGCCCCAGGGCCAACGAGGTGATTCCCTCCACCAAGGAAAACAACAGGGCGTCGTACCAGTTCGACTTGTTTTGGGCGTGGAGAAACTGGTGGTTCTTCTCGGTGAATTTTTGCAGCACCAGGTTTTCCGCGGCAAACAGTTGCACGGTCTTCATGCCGTTCAGGCATTCCTGCAAATATCCCGTGGCTTCGGACAAGGCGAACCGGGCTTTGAAAAACCAATGCCGCACCCGCTCTTGAAAATACTGAATCAGAAAAACCAACACCGGGGCCAGCAGCAGCACCAGCAGAGTCAACCGCCAGTTGAGAAAGAACATGGCCCCCAGGTAGGCGGCCATTTTCATGGCGTCTAGCACCAGTGACAACACCCCACTGGCCAGTCCTTCAATCAGGGCTTCGAAGTCGCTGGTGACCCGGGTGAGGATGGAGCCGATGGGGTTGCGGTCGAAATGAGAGCGGGGCAGGCGCAGGGTGTGGCGGAACACCTGGCCCCGCAGGTCGGTGAGCATGGCCATGCTGGCCCGTTGCAGGGTGGCGGTGTACAGAGCGTCGATGACGTACTCGGCCAGCACCACCAAGCCTGCCAGGGTGGCAATGACTCCCAGGGGGCCCGAGACCTCTTCCACCCGCCCAGAGCCCGCCGCCGGAACAATGTATTCATCCAGTGCCACCTTGGTGAGGTAGGGCACCAGCATGGCGGTCAGGGCCGATAACGGAATGAGGGCTGCCGCCAGAAACAGGGTTTTGCGGTGGTTTCGCACCAGGGGCCACACCAGGGTTTGCAGCATGGCCCGACGGGTGGATACGTTGGCCTTAGGAGTGACTGCCATGGGCTCCTTCGGCAATAGAGGTTCCGCCTGGGGGGTGTTGCTCGGATTGCAGCCGCCAAGCTTGGCGGTAAGCCCCCTCTTGGGCGATCAATGCTTGGTGGGTGCCCTGGGCGGTCACCCTCCCATCCTCCAGCACCAAAATCCGGTTGGCCCGCTCCAGCACGCTCACCCGATGAGACACAATTAGCAGGGCGCGGGAATGCTGAAACCCGTAAATGGTCGAGATCAGTTTCCGTTCGGTCTCATGGTCCACCGCCGACAGGGGGTCGTCCAGCATCAACAGTTCGCAGGGGCGCATCATGGCCCGGGCCAGGGCAATGCGCTGCTTCTGGCCGCCAGACAGGGAAATTCCCTTTTCACCCACCTGGGTTTCCAAGCCCTGGGGAAACCGTGCCAGGTCGGCCTCCAACTGGGCGGCTCTCACCGCCGCCTGCATCACCTCCTCCGCCACGGGTTCTCCCCCCGCTCCGAACTGAATGTTTTCCCGCACCGTATCACTGAACAGGAAGGGGTCTTGGGTCACGGTGACCACCTTGGCGCGCCACAGGCCCACCGAGATGGATTGGAGGGGCTGCCCTTCCATGGTGATGGTGCCGGGGGGCGGGTCCAGGTAACGGTTTAGCAGGTTCACCAGGGTGGTTTTGCCGCTGCCCACCGGGCCGAACACCCCCACGATTTCCCCCGGCGACAGGTTGAGCGACACATCGTTCAGCACCGGTTTGTCTGGGCGGGAGGGATAAGCAAAGGTGAGATGGTTCACTTGGATTCCCTGGCGGATGCTTCCCCGCAGAGCTTCTTCGGCCTGGGGGGCCCCAGGACCATAGGCCGGGGGGGTGTTCAAAATGGACAGGATGGAGTCGGCGGCGGTGAGCCCCCGTTGCAGCACGAACAGCAGAAAGGTGAGGCCCATCAGGGGGGGGAGCATCATCGACAGATACAGCAGGTAGGCCAAGAAATTCCCCGGAGAAATTTCTCCCCGCACCACCATCAGCCCCCCCACCAACACCAGCATGACCTTCAGGGCGTTCACCATGTTGTTCAGCACCGGCATGAACAACGCCCGCATCTGAAAAATCTTCACCTGGGATTCCATCACATCCCCGTTGTGGCGGTCGAAGCGGTTTTCCACCCAAGAAAACGCCTGGTGGCTTTTCACCGCGTCGATGCCGTTGTACGACTCCACCACAAAGTCAGAGAGTTCTTGAAGAGACTCCATCTGACGGAACTGGTGAGACCGCATCCGGGTCACCCCAATCAGCAAAACCCCTACTCCCACGGCTACCGGCACCAGACTGTACAACGTGAGCCGGGGGGAGATGACATACATGTAATAGGGCGCCAGCGACAACGTGGCCAAGCTGTTGGCCAGGGCCAGCAGGCCAAACCCCATGGTCATGCGAATGCCGTTGATGTCGTTGTTCACCCGGGAAATGATGGAACCGGTGGGGTTGGCGGAGAAGTAATCGGTCCCCAGCAGCGACAAATGCTTCAGCAGCCGGTTTTTCAGGGCAAATTCCACCCGCCGCCCCGGCGTAAAAAACATCATCCGGGAAAACGTGCGGGTGACCATGATGATGACCGCGAAGCCCAGAATCCAGCCGATCAATTCGGCGAAATCTTCTCCCTGGGGGGCGGGGGAGCGGCCCAGCAGGTCAATGGCTTTTTGCAGCAACCGGGGGATGGCCAGCGACATCCACAGGGTGGCCGCCAGCATCATGGACCCGGTGAGGTAGGTTGCCCAATGGCCAGCCAGCAGAGACAGAAAGAATCGTAACCGGCTCATGGGAAGGGGGGTGATCCGTGGGGGTGAACATCAACGCGGGTGTGATTCTATTTTGCATGACTTTTCCCCCCCTTACAAATGGCAGGTGGAGATCTTTGCATAACCTATTTTTCCCCATCCCCCCTGCCCCTTATTCACGGCCAAAACCCGGGTTATGCAGAGGTCTCAGGTTGAGTCATCGGCAGGATTGCTTTTTTTCTAAGATAAAAGGGGCGGAGGGGACCTGGCTACTTTTGGCTGTTTTAGACTATTTGGGGCAAGGAAGGCGTTACAACGTGGCAAGCGTTTCATTGGTGCGTTGGAAAAACAACATATTTATTGTAGGATTCATATAGGGGAACTCAAGACAATGAAAAGGACAATCAAAAGGAGATCCATCCATGAGGTTCAGAAACATCCTGTTGGTTCATCCCGCCCGAACGGTGCGGGAAATGATGCGGTCCTATTGCTATGGCGAGTTGGACGACGTGCGGGTGAAGGAAGCGGAGTCGGCCCAGCAGGCGAAAACCCTGTTGTCTGAGCAGGCGTTTCATTTGGTCATTTCGGCGTTGGAGCTGGACAGCATGGATGCCAGCGGGATATTGGGGGTGCTCCGCCAGACGGCTCTGAATTCCCAAACGCCCCTGCTGGTGGTTTCTGCTAGTTCAGACACGCAAAAATTGGTGCGCCTGCAAGAGAAGGGCATTCACCACATTCAAACGATCCCAGTCTCCCCCTGGGATTTTGCCCACAAAGTGAACCAACTGTGCGACCCGCGGGGGTGGCGGGGCCTGCGCCGCATTCAGGTGGAAGGGGCCACGGCCCGGCTGCATTCTCCCCAGGGTGATTTCTCGACCCACCAAAGCAATGCTTCCCTGGGGGGTGTGGCGCTGGAATCCACCCTGGAGGGCCCCCACCCCGATTACTTTCAGGTGCATTCGGTCACCCTGCGGTTCCCCACCGGGACTGGTGAAGACGTGATTGGCCCCCTGAAGGTGCGCCTGTTGCAGGTGCAATTGTTTTACGGAAAATCAGATGCCCCCGAAATCACCCGAACCTCCTGGGCGTTTACCTCCCTGGCCCAGGGAGACAAAGTGAGGTTAGAGCGGGTGTTTCAAGACATTTCAGCCCAGTGGGGTTGACGGTCCCCTTTGGGCCCAGCACCCCCGTTTCAGCGGAACTTCTCCTGATGGCTTTTTTTTTGCACCTCCTTCCCTGAACCTTTGGAAAGCGTTCTGAGGTGTGGAAAAAAAGCATCAAATCCTTTGGAGAGGGTGGCATGGGAACCTGGCGAACGGTGTTGAGCGTGACTTTGGCGGCCATGCTGGCGGCCTCTTGCGCGGTGAATGCGGGGCAGGGGCGGTATAACCGCGGGCGGGCACCGGTGGTGAAAGACAAGAACCCGGCCCTGTGGAACGTGGACAACGCCAGGGTGGCCAAGTTTAAGGCCTATTACATGAAGACCAACACGGTGGAAAAGGCCCTGGCCAACAGCCGCCCCCATATCCGCCGAATTCTGCCAGAGTTCCGCCGACGGGGGTTGCCCGAACAGCTGGCTTATCTGCCCATGTTGGAGTCTTTGTTTACCCGGCGGGCGGATTCGGGCCATGCAAGGGGGTTGTGGCAGTTTACCCCCACCACCGCCCGGGCCATGGGCCTACGGGTCAGCCGCTATGGCGATGACCGGCTGAATATTCCACGGGCCACCAAGGCGGCAGCCAATTACCTGGACCAACTGGGCGACCAGTTTGACTACGACTGGGCCCTGGCCTTGGCGGCTTACAACGGAGGACCTGGATACGTGGAGCGTTCGGCCAAAAGCCAGAACACCCAAGACTTTTGGGCCCTGGACCTGCGGGAAGAAACCGCCGACTATATTCCCCGCTTTGTGGCCATGCTGCAGGTGGCCAAAGAAAAATACCCCCACTTGGTGGAAGGCCGCTGGTAGGGCGCAGGTTTTCTCTAGCCCATCCTTTTTGCCCCCTTTTCATGCCCGCCGGTTTGCCGCATGATAAGCACAGGTTTGCTTGTCATCGGCTGAACTTCCTTCCCCCATCCCATGCTGAAAACCCTTGAACAATGGATGACCCGTGGGGCCAGCACCACCCGAGCGGCGGGGCTGTTGCTGGCCGCCTGGGTGATGTTGGCCGCCAACCCGTTGGCCTTGCCCTGGGGGCTGCTGTGCCGGGTGGAAATGCCCGGGGGGGTGGGCCAACTGCTGGACAGCCGGTTCTATGCCCCCGATGAGGCCATGTGGGTGTTGAACGGCATTAGCGAGCCCTGCCAGCAGGCTTATATCCGGTTCTTGTTGTCGTGGGATGCCTTGCTGCCCCTGGTGTATGGGCTGGGTTTGGCCATGGCGCTGATTCTGCTGCGGCCCCCCGCCACTGGGGTGTTGAAATATGCCCCCTGGCTGCCGCTGTTGGCGGCGGGGACCGATTATGCTGAAAACGGGTTGTGGCTGTTGATGCTATGGCAATATCCAGACGCATCCGGCTGGGCCTCGGCCCTGTCTCCCTGGGCAACGTTGGTCAAATGGGTTCTGCTGGCGGCGGTGATGGGGTTGGGGGGCTGGCTGGGGTGGCGGCGGTGGGCCGGAAAACCCGCCCCCAGCCCAAAGCAGGGTGCCACGACAACACCCAAGGTTAAGAAAACCATTAAGAAAAGCCCAAAAGCAGCGTTAAAAGAAGCCGTCAAAGAAACAACAGAATAGTCACTAAAAAAATGGGGAAAGTGCATAGGCGCTTGGGGGCGGACCCCCTTTTCATGCTCGTGGGTTTCACGCATCATGGATGTTTAGGCATTCATGCCGTCTGTTTCTAAGCACCCTAGCTGGAACAACCCCGTGCCCGTGAACAAGTCGTCTCAGCCAAGCCAGCCAGGTCACCCCCCCGTGACCCGCAGTTATCAACGGGGGTGGGCCGACCTGCGGCCCCTGGTGATTACCCCCGGCGCCATGCCCCAGGCCGAAGGGTCGGCCCTGGTGGAGATGGGCAACACCCGGGTGATGTGCGTGGCCTCGCTGGAGGCAGGCGTGCCCCCCTTTAAAAAGGGCACCGGCGGGGGGTGGGTCACCGCCGAGTACGGCATGTTGCCCCGCTCGACCTCTACCCGCATGCGGCGGGAGGCCAGCGCCGGCAAGCAAGACGGCCGCACCGTGGAAATCCAACGCCTCATCGGGCGGTCGCTGCGGGCGGTGGTGGACCTGTCGGCCATGGGCGAACACACCATCACTGTGGACTGCGATGTGCTGCGGGCCGATGGTGGCACCCGCACCGCCGCCATCACTGGCGGCTGGGTGGCCCTGGCCATGGCACTCGGCACCCTGCAGGCCCAGACCAACCTGGTGCGCTCGCCCCTGCTGGGGCAGGTGGCCGCGGTAAGCCTGGGGGTGAAGGATGGGCAGGTGCTGCTGGACCTGGATTACGCCGAAGACCGCACCGTGGACGTGGACATGAACGTGATTATGACCGGAAACCTGGACCTGGTGGAAGTGCAGGGCACCGCCGAGGGCGCCCCCTTCCCCAGAAACCTGCTGAATCAAATGCTGGACACCGCCCAGGACGGCATTCAGCAACTGCTGGCCGCCCAGCGGAAAGCTCTGGCGCCGGGGGCCTGACAACACAATCGGGGTGTAGCGCAGTCTGGTAGCGCACCTGCTTTGGGAGCAGGGGGCCGGAGGTTCGAATCCTCTCACCCCGATTATCTATCCGCCGTTTTACCCGCCGCTTGACAAATACTCAGCCCACAACACAGCCCCCCGTGCCAATGCGCGGGGGGCTTTTTTGTTTTGGGGCGGGTGGCGTGAATCCATTTGCCTTCTGGCAGGGGGGGAATTAGATTGGGAAGAACCGATAGATATTTCACGAAAACAGGATGATGGTTATGGGATTAGTAAAAATACTAGACTTGGTGTTGGGATTTTTTCATTCTCTGCCCACTTCTCGCCGTGCTGTCGAGGAAAAATCGCCAAAACGGATTATCAATCGGGTAGAAATTCCTAGCGAACTGGAACCAGTCCGCCTTAAAGCACTCAAAGCGATTGCCCCGATTCGCCAATGGGACGAATCCACATCTGTACCGGCTGATTTCTGGGATAAAGCAGGGAGAACAATAGCGGGCAGGGAATTACCAAATCCCCAACTGATTTATTTTTTACTGGTCGATTTGTTGGGATTTTCTAATCTCGGTAGGCGGGAAAAAGTGGCTTGGATAGTTCCTGTTGACTTCCATGGGGTCGGATTCGTTATAGAGCATAGAAAACTTGGTGTTGGTGTTTTTATCCCAAACCCAGGTCATAACGAGGAAATGGCCAGGGCCATTGTAGAGTTGATTAAAAAAGGGGTAGCTACAGCGGAACCGTTTTTCGATTGGATGGCGAAAAATGCCATTCAAGAATCAAAAGTGAATGTGTGGAACCATAGCTCCAATCTTTTCGATAGGCTAGAGATGTTCATGCAAATGTATAAATCTTCGGTAGCAGATGTGGAAAAATTTTGCGATAGTTTTGATGAAAATGCACCAAAAAAAGATATGGACGATTTAGTTAAACTTTTAAATCTTCTTCATGAAAAACATATCAAACAACTCGAATCTAGCTGGATTGGGTTGGCGGTAATTGAAGCATTCTTCAGTTGGACAGAGCATGTTTTTGTACTGCTTGCTATCATCGAAGGAAAGATTAAAACCGCCCTGGAGGTTTCGAAACTATCGGAAGCGCCCTGGGGTGAAAAGTACAAAACCGTGTTAAATATCAGTGACCAAAAGAGTAAATTATATTTAGATGAGATGTTAATCATACGAAAGCAACTGCGAAACTTTGTGGCCCATGGAGCATTTGGAAAAAAGGGCGAGGCGTTTTTGTTTCACTCTCCAGTTGGCGCCATACCGGTTCGTTTGCCTCGCATCGTTGAACAACAAATTTTCAAGATATCTGGAGAAAATGAATTTATCGAAGAGAAAGCGATAAAACTTATCGAAGAGTTCATTGATTATTTATGGTCAGGTGACCGCGAACCAGCTAAACTTTACATTCAAGATTCGATGCTCCCCTTGGTTCTGCCATGGGTTTCTAAGGGAAGGTACAAGCGTGCAATGGGCTCCATCGAAGAAATGGAGGCGTTTATCATGGGCGTTAATAGGCACCTAGAAATTGTTGAAAATATGGACTGGTGAATTTGATTGTAACGGGTTGCATATCAGGGCAAAGCGTATTTCTTAAGGGTTCCCATGCTGCCCTGGTTTAACGGGGAAATCTCCATACATTTTTCTTCTCCCCCTCCTCCCTTCCCCCTTAGGCAAACTTTCCGGCGGCGGCGGCGTCGAGAATCAGGTGTACTTCGTGGCCGGGCTGGGGATTGGGGTTACGCAGGAACAACTGCGCCGGGTAGAGCTTGGGGTTGTAGGGGCCGGTCATCATGGCTTCCAGCACGGCGGCTTTTTCTGCCCCGTTGGTGATGAACACCACCTTGCGGGCCTGATGAAAGAACGGGGCGGTGCAGGTGAGTCGGGGGGTTCCGTCGGGCTTGGCGGTGGGCACGCACAGCCGAGAGGTTTCATCCAGGCTGGGCATGCCTGGCAGCAGGGTGGCGCAGTGGCCGTCGCCGCCCATGCCCATGAAGGCGGTGTCGATGCTGCCCTGTTTGCGGATGTGATCGGCCAGCAGGTTGTGATAGGCCTCGGCGGCTTGTTCTGGGGGGAGTTCGCCTTGCATGCGGTGATAGTTCGACTTGGCCAGCTTGGGGCCCAGAATGTCTTGCACCATTTTATGGGTGCTTTCGGCGTGGTCGGGCCCGGCGGCCCGTTCGTCTCCAAAAAAGAAATCCACGCGGGCCCAATCCAGGGCTGTGCCACGGCTGAGCACCTGGTAGAGGTTTTTGGCGGCGGCGCCCCCGGCCAGGGCCATGGAAAATCGCCCGCGCTGGGCCATGGCTTCTCCCGCCCAGGCTTCCAGCAGCCCCTTGGCCAGGTAGCCCGCTTCTTGGGGGGTGGGGGCCGTGTGAAATTGTGGGTGAAGGGTGGTCATGGGGCGTCTCCAGAAAGGTGGGGGGTGCTACCCTGCAGCGGGGTTCTTCCTTCCCAGCAAGGGAAGGACAACAGAAGATACTGTAAGTGGGGGATTTTCTCAACGCCTGGGGCAGGGTTACCGGCACCAGTTTTTGGTTTTGGTGCCGCCGTCGTAGGGCACGGCTAGCCCCTGTTGAATCAGGTGGTCAGAAACGTTTTGGCCATCGGCCAGCACCACGGCGTCCAGCCGAAAGTATTTGTCGCGGGAGGGGTTTTGCAGGTCAATCTTCCGGGCCTGGGAGAGCCTGCGTTCCAATTCGGCCTTGGCCTGCTGGGCCAGGGCTTTTTCTTTGGGGCACTTGCCGTGAATTTCGGGGGTGTCTATCCCAGGTGTGCGCACCAGCAGCTCCCGGCTGAACACCGGGGGCAGGGTTCCGGCGGGGTCGTTCAGGTTCACTTTAATGGTGTCGCCGTCCACCACGTGGATCAGTTCCACCCCCTCAAAGGGGTTGGTGCCGCTGGCGGGCGGGTGGGCCACCATGGCGCCCCCGGCGCCGCTGCCTGCCACCAGGGCAGCCAGCATCAGTTTAGAAATTTGGGGCATAGGGTTAAGTTTAACGAAGAAAGTGGTGAGAAATATTGTTGGTGTGCTCGATCATCCAACCCCTTTCCTACGACCGTCTTCGGGCGTGAAGCCTTCCGGCGTACATCAGAATGAATAGGGTGACCAGGAAGAACCCGGTAAGGATGAGAATTTGCGGCCACGCTTCCCATAGGCGCATGTCTCGCAGAATCATGCCCCGCATGGCCTGGTTGGCGTGGGTCATGGGCAGCACCCACGAAATCCCTCGCAGCACGGCGGGGAAAGAGCGGATGTCCCAGATCATGTCCGAGAGAAACACCTGGGGCAGAATGACCAGGGGGATGAACTGCACGGCCTGGAACTCGTTGTGGGCCAGGAACGAGGCCAGCAGGCCCATCATCAGGGCCACCAGCATCATCAGCAGGGCCATGAACAAAATGGCGCCGATTTGCCCCCACGACACGGGGAACGACAACAGGGCCAGCACATACCCCACCACAATCACCGTTTGTAGCACCGAGAAGAAGAAGAACCCCCCGATGTACCCCAGAACCACCTGAGAGAACCCCATGGGGGCCACCATCAGCCGGTCCAGGGTGCCCCGCACGCGTTCTCGCTGAAAGGTAATGGCCGAGATGATGAACGTGAGGAAGAAGATGATGAACGGGGGGATGACCGGCAGGAAGTAATCCACCGAGCGGTAGTCTTCCGACCCGTACACGTAATGTTTTTTCAGTTCCATGGGCTTGATGTTCACTGAATTGGCGCAGAAGGCCGAGCAGGAGGCGTCAATCACCACCCCCATGTCGTTGGCCAGGTCGTCCATGCTTTCGGCAATGCCCCCCAAAATAATGGCGTTCAGGGTGGGCCGTTCTCCCTGCACGTACACATGCAGGTTGCCCCGCCGCCCGGCGAACCGGTCGACAATCAGTTGCTCGTCCATGTACAGCACGCCTTCCGCCTGGCCCTCCCCCAGGGCCTTGTGAATGGCCTGTTCAATGGCGGCCGGGTCGGTCAGGTCGTCGGGGATGTCGAGAGGAACGATCACCAGATCCTCGGTTTCCTCCAGGGAGCGGATGAGGGTGGCGTCGTACATGCGGGCCAGCCCCCGGGTCACCACCCCCAGCCGGGCGGTTTCATCGCCCAGCATGGCATAGTAAATGAGGGTCATGATGGCGATGGGCACCAGCACGAAGAACGCCACGGTGCGGCGGTCCCGCCGCATTTCTTGAATAATCCGCAAGGCCACCCAGCGCGCGATCATGGGGTGCCTCCTTTCCGGCTGGTGGCTTTCACAAAGGCTTCCTCCAGGTCTTGGCTGCCATAGCGGGCCATCAACTCACGGGGGGGGCCTTCTTCCAGCCGCTTGCCCTCCCGCAGAAACACCACCTTGGCGCAGCGCACCGCCTCTGAAATGTGATGGGTCGTGATGAGGATGGAGGAGCCGCGCTGGACCAGTTGGGCCAGCCAGTCCCAAAACTTCAGCCGCAGTTCGGGGTCCACCCCCACCGTGGGTTCGTCTAGAATCAAAAACCGGGGGCGGTGAATGAGGGCGGTGAGCAGCATGGTGCGCCGCACCATGCCCCCCGACAGGGTTTCGACCACGCTGTCTTTGCGGTGGGTCAGTTCCACCAGTTCCAGGTCTTCCTCCATCCGTTGGGAAATCACGGTTTCGGGCACGCCATAAATGCGGCCAAAGAAGCGGACGTTTTCGGCGATGGTCAGCCCTGGATACAGCGCCGCGTCTTGGGGCATGTAGCCCACCTGGCGGCGGATCTCCATGTCGGTGGGGTCCTTAGAGCCCAGCAGGGTGATGGTGCCAGAGGTGGGGGGCAGCAACCCGGTGATGATGCGAATGAGGGTGGACTTTCCCGCGCCGTTTGGCCCCAGCAGCCCAAAGATTTGCCCTTCCGGCACGGCCAGGGTCAGTTCATCCAGGGCCTTCAGCTTTCCAAACTGTTTGGTCACACGGTCAACTTGCAGCATGGGGCCATTTGGGTTGAAGGAAGGATGGCGGAGGAGGTTGGTGTTTCGATGCTGTCACCACAAAGTCTTTGTCTCAGGATTCTATTCTTGCTTATAGCATTTACATGCCTCAAATAAAAGGCGAGGCCGGGGGCTTCGCTCTGCTTGCTTTCGAAAACACAAAACCTGGGTCACGTCTTAAAGCATGAGTCAACGTATGGGCAGCGTTGTCCCGGAAAACAAAAAGGAGGAATAGAAAATTTAGGGAGGGGGGGGATCACAGCAAAGAAAATAATGAGTAGAGAACAAATAACGGGAATGGAAGAAATCTTAAAAGAACGAATCCACTTCTTTTTGCAGCTCTTTGGGGGAGGCCACCTTGGAGAGGATACGATATTTTCCGTCGGGGCGAATCAACAAAAATCCACCCGGCGGGGGGAGTTCTTCGGTGTTGATCTCCGCTACTTCTCCCACGGGGGTCACCACGGTCATGGGCTCTGGCAGGAAATCCTGCACGGAATATCCTTGGGAGGCCAGGGTTTTCAACAGGTCCTGGTAGCCTTCGGGGAACTTCATTTTGGGGGGTGTGCGAACCGTTCCCCCCACCGTTTGCCGGGGAAACAACACCAACCCCCGCCCCTGGGGGCCCAGCAAAGCCGGGTGGTTCAGAGCCACCTGAACAAAGGGATTCAACACCGGGGGCCGGGTGATGGTTTCAACGGGGGCTTCGACCTCTGGGGCGGGCACCCCATGAAATATTTCCCGATGATGATCCGCTGGCGTGCAGCTCACCAAGCCTGCCAGCAACAAGACTCCAGACCTCAGGCCAAGCCGCCAGGGGGCACGCCGAGCCAAACCCAAAGTGTGGCGTGGAGAAGACGCCATGGGTTCCAACGGGCTGGTCATGGGCTCCATCCCGCTTAGGGGCTAAGAGTGGACAAGTTGAACAACGCGTGAAGCAACGCAGCCGGAACAAACCGAGGTTTGTGGAGAAACATGAGGGATAGAACCGTGCCGCCCAGGCCCGACACCAAAATCATATCTCCCCCCTTGGAAAGGTGCAACAGGCCAAATGCCGTATTTACCGACACCATCCACACGGCCCCATTAAGAAGAAAATATGTTGTTTTAGGCAAGGGATGGGTTTTCCCCCGCAATATCCTTAGCCCGTGGTAAAAAAAACCAGCCCGGAAGATCCACTCTTCAGCGGCGCCACCCCCGGCCCGGTGGAGCCATTCTCCTGGGGAGAGGGAGGCAGATTCCCTTAGGGCTTCCAGGGAGGGCAGGGCCGCCAGGGAATCGGCCCAAGAGGCGGGGGGCCAGGCCCTCAGCAGTTCCGACACCCCCAGCACCGGCAGAAACAGGGCCGCCCCCAGGCTTAGGCTGGAAAGCCAAGCTCTCCTGCCCTGGGGGAACATGTCTCGCAGACTGCCGTTGTGAAACATCAGCCCACAAACCCCCAATCCCCCCACCCCGTATAAGCCGGCCAAATGCCAGCCCAGGGGCATGGCCCCCATTGTTTGCTCCCAGGCCGTTAGGCCAGCCAGCCAAACCGCCAAGACGAGCCAGCCAGCCGAAAGGGGAAACAGCCAGGGGTGAATGATGGCATTCGCTTCAAAATACCCGGTTCTGTTCTGTTCCATCGCTCAAATCCAAAAAGGGATGCGTTTGCTTCCCTCCAGTCTATATCTTTCTGAACGGATGAATCGAGCAATGGATTCGAGTCTTGTTCCGCTCCCACTGTATGGCTCGGGTAGGGGCAAGCGGGATGGTGTGTGGTTGGGGTGCCCGCAGGGCGCTGGGGGGCTGTCCTTTGGGCGGGCGAAGCCTTTTTTGTAAGGTATGAAAAAAAACGGCGCCGCCCCCTGAGGAGCAGCGCCGGTCATCCATGGAACAAAATTGGAGAAACGCGAAATTACAGCAGCCGGGTGGCCACATCCACCATCCGGTTGGAGAATCCCCATTCGTTGTCGTACCAAGACAGCACTTTGATCATCTTGCCATCGCCAATCACGGTGGTGCAGTCGGCATCCACAATGGAAGAGTGGGGGTTGCCCCGGAAATCCACCGACACCAGGGGCTCGTGGGTGATGGACAGCACGCCCTTCATCGGGCCGTTGGCGGCTTTTTCAATGGCGGCGTTGATTTCTTCCTTGGTGGTGCTTTTCTCCACGGTGGCGGTCAGGTCCACCACGCTCACGGTGGGGGTTGGAACGCGGATGGAGAAGCCGTCGAGTTTGCCCTTCAACTCGGGCAGAACCAAGCCAATGGCCTTGGCGGCACCCGTGGTGGTGGGGATCATGGACAAAGCGGCGGCACGGGCCCGGCGCAGGTCGCTGTGGGGCATGTCCAGGGTGCGCTGGTCGTTGGTGTAAGAGTGAATGGTGTTCATCAGCCCGTGAACGATTTTGAAGTTTTCGTTCAGCACTTTCACCAGGGGGGCCAAACAGTTGGTGGTGCAAGAGGCGTTGGAGATCATGTGGTGTTTGGCTTTGTCGTACTTGTCAAAGTTCACGCCGTATACCACGGTAATGTCTTCTCCTTTGGCGGGGGCCGAGAAAATCACTTTTTTGGCGCCAGCGGCCAAGTATTTTTCTCCGCCTTCCCGGGTGTTGAACCGGCCGGTGCATTCCAGGGCAATGTCTACGCCCATTTTGCCCCAGTTCAGTTTGGCGGGGTCCAGTTCGCTCGACACCGGGATGCGTTTGCCGTCCACGATCAGGGCGTTGTCTTCATAGCCTACCTCTCCGGCGTATTGGCCGTAGGTGGAATCGTATTTCAGCAGGTGTGCCAGGGTTTTGGCGTCGGTGACGTCGTTGATGGCCACCACTTCAAAGTCTTTGCGTCCTTTGGCCGCGCGGAACACCATCCGCCCGATCCGTCCAAACCCGTTGATACCGATTTTCGCCATGGTATTGAATCCTCTCATAGGTGATACACAAGGCCGCAGGGAGAATCCTCCAGCCGGGTTGCCTCTTTTTTTCCAATCTATGTTTTTCCAATCGATGTCCGGTCCGTCGGGGGAGCCAGGCGAAAGAAAAACAGATGGGTTTTCCCAGGGCAATTCCTGGAAGAATATCACAGGAAAAGTTTGGTGCAAACCCCCCGCCGGGAGAGCCCTGGGCCGGATGAAAATGCGTCAGGGGTGGGAGGGTTCGTTGGGGTTGGTATCTTCAGAAGGGCGCGCGCGCCGCTGCAGCGAGAATTGGCGCACGCCGGTGGTCTCGGTGTCTTCCGAGGTAGAAGACGTGCCGATCACCCGCCAATAGGCTTCCGTGGCGTTGTAGCGGTCCATCAGGGCAGTCAACATGCCGGGCAATTCCCCAGACAGGGGGGTGATTTCCTGCTCCTCCGCCCATTTGTCTCCCTGGGGAAGATCGAAAAACTTTTCGGGATTTTCAAAGTTTGGGTCTACCCCCACCTGAACCTTGAACCGATCGAATTTTCGGCTTTCCCAGCGGAACAGGAACATGCCGGTTTCCTCGAACCGGTCGTTTTCCTCCGGGTACACCAAATTCAGGTAACTGATTCGGATGGCGTTGGGGGACACGAACCGATTATTTTTTTTGGTCAACTCAAGAATTTTATTGCCCGGGTCCGCCACCAACACCACTTTGTAATCTCCCGTCATGGTGTTTTCCGGAACGGTGAACCCCAATTCCAGCTCGATTTTGTCTCCGGGGGCCAGCACAGAGACCTGCCGGTTGGCCAGGGGCAACATTCGGTTGGGCAGCTTCACGTTGAAGATCATGGCCCGCACCTGAATGTTACGGGCCACGTCTCCCCCAATGTTCACCAAGTCCACTCGCAAAACGCCCTTCCCGCCTTTCAGCCAGCCGTTGGCCTTTAAGGAGGACCGGGACCAAGTGAGGTCTGGTTTTTTAAACCGCAAAGAGGAACGGCCCGCCCAGGGCGCGGTTTCGCCCCCCGCTACCAGAAACCATTCCTGCAGTTCGTCTCCGGGAAGATTCAGGGGCTTTTTGGACCCGTGGGCATACAGGTTCAGGTCTACCTGATAGCTCCCCTCAAAGATCAACTCTTGGGTTTTGAAAAAGACCCGCTGGTGTTCATCAGGGGCCAGCCGTACCTCTCGGCTCATCGTTCCTTCCAGGGGTTCCCCCTGGCTAGACAGCCGGAGGACCAGGCGGACGGTTTGAGCGACGCGGGCAGGGTTGTGCAGGTTCACTTGAATGATCTGTGCCGTTCCGGCGGGCAGCCGCGGCTCCCCGATTTCCAAATGCTCCACCGTGACGGGAGGCTGGGCCATGGCCAAGCCCGCTCCCCACGCCAACGCCCAGGCCATCAACCAGGGCAGGGTCCGGCCCTTGGCGTTCCGTAAAAAACTGGCGCGGTTCAGTGGGCGTTGTTGGGGGGTCATGGGGTTCAGGGTAAGGGTTAAGGATGGGAGTTAGGGGTGAGGGGCTTCTTGAACCTGGGCGTTGGCATCGTTGGGATACAGGTACATGACCCCGCCGTCGGTGCCCACCAGCAGGTCCACGTCACCATCGGCATCCACGTCCACCAAGCGGGGCGAGGTGCCCCTGGGGAAGACCAGTTTCTTCAGCAGGGCATCGTTCTTGGCCCAGCCACCGGGCAGTTTTCCCGTCCCGGTTTTTTGATACAAGGTCAGATTGCCCTGGTCCGACCCGATGATCAAATCGGGTTTGCCATCACGGTCCAGGTCTCCCACAAAGGGTGCCGCCCCCAGCCCCACGTCAATCCCCAAGAAGCGCCGGTCGGCCAGGGAGAACTGGGGCTTTTTGCCGGGCCCCAAGTTTTTGTAGAGGATCAGATTGCCGTTGAAGTTCCCCACCAGCAGGTCGGGCAGGTCGTCTCCGTCCATGTCGGCCACGGCGGGCTGGGCGTTGCGCCCCACGAATATCCCTTGGGTCATCTCGGCGTCTAGGGTAAAGGGCGTCTCCGGGGTTTCTGGGGTGTTTCGGTACACATACACATGGCCGTCTTCGGTGCCCACCACCAGGTCCGGCTTACCGTCGGCGTCCATGTCTGCCAGCACCGGGGAGGGGTTCCGGCCTTTGTCGTATCCGGAAAATTTATCACTCGCTTTCACAAAATTGGCCAGTTGGGGGGTTCCTTCGTTGCGGTAAAAGAGCAACTCTCCCTTGGCCGTTCCCACCACCAGGTCCAAGTCGCCATCGCCATCCAAATCGGCCAAAGCCACTACTATCCGCGATCCCCATTCCAACCCGCCGAATTTCTTTTCCACCCGCTCAAACTCCGGGGGCAGGGGGCCGGTGGGGGGGGGTGCCGCAGCGGCCTGGGTTTCGGCGAAAAACAGTTCTTTCTTGTCTTTGTCTTCCGAGGGGGGCAGGGCTTCCCCTGGGGTCACCTCTTCGGATTCGGTTTTGACCACCGGCGCGCCGGCTTTCGGCCGGAGCGTTTGTTTGGCGCTCAAGTTGTATTGCAGGGTGATGTTTCCCGCTTCATCCCCCATCAGCAAATCGGGGCGCCCATCGCCGTTCAAGTCGGCGAAATGGGGGAAGGCATGGCCGTCTACCCACAGGTCTTCCCAGAAGGGCGTTTTTTCCATCCAATCTCGATAACCCGGAACCTTGCTGTCTGGCTTGTTCAGGTTGAGAAATAGCAGCAACTTGCCTTTGGCCGTGCCCATCATCAGGTCTGGGCGTTTGTCTTGGTCCCAAAAGAAAAACACCGGCACCGAATCCTTCCCGCCTTCTGCCCGGGCAAACCGGGTGGTTTTTAGCACATACCGAAATTCTTCTCGGGTGCCCTGGTTTTCGTAATAGACCACCACCCCTTTATGGTTTCCCACGAACAGGTCCAAGTCGCCGTCAGCGTCAATGTCGAGGAAGGCAGGAACGCTGTCGGCCCCCACATCCACCCCCCCCAGGGCCGAGCTTTCGGGGCGCCAGTCGGGCTTTTTGGCGCTGCCTTGGTTTTTAAAGTAAATCAGGCGGCCGTTGTGGTTACCCACCACCAAGTCCAAATCGCCATCGCTGTCCAGGTCAATCAGCATGGGCACGGCGTTGCGGCGGTTGGGGTCTGGCATCAGGTCTTCCTTTGCCAGGTGCCAGGAAGGTTCTTTTTTGTTGCCCGTGTTTTCCAGCCAATACAACACGCCCTTGGCGTCCCCCAAAATCATGTCCAGGTCCCCATCGCTATCCACGTCACCCGTGGCAATGGCCACCCGGCTGATGGGCCCCCCCAGCCGCTTCACCTCCAGGTAATTGTTGTCCATCTGATACAAATCCATGGGGTTTTGGGTCTCTTTGTAGGTGTAGACATACACTTGGTGAGACCCGCTGCCAGAAATCAACTCTGGCCTGCCATCGCCGTTTAAGTCTAAAAACGCTGGCGTGGCATACCCCCCCGCGTCAATGGCTAAAAACTTCCGCTGCACCAGAATCCAATGAGGAGAGGTCCGGTTGCCGTCATTTTTCAAATAGGCGATGGCGCCGTCTTTTTGCCCCACAAACAAATCCAAAAACCCGTTGCCGTTCCAGTCGGCCATGGCGGGGGCGGCGTTGGGCATGGGCCCCAGGTTGGCCACCACCCGGGGCAGAAATTTGCAGGCCTGAGGGGGGGCGGGGTAGTTTTCGGTGCAAAAAGCCCCCCGGCGCAGGTCGCCCTGGTTGATGACCAAGTACACCTGCCCCCGCTGGTTGCCCACCATAAGATCCAGGTCACGGTCGCCGTCCACATCGGCCAGAAAGGGTACCAGGTCCTTGCCCAGTTCTTTTTGAATGATGGGCTTGGGGTCCAATTCAAACGAAGGCAGGAAGCGGTTGCCAATGTTGCGGTACAGCACCAGCGATCCATCGGCTGCCCCCACCACCAGGTCCAGGTCTTTGTCCTGGTCAATATCCGCCAGGAAGGGCGCTGCGTTTTTTCCGCGGGCCATCACCCGCACCACCCGTTGGTCCTCTTCGCCAGTTTTTTGGGTTTCAATGCCCCGCAGGTTTTCTTCGATCAGCAGCCATTTGGGAACCGAGGCCGTGCCGATATTCCGGAAATAACTGATCCGACCATCGGCTTTGCCCAGCAGCAGGTCTGGCCGTCCGTCGCCGTCCAAATCGCCAAAGGTTAAACGCCCCCGAGACGTGGTGCTGGTGTATAACAGGCCGGGCTTTCCCTCCAATCGTCCGTAATAATGTTTTTCCCAGCGGTAAGCTACTTCGATCCGCTCGGGGTTTTTATCCATCTCTTCGTTTTCGTCGGCGGGGGGTGCCGGGTCCGTGGGCTGGCCCATGGTGGTCAGCGGCATGAGGGCCCCCCACGCCAGACAAATCACCAGCACCGCCCGCCAAGGGAAGGAGAACCATGGGCGCCAAAGGTAGAAAGTGCTGGATGGAATCATGGAGGTGAAGAATACGGGTTGGAAAGAGGGAGGATAGGGATCATCCACCTTTTAATACGTTTCCCCCCATGTTACAAAAAATAGAGAAAAAAAGGGGATTTAGGCTTTGGGGTACACCAATTCGTAATAGGTAAACAGGGCCCCACAAAAAAGGTCAAAGGTTTCCGCCGCGGGGTAGCGGGCAATTTCCTCCAGGGTGGCCATCAAGTGGTCCCAACTGGACAAATACCCATAGGCTTCATACACCTTCACTCGGATGCCGTTTTGGTGCAGATGGCGGGCCAAGTCTTCCACCTCTTGCTTGAAAGAGGCCGGGTTTTCCCGCAGCCGCCCCAAAACCGAGGCAAAAAACTGGTTGACCAACGCGGGCAGACGGCGCAAGTTGGCGGCCAACCCTTCTGGCCGCTGCCAGGGGGTGTGGGGCAGCCCCCCCTTGGCCGATGGCGGGGGGAGGGGGTGGCTTAGGCTTCTGCGGCGGTAAGGGGCCGCCACATTTACTGGCCCAACGCCGTATTGGTTTCCCCCCACCAACAGCCGCAGCAGCTTTAGCTGGCGGTCTGGCTCCGCAGGGGAAATCTGGGGGCTTTCTCCCTGGTGGGCTTCGGGGGGGGGTGCCCCTGGGGAAGGCACCGGGGCCAGCGCCCGGCGCAGGTGGGGGTTGCGGGTGTTTCGGTATAACTTGTACACCGCCGCGTAGGGGTCGTAGTCGGCCCCATAGGCTTGCTGGAACTCCCGTTCCAGCACAAACAACCAAGGAAGGTTCCTGTTGTCCTGTTCATTCTCCGCCATCGGCCCCATCCTGGGAATATTTCGGGTATCACAAGAGGTTTCCTCGGGTGTACCAGGAAACCCGTCCGGTCTCAATGGTTTCCGCAAAGGTCCGCCATTCGGTTGGGGTGCTAGGTCTAAAGGGCCCTGGTGGATGAGGCCGGGACCCTGGGCCGGGATATGGGCCGTGCTGCTGGTGGGGGTCCTGATCGCCTCTGCCTCCCAGGCCCAAGCCCGAAAGCAACGCCGCCACCCCGCCCCGCCCCCAACCGAAGCCCGCAAGCCTCCGGCTGTTTCTCCCGCGGGTGGCTGCTCTGCCACCACGGCCCGCCGGGCTTCTCCCTGGCCAGCCCCCCTGGAACCCAACCTGGAAGACGCCCGGGACCATTACTTTGTGGGGCTGTGCCACCACCAAGCCGGGCGGGAAGACCAAGCCCAGGACGCCTTTCGCCAGGGCATGGCCCGGGAGCCCGCCCTGGCGGAATTGTGGAACCTGCGGCTGTTGGAATCGGCGTTGATTCTGGGCGAGGAAGAAGAAGCCCTGACGTTGGCGGCTAGCTTGGCGCCCACCCTCAACCGGCCGGTCCGTCAAAAGCTGCGGGAATTGCTGACGGGGGTGGCCCTTCCTCCGGCTGGCAGCACGGTCCGGGTGTATTCCCCTGAGTTTCAGTTGCGCCTGCTGACCGCCTATGGGGAACACGCTCCGCTGAATGGGTATGACGGCCCCCTGATGGAGCGGCTGAAAACGCTGGCCGGGCAGCTGGGCCAGGCTTCAAGTGCCAGGCTGGCGGCGGTGGCCCTGTGGGCCAACCCCAAGGACCGCCTTTCCGCCCAAACCAGTTGGCGGGAAATCCCTTCCCAAGGGCCAGGAGGCTCTTTGGCGGAGTTGCCCTGGCTGGATCGGGCTCAACGATTGAAGGTGTTGGGGTTGCACAGCCAGAACGTTTCAGAAATTCCGGCGGCTCCGTTGGAGGCCCTGCCAGAGGAGATGACCCGTGAGCTGGGGCGCATCTATATTTCTGCGCTGATGAGCAGCCGCGCCTACTCCCGGGCCGAAGCCGAAGTGGAGCGCTCGACGATTCTGGGCCGGTTTCGGCTGCCCCAGGCCGATGCCACCGGGCTGATGGCCCGGGGATACCTGGCCCACCGGCGCCTGCCCCAGGCCGAGGCGGCCACCCACCGGCTGGAAAAAATGGCTCCTGGCCATCCAGATCTGGCCGACCTGTATGCCTACTTCATGCGGCAGTCCCAGGACCAAGAAAAATACACCACCATGGCCCGCTGGTCCGAGGCCCTGATCGCGGCGTTTCCGGAAGACCCTGATGTGGCCGATGCCTATTGGTACCAAGTGTGGGCCAAATACAAGCAGGAAGATTTTGAGGGAGCGGCGGTGGTGGTGGAGAAAGCCATTCTGGCCACGGGCCAGTTGGGGGCCGAAAACCACTCGCGGCTGTATTACTGGCAGGGCCGGATTCTCAAACACCTGGGGAAGGAAGCCGAAGCGGCCCAGGCCTGGGAGCAGTTGCGCCAGAAATATCCCTCTACCTTTTATGGTCTGTCGGCGGGGGACCAAACCCTCACCCAGCGGTTGACCCCTCCCCCGGCTTCGGCCTGGGGAGATCCTCCTGTGCCTCGGATTCCCTCTCTGTCGGCGGTTTGGCAGGTGCCCTCGCTGCGGCGGGTGTTGTTTTTATACTCGGTGGGAGAAGAAGAACTGGCCGACGCTGAAATGGACCAGGTGATGGGCAAGGTGCTGCCCCAAAGCGTGCTGGATGAAATGTTTTTGGTGTTTGAATACTTGCACAAGCCGTTTTTTCAGCAGCGGATCGTTTCGGCTTATTACACCGGGCGGCTGAAGGGGACGGTGGTGTCCTCGGCGCCGCTGTGGCGGTATGCCTTTCCCAAGGCCCACTGGAGCTTGGTGACCCGTTACTCACGGGGCACCCGGTTGGATCCGTATTTTGTAATGGGCATCATGCGGGAGGAAAGCCACTTTCGTCACCAAGTGGACTCTGTGGTGGGGGCCCAAGGGCTGATGCAGCTGATGCCAGACACCGGCCGCTGGCTGGGCCGCCAAGCCGGGGTACGGGTGACGGCGGTGAACTTGTACGAGCCAGCGGTGAACATTCGGCTGGGGGTGTTTTACCTGAACCGCCTGATGGATGATTTCGACAGCCGCCCCGTGCTGGTGGCCGCTGCCTACAATGGCGGACCTACCTCTGTGCGTAAATGGGTGCGCAAGTTTGGTCATTTGCCGGCCGATGAGTTTATAGAAAGCATTCCTTTCCCCGAGACCCGCCGCTACGTGATGAAAGTGTATTCTTCCTACATCATCTATCGTAAGTTGTATGGGGGAGCGCAACCTGGGGAGTTGACAGACCCAAAGGGGTTTCAATAGGATTCGTTTAAATAGGATTCTTTGAACCGATCCTCCCTCCCCGTGATCTAAAATAGATCTAAGATATGTTTTAAGATACGGGCGGGCCGTGAATCCCGCCCAACTTTACATCTCAACTCTCTGGAATTTCCCATGATTGACGTTCAAGATTTGGTGAAAACCTTTGGCTCTCACCGGGCGGTAGACGGCGTGTCGTTTCAGGTGAACCGGGGGGAGGTGCTGGGCTTTCTGGGGCCAAACGGGGCGGGGAAATCCACCACCATGCGGGTGATTACCGGCTTTCTGCCGCCAGACGGTGGAACCGTGCGGGTGGGCGGCCACGATGTCCGCTCTGACAGCCTGCGGGCCAGGGAGTTGGTGGGCTATTTGCCGGAAAGCTCTCCCACCTATCCAGAAATGACCGTGGAGGAATTTTTGCGGTTCATGGCGGAAGCAAGAGGGTTTCTGGGGGCCGATGTTTCTCGGCGGGTGGACCGGGTGGTGGAGCAAACCTCCCTGGGAGATGTCCGCCGCCAGATCATTGAAACCCTGTCCAAGGGATACCGCCAGCGCACCTGCCTGGCCCAGGCGTTGATTCACGACCCGCCGGTTCTGATTTTAGATGAGCCCACTGACGGCCTGGACCCCAACCAAAAGCACGAAGTGCGGGATTTGATCCGCGCCATGAGCGCGGAGAAGACCATCATTTTGTCTACCCATATTTTGGAAGAGATGGAAGCCGTGTGCACCCGGGCGGTGGTGATTGCCAAGGGCAAAATTCGGCTGGACGGTACTCCGTCTCAACTGGCCGCCCAAAGCCGCTGGCATCAGGCGGTCACCTTCCTGGCCGCCCAAGACGACGGCGGAAAATGGAAAGAACCCCTGCAGGCCCTGAAAGACGTGGACAGCGTGGCCTACCGCCCGGCGGGAGCGGCTGGCCCCGCCGCCTACACGGTGTTTCCGGCCAAGGGCGCGGTGATTCAGCATCAGGTGGGGGAGTTTCTGCGAGAGAAAAAAATCGCCATCGACCAGTTGTTCGTGGAGCGGGGCCGGATGGACGAAGTGTTCCGCGGTGTGACCGTGGAAGATTAGCCTGGCTGAACCCAACTTTTTCAACCCTAGGATGACAACCCAAGGACAACGTGACCACGGAAAATAAGTCTGCCGAAAAAAAACCTAAAAAGTCCGCTGAAAATAAATCTGCGGGAAAAGAATCGGCCTCCCTGCGGGCCACGGTGACCCGCTGGGTGGGAATACTGGAAGACCGCCTCAACCGATCCGAGCAGTACCGCCACCTGATGCCCATTCTCAAGCGGGAACTGTTCAGCTACTTCCGCTCGCCAGTGGCTTACGTGTTTATCGTGGTGTTTTTAATGGCCACCACCGGGGCGGCTTGGTACCTGGGAGACTTCTTCCAATCCAACGAGGCCGGTCTGGAAATCTTCTTCTTCTTCCACCCCTGGCTGTATTTGTTTCTCATCCCCGCGGTGGGAATGCGGTTGTGGAGCGAGGAGCGGCGGGGCGGAACCATTGAGTTGCTGCTTACCCTGCCGGTGAGCCTGCTGACCGCTGTGCTGGCCAAGTTTCTGGCGGCTTGGCTGTTTGTGGGGGTGGCTTTGTTCCTCACCTTTCCCTGGGTCATCACGGTGTATGTGCTGGGCAGCCCCGACCTGGGGGTGATGGTGACGGGGTATCTGGGCAGTTTCTTGATGGCCGGGGCCTATTTGGCCGTGGCCTCCTTCACCTCGGCTCTTACCAAAAATCAGGTCATCAGTTTCATCACCAGTTTCATGGTGTGCTTGCTGCTGGTGCTGCTGGGGTGGGGCGTGCTGGGAGAAACCCTAACGAGTCTGTTCCCGGTGTGGCTGGTGGATTTCATCACCGGCATGGGGTTTACCACCCACTTCGACGGCATTCGCCGGGGATTGGTGGAGTTCTCCGACTTGGTGTATTTCTTCTCCATCATCACGGTTTTGTTGCTGGCCACGGTGATTGTGTTGGAAAACCGCAAAGCGAATTAAAGACAGGGCATCCAAGATTCTTCACGGGGTTGTGCTGGGCCATGGTCCAGCCATGAAACCGAAGCCCGTGTAACCCAAGCCCGAAAAACCCAACCCCACATTGTCACTTGGGAGCGGGGAATGGGAAAAAGGGGAATTGGGAAAAAACATACCTCCAACGAATACCTCCAACGAAAGAGTCATGACCGATACCCCAAACACTCCCAACACGGAACAACCCCCCAAACCGGGGTTCAACGCCCGGCTTCATGCCGCGGTGGACCGGCTGGCCAAAACCCATGCCGCTCGCCCTGCCGCCGGGCTGGCCCTGTTGCTGTTGATTTTGTTGGCGGTGAACGTGGTGGCAGGGTGGATTCCCTTGCGGTTCGACATGACTCAGGGAAACCAGTACAGCCTGTCGGAGGGCAGTGAGGCCATTCTGGAGGGAATGAAGGAACCGGTGACGGTGAAGCTGTTCTACTCGAAAAGTCTGCCCGATGTGCCGGTACCTCTCAAACAGTTTGCCGGGCGGGTAAAGGAACTGCTGAAGCAATACAAATCGGCCTCTGGGGGTAAAATAACGTTGGAGTTTCTGGACCCCAAGCCGGACAGCGAGGAAGAAGAATGGGCCAAACGCTATGGCCTGCAAGGTCGGCGGCTGGCTCAGGGCGATGCGTTCTATCTGGGCGCGGTGTTGTCTTCCGGGGGGCGAGAGTCCGCCATTCCGGCCTTCGACCCCGGCCGTGAACGGTTTTTGGAGTATGACATATCCGACGCCTTGTCTCGGGTGATTCACCCGGCGAAGAAACGAATTGGCGTGTATGGCACCCTGCCGGGCAGCCAGGGAGGCGGGTTCTCGTTCATGGGCGGGGCACCCCAGGAGTGGGTGATTTTTCAAGAGCTCCGGCGGGCCTACCAGGTGGAACAACTGAACGCCCAAATGACGGAAGTACCGGATGGCATGGCCCTGGTGGTGCTGGTGCATCCCAAGGGGCTGCCAGAAAAAGCCCAATACGCCCTGGATCAGTTTGTGCTGCGGGGCGGGCGCGTCATGGTGTTCCTCGACCCCTATGCCCGGGTGGAGGGCGGCAGTGGCATGCCGGGCGGCCCCCAAGACCGCTCCAGCAATCTCCCCACCCTGTTAACGGCCTGGGGGGTGATGGCCCAGACCAACCAAATCGTGGCCGACCGAAACTTGGCCACCCAAGTGCAAACACCCCAGGGGCCCATGCCGTTTCCCCTGTGGATGTCCATTACCGGCGCAACCTTGAACCACGACGCGGTGATTACCGCCAATTTGGAGCAAATGGTGATCATCGAAGGGGCCGCGCTAGAAAAAATTCCCGGGTCCACCACCACGTTTACCCCCTTGCTGTCCACATCGGACCAATCCGGAACTCTGGAAGGATTCATCGCCCAGTTCTCCCCGTCGCCGTTAGATTTGATCCGCTCGGTGCAGTACGACGGCAAAAAGAGGGTGATGGCGGCGTTGGTTACCGGCCGGTTTAGCAGCGCTTTTCCCCAGGGCGCACCCAAAGAGCCCAAGCCCGCCAAACCCGCTAAGCCTGGCAAGCCCGGCGAAACCATCGCGCCACCCAAAGCACAGCCAGCCCACTTGGCCCAGGCCCAGCAAGATTCTGCCGTGCTGGTGGTGGGTGATGCCGACATGCTGGCCGATATGTTTACCATTCAGGCCGTACCCATGCAGGGGGGGCAGACGGTGTACCGGCCCCGCAACGACAACCTGATCTTTTTCTTGAACGCCGTGGAGTACCTGACTGGCAGCCAGGAGTTGATCCAAATTCGCTCACGGGGAATGGCGAGCCATCCCTTCACCACGCTGCAATCCTTCCTGCGCAGGGCCCAGGAACGATATATGGAGGAAGAGCAAAGCCTGCGAACCGAATTGAACGACGTGCAGCGGCGGTTGCAAGAGTTGCAACAGCAAAACCAGGGCAACGCACTCACCCTAACGCCGGAAGTCATGGCCGAAATTCAACGAATTCGGGATAAAGAAGCACAAACCAAACAGGCCCTGCGGGAGGTCCGCAAGGTGCTTCGCCAAGAAATTGAATGGCTGGATAAAGCGTTGCTGGCCTTTAACCTGTTGCTGGTACCCTCGCTGGTGCTTGGGTTTGGCATGTGGGGCTACCGCCGCCGCACCAGGGAGGGGGGCCGATGAATCTGAAAAAACTTTCTTGGGCCGCCCTGGGGTTGGTGGGGCTGGTGGTTGTGATCATGGGCGGCCGACTGGGGCTGGATTGGTGGAACAGCCACAATGCCGGCCACCTGCTGGACCCTGCCGTGGTGGCCAGGGCCGCGCGGGTGGTGTTGTCTGGCCCCCAGGCCGAGGCCGAGTTTCCACCGGGCTTCCCCCAAAGGCCAGGGCCGAAGCCGATCTCTGACCAACCGAAAACGGTGCTGACCACTACCCTGGTAAACAAAGACGGCATGTGGGTGGTGGCCGACAAAAACGGCTTCCCCGCCGACACCCAGGGTTTAACCCGGCTGCTGTTGGAATTGAGCCAAGAGAAAACAGGCGAAGTGGTGGGGGAAGGGCTGGAAACCCTGGCCGATCTTTCTTTGCTGCTGCCAGAAGAAGCCGTGGGGTCCTACACCCCGGCGGAGGTGGGCACCCAGCTGACGGTGCTGGATGCCGCGGGTAATCCGATATATCGGCTGGTGATGGGCCGGGGGCGGGGGGGAGACACCTCGGGAGAAGCGGGCAGCGCTGGGGGAACCTACATTCGATTTGCTGACGAAAAAACCGCCCGGCTGGTGTTTTCTAACCTGCATTTGGAAACCGACCCCAACCGGTGGCTGGCGGCCTCTCCCTGGAGGTTCAATGGTGACCAGGATGTTATCCGGCTGGAGCTGCGCCCGGCGGGGGGCGGAACCCTGGTGTTTACCCGCAAAGATCCCAAGTCTGAATGGAGTTCTCCTCAGGGTACCCCGGCTGGCGCGGTGGTGAGAAACTCCGCGGGGCAAATGGGACAAACGGCCCTGCGGGGCCTGTGGAGCGGCGCTCCGTTGCCCGCCAAAATCAGCCAGATTGAGGTGGAATTGACCGACGGACGGATTTACCGGATGACCCTGGGGGGCAAGGCCGATGCCCAGGGCCGCATGGCCGCCACCCTAGAGGCCGCCCTGGCCGAACGGGTGAAAGACAACAAAGACATGAAGGCCCAGGCCGATGCGTTTAACCGGGGCTTCAAAGGGCGGCTGGTGGCGGTGGATGCCTACACGCAACAAACGTTGTTCCCCCCCAGCAAAGACTTGCTGAAAGCCAAATAGAGACTTTTGAACAACCCAGGGTTTTGCCGTGAAAAGGGGGAATGGGGGGCTTTGCACCCCAATAAAATCATCCCCCTTCCCCCAGGGAAGGGGGCAGGGGGATGGGAAAACATAGGTGATGCAGAGGTCTCAAATAGTTTTGTGTAACGTGATGAAACTGAGGGCTTGCCTGACAGGACGAAGGCGCACCTGTGCGCTTGATCTTTCCCCCCCATATCAGGTAGAAGCAGGGAGAAGATCACGGTGAATGGTTTTCTGGGCTTGTTGGTTGTTTGGGATCGTTTCTTTAGGATGGCGTATATGTATAAATCTTATCGCGTTACCTGGGGGCAGAGATTCGTGCTCTAAACCCAGGGCTGATTTTCCTAAAACCATCGAAATCGTTTTCTCACCATCTCACTCCATTTCCCCATGAGCAAAACACTTCCCGCCGGAGCCTACCGGTTCGACTTTTCGGCCCCCTACACTCACCTCACCATTCCCCGGTCGTTCCTGGTGTTTTCCTCCCTGCCCGAGCGCGTGTGGGCCAAGGTGGTGGTTTTGGCGGGAGACGTGGACGTGGTGTTTCAAAAAGGACAGCGGGTGAAGGTGACCCCCGCCGCGGAAGCCGTCATCGCGCCGGGAGACATGTTTCAACTGGCGGCCACCGGTCGGGCCGCCCAGTTTTACCTGGAGTATTTCCACGAGGCCAAAGCCGCCGACCCGGCAACCATTTTGGCCGGGCTGCGCAGCGCCTGACGGCTTATAGCAGTTCGGCGATTTGCACGGCGTTCAAGGCGGCGCCCTTCAGCAGTTGGTCCGACACCAGCCACAGATCCAGGGTACGGGGCTGCGATTGATCCCGCCGAATGCGCCCCACCAGCACGGGGTCCTTTCCCGATACGTCCACCGGGGTGGCCCAGCGGTTTTTGCCCCGCTCTTCAAAAATTTCCAATCCAGGGGCTTTCTTCAGCACCGCGTAGGCTTCCTCGGGGGAAGGGTCTCCCTCAAATTCGATGTTCAGCGCCTCGGAATGGGCCCGCAACACCGGCACCCTTACGCAGGTGGCGTTCACCCGCAGGCCGGGCTCGTTCATGATCTTGCGGGTTTCCTTCACCATTTTCATTTCCTCCTCGCAATAGCCATCATCCAGCAGGGGGCTGTTGTGGGGGAACAAATTGAAGGCGTATTGCACCGGAAAGATTTCCCGCTGAAAGGGCCGCCCTTCCAGCACCGCCCGGGTTTCCTCCCGCAGTTCTTCCATGGCGGCGGCACCGGCCCCGCTGGCGGCCTGGTAGGTGGTGGCGTTCACCCGCTTCACCCGGAAAGCCTTGTGCAGGGGGAACAAGGGCACCACCATGGCAATGGTGGAGCAATTCGGGTTGGCAATGATGCCTTGGTGGTTTTTGACCTCCTGGGGGTTGATTTCTGGCACCACCAGGGGGACCTTGGGGTCCATGCGGAAGGCGGAGGAGTTGTCGATCATCACCGCCCCGGCGTCTACGGTGGCCTGGGCGAATTCTTTGGAGCGGCTGCCCCCCGCGCTGAACAAGGCGATGTCTACCCCCTTGAACGAATCGGCCTTTAACTCTTCCACCCGCAGGGTTTCTCCCCGAAAGGTCATGGTTTTTCCCACGCTGCGGCTGGAGGCCAGCAGAGTCAGGTTTTTCACCGGAAAGTTCCGGTGTTCCAGCACGTTCAGCATTTCTTGGCCGACAGCCCCGGTGGCTCCGGCGATGGCAACGTTTTTGGGAGAGGTCATGGGATACGAGGTTCGGGTGGAAAACAGGGGATGATCCGCTCATCGATTCCATCATATTTCCCTCCCGGCGCCTTGCCAAGGGGGTAAGCCCCCGATAACGTAATTTCATGACCCGAAACCCTGCCCCCCCACCCCGACCGCCCGAAAGCACCCCCCCCGCAAGCGCGTCCGGCCCGTTTGTTCACACCCCGGTGCTGCTGGACCAGGTATTGTCGCTGGTGCCCCCCGGCGCCCGGCTGGCGGTGGATGCCACCGCTGGCGGGGGGGGCCATGCCCACGGCTTGCTGACCCGCTTTCCAGGGCTTTCTCTGGCGGCCTTTGACCGGGACCCGGAGGCGGTGGAGGCCGCTCGTGCACGGCTGGTGGCGTTTGGGGAGCGGGTACGGGTGAAGCACGGCAGTTTTACCCAATTGGGCCGCCAAGTGGTGGCCGGAACGGTGGATTTTCTGCTGGCGGACCTGGGGGTGTCGTCTCCCCAGGTCGATCAGGGAGAGCGAGGGTTTTCCTTTACCCGCAGCGGCCCCCTGGACATGCGCATGGACCGCCAAACCCCCGGCCCCACCGCCGAGGAACTGGTGAACCAGTGGGACGAAGCCCGGCTGCGGGATGTGTTCTTTACTCTGGGGGAGGAAAAATTCTCGGCCCGGGTGGCTCGGGAGATCATCCGAGAGAGAAGCCGAGGGGCAATCACCACCACCGGCCAGCTGGCAGAGGTGGTGGCCCGGGCCGTGCCCATGGCCACCCGCCGACCGGGAAAACATCCGGCGACCCGGGTGTTTCAGGCCTTGCGTATGGCGGTGAACCACGAATTGGAACAGTTGGAGAGCCTGCTGGATGCCGCCCTGGGGTTGTTGGCCCCGGGGGGGCGGCTGGCGATCATCACCTTTCATTCGCTGGAGGACCGGCTGGTGAAGGACCGCTTTCGGGATTGGGAGCACCCCTGCCAATGCCCCCCCGATATTCCCTACTGCGTGTGCGGGAAGGTTCCCCTGGGGCGGCGACTGACCAAAAAGCCGCTGACGCCAGAGGAGGAAGAGCAGGCCCAAAACCCCAGGGCTCGCAGCGCCAAACTGCGGGCGTTTGAGAAAACCACGGGACATTCCTCCTCCCAGGAATCCCCCCGCGGCCAGGGTGATTTGCCATGAAAGACCAAAAAATTCATCGCGGCCCGCCCCCACCCCGGCCCACCCAGAGCTTGGTGGTGCTGGTGGCGGTGTTTCTGGGGGTGTTGAGCGCCCTGGGGGCCGTGTTGTTTGTGTGGGAACGGTTTGAATACTTGCAACTGGGCTACGAGGTTTCAGCCCTACGCCAGCAAGAGCGGCGGATGCTGGAGGACCTGCTGCCCCTGGAGGTGGAGGCCCAGTATTTGTCTCGCCCAGAACGCGTTGAGTCCTTGGCCCGGGAACGCTATGGCATGGGGCTGCCCGCCCCCGGTCAGGTAAAGGTGTGGAAGCAGGTTCCCCTGGAGTCGGCCCCCCCGGAACTGCGCTCCCAGCAGCAGGGGGCCCAGCCATGAAAGACCTGAAGAACCTGCTCACCCCAGACTCCGGGCCAGCCGGGGGGAATCCCCCGCTCTCTCCCCCTGGCCAAGTCAACCCCCGCATTCGGCTGGTGGTGACCCTGCTGGCCCTGGCCGGGCTGGTGATGGCCCTCCGGGCCTTTCATCTGATGGTGATTCAGCAGGGCCGGTTGTCGGGTTTGGCCCGCCAACAATACCAACGGGCCATGCAACTGGAGGGGCGCAGGGGCCCCATTCAGGACCGGGAGGGAGGAGCCCTGGCGGTTTCTTTGGCCAGCGAATCCATTTTCATCAATCCCGCGCAGCTGACCGACACCGCGGGTGCGGCCTGGGCCCTGGCCCGGATACTGGGAATGGACCCCCGCCATTTAACCAACGAGCTCAGCCGGGATCGGGCGTTTGTGTGGGTGAAACGCCAAGCGGGGCCGGAGGAAGTTCGGCGGGTCAAAGCCTTGAATTTGGCGGGGGTGGGTTTTCTCACCGAATACCGGCGGGTGTACCCCCGGCGAGAACTGGCTGGGGCCGTGGTGGGGTTCACGGGGGTGGACCACAACGGGCTGGCGGGGGTGGAGTACGCCTTTGATTCGGTGCTGCGGGGCACCCGGGTGGAGCGGCTGGTGGACCGCGATGCCCTGGGCCGCACCGTGGTGGCGGCCGGGGGCGGCGAACCCGACTCGGGGGGCAGCGTGCGGCTGACCCTGCATCCGGCCATTCAGTGGATTGCCGAACAGGAGTTGAACAAGGCCGTGGCCCAGCACGGGGCCCTGGGGGGGGTGGCGGTGGTGATGGATGTGTCCACGGGCGAAATCCTGGCCTTGGCCAACGCCCCAGGCTTCGACGCCAATCGTTTTCAAGAGTACTCCCCCGCCCACCTGGGGAACCGCGCCGTGACCGACGGCTACGAGCCCGGCTCTACCTTTAAGATCATCACCCTGGCCGCGGCCCTGGAAGAAGAGGCGGTGACGCCAGATTTGAAATTGTTTTGCGAAAACGGCACCTTTCCGGTGGCCGACAGTGTGATCCACGATACGTCAGCCCATGGCTGGCTGGGGCTGGAGGACATGCTGGCGGTGTCTTCCAACATTTGCATGGCCAAGGTGGGGATGATGATTCCCAAGCCGGCGTTTCACGATTACATGGAGGCCTTTGGGTTTGGCCAGCGGGCGGGGCTGTTTGTGGGACAAGACGGCCGGGTGTGGTCGGCAGAGGCCACGGGAGACCTGCCGCCGCCCGAGAAGTGGACCCAGGTAGACTGGGCGGCGCTGTCGTTTGGCCATGGGCTGCTGGTGTCGCCGGTGCAAATGACCGCCGCGGTGAACACGGTGGCCGCCGGGGGAGAATGGGTGCGGCCCCGGCTGGTGGCTGAACTGCGCAACCGCCGGGGAGAAGAAATTTCCTTTGGCCAGGTCACCCGCCGCCGGGTGATTTCTCGCCAAACGGCGGCCTGGGTGGGGCACGCCATGACGGTGGTGGTGGAGCGGGGCACCGGCACCCAGGCCCAGGTGTACGGCTACCCCGTGGCGGGGAAAACCGGCACCACGGAAAAATTTGAATTCGAGGCCAAGGGATATTCCAAAACCCGGCAGATTGCTTCGTTCGCGGGGTTCCTGCCGGCCGACCACCCTCGCATCACCATCTTGGTGGTGGTGGAAGAACCCCAGGAGGGACGCTCCGGGGGCGCGGCGGCGGCTCCGGTATTCCGGGAGATCGCCCGCCGAACTCTGCCGCTGTTGGGGGTACCCCCCGTTGGAGCCCGGATGGCGGGCGGAAGGCCCTAAGGCTTACAGCAGCCCGGCGGTTTCTTCCAGCCCCAGCATCAAGTTCATGTTCTGCACCGCCTGCCCCGAAGCCCCCTTCAGCAAGTTGTCAATAGCCGTCAGCACCACCCAGTTTTTCCCCGTGGGATCTCCATGCAGGCTGATCACGCAGCGATTGGTGTGCTGGGCCATGCGCAACTCGGCGCCGTCTCCCTCTGGCAGCAACCGCACAAAGGGCTCTTTCTGGGCAAATGCCTGGTAGCGGGCGCGCAGTTCTTCTTTTGAGACCGCCCTTTGAAACCGCAGGTATATCGTACTTAGAATTCCCCGAAACACCGGCAGCAGGTGGGGGGTGAAAATCACATCCCCCTGCTTTCCGGCCTGGTAGGGGGTCAGGTCGGAGAAATACTGGGCGATTTCGGGCAGGTGCTGGTGGGAAAACACCTTGTAGGCTTTGAAGTTCTCGTACACGGTGTGGAAACTGGTGGAGTCGTCCTCCACCCGCCCTCCCGCGCCAGACACCCCGGATTTGGCGTCGATGATGGGCGGGGAGGCGAGGTCACGGGCCAGTTCCCCCAGGGGCAGCAGCCCCAGCAGGGCGCCGGTGGGGTAACAGCCTGGGTTGGCCACCAACCTGGCCTGGGCCAGCTGGGCGCGGAAGGCCTCTGGCAGGCCAAACACCGCCTGGGCCATCAAAGCCGGGGGCGGGTGGGGCAGCTTGTAAAACGCTTTGAACACCTCTGGGTCCCGCAGGCGGAACACCCCCGACAAATCAATCACCCGCAGCCCTTGTTCCATCAACCGGGGGGCGGCCTCTAGGCTGGCTTGGTTGGGCACCGCCAGAAACACCACCTGGCAGCCGCTCAAGGGGGCATCGTGCCGCTGAAAGGTTAGGGAACAGCCCTCCAGTTCGGGGAATACATCCGCCACCGGCTGCCCGGCGTATTTGCCAGAGGTCACGGTGGTTAGGGCCACTCCGGGGTGCCGGGTGAGCATGCGAATCAGTTCGAGGCCGGACAATCCCGCCGCCCCGATCACGGCGACCTGAGTCATGGGTTTTTCCTGGTGAGGGTGGAGGGTTTTTGTTCTGTTCTGCCTTGGAATCCCAGGGTATCCGGTTTTTTTGGAAAATAAACCTGGCTTCAATGAATCGCCATGGAGCCTCTGGCGCGGGATGAACGTTATAACTGTGTGGGGGAACGAGGAGGGGAAAAGGATTGGTGAGATTTCGTTAACCCCAGGCATCCGGGAGGAACCCATGGCCCATCCCACACCCCCTCCAGGCAACGGTCATCCCGCGCAGCTCCTGACCCTGGCCACCCTGGCGGGGGGGAAAAAAAATATTCCATCACCCGGTGCGTTCACCCCGGAAACCGGTTGGCTGCAAGGGGCCCTGGAATCCCTGGAGCGCCAGACCCGGATGGGGTCGTTTCTGTGGCATATCCCCACCAACATGGTGGACTTAACCCCCCAATCTTTACGGTTGTTTGGCCTGCCCCCCCAATACCGCCAAGTACCGTTTTCTCAATACCTTTCGCAGGTGTACTTGCCGGACCAGGCCCGGGTGCTCGACACCATCCATCAAGTGATTGCCTCCAAGGTTCCCCTTAAGTTGGTGCACCGGATTGTGATGCCGGGGGGGGCGATTAAAACCATCCTGCTGCGGGGAGAGGTGGCCCTGGACCACCAGGGGAAAACCCTGGGCCTGTCCGGCATCATCCAAGACGCCGAGGAATGGCTCCGCACCGAAGGAAAACTGAAACTTTGGGAGAAAGCTTTTCAATCTTGCAAAGAAGGCATTCTGGTGACGGATGCCCGGTCGATTATATTGGACGTGAACACGGCGTTTCTGTGGATTACCGGCTATACCCGGGAGGAAGCCCTGGGAAAAAATCCTTCTTTCATGAAGTCTGGCCTGCACGACAAAGACTTTTACCGCCGCATGTGGCAGTCCATTCAAACCCACGACGGCTGGAGCGGAGAAATTTGGGACCGCAAAAAAAACGGCGAGGTGTTTCCCAAGTGGATCAACATCCAGGCCATCCGAGACATTACCGGAGAGGTGTCGAATTACATCGCGGTGTTTTCCGATTTATCGAAGGCCCGGGAGGCCGAGAAACAACTGATGTTCCTGTCTCAGTTCGACCAGCTGACCAAACTGCCCAATCGGGCGCTGTTCATGGAACGGTTGCGCGACGCCATCCGCCGGGTGGGCGACAGCCAAAAAATGGCCGCGGTGCTGGCAGTGGATTTGGACGACTTCAAGGAAGTGACCGAAGTGATGGGCCACGACACCGGCGACGCGGTGCTGATGGAGGCCGCGAAGCGCGTTCAAGCCGTGGTGGGCGACAAGGGCTTGGTCAGCCGGCCGGGGGGCGATGAATTTTTGGTTCTGCTGGAGGATGGCGTCACGGTGGATTCTGCCACGGGATTGGCCCAGAAGGTGATCGGCGAGTTGTCGCGGCCGGTGTTTTTAGGGGGGCGGGATATTCAAATGGGGGCTTCGGCGGGAATTGGCATGTTTCCGTTTGACGGTGAGGATGAGTCGTCGCTGTTAAGCCATGCCGACGCGGCCTTGGCCCAGGCCAAGCGGGAAGGGGGCGGGGTGTTTCGCCTGTACGCCCCAGAATTGATGAACCGGGTTACCCAGCGAAAAGAACAGGTGGCCTTGCTGCGCCGGGCCCTGGCCAACCAAGAGTTTGAACTGCATTACCAGCCCAAGCTCGATTTAAAATCCAAGGGGATTACCGGCATGGAGGTGCTGGTGCGCTGGAACAACCCGGAGTTTGGTTTGATTGGCCCCGATCAATTTATTCCGCTGGCGGAGGAAACCGGCCTGATTATGCCCCTGGGAGAGTGGATTCTTTCCACCGCCTGCGCTCAGGTGGAATCTTGGCGCCAGGGGGGGATGGGTTCCCTGCGGGTCGCGGTGAATATGTCGAGCCGCCAGTTTGAAACCCTGGACCCCACCGACATCGTTCGCCGGGTGCTGCGAGAAACCGCCCTGCCGCCCGAGGCGTTGGAACTGGAACTGACCGAAAGCGTGGTGATGAGCAACGCCAAGCGCAACGTGGCCACCATGAACGGCTTTCGCCGGATGGGAATTCATTTGTCGATGGATGACTTTGGGACGGGATATTCGTCTCTTAGTTACTTGAAAAAATTCCCGCTGAATTCGTTGAAAATTGACAAGTCCTTTGTCACGGACATTGACTCGAACCCGGATGACCTGGCCATTGCCGAAACCATTATCGCCATTGGTCACACCTTGAACCTGAAGGTGGTGGCCGAGGGGGTGGAAAAACAGGAGCAGTTGGAACTGCTGGAAAGCAAGGGCTGTGATTCGGTGCAGGGGTATTTGGTAAGCCACCCCCTGCCCCCAGAGCGGTTTGAGACGTGGATGGCCGACATGAACGGAAAGGGCTGGCGGGTGAAATAGGGGGGCTGCCAAAGCGTGGGTTAAAACTTGCCGAACAGGGTTTCTAATTTTTTGCGGGCGGCGTCTTGGGCGGGTTGATCTCCTGGCTTTCCTGGGTTGGTCAGCAGGCGGAAATCATCACAAAAGTTGGCCTGTTCTTTTTCCTTCACGGGTTCAATGGAGGGCTCGCGGCAGCTGTTGGCCGCTTTGGGGTCGTACCACTGGCACTGGCGGCAGGAATGCAGGTCCGCCAGGCATGCCGGGCAGCTTTCCCGGCGGCCCAAAGGCAGCGGTGGGGTTAGGGCTTTTCCGCACTTCCAGCAGTGAATGTCCGCGCTCATGGTGATTTCCCTTTGCAGCCGAAAAGTCTCCCTAGCCCCTGCCTAACGTGTTTTTCCTAATCCATGTTTTCCATGGGGGGCGTTCCTCCCTTTTTCTCAATATCACCAATCTTCTCAATTACCCCAACCCCCGTAAAAAAACTTGATGTTGCCAAGGTTTCAATCCGTGTGGGGTACAGTTTCTCATCCAACCCTCACAGAATATCTCCCCAACATCCAGGTGACAGGGCTTTCCGCTCCTCCCCAAAACTCTAGTTCTCCATCTGCCCGGTTTGCTCGCCCAATTGCCGCAGAGAGCGAAACGTATAGAGCCCAGTTCCATGGCCGTCGCTCCAGTGCAGCCGCAGGGCATAGTTCCCCACGTAGTCGGCCCGTTTCAAGTGAATGTCTGGGGGAATGGTGGCGGGGTCCAGGGTTTTCTGGCCGCTCAATTCATCCACGCAGGCGGCGCAGGGGCAGGCATCCCGCAGGGGCAGGTAAGGAATGCGGTGGGTCACCCCGTCTTTCCATTGAATCACCAGCCGGTCATCAAATCGAATGTCGGCTGGTTTGTGGCGTTTGGTGTTTTCCATCACGGTTGTTCTTCCGTTAAGGTGTTGGACTGGGGCTTTTGGTCTCCATTGGTTAAAATTCGGAACACCGCCATACCAGTGGCCAGCAGTTGGTTTTCCATGTCGAGAAATTCCATGCGGCAGGTGGCCAGAGACTTCCCCCGGCGCAGCACCTCCGCGCGGCACACAAAGCGTTCTCCCCGGCCCATCCGCAAAAAGTCGGCCCGCATGTCTACGGTGGTCAGGTCCTTCATGTGGCGGAAGGATTCCATGGAAGACACCACCGCCGCCCCGGCGGCCACGTCCATCATGGTCATGATGACCCCCCCGTGCACGGCCCCCAAAAAGAAATTGCCCATCAGGTCCGGGCGGTTTTCCACCCCCAACTCCACCCGCCCGTGTTCCACCTTCAGCACCTTCACCCCCACCAACCGATTAAAGGGAATCATTTCCTCCAAAATGTTCCGGGCCAAAGCCTCTTCCCGGTTGGGCTGAACTTCCGTCGGGCTTCCCATGCACAGACTCTCTCAAAGGGATGAAAGGGCAGGATCCTGGTCAGGGTGTTTTGCCCGCCAGGGTTTGCCGCATGAAGGCTTCTACGGCATCTGCGTTGGCCGGCATCACATGCTTGCGGGCGGGCAGGTGGTCTAACTGAGCAATGGCCGGCGGCACGGGGGGCGGAAAGCCCACCGCCCGCTGAATGGCTTCGCCAAACTTGGCTGGATGGGCCGTGGCCATGCACATCACCGGCGCTTCCCCAGTTTGGCTTAAATGGTCCAAGGCCGCCCGGAACCCCACGGCGGTGTGAGGGTCCAGCAAGTAACCGTGATCCCGATGAACCTCTCGGATGGTTTCCAGAATGGCCTCATCCTCCACCGAAGAAGACGAAAATTCTCCCCGCATTTTATCCAAGGCCTCAGGGGGCAGGGTAAGCCGACCGGTGCGGTCGAAGTCCTCCAGCCAGCGGCGCAGCAGGGCGCTGTCTCGCCCGGCCAGTTCAAACAAATAGCGCTCAAAATTGCTGGCCACTTGAATATCCATGGAGGGGCTGATGGTGTGAACCGTGGACAGTTTGCGGTATTCGCCCTGGGTTAAAAAACTGTGCAGGTTGTTGTTGGCGTTTACCGCCAGCAGCAACCGGCCCACGGGCAAGCCCATGGCCCTTGCCATGTGACCCGCCAAAATATGGCCAAAGTTTCCGGTGGGAACGGAAAACCAAGCGGGGTCCCCCATCTTCATGCCGGGGTGCATGGCCAACATGCGGAAGTAGCCATGGAAGAAGTACACCGTCTGCACCATCACCCGCACCCAGTTGATGGAATTCACCGCTCCCAGCTGGGCTTCTTCGCGGAAGGCGGGGCGGCTGAACAGGGTTTTCACGATGGCCTGGGCGTCATCGAAGGAACCTTCCAGGGCCAGGTTGTGAACGTTGGGGTCGGTGACGGTGGTCATCTGTCGTTCCTGCACAGGGGTCACCCGCCCGTTGGGGTGCAGAATGAACACCTCAATTCGTTCTTTTCCCCGCAGGGCGTGGATGGCCGCGCTGCCGGTGTCTCCCGAGGTTGCCCCCAGCACGGTTAAGTGCCCGCCGGTTTCTTTCAGCAGGTATTCAAACAGGTTCCCCAGAAACTGCAGGGCCAAGTCTTTGAAGGCCAGGGTGGGTCCATAAAACTGCTCGGCCACGTACACCGGGCCCACCCGGCGCACAGGCAAAATGGCCGGGTCGGTGAACTTCAAATAACTTTTGTCCACCAACTCGCGCAACACATGGGGGGGAATTTCATCCCCCGTAAACAAGGAGAGAATCTCTTTGCATAGTTCTGTGTAGGGCAGGGCGGCCCAGGCCGACAGGCGGTGCTCTACCCGGGGCAGGTGTTCTGGGATGAACAAGCCACCATCTTCGGCCAGACCGGCCAGCACGGTGGAGCGGAATCCGCGGGCAGGGCTTTGGCCCCGCGTGCTCATGTAATTCATCGTTGGAAATGGGCTCCAGTGATATAGGCTTTAGGGTGAAGGGCACAAGCACCCATCATACCGGCGGTGGTCTGCCAAAGCCAACCACCCCTTTGGTGACAAGGTCACAAATAAGACGCTCAAATGGTTGTTTAGGAATGATTATTGTAAAAAGCATTGTAATCATGCTATTTTAGATCGTATTTGTTTATTTCATTGACATTTCAGCCGATTGTAGTAAAACTGAGCAAAGAAGGTTGTTCTTTAAGCATTCAAGTTTCTATTTTTCAACCATTCAAGGACGAGGGCCCCATGATGATGGAACCGGCAGAAATCAATCAAATGATTGAAACCTTCCCTACCCGCTGCCGGGCAGCCGGGCTGAAGGTAACGCCACAACGGGTGGCCGCGTTTTCCATGCTGGCTCATTCCGATGCCCATCCCACGGCGGAAGACGTATACATGGCTATTCGCCACCAAATTCCCGCGGTATCTTTGGGAACGGTTTACAAAATTTTGGACACCCTGCACCAGCGGGGTTTCTTGCGCAAGGTGGCCACCCAGGGCCAAACCGCCCGCTACGATGCCCGCCTGACCCCCCACCAACACGGTGTTTGCACCGAGTGCGGCACCCTGGTGGACCTGCCCGCTGAAACCATGCCCGCGGCCTTATGGGACATCCCCAAAAGCGCGGGGTTCCATGCCGAAGCCTGCGAAGTGTTGTTTCAAGGCACCTGCGCTCATTGTGCCGACGCCAAAGCCAGCAGGGCTTCGTAGCCAGCGGCGGGTGGTTGGCTTATCCAAAAATAAAATCTTCCGTAAAAATTTCGATAAAATTTGCTGTAAAATGATGGACAGTAAAAATAAATCAAACAAAACGGCCCGTGGGGAATCCCGCGGGCCGTTTTTTTGTTTTTTGTGTATCTGGATGGGGTGATCTCCCTAAGGTTTTTTAGTGTTTGTCACGTTGTGTTGCTTTTTTAAGGGCTGGCTGGCTTAAAATCTGGTAATTGTTCTCCATGGACCTGTTCGATCACGCCCGAGAAAAACGATTGGAACAAGCGGGGCCCCTGGCCGCCCGGATGCGCCCCCGCACCCTGGAAGAATACTGCGGTCAGCGGCATATTTTGGGGCCGGGGCGCCTACTGCGCCGGGCCATTCAGGCCGACCAGTTGTCTAGCCTGGTATTTTATGGCCCCCCTGGGGTGGGTAAAACCACCCTGGCTCGCATTATCGCGGGCACCACCAAGGCTCACTTCGCGGCGTTGAACGCGGTGCTGGCTGGCGTGGCCGACATCCGCCGAGAGGTGGAAGGGGCCAGGGAGCGGCTGGGATCCCACGGCCAGCGCACCATATTGTTTGTGGATGAAGTTCACCGGTTCAATAAAGCCCAGCAAGATGCCCTGCTGCCCCATGTGGAAAGCGGCATGGTCATCTTCATTGGGGCCACCACCGAGAACCCCTACTTCGAGGTGAACAAGACCATCCTCAGCCGCTCCCGGGTGTTTCAGCTGCGCCCCCTGGAGGACGCTGACCTGGAAGAATTGATGGCACGGGCCCTGATGGACCCAGAACGGGGATACGGCCGCCTGCGGGTGCGGGCCGACCCCGAGGCCATGAAACACTTGGCCAAGGTGGCCAACGGAGATGCCCGGGCCGCCCTGAACGCCCTGGAACTGGCGGTGGAAACCACGGCCCCAGGGCCTGATGATGTCCGTCAGATCACCCTGGAGGTGGCGGAGGAGTCTATTCAGGCCCGCAGCGTGTTGTATGACAAAGACGGCGACGCCCACTTTGACACCATTTCCGCTTTCATCAAATCGTTGCGGGGGTCGGACCCCGACGCGGCGTTGTATTGGATGGCCCGCATGATTCACGCTGGAGAGGACCCCCGGTTTCTGTTCCGCCGAATGGTGGTGTTCGCCTCGGAGGACGTGGGGCTGGCCGACCCCTCGGCGTTGGGAGCGGTGGTGGCGGCTTCGCAGGCCTATGACTACGTGGGGATGCCCGAGGGGAGATATCACTTGTCTCAGGCCTGCTTGGTGCTGGCCCTGGCCCCCAAAAGCAATTCCACCATGGGGTTCTTTGATGCCCTGGCGGCGGTGGCCCAAGAACGGCACGGCGATGTGCCCGCCCACCTGAAAGATGCCAGCCGAGACGCCGAAGGATTCGGCCACGGCAAGGGCTATCAATATCCCCATGCTTACCGCGACCATTGGGTGGCTCAGCAATATTTGCCCGACAACCTGAAGGGGAGGGTGTTTTATCAGCCGGGGGAATTGGGACACGAGGGCGCCCTGCGAGAGCAAATCACCCGCCTGCGAGAGGCCCAGCTGGCTGCCTGGGAGGAAGGGTTTGACCAACAATGGGGAGATGGGTTTGGCGGAGAGAGTTCTCCGGCAGAGTTGGCGGGTACGCACCGCAGAGAAACTGAATTCCGGCGGAGGGGAGAAACCGCTCTGGGCGCTCACCTGGGGGCGGTGCGGGATCGTCTGTTTGAATGGGCCCGGGTGGAGCGCCACCATTTGCTGCTGGACCTGGCGGCTGGTTCGGGACTGTTGGTGTGGGAGGCCCAGCGCCGGGCGGCGGAGGGAGGCGTTTGGTGCCGGGTGGAATCGGAGCGGGAAGCCCGCTTGTTGGCGGAACAGGCCGCCCGGTTGGATGATCTTTCCCGCCCGGTGGTGCTCACGGGACCGCTGCAGCGGTTGCCTGAAATGATCGCGGCCCATCGTTCCGCCACCGGGTTGGGGCCCAACGAAACCCTGGGCTTTGACCGGATTCTGGGGAGGGGGGTGCTGGGGCGGGAAGACAAACCCCAGCGGCTGGCCGAATGGGCCGAATTGCTGGCGCCCGGTGGCTGGCTGGTGCTGGCGGAACCCATTCCCCGGCTGGGGCAGCCCCCCCTGGCAGGGTTGGACCCCACGGGGTTAGAGACCACCGCCCACCAAGCCCTGCTTCGGGCCGAACAAGAAGCTTGGAACAACCCCCAAGACCCCCGGGTGAATTGGGATGACGAGGACTTGGCTCGCTGGCTGGAAGCCGCCGGGCTGGTGGTAACTGATCGAGAGAGAAAGACCCACCGTGTAGGTTTACCGGTGGACGGTCCCCTGTTAGAACGCTGGTTTGGACCGGGGGGCGATACTCTTGGCACAAGGCTGGGGGAGCACAAGGAAGCCGTAAAGAGATGGCTGGAAACGCATTGGAAGGGGAAAGCGATTCCTCGCAGCCTAGTAACAGCCTTTCTGGTGGCGGTGAAAAAATAGAATGATGTTTGGTGGTTTCTTTTGGATCCAACAGCACCCCTCCCCTGCCCCCTGACGGGGGCATCCCCTCCCCTTCGTGGAGGGGAAATAAATCGAAGCCTATGGTTGATGTGATTGCTTCCTTCAGGCTTCATCAACTGAACGGATTTTATCTTCACTCCTTGGCTTAGCCGTAATTGTCCCTCCACGATGGGGAGGGACGGGGGGCGCAGCCGCCAGGGAGGGGTGATGTTAGGGTGCCCGCACGGCTGGGGGGAGGTGTTGTTGAAGCGGGAAGCAACCACCCAACCCACCGGATGCGAACCCTGGTGATGCAGGGCGAAGCAAGGGAATCGCAGATTTAGAACGGGAGATTTCATGTGACACTCTCCAGGGTTTCGGGTAGGATAAACCACCTGGTTCAACAGGGGAGTTGCTAGGCGTTTTATTCCATACTTTCCACACAATCCAAACATTCCAAACAAGCCGCCATGGGGTTCTTTCTCGGGAAAAACCGTTTTCGGTTACTGGCCGCCCTGGGGGGCGTCACCTTGGCCATGGGCCATCTGATGTTCCTTCCCTTTGAGTTTTCCATGCATGCCCTGGGTACCTGGGGCTTGGTCATGGGCACGGGGGCGGCCATGGGGGCGCTCTTGGTGTGGGCGGGAATTCGCTGGGGGGCCGCCTCCGCCGAAAACAAAGCCCTGGGCAATCTCACCTTTCACCAAACCCTGCTCGACGCCTCCATTGAAGGCATTGTGGTGTATCAGGGCACCAGATATGTGTATGCCAACAAAATGGCTGTTCAAATGTTTGGATACAAATCTCCCCTGGATATTCTTAAGCTTTCCGCCATCACCGACCTGGTGGCCCCGGTGGACCGGGCCTTGATTCTGGAGCGGGCCATGGCCCGCCAGCGGGGTGAAAAAGTCCCGGATCGTTATGACATTCGGGCATTGACCGCGGACGGCAAGGTGTTTTGGCTAGATGCCAAATTCAGCCTAACCCTGTGGGATGGCCAGCCGGCCGTTCAGATCACCGCGGTGGACATTACCAAATATAAACAAGCCGAAGCAGCGCGGGTCTCCAGCGAATCTCAGTTCCATCGAGTGCTGGAGGAATCAGCCATTCCCACCTTGATCCACCGGGATTTCAAACCGTTGTTTGTCAATCAGGCGGCCTGCGATTTGATGGGGGTGGCAACCCCCCAAGACGTATATGCTCTGCCCACTGTGGGGGCACTGGTGGCCCCGGAGTACCGGGAATCGGTGCTGACGGAACACCGGAAGCGCATGGCGGGGATGGTGAAAACCGCGATCTCTGAATTTCAGGCGATAAGTTTTTCTGGCAAGTCACTGTGGCTTTCTGGAACGGCCAGCGTGGTGACCTGGCAGGGGGAGCCTGCCAGCATGGTATTTTTGGTGGACGTGACCCAGCGCAAAGAAGCGGAAGAGGCCCTGCAAGCCAGCGAAGCCCAGTTCCAGCGGATTATCAACGAAGCCTCCACCGGAATTTTGATTCATCAGAACTTCAAGCCGATGTTTGTGAACGAAGCCATCTGCCGGATGGTTGGGTTAGAAACCACGGAAGAGGCCTATGCTCAATCCAGTCTGGTGGAGTTTATCGCCCCAGAATATCGGGCCATGGTGGCCGACTACCACCAGGCACGCTTGCAGGGGCTGTCTGTTCCAGGGACCTATGAATTCAAAGCCATCTCCAAATCTGGCCGGACCATGTGGATTTCGACCACTTCCTCGCTGGTGAATTGGAAAGGCAAGCATGGGGTGTTGTCTACCCTGGTGGATATTACCCAGCGCAAAGAGGCCGAAGAATCGCTGAAAGCCAGCGAGGCTCAGTTCCGAAAAATCATGGAAGACGCCCAAGTAGGGATCGTTATCCATCGGAGGCTAAAACCCTTGTATGCGAACAAGGCCTTCTGTCGGATGCTGGAGTATGACTCTCCAGAGGAGGTGCTGGCGCTCTCTTCCCTTGCGGTGTTCATGCCGCCCCACGAACAAAAACGGATGTTGGGTTATGGAGAAGCCCGGCTGCGTGGAGAAGAAACCCCCAGCCAGTATTCATTCGAGGCCATCACTCGGAAGGGGAAGCATATTGTGATCAGCGCGGCGGGATCTCTGGTGATGTGGGAGGGAGAGCCTGCCCAGTTTGGCAGTTTGGTAGACATTACGGAAATGCAACACATGGAAGCCGTGATGAAACAGCAGCAAGAACAATTCAGCCGCATGGTGGCCAACGTGCCGGGGTGGCTGTATCGGTTTCGCTTCCGTGCCGATGGCACCACCTCGCTGGAGTACATCACCGGGCGCCAGTTGCAAACCATGTCTCCCCATTCTCCCAAAGAGATGGAGCAAAATGGTTTCCTGCTGTTTTCCATGATTCACGCCGAGGACTTCCCCACCCTGGAGGCGATCTTCTCCTCGAAAACCCTGGAAGACCGCCCTTATTACTGGGAGGGACGATACCGCCCCGCCGATGGCAGCCTGCGCTGGACCCAGATTTCGGCCCGGCCCACCCTGCAAGACAATGGCGATGTGGTGTGGGACGGCATGATTCGGGACATCACCCGGCAGAAACACATGGAAGAAGAACTGGTGAGGGCCCGCAAAATGGAGTCTGTGAGCCTGATGGCCCAGGGTCTGGCCCATAACTTCAACAATATTCTCACGGCCATCAGTGGAAACTTGGCCATGGGGGCTTTGGAAGCGGCCGAAGGAAACGTCCAGGAACTTTCCGTGCTGCTTACCGAAGCCGACCGGGCCTGCCACCAAGCCAAGGAGTTGACCCAACAATTGCTCACCTTTGCCAAGGGCGGCGAACCGGCCAAAGAGGCGGCTCCTCTGCAAGACTTGGTGCAGCACGCGGTGACCTACACCCTGCGGGGAACCCGGGTGGTTCCCCATGTGTCGATTCCAGACAACCTGCCTCCGGTGCATGGCAACCCGGCCCAGATTGAGCAGATCGTGAACAACTTGGCGCTAAACGCCGCCCAGGCCATGCCAGAAAAGGGAAATTTGTGGGTGCGGGCAGACACCATCACGGTCGATGGGCGGAATCCGATCGGAGACTTGGCGGATGGAGAATACGTTCGGCTGACCATACGGGATGACGGAGCGGGGATTTCCAAAGAGAACTTGTCCCGTATTTTCGACCCCTACTTCACCACCAAAGCCACGGGCACGGGGCTGGGGCTGACCACCACCCTTTCCATGGTGGCCAAGCACAAGGGGTGGATCATGGCCGAATCGGAACAGGGAAAGGGGGCCATGTTCACGGTCATTTTGCCCATCAGTGACCAGACCCTCCGGGTTAACGCCCATGTCGCGGCTCTTCCTTCCAAACCGGCGCCTTTGGCCATGACTGGAGAAGAACGCCGGGTGTTGCTGATGGAAGACGAGGAGATGGTGGGGCAGGTGCTGGCCCAACTTTTGAACAAACTTGGATACCAGGTGGATCAAACCCGCAGCAGAAAGGAAACCCTGAAGGCTTTTCAGGCGGCCAAGAACGGCGGAACCCCCTACCAAGCCGTTGTTTTGGATTTGTATCTGCAGGGCCAGCGCGACGGCATTGAAACCCTGCTGGAACTGAAAGAGGTGGACCCCGCCATCCGGGCCATTGTCTATTCGGGCGATCCCTCGGATCAAGTCTTTACGAAGTTCAAGGAAATGGGATTTCAGGCGGCCCTGAACAAGCCCTTCCGCGTGGGCGAATTAAAACAAGCCCTGGAAGAAACCATGGTTAAGGCCTAGCAAAATCTGGACGAAAAATGGAGGGAGGGGGGCGATGGGTGGACGTCGCGCGAATGGAAAACGAGAAAGAAAAAAAACTGCGAATTCCAACGATTACACGGCGGAGGCCAGGGGGGTGTTCATGAGCTGGCGAGCGGCCAACTGCCCGCAAGCGGCCTCAATATCCTGCCCCTTCGGCATTCGCAGCGTGGCCACAAACCCCCGGTCGAGCAGCACTTGCTGAAACGCCCGCACCCCTTCCGGGTCGGGAGATTGATACGGGCTACCGGGCACCGCGTTGAAGGGGATCAGGTTTACTTTGCACTTTAACCCGTGCAGCAGCTTCACCAGTTTGCGGGCGTCTTGGGGAGAGTCGTTTACCCCCCTTAGCAGCAAATATTCAATGGTCACCCGGATGCGGTTGTCTTGGGGCATGCCGCGCAGGGTTTCCATCAGGTCGGCGATTTTCCAGCGTTTCCCCACCTTCATCAGTTTTCCCCGGGTGTCATCGTCCACCGCGTGCAGCGACAACGCCAAGTTGGCTTTCACTCCGTCTGCAATAAACCATTTCATGGGGGTCACCAGCCCGCTGGTTGAAACCGTGATCCGCCGCTGAGAGAACCCAAACCCCATGTCTTCCGACAGGGTCTCAATGGCCCGCACGGTGTGGCCGTAGTTGTGTAACGGCTCTCCCATGCCCATGAACACCAAGTTGCGGATGAAATTGCCCTCCTCCACGTCGCGGTAAGCCTCGACCACCTGCTGAACGATTTCTCCCGAGCTTAAATGGCGCGACAGCCCCATGGTGGCCGTGTGGCAAAACGAACAACCCATGGCGCAGCCAGCCTGGGTAGACACGCACAGGGTATAATGATCCGAACTGGGCATGAGCACGCTTTCAATAAGGTGCCCGCCCGCCACCCGCAGGGTGTATTTTCTCGTGCCATCGGCCGACAGCCGACAAGAGGTCCGCTCCAACAGCCCCAGATGAAAGTGCCGAGACAACAGATCGCGCAGGGATTTGGACAGGGTGGTCATGTCTTCCCAGCGGTCGGCCCGCTGGTGATACAGCCAATGGAATACCTGGCGGGCCCGGAAGGGTTTTTCCCCGTGGGCGGCCATCCACTCTTCCAAACCCTTCAGGGGGTAGTCTTTGATGTTTTCCAGTTCGGTCATGGTTTTTCTTTGAGTAACCGCCCAATGCTCTGGCCCATCCGCACCGGGGTTCCCGGTGACAGGGGGTTCAGTGCCGCTTGGCCGGGCTTAAACAACAAGATCACCGTGGAGCCAATCTCGAATCGACCCAATTCTTCTCCCTTGTTTAAAGGATAGGGCCGGGAGAGAACTTCGAATCGGCCGGGTTTGTGTTGCCGGGTGGCAGCCGGGCCGTACACCACTTTCACCCGCCCCACCACGGTGGCCCCCACTTTGACCAGGGCCATTTCGCCGGCGGTGGTGCGCAGGAACGAGATCAGCCGTTCGTTTCGGGCAAACAGGCCCGGAACCCCCCGCACCCCCAGGGGGCTCACCGTCCACAGGGCCCCAGGCACATAGCCCCAGCGGGTCACCTGGCAGGCCAGGGGGGTGTGTATCCGGTGATAATCTCGGGGGCTTAGGTACAGGGTGAGAAACTGCCCGCCCTCGTACTCTCGCCAGGAGGAGTCCCCCCCCAGCAGCTCCTCCAACCGATAATCCATTCCCTTGGCTTGAATCAGCCGCCCTTGGGTAATGGCCCCCCCCATGGAGACCCGCCCATCCACCGGTGACACCACCGATTGGGGAGAGGCATCGACCGGGCGGGCCTGGGGTTTTAACCCCCGGGCAAAAAACTCGTTGAACCGGCGAAAATCCCCCACAGGCTGGGCGCATTCCGCCAAGTCTATGGCAAACCACCAGGCATAAGCCCGAATGCCCCAGCCCAGCAGGGGCTGGGGCCAGGGGGTGTCGGCCACCTTGCCCATCAAACGGGTGAAGGCGTTTTTGGGGAACAGAACAAAAACAAAACGATAAAGGCTTGGAAGCATGGCGGCCAAACGAGAGGGCGGGGATAGGGAGGCCGATCAAGCCGGCTGAGGCTGCACCAGTTGTTTCATTTCTTCGGCGTTGACGGTTTCCTGATCCAGCAGCATTTTGGCCAGCCGCTCCAGCATGTCTCGGTTGGCGGCCAGCAGGGTTTTGGCCTTTTCATAGGCACCCTTCACCAAACCGGCCACTTCTTCGTCAATAATCTCGGCGGTGTTTTCGCTGTATTGGGGCTCTTGGCCCATGTCGCGCCCCAGAAAATGCTGGGTTTCTCCATCCGATAGCATTACCGGCCCCAGCCGTTCGCTCATGCCGAATTGGCACACCATCTGGCGGGCGATGCGCGTGGCGCTTTCGATGTCTCCTTGGGCTCCGGTGGAAACATCGTTGAACACCAGTTCCTCTGCTGCCCGGCCGCCCATGGCCACGGCGATGCGGGTTAGCAGGTATTCTTTGTCGTGGTTGTGCAGTTCTTCCTGGGGCAGGGTGGCCGTCAGCCCCAGGGCCATGCCCCGGGGAATGATGGTGACCTTGTGCACAGGGTCGGCCTTGGGCAGCAGGGCACCCACCAGGGCGTGACCGGCTTCGTGATAGGCGGTGTTGTTTCGTTCCGTGTCGCTCATCATCATGCTGCGGCGTTCGGGACCCATCATCACTTTGTCCCGGGCCCATTCCAGGTCGGACAAGTCCACCTGGATTTTATCGTTGCGGGCGGCCCGCAGGGCGGCTTCGTTCACCAAATTCCGCAGGTCCGCCCCGGAAAATCCGGGGGTTCCGCGGGAAATGGTTTGAAAATTCACATCGGGGCTCATCTTTACCTTGCCCCCGTGGATGCGGAGGATTTGTTCCCGCCCCCGCATGTCGGGCAGGGGCACCACCACTTGGCGGTCGAAACGCCCAGGGCGTAGCAGGGCCGGGTCCAGCACGTCGGGCCGGTTGGTGGCGGCGATCACAATCACCCCATCGCTGGTGTCAAAGCCGTCCATCTCCACCAGCATCTGGTTCAGGGTTTGTTCCCGCTCATCATGGCCAGAGCCTAGACCGGCTCCCCGTTGGCGGCCCACCGCGTCAATCTCATCAATAAACAACAGACAGGGGGCATTCTTGCGGCCTTCCTCGAACAAATCGCGCACCCGGCTGGCCCCCACCCCCACGAACATTTCCACAAAGTCGGAGCCGCTGATGGAAAAGAACGGTACCCCGGCTTCTCCCGCCACGGCCTTGGCCAACAGGGTTTTGCCCGTGCCAGGGGGGCCAACCATCAGCACCCCCTTGGGGATTTTTCCTCCCAGCCGCTTAAACCGGGTGGGGTCTTTGAGAAAATCGATGATTTCCACCAAGTCTTCCTTGGCTTCCTCTACCCCAGCCACCTGGGAGAAGGTCACCCGCACGGCGTCTTCCTCCAACCGCCGGGCCCGGCTGCGCCCCAGGGAGAACAGGCGGTTCCCCCCCTGCATCCGGCGCATCAAGAACACCCAGATCACGATAATGAGAATGATGGGGCCCCAGTGCAAAAGCAGCGAGGCATACCAGGGGGGGCCGGTGTCGGGGCGAATGTGAACAGTGACCCCGCTTTTCATCAGGGTGGCCACTAGGTTGCGGTCTTCCGGTGCCAGGGAGGTAAACCGAGAACCATCATGCCGCTCTCCGCGGATGACATAGCCCTCGAGGATGATGGTTTTAACTTGCCCCTGGCGCACCTGGAGGAGGACATCGGAATAGGGCAGATCCGATGACGGGGTGCGGGGGCCCCCCAGACTGTTCATCATTAGGAGGAACACCAGCAACAACATCATGACGATGAGGAAGTTTTTATTCCGATTGTTCAAGGGGGAACCTCGGTGGGCAAAAAGAGCGGTGCAAGATTACGCTGTTTTTTAGCGTAAATTGGTTTTTCACGTATTTCAACAGTTTACCCCCACACTCCGGCCAAGTCAAAATCGGCGGAACAGGGATACGGCGTTGTGGCCGCCGAAACCGAAGGCGTTGGACATGACCGTATCCACCTTGGCTTCCCTCGGTTTTAACGGCACGTAATCCAGGTCCAGCTCGGGGTCGGGTTCGTGCAGGTTGATGGTGGGGGGAATGACCCCTTTCAGCAGGGTCATGACCGAGGCCACGGCCTCGATGCCTGCGGCGCCCCCCAAACTGTGGCCCACCATGGACTTGATGGAACTGATGGGGGGGGCTTGCCCCGCCCCGCCGAACACCCGCTTCACCGCCAGGGTTTCCACTTGGTCGTTCAATGGGGTAGAGGTGCCATGGGCGTTGATGTAACTCACTTGCTGGGGAGAAATCCCCGCCTCCCGCAGGGCCTCGCTCATGGCCCGGACGGCGCCGTGGCCCTCCGGGTCGGGGGCGGTCAGGTGGTAGGCATCGGAACTCATGCCTACGGCGGCCAGCTCGGCCAATATTTCCACGCCCCGGGCTTTGGCCGAATCCAGGCTTTCCAGCACCACCACCCCGCCGCCTTCGGCCAACACAAAGCCATCGCGCCCCAGGCTGAAGGGACGGCTGGCCCCTGCGGGGTCGTCGTTGCGGGTAGACAGGGCCTTTAACTGAATGTAGCCGTTCAGGGCAAAGGGAGACAGGGTGGATTCCACCCCGCCCGCCAGCACCGCGTCGGCCCGGCCAGCCCGGATCATGTCGAGCCCGGCCCCCAAACTATGGTTGCCAGTGGCGCAAGCCGAGGTAACGCAGTAGTTGGGGCCCTTCAGCCCAAACATCAGGCTCACGTTGGCCGCCGCCATGTTGGCGATGATGATGGGGACGGTGAGGGGGTGAAACTTGCCCGCTCCCCGCTGCAGAAACTTGGCGTGCTCTTCCTCCAACATGGGGAACCCACCGATGCCGGTGCCCACGGTGACTCCTACCCGGTCCGGGGCCAAGCCCCCCTGCCCGGGCTGGGCCAGGGCGTCTTCCCTCAGCAGACCGGCCTGGGCCAGGGCCTGGGCGGCGGCACTGACGGCAAACTGGGAAAACCGCTCCAGCCGTTTAGACTGGTGGGGCGGCAGGGAAAACCCCTGCACATCTCCGGCGATGCGGGTTTTGTAGGGAGAGGCATCGAAGGCGGTGATGGGGCGGATGCCAGAGCGGCCCGCCATCAGGCTGTCCCAGAACGAGGAGACGTCTAGGCCGATGTTGGATACCACGCCCAGGCCGGTGATGACCACCCGTTTTTCATTGAACGACATGACCGGTTTGCTCCATGGGGATGACGCGGTTGTGATTTCGTTTGATCGTGTTTTCTTTTTCTGTTTTCTTTTTACCGATCTCTTTCCAGTTCATTTTTTAACTTATTTTCCTGTTCTCTTGTTTTCCTGATCTCCCCCCTACCATCCGCTCCCATATGGTTTACTTTTCTTTGGGGTGATCCATTCTCTCACAACCGGCTTGGGGGGAGAATCAGCATACAGTCTCCATAACTGAAAAACCGGTATTCCTTCTCCACGGCTTCATGATAAGCCGCCAACAGCCGCTCTTGCCCATGGAACGCCGCCACCAGCATCAACAGGGTACTGCCTGGCAGGTGAAAGTTGGTCAGCAGCCCGTCTGTCAATTGAAACTTGAAGGGCGGGCGGATAAACAGGGTCGTCCAGCCCTGCTGCCGCTCATCCTTGCCGCCCCAGCTTTCCAGGGCCCGCACCGCAGTGGTTCCCACCGCCACCACCGGCCGCCCCTCCCGGCGGGCTGCCAAAATTCGGTGGCTGGCCTCTTCCCCCACCTGGTACCACTCCCGGTGCATGGTATGGTCATCCAGTTGTTCTGCGCGGATGGGCTGAAAGGTGCCCGCCCCCACATGCAGGGTCACCTCCACCCGCTCTATTCCTGCCTGCTCCAATTGGCCCAGCACCTGGGGGGTAAAGTGCAGCCCAGCGGTGGGGGCGGCCACGGCACCGGCTTGCCGGGCGAATACCGTCTGGTAAGCCTTGCGGTCGGCTTCGGCCTGGGCGGTGGTTTCGGGGCTAGGTACGTCCTCCACCACCCGCCGAATGTAGGGAGGCAAGGGGGGGTAGCCGTGGGATTCCAGCACCGGGCGCACTTGACCGGGGTTTTGGAAGACCAGGAACCAAGTTCCCTCTGGCCCCCGGCTTTCGGCCTGGGCCAAAAGCCTGCCCCCCAGGAAGGGAATCTCCATGCCGGGTTTTAGCCGCCGGGCCCCTTTAACCATGGCCTCCCAGCGGCCAGGGGTGGATTCTTCCAGCAGCAAGGCTTCGACCTGGCGGCCATTGGGCAACCGCCCGGCCAACCTGGCGGGCAACACCCGGGTGTTGTTCACCACCAGCAGGGTTCCAGGGGGCAGCAAATCTGGCAGTTGGGTAAACTGCCCGTGATCCCATCCCTCTTTCCCCCGCTGAAGCACCATCATCCGGGCCTGATCCCGCCGGGTCAGGGGCTGTTGCGCAATCAGGCGGCTGGGCAGGGGAAAGTGGTAGTCACCAGGGCCGGACGACATGATCAGTTGGCCAACACAGGGTCTTGGTCGTGGCCGCAGTGGGGGCAAACCTGAGCCGACAGTTCAATGGCCCGCTCGCAATTGGAACAGGTCTTGGAATCCCATCCCTTGTACTCTTTGGGCTTCAGGGCCGCCAGCAGGCGGTGCTCCTCACCCTTGGTGCTTCGGATGGACTGACGGCGGATCAACTCCCGCAGGCGGGTGGTGGCTTCCTGGTAGTAGCGTTGATAGGTGTGGAATTCGGCGATGGTGCGGGAGAACCCCAGCAGCAGCACCCCTTGGGTAATGACCAGCATGGCCGTGAGCCAGGAGGGGGTGGAGGGGTCGGACCAAATGAACAGGCTGAGACTGAGCAGGATGAGGAAGAACGCAGCAAACCCGGCGATGCTGATGCGGTAGATGCCAAGAATCACGCGGTTTTGGGTTTCTTGCAGTTTTAACAGGCCTTCACCCCGTCCCAGGGGCAGGTCGTCCTCGGAGTCGGCGTTCACGTCTACCCGTGGCATGATAAACCCCACCAGCACCGCTTTGACCCTGCCTGGAAGAAGCGTCTTCACCAGGTGAATCAACGGTGGAAGGAAGGGTTGAGACTTCATGGGAGTCCGCGGAAAAATGACTTGAAAAACACGGCGGGGGTGCGGCAGCCGAGTTTGGAAATGGAAAGCAAAACAGAGTGATACTTGAACGAACCCATCTTACCCGATCCAGGTGGGTTGGGCAAGCAGGCGGGCCCACGGAGGAACCATTGACAACCTTTGGCCGCCCGTTCAGGGTTATAGTTCCTGGCGAGTGTTTCGCCTGCCGTTTCACCCGCATCCATGATCCCTTTTGAAGGTTGGCCTCCATTCTCATGACCCGTTCCGCTCCCCCATCCAAAACCAAATCCCGTTCTTCCGTTTCTTCCTCTACTTCTGCCTCTGCCAAGAGTTCGCCCGAACGGGTGGTGGTGATGATTCCCTGCTATAACGAGGAACTGACCGTGGAGAAAGTGGTGACCGATTTTCGGCGGGCGCTCCCCAAGGCCGATATCGTGGTGTTCGACAACAACTCCACCGATCAAACCGCCGAGTTGGCCCGCCGGGCGGGGGCCCGGGTGATTTTTGAGAAACGCCCAGGCAAGGGGTTCGTGGTGGATGCCATGTTCCGCCGCTTGGAGGCCGACTATTACGTGATGGTAGACGGCGACGCCACCTATTCGGCCAAAGACGTGGAGAAACTGTTGGCCCCCCTGCGCGCTGAGCGGGCCGACATGGTGGTGGGCACCCGGCTGAAGCAATACAAAGAAAAATCTTTCCGCCCCCTGCATGTGCTAGGGAACCGCTCGCTGACCGGGCTGGTGAACTGGATCTTTCAAACCCGCCTGGGCGACATGATGTCGGGCTATCGGGCCATGACCCGGGACCTGGTGAAGTCGGTGCCCATTTTATCGGGGGGGTTCGAGGTGGAAACCGAACTGACCATTCGCACCCTGGAGCGGCGGTTCGTGATCCACGAAGTGGCCCTGCCCTATCACGAGCGCCCCGAGGGCAGTTTCTCCAAACTGCGCACCTTCCACGATGGTTTTCGGGTGGCGTTCAGCATTTTGCGCATCACCCGCACCTACAAGCCGTTTTTCTTTTTCGGGGCCATTGGGTTGGGGTTTGCCGGGCTAGGTTTGGGGGCGGGCTGGCTGGTGGTGCAGGAATACCTGGAGACCCAATTCATTACCCACGTGCCTTTGGCGATTCTGGCCACGGGCTGCATGATTCTTTCCTTCGGCTCCGTGGGGATTGGCATCATTCTGAATTCCATCAACCAACGCATTGCCGAAATTACCCACCTGCTGCGGGAGGATGGGCATGTCCGCCCCTGACCGTTCCCGGATGTTCAGCCCGCCGCTATCTCGGCGGGAGCGCCTGGGCTTAGGCCTGGCGGCGGCGGGGACGTTGGTGGCCTTGGCGGCGATGGCCCCCTGGGACAGACCCTGGAGCGATGCCCTGCGGGGCCGTGAGATTCCCGGTGGGTTGGCATGGTTCAATCACTCCCTGGCCAATGGGGAACCCCTGGGGTTTTCCGATGTGGCGACCCTGGCTTTTGTGGGGGTCTGGGGGTTGTATCTCGGCACCTTTTGGATTCCTCGCCTGCCATCTAGCGGGGCTCTTCGCGCTCAAACCGGCATGGTGGTGGCCAGTGGGGTGGTGACCGCCATTTTGGTGCAGGGCTTGAAATTGATTGTCTCCCGCCCCCGGCCCAATCATCTGCTGTCCGATGTGTCTCCCTCTTTCTCTTACTCTCCCTGGTACCTGCCGGGGGATTTGCCCCCCTGGTTCCACGGCCAGACCGGCAGTTTTCCCAGCGGCCACACCGCCACGGTGGCGGTGCTGGCGGCGTTTTGGTTTCTGCTGGCCAAGTCTCGGCGGGCCCCGGTGTGGCTGCTGGGGCTGGCGCTGTTGCTGCTGGCTGGGATGGTGCTGCTGATGGGGTGGGGGCGGCTGGCTGCTGGAGAACACTGGCCCACCGATATTGTGGGGGGGGCGGCCCTGGGATGGGCGGTGCCTTGGGCCTTGCAGCGGGCGGGGGGCGGCAGGGGGGCGGGCGCCTGGAACACCCACCCGGCGGGGCAGGGTTGGTGGGCCATGACCTTGTGCGGAAAATGGCTGGGGGTGTGGCTGCTGGCGGTGGGGGCGGTGGCCGCCCTGCGGTTGGGGGGCAGCGCCCCCTGGGTGGCCAGTGTGGCCGGGATGGGACTGGCTGCCCTGGGATTATGGTGGCTAGTGGGCAAACCGGGCCATAAGTAGACCGGGCGGGTATTCCGATGCAGCCCTTACCCTTATCCAGCCAACGCTTGGCGGGTTTGGGCGCGGAGAACCTTGCGCTCCAGGTCTTCCAATCCGGCTTGGTCCAGTTCTTTTTCTTTGGCCGCCAGCAATTCGCCCATCAGCCGGTTGGCTTCCTCTTCCGACTTCACTGCCCGCTCGCGGTTGATCTGGTCTTTGGCCTCCACGGCCTGGGCCAGAATGGTCACCCGGTTGCGGTCCACCTGAAAGAACCCGTCGTGCACCGCCAGCACGTCTCGTTGGCCCTGCTCGGTTTCAAAAGAAAGCACCCCAGACACGATGGTGGAAAGCACCGGGGCGTGGTCGGGCAGAATGCCCAGTTCGCCCTCGGCACCGGGAATGTTCACCCAAGCGGCGGGGGTGTCTAAAATCACCCGGGCGGGGGTGACGATTTGCAAATGCAGGGCGGAGGAATCAGAGGGAGCTTTGGCCATGGTGAACGCTGTCGGGCGAAGGTTGAAAGGGAGTCAAATACCAATTGCTGAATCCTTCCAGGTTGCCAGAAAGCAACCGCCGGGGCAAGAGGGGCACATGGCCCAACCGGGGGGCGGAAAGGGAACGCGGGGATGGAGGGGGAGGTGGTAGGGCGAGGGGCAGGAGGGGGAACTGGGGGGATGGGGGAAAGTAGGGGGGGGAATTGGGAACCCAGAGGATTGCCAGACAAAAAAACAGGGCTCTCGTTCAGAGAGCCCTGGACGATAGGCAAGGATATCGGACTAAAACGGAATGGCGGGGTCGTTCAGGTAAGCCGCAATATCATTGACCCAGACGGGATTAGCGGCTTGGCAGGAGGCCGACGCACCTTTGCAGGTTGTCAGGTAATAAGTCCCCATGTTGCCTTTGTTGTTGTCAATCCACTGCTCGGTTTTTAAAGCGGTACGGGTAATAACCGGCTGCCCACCCACCGGCATGTGGCACCCAGCGGTGGAACAGGAGATTGAAAGGGTAATCGGGGTCCCAGCGGAATCATTCCCACTACCCTGGTTATACAGGGCACAACCGCTTTGTACCGCAGCGCTGCTCGCGGCGTAATTCGCACAGTTATCTGGCGTTCCGGCAACACCGCCGCCCCCACCGCCACCGCAAGCGGAAAGCAAGACCACCGAACCCGCCGCCAGCAACAACGTCATCATGGACTTGACCATGAAACAATTCTCCTGAAAGGTGAACCGGATTCCGCCCCGCAAGACCGCAGGGGTTCCCCCCTGGCCGGATCCCTCATTCCGGCGGCGGATGTTGGTTAAAACATAAGGGATTGAAAAACCGGTACGGATGCTTTTTGAATCGTTTTGCGTTTGCCCAGGCTGCTCGCCCGGCAGAATCCAACACCCCCAGGAACGGGAATTGTTAGGATATGGTTAGATTTTACCATGCCCAGCCAAGTTGGCAAGAGGGGAACAGGGTTTAAGAATATTTGTCTTGAAGAATCAGCGGGATAAGCGTGGGGGTTGGAACGAAATGCGGGGGTGCCAATTTCCCCTGAGGCTGGGAAGCCAGGGGAAATGGCTGTTTAAGGGATATGTATGATCGAAATTATTACCGTGGCCTGAGGGATTGGGGGGAGAAAGGGGCGAAGCCCCCAAGTCATGAGGCTTCCCCTAGGGAACGGATAAAGAGAAGGGGGCAGGGGGGTGGGTAGAAAACAGGGGAATGGAAAAAAGAAAAAAGAAGGGGTGAGTCAGAGAGTTCTACTTGGCCAGGGCTTTTTCGTCGGATTTTTTCCGCTCGTCTTCTTCCCGTGATTCATCCTCGCGGCGGTCCGCCTTGCGGCGGTTGGAGGGGGCAGACTTAAACAACCCTGGGGCTTTCACCACGTTGTTGCGGCCCTGTTCTTTGGCGATGTACAGGCATTTGTCGGCGGCCTGCAGCAGGCCTTCTCCCGTTTCGGCGTCTTCGTTAAAGGTGGCCACCCCAAAACTGGCCGACACCATGCCTAGGGGCTGCTTCTCGCCGTTGGGGAAGGGGGTTTCCATCAGGGTGCGGCGGACCTTTTCGGCAATCACCACGGCCATGTCTTTGGCGGTTTCTGGCAGCACCACCACGAACTCCTCTCCACCGTAACGGGCGGCCAGGTCAGAGGCCCGCACGGCGTGGTTCAGCACCCTGGCCACCCCCCGCAGCACTTCGTCTCCCAGCTGGTGGCCGTTCGTGTCGTTGTAGTGCTTGAAGTTGTCGATGTCGAGCATGATCAGCGAGCAGGGCTTGTGGGTCTGGCGAGAGTAATTGACCTGGGTTTCCAAAAAGCCGTCGAAGTTTTTGCGGTTGGCCAGTTTGGTCAACCCGTCGGTGAAGGCCTGCTTTTGGGCCTGGTCCATGTTTTGATGCAACGACTCTTGCCGCCGATGAGATTGAATCAGGGAACTGACCTTAAAGCGGATGTCGAAGATGGAATAGGGCTTGGCCAAAAAGTCGGAAACGCCCCGCTCGGCGGCGATGGTGCGCTCGGCAAAATCGGTATACAGGCTGCTCACCGCCAGCACGGGGCACACGTGGCGCCGGTCGGCCACCAGCGAGGCCACCAAGCGGTGGTTGCCCCATCCGGGTTCGTCTAGTTTGGGGTCCATCACCACCAGGTCGGGGCGGAAGTCCTCGTAGTTCTCCAAAAACTCGAAGGGGTCATCGGTTTCCAGCAGCACCGCGTCGTGCCACAGGTGCTCGATCACCCCGCGGATAATCAGCCGATCCATGTCTTGTTGGTCCAAAATCAGCACCCGGTTGGGGCGGTCTTCCCCTTCTTTTTGGGTGCGGGGCAGCAGGATAGACACCCGGGTGTGGTTGCGGTCCCGCAGGAACTGCAGAGAACCCTGGTATTGAGAAATCACTTTGCGGGCCAGGGGCAGGCCAATCAGAATGCCCATTTTGCCGTCTTCCGAGGAATCTCGCCCCACCGAGGTAAGGGCCGGGCCAATGTAGCTGATCTCCAGATGGATCTGCTGGGCTTTTTCCATCAGCGACCCGCGAATTTTCAGGGGGATGCCCGGCTGGGCCGCCACGATGGCCTGCTCGAACAACAGATTGAACATCACCCGAAACCGGTCCGGGTCCCCCACCAGCAACAGGGGCTTTTTGGGGAATTCCACTTCAATCGGCACGCCTTTTTTGGTGGCCCTAGCCCTGGTTTCTTTCAACACATCGGTGACCAGGTCTCCCAGGTTCAACTGGGTTTGGGTGCTGGCGGCATGGTTTACTTGCAGGTCAATCAGGTGGTTGATGTTTTCGGTGATGCTCTTCAGGTATCCCGCTTGTTCTTGGATCACTTCCAGGTGCTGCTGGGCGATGTTGTCGTGGCGCAGGGTGTCGCGCTCGATGAGTTTGTTGACGTTGGAAACGATTTTTCGGATGGGGGAAGAAAGCTCGTCGGAAATAACGGTGAGGCTTTCCATTTTCAATTTGTCCGACCGCTGGAGTTCCTGGTAGGTGGCTTCCAGGTCCATTAGGGCTTTGCGAATTTCTTCGTTCTTGGTGGTGATGGCCTGCTCTTGGGCTTTTTGCAACGAGATATCGTTCAGCAGCAGGGCCACGGCCAAAAGCTCGCCGTCGGTGCCCAAAATGGGAGACACCGTGGTGTAAAAATAGATGGGGTGGTCATCGGTTCCGCGAAAGACCCATTCGCCCTCCCACCCTTCCCCCAGTTTGTGGCGGGCGAAATCTCCCATGTCGAATTCTTTGAACAGCTCCGACAACCGGCGCCCAAGGGGGTTTTTAGAAACCGAATTGAAAAAATGATTGGCCGCGGGGTTGATGCGCTGAACGATACCCACCGGGTCGGTAATCAGCACATAGTTCCGGCTGGTTTCCACTACCTTGGAGTACAGCAGCACTTCGTTCAGCCGTTCGGTGACTTCTCCCTCCAGCCGCATTTTGCTGCTGGACAACTCCTGGGCTTGGCGCACGGCGTCTTCATACAGTTTGGCCCGCAGAGAGGTCTCTTGCAGTTTGGCGGTCATGATGTGGGCGAAGGCCGACAGCAAATGGGCGGCCTGAATCGGCTTTTCGTTGATGGATTTCACCACCAGCGACGAAATGCGGATCAGTTGAGCGGGGCGTTCGGTGACCACATCGGCGGAACGGGGCTTAGAGCTGATCAGCGACAGCTCGCCAATCACGGACCCCAGGGTGTTGATGCGGATGATGAACTTGCCATCGGAGCGGACGGCCAGAGAGCCTTCCAGCAGAAAATAGATATCTTCATCCACCTGACCTTCGCGGATGATGGTGTGCCCTTTGGGCACACTCATCCAAACGCCTTGGGCCAACACGCCTTGCAGCACATCCCGGCCCATGGTGTGGAAATAGGGACTCTGAATCAGGAGGGAGACACACTCCTCCAGCAGAACGGGGTCTTGATTCAGGTTTTGTTCCTGCACGGTCATGTGGTTTTCGCTTGAAGCAGGTGACATAAAGCCAATTATTCAACTTATCATAATGAATAAAAATACTCAATTCTTGAAAGATGTTCCAGGTTTTTCTTTCGTAGTCCTTCCAATCTTCATGCCAATGTTCGTGCCAATCTTCATACCAATGTTCATGCCTATTCCGTTTATATTATATATTCTGACTAACCCTGTTTTTGCGGGTATCCGTGGGGGGGCGCCAGACAGGATTCCAAGGGAAAGTTCTGGATCAGGGGTGGAATTCCGTTGCTGGGGGGGCCTGATCCAACCAAGATTTCCCCCCAACTCGGTTAACGCTCGTCCCAGCCAAAGGTCATCACCTGCCCCACCGTTTGGGCGCCCCCCAACAGCATCACCAGCCGGTCCACCCCCAGCGCCATTCCAGCGGCGGGGGGCAGGCCTTCCTCCAGGGCCGCCAAAAAGCGTTCGTCCAGGGGCAGGGGGGGCATTCCCAGCCGCTGGCGGTGTTCCAGGTCGGCCAGGAAGCGGCGGCGCTGTTCGGTGGGGTCGGTCAGTTCTTCAAACCCATTGGCCAGTTCCACCCCGGCGATCAGCCATTCCATTCGTTGGGCGGTGTGGGGCTGACCGGGGGTCAGTCGGGCCAAGCTGGCCAGGGGGGCGGGCCAATGGGTGACCAGCAGGGGGGCTTCCAGGCCCAGCCGGTGCTCCAAACGGTTCCAAAGCCGGAAGAAAGCCTGCTCAAAGTCCAACGGAAGGTCTTCTGTCATGCCAGCCTGCCGGGCGGCGGCCAGCAGTGCCGGGGCATCTACCGCTCCGTTTAAGGCGATTCCCAGGTGCTGGCGGAACAGGGCGTCCACGGTGACCTGGGCCATGGGGGGGGCAAGGTCTACCTCCACCGGTTGAGAGGACCGGACTCCACCCGCGGGCAGGTGCCAATGGCCGGGCACCACCTTCAGCCAGCGGCCGTCGCGGGCAGCCAGGGCCAGGGGGGCCAGCCTGGTGGTCAGGGCTTCCAGGTCGGCGGCCAGGGCATCCAGCCCCTCCCCGGCCCGGTACCACTCCAGCATGGTGAATTCTGGGTTGTGCAGGGGGCCCATTTCCCCCCCACGGAAAACCGGCCCCAGGCGGTACAGGCGGGGAAATCCCCCCACCAGCATTCGCTTTAGTTGAAACTCAGGGGAAGTGATCAGGTACTCCTGACCGCAGGAAAGGGGGGAAAATTGCGGCTCGGGGCTGGGGGCTTTCACCAGGGCGGGGGTGTCTACTTCCAGAAAACCCTGGCTGTGAAACCAAGCCCGGATCTCTCGGAGGATGTCTCCCCGCAGTTGCAACAGGGTTTGGCGGGTGGGCAGGCCAGCGCCCGCCGGTTGGTTCCAGCGGCGGGCGTCTCCCTGGGGCAAGGGGCGGGGGGGGAGGGAGGATGGCATGGTGCCGGGCAAGGAATGGGGTTATCCCTTCACCCGTTCCACGTATTCTCCGGTGCGGGTGTCGATCTTGAGCTTGTCGCCGGTTTCCACGAACAGGGGCACGCTGATGATGGCGCCGGTTTCTAGGGTGGCGGGCTTCTTGGCGCCGGTCACGGTGTCTCCCTTCACGCCGGGGTCGGTTTGGGTGACCAGTAAATGCACAAAGTTGGGGAAGGACAAACTGACCGGCTGGCCCTTAAACAGCAGCACCATGATGACCATGTTCTCTTGCAAGAACCGGTAGTCTTCATCCACCACTTTTTCCGGAACGGCGTATTGCTCGAAGTTCCCTTGATCCATGAAGTGGAAGCCCTCTTCATTTTTATACAGGAACTGCATTTCCCGTTCTTCCATGTCGGCGGGCTTGAGTTTTTCGCCGGATTTGTAAGTCTTATCAAGCACCGATCCGGTAACCAGGTTTTTGATCCGGGTGCGGGTGAAGGCGTTGCCTTTGCCAGGCTTGACGAATTGGAAGTCCACCACCACATAGGGGTCGCCGTCAATTTCAACTTTCAGCCCTTTGCGGATATCGGAAGTTTCGTACACGGAAGGTCCTTGGGTAGGGGTGTGTTCAAGGGTGACCCTATATTCACCCATAAATTTCACGGGCTTTCAATGGGTATTTTTGCTTGGGGCCAATCTGGGGTTTGCTTGGATTATTGGGGTTGAAAGGCCCCAGACCCGTCGAATCCGTTGCATAATTCCAGGGGTTTTCCCGGCAAGGTGGGCTTCCAGCCCACCTCTACGTCTTGGGCGTTCAACTGCCGCCGGATTTCTCGAAACAGCTCAAAGCTGTCTCCCGTGACCCAGAAAAAGTAGTAAAACCGCTGGCGGGGAAACTCTTTTTGGAAGCGGCTCCAGCGGCTGCCGGGTTGTTGGGCGGCCAGCCAGGTTTCTCCGGCCTGGGGGCGGGGAACCATTTCTAGGCAGTACACATGGTTGGTCACGGGAAAAAAACGGATGGACATTTCGTCTTGGGTGAATTCCAGGGGGTATTGTTCTCCCTTGCCGGTGTGGGCGGCCAGCTTGGTGAACATGGGGCGAAGGTCTAGGGCCAATACGCGGTTCCCCCGAATAAAGAAATACACCGGGCCTTTGTGGGTGGGGTGAGACCAGGGCACATCCACCAGCACTGGGGGGGCCTCTTGGGGAGAGGAGGTGTTTTCTCCGCTGCCAGCTCCCTCGTGCATGGCCAGCAGGGCCATGAACACCGCCAAAATGATGAGAATCCCCACGTTGTTGGTGACAATATCCACCAGGGAATCAAGGCCAATCAGGGTGTGTTTGTCTTTGCGGCGGCGCATGGGTTCAGCCCGATAGGTTGCGGTAGGGGATTTCCCAGCCTTCCAGCATGGGTTCAAGCCCAACCTTCAGGCGGCTGGTGGTTTCCAGCAGATAGGCCGCTAGGTCGTAGGTCTCGGTGCCGTCGGAGAACACCAGCAGAATGGGGTAGGATTCCTTGCCCTGGGACCTCCGCCAGCGGATGTTGTCCAGCTCGATGTCTTGCAGCTGGCGGGTAAACGAGTGATCGAAGGCGCTTTCGTTTTGAATCATGCTTTTCAGCACCAGCCATAGTTGAAAGCGGTCGGCCCCCCGCCCCAGTTGGCGCATGCCTTCGGCTTCCAGGGTTTTCACCAAGCGGGCTTCCCTCCGCAAGGCGTCGAGGCTGAACTGCACGGGCTTTCCCTGGGGAGAGTGGATAACCAGTCGGTCCTTTCGGCATTCCACCAACACTGGCTGCACGTATTCCGGGGCGCCGACCCAGCGCACTTTCACCGGCCTGGGGCGCTCGTGGGCCGAAGACTGGGCCTTGCTGATCATCAAAAAGGTGATGGCCAGGAAGGAAAGAATGCCCATGGTGTTCAGCAGAACACTAAGAAACGGGAACAGGGATACCGGATTCCGGTGGCGCATGGGAGAGCTTATTCCGCCGAGGGGTCGGCGGCTGAACGAGGGGGCCGGGGGTCTCCCAGGCCGTCGGTAAAGTCTTTAATCAGGTGTTGGGCGCCTTCCATTTGGCTGGAGAGCATCTGGGTTTTCAGGGTTAACCCTTGAACCACCGGCTCCATTTGCCCCAGCCAAGTTTGAGAAAGCCGCACCAGGCGCTCCAGGTGGTCGTTGTAGGCTTCGGCCACCGGTTCGGCAGAGGGGTGCAGGTGCAGGTTGGGCATGACCTGCCCCAAGCAAAATTCTTCCGCGGCCATCAGCAGTTCTTCTTCATCGCGTTGCAGCAAAGAAGCCGCCAGCATGACTGGAATGACCAGCACCAGGGCCACGAAGGTGGTGTTGAAGGCCACCGCCAGCCCAGAGGTCACCCCCCCCAGGGCGGTGCGCATTTGGGTGGTAAACTGGGCGCCGCCCTCGGCGGTTTGGATGAAGGAAGAAAACTCAGCCACGGCGTCGGCAATCCCCAGCACGGTGCCAATGAACCCCAAGATGGGAATGGCCCAAATAAACACGTTCACGATGGCATAGGCGCTTTCCATCTTCCGCAGGTCAATTTCTCCCTGATAGCTGAGCAGACCGCTCAGGCCGTCTTTTCCTGGCATGCCCCGGGCATCGTGCACCATGCGGGTCACCCGGCGGAAAAAGACCGAGTCACGGTAGCGGCCGCGCACCGAGGCCCCCAGAATCCGGTCCAGTTCTTCCAATTGGGCATCTAGGGTTTTGGCGTAAATTCCTGGCGCCAGCAGGGCGGTGACTTCCTTGCTTTGAAAGGCTTGGCGCACGGCCACTTCTTGGCGGAAGGCCCGCCACATGAAGAACACGGTGAACAGGCTCCACAGGGTCAGCCACAAAATGGTTTGCGAGACCCAGTTGTCGAACAATCCGAACACCCATTTGCCCTCCAGCAGGGGCATGGGAAACACCTCGAAGATCACGGCGGTGGCCACCAGGGCCAGAAAAAACCCCTTTACCAAGCCCATCCGGTCAAACCCCCGCTCTTCTCCGGGAGAATGCGTGGGGCGGCGGGAGCCGCCCGTCAGACGGCCAAGGCGCCCAAGGGCGGCGGAAAGAAACGAAGCGCGGGAAGTGTTCATGGGCGGTGCGGGATGGTTGGGCTGAAGGTTTGGGCCTGCCAAGCGTTACCGGACGATCTGGGGGATCATCCGAAACACGTTTCGGGTGAAAGTGGTGATGGTATCGAGCAGCCAGGGAAAGGTGACCAAAATGGCCAGCATCACCCCAATCATTTTGGGAATGATGGCCAGGGTCATTTCTTGAATTTGGGTGACGGCCTGAAACAGCGAGACCGCCAGCCCGATCACCAGGGCCGCGGCCAGGGGGGGCAACGACAGCAAGAAGGCCACCCACATGGCCTCTCGCCCAAAGTTGATCACGAATTCTTGGGTCATGGGCGGGTTCGGGTTGAACGGTTGGGTGTAGGGCCGAGTGGTCTACGGGTTGTTTTGCTGGCGGTTGCCTACCCGCCCCGCACCATGAAACTTTCGGCCAAGGATCCAATGATCAGGTTCCAGCCATCCACCAGCACAAACAGCATTAATTTGAGGGGGAGGGATATCATGACCGGCGGCAGCATCATCATCCCCATGCTCATCAACACCGAGGCTACCACAAGATCCACCACCAGAAAAGGAATATACAGAATGAACCCGATTTGGAAGGCGGTTTTCAACTCGCCGATCATGAAGGCTGGCACCATCACGTAAAACGGAACGTCGGACACGTTTTTGGGCCGGGGGATGTTGGCCAGCCGGATAAACAGCGCCAAGTCTTTTTCCCTGGTAAACCGCCCCATGAATTTCTTCATGGGATCGGCGGCTTTGTCTAGCGCTTCGGATTGAGAGATGCGTTTGTCGAGATAGGGCTTCAGGGCGTGTTCGTTCACGTCGTTCCAGGTGGGCTGCATGATGAAGAAGGTGAGGAACAACGCCAACCCGGCCAGCACCTGGTTGGGGGGGGTTTGCTGGGTGCCCAGGGCCTGGCGCAGAAACGCCAGCACAATGATGATGCGGATGAACGAGGTGGTCATGATCATGATGGCCGGTGCCAGGGTGAGCACCGTCAACAGAAACACCACCTGCAGGGTAGAGGCCACCTGATCGGGGGAGTTGGCCTTTCCCACCGAGATGTTGATGCCGGGAATGGGGGTTTGGGCCAGGGCCGCCGGGGTGAACAACCACAACGATAGCAACACGATTCCAGCCAGGGTACCGGTCAGCCAAAGCCAAGGGGGCCCTGCCCGGTGAGGGGGGAACACACGGCTGGTGAAGAAACGGAAAATGGCGGCGATAGAGGATGGGATCATGGGTTATTTCATGGGCTTCAGTCGGCGGATTCGTTCCCGCAGGGCATCGGCAAAGCGTTGGGACCGGTCTTTCCCCGAACGGGTTAGGAGGGGGGAAGAAGGCAAGGGGGTTTCCGGGGCCAGCAGGTTGCCCCCAGAGACATCCTCAGCATGGCCGGAATCCCCCAGGCGGGTCAAGAAGGAGATTTGCTGAGGGGTGACCCCCAGTGCTACCCGTTCTCCGTCGATGTCTAAAATGACCACCCGCTGGCGGGGCCCCAAGGCAAAGGAACCCAGGTAATGGATGGGCACCCGCCCAGAGCGGGGGGTGATTCGCCCGGCCAATACCTTGTTATAAAAAAACACCATGCCATACAACACCCCCAGCACCACCCCCAGGGAAAGCACCATGGTGAACATGGTTTTGGCCCAGGGAATGTCTTCTCGTCCCAAGTGGGGCTCGTCCGTTAAAGCCCCTGGTTCCGTTAGGGGGCTGTCTGAAGGTAGGGGGCTGTCTGAAGGGGGTTGACTGGCGGAGGGGGGCAGTTCCGAGAGCAGACGTTGATTTTCCGGAAGGACCGTTGGTCTGGGGGCATCGGCCTTCACGGTCATCCCTGGGCGCACGGCCACCCGCGCCAAGTCATTCTTCACCTCCACCGACGCTTGGTTTTTCACCGATAGGGTGGGGGGGCGGTCCACGGTTTGGCTAAAACGCAGTTGATACAACTCCCCATCGGGGATGGAGAATCCCTTGATTTCCGTGAGTGGCCGGGTGAACCCCTGCCCCAGGGCTGGATTCTGCCAGGTTCCCATCAGCACCCCCAATACCGTCGATAGGGCTGCGTACCATAAGGCGGCGGGGGGGATGCGGATCGACATGGGGGGGAAAGCCATGGGGGGCCTGGGCAGAATGAAAAGGCCGAGAAAAGGTTTACAGCAGGGCCATTCGGTCGTGGGGGTCAATGACTTCGGTAATTCGTAGGGCGAATTTTTCGTTCACCACCACCACTTCTCCCCGGGCCACCCGCTGGCCGTTGACCAACAGGTCCAGGGGTTCTCCCACCAGCTTGCCTAACTCGATGATGGAACCGTTGTTGTAATTCAGCAGTTCGTCGATGTAGGCATTGCGGCGGCCCACCTCTACGGTGACCTCCAGGTTCACGTCCATCAGATAACTGATGTCCATCCCCTCGCCCCCGGCGTGGGCTTTGGCCGGGGCGGCGCTCCCGCCCATGCCGGGAAACACTTCCTCGGAGGGAGCGGAGGGGGATCCGCCTGCTGGGCTATCGTCTTTGATTTCTCCTTCTAGCTCCGACCAGTCGAGGTCTTGGAGGTTGTCGAAGGAGTCGAAATTGACATCATCGGCCATGGGTTTTTCCTCGCGGTTCTGGTGGGTACTTCTGGGCCCAGATGGGATGACGCAGGAAACGGTGCAAAACCCGTGCAATTCCAGATTATTGAATAATAAATTCTGTCATCAGCACCCGTTTGATGGGCTGCCGGTCCTCCCACTCCACATCCTTGGTGGGCAGCAGGCTTTCAATTTTCTTTTCCAGCTGTTTTCGCAAGACTTCCCGTTCGGCAGGGTCGCGCAATTGCTCGGCGGTTTTCACCTGTAGTTCCGATAGAATCATGTCTTTCACCAGGGGCATTCGCTGGGTGAAGTACTCCACCACCTTCGGCGCGTGCTTTTCGCAGATCATCAGGGAGATTTCGGTTTTCAGGTGGTGCCGGCCATCGGCCAGGTTGACCACAAAGGCGGGGGTGATGGGCAGATAGGCCAGCATTTCGCTGGCGCACATGCGCTCATCCAACACAATGTTCGGTTTGGGGGTATGGCCACCTCCCCCTTTGCCGCCTTCTCCCTCGGCGTCACCGTGAAGGAAATACATGGATGCGGCAATGCCCCCTCCAATCAACACCAGGGCTACCACGGCGATCATGATGATTTTTTTGATGGAGCCGCCCAAATTCATGCCGCCACCTCCTTTGCTGTATTTGACCTCGTTGACTTCGGCCATGGCCTTCCCTGGGAAGTTGTTTGGGAAGAAGTGAAATACTTCCTTTTCGTCACCCCTGCCGGGCGAATAAATTCAGCATAATAGGGTTTCCCCTTGGCCGCAAGCGCCCGGTTTTCGGCCTAGCGTTTCCGCTTGTTTTGGTCCAACTCCCGGCAGCGGATGCGGATGGATTTGGGGGTCACCTCCACCAGTTCCTCGTCGGAGATCCATTCCATGGCTTCTTCCAGGGTTTTGGGCTTCACCGGGGTCAGGCGAATGGCTTCATCGGCAGAAGTGGTGCGGACGTTGGTCAACTGCTTTTCGCGGGTAACGTTCACCATGATTTCCCCCGCTTTGTTGTAATCGCCCACCACCATGCCTTCATACACGGTGTCGCCCGCCTGAATGAACATCCGGCCCCGCTCTTCCAGTTTCCACAGGGCATAGGCCGTGGATTTTCCAGAGCGGTCGCTCACCAGCCGCCCAGTGACCCGGGCCTGAATGGGACCCTTGTAGCTTTCGTAGCCCTCGAACTGGGTGTTCAGCAAACCCGTTCCCCGGGTGTCGGTGAGAAACTCGGAACGGTAGCCGATCAACCCACGGGCGGGAATGCGGAAGGTCATCCGCACGCGGCCCGACCCTTTGTTTTCCATGTGAGACATGATGCCTTTCCGCTCGCCCATTTTTTGGGCCACCACGCCGGTGAAGGACTCGGCCACGTCAACCACCGCCAGTTCCATGGGTTCCAATTTATGGCCCCCTTCTTCGCGGAAGATCACCGTGGGCTTGCTCACCAGCACCTCAAAGCCCTCTCGGCGCATCTGCTCCAGCATCACGCCCAACTGCAACTCTCCGCGGCCCAGGACCTTCCAGGTGTCGGCGTCTTTGGTGTCTTCCACCCGAATGGCCACGTTCACCAGGCGTTCCCGCTCCAGCCGTTCTTTGATGTTGCGGCTGGTGACCATTTTACCTTCTTTGCCCGCCAGGGGGCTGTTGTTCACGCTGACCAAAATGCCCACGGTGGGCTCATCCACCCGCAGCCGGGGCAGGGGGCGGGGGTCCGTCACCGAGGTTAGCGTGTCGCCGATGGAAATCTCTTTCAGCCCCGCCACCACCCCAATGTCTCCGGCGGTCACCTCTTGCACGGCCACCTGCTCGCTGGCTTTGAAGGCAAACAAGGCGGTGACCTTAAACTTCTCGTTGGATTTTTCGTGGGCAATCAGTACTTCGTCGCCCACTTTGATTTTGCCGGAACGCACCCGCCCTACCGCCAGCCGCCCCACGTAATCGTTGTATCCCAGGTTGGCCACCAGCAATTGCAGAGAACCCTCGTGGTCTACCTTGGGCGGGGGGAAGTGGTCCACAATGTAGTCCAACAGGGGCCGCAGGTCCTTGCCTTCAGACAGTTTGTCCGGGTCCATCACGGCAATGCCGTCTCGGGCCACGGTGAAAATGGTGGTAAATTCGGCCTGTTCATCGTTGGCGTCTAAGTCCACGAACAAGCTGAACACTTCGTCCACCACTTCTTTGATCCGCGCGTCGGGGCGGTCAATTTTATTCACGCACACCATGACCTTCAGGTTTTGCTGCAGGGCTTTTTGCAGCACAAAGCGGGTTTGGGGCAGGGGGCCTTCGCTGGCGTCCACCAGCAAAATGGCGCCGTCCACCATGTCCAGAATCCGCTCCACCTCGCCCCCAAAGTCGGAGTGGCCGGGAGTGTCTACGATATTCACCTTCACGCCTTTGTACACAAACGAGGCGTTCTTGGCGGCAATGGTGATCCCCCGCTCTTTTTCCAGGTCCATGGAATCCATGTAGCGCTCCTCCACGTGCTCGTGAGAGCCGAAGGTGCCGGATTGTCTCAGAATGTGATCCACCAGGGTGGTCTTGCCGTGGTCTACGTGGGCAATAATGGCAATGTTGCGGATGGGGGTTTCCATGGATGTGAAAGAGCTTGCAAAAAGGGTTTAGGGCGGAACATTCCGCCAGAACAACGTGAATCATTCATTCTGACGGAAAAAAACAAGAAAGGGAATGGGGGGGTGGGTTCAGGTCTGCCGATTTCCCCGAATTCACCAAGAATTGATATGACAATTCTTTTTGTCCGTCACTTTCGTGTGATTCAAAGCAGGGGAAGACCCCCAGTTTTACCTAGCGGTTTTTGGAAGAACATTGACTCCGAAGGGGGGGGTGTTTACGGTGGGAGAAACCTCCTAAGCGGCCCTCTAGAGCATCTGACTCCCTGTGTCTTCCAAACTCATTCCCTCCGCTCCCCATCCCCTTCCTCCTGGCTTCTTTCAGCAAGACGCCCAGGTGGTGGCCCGTTCGCTGCTGGGCAAGGTACTGGCCCGCCGCTGGCGAGAGCCCGGCTTGGAGGGAGAGCCAGTGCGGGAGATATGGCTGCGGGCGCGGATTGTAGAGACGGAGGCTTATTACCGGGAGGAGAAAGCCAGCCATGCCTCCCTGGGGTACACCCACGCCCGGCGGGCGTTGTTCATGCCGCCGGGGACGATTTACATGTACTATGCCCGCGGGGGCGATTCGTTCAACGTATCGGTGGGGGGAGAGGGCGACGCGGTGCTGGTGAAGGCGGCCGTGCCCGACCCAGACGCGCCGAATATGGGGGAGATGCTGAGGGTGATGACCCGGTTGAACCCGGTGGGGGTGCCGCCCCGGCTTCGGCCCCATCACAAATTATTGGCTGGGCAAACCCTGCTGTGCCGGGGGCTGGCCTTAAGGGTGCCGGAGTGGGACACCCTGCCCCTGCCCCAGCCGGACTTGATGTTCTTAGACATGGGCTATCAACCGGAGAGGATATTCCGTGCCACCCGTTTGGGCATTCCCCCAGGGCGGGATGGCCACCTGCTCTACCGCTTTGTGGATGCCGCCCATGGGGTTTCTGCCACCCGGCACCCCGCCGGGCGGGGGAGGGTGGAAGGGGTGGATTATTGGGTGGAGGGGTAGAAAATCAATACCGGTACGAAACCCGGGCCCAGATTTCATCGCTCCAGCGGCCGCGCTGCCAAGAAATGGCGTTGCGTTCACCATGGAGCGACATGCCGTCATACAGGTTGTAGCCCAGGGTCACAAACCGCCAGCGGATGAGTGTTTCGGCGTTGGTTCCGATGCGGGTGTGGGCCAGGGTGGTGTCTTCCAGCCCAAAGGCGTTGGCCCAACGGGCCCCCAGGGTGTATTCCTCGCCATATCCCCCCAGGTACACCTGCTCGTAGGCGATGGGGAAGCTCCAGTTGCCAAACCGCAGCCCGGTTTTGATTTTATGAGAGAGTCCCCGGGTGGTGAGGTAGGCCTCCAAATCGGGGATGCGGACGGGCCCCCACTCCAGGGGTCGGGCCACCGGGTCCAGCCAGTTGATGTGCCCAGAGCCAGCGTTCATCAGGCTCCAAAAGGTTCCGCTGAGAAATACAGCCCGCAGGTTGGCGGTTTCCAGGTCGCCCATGGAAATGGCGTAGCCCTTGGTTTGCCAAAAATTCATCACGTTCACCACGTCGTTTCCGGGGGAGGGATTGAGCTCCCCCCGGGTGGCCTGCACGTAACTATAGGCCGATAACTTTCCGTAAATATAAGGGTACAGGTAAGTGTAATGGCCGTTGACGTGGTAAATGGTGTCTTCGATGTATTCAGACATGGCCATTTGGTTGTTCATGCCAGCCATGCCTGGGGTTCCATTCAAAATGTCGGCGGGAACACCGGGATAGGGGGTGCCCGTCCAAGACGTCACCCCCCCCTCGTTGGCATGGGAAAACATGGCCAGAAAATACGGGAAGAATCCGTCGTAGGTTTCCGTGGGGTGGTTCAGGGGGGCCAGCGTGAAGGAATAGCCCATGGCATGCACCCGGGTGGCATGGCCCCACTCGTGGATGGACACTTGGTATGGGGCGTTGAGCGGCTGCCAGATGGAAAACCCGAAGGCCACCCACAGCAGGCGCCCGGTGGAGGTGGTGCCCAGCAATGGAATCTTCTCCACGGCCTCATCGGCCAGGGTAAGGGCTTGGTGGTATTCCATCCCAAAGTGCAGCATGGGCCGGTTGGCGATTTCCATATAGCCGCTGTCGAGCGAGGCCGAGCGGATGAATTCATCTTCCTGGGAGTCGTTGGCCCAGGCCATGGGCCCAGCCGCTAGGCAAAACATCACGATCCACCCCAGTATATGCCCGGCGTTTCTCCGGGCTTTCCATGCTTGTTCCCTTTTCCAAGAGCGTGGATCTTCCTGCTGGTTGTCGAACACCATTCCGTGGTCTCTTGTTTGGTGGATAGGAACCCTAACGTTCAGCGAATTTATTTCGACAAGAATTTTCGTTCCCGGACATCTTGGGCATAGCGTCGGGCGGCCTCTTGAAGGGCCTTGCCGCCCTCCATGTATTTCACCGCGTGGCGGGGGGTGAAATCGGGAATCCACCCGGCTAGGTCGTGCAGCACCTGCACTTGGCCGTCGCAGCCAGGCCCCGCCCCAATGCCGATGGTGGGCAGAGAGGACTGCCGGGAGACCTGCTCCGCCAAATCGTGGGGAATGTTCTCCAGCAACAACATGGCGGCCCCGGCTTGTTCCAGGGCGGCGGCATCGCTCAATAGGGTTTGCGCCGCGGCGGAATCCTTCCCTTGCTTTCCATAGCCGATAGCATGAACGGATTGGGGGGTTAGCCCCAGGTGACCCATCACCGGAATGCCGTAGCCCGCCAGGGCGGTGACCTGGGGTACCACCGCCCGCCCGCCCTCCAGTTTGACCATCTGGGCGCCGCCCTCTTTCAGCAGCCGCCCCGCCGACCGCACGGCATCCTCCACCGAGGTTTGATAGGAGAGGAAGGGCAGGTCCGCCAGCAGAAAGGCGTGAGTTGATCCCCTGGCCACCATGCGGGTGTGATAAATCATTTCTTCCAGGGTGACCGGCAGGGTGTTGTCGTGGCCCTGCACCACCATGGCCAGAGAATCTCCCACCAACAATACGTCTACCTCCTGATCTAGCAGCCGAGCCATGGCGGCGTCGTAACAGGTCACCGCGCAAATGGGGGTTTTCCCTTTCATATCGCGCAGGGTTTTCAAGTCCAACCGCATGGGCTTTATCCTCAAGGTTCGGGGGATGGAAGGATCTGGGGGGTGTTGGGTGTAACGTCTGGTGAAGATATCCTACCCGGTTTGGGGAAAAAATTGGAATCAAAGTGAGCCTTGGATGTGGGGAAGGCTTTAGGTAGAGGGTGGGAGGGGTGGGGATTTCCGTTGGGCTTTAGAATGCGTTAGACTATCCTTTGATGTTATTAGTCGGATATATAAAGTTTGCTGGCCTTTTTGGGGTGCAGCATTTCACCGACGGCCCTTCGGCCTCTCACTGAAAAAGGATTTCGAATGGAACGATTTATCACCTGGGTGTTGAAACGCAGAATGTGGGTGCTGGGGGCGGCGGTGTTGGTGACCGTGGGGCTGGCGGCTAACCTGCGGTTGCTGCGCATCGTGATTGATCCAGATGACATGCTGCCCCGCAGCCACCCCTGGGTCGATGTGACCTATCGGGTGGCCGATTTGTTTGGCAACAAATTCACGGTGGTGATTGGGGTGGCGCCCAAGACCGGCGATGTGTTTCAGCCCCTGGTGTTGAATAAAGTGAAAATTCTCACCGACCGCCTGAGCGGGGAGCCGGGGGTGGTGCCATCCAATCTGATGAGTCTCTCGGCGGATAGAGCCAAAGACATTCGGGGCACACGGGAGGGGCTGGACGTGAAACCCCTGATGAAAGAGGTGCCCCAAACCCCCAAAGAAATGGACGCCCTGAAGGCGGCCCTGGCCCGTAACCCCAGCTATACCAACCTGGTGATTTCTCAAGACCAGCAGATGGCCACGGTGGTGGTGGAGTTCCAAAAAGACAAACTGGGCTTTAAGGGCATTCAGGCCAAAGTGGAGAAGATTGTAGCCCCCCTGCGGGATGACCAAGTGGAGATTCATGTGGCCGGGGCCCCGGTTTTTTTGGCCTTGTTGGAAACCTTCTCTGAGCGGATGGGGATTTTGTTTCCCCTGGCCGTGTTGATCATTGGGCTGATTCATTACGAGGCCTTTCGCACCTTTCAGGGGTTGATTTTGCCCCTGGTGACCAGCCTGCTGGCGGTGGTGTGGGCCATGGGCCTGATGGCCGTGATGCGCATTCCCTTCGATGTGTTTAATACCTCTACGCCCATCTTGCTGCTGGCGGTGGCGGCGGGCCACGCCGTGCAGATATTGAAACGGTATTACGAGGAATTTCACCTGCTGGCCGCCGAGAAAAAACATAGCCCCCAAGAGGCCAACAACCTGGCCGTCATCCGCTCCATGACCAAGATTGGCCCGGTGATGCTGGCGGCGGGCATTATCGCGGCGGTGAGCTTTATGTCGCTGGTCACCTTTCAAATCCAAACCATCCGCACCTTTGGTTTGTTCACTGGCCTGGGTATTATGTGCGCCCTGGCGGTGGAACTGATGGTGATCCCCGCCCTGCGGTCGCTGCTGCCGCCCCCCAGCGCCAAGCAGATGGCGCGGGAGCAATCGGAAGCCCTGTGGAACCGCGTGGTAATGAAGCTGGCCGATTGGAATACCTCGGCCCGGCGGAAAAACCTGTATTTGGTGGTGGGCGGGTTTGCCCTGCTGATGGGGGTGGGGGCCAGCCGGGTGGAAATGCACAACTCTCTGCGGGAAGACTTTTACTCCAACCTAGAGGTGCGGAAAACCGAGCGGTTTTTCAATCAGAAAATGGCCGGGACCAACACCCTGTATGTGCTGGTGGAGGGAGACGCCGAGGACGCCATCAAGAACCCCGCCGTGCTGAAGGCCATGGATGATACCCAGCGATTTTTAGAAAAAGACCCCCAGGTGGGGAAAACCGTGTCCATCGCCGACTTCATCAAGCGCATGAACCGGGCCATGCATGAAGACCGCCCAGCCTTTGAAACCATCCCCGACCGGCAGGACCTGGTGGCCCAGTACCTGCTGCTCTATTCCATGTCGGGCGGGGCGGAGGATTTCGACGCCCTGGTGGATACCCCCTACCGCACCGCGCTGATTCAGGTGTTTATTCGGGATGATGACTCGGCCTACATCGAGGATTTGGCCGTCCGCTTGAAAACATTCATGGGCGGGCGGTTCCCCCCAGGGGTGAAGGTGGAAATTGGCGGGGGGGCCACCAGCGGAACGGCCATGAACCAGATCATGGTGGCGGGCAAAATTCGCAACATTGGCCAGATCGCCCTGGCGGTGTTTTTGATCACGGCCCTCATGTTCCGCTCGGTGCTGGCTGGGATGATGGTGCTGGCCCCCCTGGCCATGGCGGTGCTGGCCACCTTTGGCGTGATGGGCTTTCTGGGGATTCCCCTCAACATCGCCACCGCCACCCTGTCGGCCCTGGCCGTGGGGATTGGCGCCGACTACGCCATCTACTTCTCCTACCGCCTGCGAGAGGAACTCCGCCGGGAGCCAGACGAGGCCCTGGCTGTTCGCAACACCTACAACTCGGCGGGCAAGGCCACGCTGTATGTGTCCACCGCCGTGGCGGGGGGGTACGTTCTGCTGGTGACCTCCTACGGGTTTAACATTCACTTGTGGTTCGGCATTTTGGTGTCGCTGGCCATGCTGGTGTCGTCGCTCACCGCTCTTACCCTGTTCCCCGCTCTGCTGCTCACCTTCCGCCCCGCCTTTGTGTTTGGGGCTAAAAAGTAAGGGTTTGCTTCTTGTGGCGCATTTTTATATAGAATGACATAGCCCCCCTTCCCAGGGGGGCATTCTTACAGCGCCCTTCACCGCAACACGTCCAAACGTTTCACTGGTGCCCCTAACGGGTAAGGAGGGCTTCTATTCCTTCTACTTTGACCACATCTCTCCCTCGCATCAAAACCACAAGTTAGAAAATGTAGGCAGTTATAATTTTCGATCAAACCAGAAGAATTAAAAAACTGGGGGGGTGAATAGATGATTATAACAAGTACGTTAGATGGCTGGAAAAAAAACTGGAGAAATGAGTTAGAAATAGCAATAACTTATATTGCGTTATGGTTAATGTTTGTGCCATTTAAAGGGTGGAAAGTAGCGTCTTTTATGTTGCTGGTTGTAATAACAGGCGTTTCAACAATGGCATTGGTGATGGATTTGTTTATTTGTTTGTTTGTAAAAAGAAGAATACCACGAAATAGATACGTAGCCTTATTCTTGTTGTGCGTGTTTTATTTTATTTTGTATATATATCAACCGCATGTGTTCATGGTGTTATTGCTTGGGTTTGTCGGTATTTCTTTGGTTATTGGTGTGGCGAATATAGTTTTGGCGAATATTTTAAAAAAGCCAATGGCTATCATCAGGATACCGATCAACAATCCAATATCTTGGATGCTGTATCGGGTTCAAATTATTGACAAAGAATATTTTATTTTTACAAAAGGCTTATTTAAAAGTTTTTATAACCAAGAAATTGGAGTGGTTGTTCAAGACGAGGAGGACAGAGACAATATAAAAAATATGTTAATAATAATTGTAGATTATATTGGGAAAAGCGAGCATAATATTTTACAAAACCAAACCATGAACTGGGGGATATGGTTAATAAAGTTCATAGAACATGATGACGGCGTGTTGCATATTTATGAATATGATGAAAATTCTAAAAACGAGTATTCGGAGGGAGTTGAGAGATCTGTTGTGTATTGGGCGGATCAAAATTGCACGTGTATTCAATATGGTTCCGAATATGTGGATCCCATGTTTCATCACACGGTAGCGGTTACTTCGGGTGTGATGGAAGGGCAACCCATAGAAGCCTTTCGGCAGAAAATGGATGGTGATTTTTCTGGATGGTTTATCATTACAAAAGATTACATTACGTCTTCGGATCATGAATATATAGATATTCAGAATTTTAAGACTTATCACATTAACCATGTCGTAGATATACAGCCAAGGCTTGTCAAATATTTATCCTTACAACCTGGTTTTAGGGTGAATCTGATCGGCGAAGAAGATGTCGTGGTATTTGATCCAAGATTATTGGAGGATGAATAGGTCGAATTGAAGCGGGGCCGAAGAGAATTTTGAGTAGCCCTCCAACTTCCCCCCCTCACCTCTTATCAGGTCTCGTCAGCCCCATTTAGTGACCTCAAAGGGAAGATGGGGGTGGAGAATGCGAATCGTGGGGCTAAATAATTCTTTTGTCAGATCAGCCGGGAAGAAAAAAAACGCCTGGACAAAAACTTTTTGCTTGCAATTCACCCAAACACTTTTTTATACTCCGAACAGATGGGCTTGGCCCCCAGAGTAGTCGTGGGCCCGGCCAGTGAAGCCAGATCAACAAGCGAATTCAATCGGAGCGAGGAGCCATGGACAAGGAAAAAGCCAAAGCGGTGGAACTGGCGGTGGCCCAGGTGGAGCGGGCCTATGGCAAGGGGTCCATCATGAAGATGGGAGACGTTCGGGCGGCGGAACCGGCGGTGACCAGTGGAGACATTGGCCTGGACATTGCGCTGGGGGCGGGGGGTTACCCCATCGGGCGGATCATCGAGATTTTTGGCCCGGAGGCCTCTGGCAAGACCACCCTGTCGTTGCATGCCGTGGCCGAGGTGCAAAAGCGGGGTGGCGTGGCGGCGTTCATTGACGTGGAGCACGCCCTGGACATGCGGTTTGCCAAGTTGATTGGGGTGAACACCGATGAGTTGCTGATTTCCCAGCCGGACTACGGCGAGCAGGCCCTGGAGATTGTGGAGATTCTGGTGCGCTCCGGCGGGGTGGACATGATCGTGATTGACTCGGTGGCGGCGTTGGTGCCCAAGGGAGAACTGGAGGGCGACATGGGCGATGCCCACATGGCGCTGCAGGCCCGCTTGATGAGCCAAGCCCTGCGCAAGCTGACGGCGGTGGTGAGCAAGAGCAAGACCACCCTGATCTTCATTAACCAGCTGCGGATGAAGATTGGCGTGATGTTTGGAAACCCGGAAACCACCACCGGCGGCAACGCCTTGAAGTTCTACGCCACCATGCGGCTAGACGTTCGCAAGATCAGCTCCATCAAAGACGGCGAGGAGGTGTTGGGCTCTCGGGTGCGTGTGAAGGTGGTGAAAAACAAGGTGGCGGCGCCCTTCCGACAGGTGGAACTGGACATTTTGCATTCTCAGGGCATCAGCCGGGATGCGAGCTTGATTGACACCGCCACCGCCGACGGCATTATTCAGAAGAGCGGAACCTGGTTTGCTTTCCAAGACGAGCGCATTGGCCAGGGCCGCGACAGCGTGAAAAAGTGGCTGGCGGAACACCCGGAAATGTTTACCCGCATTGAAACCCTGGTGCGGGAGAAACACGGCCTTCCCCCGGCGCTGCCGGTGCTGGTGGCCGCCCAACCGCCAGTCAGCGCGGCTCCTCAACCTGCCGCTGGAGGGAAGGGCCGCTCGGCTGCCGCCGCGGGCCAAGCGTCTGGGGGGCAATAACGGTTGAATCTGCCCGCAGCTCAACAGGTGTTCCCCCCAGGTGAGGCCCTGGCCTGGGCCCAGGCGGTGGTGGATGTGCGCTCTCCGGTGGAGTTTGAGCAGGGGGCCATTGCCGGGGCGGTGAACATTCCCCTTTTTTCCAACCATGAGCGGGCGGAGATTGGCACCCTGTACAAGCAGGTCGGCCGAGACCCGGCCCTGTCTTTGGGGATGAACCTGGTGGAGGGGCGCTTGGCGGAGTATGCGGCCCGCTTTGAACCCTATCGGAACCAACGGGTGGTGGTGTGTTGCGCCCGGGGGGGGATGCGCTCCCGGTCAGTGGCCCAGTTGCTGGTGGGTATGGGGTATCAGGCGGCCCAACTGGCGGGCGGTTATAAAGCCTTTCGGAATTACCTGCTGAAGGAACTGGAAACCATGCCCCCCCGGATGGTGGTGATTCATGGCCAAACCGGAGTAGGGAAAACCCGGGTCCTGCGAAAGTTAAACAACGCCGTGGATTTAGAGGGGCTGGCTCAGCACCGTTCCTCTCTGTTTGGGGCGGTCAATCTGTCTCCCCGTTCTCAACAGTGGTTCGAGTCGCTGCTGCTCCAACGGTTGAAAGAGATTGACCCGACAAAACCCGTATGGATAGAGGGTGAGAGCCGCAAGGTGGGAGATATTATCCTTCCCAACCCCTTGTTTCGGGCCATGAAGGGGGCCGTCTGCGTGCTGCTCACGGCCCCCCTGCAGGTACGGGTACAGCGCATCATCGCCGAATACGCGCGGGAAGACCCCGCCACCTTGGAGCAGTTGGCGGCCGCCTTGGGGGCCCTCACCCCCATGCTGGGGAAGGCCCGAGTGGCCGATTTGACCGCCCACCTGCGGCGGGGCGACCTGGAGGCCGTGGTGGCGCCGCTGCTGGAGGAATACTACGACCTGCGTTATGCCCACGCCATGCGGAATTATACCTACGCCCAAACCTTCGATGCCGCTGATGAGGAGCAGACCGCCCGGGCGCTGGAGGCCTGGGCGGTGCCCAGGGAATAAGCCAAACCCGCCCCTCTTTTGTCCCCCCTTGCGTCTGGGGCCGATTGCCCCCATAATTTAAAATTGTTTGCACGGGGTGTAGCGCAGCCTGGTAGCGCGCTTCGTTCGGGACGAAGAAGTCGGAGGTTCGAATCCTCTCACCCCGATTTATAATCCTCAAAATTATTGATTGTTGTGGTCTGGCTGCAAACAGCAAAGCCCGCCGAAAGGCGGGCTTTGTTGTTTGTGCCCTCAGCGAAACCCGTTTAGCGGAAGTTCCACTGAATCCGGCGAACCAGGATGACCTGCAGGGGAACCCACACGACAAACCCCACCGTGCGGACGTAGGGGTGCATGCCCACGCCGAACACGATGAAGGCCAGGGCATAGGCCATGGTGATTCCCATGGGCTGGTGAAATTGCCGGGAGAGCAGCCGGGAAAACAAAAGCACCCCTGCCGAAATCAGCAACCCAGCAAGAACCAAAACCGGGAAAAAGTGAGCTTCCGTTCCAAGAATGGGACCATCCAGGAACAGCAATGCGGGCTGGGTGCGGGCCAACAGCGGCCACAGAAATGTTTCAGAGAATTGAATGGCTATGTACATTGAGATGCCGGCTATGAAGACGACCTGGGTGCTCATGAACAACCCGTCTTTGCGGGGGGCGGCGATCAGCACGTTCATCACGAACAACAAATAAAAAAAAGTGGCCAGCAAGCCCAAAATATTTGGTACCACCAGGATGTTGGACAGATACATTTGGGCCAGCATATCATTGGAAGGACTCTTGGGCATTTCTACCCCAAACCACACCCACCATGTAACGAATAGGATAACAGCCAAATCGGAATACACACGGATGAGACGGCTCATAGATTCTCCAGGTGGATGGTGATTGGCGGGGGAAGAACCGACTCGATTCGATTTCCCGGAAATATTTTATTCAGCAGGTCAGATGAGGTCATGCATCCTCCCGCAAAACGGATTTGTATTGCTTGTGTCATCCGTCACCCTACTCATACCATTTATCCTAGGAATCCATGAAAAAATCCAGAATTTGGTTGAGGGCGGGCCAATGGGCTGGCGTGGAGCAGCCCGTGCGGTACCACGCCGAAAAATTCGTGTCTGGCCTGGGGGGGGTGGTGGGTATTGGCATGATTTCGCTGGTGACGCACTGGTTTGTGCCAGACCTGGGAGCGGTATGGATTGTGGCCTCCATGGGGGCGGCCACCGTGTTGGTGTTTGCCGTGCCCCATGGGCCTCTCAGTCAGCCTTGGCCGCTGGTGGGGGGAAATATCATTTCCGCTGTAATTGGGGTAACGGTGGCGGGGTGGGTGCCAGACCCGGCTTTGGGGGGGCCGCTGGCGGTGGGCTTGGCCATTTTTGCCATGCACTACCTGCGCTGCATTCACCCACCAGGGGGGGCCACGGCGCTGGTGGCCACGGTGGGGGGGCCAAGCATTGCGGCCTTGGGATATCAATATGTATGGACCCCGGTGGCTTTGAATGTGATGATTCTGCTGATCACCGGGGTGGTGTTTAACGCGTTCTTTCCCTGGCGGCGCTACCCGGCGGCGTGGGCGGCTCGTAAGCCCGGCCCCAAGCCAAAGTTGGCGCCTGTCACAACCCCTTTGAAGCCAGCCGACTTAGACTGGGCCCTACAGCAAATGGGATCCTTCATTGACGTTTCGGAAGAAGACCTGGAGGAATTGCTGCGGCTGGCCGGAGAACACGCCCGATTGGCTAAGAACGGTTAGGAAGAAACCGGCTGATCCCGGTTTCTTCCTGGTTCAAGAACCTACGGATTTCGGCAGGTTTTGAAGGGGAAATACACCCGGCACTCGGTAGGGTCTTTGTAATTTCGTGGGCCGTTCGATGCGGTGGTTTGGGCATTGGAAGCGCACCCCGCCAGCAACAACACACCCATCATTCCCATCATCCACACACGAAACGTCATGTCTTTCTCCTTGCGTCTGTTCTGATCATTTCCAGTTGTCTGCGTCATGCGGACAGACTGCGACTTGATTCGTCAGGATTGAATATTTTCCCTCCCATAAGGAATATATACGCAATCCATCAGAAAAAAGGAAGAGGGATGACAAACCCTATGATTTATCAAATAGAATTGGTGGTTCATGAGGGGCTGATTTTCACCGCTTGAATCACCACCACATCGGCCCACCAGGGGCAAACCCTGCCCAACCAAAACGCCCCATTCAAAACCTGGGTTTGCCGGGGTTCCTTGCGGCGCCAAACAAAGCGGGTCCAGGGAGGAAAGCCCCACAGCACCGACAAGCCTTCCACCCGTTTTAGTTGCAGTGGGGGTTGGCTTAGTTGACGAATGGATGCGTAGCCAAACCGGGTAAGGTGGTCGGGAGGGGGACGGTAAAAGGGCTCTTGGGGAGGAACAAACCCCTTTACCCAGCGGCTTTTCAACCGATCCAGGGTTTCTCCCAACCGGCAAGACAAGGAATCGTAGTTGGCCAGGGCCACCACAGCCCGGCCGCCGGGTTTTAGCACCCGGGCAATTTCTTTCATGGCCAGTTCCGGAGACATAAAGTGGTCCATGGCACCCTTGCACAGCACGGCATCAAAGGTGTTCTCGCCAAAGGGAAGTTCTTCTCCTAGGGAGCGCACCAGCCGGGGTGCCAGGGGGGTGACCCAACGCTGGGCAGAGGCATTCTCTGACCCTGGAATTTTCCCCTTCAGTTCCTGGGCCTCGCGGAAGCGTTCTTGTCCAAAGGAAATCATCCTCCCGGAGGGCTCGGCAGACACCACCATGCCTGGCCCCGGCCCCATGGCCCGGCCCAAGGCCGCGGAATCTTGCCCAAACCCCGCCGCCAGGTCCAGCACCCGATGGTGGGGGGCCGCCTCCAGCAGTGCCAGGGAGCGATCGGTCATGGCATCGAACAACCGCCGGGTGTCCGGCCCCCCTTCCGGGGGAATGGTATGCTCGATGTCGTTCTCAATATCGTGGATCAATTTCACGGGTCGAGTTTCAGAAGGAGGAAAGGGTCATCCAACAGAGAGGGTTTCTCTCTTTAGGTATGGGCATCATCGCCTGTTTCTATCTCGCTGGAAATATCCTCCTCACCGGGAATATCCTCGCTGGCCAGATTTTTAGTGTTCGGGGGTTGGGGCTTGTTATTCAGGGCTTGAAAAATCGTATGCGCCGCTGCCTGGGGAAGACCCGGCACCGCCAGCAGATCCTCCAGGCTGGCCTCCGCCACACGCTTCAACGAACCAAACCGGGTCAGCAGCTTCTTCACCCGGCTGGGCCCCACCCCCGGCAGGTCTTCCAGCCCAGATCGTAATTGGGATCGCTTACGCAGGGTGCGGTGGTAGGTCACCGCAAAGCGGTGAGACTCATCCCGGATGCGCTGCAAAAAATGCAGGGTAGAAGAATTGGCTGGCAGGCGAAGTTCTGTTTTGACATGGGGTTTAACCACGTATTCAAACTTGTCTTTGGGACCCCCGCCCCGGCGGTGTTCGGTTCGGCCTTTGGCCAACCCCAGCAGGTCCACCTGGGTGGGAGATATGCCCAGGCGTTCCAGCACCTGGGCGGCCATGTTGACTTGCCCCTTGCCGCCGTCAATTAAAATCAAGTCGGGCAGCGCACCGCCTTCGGCCAGCACCCGCTGGTAACGGCGGGTGAGCACTTCCTCCATGGCGGCAAAGTCATCGGGGCCGCTTACCGTTTGAATGCGGAATTTTCGGTAGTGGGCTTTGTCGGGCTGGTTGTCTCGCCAAGCCACCAGGGAAGCCACCGTGTGGCGCCCCTGAATGTTGGAAATATCAAAGGCCTCTACCCGGCGGGGCAGCCGCCGCAGGTGCAGCCGCCGCCGTGCGTCCTCCACCACGTGCTCGTCATCGGCCACCCGGGCCAGCCGTTGTTCCAGGGCGGTACGGGCGTTTTGCCCGGCCAAGTCTAGCAGGTTCCGCTTTTCTCCCCGTTGGGCCTGGGTGAAGCGGATGGCCCCCCCCCGTACTCGTTCCATGTGTTCGGCCAGGGCTTCCTGTTCGGGCAGGGCCGCCCCCAGCACCACTTCTCGGGGGGGTTGGGCGGTGGGGCTGGTGTACAGCCGGGTCATCACCCGTTGCAGCAATTCGCCGTCTTCCGTGTCTTCGGTGTTGGATAAAAAAAACGCATCGTGACCAATCAGCCGCCCGTGGCGGATAAACAGCACCGCCACCATGGCGTAGTGAGAAACCCTGTGCAGGGCGAACACGTCTTGGTCGCTGTCGCGGGCGGGGTCCACCACCTGCTGGCGCTGCAGGGTGGTTTCCACCGCCCGCAGGGCGTCGCGGGCCACCGCGGCTTCCTCAAAACGTTGCTGTTCGGCCAGGGCTTCCATGTCGGTTTGCAGGGTTTTCACCAGTTCCTTGTCTTTTCCCAAAAAAAACATTCGCACCTTGTCTATCAGCTTTCGGTAGTCGGCGGGTTGCACCTGGCCGGTGCAGGGGGCCAGACAGCGGCCCAGTTGTTTGTTCAGGCAGGGCCGGTAGGTCTTGGTTCCATCCAGGGTCATGCGGCTGGTGCGCAGGGGGAAAAACGTGTGGAGCATACGCAGGGTTTCCCTGGCGGCCTTGACGTTGGTGTAGGGGCCAAAGTATTCGGCTTCTTCCTCACGCTCTTCCCGCGTCAGGGTCAGCCGTGGGAACCGCTCGTTCACGGTAAGCTTAAAAAACGGATAGGACTTGTCGTCTTTCAACTCCACGTTGTAGCGGGGTTGATGACGCTTGATGAGGGAGGCCTCCAGAATCAGGGCCTCGGTTTCGGTGCGGGTAGTGAGAATTTGAATGTCGGCCACTTGGCGCACCATGGCGGCAATGCGGGTGGTGTGGCTGCTCGAGGGTTGAAAATAAGACCGCACCCGGCTGCGCAGGTTCTTGGCTTTCCCCACGTACAACACTTCTCCCTGGGCGTCTTTGTGCAGATACACCCCAGGGGAGTCTGGCAAAGAGGCCAGAATGTCGGGCAAAGACGGCTGATCTTTTGACAGGCGGGTCAAAATCTTTCACACTCCTTGAAGAAGAGGTTGGGACACCATGTGAATCGCTTTGCCTTGCCACCCGTTCTGGGCTTTCCTCGTCATGATGCCTATTCGATGGAGATTCAATCCGGCCCGTGTGCTGCTGATCATTGGGTTGGCACTGTCGCTGCTGGGTCCGGTTTCCCTAGCCCGGGCCGAGGATTTAATGCTGGAATCGGACAATGATCCGGGTTTTATCTCCGGCACATTGTTTTTTGCCATGTCGGCCGGGTTTCTTATTCAGGCCGAGCAGGAATATACCCAATCCAAGGCGGCGTTAAAACTGGCCGATCAGAACTATCAATTATACCTGGCTGCGACCCTTCCGGCTGACGCGTTGTTTTTTCGGAGCGAAACCGAACGCTATCACTCGCTGGCCCGTTGGAAAGAAGCCCGGGCCAACGTGGGGGCCTGGGTGGGGGTCTCGCTGTTCATGGCTGGGTGGTATGCCTGGCTGCCAGAGGATTGGCTGCCCAGCGGGTCCATCATTACCGCCAACGGAAACGGCTTGTTGTATGCCCAGCGGTTTTAGGGGCTGTGTGCATAGCGCGCGTGATGACCCGGCTCATCACAGTTCTGCAACCTTCCCATGATTTCCATCCTTTGAATATCAGCCTCCATGCGAATCCTGCCTGTCACCCTTCCCCACGCGTCATACCGGTTGGTTCTGGGGGCCGATATTTTAGACACAGAATTGCCAGCCCTGGTGCGGCAAACCGCTGAAGACCTGGTGCTGGTGGTGACCAACACCACCCTGGAAAAATTATATCCTGACCGGATAAAAAAGGCGCTGGCGGGTCTTCCTCTGCGGGTAGAAACCTGCGTATTGCCCGATGGGGAAGCCTATAAAAACATGGAACACCTACAAACGGTATGGGACCGACTGATGGGGTTGTCGGCCACCCGCCGAACCCTGGTGGTGGCCTTTGGCGGCGGGGTGGTGGGCGACATGGCGGGGTTTGCCGCGGCTTGTTTCATGCGGGGGGTTCCCCTGGTGCAGGTGCCCACCACCCTGCTGGCCATGGTGGATAGCTCCATTGGGGGGAAAACCGGTGTAAACCACCCCCAGGGGAAAAACACCATCGGGGCCTTTAAGCAGCCCGAGGGAGTGGTGATGGATGTCACCTTTCTGCGCACCCTGCCCCCACGGGAACGAAAGGCGGGGTTGATGGAGCTGGTGAAGCATGGATTGATTCTGGACAGCGATCTGCTGGACTTTTTAGCAATAAATCGAGATCGGTTAGAGGCCCCCACGGAAGAATTGCATTGGCCCTTTTGGGAAGAGGCCGTGGAACGCAGCTGCCGGGTGAAAGCCCGTGTGGTGGAGGAAGACGAAAAGGAGCAGTCCATCCGCGCGTTGTTAAACTTTGGCCACAGCCTGGGCCACCTGATTGAAACCCACACCAGGTACGAGGCTTACTTGCACGGCGAATCCGTGGGGACTGGCATGGCCTTCGCCGCGTTTCTATCCTGGAAATGGGGGATGTTGGATCAGCCCGGTTTTAACCGGGTGCTGGACCTGCTGATGCCCTTGCTGACCCCGGTGGTGCTGCCGCCTTTGGATCAGGAAGGATTTTCTCAGCTGCTGCTGCACGATAAAAAATCCGCCAAGGGGGGATTGACCTATGTGCTGCTGGAAAAACCCGGACGGGCGGTTCTGCGGAAAAACACCACCCCAGACGAAGTCTGGCCTGTGTTCCTAGAGTTCTGCCATTCTTTTCCTGGCCTGTGCCGCCTGGGAGAGTGAGCAGACCTGTCCATGGTTGGCCAGATATCAGCGGGAATTAAAGTGAGGGAAATTAGAGGGGGGGGGCGGAATCAGGGGTCAAGGAAAGTCGGTGGGGGAAAGTCGGTGGGGGAAAGTCGGTGGAGGAAAATCAGGTAGGGAAATGCAAGGGATGGTGAGACGCCACGAACCGGGCCACCTGTAACAGAAAGGCTTCGGGACGTTCCACGTGGGGCAGATGCACGGCGTGGGGAATCAACTCCACCGCCGCCCCAGGGATGGCACCGGCCATCTGCCCGGCCAGCGACACGTAGGGGCTGTCTTCCATTCCAGCCAGCAGCAGGGTGGGGACCCGAATTTCTGGCAGACGGTCCCACAAAGGGAGCATGGCCCCGGTGCCCATTCCCCGTAAAGAGGCCGCCAGCCCCACCGGATTTTGAGCCAGCCGTCTGTTCCGTTCTGCCGTCCAAATTTGGGGGGCCAGCCGCTTTAACCCCCGAAACATGGGGTTGCTCAACCATTCCTCCACAAACGACTCCATCCCCCGTTCCAAAATCACTCGGGCCATGGCTTCGTCCAATTCCCGCCGGGCCTGCCGCTCCGCCAGATCTTGAATGCCGGGGGAGCCAGATTCCACCACCAGCCCGTTCACCCAGGTCGGGCGGTGAATGGCCGTGTACAGGGCCAGTCGGCCCCCCATGGAATACCCCATCCACCACAGGGGCACTCCGCCCCCCAGCAGCTTTTCCCGGATCAACATATCCTCCAGCCCCCCCAGGCAGGCTTCCATGGTGCAGTCTTCCGGCCCACCAGGGAGGTGATTTTCTCCATGCCCTGGCAGGTCCACCAGCAGCACAGAACCCATTCGTCTCAATCCCTCGGCCACTGGTTCCCAAGCCGATCCGTCTCCGGCAAAGCCGTGCAACATGACGAACACCGGCGGGGATGTTCCGGGGGCCAGGGACGAAAGCCGTTGGTAGTGAAACCGGGGAGTGTTCATGGGTTTAGGCATCGGCCAGGTGGTGTTTCACTAGGGCCTGGGCGGCGGCGCTCCAGGCCAGCTTCCGCCGCCGGTGGCTGTCTTGGCGATCGGTGGAAATCTCGATGATTCGGGTGCCGCCTTCTCCCTGCTGGTTCAGGCGGACGGATGTTTCCACTTCTCGGCGGAAATCCTCCCAATGGGTGGGGTGGGCGTGTGGGGACCCATAGGCTTTGGCCAGGGCAGAAAAATCCAACCCATGGGGGGTGGTGAACAGGTGTTGAAAGACCTGGGCTCGGCCCGGCAGCTCGGCCACGGGCAGCATGTCGAAAATTCCCCCGCCGTCATTGTTCACCAGCACCACGGTGAGGGGAATGTGATACCGCTTGGCGGCCAGCAGCCCCCCCGCGTCATGGAGAAAGGCCAAGTCGCCAGTCACCAGCACCACGGGCTGCCGGTCGGAAGACAACCGGGCGGCCGCTCCCAGGGCGGTGGACAGGGTGCCGTCGATTCCGTTGGCCCCCCGGCTGACCATGTGCCGCAGGGGCTGGGCCGTTTTGGGGGTGAAGGCGTCCAGATCTCGAACCGGCATGCTGTTGGCGGTGAACACCACGGCCCCCTTGGGCAGAACCTGGGTGAGTTCCCGAAACACCCGCCCTTCAAACCAGCCATCGGCCAAGCCGTCTGGCCCAGGCTGGTGCCACAGGCGGTTCAGGGCATCTTCCACGGTACGGTCGGCCTGAACAAACCCGTCCAGCCAAGCCGGGTCCCGGGTGATGGTGTCGGCCATGTCCTCCAACTGTTCGGCCACCCGCAGACAGAACAGGGCGGGGTCGGCCTGGATCATCACCATGGGGTGGTGGGTGGGTTCTGGCCAGCCCCCTTGGTTGTTCACCACCACCAGTTGGGTTTGGGGGTTGGCTGTCAACCAGCGCTCCAGGTGGGGGGCGGTGGGTGGCGGCCCAATGCGCAGCACCACCTGGGGCACCCAGCGAGAGCGAAAACCGGGCTGCCGCAACAGGGCTTCCGGGTGGGCCAGAATTTCGGTGCCCATGGCCCAGGGGCCATGGCGCAGCCCCGCGGGGGGTTCCGCCGCCACCGGCCAGCGGGCCAGACGGGCCATGCGGGCCACCGCCTGGGCGGTTTCTCCATGGCCGTTCAGTTCCATCAGGGGGCCGCACAACACCACGCCTCGGGGGTTGTTGGCCATCCCCTGGGCGGTCAGCTGAACGGCGTTTCGGTCGGGCTCTGGCCCGGCGGGATGCACCACGGCCCAGGGGGTGCGGTGGGGCTTTCCGTGGAAGGCCAGGGGGTCCTGGGGCTCCAGGTCCAGCGGCAGGGCCGCCGGGTGGCCGGGGGGAGGCGCCATGGGTTCCAGGGGTTTGCGGAAGGGAAGGTTTAAGTGAACGGGGCCCGCGGGGGTTTCTGCCGCCAGGGCGGCGGCCCGGGCAGCGGTGGCCCGCAGGTGACGAATCAAGTGGGGTTGGGGTCGGGGGGCGTCCAGGTCAAACCGCCCTTTCACCGCCGTGCCGAACATCCGGGGCTGGTCAATGGTCTGCTCGGCACCGGTGTCTCGCAGTTCGTAGGGGCGGTCGGCGGTCAAGACGATCAGGGGAACCCTGGCGTGGTAGGCTTCGATCACGGCGGGGTAGTAATTGGCCGCCGCCGTGCCCGAGGTGCACACCAACACCACCGGCTGCCCACCAGCCTTGGCGTGGCCCAGGGCAAAAAATCCCCCGGAACGTTCATCGACTTGGCTGTATACTTGAAACCCAGGGTGGGCCCCCAGGGCCAAGGCCAGGGGGGTGGAGCGGGAACCAGGGGACACCACCGCCGTCCGGGCCCCGGCCCGGAACAATTCTTCCATCAAAATTTCGGCCCACAGGGTGTTTTCATTCATGGCAAGAGATAAAATAAGAACGTGAGATTTGAAGACGATCTGGACTTGAAGACTATCTGTTCTTAGGCCGGGGGACAAATTGATTCAGCCGTTGGATGGAGAGAAAACAGGGGAAACAAGAATCCAGGAGAAAATGGGGGTGAAATACGATAAAAAGATACGTTTTTCGGAAGTGCCGCTAAAAAATTCTTTGAATACAATCATTGCCCTAACATTTATTTTTTGACAGACTGGGAAATCTTAACGGGGAATCTGTACGGGGGAGGTTGACGGTCACTATACCCAAGGGAGGGTTGCCGTGGTGTCGATCGATCAGATTAAAAAAGTATTTCCTGCCTTAGAGCAGCCCTTTGCCGATATGCTGGCCAAGCATGGCATGCTTCGTAAAGCCACCAAGGGCACCATCTTGTACGAGCAGGGCTTCCCCTGCGACATCGTTCCGTTTTTCCTCCATGGATCCGTGCGGGTGTTTAAGCTGGGAGAATCCGGCCGGGAAATCACGCTGTTTCGGGCGGGGCCTGGAGAAAGCTGCATTTTGTCTACCTCTTGCGGCATTTCCGGCGCCAGCTATCCGGCCATTGCCGAGGCGGAGGATGACGTGGATTATGTGGCCGTTCCGGTGATGGTGTTTCGGGAGCACATGAAAAACCACCCCAGTCTGCAAAATTTTATGTGCGAAATGCTGTCTTCCCGCCTGGCAGACATGATGCTGGTGGTGGAAGAAGTGGCCTTCCGGCGGGTGGACCTGCGGCTGGCGGAGCGGTTGTTGTCTGGCACGGCCCCGGGCCGGTCTCAAGACGTGGAAACCACCCACGCCCAACTGGCGGTGGACCTGGGCACCGCCCGGGAAGTCATCAGCCGCATCCTTAAAGATTTTGAGCGGGAAGGCTACGTGACCCTGGGGCGGGGGCATATTCAAGTCACCGACCGCCAGGGGCTGCTGGAATTTTGCAGCCGTTTGTCTCCCAACGTGGCCTAAGGCTGTGCAGTCCTTCTAGATGGCTTCCAGGGCGCGGGTCAGCCGCTGGCGGGCTTCCACCGCCACCTCCTTCAAAGCCATATTCCCAGTCATTTCCACCATGCTGTCGGGGTTCAGAATTCCCACGATGGTGTTTCCCGCCGCGTCTTCTCTCACCACCACGTTGCAGGGCAGCAGCAGCCCAATGGCCGGTTCTCCCTCCATGGCCCGAAAAGCCAGGTTGGGGTTGCAGGCCCCCAGAATCACCTGGGCGGGCACGTCCTTGTCGATTTTCTTCTTCATGGTGGCTTTCACGTCGATCTCGGTCAAAATGCCGAACCCTTGCTCCTTCAGGGTTTCCGTAATGCGGGTGACAGCCTGGGCATAGGGCAGGTTCACTTGCCGAAACATGCCATAGGCGGGAGATGGGTTGCTCATGGGGTTCCTAAGATAAAAGGGGGATTGGGGGGTGAAGCCACGCCCTGCTCGAACGATCCAAGCATGGATGCAGCAAATATTTTGAACATAAAGATACTGGAAATAAATCACTTGAAAATCATTGCAACACGGCAGGTTGCCCCTGCCTGTGAGAGAGTCACCAAAGGTTCACGGGGCCAGGGCCTTGCGCAACGCCTGGGCCGTCTGCTGAATTTTTTGGGGGTTCCCCGGCACCAATCGCCAGCCAAAGCCAATGCCGTCGCCCTCCCGCCGGGGGATCAGGTGAAAGTGAACGTGCGGCACGCTTTGAAAGGCCATCTTGCCGTTGTTTTGCAGAATGTTCATGTGCTCGGTTCCAGCCGCCTGGGGAAGGGCCAGGGCCATTTTTTTCACCACGGAAATGACCTGATGAAGCACCTTCTCGGGGGTTTCGGCCAGGGTTTCGTGGTGGCTTTTAGGAATGACCAACAGGTGGCCGTCGGCCACGGGGTTGATGTCCATCAAGGCCAGGGTGTGGTCATCTTCGTAAACTTTCTCAGCGGGGATCTCTCCCGCGACGATTCGGCAGAAAATGCAACTCATGGGGGCGGCTCGGATGGGGGTTTCTGGGGGCAGGTCATGAAAAATTCTTTCTTGTTTTCGCCCGCCAGAGGAGAAAACTCAAGTCACCCCCTTGCCTGACACCGGGGAAACCGGATACAGATGGATTCATGCCTCCACTCTCTCACCCGTTGGATTTTTCTTCCCTCCCGGCCTACCTGGACTCCGCCGCCCGTTGGGTGGGCGATGAATTGTTGGCGCGCATCCCCCGGCAGGAACCCGCCCGTTGGCTGTATGAACCTGCCCGGGATTATCCCTCTCGGGGGGGCAAGCGCTTTCGGCCGGCCCTGCTGCTGCTCAGTGCCGCTCAGGCCGGGGGAGACCCGGCCCTGGCCCTGCCCTCGGCCCTGGCCCTGGAGGCTTTTCAAAATTTCGCCCTGGTGCATGATGACATTCAGGACGGCTCTTTGCTGCGCCGGGGGAAACCCACCCTGCACCGCCAGGTGGGCATTCCCCTGGCCATCAACGTGGGGGATTACCTGTTTGGGTTGGTGTACCGGTTGTTGGCAGAAAACGAGCAGCGATTGGGGGCCGCCCCGGCTTGGCGGGTATTGACCCAGTTTAATCAGGTATTCGGAGAGACCTTCGAGGGCCAGGCCATGGATATTGGGTGGATCGCGGAAAATATTGTTCCCGACCGGGAGCAGTATGAAACCATGATCCGAAAAAAAACCGGGTGGTACACCGGCCGAGGTCCCTGCCAGATCGGTGCCCTCATCGCCGGGGCCGCCCCGGACCTGGTTGCCCGCCTGGGAGATTTTGGGGAAACCCTGGGCATTGGCTTTCAAATGCAGGATGACCTGTTAAATCTTGCGCCCGATTCCTCCGGCCAGGGGCCCCAGGGAATGCAGGGGGGGTATGGCAAGGAACGGGGGGGAGACATTGCCGAAGGCAAGCGCACGCTGATCGTGATTGAACTGATGGAGCGGCTGCCAGCCCCTGAAAAAAAACGGCTGACCGGCATTTTGCTGAAACCACCAGCGGAGACTCTTCCGCAGGAAATTGAGTGGGTGATTGACCAAGCCACCACCACAGGATCGTTGGACGCGGTGCGTTTGCGCTGCCGTGAAATGGGAAACCGAGCCCTGGATTTGCTGGCGGGTATCCCCCCCACGCCCCAGCGGCAGATTCTGGAAGGCCTAACCCGCCACTTAATTTTCGATCGTACTGCGTAAAAATTTGGTTTTTTCCGCGATTTGTATTATGAATTTGAAGGGCTTTGGTTTCACAAAACCCGCTGATCGTTTGGTCAGCGGCGGCATGGCAGCGGGGGGGCTGCCATCGGTCAGCCGTTGGGGCTGCTCCCAGGGTCCGTTCTATTCTCACCCGACATCACAAAAGGTCTCCCCCATGGACGATACAACAAAACAAATCAATACGTTAAAGAAAATTACCTATGCCTCCATCGCCATTTCCTTGGGGTGCGTGGTGGCGCTGATTGTGTTGAGCGGGCGCCAACCCCAGGAAATTCCCCTGGAGGTGAGCGATCAGTTGATCAGCAAGATGATGGAAAAAATGCCGGTGCCCGCGGCGGGGTCTTCAGCCAAGGCGGTTTCCGTGAAGGGAGAAGTGACCGATTCTCTTCAAACCAAAAAAGTTGTGATTGTGGATGGCAGCGGCAATGCCGTGATGACCCTGGAAGGCTCTAAAAACGGCGGGTCCATCACCCTGCGCAACAGCAAGGGCCAGGAAGTGTTCCGGGTGTATCCCACCGGGGCGGGCAACGGAACCTTTGCGATTTATAACAACGGCGGCACCCAAATCATGGCCGCGGGTGGTTCAGAGCGGGGTGACGGTTTGATGGTCTTGAACAGCGCTGGCAAGAAGAAACTGTTTTACCTGGGGGCCTCGGGTGATGGCGACGGGTCCCTGAAGGTGTTTTCGGCCAAAGGCGGCGAGGTATTCACCGCCGATTCCACCCCCTCTGGCAATGGGCGGGTTAACGTGATGAGCTCTGGCGGACGCCCCGTGGTGACCCTGGCCGCTTCGGATTCTGGCAATGGCGGGGTGGATGTGCGCAACAGCAGTGAGAAGCAGGTGGTGGCCTTGGGCACGGCCAAAGGCGGCCATGGCTTGGTGCGGGTTAGTGGAGGCGGTGGACAAGACGTGGTGAAACTGGGCGCCTCGGATGATGGCAAGGATGGGACGATGAATGTCCAATCCGGTGGAGAATGGAAGGCGGCCAAAGTCGATACCAAAAAATAACACGCCAGAATAGTTTTTCATGTACCATGGGGAGCACCTTCCGTCCGGCAGCAAGGGCGGAGCGGAGGCTCCCCGTTTTTTTATGGGTGTTGGGTCAAAGCGAAGAGATAAGGTTTCATTGTCATCGTTCCTACCCCTGATATTCCTGATCCACGTCTCGTAAGCCTGCAATGAACCCTTTGGCCGTCGTGGCCCTTCCAATGGATTCGGTTTCCCCATGGATATGTCGATTTTAGAGCGCCTGGAAACCCGGCTGGGGGATATTACCACCCTGCGGGTAGATGCCATTGTGAACGCGGCCAACAACAGTTTGCAGGGCGGGGGCGGGGTAGACGGCGCCATTCACCAGGCGGCGGGTCCAGAATTGCTGGAAGAATGCCGTACCCTGGGGGGCTGCCCCACCGGGGAAGCTAGGGTGACCCGTGGATACCGTTTGCCCGTCCGCTGGGTGATTCATACCGTGGGACCAGTGTGGCAGGGGGGCGACAACGGAGAAGACCAGTTGTTGGTGCGGGCTTATCTGGCTTGTTTGTCGCTGGCGGCCCTGCGGGGGGTGGATACCCTGGCTTTCCCCGCCATCAGCACCGGTGCCTATGGGTTCCCCGTGGACCGGGCCGCCCGCATTGCCATCACCGAATCCATCCGCCATCTGACCCATCACCCCCTGCCTCAGCGGGTGATTTTTGTCTGTCACGATCAAACCACCCTGGATGCCTATCAACGGGCCTTTGGGGAGTTAACCAACGGATGACGCCATGTCTGCCCCCAAACCCCCGCTGCTGATCCTGTTGGAAACCCTGGCGGGTCAAGCCTTGGGGCAAAACTCCTCGCAGAAAATTCCCCGCATCACCGGTGTGCGGTTAGAGCCAGACGGCCTGCGCCTGCAGGTGACCGCCAAGCTGCCCGGTGCCCTCAAGGCCTCTCATTTAACTCTCCACTTGGTCATTCGTTACGCGGACGCACGGGAAACCCGGTTTTGGGTGGACCCTCAGATTGACGGGTTGGGGGGGTGGGTGGCCAAGGCCGGATTGACCCTGATGCCCGAATTTTTGCTGAAGGAATTGGTTGAAAGGTTGGGCGGAGGGGGATTTTCGTGGGAGGGAGATGTTTTGATTCTGAATCACGAAGATTTTCTTGCCAGGATTACAAAAAATAACAAATAATATCATATGACTAAAAGAATTCAGGGTTCCTCCCATTCGATTTTTCTCGCCTCTTGACTTTTCTTCTGTCACACTGTTATATGACACTATTGGCACAGGACAGTTGGTTCGGTCCGTGCATGGTATATCCATTTAGATGAATTGGTTACCGTTCAACCGGGTGATGGGGGCGAAACCCTATGATCCCATTCGTTCTCACCACGGAACCCATGCCGACCAAAGCCATGCACGCTCATCCTTCTACCGCCGAAGTGGACCTCCGCCCGGCCCGTCAAACCATGACCGATTCTCCCTGCTGCTTTCTGGAATTGTCTCCCAACGAATTCAACGCCATGAAGCAGGCGCTGGTGGCGGTGTTTAAACACGCCCAGGCCGTGGCGGAGTTTCATGGGTTTTACAAAGTGGTGGCGGTAGATACCTGCCAAGAATTAGAGATGCTGCTGGCCAAGGAACCCACCGGAACCCCCGTGGCCCTGGTGTGCGCCGACGGCGAATACAGTGCACGGGTGGCCTTGCGGCTGGCCCAGCAGGGCCGCCGGCCCATTCACCTGTCTGGCGGCCTGCTGGAATGGCGCCGCGGCGGGGGCAGTGGCGGGCACGGCTGAAGGCTTACAGTTGAATGTTCAATGTTGCAAGGTCACGGTTGAAGACATATCGTTGAAGGGTCTCGTTGTAAATTCCCCCATCCCATCTGAAGGTATGCTAGGCTTTAACCAGGGAACGGGTTGAAGCCCGAAGCATGGCCGCTGCGTGCCTTTGGGCGCGTGGAGGAAAGTCCGGGCTCCGCAGAGCAGGATGCTGGCTAACGGCCAGTGGGGGCAACCCCAAGGAAAGTGCCACAGAAAACAAACCGCCGATGGGGCGACCTGTGGCAACGCAGGCGCCCACAGGTAAGGGTGAAAAGGTGGGGGCCATTTCGGCCTTAATGTAAGAGCCCACCGCGGGCGTGGCGACACGACCGGCACGGCAAACCCCATCCGGAGCAAGTCCAAGTAAGGCGGCGCTAAGGGTTGCTCGCCCAGCCGCCGGGTAGGACGCTCGAGGCGGCCGGCAACGGTCGTCCCAGATAAATGGCCATGGCTCCCCCTGGGGAGAACAGAACCCGGCTTACCGACGGCTTCAACCCCCCCCCTTCTTCCTCCTTCTTTCGTCTCTTTATCCTTCCGGTTCCTCGTATGTCTCCCCCCGGTTTTCCCTGCCCGGTGGTGTTGGATTTTCGTGTGGCGTGATCTATTTTCTAGGCTCTCTAATCCGTTGTATGTCTTGAACATCCACGCAATAGGTTTTTTATTGGCATGGGGGCGAAGCCCCCCCATCCAATCATCTCCATTCCCCTAAATTCATCCCTCAAGTTTTCTCTGACCCAGCCGACAATTCTTCCAGGATGAGCAACATCCATGCTCAACAGATTTCTTCTTGGGAGAACCGGCGATGAAAACGAGCATTGACGAATACGCAGAGATTTTTGGCGTGCACGAAACCGAGGACTTTGAGATGCGGGTCAACCGGGCGGCGGAGCGGGCCATTGCCGAGTTAGACCGGCTGGTGGCCGATGAGGTCAAACTGCGCTTTGTGACCCACGTGTTTGCCCGGTCGATTGACCATATTTCGGACGTGTTGAAGGGGGCCCGGACGGTGAATTAATTCGCCCCGTTTCTCTGGTTCAACCCGCCCCTTCCCCTCCCGCGTTCGCGGTGCCGGGGGAAGGGGCTTTTTCTTGTGCTGGGGTTGATTCCAACCGTGTTTATTTCATCCGTTTTTCTTCGGCGTTCAACTCGGCGGCCAGCCGTTGGCGGCGCTGCCCTTCCTTCATGCCAATGTTGTACCCCACCGAGCCAGCAATGGCCGCCAACACGCTGATTCCAACAATATGAATGGCCGCGATCATCATGACAATCTTCTCCAAGAAAAGGGTGGACGATTCCCTAGGTTACCGTGTGGCGGGGTGGTCGATCAATGCTTGTTCGCGTTTTCCAAGTATATCAACAATGGGTGGGAGGGAAGATAAATAGCTCACCGGAAATAGATGTTCAGGAAGATAGGTGGGATTGGGAATATCATTCAGGGAAAAAAACAGACCGGATCAGCAGGTGGAATAAGAAAGCAGAGACTTCTGCATCACCCAGTTTTTTTCCGTGAAAAGGGGAAATGGGGGACGAAGCCCCCAATAAAAACATCTCCCTTCCCTGGGGGAAGGGGGATGGGAAAAAATAGGTGATGCAGGGGTCTCAAGAAAAGAGTCTAAGACAAAAAAACCCGGCCTGGGCCGGGTTTTTTTCACTTGCAGTGGCTTCCGGATGTGTACTTTCCGTAGGCGGGGTTGACGGGACTCGAACCCGCGGCCTCCGCTGTGACAGAGCGGCGTTATAACCAGCTTAACTACAACCCCGTGTAAACCAGCCCCACCCCATGTTCGCTGGGAATGTCGTTCGCCGGAAATCATTCCGAGAATCCATCTTCCGGCGCTTGAGGAACAGGCATTCCACAATTAAACCCTGGCGTTGTTTTTTTGTCAATCTGTCGGTGGAAAGTCTTCCGTGGCATCGCTGCGCCGGGCCGCCGCCTTCAGGGCCCCCCGGTTGGCCTTGCCGCTGGTGGTGCGGGGGAAGTGTTCGGGGAAGACCCAGCGGGTGGGGCATTTGTAATGGGCCAGCCGGTCGCGGCAATGGTGCTCCAATTCTTGGGCGGGGTGGTCCATTTTACCGGGGATGACCAGCAGGAAAGCCACAGGGGTTTCTCCCCATTGCTCATCCGGGGCCCCCACCACCACAACCTCGAGCACGGCTGGGTGATCCAGCAGAACCCGCTCTACCTCGGCGGGGTACACGTTCATGCCGCCCGAGATGATGAGATCGGTTTTGCGGCCCGCCAGGGTGTAAGAGCCGTCTGGTTCCCGTCGGGCCAGGTCCCCAGTGCGGCCCCACCCCCTGCCAAAGGCGAAATACTCCCCGGTGGCTTCCGGGTTGCCATGATATCCGTTCATCAAGTAGGGGGTGCGGGCCGTGATTTCCCCGGCCTGCCCAGGGGGAACTTCCTTTCCGGTGGAATCCACCAGCCGGATGTCTACCCGTGGGTCTGGCCAGCCCAGGGAGTGGGGATTGGCGGCCATTTGTTCGTGGTGCAGGCCCAGCAAAAAGCCGGTTTCGGTCTGCCCGAACCCCTGAAACATGCGGGCCCGGGGAAAGGCCGCCGCCAGCCGGTGAGCCAGTCCAGCGGGTGAGGGTTCTCCCCCGAACACGATCATTCTTAATTCTGGGGCTTTCAGGGTCAGGCCCTGTGCTGCCGATTCATCCAGCAGCCGCCGTAGCTGGGTGGGTACCATGGGCAGATGGGTGATGCCGTCTTGGGCCAGGGCGGCGGCCACGGCCTGGGCTTGGAACCCCTCTTGCTGCTGCACCACCCCCCCCACCAGCGGCACGGCGGTGAGGTTGAGCCATTGCCCAAAATGGTGGCATAGAGCCAGGGAACTGAGGACCCGGTCTCCCATTCGCAGCCCCAGGTTGAGGGCATGGGTTTGGGCTAGGTTGAATTTGGACTGATGGCTGACCCGCACCCCTTTGGGCCGGCCCGTGGTGCCGCTGGTGAACAGCAGTTGAAACACATCGGTGGGTACCCCAAAGGAAGGCAGGGGAAAGGGCCGGTCTGGGGTGTTGGCCACAAAGGTTTCCCAGGGAGTGGCCCAGGGGGGGGCTTGCCGCCGGTCCAGCCATATCCAGGATGTTTGGGGAAACCCCTCCCGAACCTTGGCGGCGGCTTCGGCCCCGTGGTGGTCCACGAACATCACGCCAGCGCCAGACAACCGTATTCCCCAGGCGGTTTCATCGGGGCTCCAGCGGGGGTTCAGGTGGGCCAGCACCAAACCCGCCTTGGCGGCGGCAAAGTGCAGGGCGGCATACCGGGCCGAGGGCATGGCCATCACCCCGATCATGGTTCCTGGCGGGTTGGCTCCCTGCCGGGTAAGGGCAAAGGCCGCCCGCCGGGCCAGGGACTCCATCTCTCCGTATAGGGTTTCCTCTCCTCCCTGCCGCCAGTAGGGCGCGTGGGGATGGGTTTGGGCACGGTGGGCCAACAGGTCGCCAATCAACATGGGGGTACCCTGAGGAAGAGGAAACCATGAAACGCCTTCTACTCCCATCGTAATGGAAATCAGGGAAGGGGAAAAGGGCTAGACAATCCTGTGACACGGCGGGCGGTATGGTGCAGCTTCAGTTTTTTAATGTCAGTCAGCCATTGCTCCAGGCTGACCGGCGGGTGGCTCAACCCGGCGATGTGTTGGCGGACGACTTCCAGGAACGGTTCTGGGTGAGACTCCAACAGTTCCGTTAGAAACCGGTCCGGGGTTTGGGCGGTCAACCCCAGGGGGGCCAAACGTTTCTTGGGAAAATCCCTCAGGTTGTAGGTCAGAATGATCCCGTGGGTGGCGGGTGAAGAGAAAAGACTATGCCAAGCCGCCGCGACCACGTGCCGGTCCTGCCGGTCGGGGAGGGTAATGCCCTCCACCCGGCTGGCATATCCGCTCACCAGGCCCTCCGGAACGCTGTCGTTCATGGCTTCCCGGGCGGCGTCTAGCTCCCGGCGGTCCGGCTCTTTGCCCGTGTTCAGCCGCGCCAGAATCCACTCCTCCTGCACTTCCCGGCTCCAGCGGGGGCGGCACAGACCGGCCTTCCCCAACCGCACCAGCAAATCCCGCAGCAGGGGAGAAAACAGAACGCAGGCGTCGAGAAAAACCAGGGGAGGGGGATTCATGAGCTTTCGGGTAAAAAAATACCCGCCGGAGAAAACCGGCGGGTGATTCAAGCCAAGAAACCGCGGGCTTGTGAATTAATACCGGTAGTATTCCGGTTTATAGGGGCCGTTCACGTCAATTCCCAGGTAATCGGCCTGGGCTTTGGTGAGGGTATCCAGTTCCACTCCCAGTTTTTTCAAGTGCAGCCGGGCCACTTTTTCGTCCAAGAATTTCGGCAGCACATACACTTTGTTTTCGTACTTGGCGTGGTTGTTCCACAGTTCAATCTGGGCCAGCACCTGGTTGGTGAAACTGGTCGACATCACAAAACTGGGGTGACCCGTGGCGCAGCCCAGGTTCACCAAGCGGCCTTCCGCCAGCACGGTGATGCACTTGCCGTTCGGCCAGATGTATTGATCGACCTGAGGCTTGATGGTCACCTTCTTCAGGGTTTCATCGTGGTTCAAGGCGCCCACTTCAATTTCAGAGTCGAAGTGTCCAATGTTGCACACGATGGCCTGGTTTTTCATGGAGTCCATCTGCTTTTTGGTAATGGCACTGACGCACCCGGTGGCGGTGACGAAGATGTCGCCGATTTTGGCGGCGTCATCCATTTTCATCACGGTGTAGCCTTCCATGGCGGCTTGCAGGGCGCAAATGGGGTCCACCTCGGTAATGATGACCTTGCCCCCCAGCCCCTTAAAGGCCTGGGCCGAGCCCTTGCCCACGTCGCCATAACCAGCCACCACGCACACCTTGCCGGCGATCATCACGTCGGTGGCCCGCTTGATGCCGTCCATCAGCGATTCGCGGATGCCGTAGAGGTTATCGAACTTGCTCTTGGTCACCGAGTCGTTCACGTTGAAGGCGGGCACTTTCAACTCGCCTTTTTCCACCATTTGGTACAGGCGGTGAACGCCGGTGGTGGTTTCTTCGGAAATGCCTTTGATGTGGGCCAGCAGGTCTTTGCGCTTTTCGTGAACCACCAGGGTCAGGTCGCCCCCGTCATCCAGAATCATGTTGGGGGGTTCGTTGGCCGGCCATTCCAGGGTGCGGTCGATGCACCACCAGTATTCCTCTTCGGTTTCACCCTTCCAGGCAAACACGGGAATGCCCGCGGCGGCGATGGCGGCGGCGGCGTGGTCTTGGGTAGAGAAAATGTTGCAGGAAGACCAGCGCACTTTGGCGCCCAGGGCGGTCAGGGTTTCAATCAGCACGGCGGTTTGGATGGTCATGTGCAGACAACCCAAAATGCGGGCACCCTTCAGGGGCTGCTTGTTCTTGTATTCTTCCCGCAGGGCCATCAGGCCGGGCATTTCGGTTTCAGCAATTTCAATTTCTTTGCGGCCCCATTCGGCCAGCCCGATGTCTTTGACTTTGTAATCCGCCATGAATGCTTTGCTCCAAACGTGTGGGGGGAACCCTCCCGGAAGAGGGCCGGATGAGGGATGGTTCGTTTTGTCCCGCAAATGGCGGGAAACTTACAGTGTTATAGTGTATGGGCTGGGGCCGGGGCTGTCAAACCCATCCCGTGGGGGTGCCCACTGGTTTTGGCCCCTTAGCCGATGATTTTCCCCAACAGGGGAATGCCCAGAAAGGTGCCTAAACTGGCCCCAATGTTGGTGAGGGTCACCACCAGCAGCACCCGCACAATGCCGTTGCGCCAGAACCCCCGAAAAGTGGTGACATCGGTGGGGAGGGTTTCAAAGTCGGCCACCCGGGGCTTATGCACCAGGGCCTCGACCAGCCCCGCCACCCAGCCCGCGGCCAGCAAGGGGTGCAGGGTGGTGATGGGGGCGGCCAAAAAGGCCGACACAATGGTGAGGGGGTGGGCCAGGGCGGCAGCGGCCCCCAGGGCTCCCAGGGTGCCGGTGACCAGCACCCAGGTTTTCACCATTTCCCAACCGGCTTCGGGGCGGATGCCCAGGAAGCCGTAGGCAATCATGCCCAACACCATGGCGGGCAGCCCCCAGGTAAACAGTTTCCCCCAGTGAGAAGGCGGAGGATTTTTTTCCAACTCGGCCATTTCTTCCGCCGAGGCCGGGTGGTGCAGCCGCGGCAGAATGCCCGCCATGTGCCCGGCCCCCACCACCCCCACCACCCGTCGGCCGGGGGTGTGGGCGATTTTGTGGGCCAGGTAAGCGTCGCGCTCGTCAATCAGGGTGCGCTTGGCGGCGGGGAAGTGGGCGGCGAATTCCTCCATCACCTGGGAAAGCAGATCCGCTCCCTTCATGGCTTCCACTTCTTCTGCCGACAACTGTGGGGTGCCCACTAGGCTAGACACCAACTCTAGGGTCAACCGCCATTTGTCGCGCCAGCCCAGGGCCCGCCAAGTGCGCCGCAGGGTGATCTGCACGTCGCGGTCGGCTAGCTCTAAATGGGCTTTGTGTTTTTTGGCTTCCTCCATGGCCCGGATCATTTCGGCTCCGGGGCGGATGTGCAGTTGCTCTCCCAGCCGCCGTTGGAAAGCCGAGAGCACCAAGTGGGCCAGCAGCAGCCCGGCTTGGCCCCGCCGCACCACCTGGAACAAATCGGTTTGCCGCCATTTGTCGGGGTTGGTCAGGGATTCATGGCGAGAGGCGCACAGCTCCACGGCCACGCCATCGGGTTTCAGGGCGGCAATCACCCGGCTGACTTCTTCCTCGCTGGCCCGAGAGACATGGGCGGTGCCAAGCAGGTAGATGGTCTTCCCCTTTAGCTCGATGGTTTTCAGGTGGGGTGAAAGGGGCACTGGCCCTCGACTCGTTTTTTTGCGGGCGGGTTGGGGAGTTTCTTTGGCTTTAGCCGATGTTTTTGACGCTATTTTATTTACTGCTTTTTTCCCGGTAGTTTTTAGAGCCGTTGTTTTAGCAAGGGCTTTTTTCGCGGGTATTTTTTTCGCGGGTATTATTTTCACCGGGGATTTCCCGGCGGGTTTTTTCTGCACGGCCATCAGCGTGTTCCTCCCTGGGTGTTTCGTTGAGCCAGCCTATCCAGCAGCCGCTGGTGAATGTTGTCGAACCCGCCGTTGGACATCACCAACACGGTGTCGCCGGGGGTGGTTTCTTGTTCCAGCACGGCCAAGATTTCATCGGTAGAACCCAGGGCCCGCGCGGGGGTGCCCCCGGCTTGGGTGTCCTCGGCCACCCGGCGGGTGTCGAGCAGTTGGTTGGCCGACGCGTTGGCCGGGCGGAACGGGGGCGCCAGCAGCACCTGCCCGGCCCCCCAAAAGGCCTGGCCCCATTCGGTTTGGAACCGGCTGGAACGGGCGGTGAAACTTCTGGGTTCAAACACGGCCCACAGGGTCCCCTCTGGGTAGCGCTGCCGCACCCCTTTTAGGGTCAACCGCACGGCGGTGGGGTGGTGGGCAAAGTCGTCCAGCACCCGCACGCCTCCGGCCACCCCCCGCAGTTCCTGGCGGCGCTTGACCCCCTGAAAGCTGGCCAGGGCGGCGGCCACCTGGGCCGGGGCATGGCCCAACCGGATCAGGGCGATCATCACCGCGGCGGCGTTGAGGGCGTTGTAGTCTCCCCCCAGGGGGAAGAACCAGGAATCCTCTCGGCCTTCCCAGCGGGTGGTGAAGCGCACCCCATCGGGGCCGGTTTGGGTGTGGGTCAGGCGGCAGCCAGCGCCTTCCTCCAGGCCATAGGTCACCACCGGGCAGGGCAGGGCCCCCTGGGCAGACAGTTCCGCCACCAGTTCCCGGGCGCCGGGGTCATCATGGCAGGCCACGATCAGGCCGTCGGCGGGCAGGCCCGTCAGCAGTTTGGCGAAATGCCCCCGGATGGTGTCCAGGCTGTCATAAATATCGGCGTGGTCAAATTCCAAACTGGTGAACAACACCACCTTGGGGTGGTATTTGAAAAACTTGGGGGTTTTGTCGAAGAAGGCGGTGTCATACTCGTCGCCTTCAATCACAAACCAGTCTCCACCCCCCACCCGGAAGTTGTCGGGGAAGTTTTTGGGAATGCCCCCGGTGAGAAAACCAGGGTCGGCCCCCAGTTCGACCAGGGCATGGGCGGCCAGGGTGGTGGTGGTGGTTTTGCCGTGGGTGCCCACCACCGCCAGGGTGTTTCGCCCGGCGATGGCGAACCGGTACACCGCCTCGGCCATGGAAAGGTAGGGCAGCCCTTGGCTCATCACCGCCTGCACTTCGGGGTTGTCTCGGCGGATGACATTGCCCACTACCACCAGTTCCACTCCGGGGGGGATGTTTTCCGCCCGGTAGCCCCGGTTGTAGGCAATGCCCAGGCGGTCCAGTTGGTCGCTGATGGGGGGGTACACGTTTTCGTCGGTGCCGGTGACCACCGAGCCCTGGGCTTTCAGGGCCCCGGCCAGGGCCGCCATGGCCGTGCCGCAAATGCCCAGCAAATGAACATGTTTGGGTGGAGAGACAGTCATGAGCGGCGGGGGTAGGTTCGTTGGGGTAGAGAATGATAAAATTCATGGATGACGTGCCCCCAGGGTATGCCATAAGATGGGGGTTCGGCAATCATGCCTTTCATCTCAGGTGCCCATGACTCAGACATCCATGCTGTCCACCGACACGGTCTCTCATTCGAATACCCCTTCCGCTCAGGCTGGGATGCCGCCGGGGGTGCCGGTGTTTCAGTTGGAGCGGGTGGTGAAGAAATTTGGCCATCAGGCGGCCCTGCGGGGGGTTTCTCTGGCGGTGCGGCCGGGGGAGTTTGTGTTGGTGCTGGGCAACAACGGGGCGGGCAAGAGCACCCTGTTTAAATTGCTGTCTACCCTGATGCGCCCCACCACCGGGCAAATTTTTTGGGGGGGCCTGCCCCTGCACCAGGCCGCCAGCGCGGCCCGCCGAGAGTTGGGGGTGATTTCCCACGACAGCCGTTTGTATGGGGACCTGACGGCGGAGGAAAACCTGCGGGTGTTTGGCACCCTGTATGGGGTGGACCGGCTGACCCAGCGGATTGGAGAGGCCCTGGAACAGGTGGGTCTTTCTCACGTGGCCGGGTTCGCGGCCGGGGGGTTCTCCAGTGGGATGACCAAGCGGCTGGCCATTGCCCGGCTGCTGTTGTACCGTCCCCGGGTGTTGCTGCTGGATGAACCCCATTCTGGGCTGGACTTAAACTCCATCCGCCTGCTAGACGACTACCTGGCCCGCTTCAAGCAAGAAGGCGGCACCACCCTGTTGATTACCCACCAGTTCACCAAGGGGGTGAACTTGGCGGAGCGGGTGGTGATTCTGCGAGACGGCCGGGTGGCCCATGACGCGGAGGAACGGGGTCCCTCCCCGGCCCGGTTGGCGGACCTGCTGCTAACCCACGGATAATCAAGCAACTGGGGGGCGGAGAAAAAAGGGAGGGGGTAAAAATACGAGTGAACCTAGTCTGAATCCTCTGCATCACCCGGGATTTTGCCGTGAAAGGGGGGAATGGGGGCGAAGCCCCCAATTAAAAGTTATGCCGAGGTCACAGTCTGATTAAAAAAAATAGAAAAAACATAAAAAAACATAAAGCGCGAATAAGAACAAAGAATAAAATAACAAAAGAGAAAAAAATTGAACCTCCCCAGGGCTGCTGTTCTCTTGTAGGTTAGCTTGGCGGTGTTTGTGAGTGAGTTTGTGATTTAGCGGGCTTTGGGATGGGCGCAAAACCGGCGGGGCAGGTTTCTTTGACTTGTGCCGGGGCTTTCCATGGCCTATTCTGGATGGGAAAGTTTGTTGATATTCACCTGCGAGAGACACGCGAATGAAATGGCTGGGATGGAGTTCCCTGGCGGCCATGGCCGGGGTAGGGGTGTGGGTGTTTGGATTCACCCCCGAAGATACGAACATGGGGTTTGTGCAAAAAATTTTCTACATTCACATCCCTTCGGTGGTGGCGGCCTACTTGGCGGCCTTTCTGGTGGCCCTGGGCAGCCTGGGGTATTTGTGGAAGCGTGAGGCCCCCTACGACCGGCTGGCCCGCTCCTCTGGTGAACTGGCCACCCTGTTCTTTGGAATGGTGCTGGCCACCGGGGCCATTTGGGGCCGCCCCACCTGGGGCACCTATTGGACCTGGGACCCCCGTTTAACCTCGGCCCTGATGGCCTTTTTGCTATACGCCGGATATGGCCTGCTGAGGGCCTTTGCCCCTCCTGGAGAAAAGCAGGCCCGGCTGGCGGCGGTGCTGGGGCTGGTGGCCTTTCTCGACATCCCCCTTATCCATTTGTCGGTGCAATGGTGGCGCACCCTGCACCAGCCCACCACGTTCTTCAAGGTGGACCAGCAGGGCCGTCCCACCCCGGCGGCCGATCCTGAAATTTACCTTCCTTTGTTTGGCGCCATCGGCGCAGCCCTGCTGTTGTTCGCCTTTTTGCTGGTGTTTCGCATGAAGATTCAGGCCCGGGAAGAAGACCTGGCCGAACGGCTGGCGGGCCACGAAACCCTTTCCTAAAGACATCCATCATGAGTCGTCAAATTCAATATCTCATCGCGGCCCTGGCGGTCGTGGCCATTTTGGGCGGCGTGGTGTACATGGGCACCCGCACCACGGTCTACTTCCGCACGCCTTCCGAAATTTTGGCCGAACCAGAAGCCTTCCGCCACAAGCCCATCCGGGTGGGGGCGCTGGTGGAAAAAGGCTCGGCCCACTGGGACGCCCAAAAAGTGCGGCTGACCTTTCGGGTGACCGAAGACATGGAGCATTTTATTCCGGTGGTGTTTGATGGCGTGAAGCCCGATATGTTCAAAGACGGCCAGGGGGTGGTGGTGGAAGGCCGCCTGGGAGACGACGGCGTGCTGGTGGCCAGCCAAGTGCTGGTGAAACACAGCGAAGAATACCGGGCGGAAAAATCCTCCAAAAGCAAGGGCCGCTCTGCCATGGAAACCCTGGGGCAGTAAGGGCGTTTCCGCAGAACCGTTTGCCGTTGGTGATCATCCTTATCATTGCTCATACATCCAGGCAGGGAGTGGATGCTGTTCAATCATCTATAAATGGTTCAGTCAATCGGCATTGAAATACGCGTAAAAAAGACGATGATGGGCCGGCTTAGGCATAATGGGTTAGAAATTAAGATTGGAAAAAAGTTGAGATACACAAACAGACAAACAGCATAGATAAACACCATAGATAAACAGAATAGAAAAAAAATTCTCCTGCCATTTCCTCTCTATACACGGGTGCCATGATCAATACTTTGGGATACGCCGCCATGACCGCCGCCTTGGCCGCGGTGATGGTGGGCATGGGAACCGCTTGGCTGTCGGTGCGGCGGAACGATTGGAACTTGGCCCGCACCACTCGGGCGGCGGCGGGGGTGCAGTTTGTCATGGTGCTGGTGGCAAGCTTGGTGCTGGAGCGGGCTTTCTTGGCCAACGATTTTTCCGTTCGGTTTGTGTACGAGACATCCTCCACCGATCTTCCCCTGCTGTATAAAATCACGGCGTTTTGGGGGGGCATGGACGGCTCGCTGCTGTTTTGGGAACTGGTGTTGTCGGCCTATACCCTGTTTATCGTGTTTCGCCACCCCGCCAATAGCCGGGAGACCCTCCCCTACGTGTTGTTTACCCTGGGGCTGATTCATCTGTTTCTGCTGGGGCTCTTGGTCAGCTATTCCAACCCCTTGAAGCCCATGCTGCCCGTGCCGATGGAAGGGCGCGGCTTAAACCCCCTGTTGCAGCACCCGGCCATGGCCTTCCATCCTCCGGCGCTGTACCTGGGGTACATCGGGTTGGCCGTTCCGTTTGCCTACGCCATGTCTTCTTTGGCCATGCGCCGGTTGGACAACGACTGGGTTACCACCACCCGCCGCTGGACCCTGACCTCTTGGTATTTCTTGTCGGTGGGGCAGATGCTGGGGGGCGAATGGGCTTACGAAGAATTGGGCTGGGGGGGCTTCTGGGCCTGGGACCCGGTGGAAAACGCCGCCTTCATGCCCTGGACCATGGCCACCGCCTTTTTGCACTCCATCATGATCCAAGAAAAGCGGAACATGATGAAAGTGTGGAACATGGTGCTCATCATCATGGCTTTCGCCCTGTCCATCCTGGGCACCTTCATCGTCCGCTCTGGGGTAATTAACTCGGTTCATGCCTTTGCCCAATCCGAGGTGGGGCCGTGGTTTCTGGTGTTCCTGGCGGTGATGATGACCGGTGCCTTCCTGCTGATGTTCAACCGCATCCAGTTGCTGTCTAGCCGCCACACCGCCGAGCATTTGCTGAGCAAAGAAAGCACCTTTCTGTTGAACAATCTGTTGTTCGTGGGCATTGGCTTCTCGGTGTTTTTGGGAACGGTGTTCCCCTTACTGGCCGAGGCGGTGCGGGGCACCAAGTTGTCCATCCAGGCGCCGTTCTTCAACACCCTGGTTACCCCCATGGGGGTGTTGTTGCTGCTGCTGGTGGGCGTTTGCACCCTCATCGCCTGGCGGATGTCGAGCTGGGAATCCATGGTGAAAAATTTCCGCTGGCCCACCCTGGCCGGGGTGGCGGTGCTGGTTTTGCTGCTGGCGCTGGGCATGCGTAAGGGATGGGGGCTGGCCATCTTTGCTTCCGCGGCCTTTACCACCGCGGCCCTGGGGATGGATTACGCCCGGGCGGTTCGTGTGAGGAAAAGCCAGCAGGGCATGGGTTGGGGGCAGGCGGCAATCACCACCATTGGCCGCAACCGCCAACGCTACGGCGGGATGATTGTTCACCTGGCGGTGGTGCTGATGTTCATCGGATTCGCCGGGAAAATGTTCTCCACCGATACCGCCATAAGCATGGCCCAGGGAGAATCGACTCAGGTGGGTGCTTACAAACTGCACTTTAAAGAATTGGCCGAACGCCAGGAACGAAACGTGAACCTGCAAGGGGCCGTGGTGGAAGTCTATAAAAACGACCGGCTGGTGGAGGTGATGTTTCCGGCCAAGAGTTTCTACCCCGGCCGACCGGAACCTTTGACCGAGGTGGCCATTTACCGCAATTTGTGGGAAGACCTATACTTGGTGCTGTCTGGGGTGAACGAAAACGGTTCGGTGACCCTGAAAATCATGATCAATCCGTTGATTATGGGAGCCTGGATGGGCTTGCCCTTGTTTACCCTGGGGTTTCTGGTGGCGGTGAGTTACCGGCCCAAAACCCTGGGGGCGGGCGGTAAGGAGAAAACGTCATGATGAAATCTTGGAAACTATGGGTGGTGTTGGGGCTGATCGCCGGGATGGTGGGGCTGTTTGCCTTTGGGTTTACCACCGACCCCTACAAGGTGCAATCGCCCCTGCTGGGCAAGCCCGCCCCGGATTTCACGGTGAAAACGCTAGACGGCCAGACCATTCAGCTCAGTGCTCTGCGGGGGAAAGTGGTGGTTCTCAACTTTTGGGGTTCGTGGTGTGCCGCCTGCCGAGAGGAAGCCCGCCTGCTGCAAGAAACCCATGTGCGCTACGAGCAGAAAGCGAAAACCGCCATGGTGTTGGGCATTGCCATGAACGACACCCCGGAACAGGCGCGTAAGTTTGCCGAGATCTTTGGGAAAACGTTTTCTCTGGCCCTAGACAACAAAACGGGAGACGTGGCCTTTCAGTATGGGGTGTACGGGGCGCCGGAAACGTTTTTTATCGATCGGCAAGGGATGATTCGCCACAAGGTCATCGGCGCCATGACGGCGGAGGAAGTGGCAAAACAGATGGAACAGTTGACCGGGGAGAATTAAACCATGACCAAAATGGGCCAAACACAAAACAGGTCGGTAAGGTTTCCCCGGAATGTTCTGGGGGCACTGGTGGGCATTGGCCTGGTGCTGATGGCTTTGCCCCTGGCGGCCCAGGCCCAGGGGGTCATTCCATCGGTAGACGAAGCGCGGGTGATGCGGCTGGCCGACCAACTGCGCTGCCCCATTTGCCAGGGGCAGTCGGTGAAGGAATCCGATGTGTTTTTGTCGAAGCAAATGCGCGATCAAATCCGGATATTGATTGCCCAGGGAAAGACCGACCAGGAAGTGTTGGACGACTTTGAGGCCCGCTACGGCGAGTTCATTCTGCGCTCTCCCAAACCCACGGGCATGGGGCTGTTGGCCTGGATTCTGCCCGTGGCGGCGTTGGTTGGCGGGGTGGTGTGGCTGGGGCTGGTGTTGATGAGGGCCCAGCGGCGTTCCCGGCTGGAAAGCCCAGACGCCGGGGGAGGTGAAACCCCCGACCCCCAAACCGAGGCCCGCATTGCCCGGGACTTGAAACGTTTTGAGGAGGGCTTATGACGCTCATGTGGCTGGTGTCTCTGATCTTGTTTTTGCTGGCTGGAACGGTGATGGCTTGGCCCTTGTTCCACCCCGCGGCCAAGCCTTTTCTGGACCATCCGGAAGGGTGGGACGGATTCAACGAACAAGACGCTCTGCTGGAAGCCATGAGTGAACTGGACCTGGACCGGGCCACCGGAAAAATTTCCGAAGAGGCCTATCAGGCTCGCAAACGGGCCTATCACTTTGCCTACCAACGGTTCACGGGAAAACCCACCGGCGGCCGCTAAACGGTTTCTATGGCCCTGTATCCCCTCATTCGTCCGTTGTTGTTCTCTTTAGAGGCTGAGCAAGCCCACCGGCTGGTGTTTGCCCTGGCCCGGGCCGGGGGGTTCATCCCCGGCTTCCACAGGGCCCAAGCCGCGTTTCTGCGCTACGATTCTCCCCGGCTGCGCACCCGGGTGTGGGGCTCGGACCTGACCAACCCCATTGGGGTGGCGGCCGGGTTCGACAAAGACGGCCTGATTCTGCCCGCCTTGTTTGGGTTGGGCGCTGGCTTTGTGGAGGTGGGCACGGTAACCCCCCGCCCCCAGCCTGGGAATCCCTCCCCCCGCATGTTTCGCCTGCCCGAAGACCACGCTCTGATCAACCGCATGGGCTTTAACAACCAGGGGGCCTATGCCCTGGGCCGCCGCCTGGGCAAACGGCCGCCCCCCGCTGGTTTGCTGGGGATCAACCTGGGGAAAAACCGAGACACCCCCCTCACCGCGGCGGCGGAAGATTACCTGGTGGCCATGCACGCCTTGTATGCCCACGCGGGTTACTTGGTGGTGAACATTTCTTCCCCCAATACCCCCGGCCTGCGAAGCCTGCAAGAGAAACACACCTTGTCTCAGTTGATCTCCCTGCTGAAAGGAGAGCGGGAAAAATTGGCAGAAGTGACCGGACGGCGGGTTCCGCTGCTGGTGAAGCTTTCTCCCGATATGTCTTTGGAAGCGGTGGGAGACGTGGTGGAAACAGCCTTGGAATATGGGCTGGATGGCCTGGTGGCCGCCAACACCACCACGTCTAGAGAAGGGCTGACCAGCCCCCATAAAGTTCGGGATGGCGGATTGAGCGGCAAGCCGTTGCTGCCCCACACCCTGCGGCTGGTGGCCCGTCTGCACCGGTTGGCCCAGGGAAAGCTGGTCATCGTGGGGGTGGGGGGGGTGTTTTCCGGGGAAGATGCCTACGCCATGATCAAGGCGGGGGCCTCTCTGGTGCAGTTGTATACCGGGTTGATTTACCAGGGGCCGGGGGTGATCCGCCGCATCAAGCGCGACCTGGACCGAGCCCTGGCCGCCGACGGCTTGGATTCGGTGGAAAAAGCCGTGGGGTTGGAAGCCCACCAAGTGGAGAAACCCGGATGAGGCTGGCCAAAGAGGCCGCCCTGGCCCAACGGGCGGCGGTGGAAAGCGGCAAGATGATTCTTCGGTATTTCGGGCCGGGCACCCGCATCGCGGACCCGGCGGTGGAAGCCAAAGCCGATGACACGCCGGTCACCCGGGCCGACCGGGAAGCCGAGGATTTTATTCGGCGGGAAATTATGCGGGAATTTCCGGGCCACCAAGTGTTGGGCGAAGAAGCCGGGCTGGGCAAAGACGCCGGAGTGCGCCCGCCGGGGGACACCCGCTTCCAATGGATTGTGGACCCCATTGATGGCACCAAGTCTTTCGTGATGGGGGTGCCCCTGTTCGGCACACTCATCGCTCTGCTGGACGAGGGGCGCCCCGTGCTGGGGGTAGTGCATCTGCCCGCCCTGGGGCAGTTGCTGCTGGGCATCGAGGGCCTGCCCACCACCCTGAACGGCCAGGAAGTCCGGGTGTCTCCGGCAGACAAACTGGAAGACGCTACTTTGCTGTTTACCAGCCCGTCAACTTTGTTTGAGAAGGGCCATGGCGAGGCCTTTCATCGGCTGCGAAAACGGGTGCGGCTGGTGCGCTCGTGGGGAGATTGTTACGGCCATTATCTGGTGGCGGCTGGCCGGGCCGAAATCATGATGGATCCCATCTTGAATCTGTGGGACGTGGCACCCCTCAAACCGATTCTGGAGGGGGCGGGGGGCACTCTCACCACCGTGGAGGGAGAGCCTTCTGGCACGGGCACCAGCGCGCTGTCTACCAATACACGCTTGCACCAAGAAGTGCTGGAGATTCTGCGGGGAGAATAAAAAAAGGGGGCAGGTTCTCCCCGCTGGACAGCACCCCTTCCCATCGTGGAGGGATAATACGGTTTAAGACGAAGGGTGGAGATAGAATTCGTTCGGTGGGTGAATCCAGAAGGAAGAAACGATTCACTTCCCGGCTTCAAGTGCTTGCCCGTCTCCGACGGGGAGGCGTGCTGTTGAGAGAGGGGGCCATCGGGCAAATCATTGGTTTATTATCAACAACAGGGATGATCTGGGACAGCCTTTAAAAAACTTACTTGGCGAGAGAGTCACACGGCCAGCAGATCATCCCAGGGAGTGCTGGGGTCCACCAGCTTTTCCACCGAAATGCCCATCAGCAGCCGTTGAATTTCCCGGTCAACAAACGTAAGGGGAGCCACGATGTTGCAGGATTCGGTAAGTTTGCAGCGACGGTTGGGGTTTCGCAGGCAGTCTACAAAGGCCAGGTCGCCGTCTACCATGGCAATGAACTCCCCCAGGTGAATTTGACTCAGGTCTCCGGCCAGCCGATAGCCGCCCTGAGAGCCTTGCTCAGATCGGATGACCCCTTTGGCGTTGAGGGTTCTCATTACGTTGGCGACCGGGTCGAAGGGCGTGCCGAACTTTTGGCAAATTTCCCGCACGGTGGTCAATTCAGCGGGGGGCTTGCCCCGCATGTATTTAATGGCCACCAGGCCGTATTCGACTTGACGGTTGATTTTTAGCACGGGCCTGGTTCCATGAAGATGGGAAGACCAAACGCCATCAGGGTTAGTACGGCCAAAGAACAAGGGAAAACAAGCGTGGAATCTATTCCCACACAAATAACACGTGCCGCAGATGAAGTAAAAGCCAAGGTTCCGCAATCGCCCCTGGGAAAAGCATTAAGGTGTAGAGCGTTGGATGTATTCCGGCACAGGCGAGGGAAAATCATGATTCATGAACGGGTACTATGGGGGCTTTTCGTTTCCCTGGGATTGGGGCTTGCGGGGTGTTCCCAAAACCCAACCAACGAACCCACGCCGGGAGAATGGCCCGCCACGCGCTATGTGGAGCCAGGGCAGTTTACTTACCAAATGGAGGAAGGAATGCCCCTTTCGGCCACGGGAACGGGCTGCGGAGAAACCCGCGAAAAAGCCCTGGATCACGCCGAAGCCGCCGCATTGTATAACCTGAGGAGCCTGACTGGGCAAAAACGCTATCGGGTCCGCTATCATTTTTTGAGAGACATCCCAGACCCACGCCGGGTTTGCTTGGAAATGGAGGCCATCATGGAGAAATGTCAGATTCCGCCCTGCCCCGTTCGTTGACCCCCGGGCCTTCCATGGTTACACTACATTTGATCATCGATCCTGCCGGACGGCAGGTCCTTCATCCTTCTTGAGAGAAAAACCGCGTAATGGGACGGGGAAAACGAAAAAAGAAAGCGCATCGTTCTTTGCTTCAAAAGCGCGTTCAAGCCCCTTCTGGTTCTCCTCCTTCGGCGGCACCTGCCCCCTATCCACCCAGGCCATCCACCCCCCAGCCGGCCCAGAATGGGGCCCCCGCGTCCTATTCACGGGATGCGGGCACGCCGGGGTGGGAATTGTTTCTGATGGCTGTGGTACGGGTGACCTGGGATTTGATCCGAGGATTGCTGGAATCGGTGATCGTGGCCCTGATCCGTTTAGCGGAGGTGTTGTGGCAGATCTTGTCTTGGGTGGCCTGGCAGCTCAACTTGTTATGGATGCGCTTTGACCTGTGGTGGGCACCGCGTTGGCCCAGGATTTGGGTGACGCTTCGCCCCACGGTTTCCGTGCTGGCGGTGATGCACTTGGTGGGCGTGGCCTGGCTGCCCGGGGGTGAGAACAAACTGTTCAATTGGTCCGTTCGGGACAAACTGGGGTACACCACTCTCTATCCGATGATTGATACTTTTGGCTTTTGGGTGAGGCCCCAGGAGGATATTCAACTCCGCTATCAAATTTACACCCAAGAAGGCACCACCCATAAGGGATTGTTTCCAGACCCGGCCATTGGCTTGCAGGTGAGATACGACCGTTGGGCCTTGGCCACCCAATACACGGCGGGGGCCAGTGCCTTAAACCACGCCGCCATGGGCCGGTTTTTGGCCAGCCAAACCCCATCCACTCCGTTTAAAGTGGCCCTGTCCTCGGTGACATGGCGTTGGCATTGGCGGCCGGTGGCCTTTCCCCCTTCGTTTGCCTGGGAGGGTGAGCAGCCCCAAGAACGCTCGCTGGGGGCCTACAACGGGCTGACCAAACAGTGGGAGTCGGGAGACAAAACGCCATGAGAAGTTTTGAAATGTGGATGGACCATGCCGGACGGCAATGGAGTCAGTTTTGGTTTCGCCGCCCCTGCTTGGCCAACTTGGCCTTTTTACGGATGGCCACGGGGTTGATGTGGTTTTACGCCCTGTCGGCCTATACCTTGGACCTATCGGCCCATTTGGGGTCCCATGGGTGGGCGAACCCTGAGGATTTGGCGGGGTCGAGCCCCTTTGTGTGGTCCTTCAGCGCGTTTCACTGGGTGAACAGTCTGTGGTGGTGGTGGTTTGTTCATTTGTCCGCGTTGCTCACGGCTTCGGCTTTGATTTTGGGAATCCATCCCACGATTTCCGGATTGTTGAGCCTGTTTTTCCATTTGTCTTACATGCACCGCAACCCGGTGGTGGTGCTGGAAATGGACCACCTCATCACGTTTGCTTTGGTGTACACCACCCTGGCCCCCACGGCCCGCCAGTTTGCCATCGATCCCCTCTTCCGTACCGGGCAGTTCCGCTATAGCTGGGAGGATGTCAACCCGATTCAGGATTCGGAATGGGGAAGCCTGATCTTGAGATTAATGCAGATTCATCTCTGTCTGCTGTATGTTCACGCGGCCCTGGCGAAAATGGATCCCAGTTGGTTGTCGGGTGCTTCCTTAACCCATCCCCGGCTGGAGCAACGGGGTTTTCCCCTGGGGTGGGAATGGATGACGGCCTCGCCGGAATGGACGGTACTATTTTCTTATGGCTTGGTCATTTGGATGCTGCTCTATCCGGTCTTGATCTGGGTGCCCCGGCTGCGTACCCCTCTGGTGACTTTTTCCATTTTGTTGCACGTGGTGGTGGGGGTGGTTTGGGGGCAGTTGGCTTTTAATCTGATGATGGCCGCCCTGAACACCATGTTCTTCCCCCCCGAGTGGGTGGTCCGGGCCAAAAATGAGGTTCGAGAAGCCTTGGGGATGCCCTGGTTTCCCTCAGGGCACCCCTAGAAGGGATTATTTTCGCATTCTCTTCATTTGGCTATTGACAACCCCCCCCATGTTGCAGGCAAAATAATGTTTTCACCACCGCCCGTGTCCTCTTCTGCCGGGTTTTTGCCGGAACAATGAGGGGGTGGCGTAGCCTGCCGGGCCCAATAAGAGATTCGCCAGCGATTTAAACCAGTTGGGGAAACGGATAGACGAACACCGGGCAGTAAGAAAGCCAGGCCAAAAGCGACTAGGCTTAAAGCGATGAGGCCAACAGCGATCTAGTACAGTACCTAGGCCACCAAACTAGCAGCGGCCACGGGGAGATTCCCGAGCGGTCAAAGGGATCAGACTGTAAATCTGACGGCGACGCCTTCGAAGGTTCGAATCCTTCTCTCCCCATATTCCCTTTCTCTTCCCAGCGGTGTTGGCTGAGCCGGCGGGAAAGTCAGGGTCGAAAGGCCGGAAGGGCCGGCAAAGGAAAGCCCGGGTAGCTCAGTGGTAGAGCGCTTCCTTGGTAAGGAAGAGGTCGGCAGTTCAATCCTGCTCCCGGGCTCCATCCCCAGGTTTTTTTTTAACGGGCGGCCCCGGGCTGCGGAAACCAAACTTTAGACACCCTAGCGCGGGAACGACGATGGCGGAAATCATTATGCTGCAATGCGTGGAATGCAAGCGGGAGAACTATATTTCAGCCCGCAATAAAAAGAAGAACCCCAACAAGCTGGAAAAAAAGAAGTACTGCCGGTTTGAACGCAAACACACCGTGCATAAAGAGGCCAAGTAAGGCCCACCCAGGCCAGTAGCTCAACTGGTAGAGTATCGGTCTCCAAAACCGGCGGTTGGGGGTTCAAGTCCCTCCTGGCCTGCTGCACCACCCGGCGGGTTTCTGCCGGGCGGGTTGTTCAAGCAGAAAGCAATTTGAAAGTCATGTTTGAACGTAAAGACAATATTCATGCGATTTCGAATTTGGTTTTAAACGATAAATCCAGGTCACTCTTTGCCTGGGCTGTAAGCTGAGAAGTGAGGGGCATTGCTCCATAAAATACCGGGGCAAAGTCTTAAGATTTTCATGTGGGAGGCCTGATAGGCCCCCCGTGAGATGAATCCCTGATCCGAACGAACCGTATCACCTAAACCACTGGGGCCATGTCGTGGGATTATTTAAGTCTATTCAAAACTTCTTCCGAGACGTCCAGGGAGAATTGAAGCGGGTCACTTGGCCGACCTGGGAGGAAACCCGCAACTTTACGGGCGTGGTGGTGACGGTGGCTTTGGCGCTGGCCATGTTTTTAGGCAGCGCCGACATGGGCTTGTCGTGGGTGGTAAAACAGGTGATCCGATAACCCGGCGATGGGCGGCCGGGAGAATGCCCCGGCTTCGGTAAAGCCGATGCTCCAGGGGCTGCAACGACCCCGAATCACAAAGAATGACGGCCGGAAAGATGAAGACGCATGACTGACGAAACCGGAAAAGATACCTTCATCACGGGATCCGGCAAGGAGCTCCCCAAGGAACCGCGCTGGTATATCCTCCAAACTTACTCCGGCTTTGAAAACCGGGTGAAAAAAACGTTGGAGGAAAAGCTCCGCATTGAAAACCTGGCCGACTTGGTGGAAGACGTACTGGTGCCGGGAGAAGACGTAACCCGGGTAAAGAACGGCAAGAAGCGTAAACAGCACGTGGTGTATTTTCCGGGGTATGTGCTGATTAAAATGCGGTTGACGGACCAACTGTGGCACATGCTGATGGAAATTCCACGGGTATCGGGCTTTGTGGGCGGGAAAAGCCGCAACGAACCCCAGCCGCTGGAAGACAACGAGTTGGAGTTCATTCGCTCGCAGATGGATGAGGGCATTGCCCAAACCGCCATCAAGCAGGAATTCGAAGTAGGCCAGCAGGTGGTGGTGATTGACGGTCCCTTCGCGAACTTCGCCGGTAAAATTGACGAAGTGAGCATGGACAAGCACAAGCTCAGGGTGATGATTTCCATTTTGGGTCGGTCTACCCCGGTGGAATTAGACTTTGACAAGGTGAAGCCCCAGACCAAAGAATAATGAATGATTAACGGATGGACGAGGTTGGCGGTGGGGCAGGAAAAATATGCCCGCCAGAGTTAGGGGAACCCGGCAGGATGACTGGCAGACCGGCAGAAATAATAAACCCGCCAGAAAAAATGAGTTGGTTAAAAAATAGCCCAGTGTAAATTTGGTAGATGTTCCAGTAAAACAACCTGTTCAAAGATCGAGAGAAAGCGAGAAGATTCATGGCCAAGAAAATTACCGCCCTGATTAAACTGCAAATCCCCGGCGGAAAAGCCAACCCCTCCCCCCCAGTCGGCCCGGCCCTGGGGCCCCACGGGTTGAACATCATGGAGTTCTGCAAGAGCTTCAATGCCCAGACTCAGGCCATGGAAGGCACCACCATTCCGGTGGTGATTACCGTCTATCAAGACCGCTCGTTTACGTTCATCACCAAAACGCCTCCGGCTTCGGTGCTGATCAAAAAAGCGTTGGGTATTGAATCCGGCTCGAAGGAACCCAACAAAATTAAAGTGGGCAAAATCACCAAGGCCCAGGTGAAGGAAATCGCCAAGAAAAAAATGGTGGACATGAACTGCTTTGACCTGGAACCGGCCATGCGCACCATCGAGGGCACCGCCCGCAGCATGGGCGTAGACGTGGTGGAGTAACCTCCTCCTTATCGTCTCTGGCAAACGGCATCGGTTCATGTTGAACGATGTACCTGACCACAACGGCATTCATAGAAACATTCGGAAACGACCATGGCCAAATTAACCAAACGGCAAAAAGTACAAAAACAGGCCCTGACCAGAAAAGGCCTGTATCCCCTGCAAGAGGCCGTTCAGATTGTGAAAAAAACGGCCACCGCTAAGTTTGACGAAAGCGTGGACCTGGCGGTGAAACTTGGCTTGGACCCCCGCAAGGCCGATCAAAACGTGCGCGGAACCTGCGCCCTGCCGAACGGCACGGGCAAAAAAGTGCGGGTGCTGGCACTGGCCACTGGGGCCAAAGCGGCGGAAGCCCAAGCCGCTGGCGCCGACATGGTGGGGTCCGATGATTACATTGCCAAGATTGAAGGCGGCTGGTTTGACTTTGACCTGATGGTGGTAACCCCCGACATGATGGGCAAGGTGGGAAAAATCGGGAAGATTCTGGGCCCCCGCGGGCTGATGCCCAACCCTAAGTCGGGAACGGTGACCCCCGACATCGGCGGTGCGGTGAAAAACATCAAGGCGGGTCAGGTGGCTTTCCGGTTAGACAAGGCCGGAATTGTTCATGTGCCGGTAGGCCGTGCTTCTTTCGACGCGGCCAAACTGGAAGAAAACGTGAACGCCCTCATCGAAGCCCTGAAACGGGCCAAGCCTTCCACGGCCAAGGGGGTGTTCTTGAAATCGATGACGTTAAACTCGACCATGGGACCGGGGCTGCGGTTGGACCCCACCCCTTACATGTCGTAAGCGTTTGTTGTGATGTCGAAGACCGCAGGGGCCCCCAGCCGTTGGGTTGGGGCGCTTAAACGGGGAAACCCTGCCGAGGCATCGGAATCCGGATCAGACGGCCCACAAGTGGGCGGTGTCCGGGATGTTCATTCCGCGGCAGACATCCGTCTGCCATCCTCGCCGGTTTCCCCCATTGCTATCCCCGCGGTATTCTACGAGTTTCCCAAACCATGGGGGCTTTGTTACAGGTGTCATTTTAGTTGTGGCATAACGTTATCTCATTCGAATTCTGGGTTTGGGCTTGGCCCTGCCCCGATCACCCCGGCATAGGAGGACCCTTGCAAAAACAACAAAAAGAAGAATTGGCCGGACAACTGGCCCATATTTTTCAGCAGGCCAAAATGGGCATTCTGCTGGACTACCGGGGCATGAAGGTGGAGGAAATCTCCGAGCTTCGGTCGAAACTTCGGCAGAAGGCTGGTTACATTCGGGTGTTGAAAAACCGAGTGGCCAAGCGGGCGGTGAAGGGAACCCCCTTCGAGCCCATCGCCGAGAAAATGACCGATACCCGGGCCCTGGTGTATGGCCAAGATCCCGTGGGGCAGTCGAAGGTGGTGAACGACTACCTGGCCACCCATGAAAAGGTCAAAATGATCGCCGCCCTGTTGGTGAAAGACAGCGGCGGGGAATTGCTGGATGCTTCCAGCGTGAAAAGGCTGGCTACCCTGCCCTCTCGCGAGGAACTGGTGGCCAAGCTGCTGTTCCTGATGAACGCCCCCGTTACCCGGCTGGCCCGCACCTTGAACGAGGTGCCGGCCGGACTGGTGAGGGCGCTGGATGCCATTGCCAAACAAAAAAGCGCCTAACCGGCTCTTGGTTTTTAATCTTCCGGCGGAAGGGTTTCGCCGGGTTCACACAAGCCAGACCACTCATAACCGAATAGAAGGGAAATTCACATGGCTATTTCTAAAGATCAAATGATTGAACACATTTCTTCCATGTCTGTGCTGGAGCTTTCCGACCTGGTGAAGGCTTTGGAAGAAAAATTTGGCGTGTCTGCCGCCGCCGCCGTGGCCGTGGCCCCTGCCGCTGGTGGGGCTGCCGCTGGTGCCGCCGCCGAAGAGAAAACCCAATTCAACGTGGTGCTGACCGATGGTGGCGCCAACAAAATCAACGTGATTAAAGAAATCCGCACCGTCATGGGTCTGGGGCTGAAAGAAGCCAAAGACTTCGTGGAAGGCGCCCCCAACACCGTGAAAGAAGGCGTGAACAAGGACGAAGCGGACAAAATCAAAAAAGCCCTGGAAGCCGCTGGCGCCAAAGTGGAAATCAAGTAGTTTTCTTATCGGAACCGCTCTCTCTCTTTCTCCGTTCAACGGAGAATGAGAGAGAGGATTTTTGTTTCCCCCCTCTCCACCCTCATTCCAACCGCACAACCATGGCCGAAGAAGAAAAGGGAAAAGGAAAGGAGGAAGACAAAAGCCTGATGAATAGGCTGCTGTCTTCCCGCACCGTCATTATTTCTGGCCCGGTGGATTCGGATCTGGCCAACAAGGTGATTCAGCAGTTGCTGGTGCTGGAGCAGGACGATCCCAAGAAACAAATCATGGTGATGGTGAACTCTCCTGGTGGAGAAGTGTTTTCCGGGTTCGCGATATTCGACTGCATTCGGTTTGTCCGCCCACCAGTCATTTCGGTGGTGGTGGGGCTGGCGGCCAGCATGGGGTCAATCATTCCTTTGGCGGCCCCCAAGGGCAGCCGGTATTGCTTGCCCAACGCCAAGTTTCTCATTCACCAGCCCTTGTTGATGGGCTATTCCGGACGGGCCACCGACCTGGAAATTCAGGCCAAAGAAATTTTAAAAGACCGGGAACGGATTGTGGATCTGTACGCTGAGGTCACCGGAAAGTCGAAAGATGTGGTGGCCAAAGACATTGACCGCGACAAATGGATGGACCCGGCAGAGGCCAAAGCCTATAACTTGGTGGATCACATTGTGACCAAGCGGGCGGACCTTAAAACCAAGGATTAAGAAACGAGGTGGAGTGTAGGAAGGAGCACAGTGCAGGAAAGGTAAAAAGCTTAGCCAACAAGCCTAAATATCATTGAAAACCGGGAGCCCAGGCCCCCGGTTTTTTTGTTTTTTAGCCGAACATTTCTTTCAGTTTTTCCATGAACTTCCCCAGCAACGGATAGTTGGCGGTTTCCGGGTTGCGGGGGTTGGCCTTTTGCCCTTCCTTGGCAAACTCTTCCAGCAGTTCTTTTTGCCGGGGGGTGAGGTTGGTGGGGGTTTCCAGCATGATCTGCACGTATTGGTCTCCCCGGCCGTTCCCCCGCATGTGGGTAATGCCCTTGCCCCGCAGCCTAAAATGCTTTCCGCTTTGGGTGCCAGCAGGAATCTTCAGCTCCACTTTTCCCCCCAGGGTGGGCACCAGAATATCGGCCCCCAGGGCGGCCTGGGCCAAAGACACCGGAACCTCGCAGTACAAGTCGTGGTCTTCCCGGCGGAAGAAGGGGTGGGGCTGCACCGCGATGGCGATGTATAGGTCGCCATGGGGTCCCCCGTTGGCCCCAGCTTCGCCCTCGCCGGTGAGTTTGAGTTTGGCGCCGGTATCCACCCCCGCCGGAATGTTCACCTTTAATTTGCGGAAGTTTCTGAGCAGCCCCTGGCCAGAGCATTTGGGGCAGGGATTGCGAACGGTGCGGCCCTGGCCATGGCAGCGAGAACAGGTGGTGGACACCGAAAAGAACCCCTGCTGAATGCGCTGTTGCCCAGAACCGTTGCACACCTGGCAGACTTCAATGTCTTTGGAGGAGCGGGCGCCCGTGCCGCCGCAAGTGGGGCATTCTTCCATGCGGGGGATGGAAATTTCGGTGGCATAGCCAAAGGCGGCCTGCTCAAAGGAGATTTCCAAGTTGTATTGCAGGTCGGCCCCCCGCATGCCGCGGGGGCGTCCGCCGCCCCTGGCCTGCCCCTGGCCAAAGAAGTCGGAGAAGATATCGCCGAAAATATCGCTGAATCCCCCAAATCCAGAAAAGCCCGCCCCTTCGCCCATGCCTTCGCTCACCTGGCCGAATTGGTCGAATTGGGCCCGCTTGACCGGATCGGAAAGTACCGCGTAGGCCTCGGAGCATTCTTTGAACATCCGCTCCGATTCTTTATCCCCCGGGTTTTTATCGGGGTGATATTTCATGGCCAGCTTGCGATAGGCCTTTTTCAGGTCGTCCGTGGTGGCCGTGCGGGGAACCCCCAGGATTTCGTAATAATCCTTCTTTGCCAACGCGCGCCTGCTCCTTGGGGCGATATAGGATTCATCGGGTGAAGACTGCCATCTGGTTCAGGATACCCGTGGAAGGCCCGGAACGAAAGACCGAACGTTCCACGGGTATTTTAGGTTACTTTTTGTTGTCGTTCACTTCTTCAAATTCGGCATCCACCACGTTGTCTTTGTCTTGCCCGGCGCTGGGGCCATGGCCCGCTTCGGCGCCTGGGGCGGCACCCGCCCCGGCCTGGGCATACAGGGCCTGGGCCAGCACGTGAGAGGCCTTGGCCAGCTTTTCGGTTTCGGCCTGAATGGTGGTGGCATCGCCCTTGCTCAGGGCTTCTTTCACCTGGGCAATATGCTTGCGCACGTTTTCTTTGTCGGTGTCGGATACCTTGGTGCCGACGTCTTCCAGGGTTTTCTCGGTGGAGTAGACCAGGGACTCGGCGTGGTTCACCGCCTCGGCCAGGTTTTTCTTGGCCTGGTCCTGTCCAGCGAACTGTTCGGCTTCCCGCACCATCCGTTGAATTTCTTCCTCGGAAAGACCGCTGGAGGCCGTGATGCGGATATCCTGGGTGCGGCCAGTGCCCATGTCTTTGGCCGTGACGTGCACAATCCCGTTGGCGTCAATGTCGAAGGTCACCTCGATTTGTGGAACACCCCGGGGGGCCGGGGGCAGCCCGGTTAACTCAAACCGCCCCAGGGTTTTGTTGTCTCCGGCCATGGGGCGCTCGCCTTGCAGCACATGCACGCTCACCGCCGGTTGATTGTCGGAGGCGGTGGAGAAAATCTGGCTCTTCTTGGTGGGAATGGTGGTGTTGCGGGTAATCAGGGCGGTCATAACCCCGCCCAGGGTTTCAATCCCCAGCGACAGGGGGGTAACGTCCAGCAGCAGCACGTCTTTCACCTCGCCCTTTAGCACGGCCCCTTGAATGGCGGCCCCGATGGCCACCACTTCATCGGGGTTCACCCCCTTGTGGGGCACCTTGCCAAAGAAGTCTTCCACGATTTTCTGGATGCGGGGCATGCGGGTCATCCCCCCCACCAAAATCACTTCGTCGATGTCGTTGGCGGTGAGGTTGGCGTCTTTCAGGGCGGCTTTCACCGGACCCAGGGTGTTTTGCACCAAGTCTTCCACCAGTTGCTCAAACCGCGAGCGCGACAGCTTCATGTTCAGGTGTTTGGGGCCGCTTTGGTCGGCGGTGATGAACGGCAGGTTGATTTCGGTCTCCATGGAGGAGGAAAGTTCGTGCTTGGCTTTCTCGGCGGCCTCTTTCAGGCGCTGCAGGGCCATTTTGTCGTTTCGCAGGTCAATCCCGGCTTCTTTTTTAAACTCATCGGCCAAGAAGTGGATGATGCGGTTGTCGAAGTCTTCACCGCCCAGGAAGGTGTCACCGTTGGTGGATTTCACCTCGAACACCCCGTCTCCCAGTTCCAGGATGGAAATGTCGAAGGTTCCGCCCCCCAGGTCGTACACGGCAATTTTCTCTTCCTTCTTTTTATCCAACCCATAGGCCAGGGCGGCGGCGGTGGGCTCGTTGATGATCCGCAGCACGTCCAGCCCGGCAATGCGCCCGGCGTCTTTGGTGGCTTGCCGCTGGGAATCGTTGAAATAGGCCGGCACGGTGATGACCGCTTCTTTGACCTCTTCGCCCAGGTAGTCCTCGGCGGTTTGCTTCATTTTTTGCAGAATGAAGGCCGAAATTTCGGAAGGGGAATATTGCTTGTCGGCGATTTTCACCTGAGCCTGATCGTGGGGCCCCTTCACGATTTTGAACGGAGAGGTGGTGATGGCTTTTTGCACCTCGCCCGCGTCATATCGGCGGCCGATCAGCCGTTTGATGGCGTAAATGGTGCGTTCCGGGTTGGTGATGGCCTGCCGTTTGGCCACCTGACCCACCAGGCGCTCGTTGGAGTTGGTGAAGGCCACCATGGAGGGGGTGGTTCGCATGCCTTCGGCGTTGGTGAGCACTTTGGGCTCTCCGCCTTCCATCACGGCCACGCAAGAGTTGGTGGTTCCCAGGTCAATTCCGATGACTTTTGCCATGTGTTTGTTCCTTCTTGTTTCCGTTGAATGATGGGGGTTCTGTGAACCCGGTTGTTTAAAATGGTTATGTTGGAACGAGGGTTATTTCTCTGGTTCAGAAGATTCTGGCCCGGGGGGCTCGCCAGCCGGGGGTTTTCCCGCCGGGGGCCGGGCTACGGTGACCATGGCCGGGCGGACGACCCGGTCGTGAAGCTGAAACCCCGGGCGGAATTCTTCGACCACGGCGTGTTCTGGGTGTTGGTCGGTTTCCACCAGGGCCATGGCCTCGTGCAGGGCGGGGTCGAAGGGTTTTCCCTTGGCTTCAATGCGGGTCATGCCGTTGCGGGTAAAAATATCATTCAATTCTTTAATGACCATATCCATCCCCTGGCGCATGGAGGCCAACTCGGGGGAGGGATCGGCCGACTTGCGGGCGTGGTCCACGGCCCGTTCCAGGTTGTCCAACACCCCGGTCAAGTCTTTCAGCAGGGGAAGCTTGGCGTATTTCAGCAGTTCAGACTGCTCCTTCTGGGTGCGTTTTTTGTAGTTGTCAAACTCAGCCTGCATACGCAGGTATTTATCATAGTTTTCCGCGGCTTGGGCTTTGGCCATGCGCAGCTCCGTTTCGGCAGAAGGCGTGGGGGCCGAATCGGCGGATTCAGGCTTTTTGGGGGCCTCAGGGCTTTGGGCCACAGTTCCTTGAGCCGCGGTGGGCTCTTTGCTGTCAGGCGAAGCGGGTTGCTCGTTCGGTTTGTTGTCTTGCGTCATTCCATCCGTTGGAGAATAGGGGTCTGGTCAAAAACGAATATGTGATCTTTAAGAATGGGAGATGGCCTGGCTTAATATTTTGGCCGTGTAGTCCACAATGGGGATCACCCGAGGATAATCCATGCGGGTGGGGCCAATCACCCCCAAGGCGCCCAGAATATGGCTGCCTTCGCCATATTGAGAGGTAATGATGGAGCAATCTTGCAATTCTTTGGGGCCGTTTTCTGCGCCAATATAAATTTGCACCCCGTTGGCTTGCAGGGTTTTGTCCAGCAATTGAACGATGGAGATTTTCTCCTCCAGGGCTTTCAGCAGCAGACTCAGGGTGTCTCCCTCTTGAAATTCTCGCACCAAGTTCGACTGCCCATCCACGTACAACGCGGCGCTTTCGGGCAGCTCGAAGGCTTTTTTCCCCAGGCGAACCACTTGCGCCAGCATTTGGTCGTAGCGGGATTTCTCTTCCATCAACCGCGCCATCACGTCCGAGCGGATGTCCATCAGGGAGCGGTTGCCGAACTCACCGTTCAGGTAAGAGGTAATGGTGTTCAACTGCTCCTGGTTCAGTTCTTCGCCGGTTTCGATGATTTTGTTGTGCACCATGTTGGAGCGGGTGATGAGCACCACGAACACCTGGCGGGCCCCCACCTTGATGAACTCGATTCGTTTCAGGCGGGCCCTGTCGGCCCGGGGGGCGGCCACGATGCCGGTGAACCGGGTGAGGTCCGCCAGCAGACGGGTGGTGTTGCCCAGCAGAGTTTCCAGGTCTTGAGAGGATTCTCCCAAGGTCCGTTCAATCATCTCCTTGATTTCTTCCGGAATGGAATTGGCCGTGACCATGGATTCGGCGTAGAACCGATAGGCTTTGTGGGTGGGCACCCGCCCGGCAGAGGTGTGGGGCTGCAGCAAATAACCCGAATCCACCAAGTCAGACATCACGTTGCGGATGGTGGCTGGAGAAAGGTTTAACTCCAGCGATTTCGACAGGGTGCGGGACCCCACAGGCTCAGCCGTTTTGATGTAACTGGAAATAATGGCCGTCAAAATGTTTTTAACGCGCTCTTCCATGGCCTGTGTTCTCCCAATTCCAAAATCGTATTTTCCATGGGGTCACCTCCCCAATGGGGGGCGTCGGGGATTTCCCGTTTGCGGATCGGCCATCCCCAGGCTACATTCCGCAAAGTAACGGAATTTATTGTAACCTAACCCATCGAAAAAACCAACATTAGCACTCACCGCTTATTATTGCTAATAATGACCAGAACGACGAATAAAGTCAAGTGCTCCTTCGTTCCGGGTGGCTTGGCGGCCTTGATAGCTCTGGGTTTGTTGATGGCCGGGTGGGCCCCTGGTGCCGCCTGGGGGGAAGACACTGTAAATTTGGCCCTGGCGGGTGAAACCAAGCATGGCAATACCGAAACCCAATCGGCCATGACGGAACTGGCGGGGTTTTGGGGGGGGGAGTGCGATGAATTTCGCTTGAAATTGAAATGGACGGGAGAGCGGGTGGCGGGGGCTTCCACGAAAAATCTGGGTAGACTAGAGAGCGGCTATGATTGGTTCCCCGAAGACGCGTGGTCCCCATTCGTGTTTGTCGTTCATGAGCAAGACAATGTGTCTGGGCTAGACTACGACAGCAGCGGGGGGGCGGGCATCAAGCATTATCTCTATCGGCGGTATGGTCTCAGGCTTTCTTTAAGTTTGGCGCTGCTGCACAAGGAATTCAAAACCATGGGCACGGCCCCCCTTTCAACCTCAACGTATTCTTTCCGTCCTAAAATAGAATGGAAAGCGGGGAATTGGTTTGTTTCCTGGATTCAATATTACCAACAAAACGCCCTGCTACATTCAGATTTTAAGCGTGAAACCTTGTTTCGGCTGACCTACATTACGGGAACCCAGGCCGATTTGATGATGGATTGGAACAATACCTATCGAAGCGTGGTGGGGGCCTTGGTGCAAAAGGAAGATACCCGATTGAAAATAGGGGTGATCATTCATTTATAGGTCGGCTAGACGATTGTTTTTTCTGGCGGAAATGAAATAAATCAGGTAGAATTCCTTTCAAAGTTGTTCATCCAATAAACCGCCTCCCCCACGTGTTCTCCCCATGATCTTTGAGGAAGCCATTCAAGACAGGCAGGTTCTCTTCCTGTTCGACCGGCTCACCCAACACAAACTGGTGGAAATGTCTCAGGGCGCTAGGCCCGGAACCACCGATCACGCCTTGTTTCAATTAACCCTGGCCGCCTTTTCCTATTATCACGCCCTGGCCGATGGCGCGGAGATGGAACCCATCCTTCAGCCCGCGTTGGATATGGTGCGGAAGGTGAAGCAAAGCTTCGACGATCAAGTGTTTCTGACCCTGGCCCGCAAGCTGGAAATGGATCTGCTGCTGAGAATATCGCTGGAGCGCCTGCGGGCTGCCCGGGGGGACTCCAGCGCGCTGGTCCATGAAGAGGACCTGCTGGCTCAGGAATTGGCCGAGGTGATGCTGGAGGAGATTCCCCATAAGACCGAGGCCCTGCCGGATGAGTGGATGTGCGAGTGGCTGCCCCTGTGGCCGCCTTACAAAGAACAGGTGCTGGCGTTCTATGACAATCCTGAAAAAGAAAAACAGCGTGAAACCCTGGGAAAACTATTGAAAGAACTGCGGGGAGAAGTGATGACCTCACTGGGGGTGGTTCGGGCCAAGCGGTTGATCAGCGAGTCTCAACTGGAGATGGAGTCTCCCTCCATTTTAATCACCATGCTGTCCAACGCCACCCCGCGAGTGACCCAGATTTTGCTGGAAATGTTTCCGCCCGATTTTTTATTCCCCAGCGATATCGTGATTCCCTCCACGGTGACGCCCCGCCACCTGAACGACGCGCTGCTTTCTCTGGAGGGTACCCTGGCCCAGTCGTTGAAGGCCCAAGACACCCATAAATACACCAGCTATTTGCTGCATCAGGGCATCATGCGGTTTCTGTTGGGAAATTGGCAGGGGGCCGTTCAATCGCTGGTGCAAACCCTGCGGGCCAGCCGCCGGATACCAGCGGAGGACCGTAAACTTCGCATGTATCGCCACGAGGAATTCTCCGACATCCCTTTCATGGTGGGCACCAGCTACCTGCGGCTGGCGCTGGCGGAAGACATCCGCCCCGAAGACACCGCGAAGGCCCTGTCCCGGGCCCAGAGCGGGCTGTTGCGGGCGGCATCACTGAACCGGGATTACCATCAGGCCTTGGTCAACTTGGGGATTGCCCTGGGGCTGGACCATTCTCAGGGAGAAGCCGCCCGGATGACGCTGTTCCATCATTATCTCGACCGTTTTGGCGGAAAACTGGCGGCGGTGTTCAATTCGTTTATGCGCAATCAGGCCCGCATCGAATATCTCCGTGAGGGGAACCAATACAGCCCCGCCATGGCCATGTGGCTTGTGCTGTCTCACTTGGCGGGTCCAGCCGAGCTGACCACCGGCCAGCAGATGCTGCAGGAATTGAAAACCCTGTATGTGTTAAATGCCCACGAGTTTTCGGCGTCCTACCTGCGGCAGTACAAACGCCTTATTCGAACCAGCGACCCAGAGTTTGGGGAGGACATTGATGATGACGGATTGCACTCGGCTATTTTGTTTTACATGGCCCACGCCCACGTGTATTTGGCCATTGGCAGAAAGAAAGACCCGAAAACAAAAGTGGAAGAAACCGAAGTGAACTACCCCACCATGCGGGAAGGTGTGGAACTGCTGAGCCAGTCTTTGGGGCACAACGCGGCCAACAGCAGCGCCCGGCGGCTGGTCGAAACCCTGGGCCAGCTGCTGGTGTTTTTAATGAAGAAAACCGAAAAGAAATGGGAAACCGCCCGGTTGCAGCCCGCCATTCGGTTTACACTGTATGAGGAAACCCTTCGCCAGAAGGATGTTCTAGGGCTGATGAAGGAAAAAATGACCCCCCTAAACCTGGGATCTCTGGTGCCCGATTATTCCCTGCCGGAAGCCACCCAGGGGCGGATTGACCAATTGCTCACCAGCGACCAAAAATCCCGCCTGGCCCAGCGGGTGACGGAGACCCAGCAGGCCAAGCTCATCCGTTAAAGAAGACACGTTTTCTGGAGTTTTCCGCCAGGATGATTGCTTCCTGGCGGGCACTTGGTCCACGGCCGTAAACTCCTAAACATTGTCGTCAGCAGGGGTTGGTCTCCTGGTCTTCTGGCTATTCGGCCATTTGGCCAGGGGTTCAAGGGGGGGGCAGAACCTGTGGAGCGGCGAGGGCATTGCCCTGCTCTGGGGGAGACCAACCTGGGGGGGCGTGCAGGTGGCAATAGGTCAACTCGGCAGAGGCATAAAACAGGCGGGACTGAACCGCGTGGGTTGGGCAAAACGGGGTAGCCAACTCGCCAGTTTCCATGTCCACCATGCGGGAAACCAGGGGCCCCTGGTGCAGCCGGCATTCGGCCTCGGGGTCGTCTCCTGTTCGGTAGGGGAAATCGGCCTTGGCTGGGCAATGGGGGCCGGCTCGGTCGCCGGAAATCAGGCAGGTACTCACCATGTCGTATTCATCGGGCGGAACGGGAAACCCCCGGGTGGGTTCCGCCGCCAGGGCTTTTTCCATGAAAGCCTTCCACATGGACGCGGTGGTGGTTCCCCCCACTTCTCCTTTCATCACGCGGTTGTCGTCTTGTCCCATCCAAACCCCGGTCAACAACTCAGGGGTGAACCCGATAAACCAAGTGTCCCTGGGGCCGTCGTTGGTTCCGGTTTTTCCGCCTTGGGGTCGGCCCAGGTTGGCCCGCGTAGCGGTGCCCCGTTCCACCACGCCTGCCAGCAGCCGGTTCATTTGGAAGGCGGTCCATGGGGAGATCACCGGCAGAGGCGGCGGCGGTTGGTATTCATACAGCAACTCACCGTCCATGCTGGTGACTTTCAGAATGAATACCGGCCGCTGGCGCAGGCCCCCATTGGCAAAGGGGGCGTAACTGGCGGTGAGGGCCAGGGGGGTGGTTTCAGAACAGCCCAGGGCCACGCACAATCCCTTCCTGGAATCGATTTCCACCCCCATTTTTCGGCCCATGGCAGAGAAACTGTTCATGCCAATTCGGTCCAGCACCTGAATGGCCACCACATTGCTAGAGACGGCCAAGGCCTGCCCCAGGGTCATGTCCTTCGATAATGGCAAGACGGGAAGGGGTCGGCCTGGGGCTTCTCTCACCACCCCATACAGCCCGTTGTAGTTGTGGGGTTCATAGGTTTCTCCCGGGTTGTTGGGGGTCTGCCCCCACTGATAGACCACCGGTTCGTCGGAAAACACAGAGTTGGGTTGAAAACCGTGTTCCAGGGCGGCGGCATACAGAAGGGGTTTTACCGCCGAACCCGGCTGGCGGGTGGCCTGGGTAGCCCGGTTAAATTGAGAAACGGAGAAATCCACCCCCCCCACCAGGGCTCGCACGTGGCCCGTGACCGGGTCCATGGCCACCAGGGCGGCCTGGGGTTTGTCTTTCAGGCGGGCGGCTTGGGAAAGGGCTTCTTCAGCCCAAACCTGTTGGCGGGCGTCTAGAGTGGTGTAAATGCGGAAACCCTTGCCGGAAATATGCCCCCCCTGGAGGATGTCGTGCATTTCTTTTAAGACATGGGAGACAAAATAAGGAGCCCGAGAAAGTTCGCTGACGGGCTTGTAGGGGGCCAGGGGGGTGGCGTTGGCTTCTTGGAAGGCAGCTTGGGTAATCCATTTCAGCTGAAGAAGTCGCTCCAACACCCGTTGACGGCGCACCATCAGGGGGTGGTCGGGGGGGAAAAGATAGCGGGAAGGGTTCCCTTCCAGCACAACCCCGGCAAAATATCCCTCCGGCATGCGAATGAGGGCGGCCAGGAAAGCCGATTCTCCGAGCGTGAGTTGCTGGGCCGGTTTATGGAAATACCCCTGGGCGGCCTTTTCTACCCCGTACGTGCCGTTTCCCAGGTAAATCTGGTTCAGGTAGTGTTCCAGGATGCTTTTTTTCTCCAGTTGGCGTTCCAAGGCCATGGCCATGAACACTTCTTTCACCTTTCGCCGCAGGGTTTTCTCCGGCGAAAGCAGGGTGAGTTTCACCAACTGCTGGGTAATGGTGCTGCCCCCCTGGGCGGCCTCCATGGAGGTGAGGTCGGCCCAGGCCGCCCCGGCCAGCCGCCAGGGGTCCATGCCCTTATGGTCAAAGAATCGCTGGTCTTCCGTGGCCACCACCGCGCGCACCAGAGAAGAACTCATTTGTTCGATGGGGATGGTTGAGCGGTTTTCCAGGCCGGATACCCCCGCCACGGGTTGGCCGTTTCTGTCGAGAATCAGGGTGTTTTCGCCAGCACTGGCCAGGGCCCGTTGAAATTGGGTCATGACCTGGGGGGACCATAGCAGAAACCCGGTCCACAGCCCCAACAGCAAAAAGAGCAGCCCCCCCCCGGCCCAGGCCAACATTTCACCCATTCCACGCCAGCCATCCGGCCACCCACTGGCCGGGATTTTAGGCGTTCCTGAGGATTTTCGGGGGAATGGGTTGAACCGCATGGGCATGCCCTGATCCTTGGGGGAGGCGCCGGGGGACTCCGTTCCCCCGCTGAAACCTTCGTTGTATTCATACCATGGAAACCCCAAAAGGAACCAGCCGGGATCTTTTTTCCTGGCCCTCTTTTTTCCCTGGGAGATTGTGGTATGGTCAGAAAAGAGGTCTACATCAGTTTTCGGATCACCCTGGATGGGCGGAACGCTATGAACGAAAACAGACGATTTTCCCGCGTGCAATTCGACGCGGAGTGCGCCTTAAACCTGGATGGAAAAAGTTTTGCCACGGAAATGGTGGATATTTCCCTGAAAGGGGTGCTGCTGAAGCGCCCCGATGCCTGGAATGCCCCGAACGGTTCTCTTTGTAAATTCACCATGAAACTGGGGGGGGGAGACGTGGTCATTTCCATGGATGTCAAACTGGCCCGGGTGATTCCCGAAGGGCTGGGTTTTGAAACCGTTCACATTGATTTGGATTCTATCACTCACCTGCGCAGACTGGTGGAGTTGAACGTGGGGGACTCCACCCTGATCGAGCGGGAACTGGCGGCGATGACGAACTGAACGGCCCCCGGTCGGAAAGCACTTCTTTTCAATCAAACCCCATGCGGACCAAATTCATTTTCATTACTGGCGGGGTGGTTTCCGGCTTGGGCAAGGGAATCGCCGCGTCGTCTATTGGCGCTTTGCTGGAAAGCCGAGGGCTTTCCATCAGCGTGTCCAAGCTAGATCCCTACATCAACGTGGACCCCGGAACCATGAGCCCCTTCCAGCATGGAGAGGTGTTCGTGACCGACGATGGAGCTGAGACCGACCTGGACCTGGGCCACTACGAGCGGTTCACCACCGCCGTGCTGACCCGGGCCAACAATTTTACCACGGGCCAAGTCTACGACTCGGTGATTCAAAAGGAGCGCCGGGGAGACTACCTGGGGGCCACCGTTCAGGTGATTCCCCACATCACCGATGCCATCAAAGAGAAAATCCTGGCCGCCGCCGGAGGGGTAGACATTGCCCTGGTGGAAGTGGGGGGAACGGTGGGGGATATCGAATCGCTGCCTTTTCTTGAGGCCATCCGTCAGATTCGCTTCGACGTGGGCCGCAACAACACCCTGTATATTCACCTGGTGCTAATCCCCGTGATGAGCCACGGTGGGGAGCAAAAAACCAAGCCCACCCAGCATTCGGTGAACAAACTTCGCGAGATCGGGATTCAGCCCGATATTCTCATCTGCCGCACCTCTCAGCCGTTGTCGAAGCCCCTGCGGGAAAAAATCGCCATGTTTACCAACGTAGACGCCGACTCGGTGATTGCCGGGGAAGACGTTCACTCGGTGTACGAAGTGCCCCTGCGGTTTCACCAGGAACGGCTGGATGAGCGGATTGTGGAGAAGTTGTCCATGTGGACCCGGCAGCCCAACCTGCAGCAATGGGCCGACATTGTGGACAAATACAAAAACCCAGGGCGTAAAGTGAAGATTGCCGTGGTGGGAAAATACGTGAACCTGCGGGAGTCTTACGAAAGCCTGAACGAGGCTCTGGTGCATGGGGCCCTGGCGGCCAGGGTGGAAGCCGATTTGATGTATGTGAATTCGGAAAACATTACGGCGGAAAACGCGGCCACCCTGCTGGGAGGGGTGGACGCCATTTTGGTGCCGGGCGGTTTTGGTGACCGGGGCATCGAAGGGAAAATCGAAGCCATCCGCTTTGCCCGCGAGAAAAAGATTCCTTTCTTTGGTATTTGCCTGGGGTTACAGGTGGCCGTCATCGAGTTTGCCCGCAACAAAGCGGGAATCACCGACGCCACCTCCGCCGAGTTCTCTCCCGACAAGGGAACCAACGTTATCGAATTGATGCCCGATCAGTTGAAGGCCATGCTGAAGGGGGGAACCATGCGCCTGGGGGCCTATTCGGCCCAACTGAAACCTGGCACCTTAACCCATAAAATTTACGGAGAAGACGAAATCTCCGAGCGCCACCGCCATCGGTTTGAGGTGAACAACCTGGTGGTGTCGAAATTGGAAAAGGCGGGCTTGGTGGTGTCTGGCCGGGGGACCCAAACCGGTCTGGTGGAATTGATCGAATACCCCAAGCATCCTTGGTTTGTGGCCTGCCAGTTCCATCCAGAATTTAAGTCCAAGCCGTTTCATCCCCACCCATTGTTCCAAGCCTTCGTGGCCGCCGCCGTGGAATATGCCAAAACCAAAGACAAATCCGAGCCTGCCCGGCTGGAATCAGCGGGTTAACCGCTCAGGTTTCGTTAGGAACCTCGTTGCCCAATCCAGACCGCGGCTGTGGATGGCCGGTGTGGCCGCGGCGTGGCTGTTGGGGGCCACGGCCTTCGGGGTGGATGAATCACCGGAGGACCGAGACTGCCCCCCCTTTAACACCATGTGCCTGCGGGCCGATGGAGAGGGAGGGGTTGACCTGCAATCCAACACGGCCTATCTGGAGGGGAACGTGCGGGGGCGGGTGGTGAAACACCAGATCAGCTTGCGGGCTCAGGTGTTGAAGTTGATTCGCAATGAGCGGGATGACTTGGCCCGGTTGATGATGGACCGTGACGTGGTGGTGACACAACCAGGACGGGAAGTGATGGCCGACCATGGGCTGGTGGAGCAGGCCAGCGGGCTGGTGGTGGTGTGGGGGAACGCCACCCTGACGGGGGGGAACCTCACCGTGCAGGCCGATGAAATCCGCATGGAAAACAAGGGCACGCTCGATCGAATGCGGGGAACGGCCACCGAGCCGTTTCAAATGAAATACCTGGGCAAGAGCCCGCTGACGGAGAACGGCGCCCCCACTCCGGTCGATTTGCCCGATACTCTTACGGTGACCGCGGCCAACGGGGTGGTGGATCACTCCAAGCGGCAAATTTCGCTCACCGGCAACGTGACCCTGGAGCGCGTGGAGCGGGCTTGGAAAATCACCGCCCAAAAAATCGTGCTGACGTTTTCTCCCCGCAATGAGTTAACCCAGTTTCAGGCATCGGGAGAGGCCGCTTTGGAACAGCCGGGGCGCACCGTGACCGCCGATAGCATTGTCAGCGGGAACCAGATGACCACCGTTCTGCTGGTGGGTAACGCCAAAGTTCGCAAACCCGGGGAGTTTGACTTGGCGGGCGACCGCATTGAAGTGTATTCCGACGCGGGGAAGGGCATTGTGCAGAACGCCAATCAAAAGCCCCTGGTGCTCACCATTCCCGGTCAACGGCAGACCACTTATCAGTTGACTCAAGATGCCTTGAATCGGCTAGAATTCGCTGGGGTGCCACGAAGTACCCTGGATAAACTGACCCCCCTTTCCAGCCGCTCTTTTTTGGGGCAAGAGGCCATGACCGCCGCCGTTCAACAAGCTTTGACCAAAGAAGAAGCCGATCAATATTTGAATGCCATTGTGAAGCAGGCCAAACAAGAATAAGAGCGATTGGTGCACTCACGGCGAGAGCAGGGAACCCGAGGAACCACGACATGGCGGCCAGAAAAACCAAACCAAGTTCAAAAAGCACCGCACCCTCCACCGAACCTGTGGAAAGCGCGGGGTCTGAATTCGCGGCCTCTGCCGAAAGGACCCACCCGGCGGGTGTTTCGCAGGGGGCCGTGTTGGAAGCCTTCGACTTGGTGAAATCCTATCGGAAGCGGAAGGTGGTGCGGGGGGTGAGCGTGTATGTGAACCCTGGCGAGGTGGTGGGGCTGTTGGGCCCCAACGGGGCGGGGAAAACCACCACGTTTTACATGATTGCCGGGGTGGTTCCCCCCGATGAGGGGCGGGTGATTCTAAAGGGGGGGGATGTGACGAGGCAGCCCCTGCACATCCGGGCCCGGCAGGGGTTGTGCTACCTGCCTCAGGAACGCAGTGTGTTTCGCCGCCTGACCGTGGAAGACAACCTGCGGGCCGCCGTACAGCAATTAGACGTGCCCAAGCGCGAAGCCGAAGAACGGATAGAGCTGGCTCTGACGGAACTGGGGTTGTTGCAAATTCGGAAGTCGTTGGGTTTTCAATTATCGGGGGGGGAAGCCCGTCGCACCGAAATCGCCAGGGCCTTGGTGATGAACCCCGCGGTGATTCTGCTAGACGAACCCTTTGCCGGGGTGGACCCCATTGCCGTGTTGGATATTCAAGATGTGGTCAACCGCATTAAACAAATGGGCATTGGGGTGTTAATCACCGACCACAACGTGCGGGAAACCCTGGGCATCACCGACCGGGCGTATATTGTTAGCCAGGGGCAGGTGTTGGTGTCGGGGAACCCGGATGAACTGGTGCATAACGAAATCGCCCGGAAAATTTACCTGGGAGATTCTTTCACGTTGTAGTGAGATGGTTTTGTCCCCTGGGTGATTGCCGTGAACCGGGGGCTGGGCAATACTACAATGATTTCAACTAATTCAACCCTACTTCACCTCTCCCTTCGCAAGTCCCTCCTCAAGTTCAACCCCCAAATATTGACCCGCCCGTTGAAGCCGTTTTGCTCTGCTGGTCGTCTGATTTGAAAAGATGGACAAACCAGAACCGCCGATGGGGGCGAATCCAGAAGTTGGCATGAACAAGCTAGGCCAGAATGGGTCGGTCAAAAACCGGGCCAAATTTGCAAGAAAGGTTTGTTTTTCTCCTCCGGGAGGGGTAAGAAAGAGGATAGGAATAACCAAGGAAGGTTTTTCCTCGGGGCCGGACTTGCCACCTCTGGCCCTTAGATCAGACACACGGGCAGGCCTTTACGGGCTTTTCGCGGGACGAACACCATGGCCATGAATCTCAAGCTTCAGATGCGGCTGAGCCAACAGCTCATCATGACGCCGCAATTGCAGCAGGCCATTAAGCTGCTGCAATTGTCTCGGGTTGAACTGGAAGAGTTGATTGACCAAGCCCTGGTGGAAAATCCCGTGCTAGAAGAATCCGCCGAACATGAGGCGGCCCCGGAAGAATCCGACGAAGCTGGGCGGCTGCGGGAGGAGCGCGAGGCGGCTGAACTGAGGGCCAAAGAAACGGGCCTGAACGACCAAGAGTGGCAGCAATATATCGAATCTGGCAGCGGGGTCATTAACGAACGCTATTCGTCTTCGGAGGGCGACGAGCCCAACCTGGAGGCTACCCTGGCCACCGCCGACTCCCTCCCCGACCATCTTTCGTGGCAATTGGAAATGTCGAACCTGTCTCCCATCGAAACCGCCCTGGGGGAGCAGATGATCGGCAACTTGGATGAAGACGGTTACCTGACGGTGTCTCTGGGGGAAATCTTCCACTGGAACCCGGAGATGCAGGCCGAAATTCTCCAAGAAATGAAAAAGGGGGGCCTGCGCCTGCCCATTCCTGAATTTACCGACTCCAGCTTGTTTGACTCGAAACACCAATCCCAAGAAAAAGCCCCCCCCCGCCAGCGGAAAAAACGCGGCCCCAAAGAAGCCCCCGTGTTCGAGGAAGACGCCGTTCAGGAAGAAGACGGCGCAGTGCCGATGAGCGTGGACCCCGCCGTGGTGGCCGTGGCCGAAGGGGTGCTGCGGTTTATTCAAACCTTTGACCCCACCGGGGTGGGCGCCCGGAACCTGCAAGAGTGCCTGCAAATTCAACTGCGGGCCATGAAGCTGGAAGACCAGCTTCCCTATGCCATGGTGACCGAAGACCTGAAACTTTTGGAAAGCAAAGACCTGCGCCGCATCGCCCGCCGCCACAAGGTGGAGTTGGAAGAAGTGGTGGACGCCTATAAGCTGATTATGTCGCTGGAACCCAAGCCCGGCCGCCCCTTTGGGGGAGACAGGCCCCAGCACATCATTCCGGACGTGTTTATTTTCAAAACCGCCGGTGAAAACACCGAGAACGAAAACCAGGTGGGCCATTACCGGGTGGTGCTGAATGAAAGCGGCATCCCCCGCCTTCGCATCAACGACTACTACCGCAGGCTGTCCGAGGTCAACACCGCCGGAGACGGTTCCTTGACCAGGGAATACATTCAAGAGAAAATCAAGGCGGGCAACTGGCTGATGAAAAGCATCGAACAACGCCAGAAAACCATTCTTAAAGTCACCCGCAGCATTCTGAAGCACCAATACGAGTTCTTCGAGAAGGGCATTAGCCACCTGCGCCCGCTGGTGTTGAAAGACGTGGCGGAGGACATCCAGGTGCATGAATCCACCGTCAGCCGCATCACCACCAACAAATACGTGCATTCGCCCCAGGGATTGTTCGAGCTAAAATACTTCTTCACCAGCGGCATTGATCAGGGCCAGGGAGAGGTGATCTCTTCGAAGAAGATCAAAGACATGATTCAACGGATTATTGAAGGGGAAGACGTGAAGGAACCCCTCACCGACATTCAAATTGCGGATATTCTGTTTCAGAAAAGCAAAATTCGGGTGGCCCGCCGCACCGTGGCCAAGTATCGGGAGGCCCTGAACTTACTGCCCTCCAATCGTCGCAAGCAAATGTTTTAGGAAAGAAAGTTTGCTTGGCGGTGTTCCTCTTTTGTTGGGGTGTTCTGGCTGGCGGATATGAAAAAATGGGTTCACGGCAGGCAGGCTCTATCCATGCGATATGCTGGGCCTGCTAGGGCTGGGGCGTTTCCGTTGGCCTAGAACAAGCCATTCAGGGGTTCAGGCCGGGGTCGCGCCGGGAACGTACCGGGGACGTTCTGGGAAGACACAAGGCAAGCATGACAAGTCATATTGACAAGTTTAAAAAAAGAGCCGCTTTCCAAGGTTTGGCTTATTTCATCTATTGATTTCCTATCCATTCCTTTCTCACCCATTTATTTTCCTATCCCTTTTGCCCTCTTATGAGCGATTCCCCCGCGGTTTCTTCTCTGCCGGTCATTCAGGTGTTCAGTTTTGGTTTCAAACATTCCGGTATTCCCGCCGACCAGGGGGGGCATGGGGGGGGCTTTGTGTTCGACTGCCGCTGCCTGCCCAACCCCTTTTGGGATGAAGCCCTGCGGCCCTTTTCTGGATTGGATGAACCCGTGGTGCGCTTTATGGAGGCCAGCGCCGAAACCCAAACCTTTGCCCGGCTGGCCGAAGAGATGGTGCTGATTTCTGTTCGTGAGTACCGCCGCCGGGAATACCCCCAGTTGATGGTTTCTTTTGGCTGTACCGGGGGCCGCCACCGTTCGGTATATCAGGCCGCCCGGCTGGGGGCTCGGTTGACCAGCCTAGGGTTCTCGGCCCAGGTGACCCACCGGGATATGTTGAAGGCCGAAGAGCAATCCTCCCAGCCGTCCAGTCAGGCCGCCCGCTCATGAAGGCCATGATTCTGGCGGCGGGGCTGGGCACCCGGCTGCGACCCTTGACGGAGCACACCCCTAAAATTCTGGTGCCCTTGGCGGGACAGCCTATGCTGGACCGGCTGACGGCGTTTCTGGTGGGCCGTGGCGTTTCCCGCGTGGCGGTGAATACCCACTATTTGGCGGACCAAGTGGCCGAGCGGTTGCTGGTTCTGGCGGCTCGTTATCCCAGGGTGGCCTTTCAGCGCTTTCACGAGCCAGACATTTTGGGCACTGGGGGCGGGGTGGCCAACCTGGGCGAATTTTGGGGAAAGAGTGATCTGCTGGTGTGGAATGGTGACATTGTGGCCGAGGTGGATGTGAGGGCGTTGTTTGCCGCTCACCGGTCGGCCTTGGGAGGGGAGCGGCCCTTGGCCACCCTGGTGCTGCAGGACCGTCCCTCCAACTCCCGGCTGGTGGTGGATGCCTTCTCCCGCATTGTGGGCATTGATTCCCCCCGCCGCAACCGCCACCAGATATTCATTCCCCCCCAGGGGCAAACCCAAACCTTGGCTTACAATGGAATCGCCCTGCTGTCTCCCTCCCTGCGGCCCCTGCTGCCCCCCCCCGATCATTCTTACGACTTGATTGACGCCCTGTTGGCGGTGCTGGAGCAGGGCCGCCCCCTGGCGGGGTTCAACATGGGGGCCGGTTTCTTTGGCACCACCGGCAACCTGGAACAATTGCGTGGGATGGAACGAGCGTTTGAACAGCGGGAAGCGCTGGCGGGGGCGTTTTCGGAGGGTGGCGGGATATGTGTGAATATGATAGAAATGGTTTAGACACAAAATGGATTCGTAGGGGGGAGCCTGCGTCATTCTCTCCCCCGCTGTTGTTTCCCTCATCCCTTCAAGGAATGGCACCCGTGAACATGAGGATTCCACGGCTTATGGTTCTGGTTGGGTGGGAAGTGATCACCCTTGCCGTGGGGGCATGCCATGCGGGTCCGGTTTCGCCCCCAGCGGTCGCAAGCCATCCCTGGGCGGTGGAATTTGTGGTGTCTGGGGGGATAGATGGCCGCCAATGGCGCCTGACCCTGGATCATCAGGGAAACTGTCTGGTGGAAAATCAAAAGAGAGGGATAAAAAAAACAGCCACGGTGAGCCAGGCATGGCTGGCCCAGGCCGATGAACAAGTGACTCTGTTATGGGCAAGCCGGGAACGCGGGAAACATCTTCCAAAAAAAAATCCTGAGAACAGATTGACCGGTGGGTGGTGCCGGGACTGCTTGACCTATCGTTTGGTTCTCCGTGACAGACCGGAGGGCGAAACCCAAGATGCCTGGGAAGGGCAGGTGGAACAACCCGGAGATCAACCGGAACGGAAACTGGTAGGAATGCTGATGGGTGTGATGGAAGAAACTTTACGATAAAAAAATACACTTTAACACTTCAAAACGGGAGGAGTGCCATGCAACGTCTGCTCGTGGGAACCAGACGGTGGAGTATCCGTGGCCAAGGATTGGCTCTAGTGTTCGCCGTACTTTGGAGTCTGCCCGTAGGGATGGCCTATGGCCAAGGCAAACATGACCCTATGGTGATGGATTTGCAGAGCCAAGGGGCCCAGGTAACCTTCTCTCGCGCCAGCAAACAGGTGGGGTTCATTGGCACCAAGGCTGGGCGGCCATTGGCCCTGCCCGGCGGGGTGGTCCCACGCTCTCCCCAGGAGGCCGCTTGGGCTCACATTTCGGCGTATGGGCCATTGTTTGGCGTGGCCAACCCCGCCCATGATCTGACGGTAATGAGTTCCCATACAGACCGTCTGGGGAACACCATGACCCGCTTCCAGCAGGTTCACCAGGGGGTTCCGGTGATGGGGGGGGAGATCATCGTGAACACCAACCCTGCCGGAGGCATGATCTCCGCCATTGGCAAGGCGTCTCCCAAGCTGGCGATGAGCACGACCCCGGCCATTTCTGCCCGGCAAGCCCAAAACACGGCCTTGGAACTGACGGCCAAAGGTTATCAAACCGACAGGGCAAGTCTTGCGGCGGGTCTGCCAACGCTGACGGTGTATGATCCACTGCTGCTGGGGGCCGGAAACAGCCCCGCCCGGCTGGTGTGGCGCATGGAGATTACGGCGGGCGGGGGGGAACCCATCAAGGAACTGGTGCTGGTGGACGCCCAGACCGGTGGGGTGCTTTTGCGCTTTAACCAAGTGGACGCGGTGAAGAACCGGGTGACCTACGATGCCAACAGTTCCAGCGCACTGCCCGGAACCCAGGTGTGTACTGAGGCCAGCAACAACACCAATTGCACCACCGGGACCATCATTACGGATGCCGACCATGCCCACCGCTACGCGGGGGATTTTTACGATTTCCTCTTTAGCCAGCACGGCCGAGACAGCATTGATAACGCCGGGATGACGCTCAAATCCACCGTTCGTTACTGCCCCTTTGGTGGCCCCTGCCCCTTCGGCAATGCGTATTGGGACGGCACCCAGATGGTTTATGGCGCGGGCTATCCTGTGCAAGACGTGGTGGCCCACGAATTAACCCATGGGTTCACCAGCAAAACCTCCAATCTTTTTTATGTTTATCAGTCTGGGGCCATCAACGAATCTCTATCCGATGTGTGGGGAGAATTCGTTGACCTTACCTATGCCGATGCCGGTAGCGATGCCGCGGCTGACCGCTGGAAGTTGGGGGAAGACCTGGCCATCGGGGCCATCCGTAACATGGCTAACCCCACTTTGTTCAACGACCCGGACAGGATGACCAGCCTGTTGTATGTGGTGAATGATGCCAACGCCGCTGGTTGGGACAACGGGGGCGTGCACACCAACAGCGGGGTGAACAACAAGGCGGCCTTTTTAATGGTGGATGGGGGAACCTTCAATGGCAAGACCATCACCGGTATTGGCATTCCCAAAACGGCGGCCATGTATTATCTGGCCCAGACCACCCTGCTGACCTCGGCATCGGACTATTTGGACTTGTACAATGCCCTGAACCAAGCTTGCCAGACCCTGGTGGGCGGGGCGGCCGGGATTACCGCCGCGGATTGTACTCAGGTGGACAACGCCCTGTTGGCGGTGGAAATGAATCTTTCCCCCGTGGCGGGTTATAACCCTGAAGCGGCCGTGTGCCCGGTGGGGGCGACCCAGGTGGCGGTGTTTGCCGATGATTTTGAAGGGGGAACCGCTAAATGGTCCGCCAACGGATGGTATCTTTTGAATCAAACCAATGGGGGCCCCTATGCTACCTCAGGGGTCAATTCCCTGGCGGCAGATGACGTGGCCGTTGTGTCTGACCAAAAGGCCACCATTACGGTGAAAGTACCGAAGCAGCCCACAGCCGTAACCGCGCTGTATTTCCGGCACATGTTTTTGCTGGATTGGTGGGGGGCTTCATATTATGACGGTGGGGTGGTGGAGTATTCCACCGATGGCGGTGCTACCTGGACGGATGCTGGCCCCCTGATGGACAGCGGGAAAACCTATGGCGGGGTGTTATCCACTCTTTATCAAAACCCTTTAGGTGGGCGTAATGCTTTCGTGGGGGATTCCCATGGGTTTGTGTCTACCCGGATCGATCTTAGCGGGTTCAAGGGGCAAACCCTTAAATTCCGCTGGCGGTTGGGAACGGATAATGCTGTAAGTTACTTAGGTTGGGTGGTGGATGACGTGAAGGCGTATAGCTGCAATTTTCCTCCCACGGCTCCGGTGTTAACCACCCCGGCGGATATGGCCACGGGGGTGGACCCAGCGGCTCCGGGGTTTGCGTACACGGCCTCTACCGATGCCAACGCCGATGTTTTAACCTACACCACCAAGGTCTGCACTAACGCGGCCTTAACCACGGGCTGCATGGCCAACGTGCAGGTGGTGATGTTGGGGTTCAACCGGAAGGAATGGCTGGCGGGGCTGGGAGGCTTGGGAAGCACGGGATTGTTCGTGGCGGGGCTGGCGTGGCTGCCCCGAAGGAGATTCCGCCTGGGGCTGGCAGTCTTGCTCGTCTTTGCGGCCATGACCTTGCTGGCCTCTTGTGGCGGTGGTGGTGGTGGTGGCGGGGGAGGAGGAGGTACGCCCGCTCTTCCTCCGGTAAACTTGTCTCCGGCCACCACGTATTATTGGCAGGTGACGGTGGATGATGGCTTTACCGGCAAAGCTTCTAGCCCGGTGTGGAGCTTCACCACCCTGTAACGGAGAACCGGCCTCAACGGAAGGTGGCAAGAAAAAAGCAGGGGTTGGCCATGCCAGCCCCTGTTTTATTTTCCGGCTAGACGACCTCAACCACTTCCTTTCTGGCGTTCGCTGTATGGTGACGCCAGAGAGGTTGTACGAAAGGGCAAGTCGGGGGAGCACCTTTGACCTTTCCCCCGTGTGGTAATCCTCTGTAAAGAAATGGGTTAAGGTCAATATTTACTCCCAATCCTCAATGAGGGGCACCATGGCAAGATTAGCACCGGAATATAAAATAAAGGATATAGAAGATAATATGATGGATTTGGATTTGTTTCCTAACAATCCATTTATTAATAAAACATGGAAGGCGCATATACTGCCGGATTCATTTATCACAACAGAGCAGTTGCATTGTATTGTTGGGGCGGACGATAAAACTGTCCGCTCTAAAAAAATAATTCTTATCGCCACAGGAGACTACGAAGATAAGATTTCAAGAGTAAACGAAATCCCAATTGTTCAGATCAATAATAATGCTGAATATTGCAAAATAAGTAAAATTATAACAGATAATGATGTTGAAAGTATTGATAATTATTATAATAACAGTGATTTTAGCTTTACTTTCTCAGCCTATATTTTTCCTGAAACAAAAAAATGGGGTATAGTAACCCATCTTCCAAGTGAGGTCGCCATCATTGGGGGGGAACAGGATTTTATAGAAGCATTTGAGGAGTCTATGGGGGGTCGAGATTTATTAATAAATGACATATTCGAAATATATAATAACATGAGGCCGTTACCACACGATTATTTTTACACGCTAATCAAAGGTATTTATGGAGATGACATAGAAATAGAAAAGGATGATTATAATAAACCAAAATAACCCACCAACTTTTCTTTACTTCCCCCTTTCAACTTAAAACTTTTGTCAGTCAGACGAGCACCTGGAATACTTCCCCTTCGGGGAAACCTGGCTTGACCAGCACCATAACGTAGACAAGACGAGTTATAGGTTCACCGGAAAAGAGTACGACCAGGAGACGGGGTTGTATTACTTTGGGGCGAGGTATTACGATCCGAGGGGAGATGTTCAGCCCTCCTTCTTCCAAGCAACCAGGGGTCTCCCCAGCCAGGCTTGGGTCAGGGCCGCCAGGTCCGCTTTCTCCCCCTTTTTTTTCTCTTCCAATGGTTCCCACTCAATCTGCTCGATCACTCCTTCCTTCACCAGCAGGGCGGCCCAGAGGTCTTTCCCAGGGGCGGGTATTTGACGGGCATGAATGTAGGCCCGGGCGGAAATTTTTAATTCGGTCAGCGGAGGAGTTTCACCCTCGCCATGGAGTTCTAAAAACTCCGGATCGGTGAGGGCTTGTTCCTCTTCCCGCACGGTTTCCCATTCTTCCGGGGTAAGCTCACCCGGCGCCACCGGGCGCCCAAGGGCCGGGGCCAGACTGGCGGCCAGGGTGGCTTCCACCTTCTCCATGCTGGCCTGGAGGCCTTCCTTTCGCAGGGTCGTCACTCGCTTGTCTAGGGCCTGGGCGGCCAAACGGGCGAAGGCCGGAAAGGGGCAGGGCCACAGGGCGGCCATGATGTCCGCGGGGAAATCCAACAAAATGTTGCCCACCACCACGGAGGCTTCTTCCACCCGGCCTCCGCCGATGCCAGCGATGCGGCGGTGGTTCACTTCAATTTCGTTCATGCCTTCCAGGGTGGCGGGGCAGCCCAATTGGTTCAAGGCCGCCACCGGGGCGGCCAGCAGCCGGGCGTATAAACGCTTGGGGACGGGAGGCAGACGGCTGTGGTGGAACACGAACTGGTAGAACAATTGCTGGGAGTCTAAGTAGGTCAGCCCGCCCCCCACCCGGCGGCGGATGACCGGCAGCCCCCGGCGGGCGGCTTCGGCCCGGTGGATCACCTGTCCATAGGTTTGGTGATAGCCCAAACACAGGTAGGGCTGGGCGGGGGAACACAGCACCACCGTATCCTGAGACTGGGGGGTCATGCGGCGGGCCAGGGCATGGTACACCGCTTGGCTGGTGGCGGCCCCCACCGCCCCCAGCCGCACCAGCCGCACGGGGGCGGTGTCTGGGGTTACGGGCGCCAGATGTCCTCCAACCGCATTTCTTTGCCAATCACCGCCAGGTCATCGGCTTCGGGGCGGAAGGGGTAATCGCGGAAGGGTTCCCCCGGCCGGTAGGAACCATAGGGGCGGTTGCAGGTCATTTCCCCCTGGCGGTCCGGGCAACCGTCGGTCATGAAGGCCTTTCCTCCGGCAATGGCCCGCCGCACCATCAACTCTGGGGCCTCCAGCCGGGCAATCTCTCCCGCGTCGTTGAACCCCACGGCTTCCCGGGGCAGGCCGTGTTCTTCCACCAGGTTTTTCACCAACTGCACCCGTCGCAGCCGGTGCAGGGGGGCCCTGGGGGCGGCCTCCATGGCGGTGCCTTCTTCTGGGTTGAAGCTAAACAAATAAGCGGCGATCTGTTCTTCCTTCAGGTTATGGAACAACTCCATCAAGTCTCGGTCGGTTTCTCCCAGCCCCACCATGATGTGGCAGTTCACCTTCATGGGTCCAAACAGGCGGCGTGCGGCCCGGATCATTTTCCAATGGTATTCCCAAGAATGGGGCCCCTTGGCGCCCTTGCCCCGGGTGTTGCTGAACAGTTCGGGGGTCACGGCGTCCAGCCCCACCCCAATAATATCCACCCCCACGTCTTTCACTTCCACCAGCCGTTCTTCGTTCAGGGTGCTGGCGCTGACCAGGGCCGACAGCGGCACGGCTGGGGCCGCCTGGTGAATGGCCTGGGAAATGGCGATCAAATCGGGGTAGGCCCGGGGGTGGTGCACCTGCGACACGCACACCCGCCCCACGCCAGAGCGGGCTTCTTTTTCGGCCACTTTCTCGGCCACCAACGAGGTTGGATACAAGGGCCAATCTACCCGGATGAAACTTTTGTCCACGCTTTCCCCTTCTCGGGTGCGGGCCAGCCCGCAGTAAGTGCAGTTGGCCGTGCAGCTGACATCATAGTTTTGCAGCAGGTTGATGCAGCCGCAGCTGCAATCCCGCAGGAAGCGCCCCCGCACCAGGCGGAGTTCCATGGCGGCGGCGGCGGAGATGCGCACGTAATCGGGGCTTTGTTTGCCGGCGTCTTCCGCCGGGTTGTCGGCGCATTGGGCAAGGGTCATGGCAGGCTCTCGGTGAAAGGAGTGAAACAACAATTACCACGGCACGCCGCAGCAGGCATCATGAAAGGTGGGGGCCAGGGCCCGTTCTTTGGCATAGCCCACGCTGCCTTCGGCGGGGTAGGCAATGCCATTCAATCCGGCGTCGATGGCCATGCGGTCGATCACCCCCTTGGCCGGGCCCAGGGGCCGGGCGCAGCCCAGCACAATGGGGGTGGCGGGCAGGCGCTGCCGGGCCCGCTGAAAGAACGCTCCCATGTCTTCCGGTGGGGGGAGCTTCACCCCTTCCATGGGGGTTCCGGAAAGGGGCGTTAGCACCACCAGCACCAGCAGTTTGGGCGGGTGGCGGGCGATGATGTCGAGGGAGGCGTCTTCTCCCAGCATTTTTCCGTAGTGCAGCCCCAAAATAATGTGGGGGATGCTGGGCACTTGGTATTCCTCCAGCCAGGCCAGGCTTTGTTCGTAATCGGCCGGGGTAAGGTCCAGGTGATACACCTGCCGAATGGTGTCGGGGTGACCGATGATGTCCATCATGGCGCCGTCGATGCCCACCTGCCCCAGGGCTTTGGCGGTGGCCTGGTCCGGCACGCCGGGGTGCACCCGGATCAGCAGCCCCAATTCGTTTTTCACACGGGCCAGTTCATCCATGTGGGCCAGCAGGGGCACCCGCCCCTGTTTGTCGCTGCCGCCAGAAATCAACACCCCCTGGGCGCCCTCGTCTTTGGCTTTTTGGCAGGCTTGAAACAGCCCCCCCGGCCCCTTGGGCAAGGGGGCCATGCCTTTCAGTTTTTCCGTGCCGCAATGGTCGCAGGCCAGGGCGCAGCCCCCCCCGGTCAGAGACACCGTGACGAACCGGTGAGCGCTTTGTTGGGCGTATTCACTGGTTTTGAATCGGCGAAACCCCGGCGCGTAGAACGAGATCTCATCGGGGAAGTTCTCTCGACGCAACGCCATCAAGTTTTCGGGTGGGTTCATGGCCTGTCCGATGGAGTGAATGGCGTGAAGTGAAACGTTTGAGATAGCTCTTTGCCTGGAGGAAACATCTCCAACCTGGACCAATCCATGACCTAATTATACGGGCAGAGCCTGACCGTCGGGGTTTAAAAAACACCCGTACAGCGCGGCATCCCTGGCTTCTCCACCCCCAGCCAACCGAACGGCGGTGGCCACGGCCTTGGCTAGGGGCTCCAGGGGCAGGGCGGCCAGTTCGTTGGCATGGGCGGCATGGGCGGCCCGCAGGGTCGCCTCCACCGCGGCGGGGTCGGCGGAGTGCCAGCGCAGCCGGGCCTCCAGGTCGGCCACGGCCCCTTCCGGGGCAAAAAAATCTCCACCGATGTACACCGCCTTCACCACGGCCCCGGCGCGGGTGACACGCACTTCCAGCAGACCCGCCGGGGTCTTCTCCCTGGCCGTGGCAAAGGTGTCGGGGACGGCCACCGTTTGATGAACCCAACTGGGTTGGGTGTATTTCTCCGCTTGCAAGGCTCGAATCTGGGTCTGTTCCTCCGGGGTGTAGGCTCCCTGGCTCAGGGAGACCCCAAACTCCTTCCGGTATCCATCGGCCACTCGTTCCCGGGTTTCCTCCAGGGTCAGGTCGCTTCTTCCGGCCAGTTCCCGCACGGTGGCCGTGCGGGCGGCCACCTGGGAGATCTCTTTGTCGGTGATTTTTTCAAAGGGGGTGTTCAGCACCCGCAGCATATGGGCTACATCTAGCCCCACCAACAAAGAGGCATGGAACAACATGCCGCCGGATGGCGCCCGGTATATTCCCAGCCCTGCCAGCTTCCGCCCCTGGGCTTCGATATCATTCTTCCCGCGAAAGGCCGCCTGAATGCCCAGGGCGGCCAGACCCTGGGTGAGGCCCAGCGAGAAGCGGGCCATGGTTTCCCTGGCTCTGGCCCAGGAGTCTTCTCCCGCCCCCGGCAGGGTGAGGGCCACCCCCAGTTGATCTGGCCCCATCACGATGGCGCCGCCCCCGGTGGGCCGCCGGTTGACTGGCAGGCCCATGGCCTGGCAAGCGTCTAGGTGAATCTCGTTTCCCAGCGTTTGGAACCGACCCACCAGGGCGCAGGGGGCATAGGTGTACAGCCGCAGGGTGGGGGGGCTGGTGCCCTCGCCGGCCCGGACGGCCATCACCTCATCGGCGGCCAGCCCATAGTCGTGGGCCACTCCGTCTTCCTTCACCAGCCGCCAAGGAATCATGGGGTTCTCGGTTTTATTACACGATTTTTTATGGCCCTATTTCTGGCTCTGCCCTAAATTTTTCAAAATTCATTTCTAGTCTTGCTGAACTTTCTGCATCCCGTTTGAATCATTGATCCCCCTTCTCCTGTCCTTCTTTCTCAATTCCTTTGGGCTTGGCCGGATATGTCCTGTCTTCTTACGCGCAGTGTTCTCTCGGGCTTTGTTCTGCATCTACATGAATACATAACGGGGAACTCGAGCCGGTTAATCAATCCAGCCCTGTTCCTTGTAGCGCAGAATTTCTTGTTGAGACCAAACCCCCAAGTCTGGACCCCCGACCAATTCTTTGGATTCTTTCTCCCAATGGTCTGGGCGGATTTTCATCATCCAGCCCTGGCCGAAGGGGTCGTGGTTCACCAGGGCGGGGTTTTTTTCGGCCCCGGTGTTGCGGGCGGTCACCACTCCGCTTACTGGGGAAATCAACTCTCCGGTCATTTTGGCGGCTTCTAGAGAGCCCGCCGGGCGGCTGCGGGACACCTGGGTGCCCTCGGCGGGCAGAGTCAGGTAGGCCAAATCTCCCAGGGATTCCAGCCCCAACAGGTCAATGCCCACCAGAATCTCGCCCTCTGGCGTGGGGCAAGCCCACATATGGGTGGAGCGGTCATACCAACGGTCGGCGGGAAAGGGATAGGAAGCGCCCATGGATGTTTCCAGGAAAAGGGTGACTGGGAGAAAATCTCAACTTGCTGCTGGATTCTATTCCCATATCAAACTGAAGGGAAATAGCCTTGTGATTTCCTCACATTGTCAAATACGCCAGGGCCAGCCGAAAGGACCGATGGGCCAGGGTTCCCTGGCTCCAGGCCCGAAAGGGCTTTCCCAGGGCTTCTCCTTGCCATTCCCCGTCGTGTGGCCCCGCCGCCCCAGAAAAGGGGTTTTTCAAAGGCCGGGCGGTCACGGCCAGATAGGGCAGGCTCCACCCCTGGCCCAGGGCTTTTACAGCGGCTTCTTTCACGCACCACAAATCCAGCAATGCGGATGCGCGCTCCGGTTGGTCCGCCAGCCATTCCCGCTCCAGGGGGGTGAATACCATGGCTTCCAGGGCCGGGTGCACCGGGGTGACGGGCTCCAGGTCAATCCCCACCCCCGGTAAGGTTGTGGGGGGAAGGGTCTCGGGGGTCTGCCATACCGCCGCCAGGGCGGTTCCCCCGGCGTGGGCCAGGCTGACCCCCAGCCCCGGCTGGGCAAACACCGGCTGGCCGGAGGGCAACGAACGGAGTTCATCCTGTGGGAAAAGAGAGAGGGGCTTGGTGGGGGAAAACCGGCTGGCCACCGCCTGTTTGGCCGCCCACCGGGCGCTGGCCCACTCCCCCCGCCGCTTGGGAATTCGCAAACGGGCCAGTTGGGCTTGTTCTTCCGGCGAAAGAAACGGGGGCAGATTTTCCGGTGGCTCCACGGCCACCCAAGTCAGGGTCACGTTTCGCTGACGGGCCGCCAGGGTCACGGCCCCAGGGGGAATCGGCAGGGGAGTAGGCATGGGTATGGGCAAGGGGGGCATAGAAAAACCGTTTTTTTGTTTTCTTCGGGGACAGAGGGGCTCTCTGAATGTATCAAATTCTATATTTCCGCTTCTATCTCTTCGTGTGTTTTTTCAAATGCGCGCTTTTCATCCAATCATGAAACAGAGACCTTTGCATAACCAGGGTTTTTGCCGTGAAAAGGGGGAATGGGGGCGAAGCCCCAAATAAAATCAAACGATCCTTACTCGATCTGCCCTAAAGATATTCTATCACGGTCTTCCCTAGGATCTTTCTGGTGGAGCCAGTGGGAAACCCCCGTTGAGTATGCGAAGATGGATTAGAGTAACGGTCTTTACACGCCATTCATCATTTATCCATGGGGATTGCCATGAAACGGGAGATCCTGTTTGTGGGAGACATTCAGGGTTGCTCCCAGGAATTGGCGGAGCTGCTGAAGATCGCCGGGTTTCAGGCCGGGCGCCATCGGTTGATTCCCGTGGGAGACACCATCAACCGGGGGCCCGATGCCCCAGGGGTGCTGCGAATGCTGCGAGAGGTTCAGGCTGAACCCATTTTGGGGAACCACGAATGGGCCCTGTTGCGCTACATGGAGTCGGGGGAGATTCCCGACTGGCCCAGGGGGGGCAATGCCATGGAACAGTTGCTGGGGGAGGCCATGCTGGAGGAGTCGGTGTCTTGGATCAAGTCTTGGCCCTTCAGTCGAGAGGGAGAAGACTGGGTGGCGGTTCATGCCGGTCTGCACCCGGTGCTGCCCGTGGCCGAAACCCAGCCGGGGTTTCTCACCCGGGTGCGCTTCTGCGACCGGGACGGCAACCTGCCCCCCTTCAAGCACAATCATTTAACCGAGCCCCCCGCCGGATTCTTGCCATGGTTTGATTACTACCAGGGGCCGCGCACGGTGATGTTTGGCCATTGGGCCCGGCTGGGCTTGGTGAACCGGGGAAAACTGAGGGGTTTGGATACCGGCTGCGTGTATGGCGGGGAGCTTACGGGCTTGTGGTGGCCAGAAGATCACTTGGTGCGGGTAAGCAGCCGTCAACCCTACCGGCGTCTTCCGGCAGAATCCCCTCCAGGTTCAGCAAAAACCGTTTGATCTCCAATCCGCTGGAATACCCCCCCAGGCCGTTCCCCGCCACCACCCGGTGGCAGGGGATCAGCAAGGGCAGGGGGTTGGCGCCGTTGGCTCCCCCCACCGCCCGGGCGGCGGAAGGTTGGCCGATCCGGGCGGCCAACGCCCCATAGGTCATGGTTTGCCCGTGGGGAATCCGGCTGAGTTCCTGCCAGACTTGCCGCTGGAAGGGGGTGCCCTGGGGTGCCAGGGGCAATTGAAAGGCCCGGCGCTTTCCCGCGAAATATTCCCCGATTTGACGAACGCCCTCCACAAACCCTGCCGGATTCTCGATCCATCCCGGATCGGGCTGGGGGGGCTTTCCCTGGGGCAGTCTTAACTCTCTCAACACATTGTTTTCCCCCGCCAGCAGCAGGGTTCCCAGGGGGCTGGAAAAGAGAACGTATTCCATGGCGGGTTTGTCCTTTCCGGGGTATCTTGAACGGGAGGGTGGTTGAGCCATGTGTTGAATGTACTCCTTTTCTCTATTATTTTCTCTTTCATTCTGAACAGGTCATGACGAAAAAAAGCGGTGGAAAATCTCAGCCGAAACGCCCCCCCAAGGGCAGCAATCCACGGATAGAGGCAGCCAGGGCCTATACCCGGTTTTTACAGGGTCAGGGGCTGCCTTCGGCCCCGCCAGCGGCCATGACCCAAGAGGAGGACCGGCGGTTCTTCCAAAACCTGTTGTCTACTCTGGTGCGCCACCGGCGGCTGTTGGCCGAGTTAACCACCCGCTTTGCCGGGCGACCGGTGGATCAACTGGATCCATCGGTGGCGGCCCTGGCCGCCCTGGGGCTGGCCCAGCTGCGGTTTCTTCCGCATATTCCAGCCCACGCGGCTTTGTTTGAAACGGTGGAGGCCACCGCGGCCCTGGGGGTGGGGCGGGCTAGGGGAATGGTGAACGGCCTGCTGAGAAACGCCCAACGGAAATTGCAGGGAACGGAGGCCCCCCGTTGGCCGGAGGAGGCGGAATTGCCCCTGGCGGTGGCGGAGTCGTACCCCGACTGGATGGTGAACCGCTGGCAAACACGCCTGGGCGAGGAAGCCACCGGAAACCTGTGCCGGGAGGGCAACCGCTTTGAAGGGGTGACCCTGCGGGTGGAAACCCGGCGGATTGGAATGGAGGAATTGATGACCCGGCTGGGAGAGGAAGGGGTGGAAACCTTTCGCCACCCACTGTGGTCCCGAATGTTGACGACCACCCAAACCGGGCTGCTGATCCGCTCTCAACCGTTTCGCCAGGGGTTGTGTTACATCCAGGATGCTTCCAGCCAAGTGTTGATGGGTTGGGTATCGCCCCGCATGTCGGGGCGGGTGCTGGATGTGGCGGCGGCGCCGGGGGGCAAGCTGGGCTGGCTGGCCGGGCTGGAAAAAGGCCGGCCCTGGCTGGCCGGGGCCGACCATGACCCCGGACGGTTGGCCATGGTGCGGGAAAACCTGACCCGCCTGCGTCTGCCCCCGGCGGCGCTGCTGGCCGCCGATGGCAGGGCCCTGCCCTTTCCCCATCGGGTGATGAACGGGGTGGTGGTAGACGCGCCCTGCTCGGCCACCGGGCAAATCCGAAAATACCCAGAGTTAAAATGGCAGCGACGGCTGGAGGACCTGACCGGATACGTGGAGAAACAATCCGTCATGCTGGCCGAGGCCGGGCGGGTGACGGCTCCGGGGGGGATTGTGCTGTACATCACCTGCTCTTTGGAGCCGGAAGAAAATGAAGACCAAGTGGAGGCTTTTTTGAAAACCCACCCGCACTTTCACCGGGTTTCTTTTGGCACCCTGCCGCCTCCAGAGGGGTTGAACGGCCCAGGACGGTTCATTACTCGCAAAGGGGACTTTCAGGTGTATCCGGGGGATCACATCATGGGGCTGTACGCGGCCTTCCTGCGCCGGGAGGGCTAGCCGATGCGTTTTTCACCGCCGCTGCTGACTGGGCGGCTGCTGCGCCGCTACAAACGGTTTTTCGCCGAGGTGGAGTTGGAGGACGGACAGGTGGTGACGGCCCACACCCCCAACACCGGCAGCATGAAGGGCTGCTCGGACCCTGGCAGCCCGGTGAGGCTGTCCATCAGCCAAAACCCCGCCCGAAAGCTGCCCTTTACCCTGGAAATGGTGGGGGCGGGGGGCGGATGGGTGGGGGTGAACACCAGCCTGGCCAACACCCTGGCCCAAGAAGCCATCGAGACGGGGGGCATTCCTCCCCTGGCCGGGTATGGTTCTCTGCGCCGGGAGGTGCCCTATGGCCACCGCAGCCGGGTGGACTTTCTGCTGGAATCTCCCGACCGAAAGCCTTGCTTTGTGGAGGTAAAGAACGTGACCCTGGCCAGGGATGGAACGGCCCTGTTCCCCGATGCCCCCACCGAACGGGGGCAGAAGCACCTGCAAGAACTTGCCGCCCAGGTGTTGGCGGGGGACCGGGCGGTGATGCTGTTTGTGGTTCAGCGAGAAGATGCCGACCGTTTTTCTCCCGCCGATGACATTGACCCCCGCTATGGGGAATTGTTGCGGAAGGTTCAGGACGATGGGGTGGAGTTGCTGGCCTGGGGGGCCAGGGTCTCTCCAGAGGAAATCATCTTGCACAGGCCTTTGAAAATTCAGTTGTGAGTGTGGGGTCTGTTCCCCGACGGCAGACTTGACAATCGGCTTGAAATTGACTATGGTTCACCATCCTAATTATCTGTCTGAAAAAAGAATTCTCCACTTTTTATACGTTTTTCTTACAACGCAGAGGACTGCCCGGATGCAACCAAACAGAAAAGGGGGGCGTGTTACGGTGTACCAATGGCTGGGGCTTACCCTGGCCCTGGTGTTCTTCACCGTGATGCTGGGGGGAGGCTTTACCGGAAATCTCTCGGTGTTTCAAAGTGAAACCCTGCCTACCCCCATCTCATCTGAAAATCCGTTCTCTCTGGTTAGCCTGCATAAACGGTTAGACGCCAAGGCCATCCAGCGGGTGCAAAACTTTGTGCATTATTACTCCCGCACCACCCGGGTGGGTTTCGAGGGCTCTCTGGCCCGCTCCACCCGTTATGTCGAGGCCTTCCGGCGCATCTTCCGGCAAAAAGGGCTCCCCGAGGAATTGGCTTACCTGCCCCTGATTGAAAGCGGGTTTCAAGAACACGCCGTATCAAACGCCAACGCGGTGGGGGTGTGGCAGTTCATTGATTCCACCGGTTCTCGCTTTAACTTGAAACGCACCGAATACACCGATGCCAAGCGCGACCCCATCGCCAGCGCCGAGGCCGCCGCCGCGTACTTTCAGTATCTCCACCGCATGTTTGGCAACTGGGAAATGGCCCTGGCCGCCTACAACGCCGGAGAAGGCACCATCCGTCGGGCCATCCGCGAAAACCAGAAAGCGGGCAAACCCACCGGGTATTGGTCATTAGACCTGCCAGCCGAAACCCAGGGATACGTTCCCGCGTTTTTGGCCTCGATGATCATTGCCAAAAACCCAGGGGCCTTTGGGTTTCATCGGATTGACTTCCAGCCCGCCATGGCCTTCGACCAAATCAAGGTGCATCCGGGAACCCGGCTGTCGGCCTTGGCCGACCAGCTGGAGCTTTCTCTGAGCGACCTGCTGGAGCTGAACCCGGAACTGCTGGCGGGGGTGGTTCCTCCAGATGGCGGCATTTATCACCTGAAAATCCCTCGGGGGCTGAAACGCTCCCTGGCCCAGCGCATTGGGGCCATTCAACCCAAGCAGGATTGGATGCTCTACCCGGCGGGCCCCAACCAAACCGTGTCTGAAGTGGCCGCCACCCTGCGCAAGCCCAGCAAGCCCATTCAGCAGTTGAACCGCCTGTCGGGGGATTCTCCCGTTGCCCCCGGGCGGCTGCTCATCATTCCGCTGTAACCTTATTTTCCTCCGGCAGATAGAGTTTGTTTTTTGATTCTTCTCAAATCTAAAAACAATGGTGACCTATGAGACTGTCGTCAATACGCATTCAAAATTATAAAAGCATAGAAGACATAACAATTGATATTGATAAGATGAGCGACGGCTCCTACACCTATGGCTTGCTTGGCATTAACGAGGCTGGCAAAAGTAGCATTTTAAAGGCAATTGCCTTAAAGGATGACGACTTAAAGTCACTTACTTTAGATAGTTTTATGGACAAAACCAAACCCATTTATGTGTCGTATAATTATGGCGATATTAAGGTAGACGAATTCGCAGAAAAAACAAAAATACATCTTTCGGATGACACTGAAGATGAAGATGAAGATGAAGATGAAGATGAAGATGAAGTCGGAACAAAAAAAGATGAAAATTTAGACAAGGATGGTTGGTTAATAAAAAAAGACTACCTAAGTAAAATAAAAACTATTGAGGTGAATTACTCCTTTTCACTTACATCTGGGGTGGAAAGGTCCGTAAAATATCACCTAATAAATAACGAACAGACAAAAGAAACAGATAAAGAATATGATGATATTTTTGATGGGCTTGATGAATTAGTAGAAAAGGGTGAGTTATCTTGTACCTATTGGGCGGTAAGTGAAAAATACTATATTACAAAGTCTATTAATTTAGATACTTTTCATAAAACGCCAGATATATCTTACCCGCTGAATAATTGCTTTAAACTTGTTTCCCCTAAAATTAGGGAGATGACAAAGCAACCGATGTCTTCAATAGATAAGGAAGAGGTGCAGAAGGCCCTGGGGGAAGGCGTTACAACACATATTAAAGAGAAATGGAGTGGGCATCCAATTGAAATTACATTTGATATTGATGGAAGGGAAATTAATTTTCATGTGAAAGACCTTGATCAGAAAAGGTCACAATTGGTTGGCCAACGGAGTGATGGTTTCAGGCAAATGATTTCTTTTTTGATGACGATTTCGGCGGATAACAAAAACAAACAAATCAGTGATTCTATTCTGTTGTTGGATGAACCCGAAAGGCATCTTCATCCACAATCTCAATTGAATTTTCTAAGCGAATTAATAGAGATTACTAAAAATGAAAGAAATAACATCTTATTATACGCCACCCATTCCAACCATATGGTAGATAAAAAACTTCCATTTAGAAATTTTATAGTTAAAAAAGAACAAGGAAAAACGGACCTTCATAAGATTAAAAAAGAGGAATATACCTATAATGCTATAAATTATGAAGTATTTGATGTTTCGGCGGTTGAATACCACAATGAGCTTTATGGGGCATTACACAGCAGGTATGCGGAAGCCACTGGTAAAGGAAGATTAACTGATTTTGATGGGTTTTTAATTTCGGAATATGGAGAAAAATATGACCTTAAAAAGGAAAAACCGAACACAAAGACAAGGGCTGAAAATGACCAGACACTTTCATCATACATCCGAAACTGTATACACCATTCAGAGCATGGGTTCGTATTTGAACCTGATGAAATAAAAAAATCAATAGGTATCCTTAAGGGTATTTTAGACGAGTACAAGCCTTCGCAAGAAATTCAGCCAACAAATGAAGGGGGAAGAGAGGAAAGCGAAACGAATAAACCCAGCAACTCTTCCCCACCCATAACATCCTAACCTTGGTTTAATCACTTTTCACCGCCAGAATCATGTCTACCTCCACGGCGGCCCCCAGGGGCAGGCTGGAGCAGCCCACCGAGGCCCGGGCATGACGGCCCTGCTCTCCGAACAGTTCTCCCAGCAAGTCCGACACCCCGTTGATCACCTTGGGGTGCCCGGTAAAGTCTTCCGCCGCGTTGACAAACCCCCCCACCCGCACCACCCGCCGGATGAGGTCTAGACTTCCCAAGGCCTGCTTGGCCTGGGCCAGGGCGTTCAAGCCACACATGCGGGCGGCTTGGTAGGCGGAGGCTTCGTCAATCTCACGCCCCACTTTGCCCACGTGGTGCAGTTTGCCGTCGGCCCCCCAGGGGATTTGCCCGGCGATGAACAGCAGGTTGCCCTCCCGCACAAACGGAACGTAATTGGCGGCGGGGTTGGGGGCGGGGGGCAGGTCGTGACCCATGGCTTTCAGTTTGGCTTCGATGGACAAGAGAGGCTCCGGCAAGGGGTGAACCGCGAAAACGGGGGAACAAACCCCCGTTGGTTTTCGGCCTTATTCTAGCGGAAGATGAAACGTTGATGAAGAGGCCGGGGGAGGTTTATAATCAAACAGCGAACCGGCGGTGGGGGCTGCCACGAAGTTGAACCTTTCTTCCCATAAGCCCATGCAATTGTTCATTGATATCGACGGCGTGATTTTGAATTTTGAGCGCACCTTCGTGCGGTTTTTGAACCAGGAATACCAAGTGGGGCTGCCAGAGGACTATCAGACCGACACCTTTGAGTTTGACCAGGTGCTGAAGCCGAACAACATTGAAGACGCTTGGTGGCGGTTCTTGGAGTCGGACATGGCCGGGGATCTTTCCCCCATGGTGGACGTGGAGCGCCTGAACCGTCTGGCTGCCCGCCACACGGTGCACCTGCTCACCAACTTTCCGGAGCGGGAGATGGCCAAGCGGGCCGACAACTTGGCCAGGTTGGGCTTAAAGTATCATTCGCTGCACCACTGCGGGTTTCACCAGTTTACCGCCGAGCCCCCCCTGACCAAGGGGCAGATGGTGACCCAGCTTCTTCAGCAAGAAGCCAAGGGGTTGTTCATCGACGACCACCCCAACAATTGTTTAGACGTGAAAACCCATTGCCCCGACCTGGAAGTGTGGCTGATGACCCAGCGCTTCAACCGGGATTTTTCTCACCCAGAGGTGCGGCGGGCCGTGGATTGGGGCTGTTTGTACGCCCGGCTGGAGGAAATCCACCGTGAGCAGGCCGCTTAAGCAACAGACACCCGTTTATTGCGCCGGGATGTGTACGATCGGATTCCCTGAGGATTCTGTGTCTGCGGTCTCTTTGCGGGCTGAATCTTTGTTGGTTGCGGCTTTGAGCCTCAGAATCCACACCCCGGCCCGTTCATTCCATCCCACCGAAATTCACCCGTGTTTCTTTCTGCTGGCTGGGAAACAGGATTCCGGAGACCTCTCCATAACCAGGGTTTTTGCCGTGAAATGGGGGGGTTAACCAAACAAAAGCCCCCGGCCTGTTTGCGCAGACCGGGGGCTTTTGAGTTGGTCAAGTTGACAGAGATTGCTCCCCGCCACGCTTGCGTTATTTCTTTCCCAGCCCCTGAGACAGGAATTGCGCGAAATCCGCGGGGTTGCTCATGATGCCGCCATAGCGGTTGACCACGGCGTTGCTGGGGGTGAGCACCACGTAGAACGGCAGCGCCAGGGTTTGGAAGCGTTCCACCTGCACCTGCTGGTTTTCCTCGGCGTGGGGGCCGCCGTCTGTGTAGAGTTTGGCCACCACGAAGTTGTTTTTCAGCAGGTTGTACACTTCCTTGTGGGGGAACACCCGCTTTTCCATCCAGCGGCAGTTCACGCAGGTGTACCCGGTAAAGTCGAGGAAGATGGGCTTGCCGGTTTTCTTGGCTTCCACCAGGGCTTCGGCCAGGGTGGCTTTCCAGGGGAGTTCATCCACCAGCTGGTTCGACACCATGTCTTCAGGCAGTGCCCCGCCGTAACTGTTTTGGCCGTACTGCACTTCTTTCAGACTGGGGGGCATGAAGGCTTCCGTCCAGGCGTCCAACTCTTTCCCGGCGGAACCCATGGCCACGTAAACCCCGCCAGCCACCACCACGGCGCTAACCAGGGTGCGCTTGGTGGAAACCCCACCCCAGGGCATACCACCCCGCGGCCATTGATACAGAATGAGGAACACGATGCCCAGGGCACCCAGGGCCCAAGAGGCCAAGATGGTTTCCCGGGTGAATATTCCCCAGCCCCAAAACACATCGGCGTTGCTGATGAACTTCATGGCGGCCATCAATTCCATCACCCCGAACACCGCCAGAACCTGCTTCATCCAGGGGCCGCTTTTCCCCCTGAAGAACGACAAATACTGGGGGAACAAGGCCAGCAAAAAGAACGGCAAGGCGAACACGAAGGAAAACACCAACATGCCCAAAATGGGCCAGAACACCTGACCTTTCAGGGCGGCGATCAACAGGGTGCCCACAAACTGCACGGTGCAGGTGAAGGCGGTGGCGGTGAAGGCCACCCCCATCAACATCACCCCGAACGGCCCCTTGATGTGGCGGGCGCGGTTATCCAGGTTGTTCACAATGTCGGGGGGGAGAACAATGTTGAAGGCCCCCAGCAGGCTAAGGGCGAACACCACGAAAAACAGGCCCACCACCAGGTTGACCACGGGGCTGCTGGCGAACATGCTGGCACCTGCGGCCCCCAGCAAAAAGGTGAGCAGCAGGCCCAGCCCGGTGTAGGTACCCATGATGCCCAGCCCAAACAACGAGGCCAGTTTTAGGGTGCTCTTTTTATCGTGCTTGGCCGCGGCAAAGAAAGACACGGTCAGGGGAATCATGGGGAACACGCAGGGCGTGAGCAGCGATAGCGCCCCGAACCCCGCCGCCAACAGCAAGAACCCCAGTAGGCCACCAGTTAAAGCCTCTTCCAGCGAATCGGCCCGCAGATGGAATTGGCCGTTGGCGTCGAGGGTGTCTACCGTTCGCTCCATGAACATATAGGCCGGGCGTACCGATCCGGATTTTATTTGGAGGGGGGCGGCCAGATCCAATTTTTTCGGCGGGTCGCACACCTGGTTGCTGCAGGTGGTGTATTGCACCGTGGCGGAAACGTTGATGGGTTTCGCCGACAGCGTTTCTGGAACCCGCAAGTTTTGATAAAAGCGCACGGCTTTTTCGTGATAGGTCAGCTGCATGTCGAACACTTTGTCTCGCAGCCGCAGGGGGTTGGTTTCGTACAGGGGGCTTTCCGGAACCAAACCGCCCGGAATAACGGTGATCCGAGTGGGGGGGGGAGCCAGTTCCCCCACGGAAGGTTCCAGCGAATACAAATGCCAACCCTCGTCCAACCAAGCGGTGATGATCAGCCTGACATGCTCGCCGGGGCGGGCTTGGGCGGGTTCCATTTTTACTTCAAACCGGGCGTGAGACTGACCCAAGCCAGGAAAAGGGGATTCGGCCCATACCGTAACGGTGATTGCCGCAAGGGCGGCAATGGCGAAAACCAGCGTTTTTTTCATGGTGTGTGCGAAGAAGATGGAGGCCAAAAGGGGGCCTCTCCCTACAAAAGCCTTTGGGGAGGACCAAAAGCCCCCCAACATTTGTTAGTCTTTTGTTAGAATATTTTCCCTCAATTTGGGCAGAGGGACAAGGGGGTGCGGGCTTAGATGTCCGAAATTCAGACAAATCCTGACGGAACAGTATGTTCCGTCAGGAGAAGATTTTGTTGATTTTGTCGGCCAAGGTCTGGGCGTCGAAGGGCTTTACAATGTAGTTATTCACCCCAGCCTGGGCAGCGGCGATGATATTTTCTTGGAGCGCCTCCGCCGTGACCATCAGCACCGGAATGTTCTTCCACTTGGGTGAAGACCGGATGCTCTTCAGCAGATCAAGACCCGACATTTGGGGCATGTTCCAATCGGTGATCACGAAATCCACCGGTTGCGTTTCCAGCAAGGTCAGGGCCTTGGTGCCATCTTCGGCTTCGATGATGTTGTCAAACCCCAACTGCCGGAGCACGTTGGAAACAATTCTTCTCATGGTGGCAAAATCGTCTACCACCAGGATGCGCATTTTCAGGTCCGCAGGCATTGCCACGCTCTCTTGTAGGGTGGGTGATTAAGCCGCCCGGGTTAAAAACCCAGATCGGCCAGCAAAGAATCTACTTCCGCCTGTGATTTGATGGCGGCGGGTTTTTCGCCCTGTTGCGTTGGGGTACTGGGTTCGGGAACTTCTTTACCAGTCATCCTCGCGCGACGGGCGTATTTTTCAAGCAACTCCACCAGTTGAGATTGAAGAGACTCTACGAATTCGATGACCCGGCGCAGGGTTTGACCGGTTAGGTCTTGAAACCCCTGGTTGGAAATCAGGTTCAATAAAAACTGCCCTTGCTGGGACTCGGTGGCTTCTAAGAAAGCCACCTGAGGGGTTACGTTCTCTGCCAGCGATAAGCGGAGGAGGGAAAGCTCTTCCTCCAGCTCTGGATGGGCCGCCCCCAATGATTCCATGTCACGAATGCACTCTACTATAATCTTCCCTGATTCATCAAGGTAGGTTTTGTGGCGGCCTGTCTCGGCGCTTAAACGCTCCAGTTGATCCAAATTTTTGTTGGCCGCGTCCTCCAACCGGGAAATCACCGATTTCATTTTGACGACGGCGTCGGGGATTTCCTCTGTTGAGTGGGTGAGATTATCCAGGGAAAAATCTTCGGAAAAAGAATTGAGCGAATTATAGATTTCTCGGGCGATTTTGGCGATTTGTTCCACCAAGTCTCCCCGTTCTCGGGAAGTGGTGATCAGGTTAATGTGCGCCAGGAAAATCTCCACATCGGCCCAGTCTTGCCGCAGCAGGCCTTTAAACAGCGAGGTGATGCTTTCCAGCAAGACGGGAATTTTTTCCCGGTCCGGAAGCTGTTCTCCCACCAAAACGCTGGAAATATCGGCCAGAATGGCGTCGACCGGCTCGGCATAGCGCTTGAGCCGGTTAGACAATTCGAGAATTTCTTCGTTTTCCGCTTCCGGCAGAATAGCCATCCGGGTGGGCAGACGAAAGGTAAACTGATCTTGTTTCAGCCGGTGCAAAAAAAACTGGGTAATGCCCAGAAACAGGCTGAAGTCGGCCAAGGGGTCCTGCCCCAACAGAAAACGCTCGTGGTGGGTGTTCACCATGGCCAGGGCAGGCTCTTGCCAGCCCTCGTCTTCGGCCACATGGTCTAAAATTTCCCCATATTCATCGCCAAAGGTCTGAACGGCCTTTAACCGTTGCGACAACTCCTGCTTATTCATGACCACAGGGTCGCCTTCCAGAGAAAGGGACGGATCTGAAATTGTAGAGTTTTGCCTAGTCACCGGCTTGCCCTGGCAGGGGTGGAGAATAGAGTGGGGATGTCCCCTGAGTTTTTATACGAACAATCGAAAAAAACGGTTTTCCTTCCCTATAAAATCATAACCCCCCCAGGGTGTCTAGTTTCATTCTTCATGGGGTTGATTTGGCAGGAAAGGGGATAGCCTTCCTCCTGGAACCCATGATATAGAATGCAGATTGACGTAAATTTGGGGCATTGAATAAACATCCTGGAAGGAAAACAAAGATTATGATGATTGAAAGCGTGCTGGGCCGAGAGATTTTAGATTCTAGAGGGTACCCCACGGTGGAAGTGGATGTGTTGCTGGAGGACGGAACCGTGGGCCGGGCCTCGGTGCCTTCGGGTTCTTCCACGGGGAGCCACGAGGCGGTGGAATTGCGCGATGGAGACGCCGCCCGTTATGGGGGCAAAGGGGTGCTGAAGGCGGTTCAGGCGGTGAACGATGTGATTGCCCCTGAATTGGCAGGCATGCCGTCCTCCGATCAATTGGCCATTGATCAAACGCTGTTGGATCTGGATGGAACCCCCAACAAAGAGCGCCTGGGGGCCAACGCGGTGCTGGGGGTATCGCTGGCGGTGGCCAAAGCGGCGGCCCAGGCCCATGGGCTGCCTTTGTATCAATATTTGGGGGGCATTCGGGGGCGCACCCTGCCGGTGCCGATGATGAATATTCTGAACGGTGGGAAGCACGCCGACAACAACGTGGATATTCAAGAGTTCATGGTGGTGCCCGTGGGGGCGCCCACCTTTCGAGAAGCCCTGCGGATGGGCGCCGAAACTTTCCATGCCCTGAAAAAAGTGCTGGCCGAAAAAGGTCTTAGCACTTCGGTGGGAGACGAAGGGGGTTTTGCCCCCAACTTGGCGTCTAACCGGGAAGCCATGGATTTCATTCTGAAGGCCATTGAAAAAGCTGGCTTTAAGCCGGGGGAACAAGTGGCCATTGCCTTGGATGCCGCGGCCAATGAATTTCAACAAAAAGATGGCACCTACCGTTTGGGGGCCGAGAAATCTCCGGTGAAGTCGGCCGATGAACTGATCGCCATGTATGAGGAATGGGTGGGGCAATATCCCCTCATCAGCATTGAAGACGGGTTGTCGGAAGATGACTGGGCGGGATGGGGGCGGTTGACCACCCGGCTGGGCGGCCGCGTTCAGTTGGTGGGCGACGACCTGTTTGTCACCAACACCGCCCGGCTGGCCAACGGCATTGAAAAAAAGGTGGCCAACTCCATTCTGGTGAAGGTGAACCAAATCGGAACCCTGACCGAAACCTTCAGCGCCGTGGAACTGGCCAAAACCCGCGGCTATACGGCCATCATCTCTCACCGCTCTGGCGAAACGGAAGATGTGACCATCGCTGACATTGCCGTGGCCACCAACGCGGGGTTGATCAAAACCGGCTCTGCCTCCCGCACCGACCGGGTGGCCAAATACAATCAACTGCTGCGGATTGAAGAAGAACTGGAAGGCAACGCCCAATATCCTGGCCGGAGCGCGTTCAATCCCAGGGGGTAAGGCATCATGCGGTTCCCTCCATCTCTCATTCGCTTCTTGTTCCGGCGGGGGATTCCCCGCCCGGAAGACCTGTGGGTTTGGTTGTTGGCCTGGAAAAACTGGCAGCTGGCAGCCGACCGTAACTTTCGTCGGAAGGACGCCCTCACCCGCTCGTTTTTGGTGTTTGCGCTGTTGTTTGGGGCGGGGGTCATTTTAACGGGGGTGTTTGGAGACCAGGGCCTGTTGGCCTGGATGGGGTTGCGGGAGGAACGATCTCGGCTGGTGGAGCGGTTGAAGGGGTTGGAGGAGCGCCGCCAGGTGTTAGAAAGTCAGATTGACGCATTGAAGCACGACCCGGCCTACATCCGGTTTTTAGCCCGGCGGGATTTAGGCCTGGTGAGCCCCGGAGAGGTGGTGGTCATTCGGGCGGAAAACCCATGAACACCCGAACGGGGATAGGGGTGAATGCCCTGCTGTATGTTTTTTTGATATTGGGGGGGGGGATGCTTGTGGCCCTGTCTGGCTGCGCCTCCCAGGCTACCTTGGTGGAAGCCGCGGCGGAGGGAAACCCAGCCGGGGTAGAAGCCCTGCTGGCCCAGGGAATGTCTGCCGACCAGCGGGACACCCCGGAAGGCCCCACCCCCCTGATGGCCGCCGCCCGAGGGGGCCACATGGAACTGGTGGAGCGGTTGTTGGCCCGGGGGGCTTCTCCCGATGCCAGGGATGGGAAGGGGTCCACGGCGTTGATGGTGGCCGCCTGGGAAGGGCATGAGCGGATCGTGGAAAAACTGTTGGCAGCGGGGGCCGATCCGGCCGCCTTGAATCCCAACCGAGATACCCCCCTTCATTTTGCCGCTGGCCAAGGCCGATTGGCCGTGGTGAACCGGCTGCTCGCCGCGGGCGTGGCCCTGGACCCCCGAAACCGGATGGGGAACACCCCCCTGATGGCCGCAGCCGGGCAGGGCCATGCTCCAGTGGTCGAGGCGTTGCTGAAGGGTGGTGCCCGCAAGGATACGCGCAATGCCATGGGATGGACTGCCGCCCGATGGGCGGTGGAAGAGGGGCGCCTGGAAACTCTGAAGATATTACTGCAAGCCGAAGCTGACCCCGATGCCACGGACGCGGCAGGAGTAACCCTGCTTCGGGTGGCCGCCGCCAAGGGCCATGAAGCCATGATTCAACGCTTGCTCGATGCCCGGGCCACGGTGAATGCCCGGGGGAAAGATGGCCTGACCCCCCTGGCCCTGGCCCGTCGCAATGGATGGGTCGGAGCGGCACGACTGCTGGAACATGCTGGGGGAGTTGAATAACCCGCCGTTGTCTTCTTTCCGAAACATCAACAAAACAGGTGACGCTCAAAATGGGTGACTAGTTCTCTTTGCTGGATTTGCTGTAAACTAGGGAAAGGTGCGAAGCCCCCGGAATTTCAGCTTGTCGGTCCAATGCCTATTTTACTGGAGTGGGCAGGGGGGGGATGGAAGGGGGAAGTAAGAGAGCATAGAGCATAGAGCATAGAGCAAAGAACAGGGTGTAAAGATGTAGAAGACCATCGGGATGAAAAAAAAAGATGGGGAAAAACTTTTTGAAGTAAACGGGGGGATTTGTAGAAGAGTTCTTAAAAGAGATCGGTTTTCTAGACCCTGATTGTTTTCACCTCACACGAAAATCACTTTCAAACAGGAAAAACCCACGATGATCCCCAAGTTTCGGATGATTCAGGTGTTGGCTTTTGTGGCATGGCTGCCGCTGGTTTCAGGTTGTTCCGCCATCGCGGACTATCACAAAGAACTGCAGTCCGGGGCCACGCCCATGATGGCCGCCGTGTTCCGCCAAGACCCCGGTGAAATTAGCGATTTGCTAGACAAAGGCCACGACCCCAACGAAGTGAACGACAAGGGCCGTTCTGTGCTGATGTTTGCCTCTTGGTATGGGCATTTGCCCACCATGCGCATGCTGTTAGATCGCGGGGCCAACCCAGCGGTGCTAGATATGAACGGCCAGTCGGCCCTGCATTGGGCCGCCGGAGCTGGACGGAGCCAAGCGGTGCGACTGTTGATTGAGCGCAAAGCCCCCTTGAACCCCCAAGACAACGATGGCAACACTCCGCTGAATTTGGCCATTCGAGAAGGCAAAGAGGAGGCCGTGATGGCCTTGCTGGAGGGTGGAGCCAACCCCAACCTGCCCAACAAGGTGGGATTCTCTCCCCTCATCATGGCCATCCGCAAGGGAGAGGATGATGTTGTCCGAGCCTTGCTGGCCCGGGGGGTGGATGTGAACTATGTGACGCCCCAGGGGCAAACCCCCCTGAAAATGGCCATTGCCAAGGGGCAATATGAAATTGCGGAAGAGTTGAAAAGAGCCGGGGCGAAGTAGCCCGACACTTGACTTCTCCAGGCCTCTCTTTCATGCTCAGGTCTCATACTCAGGGTCTGAACAAAAAGACACAACACGAACAGACAAACCAGAGAATCCGCGATGTTAATCCTACTTAAATCACTGGCAAAAGTTCTAAAGGTGTTGAAAGACGGTGCCACGCCCAACCAGATAGCCGGGGGGGTGGCCCTGGGGTTTGTGCTAGGGATGACCCCCGGCTGGCCCCTGCAAATGCTGCTGATTTTGTTTATTACCCTGCTGCTGAACGTGAACCTGACCATGGCCGGGGTGGCCACGCTGCTGGGGGCCACCATGGGGTTGCTGCTCGACCCTCTCATCAACATGTTCGGCCGGATTCTGCTGCAGGACCTGACGGCCTTCAAAGGCTTGTACACCGCCATGTACAATAATCCGTTCCTCATGCTTACCCGGTTCAACAACACGGTGGTGATGGGAAGTTTGGTGGTTTCTTTGCTGTTGGCCGCCCCGGTGTTTTTTCTTTCTCGGCGAGGGGTGGTGGTCTACCGGAAAAAATACCTTCCTAAAATGGACAAATTCAAAGTGATCCAATTGTTGAAGGGATCTAAACTTTATGGTCTATACGTTCGGTTGGACCGCATGGGGGTGATGAAATGATCCGCAAATCCTTTCTGGCCGTAATCGGCGTGGTGACCCTGCTGTTTGTGGCGGGAGTATGGCTGTTAGATGACATCGTGGTGGCGGGCATGGTGGAAAAAACCATCGAGGCCATGACTGATGGTCCGACCACCCTGCGGGGGCTGGACCTGGCCCCCACCGATATGCGGGTGACATGGGGCTCGCTGTCCATTCAGGACCCCGATAAACCCTGGTTGAACATGGTGCAAACCGGGTCGGCAGACTTTGACGTGAAGGGAATGCAGTTGTTCGCCAAGAAACTGGTGGTGAACCGGATGGCCCTGCGGGATATTTCTCTGGGCCGCCTGCGCCCAGGGCAGGGAATCCCCGAGCCCGGCAAAGAGCCCCCTTCTTTGCGCCCGCGAAAAAAAGTGGAGGAAGACAAACCCGAGAGCGGCGGTGGGTTTTTGTCCTTGGAAAACCTGAAGGGAACCCTGCCCAAAGTGGATTTGACGGGCAAGGCGAAAAAGGAGATGAACCTTGATCAGGTGTTGAAACCCGATCAGATGAAAAGCGTTCAGGCCGTCAACCGAACCTCGGCCATGGCCGAAGAGCGCAGTGCCTATTGGGAAAAGCGGCTGGCTTCCTCTACCCTGGAACAAGATATCGCGGCCATTCAACGGGATTCCAAAAAAATAAAAATGGGCGGCTATGCCAATGCCCTGGAAGCCGCCCAGGCGCTGGAAGAATTGAACAAGTTGAACCAGCGCATCAGCAAAGCCAACGCCGAATACCAGGAAATTCAACAAGGCATTGACCGTGACAACAAGGCCATTCAAAAAAGTTACGCCGAGGCCCAGGCCCTGGTGGAGCAAGACGTGGCCGCGGCGAAAAGCTTGGCTGGGGTGGGAGGACTGAACCCCAAGGAAGCGTCTTCCATGTTGTTTGGCCCAATGGTGATCGGCCAGTTTCAGCAGGTGATGGGCTACTTGCAAATGGCCCGCAAAGGTATTTCTGGGTCGGGGGAACCCAAACCCCAGGGTTTGGCCCTGCGCCAGGGGCAATGGATTTCGTTCCCGGTGACCAGCCGGGTGTACCCCCGCTTTTTGGTGGAACGGATTGATTTGGGGGGAAACCTGATCGACACCTATGGAAACCCCACCATGACCCTGAAGGGGACCTTCACCGGGTTAAGCTCCGACGCGCGGCTGTATGGCAAACCCGCCCTGCTGAATGCCGAGGCCCTGGAAGTGAACGGTGGTACAGGCCGCTATGTGGTCACGGGCCGGTTCGACCACCTGCATGACGTTTCGGTAGATACCCTGGACATCAAAGGAACGGGGTTGCGGTGGGATGACATCCAAATCAGCCGTGACTCAGAGGGAACCTGGCCAAAAACCATGAGCACCCGAAAGGGAGCCACCACCGTGCATTTTGTGCTGAAAGACAGCGAAATGGACGGTACCCTGACCATGGAAGCCCACGACCCCCAGTTTATATTCTCTGGCAATCCCAGAACCGAGTCTCAGCGGGCCATGCAACAGATGTTTCAAGATTTTGGAACGTTGAGCCTGACGGCCCGGCTGCGGGGTTCTTTGCAAGCCCCCCGGATGGATGTGAGCTCTAACCTAGACAAGGCGCTGAGTTCCCAAATTTCTAAACTGGTGGGCAAACAACAAAAAGACGCGGAAGACCGCGTTCGCAAGGGGGTGACCGGGCAGTTTAGCAAATCGCAAGATCAAGCCCGCCAAAAAATGGATCAAAGCCGCCAGAAGTTAAACGGCAGGATGAACGCCATGAAGCAGCCCCTGGATTCTGTTTCGGGTGAAGTGAACAAAGCCAAGGCCGAAGCCGAGCGGAAGGCCAAAAAAGAAGCCGAAGATAAATTAAAGAAAGAGGCGGGAAAGCAATTGCAGAACTTGATGCCCCGTTAACGGGTAGACCCGGCAGCGGCTGGCCCCCTTTTGCGCCAAGCAGCGTTTCAATAAAAGTGATGGATTGTACGTATCTTTTCACAAACAGGCTTTCTTCAACGCTTATTGAGCACGATCATGACTCTGCTAAATGCTGGAATGAAGGCCCCCGGGTTTTCCTTGGCCGATCAAGATGGAAAAACCGTGCGGTTGAGCGACTTGGCCGGGAAAAACGTGGTGCTGTGGTTCTATCCCAAGGCCGACACCCCGGTTTGAACCATCGAAGGCAACGGATTCCGTGATCGAATCCGAGAACTCGAAGCGAAAAAAGCAGTGGTGCTGGGGGTGAGCGTGGACTCTCCCGAGGCCAACAAGGCGTTTCAGAAGAAATTTCAGTTTCCCTATGCCCTGTTATCGGACCCCGACCAGCACACGGCCAAGGCCTATGGCGCCGACCAAGGCCCCAAGCCGGGTTTGGATCAACGGGTCACCTTTGTCATTGGGCCGGACCAGACCATCAAAAGCGTGCTGGCGGTGAACAACGCCGATGATGCCGGTGCCCATGCGGATCAAGTGTTGGCGGTGTTGTGATGGATAACTGGAAGATTCCTGAGTGGTAGGGTTGTGTCGGAGCATTTCTTTTCTTTAAAAACAAAAAACCGGCGGGAACGAGAGTTCCAGCCGGTTTTTTTTGGGGGGTTAACAAGACTTTCGCGTAACCTATTTTTTTCCCATCCCCCTGCCCCCTTCCCCAAGGGAAGAGGGTTGATTTTATTGGGGGGCTTCGCCCCCATCCCCCTTTTCACGGCAAAAACCCTGTTATGCAGAGGTTTTCATTGGAAATTGGATGGGGGAAAAAGGGGATGGGGCGACCAATCTTAAACCAATAGGCCGATCACCATGGCCAACCCCAGTAAATTCAACCCAGCAAACACGCCCCAATAGGCAGGGGTACCGGGGGGGGCAATCTCAGCCAGTTTTTTCTCCAAGTGTTTCATAGGTTTCCTCCAAAGATGGGATGTTCGGGACAGGAATTTCCCAACGAGGGTCCTGCTGGAGGAAGAAATGCAAGGGTTGTTCCGTGGGCGCTCTGGGGTTTCTTGGCTTATGGCGTAAGGCCCATGGCCCGGGCCACGGCGGGGTGAACGACCCGGCCATCGCGCACGTTCACCCCCGCCGCCAAAGCGGGGTCTTGGGCCAGGGCGTCTTGGCCGCCAGAGGCCAAGGCCAATATGTAGGGCAGGGTGGCGTTGGTGAGGCCAAAGGTAGAGGTGCGGGCTACGGCCCCCGGCATGTTGGTGACCCCATAATGCACCACCCCTTCCTCCACGAAGGTGGGGTGGTCGTGGGTGGTGGGGCGGCTGGTTTCCACGCAGCCCCCCTGGTCAATGTCTACGTCTACAATGACCGAACCCGGCTGCATGGCGGCCACCATGGCGCGGCTGACCAGATGAGGGGTTTCGGCGCCGGTGACCAGCACAGCCCCCACCACCAGGTCTGCCTGGGCCAGTTCCTCCGCCAGGGTATAGGCATTCGAAACAAGGGTTTTCAGCCGCCCGTGAAAGGCCAGGTCCAGGGCCGCCAGCCGCTCGGGGCGGATGTCCATCAGCACCACGTCGGCCCCCAGGCCCACGGCCATTTGGGCGGCATGGGTGCCCACCACTCCCCCGCCGATAATCACCACCTTGCCCGGCCGAACCCCTGGGATGCCCCCCAGCAGAACCCCCCGACCCCCCGCGTGTTTTTCCAGGGCCCAGGCCCCCACCTGAATGGCCATCCGCCCCGCTACTTCACTCATGGGCACCAGCAGGGGCAGGGTGCCATCGGCCCGCTGCACGGTTTCGTAGGCCACGGCCGTGGCGCCGCTGGCCATCAACCCGCGGGTCAACTGGGGCTGGGGGGCCAAGTGCAGGTAGGTGAACAGCCATTGCTGGGGGCGCAGCATGGCCACCTCCTGGGGCAGGGGTTCTTTCACCTTCACCACCAGTTCGGCCTGGGCAAACACCTGTTGGGGGGTGGGGGCCAAGCGGGCCCCGGCCTGGGTGTAATCTTGGTCCGAAAAGCCAGAACCCATGCCAGCCCCTTCTTGCACCAGCACCCCGTGGCCCGCTTGCACCAGCCGATGGGCTCCCGCGGGGGTCAGGGCCACCCGGTGTTCTTGGGGTTTGATCTCTTTGGGGATGCCTACAATCATGGGGCGCTGGGGGGGAGGGTGCCGGAGGAGCGGGCCTGTTTCAATTTGCTGAAGGCCCTCACAAAGGCCTCTCGGATGGCCGGGTCGGGGATGACCTCGGCGGTTTTGGCCACCTCTGGGTCTGGGCAAAACGGGGTGAGGGCGGGGGGTATGGGCTCGCTGGGGGCGGCGTCCGAGGAAATATCCCCCGCCTTGAAGCGGATGTCTCGAACCTCCAAAGACTGCAGCCAAGCCCGCACTCCGTTCAGCAGTTGCCCGCCCATGAACCGCAGGTTATAGGCCCAGCTGCCATCGGCGGTGTGCACCCACAACACACCGTTTTCCAACCGGGTGGGGCGGGTGCGGCGGGCCAGGTCTTCTCCCACCACCTGGGCCCAGTTCTGGGTCAGCCGCTGCAGGGTGAGGTGGTGCTGGCGGTGGTTTTGGCGGAACCAGTCCTCGGCCAACAGCGCCAGTTTTCCGGTGGTGTGTTCAGGGGGCATGGGCTTTAAGGCTGAGAAATGGCGTTCAACGGCAGGCTGCCCATCAGCGGGCGCAGAGAGTCTTCGTTGAAGGTCATGCCGATGCCGAAAAAGGCGTCTACGTATTTGGGGTCACTGCTGGCGGCATCGTCTATCCCCACCATCATATAGCCGCTGGAGAAGAACCGCCACGTGGCAAATCCTTTCACGTGGGGGCCGGTTTTCCCCCCGAAATCCCATACTTCCAACCCAATGGCCCACTGGTCGGCCGAGCCGAAATATTGGTTGACCCCCATGCCGAAGGTTGATTCCATCAACCCCCCGTAGATCAACGTATCGTAATAGCGTTGGGCAATCAGCAGCCCAATTTGCAATTGATAGGTGGTGATCTCATCGGTGGTAACGGTAGTGACCCCCCCCACGGTGGAACTGGTGACCTTTTTCGTGAGTTTTCCCCGAGGGTTGTCCACCAGTTGAATCATGTACCAGCGGTCGGGCCGGGGCTGAAGTTTGATGTCGAGGTAGGACTTGTTCATTCCCTGCTTCATTAAAAACTCGGTGCGGATGCCAATGTCTAGTTTCAACCGGTAGGCATCGGCAAAATAACTGTTGATCCCCACCAGGGCTTCGTTCAATTGGTCTATGGTGGTTTCATCGTTCACCAGCCGACCAATGGTGCCTTCGCCGCGGTCAATCTTGCCCGTGATGGAATCGAGGTTGGCCAGGGTGCCCTGAAGCTTTTTCAGCGCGTCGGATACTTCTTGCTTGTTTTCTGACATCACCTGCCGCAGATCGGCCGAAAAGACCGCCAAGTCTTTCATCACGGCCTTTAATTCCACCATTACATCACCCGCGTCAACCATCAGGGTGTCCAGGTCTCCCTGGTTGCGGGTAATGCCAATGTTCTGGCCGTTTTCCAAGGGGGGCTGGCCGGGGGTTCCCGGTTGGAGATCCATGTATTTATCACCCAGCAGACCCATGGATCGGACGGCGGCGGAGGAATCGGCGTACATGGTGTACTTGGGGTCCATGGAAAGCTCCACCTGGGCTTTTCCGTTGACCAGTTGAATGTCTTGGATGGTGCCCACCTTGATGCCAGCCACCTGAACGGGGGTGCCCCTGGTGAGTCCGGAAGCGTTTTCAACCGTCACATACAGGGTGTAAGAGCCCCCCATGGAGGGTTTCCAGCCCGTCACCAACACGCTGCTGAGAATAATGGCCAGGGTTCCCGCCAACACAAACAGGCCGACCTTCAGCTCGGTGGTCATGTTTTGCATGGAGAAGCGGCCTGAGAAAATAGGGTGAACGGCAAAGGATATATGTCAGTATACCGGGGAATCTTTCCGCCCGGCCAGGGGGTTACGACTGCCAAAAAACGGTAATGATGTAATCCGAAAACAAGATCAGGATAGACGCGGCCACCACAGCTTCGGTGGTGGCCCGGCCCACACCTTCGGCCCCTCCCTGGGTGGTGTAGCCCTTATAAGAGCCCACCAGGGTGAGAATCAGCCCAAACACCATGGATTTCACGGTGCCTTGCATGATGTCTCCAAAGGTAACAAAGTCGTACACCTTGGAAAGAAAGACTCCCCCATCCACACCCAGCAGAGAAACCCCCACCAAATACGAGCCCAGCACCCCAATCAAGTCGGAAAATACGGCCAGGAAGGGCATCATCAGCAGACCAGCCACCAGGCGGGGGGTCACCAAATACTGAACGGGGTCCACTGCCATGGCTTCCAGGGCGTCAATTTGTTCGGTCACCCGCATGGAGCCAATCTCCGCCGCCACCGCCGACCCGGCCCGGGCCGTGACCATCAACGACGACAGCACTGGCCCCAGTTCGCGCACCATAGACACCGCCACCAGCCCCCCCACCACGGTTTCCGAACCAAAATCCTTCAATGTCCGGTAGGATTGAAAGGTCATCACCATTCCGGTGAACATGCCCGTCAGCAGCACCACTCCCAAAGACTTGTTGCCGATAAACTCCATGTGACGAAACAGCAGGGGCACCCGGAAGGGGGGGTGAAACAGCATCCGCACGGCTTTGGCAAACAACAGCGCACACTCTCCCACCCCCTGTATGGATTCCAGGGTGGTGTGCCCCAAGGATTCAACCTGGCCAATGGCCCAGGTATGGGGTGAGTATGATTTTTTAGTCGCCATGATGATCTCTTGTTATATCAAGTATTCCCCCGATGCGCGCTGAGGGCAAGGTCCCGCCTTTCCAAGGAGAAGCAAGTTTTAACCCCTTTTCAGCCCAAAAGGAGATCCGTGTTTCACTTTCCAGCCAAGCAGGGTGAAAATTCCGCATCACCTGTTTTTTTCCTCCAAGCAACCGCCCCTAATGGCTTTCGACCCACCGGGAAACCCCCGGTTATGCGGCAACCGGGGGGGCAATGGGCTTTCCTGGGTAAAACTGACCAGATTGACCTGAATAGCTTCCAAATCCAGGGAAAACCCCCCAGAACCAGGGGATTTTTAAGGAAAGCGGATGGATTTATGGGGGGAGAGGAAGGGAAATCCCTGGTTAATCAGGGCAAACACAAAAAAAATCAAAAAAAATGAAATTTCTATGAAAAAAATGGAAAAATATATTGCATACGAATTGCCCTGCTGGTAGAAATGGAGATTCAGAAATTTCGGTGAAACAGGCCGAAATGGCCGGGATCACAAAACAGCGGGTGACGTCTGCCTTTAAGGCAGGTCAAAAAAATGAATCAGGAGAAGACATGCCGACGTTGAATCAACTGGTCCGCAAGGGGCGGAAAGCCAAAGTGATGAAAAAGAAGAACCCCGCCCTGCAAGAGTGCCCCCAAAAACGGGGCGTGTGCGTGCGGGTGTACACCACCACCCCCAAAAAACCCAACTCCGCCATGCGGAAGGTGGCCCGGGTTCGGTTGTCGAACGGATACGAGGTGGCGAGTTACATTCCCGGTGAAGGGCACAACCTGCAAGAGCACTCCGTGGTGATGATCCGCGGGGGCCGGGTGAAGGACTTGCCCGGTGTGCGCTACCACACCCTGCGGGGCGTGTTGGATGCGGCTCCGGTGGCCAACCGCAAGCAAGGCCGCTCCAAATACGGCGCGAAGAAGGGCTAAGAGGGGCGACTGGAAGGGTGGGGGGTGGGGGGATAAACGGCCCACGGCCCCGAGCAAAACTCAAGACCGTGAGAAGGTATAAGTTGGTCTGAAGCGGGCTTATGATGGGGGCAACGAGCAAGCGGTCCCCGCGGCGCAAGAAAAAACAAAACAAAACAGCACGAAATAAAAAACCGGGAAATAAAACCAGGGAGCCAAATACAATCCCGGTGAATACATCCCCAACCAACGGCAACCGAGAGAATAGGTTAGACATATGTCCAGACGGCACGGAGCGGAAACCCGAAGAATTCTTCCCGATCCCAAATTTAACGATTTGCTGATCGCCAAATTCATCAACACCCTGATGATCGAGGGGAAGAAGAGCGTGGCCCGTCAGATTCTGTACTCCGCCATGGATGAAATTGGCGACAAGGAAAAAGAGTCCCCCTCCCTGGAAGTGGTGCGGATGGCCGTGGACAAAGTGAAGCCTTCGCTGGAAGTGAAGAGCCGCCGGGTGGGTGGTTCCACCTATCAGGTTCCCGTGGAAGTGCGCCCCGAGCGGCGTCAGAGTTTGGCCATCCGCTGGATTATCAACAGCGCCAAGGGCCGCAGCGGAAAAAACATGGAGTCTAAGCTGGCCGCCGAACTGCTGGACGCTTTCCACGGTCGGGGTGGATCCATCCGCAAAAAGGAAGACGTGCACAAGATGGCCGATGCCAACCGGGCCTTCGCTCATTTCCGCTGGTAGCAAGCGGGTTGAGTCCAGGCCAGTAAAACGGATGGGGGAGTTCAACGAGGGGGAGCGGCGTGGATATCGGGGCGGGAAGTCGGGATGAGATAGGCAGTAGTATGCGTATGGCAGTAATGGCCGGGACGGAAAAACAGAAAGACATGAACATAAATTTTTAAGATGTAAAGAATTTAAGATTTTAAAATTCATTGTGATGAACGCCGGAACCACCGGCAATAGACCACGCCGGAAACCCGGCAAACTTTTGACGAGGACTTCACCGTGCCCAGGCAAACGCCCCTAAACCGGTACCGAAATATTGGCATCATGGCCCATATTGACGCCGGAAAAACCACCACCACCGAGCGCGTGCTGTTTTACACCGGACGCAGCCACAAAATCGGCGAGGTGCACGATGGCGCCGCCACCATGGACTGGATGGTGCAGGAGCAGGAGCGCGGGATCACCATTACCTCGGCGGCCACCACCTGCCAGTGGTCCGTGGAGGGCACCAGTTACCAGATCAACATCATCGATACCCCCGGCCACGTAGACTTCACCATCGAGGTGGAGCGTTCGTTGCGGGTGCTGGACGGCGCGGTGGCGGTGTTTGACGCGGTGAGCGGCGTGGAGCCCCAATCGGAAACGGTGTGGCGCCAGGCCAATAAATACAACGTGCCTCGGGTGGCGTTCGTCAACAAAATGGACCGCATGGGGGCCGACTTCCCCCGTTGCATCGCCATGATGCAAGACCGGTTGAAAGCCAACGTGGTGGCCATCCAGATTCCCATCGGCAAGGAAGACAAGTTCAAGGGTATGGTGGACCTGATCAACATGAAGGCCATCTACTTCCACGACGAAACCATGGGGGCCAAGTTCGACGTGGAAGAAATTCCCGCCGACCTGAAGGCCGAAGCGGAAAAATACCGGGAAAAAATGCTGGACGTGATTTCTCACTTCGATGACGCCCTGACCGAAAAATTGCTGGAGGGCAAGGAAGTGACCCCCAAAGAAATTGAAGCCGTGCTGCGCAAGGCCACGGTGGCGGGCCAAGTGAACCCCGTGATCTGCGGCGCGGCCTTTAAGAACAAAGGCGTGCAGCACCTGTTGGACTCGGTGGTGAAATACCTGCCCTCTCCCTTGGATATTCCCCCCGTGCAGGGCGTGGCGGTGAAGGGCGACGATAAACTGACCCGGGAAACCAACGACGAAGCCCCGTTCTCGGCTCTGGCCTTTAAGGTGATGACCGACCCCTACGTGGGGCAGTTGACCTTCTTCCGGGTGTATTCCGGCAAGGTGACCCAGGGCATGACGGTGCTGAACTCGACCAAGGATAAGAAAGAGAGAATTGGGCGGATTGTGCGGATGCACGCCAACAAGCGGGAAGAGGTGGATGAAGTGTTGGCGGGCGACATCGCCGCCGCCATCGGCCTGGGGTCGGCCTATACCGGCGACACCCTGTGCGACCCGGCCAAGCCCATCATGCTGGAAAAAATCGTGTTCCCCGAGCCGGTGATCGACATCGCCGTGGAGCCCAAAACCAAGGCCGACTCGGAAAAGATGGGTCTGGCCCTGCAGAAGCTGGCCCAGGAAGACCCTTCTTTCCGGGTGCATACCGACCATGAAACTAAGCAGACCATCATCTCTGGGATGGGGGAGCTGCACTTGGAAATCATCATGGACCGGTTGATGCGCGAGTTTAAAGTGGAATGCGGCGTGGGCAAGCCCCAGGTGGCCTACCGCGAGACCATCACCGAAACGGCGGAAATCAACCACAAGTACGCCAAGCAAACCGGCGGCCGCGGCCAGTTCGCCCACGTCATCATGCGCTTCGAACCCCTGCCCGCCGGTTCGGGTTTTGAGTTTGAAAACGCCGTGGTGGGGGGTACCGTTCCCAAGGAATACATTCCCGCCGTGGAAAAGGGCGTTCGGGAGGTTTTGGTGACCGGCGTGTTGGCTGGGTTCCCCTTGATTGACATGAAGGCTTCTCTGCTGGATGGCGCCTACCACGAGGTGGATTCGAACGAGATGGCGTTTAAAATTGCCGCCATCGCCGCCACCAAAGAAGGGGTGAAAAAAGCCAAAGGAATTTTGCTGGAACCCATCATGAAAGTAGAAGTGGTGGTGCCCTCTGAGTATATGGGCGATGTGATCGGCGACCTGAACTCTCGTCGCGGCCGCATTAAAGGCATGGAAGAGCGCCACGGCGCCCAGGTGGTGGATTCGGAAGTCCCCCTGGCCGAAATGTTTGGTTATTCCACCGATCTGCGGTCGGCCACTCAGGGGCGGGCCACGTATACCATGCAGTTTTCGCATTACGAGCGCGTTCCGGCCTCGGTCTCAGAGACCCTGCTGACCAAGTCGGCCAGTTAATCAGGCGAAATACCGGAAAAAAACAATTAAAAATTAACAAAACACTTCAAACCGCAACCCAAACTTAGGAGAAAAACACCATGAGTAAGGAGAAATTCGACAGGTCGAAACCGCACGTCAACATCGGCACCATCGGCCACGTGGACCACGGTAAAACCACCCTGACTGCCGCCATCACCAAAACCATGGCCCTGAAGGGTTGGGCGGAGTTCAAGGCGTTCGACCAAATTGACAAAGCTCCCGAAGAGCGGGCCCGGGGGATTACGATTTCTACTTCTCACGTGGAATACCAAAGCGACAAGCGCCACTATGCCCACGTGGACTGCCCCGGCCACGCCGACTATGTGAAAAACATGATCACCGGTGCCGCCCAGATGGACGGCGCGATTCTGGTGGTGTCTGCCGCCGACGGCCCCATGCCCCAGACCCGCGAGCACATTCTGCTGGCCCGTCAGGTGGGTGTGCCCTACATCGTGGTGTTCATGAACAAAGTGGACATGGTGGATGACCCCGAGTTGCTGGACCTGGTGGAAATGGAAATCCGGGAATTGCTGAGCAAGTATGAATTCCCCGGCGACAAAACCCCCATTATCCGCGGTTCTGGCCTGAAGGCCCTGGAGTCTGCCAACAAGGACCCCAACGGCGAAGAGTACAAGGCCATCTTTGAACTGATCAAAGCCTGCGATGATTACATCCCCGAACCCAAGCGGGATATTGACAAGCCCTTCCTGATGCCCGTGGAAGACGTGTTCTCCATCTCTGGCCGGGGCACCGTGGCCACGGGCCGCGTGGAGCGGGGCATCGTTAAAGTGGGCGAAGAGGTGGAAATCGTGGGTATCCGCGCCACCACCAAAACCACCGTCACCGGCGTGGAAATGTTCCGCAAGCTGTTGGACGAAGGCCGGGCCGGCGACAACGTGGGCCTGCTGCTGCGGGGCTTGAAGCGGGAAGACCTGGAGCGCGGTCAGGTGTTGACCAAGCCCGGCTCTATTACCCCCCACACCTCGTTCAAGGGCCAGGTGTACATTTTGACCAAAGATGAAGGCGGTCGTCACACCCCCTTCTTCAACAACTACCGGCCCCAGTTTTATTTCCGCACCACCGACGTCACCGGCGTGTGCCAACTGCCCGACGGAACCGAAATGGTGATGCCCGGCGACAACGTGCAGATGAAAGTGGAGCTGATTACCCCCATTGCCATGGAAAAAGAACTGCGTTTCGCCATCCGCGAAGGGGGCCGCACCGTGGGCTCTGGCGTGGTTTCTGAAATCCTGGCCTAATACGAAACGGACCAAAACGAATGGAACAGAAAATCAAAGTCCGTTTCAAAGCCTATGATCCGAACCTGTTGGATCAGACGGTGAAGGAAATCGTGAACGCGGTCCGCCGCACCGGTGCCAAGGTGGATGGTCCCATCCCCTTGCCCACCCGGCGGACCATGGTCACCGTGCTGCGGTCTCCTCACGGGGATAAAAAATCCCGTGAGCAGTTCGAGACCCGAACGCACAAGCGGCTGATGTACATCATCGAGCCCACCCCCCAAACCATGGATGCCCTGATGAAACTGGACATCTCGGCGGGGGTGGATATCGCGATGAAGCAGGGCTGATACGCAATTTGCTAAAATAATTGTACAGATAACCCAAAACGGAACGTATGGCGAAGATGAAAGTGATCCGCATGGATCAAACCGAAGCGGAACCGTTGGAGGTTTCGGATCAATTGGCGGGAACCCCTTTCCGCCCCTATGTGATCCGCGATGCGGTGGTGTATCACCGGGCCAAAACACGGGCTGGAACTCACCACACCAAAGGACGCAGTGATGTGAGCGGTTCTACCCGCAAGCTGTTCAAACAGAAGGGCACCGGTAACGCGCGGCAAGGCTCTATCCGGGCTCCGCACCGGCGGCACGGGGGGGTTGTGTTCGGGCCGCTGTATCGCAGCCACGCCATTGGCATGAACAAAAAAAGCCGCAAGCTGGCTTTGGCCTCGGTCATTGCGGAGAAAATCCGCAAAAACAGCCTGATGGTGGTGGACTCTTTGGAGCCCAAAACCCACAAAACCAAAGAACTGGCCCAGTGGTTGAAGAAACTGGAACTGAACAAATTGCTGATTGTGGTGGAAGACGTGAACGAGAACTTGGTGCTGGCTTCGGCCAACTTGCCCGGCGTGGAACTGATTCACTTCACCCAATTGAATGTGTATAACCTGCTGCGCTACCCCAAGGCATTGTTTACCCGGGGCGCCGTGAGCCGGATTCAGGAAAGGCTGGTGGGATAATGAACCTGCACCTGTTGAAACTGCCCCACCTGACCGAAAAGGTGATGATTCAAAAAGAAACCATGAACAAAGTGGCGTTCCTGGTGGACCCCAAGGCCAACAAAACGGAAATCAAACGGGTGGTGGAAACCCACTTTGGGGTGACCGTGCTGGCCGTGAACACCACCAAGGTGTTGGGCAAGCTAAAGCGCATGGGCCGGCATTCTGGAAAACGCCCGGACTTGAAAAAAGCCGTGGTGACCCTGAAAGCGGGCGATAAGATCGAATACTTCGAGGGTTAATTCTCCCCCCGAAAACCTTGAACCGGCCCCTTTGTGGGGCGACAAGAAGCGGAAACAACATGGGCATTCGAAAATACAAACCGACTACACCCAGCCGACGGGCCATGAGCGTCTCCACGTTTGAGGAGATTACTTCTATCGCCCCGGAAAAGTCTCTGCTGGAACCCCTTCCCCGGAAGGGCGGGCGGAACAACAACGGACGGATTACCACCCGGCACCAGGGCGGCGGCCACAAGCGGAAATACCGCGTGATTGACTTTAAACGGGACAAAACCGGAATCCCCGGCAAGGTCACCACCGTGGAATACGACCCGAACCGGTCGGCCCGGATTTCCCTGGTTGTCTATGCCGATGGGGAAAAGCGCTATATCATTTCTCCTGAAGGCTTGAAGGTGGGAGATTCCATCTTGGCCAGCGAAACGGCCGACATTAAAGTGGGAAATGCCCTGCCCCTGCGGGCGATCCCGGTGGGATCCGTGGTGCACTGCGTGGAAATGAAGCCCGGCAAAGGGGCCCAGTTGGCCCGTTCGGCGGGAGCCTCGGTGCAAATCGTGTCTCGGGAAGAAACCGGATACATTCAACTGCGGCTGCGCTCTGGAGAAATCCGCCGTGTGGCTCAGAACTGTTTGGCCACCATTGGGGTGGTGGGCAATGCCGACCATGCCAACATCGAAATAGGTAAAGCTGGCCGTAACCGCTGGAAGGGCCTGCGGCCCACGGTGCGGGGTGTGGTGATGAACCCCATCGATCACCCCCACGGGGGTGGAGAGGGGCGAACCTCTGGCGGGCGCCATCCGGTGACCCCCTGGGGTCAGCCCACCAAGGGTTACCGCACCCGTAAAAATAAGCGTACCAACAACATGCGGGTGCAACGCCGCAAGAAGTAATAGCAGTAATCGTCGTAACGGGGTCGGCACGGGGAAATGAACCAGCCGATCAACCTGAAACCTTTGACCAGAATACCAACGTGCCGAGATCGCTGAAAAAAGGTCCCTTTGTAGATGACCACCTGATGAAAAAGGCCAGCCGGGCCAAAGAAACCGACGACCGTCGGCCGATTAAAACCTGGTCTCGCCGGTCGGTGATTATGCCTGAATTCGTGGGCGTAAACTTGGCCATCCACAACGGCAACAAGTTCGTTCCGGTGTTCGTCACCGAAAACATGGTGGGCCACAAGGTGGGAGAATTCGCCCCCACCCGCACCTACCGGGGCCATGCCGCCAAAACCGACAAGCGCGGCGCGGCTCCCGCGGCAGCGGCGCCAGCCAAAAAGTAAACCGGATTCCCGGCGAATAGGAACGGAATCGAGGGATGAAACGGTGATTCCCACGGTCGAGTAGGGTTTTGGTTGGAATTGTGAAGAAAAAAAGGGCCGGAAGAAAATAATGGTTTTGAAAATCAAAAAAGGGCGATAGAATAGCGGTTTAGTTCAACATGCCCCAAAACAGCTCGATGAAGAATGGGCTGCGAAGAAAAGAAGCATAAAAAGCATATTAAAAGAATAGTTTAGGAAAAAACGATAAAAGTTAGCCTAAAAAATAGACAGTTCCCAAGGAATCGGAAAAACGATGAGCAAGCGAAAAACAGGAAACAAAGCGGCTTCCGAAACACCCGCCTATAAGGCGGCGGCCCTGCGGGTGCGCATTGCCCCCCGCAAAGCCCGGCTGGTGGTGGATCTGATCCGCGGGAAAAACGTGGTGCAGGCGTTGGGAATTTTGGATGCCACCCAAAAGAAAGCCAGCCCCATCGTGAAAGATGTGCTGAAGTCAGCTATTGCCAATGCCGAGCAAAAGAACCCCAGCGGGTTTGAAGTGGACAGGCTGAAAGTGTTGAGGGGCTGGGTTAACGAGGCGCCGGTGATGAAACGCTATACCGCCCGGGCATTTGGTCGGGGCGCTTTGATCAAGAAGCGGAGCTGCCACATTACGCTGTTTGTGGGCTAACGCCGCCGGTAAGAAATCACTCCAACTTAACAGGGAGATCGTTTTGGGACACAAGGTAAATCCAATCGGAATGCGGCTGGCGTTGACCCGCGACTGGGACAGCAAATGGTACGCCGATAAAAAGGCCTACGGACCCATGCTGGAACAAGACGTGAAGATTCAGAAACTCCTCAAGGAGAAACTGAAGAACGCTGGCGTGGCCCGGGTAGAGGTAGAGCGCTCGGCTCAAAAAATGAAGATCACCGTGCATTCCGCCCGGCCTGGCATTATCATTGGCCGCAACGGAGAAGCCGCCGATGAGTTGAAAAAAGATCTGTCTCGCCGCACGGGGCGGGACGTGACGGTGAACATTAAAGAGATCAAGCGGGCCGAAATCGAGCCAAACCTGATTGCCCAAAGCATTGCCCAGCAGCTGGAGCGGCGGATCGCCTTCCGGCGCGCCATCAAACGCTCCTTGCAGTCGGCCATGCGGCTGAATATTCAAGGTTGCAAAATCATGGTGGCGGGGCGGTTGAACGGGGCCGAAATGAGCCGCACCGAGTGGGTTCGCGAGGGACGGGTTCCCCTGCACACTTTGCGGGCGAACATCGAATACGGTTCGGCCACGGCCCAAACCACCTACGGCGCCATTGGCGTAAAGGTGTGGGTTTACAAGGGTGAAGATTTCCAGCAGCCCAAACCCATGCGGCGCAAGGCTTAAGCCTTTTGGGTTCCTCACGCTTCCCTCATATGGGTTCGTGAATGCCGGATGAATGAAGAAAAAGATTACAGATAGTAAGAGCGCAGAAAGAACGTCGTCATACAACGAGAGTCATCGAGAGAACACCTATGTTGATGCCCAAACGCACAAAGTTCCGGAAAATGATGAAGGGTCGGATGGGAGGGGATGCCCACCGGGGATCCAAGCTCAATTTTGGTTCCATTGGCCTCCAAGCGGTGGAGCGGTCTTACGTGACCAACCGCCAAATTGAAGCCAGCCGCCGGGCCATTTCGCGGGAAGTGAAACGCAAAGGGAAATTGTGGATTTGCATTTTCCCCGACAAGCCCGTCACCAAAAAACCCGCCGAAGTTCGGATGGGTGGGGGCAAAGGCGCCGTGGAAGGCTGGGTAAAAGTGGTGAAGCCCGGTCGGATCTTGTTTGAGCTGGACGGGGTGGATGAACCCACCGCGTTGGTCGCGCTGAAACTGGCGGCCTATAAGCTCCCCCTGAAAACCACCATCGTGAAACGGGGGGCCTAAACCATGGACTTTAAAGACATGAAGAGTCTTTCCAAAGACGATCTGCGCAAAAAAGTGGAAGACTGGCAAAAAGACATGTTTCGTTTCCGGTGCGAGAAAAAAACCGGACAGTTGGAAAATACCACCGTCATCCCCAAAACGCGCAAGAGCATTGCCCGGGCCAAAACGCTTTTGAACAGGAAAGACAATGGCTGAAACACAAACAACAGAAGCCCGCGGACACCGCAAAGTGCGGCAGGGTACCGTGGTTAGCAACAAAATGGATAAATCCATTGTGGTGCGGGTGCTGCGGACGTACAAGCACCCGATTTATCAAAAGGTGATGAAACGCACCAAGAACTACATGGCCCACGACGAACAAAACGCCTGTAAAGAGGGCGATGTGGTGAGGATCATGGAATGCCGGCCCCTCAGCCGCAGCAAACGCTGGCGGGTGGTGGAGGTGATCTCCCGCAAGGAAGCTTAAAGATGATTCAAATGCAAACCATGCTCCGCGCAGCCGACAACAGCGGAGCCAAAAAACTGATGTGCATTAAAGTGCTGGGCGGCAGCAAGCGGCGCTACGCCTCCATCGGCGACATTATCGTGTGCAGCGTGCGGGAAGCCATTCCCAACAGCCGGGTAAAAGCCGGTGACGTGGTGAAGGCCGTGGTGGTGAGGACCTCGAAGGAGGTTGGCCGCAACGATGGAACGCTCATTAAGTTTGATGAAAACGCGGCTGTGCTGATTGATAACAAAAAAGAGCCGGTGGGAACCCGTATTTTTGGGCCCGTTGGTCGTGAACTGCGGGCCAAACGATTTATCAAAATCATTTCCCTGGCCCCGGAAGTGCTGTAAGCCGGGACAGGCAGAAGGAAAAAACAGGATGACCAGTCGTGCGGGGCATCCAAGAGCGGTTGAGCAAAAACCGGATCACAAAACAGGCCACGGATATACATGAGCAGCCAAGTTAAAAAAGAAGAAGCGCCCAAATACAAAATCCGCAAGGAAGACCAGGTGCAGGTCATCTCCGGAAAAGCCAAAGGCAAAACCGGCAAGGTTCTGCGGGTAGACAAAGAAAAAGGACGCGTGTACGTGGAAGGCTTGAACATGCTCCACAAGCACTCCAAGCCCCGCAAACAGGGCGAAAAGGGCGGCATTATAAAGTTGGAGGGGCCCATCAACATCTCCAACGTGCAATTGTATTGCTCTAAGTGCAAACGGGGGGTGCGTACTCGCATCCGCCTCCAAGACAGCGGCGCGCGAAATCGGGTGTGCGCTAAATGCAGCGAAGTGATCGGATAAAGGCAGAACGAACGTGGCGAAGACCCAAACAAAAAGCAAAACCAGGATTTTGACCAAAATCCAGGAGAAGTATCAAAAAGAAGTGGCCCCGGTCCTGATGAAGGAATTTGGGTATACCAACGTGATGCAGGTTCCCCGTATTTCTAAAATCACGGTGAACATGGGCGTGGGTGAAGCGGTGTCGAACCCCAAGGTGATGGAAGCGGCCCTGCGGGACCTGACTGCCATTACCGGGCAGAAACCGCTGGTGACCAAGGCCAAGAAGGCCATTTCCACCTTTAAACTGCGGGTGGGGATGGAAATTGGCGCCATGACCACCCTGCGCCGGGACATGATGTGGAACTTCTTGGAGCGGCTGATTACCATTGGCCTTCCCCGGGTGCGTGACTTTCGCGGCATTCCCCGCAAATCGTTTGACGGCCACGGAAATTACTCCATGGGCCTGAAGGAGCAAATCATCTTCCCGGAAGTGAACTACGAAGAAATTGATAAAATTCGGGGAATGAACATTACCATCAACACCACTGCCAAGAGTGACCAAGAAGCCTTCCGGCTGCTGGAACTGATGGGTATGCCCTTCCGCAAAGCGTAAGCAAAGCAAGGTTTGAAACGAACCGGAATACACTGGCAAGAAACAAATTTTCGAAAGAGTGAAAGATGGCGAAGAAGAGCATGATTGCCAAGGCCAAGCGCAAGGCCAAATTCAAGGTGCGTCAGCATAACCGCTGCCATTTCTGCGGCCGCCCCAGGAGCTACCTGCGCAAATTTCAGATGTGCCGTCTGTGCTTCCGGGACAAAGCGCTGAAAGGCGAACTTCCCGGCGTGATCAAAGCCAGCTGGTAAACGCACACAGCAGAATCACCAAGATAGAGAGAATCCAATATGTCGTTCAATGACCCAGTGGCCGACTTTTTAACCCGCATCCGCAACGCTTTGTTGCGCAAGCACGAAACCGTGTCTATCCCGGCTTCGAAGCTGAAAGCTTCTCTTGCCCAAGTGCTGAAGCAGGAAGGGTTTATTGAAGACTTTCAGATGGTCAAGGATGACCGAGGCCACGATGCCATTTCCATTACCCTGAAGTACGTGAAGGGCGCCAGCGTGATTCGCGGTCTGAAGCGCATCAGCTCTCCAGGTTTGCGGCAGTACGCTGGTTACCGGGATGTAAAGCCGGTCATGGCGGGGCAGGGCGTGTCCATTCTGTCTACCTCCAAAGGAGTGATGACCGAGTTGAAGTGTCAGGAGGAAAAAGCGGGCGGTGAACTTCTTTGCCAAGTTTGGTAACCCCAAGAAGGCCCTCTGTTGCGCGAATAGACATAGAAAAAGACATAGAAAAAGAAGAAACAGAAAGAACCACTGAACTGAAATAAAAAAGCGCCAATAAAAAGCAACACGCAAGATTTGCAACGATCACAGACTTCATTGAAGGAATAAAAATCGCCATGTCCAGAATCGGTAAACGCCCCATTGTTCTCCCCGCCGGGGTTAAAGTGGAACAAAAGGGCCAAGTGGTGACGATCCAGGGCCCCAAGGGCCGGCAGGAATTTCACATGAACCCCTTGGTGGGGCTGGATATCTCTGCCCAGCAATTGCTGGTGAAAAAGAACGACGACCAAAACCGCCAGGCCGATGCCCTGATGGGTACCACCCAGTCCATTCTGCAAAACATGGTGGAGGGGGTAAGCAAGGGGTTCTCCAAGAAACTGATCCTGAACGGGGTGGGTTACCGGGCCGCCGTGTCGGGCCGGAAATTGGATCTGACCCTGGGGTTTTCTCATCCGGTGAACTACCCCCTGCCCGAGGGCGTGAACGCTCAGGTGGAGGGGAATAACATCGTGATTTTGAACAGCCACGACAAAGTGCTGTTGGGCCAAGTCGCGGCCAAGATTCGATCTTACCGGGAGCCCGAGCCTTACCAAGGAAAAGGCGTGGCCTACGAGGGCGAGCGGATTCGGCGTAAAGCTGGCAAAACCGGTAAAAAGTAAACCCATAGCAGTTGATCATCCTTTAGACTTTTTCACCCGATCAGAACAATACAGCCGGACACCATGGCCAAGAAGACAAGCAGAAAAGAACGGCAAGAACTCCGCCATCGGCGGATTCGGAAGAAAATCAGCGGCACCACCGAACGGCCCCGGCTGGCGGTGTTCCGCACAGCCAAGCATATATATGCCCAGGTGATTGATGACCTGCAGGGGAAAACCCTGTCTCAGGCTTCTACCGTAGACAAAGAATTGCGGGGAACCCTAAAGGGGTACACTGGCAACAAAGAAAGCGCCCAGGCGGTAGGTCGGGCCGTGGCCCAGCGGGCCATCAAGGCGGGCATCACCCAAGTGGTGTTCGACCGCGGCGGCTGCGCGTTTCACGGAAGAGTAAAAGCCTTGGCCGAGGCGGCCAGGGAAGCGGGATTGAACCTGTAACACGAGAACGGGTGTTGAACCTCACCCTTCCGGATAGAACCAACCAGGAGTGCGAACTTGACCGAGCGGATGGAAGAAAAGAGTGACCTGATTGAAAAGGTCATCAAGGTAAACCGGGTGGCCAAAGTGGTTAAAGGCGGCCGCCGGTTCAGTTTCTCTGCCATTGTGGTGGTGGGAGATGGACGGGCCAAGGTAGGCGTGGGTCTTGGAAAAGCCAACGAGGTGACCGAGGCGATTCGCAAAGGCGTGGATCAGGCCAAACGGCGGATGCGGTTTCTGGTATCGGAAGGCCGTACCATTCCACACCCCGTGCTGGGGCACTTTGGCGCGTCGAAAGTGGTGATGAAGCCAGGCATGCCGGGAAGCGGCATCATCGCGGCGGCTCCGGTGCGCGCCGTGATGGAATGCGGTGGCATTCAAGATATCTCCGTGAAGAGCATGGGGTCCACCAACCCCCACAACCTCATCAAAGCCGCCATGAATGGGCTGAACCAACTGGTTTCGTTTGAGGACGTGGCGGCTCGTCGGGGTGTTCCGGTAGAAAAACTTCGCGCGGCCAGCCACGGCGTGAAAGGCTAATGGGCACATGCCAGGCGGGAAGTTTGCTTGGGTGGGAAACCTGAGCAATCCGCGGGAATGAATTGCCAACAAATAGCCGATCATTGTTCTGGAAAGACAAAACGCATAGGCAAAAACGTACAGAGACCTTGATCTTAAAAACATTCAGTCACGCAACAGAACACAGCAGGAATAAAAACAGGAATAAAAATGGCCACGGGAAAAACCGGAAAAATCAAAGTGACACTGATTAAAAGCCCCATTGGGTTTCACCGGATTCAACGGGAACACCTGAAAGGCCTGGGGTTGCGGAAACTCCACAGCACCAAAGAGCTGAACGACAACGCCACCGTGCGGGGTTTGATTGCCAAGGTTCCCCATCTGCTCAAAGTAGAGGGTTAATATTTTTTCTCCATCTCACAAAGAAATTAAACAAAGATAGAAATTAATCAAAGATAACGGCCACCATGCTTGATCAACTGAAAACTTCTCCCGGCGCCACCAAAGAACCCTTGCGCAAAGGGCGGGGGCAGGGAAGCACCCTGGGGAAAACCGCCGGACGTGGTCAAAAAGGCCAATACGCCAGAAACACAGTCCGTCGTGGATTTGAAGGGGGCCAAACCCCCCTGCACCGCAGATTGCCGCGCCGGGGTTTTAAAAACCTGTTTAAAACCCAGTTCGCCATCGTGAACCTGAACCGCATTGCGACCTGCAAAAAACTGGACGGCGTGAAAGAAATTGACCCCCAAGTATTGGCCGATGCCGGGTTGATCCGGGGAACCAGCCTGCCAGTGAAGGTGCTGGGAACGGGTGAAATCAAACGGGCGATCAAATTGAAAGCCCATCACTTCAGCCAAGCCTCTGCCGATAAAATCAAAGCGGCGGGCGGTGAAGCCCTGGTGATTCAAGGCGATTAACCCATGCTGAGTACCTTCCAAAACGCGTTTAAAATTGAGGAACTTCGCAACAGGATTTATTTCACCCTGGCCATGTTGCTGGTGTTCCGAATAGGCGCCCATATTCCCACTCCGGGAATCGACTCCAACGCGCTGGCGGTGTTTTTTCAACGCCAGAGGGAAGAAGGCTCTATCCTCACTTTTTTCGATATGTTTTCCGGCGGGGCACTCCAACGGTTAACGGTGTTTGCCCTGGGCATTATGCCCTACATCACCGCCAGCATCGTCATTCAGTTGCTGACCATCGTGTTTCCCCTGCTGGAACGCCTCAGCAAAGAAGGTGAAGCGGGCCGCCGCAAGATCACCCTGTACACCCGTTACGCCACCATTGGCCTAGCGTTGGTGCAGGGTTTTACGATTTCGGTTGGGCTTCAAAACATGACCGCGCCCGACGGCTCTCCGCTGGTGCAAACGGGGATGAGCCCCTGGGCTTTCCGTTTGTTGACCATGATTACGCTCACCGCCGGCACGGCATTTTTAATGTGGCTGGGGGAGCAGATTAGCGAGCGAGGGGTAGGCAACGGAATTTCCCTTATCATTTTCGCGGGGATCGTCACCGACATCCCCTCGGCGGTGTTGAACTCCTTCCGTCAATTTCAGGCCGGAAATCTACAGTTGATTTCCCTGGTGGTGGTGTTGGTCATGATGCTGGCAATCATTATTGCCGTGATTTTCATGGAAACCGCCTACCGTAAAATTCCGGTGCAATACGCCAAGCGGCAGCAGGGGAACAAAGTCTTTGGAGGGCAGTCTTCACACCTTCCGTTGAAAATCAATTCAGCGGGCGTGATTCCCCCCATTTTTGCTTCCTCTATTCTGGCTTTTCCTGCTACAATAGCGGGATTCATACAAATCCCTTGGGTGCAGGGATTGGCCAATCAGTTTTTGCCCCAGGCGTTTATGTACAACGCCCTGTATGTATTGATGATCTTCTTCTTTAGTTACTTTTACACCGCAATTCAATACAACCCGGTGAAAATCTCGGATGAGATGAAAAAACACGGCGGGTTTGTTCCGGGGATACGGCCAGGGCAAAAAACGGCCGAACATTTGAACGAAGTTTTGACCCGCCTGACGTTTGCCGGAGCCGTGTATTTGTCGGTGGTGTCGGTGCTGCCCATTTTGCTGATTCGCTACATGAACGTTCCTTTCTATTTTGGTGGAACGGCGCTGTTGATCGTGGTTGGGGTGGGATTAGATACGGTTCGGCAGATGGAAGCCTTTCTGCTGAACAGCAATTACGATGGGTTTTTACGAAAAACCAAGAAGCGCACGGGGACAAGGACGCTACGGATATGAGACTGGTGTTCCTGGGCCCTCCGGGATGCGGAAAAGGGACCCAGGCCAAACGAGTGACGACCAAACTGGGGATTCCCCAAATATCCACGGGGGATCTGCTCAGAGAAGCGGTTCGGCAGGGCACCCCAGTCGGCTTGGAAGCCAAGGGGTACATGGAATCCGGCCAGTTGGTTCCGGACCAAGTGGTGATTCAGTTGATTGGCGCCAGGTTAAATCAACCCGACTGCGCCAAAGGGTTTATCCTGGATGGTTTTCCTCGGACGGTGCATCAGGCCGAAACCCTGGACAAGGAACTTCGGCAAGCGGGTAGGCCGCTGCAAGCCGTGGTGAGTTTTGAGATTCCGTTGGAGATGCTGGTGGAGCGGTTGGTGGGGCGCCGGATTTGCCCCAATGGCCATGGAGAGTACCACATCCGGTTCAACCCCCCGAAAAAAGAAGGGGTGTGCAACCAGTGCGGAGAAACCCTGGTCCACCGCAAAGACGACCACGAGGCGGAAATTCGAACCCGCATGGAGGCCTATCGGCGGCAAACGCAACCATTGGCCCAATATTACGCAAGCCAAGGTTTGCTGAAAGAAATTGAAGCCGAGGGCAACCTGGAGGACGTGACCGCGCGGATACAGTCTTCGTTGGGGATTTAATCAGAGAGTAGCGCCCGAGGGAAAGGGGAAAAAGATTGGCTGGTCTTACGGTTTGTAAGCAGGGGAGACGGGGAGACAGGTAGGGGGGGGGGGATAAGAACATAGATAAGAATATAATAGAAAAGTATACGTATAACAGAACGATGTACAAGGAAAGCGGAGCATCGTTTCAGTCACCAGGGAGCCGCGACCGTTAACCTTTGGGCAAATTGACCCGCCCCAGGAGGATGCTTGGCCAAAGAGGACAGCATTGAAATGGAAGGATCGGTGTTGGAATCCCTTCCCAATGCCATGTTCAGAGTACAGTTGAGCAATGGGCACACCATACTGGCTCATATTTCGGGAAAGATGCGCATGAATTACATTCGTATTCTTCCTGGCGACATGGTGACCGTTGAAATGTCACCCTACGATCTCACCCGGGGACGCATCACCTACCGGGCAAAATAACTTTAAGGAACTCATCATGAAAGTACGTTCTTCTGTGAAAAAGATTTGCGATAAATGCAAAGTCATTAAACGAAAAGGGGTTGTGCGCATTATCTGCGACATCCCTAAACACAAACAACGCCAGGGGTAACCCGGAAGGAGTGAAACGTGGCACGGATCGCCGGGGTGGATCTGCCCAATAAACGGGTCGTGATCGCCTTGACCTACATTTACGGAATTGGCCGGACCACATCGGCCAAAATTCTGAAAAAAGTTAAAATTGACGAAGATATCCGGGTGAATGACCTGGCCGAAAACCAGCTCAATCAAATCCGCGAGGTGATTGAAAGCGACCTGAAGATTGAAGGGGAACTTCGTGGAGAAGTGAACCTGAACATCAAACGGCTGATGGACCTGGGGAACTACCGGGGCCTGCGGCACCGCCGTGGACTGCCCGTCCATGGTCAACGCACCAAAACCAACGCCCGCACCCGGAAGGGTCCGCGCAAAGGGCAAACGGTCAGCCATAAAGCCGCCCCGGCCAAGTAGTTGGGAGGGGTGATGCACAGGCCCAAGCCTAGAAAATTGGATGAGTGGGAACATCACTCGGGCTTCAGCGGGAATATAGTTTGTAGGCTTTAAAGACTGTTCAGAGCATTCGTACCACTCGTATCCATGGCACTTGGTTTGATGAATAAACCAAGAGCCGAGAAAAACAGAAAACCATAACCGATTGCGAAAGACCAATGGCCAAAGCAAAGCGCGTGGCGGGTAAGAAAAAAGAGAAAAAGAACGTGGCGGTGGGGGTGTGCCATATCCAGGCCACCTTCAACAACACCATCATCACCATTACCGACCCCGAGGGAAATACCCTGGCATGGTCTTCCACCGGTGTGGCCGGATTTAAGGGGTCGAGGAAAAGCACCCCCTTTGCCGCCAAAACCGCCACCGAAGACGCCGTGCGCAAGGCCAAAGAACACGGGCTGAAACAGGTAGAAGTGGAACTGCGTGGCCCTGGAACGGGACGGGAAGCGGCCCTGCGGGCCCTTGCTTCTGAGGGAATTAAAATCACGACCATTCGTGACATGACCCCGGTGCCCCACAACGGGTGTCGGCCTCCTAAACAGCGGAGAATGTAGGACAGAAACACCCCGCCGCCCTTCTGATTTGAAGCGCCGGGGAGAACAAGAGAACCACACTCAAGCCTTTCAACAGGAGAATCATTTTGGCTCGTTACAGAGATGCGGTGTGCAGGTTGTGCCGACGGGAAGGGTTAAAACTCTTTCTGAAGGGCGATCGTTGCTACACAGACAAATGCGCCATGGAAAAACGCGGATATCCTCCCGGTCAGCACGGAAGCTCCTTCCGGGGTAAACTTTCCGAATATGGCGGGATGTTGCGGGAAAAACAAAAGGTCAAACGCATTTACGGAATGCTGGAAAAGCAATTCCGAAAAAACTTGGCCGAAGCGGCCCGGGTAAAAGGCCTGACCGGCGAAAACATGCTGAAGCAACTGGAACGCCGTCTGGACAACGTGGTGTATCGGATGGGTTTCGCCGCTTCTCGGCGGGAGGCCCGGCAGATTGTATCTCACGGCCACATTTTGCTGAATGGCCGTCAAGCCACCATTCCTTCCATCTTGGTGAAAACCAACGACGTGGTGGCCGTGCGGGAAAAAAGCAAAAGCCATCCCCAGGTGAAAGCCGCCCTAGAAGCCGCCAAGCGGCGGGGTGCTTGCAGTTGGGTAGAGGTGGACGCAGATAAACGCACTGGAAAAATTTTAAGTGAACCCAATCGGGAAGAATTGACCCTGCCGATTCAGGAACAATTGATTGTTGAACTCTATTCTCGTTAAGGTGCCCGTTTATGGACAAACCCATGTACGCCAAAAACTGGGAAGACCTGCAGCTGCCTAAGTCCATCGAGGTGGACAATGACAGCTATTCCAATACCTACGGAATGTTCACCGTGGAGCCGCTGGAAAAGGGCTTCGGCGTGACCGTGGGCCATTCCCTTCGCCGGATTTTGTTGTCTTCGTTGCAGGGCAGCGCCGTGGTCGCCGTGAAAATCGACGGCGTCTCTCATGAATTTGAGGGAATTTCAGGGGTGCATGAGGATGTGGTTCAAATCATCCTCAACCTGAAGGCTTTAAGCATGCAGCAGTCTGATGAGGGCATTCACGAAATGGAGTTGGTGGGGGAAGGCCCCTGCCAGCTGAAGGCCAGTGACATCGTGACCGGCGGTAAGGTTGAAATGCTGAACCCAGACCAGGTGATCGCCACCCTGGACGAAGGCGGCAAGCTGGAAATGCGGATGTACGCCACGCTGAACAAAGGTTACGTGACGGCGGAGGAAAACCACCGCGACCGCATTCCGGATGACGCCATCTACCTGGACAGCGTTCATACCCCCATCAAGCGGGTGAATTACGAGGTGCAAACCACCCGGGTGGGTCAAAAGACCGACTATGACAAGCTGATTTTTGAAGTGTGGACCAATGGTTCCATCAACCCCCGGGAGGCCCTTTCTTTTGCCGCCAAAATCATGAAGGAGCACTTGATTCCGTTCATCGATTTTGACGAGCAGCAGATTGCCGCGCAACGCAGCCTGGAACGCGCCGAGATGACCCAGGAGTTGAACGAAAACCTGTACAAATCCGTGGCCGAACTGGAACTGTCCGTGCGGTCCATCAATTGCCTGCAAAGCGCCAAAATTGAAACCATCGGCGAATTGGTGCAAAAGACCGAAACGGAAATGCTGAAAACCAAAAATTTCGGTCGGAAATCTCTGAATGAAATTAAAAGTATTTTGAACAACATGGGGCTTTCCTTGGGAATGCGGCTGGATGGTTTTGATCCCAATAACAAACCCGCCCCGGTTCCCCCCCCCACCACTGAAACAACCTGAGGGCTGAACGACAATGCGCCATTTGAAAGACGAAGCGGGGCTGGGGGTATCTCCCTCTCACCGTAAAGCGATGTTGCGGAACATGGTGACCTCCCTGCTGGAAAACGAGCGGATTCAAACCACGGTGGTGCGGGCCAAGGCCTTGCGCCGCGTGGCCGAAAAAATGATTACCCTGGGAAAAAAGGGCGATTTGAACGCCCGCCGCCGGGCCCTGGCCACGGTGAGAAGCAAACCAGCCATGGCCAATCTGTTTGGCGATTTGGCCGAGCGGTTTGCTTCCCGGAAGGGGGGTTACACCCGCATTCTGAAGGCGGGAAACCGCAAGGGCGACAACGCCCAACTGGCCTACGTGGTGCTGGTGGACGGCCCCCGGGACCCCATGACGGATAAAACCGTGGAGCCAAAAAAAGAAACCAAGGCCAAAGCCAGCAAGCCTCAGCCCGGGAAAAAAGACCAGAAAGAGAAGAAAGAAAAAAAAGCCCCCGCCGCCAAGGCTTCGGCCAAAGACGCGGGTGACAAAAAGAAAAGCAGCAAACCGAAAGCCAAGGCCAAGTAAGGCTACGGTAGAGATAAAAATAAAGGGTTGAAAAACCTCTCCCCCAAAGGGAGAGGTTTTTTTTTGCCTAGGAAGGGACGGGAAGATGGTCGAGAATGGGGCGAATGAGGGACTCGGCTTTGGCTAGGTTTTCCTGGTCGCAGTGAATGTGGTCGATGCGGAAGGTGTGATTGTAATGCTGTAACAATTGAGAGGCCCTAGACAACGGATGGAGCAGGGTGCGGTTGAGCACCTGCTCCTCCACATACAAGTATCCCATGGCGGGGTCTTGCTCCCCCAAGCTAGACAACCGGCGCTCTTCGGTAAGACGTAAAAAAGGGATGTTCGCGGCCTCTAGGGCGTGGAGCATGGCTTGCCGAGCGGCCTCGGGATGGTGGGCATCCAGCCGGATCAGCCGCGGCATGGTGACCCGCCGCACAATTTTACCGGCCCAGGGTTTTTGCCGGGCTTGAAACAACAAGTGCCCCACGGTGTCTTCCCTGGCGGCCAGCAGCCCCTCCATGCCTTCCAGGGGGAAGGAAATTTCTTTCGTTTCCACCGCCCTACGGAGGTAATGGTCGAAGGGCAGAATGGTTTTGTGAAAATACACCTGCATGGCCATGTGAAACCGGGCCATTAAAAAATTTTCGTAGGCATATACCGAGCTTTGCCGCAGGGTCATCACCAGCCGGTCGCCCAGCACGGCGGCCCCCATGCCTTGAATCAGCCGGTCCAAGTCGAACAGCCCATAACTCACCCCCGCATAATGAGAATCCCTCCGCAGGTAATCCATGCGGTCGGCGTCGATCTCTCCGCTCACAATCCCCCTCAACAGCGGGTGAATGGCCGGCACCCCCGGCCGCCCGGTTAACCGGGGGCTGGGAATCACCTCTTGGTGAATCAACGAGGAGGCGTCCTGGGCCTCTTCCATGCTCAACAAAGCCGGGGTTTCAGTGGCCAAGCGGTAAACCGCGGCCACCGAGTAATCTTCGTGGTTGGCTTGCCCCTGGATATACCCGGGGGGAAACCATTGGGGGGGAAGACCAACCTGATGTTTGAGGGGCAACAGGGGTTCAAAGGCATGGGAAAAAGGGAAATGCCCGGCATCGTGCAGCAACCCGGCCACCCGCACCACTTGGCGAAACTCGGCCAATTCCGCCGGTGTGTACATGTCGGCCAAGGGAGAACGGGCCGCGATTTGGTCGAATACCTTTCCCGCCAAGTGCATCACCCCCAGGGCGTGGGTAAAGCGGCTGTGGGTCGCCCCTGGATACACCAAGCTGGCAAACCCCAACTGGCTAATAGAACGCAGCCGTTGAACCAGGGGGTGGTCCATCAGGGCCCGCTCCCTGGGCTGAAACGGAATGGTGCCATGGAGGGGGCAACGAACTTCGTAGGGGGTGGAGGGGGTCATAACCAAGGTTTCAGGGGCTGGAAGGGTAAAAGTCGTGAAACGACAGGATCGGTGAAAAATCATTGTCTACGGCGTGCTTTTTTGGTAAGTATAACCAGAAGCTGGCGCGAGGCAAGAAAACAATTATTCCCGCCATCCGGCTGTTTTCCGGGCAGGCAAGACCACACGATCCAGGAGAAATTCCATGAGCGTTGTCCTTCACAATGTCCATAAAGACGTTAAAAATCAGGGTCGGTTCAGCCCTTCCACGGGCCGTTATGTTCCCATGGGCGGCGGTTCCCGCAGCAAGCTGCCCGTCCACAACAATGACATTCGCCGCTATCTGGGTTTTGTGGGCATGGATGATTCTCTGACGGAGTCTCTGTTTACCATGGCGGCTCTGTACCAGCACTTGGGTGGCAAACCCACCATTCCTCCCGGCCCGGGGGGCGAACTGACCAAGCTGATGCTGTCGGATACGATTTGGTCTGGTGCAGACGAAGGTGAAGACGCGGTGGAAGGGGAGTAAGGAGAGTTTCCCCGGTGGATATTGTTTAGGTTGAATGGTTGAATACAACACATCAAAACCCAACGCCCGGTGAGTGATCGCCGGGCGTTGTTGTTTGTGAAGTCTGAATCGAATTTAAAACATGTAGGTCAACGCCAATCCGGCACCGCTACCATTGTAGGTAGAACCGGCTTTGGTATAGTTCAAGGCGAAAATTCGAAGACCTACCAACAAGAGGCCGGAAGTACCATCGCTCGTGATAAAATCTCCCTCTAGAAGAAGGCCGGGAGCGTTATTGAAGGTGGTGGATCCTGAGATCAAAGAACCACTGGCAGAAAGCACGGGAGAAATGTGGTAGGTCAGACCACCTCCTAACCGGTAACCGTCCCCCCGGTAGAAAAACAGAACATCCAAGGGGTAGCGGGTAAAGTCAAAACTTTGATTGGTGGCGGTGATTGAATTGTTTTTCCAGGAGATAGAAATTTGGGTTTCAAAGTCCTTGCTGTCGTTCAGCATGGATACTCCACCCCCCAAGGAAATTTGCCCCCCCGCAGACATGGACTCACTTCTTCCGGTGGAATATGTGATGGACGCCAATGAATCACCTCCTTCGTCTATATTCATAAACAAAAGACCCCGCGTTTCCCCAGCCACGACAAAAGACGGAAGACTTATGCAGGAGACCATGAGCAGTGCATAAACCCAGGCCCATCTTGTAATTCTTTTTGACGTTCGATGTGAATTCATGATTTCCCTTCCAGGTTGGTTAACAGAGGACAGTCGTTCAGAAGCGCAACGCAAAGTGCGAAGCTACTCTTATTCCTTAGGTAAAGAAAAATAGAAAAAGTAAATAAAAAGACACAGGAGCGGAGGATAAGGGGGATAAAAATGTTATCGCATAGCCTCCTGGGGGCGGTTGGCCCACCAGGTGAGAAGAAACAGAATGGAGAAGGTGGCCAGATAAAACACCACCTGAATGCCAGCGGGTTGTTCCATATAGCCCAGCAGAATGCGCAGAATTTGCCCAGGAATGGTGGCTTCAGGCAGCCACCTGGAGGAATCCCACCAGGATTCTCCCAGGGAAGGCAGGTACCCAGCCATGAGCAGCTGCCCCGCCCCCTGGGCGGCCAGCCCAGAGGCCAGCGCCACAATAAGCCAGCTGGTGATGACAAACACCCGCCGCCCCAGCCGCATCAAGCCAAAATACACGGCCATACTTAGCGCAACCCCCAGCCCCATGCCCAATAAACCGCCCACCAGCATAAGGGTGGAATTTTGTTCGCCTCCCGCCAGAATACCGTACAGGAACAACACCATTTCACCCCCCTCGCGCATCACGGCGGCCCAAACCACCAGGGTTAACCAGTACAGGGGGCGGGCTCCCCGTTCAACCTCGTGGCCAACTTGGTTCATCTGGGCAGACCATTGGCGGCCGTGCCGACCCATCCACAGGTTATGCCAGCCCAGCATGGCCACGGCCAGAAACAATACCCCCGCCTGAAAGGCTGCCTGGCCATTGCCCTGAAACAAATCCGACAGGCTTTCCCAGAACCACGCCAGAATGACAGACCCGGCGGCCCCCAACGACGCCCCCAGCCAAACCCACCGCCCACGCCCGGTAACATGTCGAGAGGCCGCCAGCACAATGCCCACAATGAGCCCGGCTTCCATAAACTCTCGGAACACAATGATTAAAGTGCTGACCATGGACCCTTTGGGTTCAGAAGATTGTTAGGCGAAAAAGCATATTCAAACTAGATTGAGACTTAATCTCAATATAATGGTTTTGGTGGGGTAAAGTCAATCCCTGAAAATAGAGTGATATATTGAGACCTATGCGTAACCAGGGATTTTGATGGGAAAAGGCGAAGGGTTGGGAGAAGCCATCCATCAAATCCACCCCTGAATAGAAAAAAAGTGAGGCAAAAGCGTTTGCATTTTGGCCGCGTTGGACAGCGCTTTCCCCTAGAGTGAAGGGGCAGGGGGAAAACGGCTGATCGGAATTTACTTATGGGGACTTAGATATTTTCTTCCAGGCGGGCGCGCAGCCATTGTTCGGCCAAGTCTCGGCAGGTGGCCAAATGTTGGAAGTCCTCGTGGCTTCCCCCCAGGTCGGGGTGGGCTTTTTTAGAGAGTGCCCGGTAGGCCGTTTGAACCGACTGCAGGGTGGCATCGTTTGGCAACAGCCCCAAATGGGCCAGGGCGACCTGAACATCCGGCGCGGGAAGCCCCGCTTGGTCCAGGGTGAACTTTCCGTATTCAAACACATGAGAACGTCGGCGGTCTTCTCCCAACCAACGGTGCAGCAATTGCTCTAGGGCGGTTTGGAACTGCTGAAGAGGTTTGGCGAGTTTTATTTTCAGGTGGGGCCCCCAGGTGGCCAGCACGGGGTGGTCTGGGTTGGGCAGGGTAATGGTGATGCGCCCCTCATCCAGCAGGGCTTCTTCCAAAAATTGAACCAGTTCTGCCCCCCTGCGCTGGCGGTAGGAATCTCCTTCAATATCGGCTCTCACCGAACGGAGTACCCGAGCCCACAGGGTGCGGCGGGCTTTCCACATGGCCAAGTCAAAGGGATAGCGCTTGAAAAAGTTCCGCCATTCGCCAGCAATTTCTTCGTCTTCCAGGGAAAGGGTTTGTTGAACCATTTCCTGGGCCATCCGTTCCCCAATATAGATGGCATTTCCAGCGGTAAAGAAATGCCCTTGGGCCATCAATATGGCTACATTGCAGCCAAAGGCCCGCTGGAAACATTCCACCAGGGTGTCGTCGTCAATGGGCTGCTGGGAAGCCTGGGGGGGGTGCGTCAGGTTGGCCATGGCCCCCGGTGCCGGGGTGAGAGAACCATGACGAGACAGCAAGGGAATCCGGTGGTGCAGCCCCCCATACAGTTGGGCCACGGGGAACCCGGCACTTTCCAAGGTGGCCAAACTTCTGGCTTGATCGCCCAGTTTGTTGAGCAGGCTCAACACCCAGGCATCTCCCCATTTGGTTTCCTTTGCGGTGGTTTCCATGATGCTGCCGTGGTCTATTTTTTATAGGGTTCAATCGGGGCACAGGAAATATCCACCGCCATGGTTGGGTGCTCAATGGCGCCCCTGCCTTTAAAGACTATCATGATTTTACCGGGGTTTCTAAAAATTGTCATGAATAACGGCTTAGCCTTGACATCCCACTTGTTTTTTGAACATATAAAACCCATCGACCTTTTGGTTCCCAGGGAACCCAAGGTCACCCAACCGAACCTAAAACACCCATAGGATGAATCCCATGAGTTTTACCCTTATGTTTGTCGCGGTGACCTACTTTTTGGTGGCGGCCGCGGCCTCTTATTATATTACCCTGAAATCCCTCGGGAAACTCCCTAAGTGGTTAGAAAAGTAAACCCGTTTCCCTGGCCATCCTGCTTCAGGGAGGGCCGAATCCTTCATTTTGAGACAAAGAACATGGATACCTTTCTCGAAGTTATTTTTATGGGTTTTATTTACACTTGGCTGTTAATTATTGCCACCATTCCTAACGTGTTCATGGGTGGCTTGACCAACGCGGTGGTGGCCACCGTGTTGACCTACTTTAAGAAAGACAGCCCCCAGGGATTCTAAGGGTAAGTGCGCTTTCGCGGAAGGAAAGCGCGCCAGAAAGGATGATATGTGACCTTTGCACAACCCAGATTTTTGCCGTGAGAAGGGGGCAGGGGGATGGGTAAAAATAGGTTGTGCAGAGGTCTCGATATGGCTTTTAGCCGCGCTGAAGGGCGCGGCTATTTTTTTTCCCGAATCCTCAGGGCCCTGGGTGTTTCAGACCTTCCGTGATTTGGATTTGGTTTTAGAACCAGTTTTGTTGGAAGCCTTTCTAGATCCCTTTGGTTTGTCTACTGGGCCTGGATTTTCTTGTGGCGGAAGCAATGCTTCATCCAGCGGATGAGGATCCCGCCTGGGGGGAATGGGCAGACTAAAAGCAGTCCAAAGGGTGACCCCCATGGCTGCCACCAAGAAAAAGTTTTGTAGCGGGTTGTTTTCCAGCAGGGATGAACCAACCAACAGACCGACCACCAGCAAAAATCCGGGAAGCAACGGCATTTTCATGATTCCTTTTGGATGGAAAGTGGGGAAACAGGAGAATTGGGGCGTGAAGAGGTGGAACAGATAAACCTAGAAAAAAAATGACCTGAGACCTTTGCATAACTGATTTCCCCCATCCTCCTGCCCCCTTTTCACGGCAAAAACCCCGGATTATGCAGAGGTCTCAACCGATATGGGATGGGATTCGGCACGCCCCCAGACCAGCACCCCCACCTGGGCCGCCCCCATTTCCTTGAGCACCCGCGCGCAAGCGTTTAAAGTAGACCCGGTGGTCATCACATCATCCACCAGCAAAACGCGGCGTCCCTCCATGTCACCGTGGGTTCGTTCTGCGGTGGGGGCAAAGGCTGTTGCCACGTTGGTCAGGCGGGCTTGGCGTTGCAGGCTCATTTGGGGCTGGGTGTGAATCCGGCGGGTGAGCAGGTTGGGCCACAAAAGCGGGCGGGGCAACCCCCGCTTGTCCAGGGCGGCCCCCCAGGCCTGGGCCAGGGCCAAGGATTGATTGAAACCCCGTTTCAGCATGCGCCTGGGGTGGAGTGGAACCGGGATCATGGCGCGGGCCCAAGCCCCGGCGGCTTGGCCCGCTGGGCTGCGGGCGGCCAGATAACCCAGCATGCGCCGGCAGCCGTCTTGATGCTCATATTTCAGGTGGTGAATCCAAGTATCCAGCGGGGGCTGGTAGCCAAACACGGCGAACACCTGATCAACCTCTGCGGGGCCGCAAGCGGGGCTGCTTGCAGGGCCTGAGGGTTGATGGGGAGGCTGGCCGCAGCGGGGGCACAGGGTTTTTTCGTCTAGCCAAGGCAGGGTATCCAAGCAGGTCTGGCACAGATAGGGGTAACCCTCCCCTTCGGATAGCCAATCATGGCAGCTTTGGCAAACGGGCGGCACCAGCCCCAAGGCCAAACGGCCTGCCCAATGGCCTAGCCAACGGTTGGCCTGGTGCCCCCAATGGGGAAACCGCTGGCGTGTTATCCAAGAAGAGGCCACAATGTCTCCAAGTAAAGTCTTATCTCTTTCATAGAGTCTGCAGGTCCATTTGTTTTTATCGCACAACAAACGGGTACAACGCACTTCTCCCCTGAATCCTTCTTCTACTCGATTCTCATCTATTCCCCATGAACCCTTCCCCCATGAACCAGACCTCTCCGGTGAATCCCTTGGCCGTCCGTCGAACCCGCATGAAGGGGGTGCTGATCTGCTTGGTATCCCTGGCCCTGGGGGGGGCCTTTGGGGCCGGGGTGCTGGCCCAATCCTATTGGGCCCTGGCGGTGCCAGTGGCCCTGGGGGTGTTGGCGGTGGTTTTTTTAACCACTTGGACCGGTTACACCCTGTATAGCATGGACCGGCAGGCCGCCACCACCGAACGCACCGAGGGGGAACCCGATCATGTTCCCAAAGCCCATCTCTTAGAGCGTTGGCTGGCCAGGGCCTTGGCATTGATGTTGGCGGTGGCTGGCCCGACCGCCGGTGGGGTGTTTGTGGCGGGGGTGCTGCAACAGTCTTATTGGGCCCTGGCGGTTCCGGTGGGGGTCTTTCTGGCCGTGGGGTTGGGGTTGGTGTTTCGGGTGGGGTGGGCGGTGGCCTTCAGCCAGACCACTCTGCCGATGAAGGCCGCCGCCGATCGCCAGCGGGAGGCCGCCTTGACGGCCCGTTCGCTGGAGCAAAGGGGCTGAGCGATGAACATCTGCCTGCTGACCTATCGGGGCAATCCCTTCTGCGGCGGCCAGGGTGTGTACATCGCGCGCCTGGCGGAGGAATTGATCCGGCAGGGGCACCAGGTACACTGCATTTCCGGCCCGCCCTATCCGGCGCCAGTCAAGGGGATGGTGCTGCACCGGGTGCCGGGGTTGGGGCAGTCGGGCTGGCCAGAGCAGCTTTCTCCTGAGCTGGCCCTTGGCCCTTCTTTTTCTCCCTTGCACTTGTACGAACGGGCCGGGGCGGAACGGGGGATTTTTTCCGAAATCGCCGCCTTCAGTTTTCGCTCGTTCTTTTTGGCTTCCCGCCTGATGCGCCGCCATCGGTTCGATGTGTTCCACGACAACCAAACCCTGGGTTGGGGGACCTGGCTGCTGAAAAGCCTGGGGCGGCCCGTGCTTACCACCATTCATCATCCCCTTACAGTGGACCGCCAGCGGGGGTTCGAGGCCCCCACGTCGTTGGGGCGGCGGTGGGGCTCGACCCTGTTCTTTCCGGTGTGGATGCAAACCCTGGTGGCCCGCCGCATGGAACGCATGGTCACGGTGTCTATGGCTTCTCGCGGGCAGATCGCCCGAGACTTTGGGGTGAATCCCGCGCGGATTGACGTGGTGCCCAATGGGGTGGACCTGGAACGCTTTCGGCCCATGCCCCAGCAGGAAAAAATTCCAGGGCGCATGTTGTTCGTGGGGAACGTGTCGGACGCCAACAAGGGATTCCGGTTTTTGCTGGAGGCCATGGCCCGCATGAAACGCCAAGACACCCACCTGGCGGTGGTGAACGCCGGACCCGCCCTGCCCGATTGGGTGGTGGGGGAGTCGGCCCGGCTGGGGGTGGCGGGCCGAATTCACGGTGAGCACCAGGTGCCGGAAGATGAACTGGCCCGGCATTACAACCAAGCCGAGGTGATGGTGTCACCCTCTCTGTTTGAAGGCTTTGGCTTCCCCGCGGCAGAGGCCATGGCCTGCGGGCTGCCGGTGGTGGCCGCCAACGGCGGGGGGCTGGTGGAGGTGGTGGGGGAGGAGGGCCTGCGGGTGCCCATCCGCTCGCCCCAAGCCCTGGCCGATGCCCTGGACCGGCTGTTTAACTCCCCCACCCTGCGGGAAAACCTGGGCCGCTCTGCCAGGGCCGCGGCGGAGCAGCGGTTCCGCTGGGACCATGCCGCCCAAAAGTTAGCGGGGATTTATCAGGAGATGATCCATGCTCACGGTTGACTTTGACCGGCTGGAACTGGTGCCCGGAATGGCGGTGCTGGATGCGGGGTGCGGGCCGGGTCGCCATGCCATGGAGTTGTTGCAGCGGGGCTGCCGCCCGGTGGCGCTGGATCTTTACCCCCCCGACCTGGCCGACGCCCTGGTTAACTTGAAGTGTACCTGGCTGGGGATGACCTGGCCGGGCGGCCTGGATGGCCTGACGACCGGGCAGGAAGTCTCTTTGAGGGGCGACGCCATGACCCCCGTCTCCCGTAAGTCAGCGGAAAGTTCTCAAGCGGCGGCCCAATCTGCTGCCCAAGCAGCAACTCCGGCGGCCCTGCCCTGGCTGGTGCTGCGGGGAGACACCCTGCGGCTGCCCTTTGCCAGCGGGGCCTTCCCCCGGGTCATCTGCTCGGAAGTGCTGGAACACGTGGACGACCCGGCCCAGGCCGCGGCGGAACTGGCACGGGTGGCGGCCCCTGGGGGCATCGTGGCGGTGTCGGTGCCCACCCCCTACACCGAACGGGTGTTCGGCTGGGCCTCGGATGATTACTTCAACACCCCCGGCGGCCACGTGCGCATATTTACCCCCCGCACCCTGGCCGCCGTGCTGGAGGCCCAGGGCCTCCACCCCTTCCACATTCACTTCGAACACTCCCTTCACTCGGTGTATTGGGGCATCCGCGCGGTGTTCGGCCTGCACCACGAAGCCCACTGGGCCGTCCGCGGCGCCAAACGCTGGATGGAGTGGTCGCTGTTCTCTCCCTTCCTCCGCCGGGTGGAACGGGGCCTCAACTGGGTCATCCCCAAGGCCATGGTGCTCTACGCCCGAAAAAACGGGTAGAATTTCTATTGCGGGTGGGTAGATATTTGTTTAATTCCGGTTTCACAAATGGAATAGATGAAAAGATCGCTGGTAGATTCGAGGAAATAGCCAAGTGGTGGAAGACCCCAGGCAGTGAGGCTGTTGGATAGACATGCCCCCGCAAGGGGGCAATCTTAAGGAAGGCGGGAGATGCGGTACAGCACGGAGGCGGCGTGTTTTTCTTGGGGGCTCAATCCCTGGCGCACCACGCCGAAGGCGGAGTCGCCGGGGTTCTTTAGAAAATCCAACACTTTTTCTCCCAATTTTTCGCTGAGAGATTGAATGGGGTCGGCCAGCACCCCTGGGTTGTTGGCGCCCCGCAACAGGCCCTGGCTTTTGTCCAGCAGGGTTTCCATGAATTTTTTGGGCGACAATTTAATTTGGACCATGGCGTTGCGGATGTCGTGGTGCAGCCTGGGGTTGACCCCCTTGGGGGAGCGGCTGAGGATGGTGGCCAGGATTTTATCCACCACTTCTTTGGTGACGTTTTCTGGGGGAATGCGGAACACCTGGCTGGTGTGAATGGCAAACAGCACCAGGGGCCCCAGAAAGCGTGGGTCCGGCCCGGCCAAGTAATCCATGTCGCGGGGGGAGATAGACTGCACTTCCACCCGCATTCCAGACACCCGCCAGCGGATGATGACCCGCTCGTCCATCAATTGGTCCACCGAGGGTTGGTAGGCATCGCCCTTGTCTTCTTCCCTGCGGTTTTGGGGGGCCTCGGTTTTCACTTCCACCGCGGGTTTATTTGCCCCCTCGGCCGGGGTTTCTGTGGCCGGGGTTTGATCGTCCTGTGGTTCCGCTTGGGGCTGCCCCGTGGCCTGGGAATCTCCTCCGGTCATCCGGCCAGCGCCGCCACTTTCCGTTCGGCCAGCGGGTTTCCGGGAGGACGTGGTCGTCACCCCGGCCTTTTGGCCCTTGGCGTAACCCGGCAGGGCGTAGGTCTCTCCTTTTTGCTTCCGCAGTTCAATTTCCTCCCGAATGTTGCTGCCGATCATCAGGGTCATTTCATCGGCCCCATGGCCCATGCGGGTCAGCATCACGCTGAGAATGGGGGCGGGAATCCGGCTGAGCAGGGCCATTCGCGCGGCCAACGGCAGCAAGCGCAGCAGCAGCAGCGTGACCATCATGCTGCGGGGTTGTTCTCCTGGGGCGGCGCCCTGGGGCAAGAACTTTTTGGTGGCATTGACCACATTTCCAGCGGAGAAAAACCTGAACTGGGCGAGGAAATCCATCTCGTCCTCGGGGATGCGTCCTTCTACCCCCAATCCGTCCTCGTCTTCATCGTTAGACACTTCCCGGAACGACTGCCCCCCGGCACCTTTCTTTTCCATCAAATAGGCCGAGGCAATCATGATGTCCAGAAAGCCTTCATCCGGTTTTACCGACTGCAAGTCTTTTAAAACGGCTTCGGCCCGTTTGTCGTCTAAGTGAGACAAGCTGAAGTATTGGATGTATTGCAGGTACGTTCCGAAATAAAAGCACATGGGAAAGCGCAGGTGGGAATCACTGATGGTGGGTCCCAGCAGAAACTGTCCAATTTCCACGATTTTATCCACCGTAGACACCCGCTGCTTGGCCACGGGGATAAACTCCAGGCCGCTAGAGTGAATGTTGTTGTGGAAGTTAAACTTGTTCCGATCGACCGACAGGAAGAAGGCCATGCACATTCGCCACAGCCACTTAAAAAACTCCTCGTCCATCAGGGCTTTCAACACCTTGCGGCGGTTCCCCGCCACCGAAGCGTGCCGCTTCAGCAGTGAGGTATAAAAATAAACCATGGAAAAGACAACCTCCAACGCCCCCAGGGGGTGGGAGAGGATGACCAGGTCTTCCTGCAGAGGCGAAACAATGGGCTCTTGGGGTTTAATCTTTTTATAAATCACCTCCAGCATCCGGTTCATGTCTCCCCGAATGCCATGGGAAACTGTGCTGGCGCTGTCGTCGCCCAGGGTGGATCCAGTGTACATCTTAAAGTCTTCCCCGAAGTCCCGTTCCATTTTGCGGCGGCTTAGAGACTTCATGATACCGGTGGCCTGGCGGCCCTCATCAATCAACTGGGCGTTCTGGGCGTGTGTCTGAAAGAAATATTCCTTGGCCGCCTGCAAACCCTCCTCAGAAAACAGGGTGCCGGGTTTCCAGGGGGGCATTGTTTTAATGTGGAGAAGGGTCTCCATGGCATTCTTTCAGGTTGTGATGGGTTGAACAGGACCCGTAAAAAGCTTCTGTGAAGGTTATCGGTGAAATGGTCCAATTCTTAAAAAAATCTCGGGGATACAGGCAGATCGAAAGCCATCACCCGGAAAAAGGTTCTCTCTCTTTCTTACCCTGACTAACCTTTTTTGGATAGGGGGATAAGGGGAGGGGATAGAGAGGAAGGGAGGGGGGTGGGGGGAGCCTGGAAGTGGGAGGTGTTTTTTTCTCGGGTCATTGTTATGGTTGCGTTAGATATAAAGACACACAATCACATAAAAAACTTATTCTCAAACCACATCAACCCCAAAAAATTTTGGCAACCATGGGTTACCCAAGGCGGAGAACGGGTACGAGGCAACAAAATTATGTGGGCCCAGCCCCTGTTCTCGCTGGAGGGCTTACGCCGCTGGATAGCCGATGTACAAGAACCAATACACCACCACCCCAGTCACCGAGACATACAGCCACATGGGCAGGGTGACATGGGCGATTTTTTTGTGGAGCGCGCGCTTTCCATCAGCACCGCGCTTCAGGGTAATGAGAATCAAAGGCACCATCACCACAGCCAATACAATGTGAGACAGGAGGATGGCGAAATAGACCGTGCGTATCGTGCCCTGCCCATTGAACGGGGTGGCCAACTGGGTGGCGTGGTAAATTAGGTAAGACACCAAAAACGCGGTGGACGACAAGAACGCCGACACCATGAAGGTCCGATGGACGGTTTCTTTTTTGAGTTTAATCGAGATGCCCCCCCCGATCAGCAGCAAAGCCGACAGGGCGTTCAGCGAGGCATTCAACGTGGGGTGCAAGGGAAGATGGTCCATGGATTTATTTCCTAGATTAGGGGTGAGGAAAGGGCTGTTTCACCCTTTAAGGGGGCGGTTGACCAACACCAGGGCGGCCAACATCACGACCAGGGTGGTGGCCGACAACACAATGAGCGAGATTTCCAGGGAGGACTCTCCCAAGGCGGCGGCGGCTTGTTCGGGGAACAGGGTGGCCCGCAGAGCGGATAACCCATAAGACAAGGGATTGGATTTCATGACCACCTGCATCCATCCAGAAGCCCCCGACACCGGGAAGATGGCCCCAGACAGCAGCCACAGGGGCATTAACACCAAGTTCATCACCGCGTGAAAACCTTGCACCGAGTCCATTTGCCAGGCGAAAAAGAAACCTATACCGCTGAGCAGGGTGGCGCAGAGAAACAACACCAGAATGGCCAGGGGCAGGCTGGCGACATCGGGCCACAGGCCCATCAACGGTGCCAGCAGCAGCAACAACAGCCCTTGAAACAGCCCCAGACTGGCCGAGCCCAGCACCTTGCCCAGCACAATGGCCCAGCGAGACACGGGGGCCACCAGCACCCCCTGCAAAAAGCCCTGGTTGCGGTCCTCGATGATGGAGATGGAGGAAAACACCGCCGTGAACAGCACCACCATCAACAGCACCCCCGGAAAAAAGAAGTGGGTGTAGGCCATGCTGTCTTGACCGCCGGGGCGGACGGAACTGCCAAAGCCGGAGCCAAAAAACACCAGAAACAACAGGGGAGTGGCCATGGCCCCAATCATGCGGTTGCGCTGGCGCAGAAACCGCACCCATTCCCGCAGGAACAGGCTATAAGCGGGCCAGAACACTCCGGCGGAAACCGGTTTGGGTGAAGGGGTTGTCATGCTTCCTCTTGGTTCAGGCGGTGGCCAGTGCGGGCCAGGAATACGTCCTCCAGGGTGGGGCGGGCCAGGGTCACCCGGGTCACCAGTTCCGGGTGGCGGTCCATGATTCGGGCGGCCTGGGCCAAGCTGGTTTTTCCCTCCAGGCGCAGGGTGCCGTTCACCACCTTGGGTTTCAGTTTCAGGCTGGCTTTCACCACCCTGGCCAGTTCTTCCGGGTGGGGAGAATCCAGGCTCACCACTTCGCCGCCAAGTTCCCGGCACAGGTCGTCCGGGGTGCCTTGGGCCACCATGCGGCCTTGGTCCATTAACCCCACCCGGTCGCAGCCTGCGGCTTCGTCCATCAGGTGGGTGGCCACCAGCAGGGTCAAGCCGGTGTCTTTACGCAGAGCGTTCAGCAGGGTCCACAGGTCCCGGCGGGCGGCCGGGTCCAGGCCTGTGGAGGGTTCATCAAGCAGCAGCAGACGGGGAGAGTGGAGCAGGGTTTTGGCCAACTCTACCCGGCGGCGCATGCCCCCCGATAACGCATCCACCCGTTCTTCGGCATGGGATTCCAGCTTAAACCGGTGGAGCAGTTCGCTAACCCGTTGCGTTAGAGCCGTGCCCCGGAAGCCGTATAAATAGCCTTGAAAGCGCAGGTTCTCTCGGGCGGTGAGTTTGCCGTCGAGGCTGGGGTATTGAAACACCACCCCCAGGCGGGTTCGGACGGCGGCGGGTTGGGTTTGCACGGCCAAACCGTCCACCTCTACCAAGCCAGAGGTGAACCCCTGAACGGTGGAAAGAATGCGGAACAGGGTGGATTTGCCGCTGCCGTTCGGGCCGAGCAGGGCGAAGGCTTGGCCTGGGGCCACGCTCAGGTTCAGGCCGTCCAACGCTTTGCGGGTGCCGTAGGAATGGGCCAGGCCTTCCACCCGGATCATGGGGGGAGCGGCCTGGGGAAGGGTGGTTGTTTTTTTGTTTCGGGGGGCCATGGCCATCCAAGAAAAGAAGAACAGGCAAGGTGAGTGAACGAAGAGACCTAAGACCCCGCTGGCCAGACGCGGTCCAGGAACATCAGCAGAAACAACAGGGGCAGGTGAAATACCGAGGCTTTCATCACCCGTTTGGCCCACAGATGATCGGGGGTGCGAATCATGCCCCATACCACCCAGGCAAAAGCCAGCCCGGAAAGCAGCGCGCCGTAGAAATACACCTGACCGGTGATTCCCACCAGGGTGGGCACCAGGCTGGCCACAATCAGCAGCACGGTGTAGAGCACCAACTGTCGGCGGGTTCGGCTGGCATTGGTGTCATCCACGGTAATCATTTTTAATCCGGCTTTTTTATAGTCGTTCCGGTACATCCAGGCGATGGCCAGGGTGTGGGGGTGCTGCCACACAAACATCATCAGAAACAGCACGCCTGGTTCCAGGCCAAATTGGCCCGTGGCCCCCACCCAGCCCAGCAAGGCGGGAATAGAGCCCGGAACCGCCCCCACCGGGGTGTTGACGGAAGTGAACCGTTTGAGGGGGGTGTACATTAACACGTAGGTGATGAGCACAGACAACCCCAACAGCCCGGCCACTGGATTGATATAGACATAGAGCAGCGTAACCCCGGCGGTTCCGCTGATGGTGCCCAGGACCAGGGCCAACCCCGGAGACACCCGCCCAGAGGGCAGGGGCCGGTTTTTGGTGCGGGGCATAAGTTTGTCGGTGTCAATCTCCAGGAACTGGTTCAGGGTGTTGGCTCCGGCGCTCACCAAAAAAGTGGCGACCAACAAAATGGCCACGAATCCCTCGCCATGGCCCTTCCCAGCCAGCAGGTAGCCCATCCAGGTGGAAATCACCACCAGTCCGGTGATGCGGGGTTTGGACAGCTCTAAAATATCTCGCCACGTGGTGGGGGCGCGCTTGGGGGAACTCATGATTTCCCCCAGTTGCTACTCATCACCCGGGCCCGCAGGGTCAGCCATCCGGTGGCCCCCAGCAGCAAGGCTCCGTTCACCAAGTGAAGAACCGTGATGAGTACGGCTTTTTCCGTCCAGATGATGGAGGCCCCCAGCAAGAACTGGGCGGTGACCAGCAGCAGAATGGCCAGGGCCGGAACTTTCAGGAAGGGCCCCCCCCGCAGCAGAGCGGAAGAAGCCATGTGGGCCGCCAAACCCACCACCACCAGGGATCCGATTCGGTGGGCGAAGTGAATGGCCACCGGGAAAGAATCCAGCGGGGGAATGATTTGCCCGTAGGCCAGGGGAAAGTCTGGAATGGCCAGCCCGGCGTTGTTGTGGCGGGTGGTGGCCCCCAGCACCAACTGCACCAGCAGCACCAGCACGGTCAGGGCCCCCATGCGGGCCGCCTTGCCGGTGTTTTCACGGTGAGAGGAAATGGTTTCCCAAGATGGGGCGCTTATTTGGGCCATCACCACGGTGGTGAGAAAGAACAACTGAGCGGTGAGGGCGTGCAGTACCGAGATGGGCTTGGAGATTTGCAACAGAACGGTGATGCCTCCCAGCAGCCCTTGGAACACCACCAGCCCCATGGCGATGATGGCCAACCGGCGGACCAGGGGGCGGGGCTCATGGCGCAGCACCCAAACCAATAGAATGACCGTGAGCAGACCCACGGTGGTGGCCACCAGCCGGTGGCCGTGCTCGAACAAAATGCCGCCCTCCATGGGGGGGATCCATTGGCCATAGGCCAGGGGCCAGTCGGGAACGGCCAAGCTGGAACCGGTACTGGTGACCAGCGCCCCCGCCGCCAGCAGCACCACCGTGGCGCCAGCCAGCAGCAAAGAAAGAATAAACGTACCCTTCCGGCGCTGGGCAGCCTCGGCGGGAGATAACGATTTGACCATGATTCAAAACTCCAATGCAGGAGGTGGAAAAACCTGGAAGGGAGAAACTCTTCAGGATGGGATGTATTCTACTGGGCTGTCAAGCCGCCGTCCACCACCAATTGAGCGCCGGTTAAGTTGGCGGGGGCTTGAGCGGCCAAAAACAGAATGGCCAGGGCCATTTCTTCGGGCTGGGCAATGCGTCCCAGGGGATGGGCTTCGGCCAGGGCCTGCAGATCGCGGGGGGTGGCCATGTATGGCGCGGACATGTTGGTCTTTACGGCACCAGGAAGTATGGCGTTGACCGAAATGGGGAGATTCTCCCGCGCGCAATATTGAGAGGCCGACAGACTGAGCTGGTTCAAGGCCCCTTTGGTGGCGCTGTAAAAGGGCAGGTCTGGATCGCCCACCATGCCAGAAATGGAGCCCACGTTGATGATTCGCCCCCCGCCGGTTTTTTTCATGGAGCCGATGGCTTGGCGGATGCCCAGGAAGGGGCCATCTACGTTGACCTCACGCATGCGGCGCCAAGACTCCAGCGTCACGTTTTCCGGGGTGACCGGAGAGGCCACCCCGGCGTTGTTCACCAGAATGTGGATGGTCCCCAGGGCCAGTTGGGCTTCTTGCCAAGCCCGGGGCCATTGGTCTTCTCGCGATACGTCGAGAAAGATGAACACGGCTTTGCCGCCTTTCGAGGCGATGTCTTTGGCGGCCCGTTCTCCAGCGGAACTGTTGATGTCGGCCAGGGCCACCCTGGCTCCCTCCCGGGAAAACAACCGGGCGGTGGCTAGGCCAATGCCCGTGGCCGCCCCCGTGATGAAGGCGGTTTTTCCGAGCAATCGTTGGGTTGGGGGGTTCACGGTGGTCATGGTTTGTGCTGACCTCCATCCATGACCAGGCTGCTTCCCGTGATGAAGGCGGCGTCATCTCCCGCCAGAAACAAAATCGCCTGGGCGATGTCTTCCGGTTTTAGCCAGCGGATGGTTTCTTGCTCGGTAAAAAAGGACCGACCCACGGCGGTGTCTACCGCTCCTGGATGCACCGAGTTGACCCGGATGTTCAGTTTGTTTTTGGTGCAATACAATGCCGTGGATTTGGTGAGCAAGGTGACCCCGCCTTTACTGGCACTGTAAGCCGCCCAAAGGGGGTGCCCCGACAGCCCCGAAACGGAAGACACGTTTACAATGGCCCCACCCCCGGTTTTTCGCAGGGCTTTCAGCCCGTGTTTTGTGCCCAAGATGACGCTGTCCAAGTTCACGGTCATCAATTGCTGCCATTCCGACAGGGTGGTGTCCTCCAGGTTTTTCGGCAACATAGCCCCAGCATTGTTCACCAAAACATTCAGATTGGAGAATTCACGCTCTACCATGGCCATGGCCGCGGCCCAATCGGCCTCTCGGGTGACATCCAGCGAAATGAACACCGCGGTACCCCCTTGCCGCTGAATTTCCTCTACCACCAACTGCCCCTGATCGGGATGGAGGTCTGTTACCGCAACCCGCGCGCCTTCCCGGGCCAGCAGCAAGGCTGTGGCCTTTCCAATGCCGCTGGCGGCACCGGTGATCAACGCGGTTTTTTCCTCCATCCAACTCATCTCGTTCCGAATGAAAAAAGCAGAAACATTAGACGCGCGACTGATGAAACTACGATGTCTTTTATTGAATAAAAAATCATCCAAAAAAATCAGATCCAAAAAAATATTCAAGAGGATAACCAGGAATGAGCCCCAAAATGGGTGCGCTTCCTGGGAGACCCATAGGGGGCAGGTCTCTCGGAAAATATGCCCAGGGGTTGAACACCTAGGGAACCATGCTATTCTAAAACCTGAACACCGGAGCCAAACCTTTCCGGTCTATCCCAATGGTTTACTTCTCAGACAAGGTATCATGGAATCCTCTGGCGATCCGTTGGTTTATTATTACTGGTTTTTTTTCAAAGCCCTGATGGGTGTGCTGCTGTTGGCATTGCTGGGTGGAATTGGCTACCAAATTTGGCTGCGGGTGAAAAAGAAGGCCTAAGGTGTTGAAAGGTTAAGTAAACAAGACGGCGAACCCCTTGTGGATCGGGGGTGTTTGTTTCCGTGATGAATACTTCACCCAACCCTATTCCACCCCATTTTCAACCGCCCATTTCACTCCCCCTTCCCTCATTTCTATTTTGCTATGCCCATTTTTATGAACCACCCCCGTTTGGCTGCCCGCTACCGCTTGATGGCGGTGTTGGTTTGGATGTGTTTATTGGCCTGGGGCGCGGTGCCCGGTTTCGCTGAACATCCGGCTACACGCTCGGGGGAACTGCGATTCGCGGTGGCGGGAGACATCATGGCCCATGAGTCTCAGTTGGAGTCCGCTTACGATGAAACTTGCGGCTGCTACAACTTTCAGCCGGTGTTTGCCGACGTGATGCCGCTGTTTAAAGAGGTAGACGTGGCCATCGCCAATTTGGAGACCACCCTGCCGGGGAAGAATTATTCGGGGTACCCCGCCTTTGGCGCACCAGACACCCTGGTCGACGCCATTCAGTCTTCTGGAATTAACCTGCTGACCACGGCCAACAATCATTGCATGGACAAGGGCAAAGACGCCCTCATTCGCACCCTGCGGGTGTTGGACGAAAAAAAAATTCCGCATCTGGGAACCTACGCTTCGCCAGCCGACTACAATCAGCATCATGTGTTTTTGCTGAAAAAAAATGACATGACGGTGGCCCTGCTGGATTACACCTACGGCACCAACGATATTCCCATTCCGGAAGAAGTGGTGGTGAGCCTGATTGATAAAGAAAAAATCAGCCAAGATATCGCCTCGGCCCGGAAGCAGAAGGTGGATGCCGTCATCGTGCTGTTTCATTTTGGGCGGGAATATTTAAATTCGCCCGATGCCTTTCAGCGGGAAATGGTGGAATTCGCCTTGGAGAAGGGCGCGGATGTGGTATTGGGCGGGCACCCCCACCATGTGCAGCCCTACCAAAAACGCACCGTAAAAGACCAAGAGGGCCGGGAGACCCAGCGATTGGTGGCCTACTCGGTGGGGAATTTTGTGTCTGCCCAGCGAAAGCCCTATACCGATGGCGGGATGGTGCTCTACTTTACCCTGGTAAAAAAGTCTGACGCGGCGGGGGGGGGGACTTTAGATATTACTGGGGTTCATCACAAGCTGGTGTGGGTGTATGTGGAAAGCGGCCCCAGACGCAAGCAGTTCCACATCCTTCCGGTGGAGTCCTATCTGGCTGCCCAGAAACCCCAACTGAAACCCCAGGCTCAAACAGCTCAAACAGCTCAAACAGCTCAAACAGCTCAACTAAAATTGCCCAAGAATGCCTTGCTGAGCATGAAGCAGTTCAACAAACGGGTGGAAAAAGTATTGAAGGCCAAGGTGGGGCCAGCCCCCAAACAGCCCGTGGCCGGGCCCGAGAAGGAATTGACCGGGGGTTGAATCGGCGTCACGTTCCGGGTTCCAGACGAAATCAAAAAAACATCAAAAACCGAGTGGTTTTTGATAGACTGCGGAAAAACCCGGCCAGGGCAAGGCTCAGGCCAACTGTCTTCCCCCCATTTCTCCTGCTCCCCATGCGGATTCTCTCCATTCCCTGCCTGGTGGATAACTTTGCGTACGTGATCGTGTGCGAGGCCACGGGTGTGGCCGCGGTGGTTGACCCGGCGGAGCCGGGACCGGTAGCGGAAGCGTTGAAGGCGGGGGGGTGGACCCTGGGGGTTTGCTTGATTACCCACCACCACTGGGACCATGTGGGAGGGGTGGAAGATTTGTTGGAACAATGGCCGGAGGCCCAGGTGGCGGCCCATGCGGTAGAAAAAGACCGGGTGACACCCCTGCACCTGCCGCTGACCGATGGGGATACCCTGCAAGTGGGGCAAGTGGATGTTCGGGTGATACACACGCCGGGGCACACCAAGGGTGGGGTGTGTTTTGTAACCGATGGCGCGGTGTTCACTGGGGATACCCTGTTTGGCGCGGGCTGCGGGCGGCTATTCGAGGGAACCCCGGCCCAAATGCGGACGTCTCTGGGCAAACTGGCGGCCCTGCCCCCCCAAACCGCGGTGTATTTTGCCCACGAATACACAGAAAAAAACCTGACCTTTGCCCGACAGATTGAGCCAGACAACAATGCTGTAAAAAAGAGGCTGGAGGAAGCCCGAGCCGACAGGGCCGACAAACGTTCCACCAGCCCCTCAACTGTGGGGTTGGAGTTGGAGACCAATCCCTTTATGCGGGTGGCTCAACCGGGGGTCATTGCCCATGCCCAGGCGGCCCGCTCGGGTGTGGGGGCCAGCCCCGATGAAGTGTTCGCTGTCATCCGTGGATTACGGGATGTGTTTTAGCGATCAAATTCATTGACAAACTCCCCCCCTCCTACGTTTAATCAACTTAGAATCATTGGGGTCATGACCCCATGGCGCGTTAAATGGCTCACTCTTTTTCCGGGAGAATCTCGTGGCCAAGATTAAGGTAAAGAACCCCGTGGTGGAATTGGACGGCGATGAAATGACCCGGGTGATATGGGCGGGCATTAAAGAAAAACTGATTCTTCCCCACCTGAATGTGGACCTGAAGTATTTTGACCTGTCCATTCAAAACCGGGATGGCACCGATGACCAGGTGACGGTGGCCGCGGCGGAGGCCATCAAACAGCACCAGGTTGGGGTGAAGTGCGCCACCATTACCCCCGACGAAGACCGGGTGAAGGAATTTGGGCTGAAAAAAATGTGGAAAAGCCCCAATGGAACGATACGAAATATTTTGGGGGGAACCATTTTCCGCTCGCCCATTTTGTGCCGCAACGTACCCCGCTTGGTGCCCGCCTGGACCAAGCCCATTGTGGTGGGGCGCCACGCCCACGCCGACCAATACAAAGCCCAAGACGTGCGGGTGCCGGGCAAGGGGCGGCTGTTGCTTCGGTTTGAGCCAGAGGGCGGAGGGCAGGCCCAGGAGTGGGAAGTGAACCGCTTTTCCGGGCCGGGCATTGGAATGGGCATGTTCAATACCGATGAATCCATCGCCGATTTCGCCCGGTCGTGCTTTAATTATGCCCTTAGCGCGGGCTACCCGCTGTTTTTGTCCACCAAGAACACCATTTTGAAAACCTACGATGGGCGTTTCCGGGATATTTTCGCCGAATTGTATAACAAGGAATTCAAAGCGGCCTTTCAGGAGAAAAACCTAACCTACGAACACCGGCTGATTGATGACATGGTGGCCCAGGTGTTGAAGTGGGAAGGGGGCATTGTGTGGGCCTTGAAAAATTACGATGGGGATGTGCAGTCGGACACGGTGGCCCAGGGGTTCGGCTCGTTGGGGCTGATGACCAGCGTGCTGATGTGCCCGGACGGCAAGACCATCGAGGCGGAGGCGGCCCACGGCACGGTGACCCGCCATTGGCGCCAGCACCAGCAAGGCAAGCCCACCAGCACCAACCCGGTGGCCAGCATATTTGCTTGGACCCGGGGTTTGGCTCACCGCGGCCGGTTAGACAACACCCCCGACGTGGTGCGCTTCGCCGAAGCCCTGGAAAACGTATGCGTGGAAACCATCGAAGGCGGGAAAATGACCAAGGACTTGGCGGTGAGTATTTATAAAACCAACAACCCCGACCCCTCCACTTGGCAAACCACCGGGGCCTTCCTAGACACCCTGGAAGCCGCCTTGCGGAAAAAACTGGCCTAACCTGTTGGGCTTTGGATTTTACAGAAAAAAACAGGTAGCCTGGAAACACGGTGGGCCTGGATTGCTGGCCGCCGAAACAACCGATCCCCCTTCAGGAGAATGCCCCCATGACGTATGTGGTGACCCAATTCTGCGATAACTGCAAATACACAGACTGCGTGGAAGTGTGCCCCGTGGAAGCCTTTCACGAAGGCCCCACCATGGTGTATATCAATCCCGAAACCTGCATTGACTGCGATGTGTGCGTTTCTCAATGCCCGGTGGAGGCCATTTTCCCGGAAGATCAGGTGCCGGACCAGTGGGCGAAATACGCCAAGATCAACGCCGATGAGTGCCAGAAATACCCCACCATTTCTCAAAAGAAAGACCCCTTGCCCACCGCCAAAACTTTGGACCAACTGAAAAAAGGCTGAACGGGCGGATGAGGATGGGCAGGAATAAGACCGGAGGTCTTCTGCCGTGAACCAGACCTACATCGACACCATGCGTTCCGCGAAAACGCTGTTGCGGAACCTGGAACGGCTGGAGGATGAGATTACCCCCGGACAACGGGAGGAGTTGAACCGCTTGCTGAGAAAACTGTCTGTCCGTGTGACGGGGTTTCTGGAGGGAGAGCGAAGCCATGAGGGAATCTGGATCGGCGAAGAGTAAGAAGAGCCCTGGTTCCCCGCCCTGGGGGCGCATGGATACCCCCGTTGGAAGTGCCCCCCGGCTGGTGCTGCGCCTGCGGGTGAGTCCTGGGGCATCCCGATCGGGTTGGGCCGGGTTGCATGGGCCAGACGCCCTGCGGTTGAAGGTTCAGGCCCCAGCGGTGGATGGCAAGGCCAATGAGGCGGTGAGAGAATTTGTGGCCGACTATTTTGGGGCCGCCCTGGGTCGGGTGGCGTTGACCCAGGGGCAGACCTCTCGGCTGAAGACGGTGGCGGTTCAAGGGGTGCCCCCAGAACGCTTCGCCGCCTTTCAGCGCATGATCGAGGATTCGGCCCTATCAGCGAGCCAATCCTAATGTTTCCATATTTTTAGCGCGCCCAAATTTTACCGATCCCATGTGTTTGGTTATTCATGATCATCTCCTCCTTCCCAGGCTGACCCATGCTTGATTTGCTTGCTTCAGGCCAAACCGCTCTGTTTTTCATTCTGCTCATTGCACTGGTGATTGCCTTCACCTTTCACGAGTGGGGCCACGCGGTGACGGCGGTGATGTTTGGAGACGATACCCCCAAGCTGGCGGGGCGTCTCACCCTCAATCCTTTGGCCCACCTCGATCCCATGGGGATTCTCATGGTGATTCTGGTGGGGTTTGGCTGGGCGCGGCCCGTGCCGTTCAACCCCTACAACTTTCGCCACCGCTGGGCAGATTTTTTCGTGTCTGGGGCGGGCCCCTTCATGAACTTGGTGCTGGCGTTTGTGTCCATCAACCTTTATGTGTTGGGGAAAAGCCAGGGGATGGAATTTGCGCAAAGCGCGGGGTTTGAAGCCTTCATCTCGTATTTCGCGGTGATGAACATGATTCTGATGGTGTTCAATCTCATTCCGCTGGGCCCTCTCGACGGCCATTACATGATGCCCTACCTGCTGCCAAAGCGATGGGGGGTGTATTACACCTATTTCAACGAGCGCTATGGCTCCATGGCGTTGATGAGCTTGGTGCTGTTGAGCATGTTGGGGGTGCCTGTGTTTCGCGCGGTGATGGGCTTGGGTCATATATTGCTTGAGGCCATTATTGTGGTCTGAAGGAATTTGACCTGTGAAAAAATAGCCTGAAAAAGTTGTGAGGAGAAGGATAACATGATGAAAACTGTATCCTTCAAATCGGTGGTCTTAAAAACAACGGTTCTTCATACGGGCACGTATTTGATCATTGGCGGTTTGGCCTATTTGCTGCTCGATTACCCACGAAAATATGCTGATCCATCCGTGGCGATCTTCATGCGCCAGACCAGCGATCCGTGGGTTCAGGCCGGGATTCTGTTTCAACCCGTCCGGGGGTTTTTATTGGGGTGTGTGTTTTACGCGCTTCGAGATGTGATTTTTTCCCGCAAGGATGGATGGCTGAGGCTGTGGGCGATGCTTGTCATCGTAGGGGTCATCACTCCGTTTGGGCCAGCCCCAAGTTCCATTGAAGGGGTGGTCTATACCAATCTGCCCTTATGGTTTCACTTGATGGCACTTCCAGAAATATTCATTCAAACTCTTCTGCTGTCGTTTCTGACGCATGTCTGGGTCAATCGTTCCAGATAGTCGAACCATCCTATCCCAGGACATAAAAAAACCGCCCCCGTGCTGAACGGAGGCGGTTTTTTTGTAGGATCACTGGACGGAAACTCTCAGGTGAAAATTAATGAGATTCCGTGGGTGGCGGTTCGTGATGGGACACGAAAGTTTCTCCCACCACGGGGGCTTGGCTCTCGCCAGTGGGTTTGTTACGGCGGCCCCGGCGGCGGGCTGGCACAGGCACCAGGGGGGGCAGGGTCACGGGCTTGCCCTCCAAAGGTTCTGGGGAGTGGGGAGATTGATACATTTGCCCCACGGCCAGGTTCAGCGGGCGGCGGGCACCCCGGCGGCGACCTCCAGGAGCCGGGGCCTCTGGGGTGGGCGTAGCCGCCATGCCAGCGGGGGCTTCTGAAGCCCCGGGGCGGACGGATTCCGATGCATGCGTTTCTGGTCGGGGGGTCTCAGCCGATTCCATCACCGGTTCTCCCGGACCTTTCCCACGGCCCCGGCCCCGGCCCCGGGGCGGGCGGCCAGATTTTTCCTTGCGGGGTTCTTCCGCCTTGGGGGCTTCGGCCTCCATGCGTTCTTTTCGCTCTGGGGGGCGTTCGCTCCGGTCGCGGTCTCTGCCCCGGCCTCGATCCCGGCCCCGGTCTCTGCCCCGATCCCGTCCTCGGGGGCGGTCTTCCCGGCTGGGCTCAGACTCTTTGTGCTCTCTCGGTTCCGCTGCCGGTACCACAGGCTTGGCCGGGGCAGGAGACGAGGAAAAGTCCGTTCCGTAATCTACCGGTGCTGGGGCACTGCGGCCCAGGCCAAACAAGCGCTTCCACAGGCTGGGCTTGGACGCTGCGGGGGAAGAAAATCGCCCGAAGGAGGTCGGCCTGCGATGGGAAAGGCTGCTAGACCGTGCGGCTTCGCGGCGGGCCAATTCAGCGGCCTGCCGAGATTCACGGATTTCCGATTCGTCCCTGGGGTCTTTGCGGCCGGTCAATTTTAAGGGCATGCCCAATTGCAGGTCCGCGCGGCCTTCAATTCGCACTTCCACCGAGAATTCCTGCTCCAGGTCGGCAATGAACACCCGCTGTTCATTCAACAGATGATTGGACAGTTCCAGCGGAAGCTCTCCGTCGATGGCGGCGTACTTGCCCTGGGCGGCCAGGTCCCGCAGAGAGCGAAGCACTTGGTTCGAAGCCGTGGCCAGGGTGGGCACATGGCCGATTCCTCCGCAGACCGGGCAGTGGGTCTTGAGCCCCCGGGTGAGTTCCATGTCAATCCGTTGGCGGCTGAGTTCCAACAAGCCAAACTGAGAAATTTGCCCAACGGTGGTGCGGGCCTTGTCATTTTTCAAGGCATCGGCCACGGTTTTTTCCACCTTCCTCCGGTTGCCAGACGACTCCATGTCGATGAAGTCAATCACCACCAATCCCCCCAGGTTTCGCAGGCGCAACTGACGGGCAATTTCTTCGGCGGCTTCCAGGTTGGTGCGAAGGGCGGTGTCTTCGATGTCTTTTTCTTGGTTGGAACGCCCAGAGTTGACGTCAATGGAGACCATGGCTTCGGTGGGTTCGATGACGATGGACCCGCCGGATTTCAAGGGGACTTTGTCGGTGTCGAGGGCTTCCACCTGGGCTTCCACGTTATGGGCGGAAAACAGGGGGCGCTGCCCTTGATACAGTTTGAGGCGGCTGGAAAACTGGGGCATTTGCTGGTGGAAAAACTCTTCGGCTTCTTTCAGCACGCCTTCATTGTCTACCCACACTTCGGCTACTTCATCGTTAAAGTAATCACGCAGCACCCGCACCACCACGCCGGCCTCTCGGAACAGCAGTCCGGGTTTTCGGTTGCCTTCAAACTTTTGCTGAATTTCCGTCCAGGTGCGGACGAGGTTTTGATAATCCCCCTTCAATTCTTCGGCAGAACGGGTAATTCCGGCGGTGCGGACAATCACCCCCATGCCATCGCTGGCCATTTCGTGAAGGGCTTCTTTCAGCCGCCCGCGGTTCTCGCCGTCTTCGATTTTCCGAGAGACCCCGGTGCGTTCGCTTTGGGGCATCAGCACCAGATAGCGGCCGGGAAGGGAGATGCTGGTGGTCAGGGCGGCGCCCTTTTCTTTTACGGCTTCTTTCAGCACCTGCACGATGACCGGCTGGCCTTCCTTCAAAACCGATTGGATTCGGGCTTTGCCCTTACCACCCGCGGCCTTTACCAGAGAACTGTGCAAATCGTTCAGCGAAAGGAACCCGTTCTTTTTCGAACCGTACTCCACAAAGGCCGCCTGAAAGGCCGGGTTTACCTTGACCACCGTTCCCCGGTAGATGTTTCCCACCGTGCGGTCCCGGTCGGTTCGCTCCACATGAAGGTCCTTCAAGATATTATCCTCCACCAGGGCGATTCGAATCTCGTCCTCGTGCAGGTCAATCAACATTTTCTTTTGAGCCATGATGTTTTGTCCTTATGAAATGAACAGCGTTTGAGCGGTCGAATGCGGATCAAGCCGGGAATGTTCCCGCGATCGGTTATTGCTGATGAGGAGTTCAAGGAAGGAAAGCAGGCGCCGCGAAACCATGGGCGGAAGAGAGAGACATTCGGGGGGAGGATTCACCAAGAGGAAGAAAGGTACATTCGGCGTGGAGTTCCGGGGAGGGCCTTTCGGCTGAGCAATCCGGGGGGTGATATACACCCGCCTCCACCCATCTTTGTATTTTTCTATCTTTCTTCCATCTTTCTTCAAGCCCATCCGGCTGGCCGGAAGGCCTTCCTGGTGATCTTTGTCCTCCCCCGTAAAACTCTCCGCGTTCCAAAACACGCAGCCGCGGCTGACTTTTTCCTTCCAGCCATTCTTTCTGTCTTTTCTGAAAGTCTTTTCTTCCAACCTGGATCGACTCGTTAGGTGAGCGCACCTGAACATGGTCTCTGATACAGCCAGGACTTGGGGGGCGACCCAAGGGTTGGTTGAATCTTTATGTCCGGGTTCGGGGGCCACTCCAAAGAATGCGACCCGAGAGCCGTTATGTTTTAACTGTTCTAGCCTTTCAATCTTTGGTGATAGCTGCCATTGGTCATGGCGTTGATCGGTTGGGGGGAATTCGGTGGCCTTTGAGAACATCCTTGTTATGAAAGGCATTCATGAACTTTCACCGTTCCCAAGACAGGATTTATAAGCCCCCTGAAAACAGGGTGTTTCCCGTCCATGTAGGGTTTTCACCCTAATTACACACGTTAGGGGCTATGGTCGGGAAAGTCAAACGCCTTTCCAAAGAATCTTTTCTTCACTTTTGGAGGATACCGTCTTGTTCTTTACGGAAAAACCGGGTAGGGATGAATAGGTTTTTGTTGCGTGGTACCCCCTTATAACGGCCCTGATTTGGGCCGAAACAGCTTTTTGGCCCTATCCAAAAGACAGCGGAGACATCCATGAGTAAAGCGATGACAAAATCTGTGGTTCGAAAACGTTCCACGGCTTTGGCCCATAAACCTAAAATTCTCGATATTTGGCTGCCGACCAAAAAAGGTGAAGACCGCGTGGGCCGCTGGGGCCGCTACCTGCCCCATCAAGGCGGATCCTTGGGTTGGTTTGAAGGCAAGGGCGTGCCGAAGACGGAACTGGCCAACAACTACCAATTTCATAACGTGTTCGACCCCTCGGAAATTCGCCCGAAGCTGTTTGAACGCTGGGGAAAAGACTTGGACCGCCGGTCGGAGCCCCGTAAAAATACGGCTCCCCGCTACCGGGTAGATGTGATCGAGAAATCGACCACCTACAAGGGAGAAATCGTGGATATCTCCCCCCACGGAATGCGGGTGCAGTTCCCCAAGGCTGCCGCCCTGAAAAAAGGGGATACCATGAAGGTTCTGGTGTTTGGTGATCCCAAGCGCAAAGAACCCACCCTGAAACTGGACACCTTGGTGGTGTGGAGCGGGACCTCTAACATCAATGGTCGGTCGGTTTCCCGGGCTGGCTTTGGGTTCATGACCCTGAATGCCAAAGAAGAATCGGCGCTGAAAAAGCTTTCCCGCGAATAGCCAACATAGACCTTTGCGTAACCTATGTTTTCCCATCCCCCTGCCCCCTTCCCTGGGGGAAGGGGGTTGATTTTTAGGGGGCTTCGCCACCATTCTTCCCGTTTACGGCAAAAACCCGGGTTATGCAGAGGTCTCAACCTGGGTTTGCTTGAAATAAAAAAGCCCGCCTGAAAAGGCGGGCTTTTTTATTGGGTTCACCCTGAGGATGAACTGAACCACTAAGGATTAATCAATGAGATAATTCATGGGATTGACGGACAGATCATTCACCCGGATTTCGTAGTGCAAATGGGGACCGGTGCATTTGCCCGAACACCCGAGAGTGACCAGGGGATCTCCCCGTTTTACCCGGCGTCCTTCGCGCACCAGAAACGCTTCGTTATGGCCATATCGGGTGATGATGCCATAGCCGTGAGACAGCACCAGCATGTTGCCCATGGCGGGGTCTACGCCCGCAAAGGTGACAATACCATCGGCGGGGGCTTTAATAATCGTTCCCCTGGGGGCTACGATATCTATTCCATCGTGTTTGGTTTGCAGGCCGGTGAAGGGGTCTAACCGATAGCCAAAGGTGGAGGAAATAAACCCACGCACGGGCCAGCGGTGGGGGGTGCGTTCCAACAGGTCTTTGCGGTCTTCCAGAAAAGCTCTCAGATTGTTGAAAGATTCCTCTTGGTAATCGGCCATTTCCTTCAGGCGGGTCAGGTCCCGGTCCACCATGGTCATCAGGTTCATTTGGCCTGGGTCCATGCGGTCTAAGGAGTGATCGACCTCACCCTCTGAACCGCCAATGCCATAGGTGGCCGAGCCCGGGCGCTCCACCTCCAGGCCAGACACGATCCGGAGTTTATAGTCCAGTTCGCGCATGCGGTCTAACTGTTGGGTGAGTTGATCCATCTGGGTCGAAATCCTCCGTACCTCTACTTGATTGCGAAGGTACTCTGTCTGCATGGCGTGATAGCTATGCAACCTAGAGGATAGGGTGAGGGTACTGATCAATGAATAGGCCCCCCCCAACAACAACATCCCGCCAAAGCCAACCATGAGAAAAAACACGGGTTGGGGAATCCGTACCTTGTAAACCTTCCCCGCCTTCTGGGGGAGGATCATCAGGGTATACCAGTTTTTAAACAGGGAAATGTAACCCGCTTTCAGCCGTTCCCATTGAAGAGCAAGGTTGGTGGCAGCGGCGTTGGCCAGTATTTTTATTTTGGCCAAAACGCGAAGGGGTTCTTTTTTAGGTTGAGCTTTTTCTTTGGCCAAGGGTCCTCTTGAGGGGGGGAACTGTTTGCTCATCGCTGGGTGAAACGCCAACGGGATGTTGTTGGGCCTTTGCCCTCACGTGATCAAGCCATCTTGGAACCGACACGACGAAATCATATGTAATAACAGAAGAATGTTGTCCTTTGGCAAGATTCTTCGCGGCGTGTATGGGTTCTCTTGGAGATGATCCGAGGAAAAAATATAGATGCCATAGTGGTTGTAATGGTATTTCGGGGGAAATTACCAAAGCATGGTCGCAGGAAAAGCGGCCCAGCCGTGGGAAATTCCATGATGGCTAACAGTTTTTATCATGTTTGCGGAAGGGGTGCAATTGCCCAGAAAGCCTGAAAGTTTAAGAAAATGGGTGGACTAGAAAATTTCTTCCCTTTCCCCTATCTATTCGTGATATAGAATGGAAAACAAATCCAGAAATCACTTAAACGGAGTTGAATTTATTCCGCTATGTCGAATGCTATTCCGATCACCAAAGCCGGATTTGAGTCCATCAAGGAGGAGTTAAAAGACCTCTTGACGGTGCAGCGCCCGCGCATTCAAAAAGAAATCGCGACCGCTAGAGAGCATGGAGACCTGCGTGAAAATGCGGAATATCATGCGGCCAAGGAACGTCAGGGGTTTATCGAGGGACGGATTCAGGAAATCAACGGGAAAATGCCCCACTTTCAGGTGGTGGAACCGGGCAAGATGAACAATTCATCGGTGGCTTTTGGGGCTACGGTCACCATTCAAAACACGGAAACCGAAGAGAAGATTACCTATCAAATTGTAGGTCAGGAAGAAGCCGACGTGAAAACCAATCGGATTTCCTTTCAAACCCCCATTGCCAAAGCCTTAATTGGGAAAAAAGTAGGAGATGTGGTGGCGATTACGGTTCCCAAGGGAAAAATGGAAGTAGAAATTGTGGACTTATCCTGGTCTTAAAATCGTTGTTCAGATAGATGGGTTGACGCGGATGTTCGTTATATAATTGTTATGGCAGTATAATTCGTTGAATATTTTGTGAAGGTGTTGGGCTGGGGTGGTGAAACAGTGAACACGGTGGATGCGGGGACCATCTCCACATCAGACGCATTCCTAGAGGGAGCCGATGAAAGACCAAACCTTTAAACTTGTTTCAGATATTCCAGATGACTTGCTGTCTACCTATCTTTCTTCGGATATGATTGCCGTGGATACCGAGTTAGATGGTCTCCGGCCCGGACGAGATCAAGTCTGCCTGATTCAGTTGTGCGACCGTAGCGGGAATGTGTGCTTGGTGCGGCCAGAAGCCCCCAAAGCCCCGCCCAACCTGAAGCGTTTGATGACCGATCCCAAGGTGTTGAAGGTGTTTCACTTCGCGCTTTCTGACGCAACTTTTTTGCAGTCCAGCCTGGGCATTATGTCTCATCCCTACCGATGCACCAAGGTGATGAGCAAGCTGGCCCGGACCTACACCAGTAGCCACAGTTTGAAGGCGCTGATGGATGAATTGCTAGGCATGACTTTAGACAAAGAAAGCCAGCAAACCAACTGGCGATCTAAGAAATTGACCCAAAAACAATTGGTTTACGCCGCCAGCGACGTACTGAACCTGTTGAAGGTGTATGACCAATTGAAGGCAATGATTGAAGACCGGGGGAAGATGCCCACGGGTATTTCTCTGGCCGACTTAAACGAGCGGGTGCAGGGGTTTATCCCCACCATGGTGGAACTGATCCTGAACGGTTACGGAGACAAGGACAGCGGATGGGAAACCTCGATTTACAGTCATTGATATTTCGCAGGCCATATCTTCCTGCTCTTGCCCAATGGTTTTCTCCTCTGCCTTTCTCAACTTTTTCTCAAAAGCCCCTTCCATTCGAAGGGGTTTTTTATTTCTACGTGTTGTCTCTATCTTCTTCTCTGGTTTTCTTGTCCTATACTTTTCTATTCTAGCCTCTTCGTTTTGACCTGCCCCCAGTGATTTGGGGGGTCTCCTGCGGGGTGTGTTCCACAGGGAGGGGCGGTTCGATCCATCCGAATCTCAGACCATCTCCTGACAAAAAACGCTCAACATCCAATGGGGGCTGGGGAGGGTCACCGGGTTTCACGGGCCCCATTGCCCGTGGATAGTTCTGTTTCTTCCGGTTCTTGGGGAGAAGGGTGGGATGGGGGCTGCTGATAGCGTAGGTTGGGTGGTTGGTAAGAAGGGTAGGCTGAGGGGGTGGTCGGCAGACCGTATCGGGCGTAGGTGGACGGGATGGAAATGTTCGAGCGAGGGGTTGCGTTCGCCTCGAAACCATCTTCTCCGGGGGACAGATGTTCGATCTCAATGAGGCCAGTAACTGGAGCGGTTCTGCCATTCCCCCGGTTTTGGGCCGCCAGGGTGCTTTCTGGTTTGGCGGGGTTGAAGTTGAACATGGCAAGGCCAGAGACCAGGAACAACCCCGCCATGGCCGCGGCCAAAGGCAGCCGCATCCATGCGGATGCCGCGTGCCGCCGGGTTTCGGTTTGAAGCCTGGATTGGAAGGCGTTCCAGTCGGGCGGGGCCACCCGATGACGGGTTTCCCGCTCCAAACACACAAAAGCCGCCAGCGAACGTTCCAGCCCCCGCCACAGGTCTCGACAGGGTTGGCATTCTGCCATGTGGTTGCGCCATTCCGGGTGGGTGAGCACCTCCGGGTGGTCCACGGCCATCCGCTCAACAAGGGGGGTTTTATCGCAAACATGTTCAAAATGGGGGCGGTCTGTTTTCATGGGGTCTGTTCCTTCCTGCTCCTTTGAGGATGGGAGAGGGTAAAAGGTTCAAGGTTTTTTTTCAGGTTGAGTCGGGCGTAATGCAGGCGTGATTTCACGCTCCCTTCTGGAATATCCAATATCTCGCTAATTTCTTTGGCTGAAAGCTCTTCCAGATAAAAGAGGGTCAGAATAATCCGGTGGGGGGGGCTTAATTGCTCCAAGCCTTTCCTCACCAAGCGACCCTCTTCTCCTTCCAGCACTACTTTTTCGGGGGATGGCCCCCGCTCGACCTGAATCAGGGTCGAGGGCAGATATTCCATGTCTTCTTCTTCCATGTGGGTCCAGCGGCGGGAGCGGTTCAATTGGCGCAGGGCTTCGTTGACCGCGATTCGGTATAACCAAGTGCGAAAGGATGAGCGCCCTTGGAATCCGTCTAAATGCCGGAAGACTTGAAGAAACACCTCTTGGGCCACATCCTGGGTCAGGGCGTCATCTTTTACGATGGAAAAGATCAGCCGGGCCGTGGCCGGGCTGTGGCGCTTGAACAATACCTCAAAGGCCCGGGAATCTCCCCGCACATGGGCCTGAATGAGAATGTCGTCCTCATTTTCCTCCCAGGCTTTCTTCGCTGGCGGAGCCTCTGCCGATGGCGAGGGAGGGTGGGGTGGGGGTTTGTCCATCCCTTATCATCCGTTTGCTATGGTTTGGAATCAAGGGGGGGGGTTGGTCTTGTAAATAAATTGAGACCTCTGCATAACCTATGATTTCCCATTCCCCCTTTGCACGACAAAAACCCAGGTTATGCAGAGGCCTTAAATTGAGTTTGCATCCCGTGGAGAATTGTTTCATTCTAGGTCGGGCGGCAGGGAACAAAGAATAAAAGAACATGAAAGTTTATGTGCCCTGAACGATGTATTTCTGACGGGGGCGGAACCCTTTTTCTCTACGATTCAACCATGGCTCAACAAATCACTTCCCCTCAGCTTTTTCTTTTGGGGGGCTACGGCGTGGCGCTGGGGGTTGTGGCGGCAACCGCGGAACTGACTCTTCGGCAAGTGAATCAACCTGGGGGGGCTGCTTTGCTGCCCTTGGCAGGCTTAATACAGGGGCGGGGACCCGAAATATTGCAAGGAGAAACTTGGCGAGAGGCCGCCATAGTGGTGCTGATGTTTCTTCCCGTTTGGCTGGTGCTGGGGCGCTGGCAAGATAGAATCATGGCTTTTCTGGCTTTGGGCAGCCTGTCTGGGGTGACCCGGCTGGTGGTAGTGAAACAGGCCATCGGCTGGCCCACTTCGCCGGAAGAATTTGACCTTTTGGGGGTATTTCCCACGCTGCTGGCCGGTCCGGTTTGGGCGGTGATGGCCATGTATTTATTGGTGGGATTGTTTTCTCTGCTCTATATGTACTACCTCCCCATTCGCATCCCTCCGGTGGTTCATCCGGTACAAGGGGTCTCCGCGGCCCTGGGGGGAGTGCTTCTGTTTTGGTCGTTTGTGGGTGGGGGCGATAGGGTTCTTGCTGGAACCATGTCCGGAGATTTTTCTTTGATTCTATACAGTCTGGGATTTTTTCTGGTGCTGGGTGGGGGAGGGTCTTACATGACGGTGTATTTAAAAAAACCCCGAGCGCGGTTTCACTAAAGTCAGCAGGTCACGGCTTGGTGGGCACGGGCTTTTTGGGGGCTGGTTTGGTGGGCACCGGTATAGAATTAGGCAGCCCATAGAGTTTTCCCACCCGTTCTCGAATCGTTGGAATCTCATCGGCTTTGAGCACCAGTGACCCCCGGCCCCCGCCCATGGTTTCCACGACATGAAATCCCTCTAGGGGAGATTTCAGGGCCTGCCGCAGTGAAGCGAGGGATGTGACGGCACGGCCATTGACCCGGACCACCATGCTGTTGGCCGAACTTTCGTATCCCAGGGTGGAGGGATCTGGGAAGACCTGAGAAATGATCACGATTTTTTCTGGATGATTCCCTTCCGCCATGCTGTTCAGGGCATATTCAATAATCAACCGTTGGGGTGCCCGCTGGGTCCATCCTTTTCCCCAGGCTCGCAGGGCATCCAGTTGCAACTCTTGAAACACCACTCCTCCCAGCACCTCATAGTCCGCCGGTCCGTCAAAAGCATAAGGCAGCACTCGGTAGTCGGCATCTCGGTAGCGGCGGCGAACCAAGTTGATATCGACCACATTTCCATTTCGCCACACCTTGGCGGGCAGGGTTTTGGCCGAAGGCAGGTCATTCAAAGCCAGGGTGAAGGCCACCCGCCCATACAGGGGGTGTTGAATCTGCCCTTCGTTGTTGATCAAGTATCCGTTGACCACCAACAGCACATCTCCTGGCCGAATTTCCCTGGCCCCGGTGCCTCCCGATAAGACTTCCGGAATCAACACCCCGGGTCCCCCTGGCCGCAAGCCCAGGGCCTGGGCCAGGGCTGGGTGGTCTGTGCGCTGCCAAGTGAACCCCCGGTGGGCAAAAAACCATCCTGGGTGGTCGGCTGCCGCCACAAAGGCCGCCAGCACCGGAGAGGGCGTCACCTGGATTTCCTGGTTTTGGCTGGTGATGATGCCCACCACTTGGCCGTCCAGGGTCAGCACCTCGGCCCAGCCCAGCCCCCCCATGTTGGTGTTGGCCCGCAGTTGGGGAATTTCCATGTTTCCGTAGCGGGATGTTCCGGCACGCACATCCACCACTTCTCCCGTTCCCTGCTCGAACCGCCCGGTGGAACGCCAGCGGTTAATTAGGAAACGCCCTCCTGAAAGCGCCTGGGGGGCCAAGGGCAGGGCTTCCAGGTCTTTCCAAAAGTCGGGGCTGTCTACGCGCAGCAATGCCAAGTCGAGTTCATAGTCTACCCGGACCAGCCGGACAGGGGTGCTGGGGGTGCGGCCCAGTTTCCCCGCTTCAATCAGGGTGGCGTTCCTCACCATTTCGGCGGTGGTGAGCAACCAACCCTTGCGAATGACCAGGGCAGAGCCTTGGATGGTGTCTTCGTTTTGTTTTTGCCAGGGGGCCCTGGGGTCGAAGGCCTGGTTGGTGACCCGCAGAGACACCACCCCCCTGGGCTCTTCCACCCGGGTGGGGGCTTGCCCGGTTTGGGGCTGGGTGGTCTGGGCCAAAACCGAGCTGGCCTGGGCAAAGATCAGGGTGGCCTGGAAAATGACCAGCCAGGGGAGGAACACCAAGCCAGAAACAAGGAGTTTTCGGGGGGGAGTCATGGAAGCCTCCGGTCGGAGGGAATGCCATAGTTGGCCAAAATTTCCCTGTGGGCCTGGGCGGCATCATCTCGGTCGATAAATATAAGCGCGTGGGAATGGGCCAAGCGGATGCGGGTGTACGCTCCGCGGCCGTTCTCCAGTGCGGCCAGGGCCTCCTGCAGGGTGTTGACCTTTCGTCCGTTGATTTCCTCCACGATGGACCCGCTCATGCCCCGGTAGGCGCTGTTGACCGGATGGGGCAGCACCCGGGTGAGCACCAGGGCTTGGGCGGGCAGATCGGGTTTTTCAACCCGCTTGTAAAAGTGATGATACAGCAGATTTTTCCCGGCCTGCTCCCAGTAGTTGCCATAGGTGGCTAGGTATTCTTTGTCGAGAGGCATGAATACCAGCCCGGCGTAGATCAGGTAATAGGGTTCATGGTCGAACTGGTTTCTCATCCGCTCGCTGTCGGCGTAGGGGCTTAAAGGGAAGAGCACGGTTTCCTCCCGCTTCTTCCGCCACAGGGTCAGGGTTACCCGTTCTCCCGCCTGCATTTCTTCCGCCCGTTGAGAAAAATTCACCCGATGGCCATGGTAAGCGATGGTGCCGTCGTTGGCCACCGGGTCGCCCTCAATGGCCATCACCACATCGCCGGGTTGAACAAATTTCTCCGCCGCGGAGCCCGGTAACACCCGGTCCACCACCACCCCAGAGCGCCCCGATGGCAGCCCCAGCCATTGGCGATAAGCGGGGTTTTCCAGGTTGCTGGTGACCACCCCCATTTCGCCAAAACCATGATAGGTGCCGTCTTGAATGTCATCAAGAAACCGGCGGATCACCGGCACGGGGATGAAAAACCCCACCGAGCTTAGTTGAGTGTTGGTTTGGAAGGCCACCCCCACCACCTTGCCCCCCTGCAACACGGGTCCGCCGCTGTTTCCAGGGTTGATGGCCGAGTCGGTCTGAATGGACAAATGCAGGTCCGCGCCGCTGTGAATGTAGCGGTTAAACTCTATCCGAGACACCACCCCTTCGGTGCGAGAGAGTTTTTCTCCCCCGGCCGGATAGCCATAGGTGCGCACGTTGGTTTGCAGGGTGGGCAGGCCGCCCAGTTTGAGGGGGGTTACCCGGGCAAAGGCGGGGTCGTCCACCCGCAGCAGGGCCAGGTCGCAGTCGTGAGCAATGAAGGCCACCTTGGCGAAATAGGCGGTGTCTTTGCCGCCTTGCCGCAGAATGATCTGCTTGGCGTCGCTGACCACATGGGCGTTGGTCAACACTTCTCCGGGGGCAATCACAAACCCCGATCCGGTGGCCCGTTCTCTGGCTTGGTGGTTCCAGGGGGTGGCCCAGTCTCCGTGCTGGCTGGTGACTTCGATGGACACCACGGCTTGCTCCAGAGCGTCTTCTCCCAAGGGCCGGCTCCATAGCAACAGGAACACCAAGCCAGCAAAAAGCAGTCCGCCAGCCCCAATGGCTGCCTGCTTTTGCGGGGTAGATAACCGCTGCCAGCGTGCGGCCACGGCCTTTCCCCCAGGGACCCGTTGAGCTTGGTGTTTTGCCCACGACAGGCTGGCTTGGCCCCATGGGATCATCCGCCGCAACCGGTGCCGGAACCCGCCAGGGGTTGCGCCGGTCGTTGGTTTCTTGGGGGCCATGGACAATCCTGGAAGAGGGATTTTGGCGGGAGGTTAGTTTTTCTTTTTGTAATGGGGCAGGAGGCGGTCTGGCAGAAAGCGGACCAGGGGCAGGCCAATCCATAGGGCCTGCCAGGGAAAGATATAGGTTTTCTTGTTTTTGCGAATGGCCCGAATGATGCGGCTCGCCGCTTTGGGCAAGGGCACCAGGAAGGGCATTTTGTGGGCGTTCAGGCCGGTTTGTTCACTTTCAATCCAACTGGGCGTTAGGGTGGTGACCATCACGCCCGTCCCCCGAAGGTGGGCCCGGTAGGCGTCCATCAGGGTTTTTACCGCGGCCTTTGAGGCACAGTATGCCCCCTTGTCTGGCAATCCCCGATATCCTGCCATGGACCCCATGGCCGCCAAGTGCCCGGACCTTTGCTGAATCATGGCCGGAATGAACGGAACCAACGTATGAATGACCCCCTGCACATTGGCGGCGATCAGCCGGGAGGCCTCTAAGGGGTCCCCCAGCTGGATTTTATCCGCGCAGCTCAAGCCCGCGCTGGCCAGCACGATGTCAATTCCACCCGCTTCCTTTAGGAAGGCGCGGGCGGCTTGGCCCATGGCCTGGGCATCGGTCACATCCACCGGAAAAAGAAACACTCTGGCCCCAGAGCGTTCTAATTCGGTCTTCAGGTTTTCCAACTGGGGCAGGCGGCGGGCAACCAGCCCGAACACCATTCCGGGCATGGCCATTTGCCTGGCCACTTCCCGCCCGATTCCTGAACTGGCCCCTGTGATGAACACCCGCGTGGAGTTTGTCATGTTATCCTCCCACCGCTTCCCGCTCTCGCCGGTCCACACCCTCCAGCATCACAAAGTCGCACATTTCTTTGAGGCGGGAATGAATGCGGGTACCGACCCGGTCGGTAAGGGTGTCTCGGATGACTTTTTCTTCTTCTATTCGGTCTTTTCCCCGCACCCGTTCAGACAAAGTGGTATCGGCTCGGTCGGTGTAATTGGTGGTGAACAGGGTGGTTTTCCGCGCGTTGTAACGGTGAGAAATGAGCATATCCAGCACGGTGAGTTCCCACTCGGAATTTCTGCCCTTCCCCAATTCGTCCACCATTAGTACGTCCACCTGATTCAGGGGGTCAATCAGGGCCTCCTCCGGCTCTCCGCGGGCATAGGTAGAACGCAGCTGCTTCAGCAACCCGGAGAAATCCTGAAAGATGACCCCCACCCCGTGGTGGAAGATGATTTCTCGAATGAACGCCGCCATCAGATGGGTTTTTCCCACCCCTGCCCGGCCCATCAACAGAATTCCCTTTTGCCCCCGGGTAAAGTTTTTTGCCATCAGGTTGAAGGTGTTGAATGCGTGAAAGTTGCCAGGGTCCCGCTGAGATTCGGTCAGTTGGGCGTTCACAAACCGGGCGGGGACACCCGCTTGGTTGTAGAGGCGAACCCTCAACCGGCGGGTTTCACAGCCGCAGGGGCGGGCTTCTTCTTGTCCACGGGCGTTGCGGGTAAAAAGAAACCGAGAGCCGTGGCATTCTTCGCAAACTTTTACGCAGTCGCACAGGTTGGCCTGCACCACCGAACCGGCGGGGGTCAACAACACGCCTTCCCCAAAACAGCGGGAACAAGATTTCTTGGAAGGGGGGGTCATGGCCGATGGGAAAAAGTACGGGTTGTAAGCAGGTTCGGGAACACGATGACCTTCTAGTCACGGCTTCTTTCTAACAAAGTAATCTAACCCCGGCGGCAAGACAATGGAAACCGCTTTCGGTGAGGTGGTTATTTTTTTCCCCCTCTCTGGTTTCTATTTCAATGTCGCCTGCTTGTCACGGCATGAATCGGAAGAATACAGGCTCGCAACCGGGTATCCTGACGTTCCCCTATCATGAATAAGCGACTATATAATAATAAATACATAACAAAACCATTGATATATGCATATATTAATATAAGGGCCGCCCTCATCCCAAAGAAAAAGGCCCCTCTCTTGCATCTCTTCTCCCTGAAATGGATTTCACGCTCGCCATGGATAGGTGACATAGGAAATCTGTTTGTAGGTGTGTCATGAGAAGCGGAATGCAGGCTCCCCGCTCGATTTTGAGCCGGGAACGAACAGCCTCTACGATGGCGTTCTACCCCAAACCCTACCCCATGGTTGTGGGGATTCGCCCGTTGAATGCCGAAGAAATGACCGGGCTTGAAATGTATGAAGACGGAATTTCCTTCCGGTCTCCCCATCCCATGGATGGTGGGAAAATGGTGGAGGTTGTGCTCTGCCATGGAAAACTGGTGATGGAAGCCGAAATTTCTCACTGCAAGCCCTTGCATGATGATCAGGGTGGTTTTGTGGTGAGGGCTCGCTTTTTAAATCCCTCCCAGGAAATCAGCAACCTGTTGTGCGAGGAACTGGCCCAGGGTGAAGAGGAAATGCTTCACGCAACCAGCCCCAAACCCCATCGGATTGCCTGAAGGGGGCCCAGGCCCCTTTCAGGGGGGGATTTTCAATCTTCCTCCCTACTCTCCCGCCCCAGAATCCCTCGTTTTTCCCTTCATTTATTCCAGACACAAATCGCATTAATTATCAGGATTCAATATATATTTTCCCCATCTTGCGTCTCCCAATTTACGGCGGAGAAAAAAAAACAATAATCTCCCTTGAATTTTACTCCCATAGTGATGTAAGCATTTGACGGCATGAAGGTGTGATCATGTCACACGATGATTGTTTGTGTGTGCTGTGAGTCACCCCGCACCAGGGAAGATCAGGCTGGTTTTGAGGGCCTTGCTTTTCCCGGATGAGTGTGGTTTGACTATGTCCTCGTTTGTTGTGTTGTTCTGTTTGATTTGTGGTTTTTAGGAAAAAGATTTCATAAAGAATATGAATATTTTAGATGAGCCGACAGGCTTGTCTCATCACCAGGCAAACTCAAGGCAACGTTTTCAACACCAGAGACTCCGCATGATGAATTTGAAAAAGGCCGGAGCCTATTCTCTCCCGGCTAAGATGAAGCACACGACGATTTCAAATCCCGCTTCCAAAGGGGCGCTTATTTCTGGGAAATGGGCAGCCCTGATGGGGCTCGCTTTGTTTCTGATGTTCGCGGCCTGCGCCGCCCAGGCCCAAAACGCCCTGAAAGACGAGGATGTGGCCAAAATTGAGGGCGGAGATCAGCCCATTAAATTTAGCCACCGCATTCACGCCGGGGTGAACCAGATCCCCTGCCAATATTGCCACATCTACGCGCGGCGCTCGTGGGTGGCGGGCGCTCCTCCGGTGAGTGTTTGTGCCGGGTGCCACCAAACGGTGAACCCCGACTTGGCGGAAGTGAAAAAGGTCATGAAGCACTGGGAGGAAAAGAAACCCATTGAATGGGTGAGAATTCATGACACCCCAGATTTTGTCCGCTTTCCTCACTGGAAACACGTCACGGCTAGCAACGAGGTCTTCCCGAACGGGGTTCCCTGTCAAAAATGTCACGGTCCCATTGAAACCTTGGATGTCGTAACGGTTCAAGAGAAAGATTTCGGCCGGATGGGATGGTGTATGAAGTGCCACCTCACCCTTCCCGGAACCATGGAGCGCAAGCGGGCTTTCCCGGTTGCCGAAGGCAGCCCCCGCACGGCCAACGACATGCATCCCAAGGGATATCACCGGCCCTTGATGACCGACTGCCTCACCTGCCACAAATAATGAGATCCTAGAGGAGCCATCCATACCATGAACAACGGAACTGAGAACAACGGGATTCGCCGCCGGGATTTTTTTAAAGCCCTGGCCGCGGGTGGAGCCACGGCGGCGGTTGCCGCTGGGTGCGCCGACCGCACGGAAAACCTGATCCCCTACGTCATGCCGCCGGACAACATTGAGTTTGTTCCCGGTGTTCCCCTGGAATACGCCACCACCTGCGCCGAGTGCCCCGCGGCCTGCGGCATGGTGGTGAAAACCCGCGAAGGCCGGGCAATCAAGGCCGAAGGGAATCCGGACCACCCCTTAAGCCAAGGGGCGTTGTGCATTCGCGGTCAATCCTCGTTGCAGTCTTTGTATAACCCCGCCCGTATTTCTGCGGCGATGGTGCGTGAAGGCCAGGATTTTAAAGCTGTGGATTGGGAAACCGCGGAAAAAACAGCCGCCGAGCGCCTGCGCAAAGCCGGCAAGGGCCGCCAAGTGGTGCTGTGGACCACCAACCGCAGCGGCACCCGCAACAAATTCTTAGATCAGTGGGTGGGCGCTTTGGGTGGGACGAAGATCACCCTGGAACCCTTAGGGCAGCACAACCTGCGGGCCGCCAACCAGGCCGTGTTTGGCCGGAATGAGCTTCCCCTGTACCGGTTGGACCAATCGGACCTGCTGGTGAACTTTGGCGCGGATCTTCTGGAAACCTTTGGCAACACAGTGCGGAACAACCGCGATTTTGCCGCGATGCACGCCATTGATGAAAAACGGATGACCAAGGGGAAAATGTTCCATGTGGCCCCCCACGTGTCGATGACTGGTGCCAATGCCGATGAATGGGTAAACATTGCCCCTGGCAGCGAAGCCGTGGTGGCTCTGGCCCTGGCGGCCCGCGTTTCGGCCAAGACCGGACGGGGCGGTGAGGTGCGTGGATTCCTTGCTGGATATACCCTGGAAAAAGCCAGTCAGGCCAGCGGCGCTTCCGTGGAGGCCCTGACGGCTTTGGCCGATGAAATTGCCCGGGCCAAGGCACCCCTGGCCGTGGCTGGCGGAAACCTGACCGCCACCGCCCAGGGAACCCAAACCCACATTGCGGTAAACGTGTTGAACGCGGTCTCTGGCGCGGTAGGGAAAACCTACCTGCTGGGTGCCGGACAGGAAATTGACAACTCTGATTCTTTCAAAGCCCAAATGGACTTGGTGGCCCGCATGAAGGCTGGTCAAGTGAAGGCTTTGATCGTGGACGGTGCCAACCCGTTGTATCACCTGCCCAAGTCGGCGGGCGTGGCCGAGGCCTTGGCCAAAGTCGAAACCATCATCAGCGTGTCTTCCAGTTGGGATGAAACCACCCGGCAGGCTCATGTGGTGCTGCCCAGCCTTTCGGCCTATGAAAGCTGGGGAGACGCCAACCCGCAAAAAGGGGTATGGTCTCTGATGCAGCCCGTGATGGCCCCGGTGTACAAAGTGAAGGCCTCGGAGAATACCCTGATTTCTCTGGCCAAGCGCCTGGGTGCTGGTGCCTTCCCTGCCGACTACAAAACTTATTTGCAAAATGCCTGGAAAGGCATTGCTGGTGGGTCGGCGGAAGCCTGGAAAAACGCCTTGCAAAAAGGCGGCGTGTTTAGCCAAACCGGTGGCAGCGGAGCCTCTCTGCGGGCCGCTGGCGTACGGGGCAATTTTGCCGCCCCCGCGCTGACCGGAGACGGCTTGGTGCTGCTGCCCGCCAACAACATGCGTGTGCGCGACGGCTCCAAGGCCCAAAACCCCTGGCTGCAAGAAATTCCGGATCCGGTGTCTCAGGTGGTGTGGACCGCCTGGGCCGACATCAATCCGGAAACCGGAAAAAAACTGGGTCTTCGCCACGGTCAAAAAATTCGGATCACCTCTCCTCATGGCATGGTGGTTACCGCGGCGTTCTTCCATTACGGCATTCACGAGGACGCCATTGCCATCCCCATGGGCTATGGCCACCACGGATCGGGCAGCAAATCGGCCGATGATCACGGGGTGAACGTTCTTGATCTTCTGCCGGCTTCCTTCGACGCTTCCTCTGGCGAGTTTGCCTACGTGGCCACCCGGGTGAAGGTGGAAGGGATGGATGAAGACGCTTACTTTGTGCAGTTGGATGGAAACCCCCGCCAAGAAGGCCGTGGGTTGATTCAAACCATGACCCTGGAGCAGGTGAAAAAGAAAGAGCCGCCCCACCATGGTCACCATGCGATGCGCGAACGGCCGGATGACTTCTACCGCTACCGCCCACGGCCTGCTGGATATTACCAGCCTTACCGGTGGGGCATGGTGGTGGATGTGGACCGCTGCACGGGCTGTTCGGCCTGCGTGGCGGCCTGTTACGCCGAAAACAACATTCCCGTGGTGGGCCGTGAGCGGATGTGGCTGGGCCGTGAGATGTCTTGGATTCGCATCGAGCGGTTCTTGGAAGGCCGGGGTGATTCGTACAAAACCCTGATGCAGCCGGCCATGTGCCAGCAATGCGGCAACGCGGGTTGCGAGCCCGTCTGCCCCATTTATGCCACCTACCACACCCCCGAAGGGTTGAACGCCCAGGTGTACAACCGATGCGTGGGTACCCGGTATTGCAGCAACAACTGCGTGTACAAGCAGCGGCGCTACAACTGGTTCCAGTTTGAGTTCGAAGCTCCCCTGCATCTTCAACTGAACCCGGATGTGTCGGTGCGCAGCCGCGGGGTGATGGAAAAGTGCACCTTCTGCAGCCAGCGCATTATGCGGGCCCGCCATGCGGCCAACGAAAAAGGCCGCGACGTGATGGACGGAGAAATTACCCCGGCCTGCGTGCAGACCTGCCCCACCAACGCTCTGGTATTCGGGAACTTGGCCGACCCCACCAGCCGGGTGGCGAAGATTTCCCTGTGGAGCGACAAGGAAGACGAAGAAAAGCAGAAAAAAATGGTACGTCAATACCGGATGCTTGAAGAGTTGAAAGTGCTTCCGGCCGTAACGTACCTGAGAAAAGTGACCCACAAAGAAATTGAGGAGGGCTGAACTTGAGCGCCATTACCTACGCGGATGTAAACAAGGATATTTTGCAGACCATGGTCCGCCCCAAACCGGCGTACTTTTTGGTGCTGTCTGGCGCGGCCCTGATGTTGTTGATTGGGGTTCTGTCGCTGGCCATCCAGATTGATACCGGGATGGGGCTGGTGGGTGTGACCCACCCCATCGGATGGGGCTTTTATATCACCAACTTCGTGTTCTGGATTGGGATTGGGCACGCCGGAACGCTGATTTCGGCCGTGCTGTTCCTCACCCGGGCACCTTGGCGAAACCCGATTTACCGCGCCTCGGAAGCCATGACGGTGTTTGCCGTGATGACCGCGGGACTCTTTCCGCTGATTCACGTGGGCCGCAACTGGTATGCCTACTTTCTGCTGCCCTACCCCAACCAACGGATGCTTTGGACGAACTTTAAGTCTCCTCTGGAGTGGGACGTGTTCGCCGTGACCACATACCTCTCTATTTCGGTCACGTTCTTCATCATCGGCCTGATCCCCGACTTTGCCGCCATGCGGGACTCCTCGGTGGGAATTCGCCGACAAATCTTTACCTTGATGGCGGCCGGGTGGACCAACTCCTATCAGCATTGGCTCCACTACATGCGGGGTTACTTAATTTTGGCGGCACTGTCCACTCCACTGGTGTTCTCGGTGCACTCCATCGTGTCGTTCGACTTTGCCATGTCGTTCATGCCCGGATGGCACACCACCATCTTCCCCCCCTACTTTGTGGCCGGGGCGATTTTCTCTGGCATGGCCATGGTGCTGACCATTATCATCCCCCTTCGCAGCATCTTTGGACTGGAAAAATATGTGACCCACCACGTGCTGCAAAGCTCGGCCCGGCTGATTTTATTCACCTCGTTCATCGTGGGGTATGCCTACACCACCGAGGTCTTCATCGCCTGGTACTCTGGGGTGTCCTTTGAACGCTCTCTGTTCTACTTCCGTCTGTTCGGCGAGTTTGCCGACCGCACGCCCTACTCGGAAGGCCACCAATTGGGCGCGCCGACCCTGGCTTTCTGGGTGATGTACTTCTGTAACGTGATCTCTCCCTTGCCATTGTGGCGGTTCAAGATCAGGAACAATCTGATGGCGCTGTTCATCATTTCCATCCTGATTAACATCGGCATGTGGTTCGAGCGCTACAACATCATCGTGAGTTCCTTGCAGCGTGACTTCGATCCCTTCACCTGGGGAACCTATTGGCCCACGGTGATTGAAACCGGCGTAACGGTTGGCAGCTTTGGGTTCTTCTTCACCATGTTCTTCCTGTTCGTGCGGGCCATGCCCAGCATGGCCATCGCGGAACTGAAAGAAGGCTTGCCAGCACCAAGAAAAAACAAACAGGCTCATTAGAATCCCATTGGACCACAACACTGAAAGGAACCACACCAATGATTAAACCGAAACCTTTCAAGGGCGTCTGGGGTTCGTTTGAATACCTGGACGAAACCTGCTCGGTCATCCGGAAACTTCGGGAGCAAAAAAAGGATTACAGCGTCCTTTCTCCCTTCCATCATTACGAGCTTCAGGAAGCCATGGGCAATCCCTCTAGCCGGATTCCCTTCATTACGCTGTGCTTCGGGGGGATGGGAATTTTCTTTGGCTACGGGTTTCCATCCTGGACGGCTTTGCAGTGGGTGTTGCCGGTGAGCGCCAAGCCCATTGTGTCTATTCCCCCCTTTACCATCATCGGGTTTGAGATGATGGTTCTGCTGGGTGGTCTTTCTACCGCGTTGGGCATGTTTGTGCTGGCCAACCTGCAGCTGCGGAAAGAGCCGCTGCCAAGTTCTGCGGCCTATAAAAACTATGGCCGTTTTTCCAATGACCGGTTTGGCGTGGTGGTTCGCTGCGGAGAGCAAGAAGCCGCGGAGGTGGAACGGTTGATGCGCGCCCATAGTGCTGAGGAGGTAATCCGTGAAAGCAACTAACCAACGGCGGAAAATCGCCATGATCGGCTGTTTGGCCGCCGCCATGGTGTTCGGAGGAGGGTTTTTAGCGGTGTCCTCGTTTGGTGGAAGTGAAGACGGTGAGGAAAAGCCGCAAAACTGGTCGAGTTACGATGAACGCCACCCTTGGTTTGATGGTGTTTATTGGGATTGGTTCCGGGATATGTTTAACCAAACCTCTTTGAAGCCCCAAGAAGTGGGGACGATTCAGGAGTTTCCGTTGGATTCCGTTCCCCGCACCGGGGTAGAGGACCGCATTGACCCACAAAACATGGGCCAGCGCTACTCGTCCCCTAAAAATCCCGTGGCGAAAACCGCCGAATCGGTGGCCCAGGGCCGGGTGATGTATGAAACCTATTGCGGCCCGTGCCACGGTAACGACGGAAAGGCCACGACCTCCATTTCTGAAAATTGGTTTTTTGCCCCCAATCTGGTGGATTTGAATCCGGAACTGACTGAGTCCCGGATTTACAATCAGATTCGATATGGCGGAGCGGTGATGCCTCCATATGCCATTCAGACGTCTCAGAAGGACCGGTGGAACATCGTCAACTACATGAAAAGCAAAGACTTCGGCAAAGGAAAATAACCCATGAAGGACATTCTCCAACAATCCACGCTCCAGTTGAAACCCAACTGGAAGATGATCCTCCTGGCGATGGTGGGGGTCGGTCTATTGGCTTTCATCGCCGGTGTTTCCACCGGAAACGCCGAACGGGCCTGGGAAGCATTATTGCTGAACACCTTGTTTTGGGGCGGGATTGCCCAAGCGGGCGTCATGCTGGGGGTCATTTGGCAAATCACCGATGCCAAATGGGGCCGTCCGTTCAAGCGGGTGGCGGAAGGGTTTGCGGCGTTTCTGCCAGCGGCATTGGTCATGTTTCTGTTGATCATCCTGGTGGGAAATTCCTACTTGTTCGAGTGGGTAGAGCATCCCATGGAGGTGAAGAAGGCCTACCTGAACCTTCCGTTCTTCATTTCCAGGAACATCATTGGTTTTTCGCTGATGTACGGCATCAGTATGTTTTTCCTCATGGCCTCTCTGAAGCCAGACCTGATGCTGGCCCGTTCTTTGGTGCCCGGCTTTGGAGGAAAAATGGGTGATCGGGTGATGGCTTTGGCCAACAAACTGCTGAAGAATGGCGAACAAGACCCGGCCAAAGAAGCGATTCGGTTAGAGGCCTTTTCCCGCAAAGTGGCTCCTCTGCTGGGGGTGACCTACACCATCGTGATGACCATGGTGGCGGTTGATTTTGTGATGAGCCTGGATCAGGAATGGTTTTCCACCTTGTTTGGGGTGTATTTCTTCGTGGGTAATATTTACACCACCCTGGCCATGATGCTGATCGTGATGTATTTTGTCCGGCAGAAACCAGGGGTAGCCGAGTACGTCACCATCAACCGGATGCACGACCTGGCGAAGCTGACCTTTGCTTTTGCCATGTTGTGGACCTACATGACGTTCGCTCACTATCTCATTATTTGGTATGCCAACGTTCCAGAAGAAACCCCCTTCATGGTCACCCGTGCCTGGGCAGACACCCCCTGGAGACCCGTGTTCTGGACTCTGCTTGGTGTGCTGTTTATTTTCCCCTACCTGGGGCTCATGTCTCGCACGGTGTGTCGAACGCCGGCCGCTACCGCGGTGGTTGGCACCATTTTGGTGTGCGGGCAGTTTATGTCCCATTACATGATGGTGGTGCCTTCCATTCAAGACCGCCACGAGCACCCCACGTTCCTGATGGGGTATCCTGAAATTTTGGTGACCTTGGGCTTTGCCGGAGGGTTCTTCCTGTGCTTCATGCTGTACATGTCTACCGTTCCCATTCTGCCGATTTCAGACAAGCATTTGTGCAAGTCGTGGCACGGAAGATAGTCAAAAAAAGACGATTCTGTAGATTGAAACAACAACGCCCTCTCCAACCGGAGAGGGCGTTGTTGTTTATGGGGAAGGCTTGTCGCAAAGGGAGCGTTAGGCGGCCTTCACGGCTTTGGCCTTGCCCAACATCCATTGTAGGGCCGCCGGGCCCACCAATTCGTTCACGGCGATGACGGCTAGCAATACGGCAGAGGCTTCCATCCCCCAATCGGGGATTCGACGAGACACCTCCATGGCCAATAAGATGCTAACCCCGGCTTGGGGAAGAAATGCCCGTCCATACAAACCCCGTAATGACGGGGTTTCACCCCCCATCCAGGCGGCCAAACGGGACCCCGCTTCCAACCCTGCCCAGCGAACAAGGAAGACCAAACCGGCCAGCGGCCAATGATCCGCCAGCACATCCAACCGCATAACGGCACCAGCCATGGCAAAGAACACCACAAACACCGGAATGGAAAGCCAAGTGATGGCTCGCTCGAATTCCTCTGGCGCGCGGCTTGCGTTCCGCAGGTACACCCCAGCCACCAGGCAAACAATGATGGGTTCAATATGGAAGGCGAATTGGTAATGAACCATGAGGTACACGGTGGTCTGCCGGGTCACAGAGGCCAGGGCTAACGCCGAAACCACCAGCCAGAACCGGGCCATGGCCGGGCCATGACCTCCACCACGGTTAAGAAGCCAGCCCAATATTCCACCCAACCCAAGGGAGACCACCAGTTCTGCCACCATGCTGGCTTCTGTGTAGTTTGTGTGGGGCAGGCCATCGGCCGTTCGAGCGAGAATCAAGGCGAACAGTACGATGACCACCAGGTCCACGGCCACCACAATCGACAACACCGTTTCAGAGAAGACCCCCTTGCTCCGCATGCCCCGGATAACGGCGATGGTGCTGGCAGGCGATAGGCTCATGGCTACACCGGCCAGCAGCAGGGGAAGGCTTTGGGTCATGGCCGGGGGAAACCCAGCCAGCAGTGCGTTCCCGGCGAAAAAGAAAAGACCCATGATTCCAGTGAATACCAACAAGGGGAGAAATCCTACAAACAGGGTTACCAAATAGATTTTTGGCCGCAACACGCTCCACTCCAGGTGCATGCCAGCCCCATAGGCAATCAACCCCAAAGCCAAATCATTGACCGAAGTTAAATCTTCCAACTCGTTTTTCCCTACCCAATGTAAGCCACTACCCCCCAGCAAAATGCCCGCAGCCAGGTAACAAACCACCCGAGGTAATCGAGCCAAGGAACCCAATTCACCTAAAAAATATCCAGACAGGAACAATACCCCCAGATGGAGAATGGTTTGCGCCCATCCTCCTTCTGGGAAGGCCTCCTGCAAAACCAGAAAATATCCACCCAATACCAGCAGCAAACCGGTTCCGTTGGATAGCAATCGGCGAACAAAATTCATAAGATGAAAATCGCTTTCTTTATAAAATTCGAGAATATTTTTTTCATTACATCCCTTAAGGGGGCGTCACCCATCGTAAAGGGGGGGTTTTTATATGAAATACGAGGGAAAGATAGATTATCATCCCCTGAAAAAAAGAGATAATGACTAGATTTGTAACAAAGAAACGACACGGGACACCCGTTCGGGGGGGCCAATGACCAAAGGTTGGGCAATGCGCCAACGGCGATCGGGATTGGCCAATATCTGCTTCAGGGAAAAGGGGGATCCATCTATGTATTGCTCAATCAATCCTTGGGCGCGGGTAAAAGCCAAGCCAGCGGCAATGTCCCATAGGCTGCAAGTGGGGGTAATCACGGCCTCTGCCCGGCCGGCCGCAACCGCCATGATATGATACAACGTGCTTCCAAAATCTCTAAGTTTGTACTCTTTCAACCGGTGAAGTGGAAGTTGGTGGTGAAGCTTGGACCCCACCATCAGTTGGGTGTTGTCAGGCAGCAGCGTGGCGGGAGGCGGGGGTAGCGGTTGGCCGTTGAGCAATCCCTTTCCCTCGTGAAACCGATAGGATTCCCCCACCATGGGAAAACGGAGATAACCGGCCACGGGCTGATCTCCCTCCAGCAGCCCCATCCCCAGCCCCCACAGAGGAAACCCGCGAGAGAAAGAAGCGGTCCCGTCCAAGGGGTCCACCATCCACAAGCGGGGGGATTCAGCCTGCCAAGCTTCGGGTTCTTCTTCGCACACAATCCCATCCTTCGGGAAGGTCTGTTTCAAGCGCTCCAACACTAGGGCGGAAACCGCTCTATCCACCTCGGTAATAATCGAACCGTCTGGTTTGGCCTCGGCCCTTGCTTGGCGAATGCCATCCAGGGTCAACCGATCAAATTCTGAAAATAACGCATCAAAAAAATCAGGGGAGTTCATGGGTATCGGTAAAGCATAAGGGGTTTTCCAAAAAAACCATGTGGGGTTTTTGCTGGTGAAAGGGGTTCATTCGCTGGTAATATATGCCCATTGTTCAAGTTTATGATATTTTAGTGGCTATATTGATTTGTCGTTATGCTGTTGATTTGTTACTGTTTAATTGTGGTTTATTTATTCTCTTGTTCACCCTTACAAAACGCATCCAGCCATGTCCAAACTCCCCATTGTTACCTTCACCATGGAAAACGGCGGCGTGTTTAAAGCCGAGTTATATCCTGACCAAGCCCCCAACACGGTGAATAACTTTATTTCCTTGATCAACAAAGGTTACTACAACGGCGTGATTTTCCACAGGGTGATTCCTGGTTTTATGATTCAAGGCGGGTGCCCCCAGGGAACCGGCACCGGAGGCCCCGGGTATTCCATTCGGGCGGAATTCTTGAAGGATCCCAAGGATAAAAAAAGTTTTATGCCCCATAAACGGGGAGTGCTTTCCATGGCCCGCACCATGAACCCAGACAGCGCGGGCAGCCAATTTTTCGTCATGGTGGCCCATTCTCCGCACCTGGATGGCCAGTATGCCTCGTTTGGACTGGTTACGGAGGGATTAGAAGTGGTGGATGCCATTGTGGCCCAACCCGCCGATTACCGGGACCGCCCGGAAAAAGACCAACGGATGGCCAAGGTGACGGTTGAAACTTTCGGCCAAACCTACCCTGAACCTGAGAAGGTTTGATCGGCTCCTGCATGCCCCCTCGTCGAACCTACCGCCAAGCGGTTTCCACCCCGGCTCGGATCGGCTGGGTGATGTATGATTGGGCCGATAGCGCCTTTGCCTTGGGGATCATCACCGTATTGGGGCCAGCGTTCTTCCTTGGGGTGTTTCACAAGGCAGCCACACCGGAGGGGCTTTCGGTGGGTGGGGCTACGGCCATGAACCTGGGGGGCGTGTCTGTCACCGGAGAGGCCGCCTGGGCCTTTCTGATCTCTCTTTCTGCCCTGGTGGTGGCTGTCAGCTCGCCATTTTTGGGGGCCTTGGCCGATTTGGGGGGCTATAAACGCCGATTGCTGGGCCTGTTCTTTTTGTCTGGGGCCGCGGCCACCGCCGCGGTCGCCCTGGGGGTTTCCTGGTGGTGGACGGGGCTGTGCATGCTGTTGGCCAACATTGGGTACGAGGGCGCCCATGTGTATTACAATGGGTTTCTGGCCGAGATGGCCAGCGAAGAAGACCGGCCGTTATTGTCTAGCGCGGGGTTTTCATTGGGGTATTTGGGGGGCATGGTGGCTCTGCTGGGCGCCTTGGCATGGTTTGTTCCCCCCCACGGAGACATCCATCACGCCTTTCTGTGGATTGGAGCTTGGTGGGGAGGGTTTGGCTTGATCACATTGCTTTTGGTGCGGGATGCCGCCGTTCAGGGGCGGGCCCACAGTTGGGGCAATCAACTGAAAACCGCGCGCCAAGAACTCGTTCGTACCCTCAAGGGTCTGCGGAATCACCCTCAAGCGTTATGGTTTTTGGGGGCGTTCCTGCTGTACAACGATGGCATTACCACCCTGATCACCGCCATTACACCGTTTGCCCTGCAAAACCTGTATGTAGACGAGGCCCGAACCCTGCACCCCCAGGTGAAGGACCTCATTCCGGCCATTCTCCTTTCTCAAATCGTGGCCATTCCCGGATCTTTGGCGACTGGTTGGCTGGCCTCCCGCTGGGGTGAAAAAGCCTCGTTGTATCTATGTCTGGCCATATTGTGTTTTGTGCTGTTTTACGGCCAGGTCATCCAAACCATGCGAGAACTCATGGTGATGGCAGGCTTGGTGGGGTTGGTGCTGGGGGGATCTCAGGCCATCAGCCGCTCGTTGTATGCCTCGTTTATTCCCCCCGGGAGAAGTGCCGAATTTTTTTCTTTCTACGCGTTAAGCCACAAGGTTTCTTCGGTGTTCGGCCCGTTGTTGTATGGCGTCATTTTGCTATTTACTGGCCAAACTCGAACGGCCTTGCTGGGGATGTGCGTGTTGTTTGTGGCGGGGGGAGTGCTGCTATGGCGGGTGGATGTACCCCTGGGGCGGGCCCAGCGGGAGGTTTAGGGCGATTTTCGGATGACCAGGGAAACTTTGTTTCCCTTGGGGTTGAAGTTAACCTCGTCCAAGAACGTTCTGGCCAGTAAAATTCCCCGTCCGCTGGTGGCAAACAGGTTTTCCATGGCCGTGGGGTCCAGCAGGGCGTTCACATCGAAACCATTCCCCTCATCCTCTATTTCTACCAAAGCTTGGTCTTTTTGAATGGTTGAAGTAATTTTGACGAACCTGTTTTTGTATTTTGGGTCTGCTTCTCTTCGTTTGATTTCATCTTGGTAAACGTTTTCTCCCCTGCCTTTCAGCTGGATTTTTTCCTGGCTGGTGATACCCAGGTTTCCATGCTCAATGGCGTTGGTGATGATTTCGATCATTCCCAGGGCCACGTTTACCATGCTGTCTTCTTTGCAAACCCCCACCGACACCATGTGCCGGGCCAGGCGAAAAGCCAGGTGGTTCACCCATTCAAGATTGTTTGGAATCATGAATTTCATGCGGTCAATGCCCACCAAAAATTGTTCGATGGCCTTTTCCCGCTCTCGTTCCCGCCGCTCCTCCTTGATTAAGCGGTAACGGTTGGCTTCCATGTAAATGACCGACTCTAACTCGGAAAAATCATAGGGTTTTCGAATGAAGTTTCGGGCACCAAGCCTCAGGGCAGAGATAATTTCGTCTGATTCGGCATGACCGCTGACCACGATGAACCCGATATCTGGGGCAATGTCACGGGCCTGTTCAATCAACTCTAACCCGTTGAGCAAAGGCATGCGGATATCGGTTACCGCCACGTGAATATCGTTGTTTCCCCGGAGGATGTTCAGCGCTTCTTTTCCGCTATTGGCGGTATACACATGGAGCCGGTCTTCAAAGCGGTCTCGGAAGGTAAAACAAATATCTTCTTCGTCATCCACGAACAGCACGGAAAAATGTTTCATAAGAAGGTTTTCGTGGAGTGAGAATAGAGGAAAAATAATTGATCCTTTTGTGTATCACAAGGTGCGTGAACGACGCAATGCAAGAATAAAATGCGCCCCGATGAATGAATAGCCTGGTCAGAAGAGCAGATCATAAGACCCAGGCTATTTTTGAAGGGGAAGAACCACCTCAATTTGTCCTCCCTTTTGGGGATGGTTGCGGATGTTCAGTTCCCCCTGATGACTTTCAACAATGGCCTGAGAAATGGCCAGCCCCAAACCGGTGCCTTTTTCGGCGGATTTGGTGGAAAAGAATGGCAACACGCCTCGTTGCAGAATTTCTGGGGGGAAACCCGTCCCGTTGTCGGTGACGCGGATGATGAGTGTGTTTTCCTTGATTTCCATGTCTAGGAAGATAGAGGGGGTGTCCTGCCCCTCTACGGCGTCCATGGCATTGGAAAACAGGTTAAGCATGACCTGCTCCATCCGTTGGGGGTCTATTTCCACCAGGGGAAGGGTTTCTGGAATTTGAACGAGCAGAGAAATTCCCCGGGTTTCCAGTTGACTGGTGAGGTAGGTTTCCCGGATTCCCTGAAACCATTCCACCATGGAAACCGGCGAGAACCGGAACTCATCGGCGCGGGAATAGGTGCGCAGGTGATTAACGATGCCCATCAGCCGATCAAGATTGCGTTGGCTGCGCTCTCGGTATTCCGACAGGTTTTCTTTCAGTTTTGTAAAACGACCGGCTTCGATATGGTCTAAAATATTGGACAAAAAATTAGCCAAGGCGGTAATGGGCTGGCGAAGTTCGTGGGCCATGCCGGCTGCCATTTCACCCAGAGCGGCCATTTTCCCGGCGTCTTGCATGCGTTTTTGGGCTTGTTTCAGCACATCATAGGTTTGGGACAACGATTGGGTGGTGATGGCGTTTTCTGCCAGCCTGCCGATTTTAATGAAAATTTCCGTGGCGTCATGGCGAAAGGTGTCTCCGGGATCGTTTGGAAACAAGGTCAGCACCGCGCCAAACCCGCCGATTCCGTCTATCCAGGCGGTTTCCCAAGAAATACCGGCACGGGTCAGTCCATCGTCCAGGGCAAACAGGGGCTCCCTGTTCCGCTGAAAGCGATAGACCAAACCGGCTTCGGCGGCTTCTTTGAATACATCCGCGTCCAAGGCTTTCGGCTCATGTTTAAACCATTGGAGAACCGCCTGGATTTCTTCCGGGGTGAATCCCGTGTGGGCACCCAGCCCCAACCGGCGGTCTGGTCCACGCCACAGCAACAAAATTTTATGGGCATGAATAAACCCGGCCGCCATGTCTAACAAGTCGTTCAGTATGGGCGAACCCTGGGCGTTTTCTTGCGTGAGAGGGTGGATTTCCTTTAAAAGTTCCTGAACCGGCACCGAGGCAATCCGCAGCATTAATTCCCGCTGAAAACCATGGGCCAACGGTTGCCAGGAGGGCGGATTCAATTGTAGTAGCCACAGGGATTTCCCCTCGGGCTCACGGCGAAGGGGGGTGCTTTTTACTCGAAGGCCATGGTAGGGCAGGCCCAGGGTGCTCAAGAGACGGAGGGGTTTTTGAGTCTGGAAGTCCTCTAACCAAAAGGGAATGGAGTCCGGTGGGGAGTCTAAAAAATCGGTCAGGTTGGCGTTTTGAGACTGGAAAAAGGGAAACAGGCGCACGGCTTCATCGGAGGCGGATAGGATTTCTCCCCGCTCATCCACCAGCAGCAGGGGATAATCCAGACTTCCGTACACCTGAAAAAAGGAATCAACTTCTTTTGGAGAATCTTTTGCCATGGCCCTCGTTTGGCGTTAAATTTTTATCATACATAGCATGTTAAAGATCATCCGCAACCCGTTTACACAGTTGGAGGCTTTTACATCACCGAGAATTTTACGGTGAATTGGGGGAGGGGGGGGCGAAGCCCCTAAAAAAACACTTCCCCCCAGGGAAGGGGGTAGGGGATGGGAAAAAGGGGTATGCAGAGGTCTCCGTTTTCCAATATCGTGGTCCATGGTACATACAAGGATGAAAAAACAGCCTTTCAGACCGACACCCCGGGTTCTCTCATGCTGACGCAAATCACCATTTCCAATCTGGCCACCATCCAATCTCTCACCCTCAGCTTGGCGGAGGGATTCACCGTGTTGACCGGAGAGACCGGCGCCGGAAAATCGATTCTCACCGACGCGGTGCGGCTGGTGTTGGGCTCTCGTGGGAGTTCCGACATGGTTCGCACGGGAGAAAAGCAGGCCGTGATCGAAGCGGTGTTTCACATTCAAGGATTGAACGAAGTAACGGTACTTTTGGATGAGCTGGGCATTCCAGGGGGGGAAGAACTGGTCATCCGCCGTATATTGGCCGACAACGGGCGCAGCCGGGCCGTGGCCAACGATTGCAGCATCAGCCAACCCAAGCTGGAGCAACTGGGCCAATACTTGATTAACATTCACGGCCAGCACGACAACCAGATGCTGTTAAACCCGGCCACGCACCTCGATTTTTTAGATGGGTACGGACAGCTTCTTCCGCTGCGGCAGGCGGTGGGGCAGCGATTCCGCCAATACACCCAACTGGCCAAACAAAAACAGGAAGCTTTGGAACAGGCGGGCAGGCGGGACGCCCGGCTGGAAGAACTGAACCATACCGTGACCGACCTGGAGCAGGCTCAGCTTCGCCAGGGAGAGATGGAGGAGTTACGGCGGGAACACACCTTGCTGACCCACTCCAGCGAACTGGCCAGAATTACTGGCACCCTGGCCCAGCTTTTATACGAGGGAGAAAGCGCGCTTCACACTCAGGCGGGGGAAGCCGTTCACCTGATGGACCAGGCCGCGGCTTTTGACCCCGCCTTGGAGGAAGCTGGCGCAGCCCTGAAAGCGGTTCGCTCTCAGGTGGAAGACGTGTACCGGGTGGTGGCTGGCTCGGCCCACCGCCTGGATGTGGACCCCAACCGGCTGGATCAGGTGAACGAGCGGCTGGCGTTGCTGGAAAAGTTGGCCCGCCGCCATGGTGGAACCGTGGAAGCGGCTATGGAAACCCTGGCCAAAGCCAAGGAGGAACTGGACCGGTTGATGGATTATGACGTGACCCTGCAAGGATTGGAAAAAGAATTAACCCGGGCGGCCCAGGAGCTTCATGAACAGGCCCGGGTGTTGTCGGAGCGCCGCCGGGAAGCGGCGGCAGCCCTGGACCCCCTGGTGAACGGGTTGCTGGCTGAATTGGGCATGGAAAAAGCCCAATTCCAAACCAAAGTAGAGCCAGCCCGAACCTCCACCGGGATGACCCCCGCTTATACCTCTCTGGGAATGGATCAGGTGGAATTCTTACTGGCATCCAACCCAGGGCAATCCCCCCGCCCCCTGGCCCGCATTGCCTCTGGCGGAGAGTTAAGCCGCATCATGCTTTCCCTCAAGTCGGCCTTGGCCAAAGCCGACCCCACCCGCACGCTTATATTTGATGAGGTAGATCAAGGAATTGCTGGCGCGGTGGCCGACCGGGTGGGGCAAAAACTGCGGGCCCTGGGGCAGTCCCATCAGGTGGTGTGTATTACCCACCTTCCCCAAATTGCCGCCCAGGGGACCCACCATATTCTGGTGCAAAAAGACGTGATCGAGGGGCAAACCTATACGCGGGTGCGTGTTTTGCATGGACCAGACAAAGTGGAAGAAGTCGCCCGGCTGATGAGCGGCATGGATATTACCCCCCAGACCCGCCTGGCGGCCCAGGAAATGCTTTCCAGACAGGGGTAGAAAGGGCTGTCATGTTCAAGTTTTCCCTGCAAACGGTGTTGGAAGTGCGGGAACGATTTGAACGGATTAAATATAAGGAATACGGCGCTGAATTGTTTATCCTGCAAAACCTGGAGGATGAACATAAACAATTGGCAGAAGGCCTGAATCGCTCGGCCCAAGACATGAACTCCCTTAAAGCCACCAGCCCCGTGGCGGTACCGTTTCAATGGTTTGGGGCCTATAAACAGCGGATTCGGGAAAAAATGGAACGGTTGGAAGCCCGCATGCGAGAGCAAGGGGAAGTGGTGGAGTTGAAGCGGAAAGAATTGGTGGAGGCCCGCCGCTCTCACAAAGCGTTGGAAATTTTAAGAGACAAGGAAAAATCCCGGTACGACACCCAACAAAACCGGCTGGAACGTACCGTGATGGATGAAATTGCCGCCAATTATCATATTTTTAACCGGTGAGGCCAGGATGGATAGGAACAAGTGGGCGAAATGGTTGATTCCCTCCGTGATTGCCATGGCCATGGTTCTATTTTTTGTCACCGTGCCAGCACGGCCCGGAAATAGCATGTCTCAGATTAAAACGTGGGTGAACAAAGTTCGCCCCGGAACCTTTCCAGACATGGAGTCTGGGAAACCCTTGGAGGCCCCCCAACAGGATCAACCCCTGACGGAACAGGAAGAAGAGGACAAACTCTTCACCGAAACCGAACGGACGATTCTGCTTAGGTTGATGGAGCGTAAGCGCCAACTAGACGAGCGCGAATCCATGCTCAATCAACGCGAGGAACAGTTGAGGGCCCTCCGCGATACCATCCAAAACCAGATTTCCGCCCAGAAAAAGATTCAACAGGAAATCGAGGCCGGCATTGAAGCAAAAAAGGCATTGGATGACGCCAACCTGAAAAGGATGGTGGCCTTGTTCGACAAGATGGACGCCAAGAAAGGCGCCGACAAGCTCCAAGCGTTGGAGCCCCGTTACGCGGCTGGAATCTTGATGTCGATGAATCAACGGAAAGCCTCTGCGGTCTTGGGAGAAATGCCCGCCGACAAAGCGCGGCTGATCACCGAGGAAATTGTCCGCAAAGGGCCTTCCAAACCCTGATTCTCACTTGTCTGAACAGTTGGGCTGCCCTTACCCTTTTCCATCCAATAGAGGCCGCCGTGATTGGAGGAATTCAAATCAAAAACAATTCGGTGGAAGATAAATCTTCCGCCAAACAGGCACCCCGTCCGTCTGCCACCAAATTCCGCGATGAATTCAAGCGGGCCCAGGGCCGCGAGCTGGCCGATGTCCGCGCTCCCCAAGAAAACGAACGCCCCGTGGCGACCAAATTGAGCCGTGGGATTCCCGATGCCGAACAGGCCGTGGGAAAATTGCCTTCCGAGCAAGGCGCCCAAGAAGCTCAATCCCAAGATCAAGAGAAATCTTCTCCCAACGATCCGATGGGCGATCAGTCCTCCGCCCTGACGGCGGCGGTGCTTCCGGCCCAGGTTCCCCAACCGGGAGATGCTCCCCAAATGACGGAGGCCGGGTTTGCCGTGACCGATGGGGTGACGATGAACGAACCCACGTTGCCCAACAAAGCGGTGGAGTCTCAATGGGGAAGAATTGCCCATGATTTGTCTTCCCATAGCATCGAAGAGCAGGCCGCGGCGGGGAACATGAAGCCGGAAGCCCCGGTGGAAGGAACCCTGTTGGATGCCTCGGACATGATTCAAACCGCCACCGTGTTGGAGCGGGCCCGTCGCCAAGCCCGGGCTGGTGAAATGGAATCGGCCATGCCCCAGGGCGCAGGAAAAGCTGAAGTGCTGACGCTTGCTTCTCAAATGCCTGGCATTGACCAAGGAATCACCCCAGACGGCAAGCCTGCCAGCGCAACCTCTGCCATGGCCCGCCAAGACATGCTGACGCGCTCTCAGGCAGCCCCTGGCCAGGACCAAAGCGCTGCCCTTCATCCGGCGTTAAGAGAGGCCCAGTTGAAAGGCCAGGACCAAGCGGGTGCCCAGGCCGATCGCTGGTCTCAGGTTCCCGTGTTGACGACCCCCCAAGGGCAAACCGGGGCGGCTCAAACCACCACTCAACCAGACAACCGCACAGCCGTCAGCTCCGCGGGGATCACGGCTTCGTTGGTGGGATCACAGCCAGCCCAGCAAGCCCAGACCGTGGAGGTCAATGACCCCGCGGGTCAAGGGAAGCCCGCGTTCCAAGCCCAACAGGGAGATTCATTGAACTCTCCTCTGGGCAGCCTGCAAGGGGCGGCGGGAACCCATGGCGGTCACGAGCAATCCCGGTTTTCCGACCTGATGAACGGAAAAAACCAAGGCCAGGGAAACCCAGGAACCCCTGGACCTGAGGCCTCGATGGATGCTTCCACGGCGGTTCAAGCCACCCAGGCGGGTCTCGCCACGGCGGGTGCCGATGCCGTGGCCCCCAAGGACGCCACCCCCGTGAGCGATAAAAACCTGGTGGACCGATTGGTGCAGGATGTCCGCTGGAGTTTGGCAAACAATCAAAAAGAAGTGTTGGTGCGCTTGAACCCGGAAAACCTGGGCCATATGGAAGTGAAGGTCTCCCAGAAGAAGGGCAAGGATATTTCCGTGGAACTTTCGGTGGAAAACAATTTGTCTCGGCAAATGGTGGAGTCTCGCTTGATCGAGCTTCGCCAACGGCTGGAAGCCGAGGGATACACCAACCCGGAAGTAACCGTCCGCAGCGATTTAAACCGCCAAGGCGGGTGGGAAGGTTCCCGTCAGTTTTCACAAAACCAAGGGCAAACCCAGGGATTGGGCGGAATGTTTCAACAGCCCGCCATGGAACAGGTGGTTCAACCTACCCGCCCCACCTGGGGAAATTCCGGCGTGGGGTTATACGCCTGAACCACTTGGACAACAACGTTCCTATATAGGTGAAAGATGAGCAATCCTATCCAAACCCGGAATCAACTGCAGGAAGCCGGGAATTCCATGGTGAACAGCACGTCTGCCAAACCAGGTAAGGGTGAAAACCTGGGGAAGGATGACTTCATCAAACTGATGATGACCCAGATGACCAATCAGAACCCTTTGGATCCCATGGATTCCAAGGGGATGATGGAACAGTTCGCCCAGATGGGAACCATGGAACAACTGCAGAACCTGAACAAGCAGGTGGAAGAAATGAACCGGAACCAATTGGATTTGGTTCGGGCCCAGGGCTTCCAATACCTGAACAAAGACGTGACGGTTCGGGGCGGCATGATCAATGTCAACGGCGGCATCGCCCAGCCGTTGAGCTTCAAACTGCCCGAAGCCGCCCAGGTATCGGCCTTCATTACAGACAACAGCGGGAACACCATCCGCAGCATGGATTTGGGAAGCAAACCGGCTGGAAGTCATTTGATTCCTTGGGATCACAAGGACTCCAAGGGAAACCAAGTGAACGATGGTCAATACCGCGTTTCTGTGATTGCCAAAGGCATGGACGAAAAGAAAATAGAGATCGACTTGTTCATGACCAGCCGGGTGTCTGGCGTGCGGTATGACAACGGCAAGGCCATGCTGAAAATTCAAGGCGGCGAGGTGGATTCTAGAGAAGTGATGGCGGTTTCCAACGAATCGGAACGGAACCTGAACACCCGGGAACCCAAACCCATCATTCGTGAATTGGCCCCCAAACCCCCGTTGGAAAAGGAACGGGGCATGCATTAAAGCAAAAGGAATGTTGAAGTTTTTTCTAGTCCGGTTTGGATGGATCCGAACCGGCCGGCTTTGGCTGGGAATATTCGCACATGGATTCGTGCACTCGTTGGAAAGCCCAGGGAATGGGTTTTCCGTTGGCATCCGCACGGAGGCGTTGTTGCCGGGCGGCACGAAGGTAAAACGGTATCCACTGCGAGGATTCCATGTTTGCATTGCACACGGGCGCCAGCGGCCTGACCACTTACGGCGAAGCGATGACCGTCACCGGTTCCAACATCGCTAACGTCAACACGCTGGGATATAAAGGGAACCGAGTAAACTTCCACGACATGGTGGCCACGGGAATTCGTGGCACCGATGCCAAAGTAGGCAAAGGTGTCATGATCGGTTCGGTTCAGGCCGACTTTTCCCAAGGCAACATGCAAGGCACCACACAAACCACCGACATGGCCCTGGACGGCGATGGGTTCTTTACCGTCAAAGACCCCGCCGGCCGTACCTTTTATACCCGGGCTGGAAACTTCCGCTACGACGACAAGGGGTATTTGGCCACCACCGAAGGGCAACAGGTGCTGGGTTGGCAGGTTGATCCGGCCACTGGCGAAAACCTGGGGTTTGCCAAACCCATGCAGTTGGTGGGCTTTAGCGATCCGCCCAAGGCGACTGGCGATGGGATGAACGGTACGGGTGTGACCCTTGCCGCCAACCTGGATGCCGACGCCACCATTCGGGAAACGGAGTTTGATCCCACCAACGTTCAGTCGGATATGTACAACTTCTCCTCCACGGTGAACGTGGTGGATGCCAACGGATCGGAGCACACCATGAACGTGGTGTTCCGCCGTCTGAAAGACCAGCCTGCTCAAATTGATCCGGCCACTGGTCAGGCCATTCCGGGAACAGCCCACACCAACCGCTGGGCCTGGTATGTGGTAACCAACGCTGGTGAGTTTGGCGGAACCCCTGGGGTGAACATTGCCCTGGGCGGCGGGTTCGCCGACTTTACCTCGAACGGCCGCTTGCTGAAAGTGACCAACGGTCGGTTCGTTCAACCGCCCCCCCCGGCGGGTACCCCAGCGGGCCAGCCTGTGTTGCCTCAACCGCCTGTGCTGGTGGAGTCTCCCGTGGACCCCAACATTGGCATGCCCCAGGTGACCCTGCCCTATGGAGAGAACCCGATGATCGTCGGGATCAACTTCGGCAAGGGTTCCAACCCCATGGATCCCATGGATGCCCGCACCGGTTTGGACGGCCTGACGTCCTTCTCCTCGGAGTCGAAGATTCTGAAACTGGAGTCCGACGGCCGCAAAGCGGGAATTCTGGAAGACATCGAGGTGGGCAAAGACGGTACCGTGCAAGGCCACTTCGACAATGGCCAGGTGCGTTCCCTGTATCGGCTGCAGCTGACCCGCTTCGTGAACCCGGGCGACTTGCTGCGAAAAGGGGAAAACATGTTCGAAGAATCCATCACCTCTGGCAAACCCTTGCAGGGAAGCGGAGGCAAAGGCGGATTCGGCAACGTGCGCACCCGAAATCTGGAACGGTCCAACATCGATCTGGCTCACGAATTCGTGAAGATGATCGAAACCCAGCGGGCCTTCCAGTCGAACGCCAAGTCCATCACCACTTCCGACGAAATGTTGCAGGATCTGGTGAGCATGAAACGTTAATCGCGGTTAACGTAAATTCAATTCAATTGAACACCCCCTGCCCGTCCGGACAGGGGGTGTTTTTATTTATGGGGAATGTATTTCACAAATGGGTGATTTAAAGCAAAAATGAAATAGAAGTATCCATTGGGATGATCTGAGAACTAAAAACGAGGAGATTCTGAACATGCCTTCCCATGCGGAGGACCTGCAAAAAGCATTTGACTTGATTGACCAAGCCAACTCAGGGGATCCCCAGGTGGAAGATCACCAGGGCAAATCTGCCCCCAAGGCGGTGTTGTATGGCCAGCGGATGAGCCAATGGCTGGAGCGGGTGGAACCACAGGCGAGTATGGCCCTGCGGCTGGCCGCCCGGGCCCAGCATATCCAGCGGTGGAGTATTCCTCGGGAGACCTATCCGGAGGGGAAAAAGGGCTATCACCAATGGCGGACGGCCCTGGGGCGGTTTCACGGAGAAAAAGCAGGGGAGATTCTGGCGGCCTGTGGGTTTGGCGGGGACCTGATCCAACGGGTGGCGGCCCTGTTGCGAAAAGAGGGCTTAAAAACCGATCCCGAGACCCAGACTCTGGAGGATGTGATTTGCCTGGTGTTTTTGCAGTACGAATTGGCTGAGTTTGCCCGCAAGCACGACAGGGAAAAACTGGTGGATATTCTGAGAAAGACTTGGGGGAAGATGTCTGCCCGGGGCCAAGCCCTGGCCTTGGCGCTGGAATACCCCCCAGAACTTCGGGCTGTTTTGAACAGTGCCCTAAGCGCGAAGGTTGAGTGACAACTCGCTGGATCGGGTAGTTTTTTAGTTTTTTGGGAGGTTGGTTGGCGGTTTGGTGTCTTTGCGGCCTTTTCCGCGGGTGGGGGAGCTCCTGCCAATCACGCCCTGGGCCACCACCTGTGCCCCTTGCTCCCGTAAAAAATCGAGGAAGGTGTGGGCCACGGGGTTCAATCGGCGTCCCTCCAGCATTACCGCGTACCAGTGGCGGCGCAACGGAAAGCCCTCCACATTCAGGGCCACCAAGTATCCCTCGGCCAGTTCCAAGGCAATGTTGTGGGCCGACATCACCGACAGCCCCAACCCCGCCATGACCCCGTGTTTCACCGCCTCGCTGGAACCTAGCTCCATGGACACGTGGAGCGGCAAATGATGCTGGGCAAAGAATTGCTCCATGGCCATTCGGGTTCCCGATCCTTCCTCTCGCAACACCCATTTTTCACCCGCCAAGTGAGCTACGGGAATGCTGCGCTCATGGGCCAGGGGGTGGCCGGGGGGGGCCGCCAGCACCAAAAGGTTTTCTAAAAAAGGTGTGGCTTGAACCGCAAGGCCGTCTGGCACCAGCCCCATAATAATGAGGTCGTCTCGGTTTTCCTTCAAACCTTCAATCAGGATTTCCCGGTTGGTGACCTGCATTCGCACATTGACCCCCGGGTAAAGGCGCAGAAAAGCTGCCAGCAATAAAGGGGCAAAATATTTGGCGGCCGAAATAACAGAAATATTTAGATTTCCCTGAAGACCTCCCCGCAACTCGACAAATTTCTGCTCCAGTTGCTCCAAGCGATCCAGAAATTCTAGGCTGGTGCGGAACATTTCCTTTCCGGCCCTAGTAAGCGATATCTTGCGACCCGTTTTTTCAAATAAGGGAAGCCCCACACTTTCTTCCAACAATTTTATCTGAATAGACACCGCTGGCTGGGTGAGGTGAAGTTCCTGGGCGGCACGGGTGAAGCTTTGATGGCGGGCCACCGCCTCGAACAAACTCAATTGTCGTAAGGTAAAATTCATCAACTTAATCTCTATGATAACAAACAGATATCTGTAAAAACATTGAGCGTAAAACGACGATTGCGGCATAAATATAACTTATCAATATCATTAAAACAATTCATTTGTATTTATGCAACAACAGGATTAAAAAGAAGTCAGGAAGAGGCCGAATATATCTGTCTCTGAACCCCGCGCTTCGGCGCCTGAACCCCAAGGAGAATCCCATGGATCAGTCAAACCGTTATGCCCGGTTAGATCTGAAAGAAGCGGATCTAATGAAGGAAGGGCGCCATGTGCTGTGCGCCTATATCATGAAGCCCAAGGCCGGTTACGGCTATTTGGAGACCGCCGCCCACTTTGCGGCCGAATCTTCCACCGGAACCAACGTGGAAGTGAGCACCACCGACGACTTCACCAAAGGGGTGGATGCGTTGGTGTACGAAATTGACGAAAAGAAAGAGTTGATGAAAATTGCCTACCCGGTGGAATTGTTCGACCGGAACATCACCGACGGACGGGCGATGCTGGCCTCGTTCCTCACCCTGACCATTGGCAACAACCAGGGCATGGGCGATGTGGAATACGGTAAAATGTACGATTTCTGGATTCCGCCCAAACTGCTGGTGCTGTTCGACGGCCCCTCCATGGGCATCAAAGATTTTTGGCGTATTCTTGGCCGCCCCAGCGTGAATGGCGGGTTTGTCGTGGGCACCATCATTAAGCCCAAGTTGGGCCTTCGCCCCGAGCCTTTCGCCCAGGCCTGCTATACCTTCTGGAAAGGCGGAGACTTCATCAAAAACGATGAGCCCCAAGGCAACCAGGTGTTCGCTCCCATGGAGCCCACCATTCGGGCCGTGGCCGACATGATGAAGCGCGTGCAAGACGAAACCGGTCAGGCCAAAATCTTCTCCGCCAACATCACGGCGGACGATCCTTTTGAAATGATCGCTCGCGGAGAGATGATTCTGAAAATCTTCGGCGAGAATGCCTCTCACGTGGCCTTCCTGGTGGATGGCTACGTGGCCGGCACGACCTCCATCACCACCGCCCGGCGCTACTTCCCCAACCAGTTCCTGCATTACCACCGGGCTGGCCACGGGGCCGTAACGTCTCCTCAATCCAAGCGCGGCTACACCGCCTTCGTGCACTGCAAGATGTCTCGGCTGCAAGGGGCCTCTGGCATTCACACCGGCACCATGAGCTTCGGCAAGATGGAAGGCGAGAAGGAAGACCGCAACATCACCTACATGCTGGAGCGTGATTCCGCCGACGGACCGTACTTCCACCAAGAGTGGAACGGCATGGCGCCCACCGCGTCGCTGATTTCTGGCGGCATGAACGCCCTGCGCTACCCTGGGTTCTTCACCAACCTGGGCCATGCCAACGTGGTGTCCACCGCTGGCGGCGGGGCCTTTGGCCACAAAGACGGCGGAACCGCCGGGGCCATCTCCCTGCGGCAAGCCTACGAAGCCTGGTCCAAGGGCATCAACCTGGTAGATTACGCCAAGGACCACAAAGAATTGGCCGGTGCCTTCGCTACCTTCCAGAAGGATGCCGATCAGTTCTACCCCGGCTGGCGTGACAAACTGAAAGTCGGGCGCTCCGCTTAATTTCTGGGCGGGTGTCTGATGGTCTTGAATGCGAAAACCCCCGGAACGGTTTAACCGTTGCCGGGGGTTTTTGTTTGCAGGGGGATGACAAATACTTTTGAGCCTTCCTACTCCCCCCCACCTTCCTCCCTCCGATATATCCTTTCTGGCGACTCTCGTTCAGCTATGTTACATTTGGGCAAGTCGGGGGAGAATATGAAAGCCAAAACAGCACAACCATCAATCATAAAAATGGGGTACTATGTTCATTAAAAAAAAATTAACAATAGTATTCTTTTGCTTTTTATTCGCTTCGCCATTGTTTGCATATGATTTTAAAAATTTTAAATACGGTGAATTTGAGTTAGTAGGAATAACTCTGGCTGAAGCAGATACTTTTGATTTTCAAAAAATAAATAAAATGAAACGTATAGTCATCACGGAAAAAAGATTTGAAATGTTTAATGGGGTGGTTCTTTGCGAGCCTCCTATTATAAATAAAATGAAGGCAGTTCAAGATAGGGGAAGCGGGCCATATTACGGCATAAAAACCCTTGCCACATTCAATATTGGATGCGAAGGAAATGGCCCACTTTATTTTGATGTTTTGGATGATAGAACCATTCAAATATATTATTATGGTTGGTTCTTTGTGTATAAAAATCGAAACACTAATAACTGATAATTTTGCAGGTTGAGTTTATTTATTTTTCTCCCCCTCCTCCAAAATTCCCAACTGAGGGGGGGGCGTTTCACAACTTTCCATCCTCTTCCCCTTCGGGGAGACCTGGCTTGACCAGCACCATAACGTAGACAAGACGAGTTATAGATTCACCGGAAAAGAGTACGACCAGGAGACGGGGTTATACTATTTTGGGGCGAGATATTACGAGCCGAGGTTGAGCGTGTGGGTGAGTGCGGACCCGATACTGGGAGAGCTTGTTACTCCCACAGGGGCAGAATGAGGGTGACGGCTTGTTGATTGCGCCAGATGAGCAGCAGAGCCCGTGAGCCCTTGGTTTGGCGGAGCTTTTGAGAGAGCTCCTCGGGGGTGCGGACGGGGGAGCGGTTGACCTCCAGAATGACATCCCCCACCTTCAGGCCGATTTCCTGCCCCAGCCCTTCCGGCTGAACATCCTCCACCAGCACTCCGCCCTCTCCCTTCACCATCAGGCGTTTGCGCTGGGCTTCTCGCAGGCGGCCCGGTCGAATTTCCAGCCGCTGGATGGGGTCGCTGTCCGACAGTGCCGCCCTGGCTTCTGGCGCCCGGCCGAGGGGGAAGGTCACAGTGAGTTTATCCCAACCGCTGCCGTCCCTTTTTTGGCGGAGGAGTTCCATGTGCACCACTTTACCGGGGGTGGTCAGGGCCACCAGTTTTTGCAGATAGGGCACCTTGCGCAGGGGTTCACCTTCGAAAGAGATCAGCACGTCGCCGCGCTGCAGGTGGGAGGAGTCGGCGGGGGCGCCGGGCACCACGTCGTTCACCAGAATACCCTGCTGACCGGCCGGCAGCCCCACCGAGGCGGCCCAATCGGGGGTGACTTCTTGGATGACCACCCCCAGCCAGCCGCGAATGACCCGGCCGTTATCCTTCAGTTGGCGGATGACATCTGCCACCAAGTTGCTGGGCACGGCAAACCCAATGCCTTGCCCCACGCTGCTGATGGCGGTGTTCACCCCAATCACTTCGCCATCCAAGTTAAACAGCGGCCCCCCTGAATTTCCTGGGTTGATGGCGGCATCGGTTTGCAGAAATTCGCCATAGGCCACGTTTTCCGTGTCGAAAATATTCCGCCCCTTGGCGGAAATGATTCCGGCGGTAACGGAGTGGTCCAGCCCCAGGGGGTTGCCAATGGCCACCACCCAATCCCCCACTTCTACCTTCGAGGAATCGCCGAACTTGATGGCGGGCAGCCCCTGGGCGGGGATGCGGATGACCGCCAGATCGGTGCGGGCATCTACCCCCACCACTTGAGCGGTGTAGCGGCGTTCGTTTTCCAAGTGAACGATAATTTCACCGGCATCTTGGATGACATGAAAGTTGGTGACGATCAGCCCCTCCGGGTCCACGATAAACCCGGAACCCATGCCCTGAAATTGGTCGGAAGGCTGAGAAAGCAAGGGGTCTTCGGCCGGGCGGGAAGCACTGGGGGGAATGGTGGAAATATGCACCACCTTTCCCCGCTGGGCTTTCACCAGTTTGGCAAAACTATCGGGGTGGGCATACAACGGCCAGGCCAGCAGGGTCCACAGCAGAATCCCCCCCAGGAACAACCTGATTCTTGATGGCATGGGCCGCCTGCCGTGTTTCATTCAACCATTCTCTAATGAGAGTGAGACATTGGGGACTGTTCGACCATCCTTAGGGGCTTCAAAATGCAAACCATGAAACACGAGACCCCCGCATAACCTTTTGTTCCCCATCCCCCCTTTTCAGGGTAAAAGCCAGGGGTACGCAGAAGCCTCACGCGACTGGATGCCCGTGATGATGATGACCCAGGGGATGGGATGCTACTTTAATAAGCTGCCTATGCGGCTTAAGTGGTATCCCTCCAGCAGGCTCAGGTCAGAATCGTGGGACCAATAAATAATCCAGGCCTTGCCAGCGACCTCGTTGACCGGAACAAACCCCCACACCCGGCTGTCGGCGCTGTTGAGGCGATTGTCTCCCATCACGAACAGGTGATCTGGAGGCACCTGGATAGGACCGTAGTTAAAAGCTTCATCCAATTGGTTGACCGCGGCGTAGCGAGACAACATGGTTTGATCCCAATAGGCATAGGGCTCGCTTAGGGGGGTTCCGTTGATGTAGATCACCCGGTTGCGCATTTCCACGGTTTCTCCGGGCAGCCCCACCACCCGCTTGATGTAATCGACCGAAGGGTCTCTGGGGTAGGGAAAGATCACAATGTCGCCGCGGCTTACAGAGCGGGCCAGGATTTTTTTACCCCCCAACGGGTTATATAGACCATAGGAAAACTTGGTGGCAAAAATACGGTCCCCCACCAAAATGGTGGGTACCATGGAAACCGAGGGAATGACATAAGGGGCCACAATAAACGGGCGAATGATTAAAAACGCCACAAAAATAGCAAACCCAAGGGCTTCTACCCATTCTCGGATTACCCGGTTGGGGATGACATGGTGAAGGCCGAACCAACCCAAATAGGCATGTTGTGCCAGCAACTTGCGGTCATCTTTCGGAATGGGGGAAGACACTTGGCCATCCAGGGCCTTCAGAAAGGATCGCCGAGAAGTAAAGCGACGATCAACCAGCTTGCTTAAGGCTTTATCCATGTTGTCGTCCAGCCCGATTTGTCTGAGTTCTTTCAGGGTTTGTTGGTCCAACTTATATGTCGGTCTGAACATGTCGGCATCCGAGATGAAAAGGGTTGATGACCCAAGGGGAAGGCTGTATGGGAGAAAATAAAGCGGGGAACCACCAAATCTTTTCCCTATCCCATCGATTTTAACTATATTCTTGAGAGGAAGAAACACCCCCATGGAAATTCGGGTTTCTTAGGGGCATTGAACATCGCGTCTCTATGATTTTATACCATAGAAAGGGCTGACATGCGTGTGGTGATCGCTGGGGTTGGAGAGGTGGGATACCATGTGGTGGAAACGTTGTTCCGGGAAGGGGTGGAACTGACCGCCCTGGATACCCAGGAAAATCTGTTGGAAAATTTGGAACGAGAATTTCACCTGACGACGTTTCTTGGAAGTGCCACCGACGCCCTGCTGTTAGAGAAAGCCAGGGTGGGGGAAGCCGATTTGTTTTTGGCCGTGACCAACCATGACGAAACCAACGTGATTGCCTGCATGATGGCGGCGGAAATGGGGGCCAAACGTAAAATTGCCCGGATCAAGTCTATAGACCTGGGGATGGAAACCGCCATGGCCGATTCCCCCAACTTGGGGATTGACCTGATTATCAACCCGTTTGAGGTGGCTGCCGAACATTTGACCAGCATGGTGAAACACCCACAAGTCACCGACTACAACCGCTTTTTATCGGACAGGGTCTTGTTGGTGCGGTTCAGGCTGGAAGCGGGCTGCCCCTTGGTGAACGAGAAGGTGTCTACCTTTGGGCAGGTGTCGGGCATTCCTCAAACCCTGATGGCCTTGGTTCAGCGCGGCGGGGTTTCTCAAATTCCCCATGGAGAATATGTTCTGCAGGCGGGCGATCAGGTGTATTTCTTTTGCGAGCGTCACCAACTTAAGCGGCTGTCTCACTACCTGGGGTTTCACACCAAACCAGGGCAGCGCATATTTATCAACGGCGGGGGGAACATCGGCTATGCCTTGGCCCGCAGGTTGGAAAAAGAGTTTGAAGACGTTCGAGTGCTGGAGATTTCCGCTGCCCGCTGCCAGTATCTATCTCAAGTGCTAGACAGGGCCCTGGTATTGAACATGGACGGCACCGATGCCGATCTCTTGGCCTTGGAGGGGATTGGAGACGTGGATTATTTTATTTCCACCACCCAGCGGGAGGATGTAAACATGGTGAGCGCCATGATGGCCCACCGCTTGGGGGTGAAAAAAACCATCGCCCTGGTGGCCCAGCCAGAGTTCTTGCCCATTGTTCAGGAAAACCCCATGATCAGCGCGGCCTTTTGCCCGCGGTTGCTCACCGCCCGGAAGCTGATGCTGTATGTGCAGGGGCTGAATCTTCTTTCGTTTTTCGCGTTTCCTAACAGTGACATCGAGGTTCTTGAGTTGCAGGTGCCGGCAGGCTGCCAGGCCTTGAAAGGAACCATCTCTACCTTCCCATTACCCACAGGGGTGTTGGTGGGGGCGGTGGCCCGGGGAGAGCGTATTTTCATTCCCCGGGGAAATGATGAACTGTTAGAGGGTGACCGTATTCTTGTCATTCAGCACCGCAACAACCGGGCGGCCACCAAAGAATTCTTCATGGAAGAATCTGCTTAGATTACCCCAGCGGTTGCACAAAAAATTCTCATCCCGAATGGGAACATTACCCCCTGCAGGCGCAGAACTCTCTCCACAACCCATGGCTCTTATGCACTTTCCCCCGCCCAAAATCATTTATACCCTAGGCCCAGAGGGCACCTTCAGCGATATGGCGGCCGGGCGGCTGGCGGCAGGCTTTCCGGACCCCAAGCCCTCCATACGGCTGACCCACAACTTGGCAGAGGCCGTGGCCCTGGCCGAGCGGGATAGCGAGGGGTGGGGGGTGGTGCCCATCGAGAACTCGGTGGCCGGTACGGTGGGCCAGGCCCAGGAAACCCTGGCCCGCCACCGGGTGGTGATCGAACGGGAGATCATCCTCCCCGTGCGGTTTGCCCTGCTGGCCCGGGGCCCCGCAGAAGAAGCCCCCCTGTGCTTTGCCCACCCCCAGGCCGCCGACCAGTGTAGCGATTTCATGGCCCGCCGCCTGCCCAAGGCCGCCACGGTGTTTACGGCCAGCAACGTGGAGTCTGGCCGCCGCCTGCTGGCCCTGCCAAAGGAAGAAGCGGGGGCGGCCATTGTTCCGCTAGATTATGGCAAGGCCCACCCTGACCTGCTGGTGGGGGAGGACATTCAAGATTATTCCCACAACACCACCCGGTTTCTGGCGGTGCGCCAGCGGGGGGCCCAGGAGCAGTTCGATTTCACCCGCCGAAAGACGTCTATTTTCGTGGAGCCAGAGGAAGACCGGGTGGGGTTGCTGCTGGACCTGTTGAATATCTTTAAGAAGCATCACATTAGTCTCACCCGGCTGGAGTCTCACCCGGCCCGCAACAAGCCCTGGGTGTACGTGTTTTTCATGGATTTCACCAATAATCCGCAAAGCCCCGCCTGTCTGGAGGACCTTCACGCTTCCGTTCGCAAAATCACCGTGCTGGGCAGTTACGATACGCTGGAGTAGGGCGACAGTTATTGTTTTAATAGCCGGATAATAACCGTTCGATTTTCTTCGTCCTGGCGGCGGGGGTTGTTATCATGATGCGACGCAGAAACGATATAAATTTTTCTGATTGTTTTTAATTCGTTTTTTCCTACCTTGTCCTTTAAAAAATCCCAAACGACATAAGCCCTTAAGTACCCAAGCTCAATATTACTGCCAAAGTAATATGTTTTATTTTGGTCTAAGGGCTTTAGGGTTCCGTCCGCATTGGAAATTTCTTTGTCTAAATTTTGTGCAACCCAATAATTACACCTGATCCTGTAATCTTTGCAATTTGAACGATAAATTATCCCGGCCATGGAGGCATGGCCCTCCACCATTATTGTATTGGCTTCATTGGCATATTCGTTAACCCCAACGATAATCTTTTCAAGTAGTTTATTTAATTGCTGATTTTGCTTATGGCTAAATTTATAAGATCCATTTTCAAAGCCAGAGATTTCCTCTTCAAATGCGATATTTGTTTTTATGTTAATTTTATTTTCTATTATTGCAAATCTCACAAACAACGAAAATCCAACTAGTGCAATTGCCCCGATATAGGCTTCAAGGTTGTTCTTGTGAAAATTAATTTTTATTACTTTATATGGGATGTAGATAAATGCGAGGAAAATAAGTAAATAATATAGTAAATATATATACTCTCCGGATATGTGTTTGTAAATTAATACATCGTCAAGGTATATCCTTAATATATAAAGTAAAAAAATTACTGATGAAGCTATAACGATTTTTATGTAGAATATATTCGAAAGAGACTCTATATTAGTGTTCAGGATTAGAATGATAATCCCAAAAAGAAACAACGCGAAGGAAAAAATATCTTTGAAGTTTGAGTATTCTACATGTACTTCTTGGTAAACCCCATCTAAGGGGCTGTATGAAAGGGTAAAGAAAGGCGACTGAGTATCTTGGTGAGCGTTTTTTTGGAATCCAATATTACTTTTATCGAAAAGATTTTTGCAGGGTTCGTTTGGGCCTACAATAGAAGTAGTGGCAATACAAAGTTTGTCATATCTGTCAAACCTTCTTTCCTTTGACCATCCAAAATCACTTGAGTACGTGGATGAAATAAGCACAAATAATATTTCAGATATAATTATGGATAAAACAAATGAAAAATTTATGAATGATTTATTCTTGGTTGTTTTTTTAAAATAATTTACTAGGAAAAAAACAACCCGTAAAATTCTTTTCAACCTACTTAAAAGGCGAAGATAGTATTTGTGAATTCTTTTTTGTACGTTATTTTGTTTTTTCATTCTCAGATTATTTTTTAAATCTTTCTGTCCATTTCCAAAATGACTTTGAATGTATTATGTTCCAAAATGACTTTGAATGTATTATGTTTATGGCCATCATGAATAGAAAAATATATGGAATATTTTTAAAATCTTTGGAAAATACAAAAAACAATGGGAAACAGAATATTAATATAGTCAGTGGGATGAAAACGTTAAAAAATTCATTGAAACGCCCATCTTTTTCAATAAAAATAAAACCAATTGCTTCGTTAAATACCGCCTCAAAAAGTATTATAATGAAATAAAATAGTATGACCAGGCATGAAGTGGTAATATTATGACTTAACTCTCCAGATAAGATGGCCATAAATATGTTACTGATTAGCAATATGTTCAAAATAACATGCATTACCGCAAAGGGTAACCAGTATAATTTTTTGGGAGATTTAAAATCGACCCTATTGAAATATAGAGCCGCCATAAATATAAAAAATACAAGGTACCTTATTGAAAACAATCCCCATGGTATTTCTTGCGGGAAGTTTAATCCATAATGCTTTATGTCATAAGATAATGACATGATTATAGAAATTTTAATCAACGCCTCAACAAGCAAATATAATGGTTGTATTAATACAAAAAGAATCCAACAAATAAACAAAACTAACAATAAATAACTTTCAAATGGATTTATGTCTTCTTTTTGTTTTGGCATAAATAATTCCCCGTTTTTATTAAAATAATATCTTTAATAATACGCATATTTCCCCTGGGGGGTATTTATAAAAAATGGCAAGCATTTCTAATTGATATTCTATTTTATTGTGAAGGACAACAAAAAAGACACAGGCTTTAGGGTATGTTCTCTCCCCCACAAAATAAAACGGGCGCCCTTGCGTGGCGCCCGTTTCTATTTCTCTCTATCCTGCCATGACGTTCTATTTTTTAGATTCAAACGGAGGCAGTTTGGCCTTCACCAGTTCCTTCTTCAGGCGGTGATACACCGGCATCCCGTTCTTGAACTCCGGGAAGGACTCTCCCTCAATCAGCGGCTGGCAATACTTGCGGAAGGCTTCGGTCATGTGGAAGCCGTCTTCCCGGATGAACTCCTTGGGGATGACTTTTTCCGTGTTGGCGATGTTGCCCGCGTCGGTGGATTCCAGGTGCCACTTGTAGGGGGCGTCTTGGGTGCGGATGATGGTGACCATGTGGCCGTTCAGCCCCTGGCCCGCCAGTTCCACCGCTTTGCGTCCGCAGGCTTCGGCCTGCTCCACGTCTACTTTAGACGACATGTGCCGGGCGGAGCGTTGGCAATAATCGGGGATGGCCCCGTGAGTTTTCAGCCCCAGGTCCTGCTTAATCATGTCTTGCACGGTTTGCCCGGCACCGCCCAGTTGGGCGTGGCCAAAGGCATCCTTGGTTCCACTTTCCGCCAGGAAGGTGCCGTCGGGGTTTTTCACCCCTTCGCTCACCGTGACGGCGCAGTAGCCAATCTTGTCCACGGTTTCTTTCACCTTGGCCATGAACTTGGCCCGGTCCAGTTTCACTTCGGGCAGCAGAATGATGTGGGGGCCGTCTTTCTCATCGCGCTGGGCCAGGGCGGTGGCGGCGGCCATCCAGCCGGCGTGGCGGCCCATGGCTTCCAGCACGAACACCTTGGTGGAGTCGCGGGCCATGGATTCCAGGTCGCGGCTGGCTTCGATCATGGACACCACCAAATACTTAGCGGCAGAAGCAAAGCCGGGAGAGGCATCGGTAATGGGCAGGTCGTTGTCCACCGTTTTGGGCACGCCCATCACCTTCAGGCTGGAGCCGTTTTGCTTGGCGAAGTCAGACAGCTTCTTCACGGTGTCCATGGAGTCGTTGCCCCCGTTGTAGAAGAAATATTCCACGTCGTGGGCTTTGCACACGTCCAAAATCCGCTGGAACAGGGCCTTGTCTTTTTCCAGGTCCCGCAGCTTGCGGCGGCACGAGCCAAAGGCCCCTCCGGGCATGAATTTCAACCCTTCAATGGCTTCGGGAGATTCTTTAGACAGGTCAATCAGCTTCTCTTCAATCACGCCATTGATGCCGTTCAGTCCGGCATAAATATGGCCGATAAAGTCGGAGGCCATGGCGGCCTTGATGACGCCGTAGGCGCAGGTGTTAATCACCGAGGTGACGCCGCCAGACTGGGCGTAAATGGCGTTCTTCTTTCCCATGATGTGTTTTGCCGAAAGGGGTGGAGACAAAGGCGGGGGGTTCCCCCTGCCGGTTTTAAACCGTCAATTTGTAGCAAATTGGCCCTAAAAAAGGAAATTTCAGGTTAGCCCCCCTGGGCGGTTTTTTTGGCGGGGGTGCCAGCGGCAGGAAAGGGCTCGATGGGGGTGGCCCATTTGGAGAAATCCGTGCTGGTATAGGCATCGCATCGCTTGCACAGGTTCAGTTCGTCGCGGCGGCCTTTGTCTAGCAGGCTGCGGCAGCGGGCCAATTCTTGGCCTTTCCAGATGTCGATCAGCGTCTGCTTACGGATATCTCCCACCAACTGCCTGCCGGTGGAGTCCCAGCAGCACAGGGTGGCCGTGCCATCCACGTAAAAGAACATTTCCCGTTCCACCTTTAGGCAGGGCAGGTTCACCGCCTCGGTTTGGCCTTCCCAGGGGTAACGGTACAGGTCGGTGAGAATTACGTTGTCCGGTCCCCGCTCTTCCCAATACTTTTTAAAGTCCACCTGTTCCTCTTCGGTTCCTGGAAAGCGAATCATGCGAACTTCGGTGTGGGTTTTGGCCCCGGTTTCTTTCACCCGCTTCAGAAAATATTCCACGTTTCGGTACACGTTGTCGTAGGAAAGGCCGCGGGATTCATCAAAGGTCTCCCGTTTGAAGCCGTCTACGCTGAACCGGATGGTATCAATGCCAATCGAGATAACTTCATCGGCCAGTTTGGGGTGCACCACCGACCCGTTGGAGTTGAATTCGATGCGGGCGGTGGGGTCTTGGCGGATGTAGCGCATGATGTCCGGCATCCGCTTGTCGAAGAACGGTTCGTTCAGCAGGAATGGCCGGTAGGTCACCCCCATGCCGCGGGATTCATCAATGATTTTTTTCCATACCTGTTCCTCCATGTAGTTCGGCTGCCGCAGGGTGTTATTTTGCGGGCAGAACCAGCACTTGGCGTTGCACAATATGGTGGTCTCGATCTGGATGACCGAGGGGGTGTCTGGATATTGGTTCCCGGTGGGTTGTTTGGGATTCATGGGGGGCCTGGTGGGCGGAAATGGGTGAGACAGTTCTTGGGGGTTGGCGTTTACCGGTGTTGATCAAGGATCTGAAAGCATGTGTCCGAGGCGCCGCCGTGATCCTCGATAAACCGGGCGGCCCGGCGGCCCGTTTCCCGAACGCTCTTCGGGTCGGCCAGCAAGGCGGTCAGTTGTTTCTCCAGGCTGGGGCCATCGGCAATGGGGTAGGCCAGCCCTAACCGGGCCAGTTCCATGGCCTCTGGTGAGTTTTTATGGCGGGGGCCAAACAACGGGGGCACCCCCATGGCGGCGGGCTCCATGGTGTTGTGCACGCCGCTGGAAAATCCACCCCCCACATAGGCCAACAGGGCCAATTGGTACAACGTGGACAACTGCCCCACCGTGTCTACCAACACCACCCGGTGGGGTGAAGACCCAGGGGTCATGGCGGTCCAGCGAATAATGGAATGACCCGCCAACCCTTGTTCCACGGCCTTTAAGTGCGGTTCACCCACTTCGTGGGGCACCACCACGGCGACCAGTTCCGGGTGCTTCTCCAACGCCCGACGCAACACGGGCAACAGGTATTCCTCATCGGCGGGCCAAGTGGAGCCAGCCATAAACACCGGTGCCCTGGAAAGCCAGTCTGGTACCTGGGGGGGGGCCAGGGTTTTTTTCCTGTCCAGCACCGAGTCGAACCGGGTGTCTCCCCCATGGATTACTTGGGGGTGATTCGGCAGGGTGGATAAAAACCGTTGCCGGTCTTCTTCCGTCACCGCCAAGATGGCCGTAAAGCACTGGTGCAGAGAGGCCGAAAGAGACCGCCCCAGGGGGTTGTTGATCCGCAAGCTATCGGCCCGCAGGGTTCCGGAAATTAAATACAATGGAACCTTGGCCCGGGCGATTTGCCACAGCATGTTGGGCCACAGGTCAAACTTTACGCAGACCACAACGTTTGGCCGAAGCAGCGCCAACATGCGGCGGGTGTTGCCGGGGAAATCCAACGGCAGATAATCCACCACAATGATATTTCCGGGGTTCCCCGGGGTGATATTTCTCGTGTTCCCCCGCCGCCTGGAGGCCCACTGGTAACCCGTCACGGAAAACACGGTGAGGGCGACCTGCCACCCCGCTGCGGTGAGGCGCTCCATCACGGGCTGGGCCTGAAGATATTCGCCCGCGCTGGACACGTGAAACCATGCCAGGGGTTTGGCGGGGTCCCGGTCCGCCAGTTGTGCTTCGATGCGTTCCCAAAGCCCATGGCGGCCGCGCCACGAGGCTCCCACTTTGGGGTGAATCCGCGAGACGCCCCAGGCCAGCAGCCAAACCAGGGGCAGAAATACCCCGTTGTAGGCAATCTTCCAAAACACGTTCAAGGGCCTGTTCTCAGTGTAGGGTCTTTCACGTTGCGGCCCCAGTCCGTTTTTAGCGTTCCCTCCAGGGTTTCCGGTTGTTCTTCTTATTTTGCCCCTTTATGGGGGGGCTGACAAGGCGAGTCTTGGCTGGGCCCTTGATCCCTTATCCCAGTGAATTCTCAAAGACGGCCACCACGGGCACGTGATCGGAAGGCTTTTCGCCCTCACGCTCCTGTCGTTGGATGTCACAACCGGTGGCCAGGGCGGCCAGGGGGGGGCTTGTCCAAATGTGGTCAATCCGTAGGCCTTTGTTTTTTTGGAAGGATCCGGCTCGGTAGTCCCACCAGGAAAACAGGTGGGGTTCGGGGTGAAAGGCTCGGAACTGGTCCACAAACCCCCAATTTCTCAGGCGTTCCAGGGCTTTTCGTTCTTGTGGATGGAACCCCACTTCTCCTTCCATGGCCTCCACGGAGTACACATCTTCCGGGGCGGGGGCCACGTTGAAGTCTCCACACAGGGCCAAGGGTTCGGCTGGGGTATGGTGTTGGCCCAGCCAGTCGGTCAGCCGGGCCAGCCAAGCCAGTTTAAAGGCGAATTTATCGCTGCCCACCGCTTGGCCGTTGGGGATGTAGGCGCTGATGACCCGAATATTGTGGGTGGTGGCGGATAGGATCCGTTTTTCTGGTTCGTCCACTCCCGGTTCAAATCCAGCCAGGGGCTGGTGGATGGGCGCGGTGGATAAAATCGCCACCCCGTTGAACCCCTTTTGACCGGAAAACGCAACTTGGTAACCCCGCTGGGCCAAGGGTTCCAGGGGGAACAGACTATCTTCTACTTTGGTTTCCTGCAGGCAGACGATTTCTGGATGATGATGGTCCAGCCAAGCCAAAAAACGTTCCATCCTGGCCCGGATTCCGTTCACGTTCCAAGTGGCCAGTCGTAAGGCGCTCATGGCGGAGAGATTAGGGAGAAGGTTTGGCGTAATACCCAAACACCCGCTGCAACAGTGGGGTGGTTCGGGCAGCCGATTCTTTGCGAATCCGGGATTCCTCTTCCGCTAGCAGCAAAAACATGGCCGCCAGGGTTTTATCGGTCACATATTTATCGAGATCCACCTCTACTTTTTTGACCAAGGGAAGAGAATTGTATTTCTGGGCCAGTTTCCGGTAACGCGCGGTGGAGCCCACGCTTTCCAAGGCCTGATGAATGGGTGGGGTAAATGCTTTGGTCAGGTTTTCAGTGGTGTTTGTTTGAAAGTAGCGGGTGGCTTCATCCTCTTTTCCCTGAATGATCTTGATGGCGTCCACCAGGGTCATCTTCTGCAGGGCTTCAATAAAAATATCTCTGGCTTTGGGGGCGGCCTGCTCGGCGGCTTGATTGAGGGAAAGGATGAATTCATCTACTTCTTGTTTCATTCCCAACTGGGTCAGGCGCTGGCCCAGGGCTTTTAATTCAGGGGGGAGAGGAATTGTCAGGCGGGGTTCCTTCATAAACACCCCCTGCTGAGACAAGTGATCCACCGTTTTCCCAGTGCCCACCCGCAGGGCTTCCTTTAGCCCATCCGCCACGGTTTTTTCATCCGGGGCATCGGCTTTTTTGGTGGGAGCCAGGGTCTGTACCTGTTTTTTCAAACCCTGCAGCCCTTGGGCCGAAGCGTTGAAGACCCCGGATAGAAAGAGGACCACCACCAAAGAAATGGGGAGCACAACCCACACCAACCGAGAAGAAACCTTGAGCATGGGAAATCTCCAATATGAGGAACCGATTAGCCGTGGATGTTGTACCCACAATCCACGTAAATGGTCTGGCCCGTCACGCCAGAAGCGGCGTTGGAGGAAAGGAAGGTGACCATGTTGGCCACTTCGGCCGGTTCCAGGTCGCGCTGAAGGGGGCTGTGTTCTTTGGCGTTGTGCATCAAGTTCAAAAAATCTTTAACCCCCGCGGAGGACAGGGTGCGGATGGGCCCGGCGGAAACGGCGTTGACCCGAATGTTGTCGGGGCCCATTTCCATGGCCAGATAGCGCACATTGGCCTCTAGTGCCGCCTTGGCGGACCCCATCACGTTGTAGTTTTTAACCGCCCGCTCCGCGCCAATGTAAGACAGGGTAACCACCGATCCACCGGAGGCTTGGAGCAAGGGCTTGGCGTGGCGGACCAGAGAAATCAGGCTGTAAGAACTAATCTGGTGGGCGTAGAGATAGCCATCTTGCGTAATATCCGAAAACTTTCCGTCTAATTCTCCACGCTTGGCGCTGGCGATGGAATGGATGAACACCTGCAACCCCCCCATGGTCTTTTGAATCTGCTGAAACACGGCGGCCATAGAGGCTTCGTCCGCCACGTCTAGGGGCATCACCAGTTCAGGGGCCAGGGCTTCGGTCAGGGTTTTGAATTTATCGGCGGCGCCGTCTTTGTCTAACGGCAGGTAGGTCAGGGCCAGCCGAACGCCTTGGGCTTTCAGCCCCTGGGCCACGGCAAAGGAAATGGAGCGCTTGTTGGCGATTCCGGTGACTAGGGCGATTTTGCCTTTCAAGTCTTCCAGCATGGGCGGGTTCCAGAAAATAAAGAGAATAATAATTGTTGATTTGGTGATGGCTGAAAGGGCTCCACCCAGTTAATCGGTAATGTCTTTGCGGTCCATGCGAATCACCAGCCAGCCCGATAGCACAACAAAGGAAACCAATGAAACCGGCACCCCTTCATACAGCAGGGCGTCCCACTGGAAAGGCAAGCCCTTCCCCATTTTTTCCACCACGTCTACGGCCTTGGTGAGGTAGGTGCTGAAGGACCATTTCCCCAGCCCTAGCATGTCGGAAACCGGCCCCAGCACGAACCACAGCATAAGGGTGACACCCACGGCGGCCCCAGAGGAGGTAAAGTAACTGCCCACCAGCAATCCCAGGGCGCACACGGGCAACACGAATAGGCAGGTTAACCCGATGGCCAGCAGCACGTTTTGCCAAACTTGGCCGCTGGTGTAGAGAACCACCCCTTCCCGCACCACGTCTCCCCAGCCCAGGGTCAACGCCACCACCAACAGGCCCAAAATGACTGAGGTCAGCACGATCAGCAGGGCGAAGACAACAAGAGCCAGCAGTTTGGCCCCAACCCAATGGCGCCGTTCAATGGGCAGCACCAAAAAGGTTTTGATGGTTCCGAGAGAAAACTCCCGGGAAATGGCCATGGACCCCACCACCAGAATTAAAAAAATGGAGAACTGCAGGCCCCAACCCACGCCCTGGCCCCATTGCTGGGGGCCGGTGACGATGTCGAGGGAGGTGGAGGGAGGGGTGAGCGCCTGCTTCAGCATGTTGCCTGTCTGAATGGCCAGCACCATGAAAATCATCAGGTAGGGGTATCGCTGGGTCAGCAGTTTAATGGCTTCCTGGCGGCTCAGTTCGGTCAACATAAGGCGTGTACCTGGATGAAGGTGGGTCTAGATCAGGCGATGTGCTTGGCGGCGATTTCGGCAAAGGTGTCTTCAATTTTCTTGATGTCGGAACGCTGGTGCAGGTGGTGCTCCAGCATCAATTCTCCTTTGTGAATGATCATGGCCCGGTTACACAAGAAGGCCACCTCATCCAGCATGTGGGTGGAAATCAGCACGCTAACGTTGTTTTCCACCACCAGGTCTTTGATCAGGTCACGGATTTGTTTGGAGCCCACCGGGTCCAGCCCATTGGTGGGTTCGTCTAAAATAATCAGCTCTGGGTGGTTGAGCAAAACGGCGGCTAGCCCCAGCCGCTGCTTCATCCCCATGGAATACCGGCCGAAGCGCTCTTGTGCCGCGTGGGAGATCCCGACCCGCTCCAGCAATTCCTCTACCCGCGTGTTGGGCAGTTGATAAATGCGGGCCAACAGTTCCAGGTTTTTGTAACCGCTTAAGTGGGGGAAAAACCGGGGAGATTCCACGATGACCCCAATTTTGCGCCGGGATTCGGCGTTGGAGGTCAGGATGGAGGTCCCCCGCAGCAGGATGTCTCCCGATGTGGGCTTGATCAGGCGGGACAGCATTTTGATGGTGGTGGATTTTCCCGCGCCGTTTTGTCCCAGAAACCCTACAATTTCGCCCTCACCGATGGAGAAGGACAGGTCTTTGACCGCGGTGAAGGAACCGAACGTTTTGGTTAAGTGGGTAACTTTTAACAGTTCAGGGTGGCTCATGGGCATTCTGGGGGTTCGGGTGAATGTACGGTGATCTTAAACAGGTTGAAAGAAAAAACCAAGCCATGTTTGAAGGCAGATAACAGGGGGTGGTCACCCACCAGTCAAATGGTCGGTAAGCCGCATTCCTCCATTAACTTTCGACAGGCTTCTGCCGGGTCGGCGGCCTGGGTGACGGGGCGGCCCACCACCAACAGGCTGGCTCCCCCGGCCAGGGCCTGGGCCGGAGAGGCGGTACGGGATTGGTCATCGGGGGTGGTGTGCCAGGCTGGGCGAACTCCTGGGGTTACTCGCAGTTTTGTTCGGCCGGGGTCCAAGCGGTCCATTAGTGTCAATTCCTGGGGAGAGCAGACCAAGCCGTCCAAGTCTGCATCCAATCCCAGCCGGGCGAAGTGTTCCACCGTGTCGGCCAACCCCCGGCCGAACAATTCTTGAGCGGCGGCTTCATTGGTGGAGGTCAACACCGTGACCCCCAGCAATTTCGCGCTTCCGGCCCGGACGTTCAGCCCAGCGGACAGCATGGCCCGCCCACCGGCGCAGTGCAGGGTAATCAGGTCGGCTCCGGCCTGTTCCAACACCCGCACTTGGTTGGCCACGGTGTTTGGAATATCGTGGAGTTTGGGGTCGGCAAACACCCGGCCATAGGCTTTCAGCTGGGTGATGATCTGGGCCCCCTGGTCGAGTAGCAGGTCGTTGACTTTGAACCCCCACACCAAGCCAGTCAGTCCTTTGGCCAACGCCAGGGCCTGGGATGCGTCCATACCGTCCAGAGCGATGACCACGGGAGCGGGGATGATTTTGCCGGTGGATTTGGGGGCAAGGGGCATTGGGTTCCAGTGGTCAACAAAAAATGAAATGATGGTTCTGCTAGAGTGTACTCTAACCTGTTCTCCTCTTTCCTCTCAAGTGTCATGAACGAAACTCAAAAGTTGTCTCGCTGGGGGGTGTTTACCGCGGCTCCCCACCGGATGTTCTTTTTCTCCGCCGGGGCCACGGCTCTGCTTTCCATGGGCGGTTGGTTGCCCCATCTCACCGGGGGGATGCTGGGGCATGGGGCTTGGCCCCTGCCCCCATCGGTGGGGCATTTTTTGTTGATGGCCGCGGGGCCCTTTGCCATGGCCGCCCACGGATTTTTGTTCACCGCTTTGCCCCGTTGGCAAAATGCCAAACCCATTCAGCCACGGGTATATGTGCCCCTATGGGGTCTCCAATCTGCCGGATGGCTGGTGTTTTGGGGGGGAATCACAGGCTGGATGCCCGTGGATTCCAACTTGGCCGCCTGGGTTGGGGCGTTGATGTGTGGGAGTGCCATGGGCCTGGGGGCCATGGTGTTGGGGGGTAAAGTGATTTGGGGCAACAGCCCAGGCCGGTTACATGGCACCCTGGTGTCGGGCGCCCTGATGGGGGGAATGGCAGCCATGCTGTTGGCTGCCAGGGGCATGTTTGAATGGACAACGCCCAGTGGGCCGGGAAATCTGTTCGGTTGGGCCTCGGCGGTGGGGCTTTACGGGTTTCTGTTGCCCTTGTTTTTCTCGGTCACCCACCGCATGGTGCCCTTTTTTACCGGTTCTGCCCTGGGGGGGTATGACCTTCGCCGGACGGAATGGTTGCCGTGGGGATTGGTGGGATTGTCTGTGTGGCGGGGGATCATGGCTGGTGTGGGGGCCGCCCAGTGGTATTGGCTGGCCGACCTGCCCCTGGCCGTGATGCTGGGAAGAGAGCTGATTTTGTGGCGGTTTTGGCGGGCTAGGGGGGTGCCCCTGCTGATGGTGCTGTATCTGGGGTTGGGGTGGATTGTGGCTGGATTGATGTTGTCTGGGATGGATAGCCTATACACCTGGGTAGAAGGGGGCGGTGGGGTGACCCTCGACCTGGCTGCACGCCATCTGTTGACCGTGGGAGGGTTCTCTACCCTGTGGCTAGGGATGGTCACTCGGGTCAGTCGGGGGCACGGCGGGGTGGGGTTGTATGGGGGGCGGTTTGAAACCGCTCTGTTTTACGGGTTTCAACTGGTCCCCTTGATGCGGGTGATTCCGGAGGGTCTGGCTGCCCTGGGACAAGATGGCCAGGGTTGGCTGGCCATGGCTGGGGTTGGCTGGTTTGCGGCCTTTGGGGCTTGGTTTGGAAAGTATGGGCCCATGTTTTGGCGCCCCCGGGCCGATGGCCAGCCGGGATAATGAGATACGACATCCCTGAAAGTGAAAAGAGGAGATGTTTGGTGGCCTTGAACCTATTTGGCCCTGGAAAAAGTGTGTTAGAATGATTAAATCTCTTGGCCGGGGAAATCCTGGCGATTTGTCGTGAACCTCTCGGTGGAACCAACGATGGAAACGGGAACAATCCGGTTGAAGACGGGCTTGGCGGAAATGCTGAAGGGCGGGGTGATTATGGATGTGGTGAACCCCGAACAGGCCAAAATTGCCGAGGATGCGGGTGCCTCGGCGGTGATGGCCCTGGAGCGAGTTCCCGCCGATATCCGCCGGGACGGCGGGGTAGCCCGCATGAGCGATCCCTCCATGATCGAAGGCATCATGAAAGCGGTCACCATTCCGGTGATGGCCAAGTGCCGCATTGGGCATTTTGCCGAGGCCCAGATTCTTCAGGAATTGGGGGTGGATTACATTGACGAAAGCGAAGTGCTGACCCCCGCTGATGACACCCATCACGTGGACAAACACGCCTTCAAAACGCCGTTTGTGTGCGGAGCCACCAATCTGGGGGAGGCCCTGCGGCGGATTGGGGAAGGCGCTGCCATGATGCGCACCAAGGGAGAGGCTGGAACCGGAGACATCGTGGAAGCCGTGCGGCATCTTCGTTCCGTGACCCGGGAGATCAAACTGCTATCTACCTTGTCGGAAGCGGAATGGATGGCCGAAGCCAAGCGCCTGGGGGCCCCCTACGAGTTGGTGCGGTTGGTGGCCAAAGAAGGGCGGCTGCCCGTGCCCAATTTTGCCGCCGGGGGGGTAGCCACCCCCGCGGACGCGGCCTTGCTGATGCAGCTTGGAGCCGAGGCGGTGTTCGTGGGTAGCGGCGTGTTCAAGAGCGAGAACCCCGCGCGGATGGCCCAGGCCATTGTGAAGGCGGTCACGTTTGCCCGAAACCCAGAAGAACTGTTGAAAATCTCCAAAGGGCTGGGGGGCGCCATGGCGGGCCTGCCCCGTGACACCATTCAGCCGGAGGCCCGGCTGGCTGGCAGGGGGTGGTGATGAACATTGGTGTGTTGGCCCTGCAAGGTGCCGTGGCGCCCCATCGTGAGAAAATCAGCCATCTGGGGGCGGACATGACCGAAGTGCGGTTGCCGGCAGACCTAGAAGGATTGGATGGGTTGATCTTGCCTGGAGGGGAAAGCACCACCCTGCTCAACCTGATGGCCGCGTATGGGTTGGAGGAGTCCATACGATTGTTTGGCCGGTTTCGCCCCGTGTGGGGCATATGCGCCGGGGCCATTTTGCTGGCCCAGCGGGTAGAAAATCCCACCCAGCGGTCTTTGGGGCTGCTTCCGGCCACGCTCCAACGCAATGCCTATGGTCGCCAAAACGAGAGTTTCATCGAAATGCTTCCGTTACGGTTGCCGGGGCGGGAAACCGCCCTGGTAGAGGGGGTGTTCATCCGGGCCCCGCGGATTGCGGATATTGATTCAGGGGGGGAGGTGCTGGCCCGGCGTGGAGAAGAACCCGTGGCGGTGCAATTTGGCCATGTGCTGGCCACGACCTTTCACCCAGAACTTGCCGCCGACGACCACCTGCATGGATACTTTCTGGAGCTATGCCGGAAGGCAGGGACACTGCGGGCGGCAGGGTAGGCGGGTTGGATTTTCCGAGGTCATTTCTTCCTTCTATGAACCACTTTTTTTCTCAATCAACGCCCTCTTCAAAGTGTTTAAAGAAAACAGATTCATTCCCCGGAATAGAATTGACTGGGGAATGAGTGTTTATGGCGTTCAGTGATGTTATGGCGCTTTTTTGATGGCATCGGTTTAACGAAAAAACAATTTACCTTCCGGTTTGCTCTAGCCTTAGTGTGGAGAACCACCCATAAAAACCGATGAGGACAGAGGGGAGGAACAACGTCATCGCTGGAACACGACCTGCCAGAATCAGGTCTCTGCTGGCTACCCATAGCAGCCAAAACACCATCACCAGTAAAAGTGCCCGCAGGAAACCCGCAGACTTTCCGGCCCTGGGGTCGACCACCGCCATGGGAAGGGCTGCCAACGAAAACGCCAAACATGAGAACGGAGAGCTTAAACGATTAAACAGCTCGAACAAATACAGGGAACGCTGATCATGAGTCATCCTTTGGCTGGATAACTCTTGAATTAACTGCCAAGTGGAAATAGACCACATGGCACCCGCAGACATGATGGAGTAATCCAAAGAAGAAGGAAGCGTGAGGACGTAACTTAGGGTTTTAAATGAAGTTGTGGAGAGGGCTGGTTTGTCTGGGTCGCGTGTGTAAATGGCACCGTTTTGAATTTGGAAAACCACCTGCCGCATGGTTTCGTTTGTGTATATTTCCCCCTTCTGGGCCATGATGACCGGAGACTGCGAGGAGGGGTGCTGATCGGAAAGAAACACGTTGGTGAAGGTGCCATCTGGCTCCCGCCCTCCCACCCGAATGACCTTTGATCCAAACTCGAAATTCAACTCTCCCGGAATCAGGCTGTCTTGAGCGTGTTGTTTGATGACCTGCATTTGAAGGTTGCGGAATTTTTCGTTGAATAAAGGTTGAAGCCAAACCGAAAGGAGCAACCCGGCTAGACTGGCCCCCAGGCCAAACAGCCCGATGGGTTTGAGCAGGCGGCTAAATCCCATGCCAGAGGCCCGCATGGCTACAAGTTCTGAATCCAAAGATTGCCTGACAATGACCATGAAAACCCCTCCCAATACGCCCAGGGGAATGACCATGGCAATGGTCGGGGGGAGCATGTAGAGGGTCATTAGAAGGACTTCGGAAACGCTCAGCCGTTTGTCCACCATCCAGGTGACGAGCCGCTGGATTTTGGCCATCATCATCAGGAACAGCACGGTTCCCGAGGTCATCAGGAAAGGACGGAACAATTCAAGAAAAATCGCCCGTTGGAGAATCATGAGGCGCGGTTTCGGTGGATCTCTTGAATAATGCGTTCGGCGGCCTCTTGGGAAACCATGGCTTCACGGCCAGTGGCCACCGGTTGAGTTTTACCCGCAATGGCCTGCAAAAAAGATTCGGTTTCCACCAGCAGCGCATCCCCCTTCTCTGGCGATAGGGTTTCTTCGTCAATCTGTGGGGGGGAGCCGGGGCTGGCCGGGGGGCGGGCGGTGAAGATTTTCGCAGAGGGTGCGGAGAGATCGAGGGAAAAATATCCGTCTTCTTGAAACAGCCGGAATTTTCGTTCGGCTTTGTTGGAGATGCGGCTGGCTGTAAGGCTGGCCGTGATGCCCCCTTGAAACATTAATCGGACGTTGGCCAAGTCGGTCTGGCGGGTCATCAGGGAAATGCCCACAGCGTGAATATTTTCCAGGGGTGCAGAGACCATGGAAAATATCAGATCCAGGTCATGAATCATCAGGTCCAGCACCACATCCACGTCGTGACCCCGTTCTTTGAAGGGGGATATTCGGAGTGTTTCGATAAAGCGGGGTTTTTGAACCCGAGATTTTACAGCCAGTACAGCCGGGTTAAATCGCTCCAGAAACCCCACCTGAAGGATCAACTTTTTTTTCTCGGCCAAAGCGGCCAATTCAGCGGCTTCTTGAGAGGTTGAAGCCACCGGCTTTTCCATTAACACATGTTTTCCCGCATTCAGGCATTGCAGCCCCAACGCGTGGTGCAGGGTGGTGGGGGCGGCAATGCTGACTGCCTGAACATGGGGGAGAACATCTTCCAGTTGGGTATAGGCTTCTACCCCTAGCTCTTGGGCAACTTGTTTGGCCCGTTCGGGGTTGGCATCGACCACCCCCACCAATCGGCTTTGAGGTAAGGCTTTTAACTTTTGGGCGTGGAACCGGCCCAGGTAACCCACTCCGATCACCGCTGTGGCGATTTGACTCATGGTGCCGCTCTCAACAAAAGGAAAGGAAAGCCGTCTGTTTAACGTTCCATGGTGACCATGCGGATTTCCGCCTGGGCAGCCAATTTTCCATCAACGGTGGCTTTTCCGTTGAAGATCCACAACGTACGTTTTGTGGTGACCAATTCCGTGTCGAAAATCACTTGGTCTCCTGGAACCACGGGGCTTTTGAAACGGCAGTTTTCAATGCCCGCGAACAGCAGAAGAATTCCCTTTGGGTTTTCGGTGGCCGAATGGGCAATAAACCCGCAAGTTTGGGCCATGGCTTCAATAATCAAAACCCCTGGCATCAGGGGATACCCGGGGAAATGCCCTTGGAAAAACGCCTCGTTCCCGGTCACGTTTTTTAGCGCTCGGGCACGCTTCCCCGGTTCCACCTCAAGAACGCGGTCGACCAATAAAAATGGATATCGATGCGGGAGGATTTGTTTGATTTCCTCCAAATTCATGATTCCTTTGCCGGTTTCCATGATTTATCCTTGGGGTGTGTTTTGAGCCGGATCCATTCCCCGCCCAGTGATTGCGTCTTTGTTATAGATCAGCCGTCAAAATCAATGATCACATCATCGGTAATGTCGATAAATTCGAAGTTCGAGTAAAGAATAATTTGAGAGGCCCCCTTTTCCAACACAATATCCACCTTGCGTTTGGAGGCGATCTTCCGAACGGATCGTTTGATTTCGTTGAACAGTTCTTCAGTGGCCTGCCGTTCCTCTTGCATCAACGCCATTTGGGCTTTTTGAACGTTTTGCCTTAGCGCCTGTTGGCGGTTCTGCAGATCTTGGATTTTTTGATCTCGTGCCGATTTGCTCAGCATCATGTTGGTCTGAATTTCCTGGTCCAACGCTCTCAACTGCTCTTCTTCTTTTTTTAGCGTTTTTTCTTTGGCGTCTTTGGACGCGGTGAGCTTGTCCTTTGAACGCTTCCCTTTTTTGCTTTCGTTGATGGCCTTGTTCATATCCACAGTGGCCACAACCAATTTGTCCCCCTCGGCCAGAGCCAAAGGGGCGCTCCAAATGACAGCCAAACAAATCGCCGCTGCCAAAGCGGCATGTCGTTTCCGTGGGGTGAGCATAAAGTTGCCTTTCTAGAATGAAGGTGAAAACAGGTTGAAGGGATATGTGCCTATACAATCAGAAGAGGGAACTAATCGTAAAGTCTAATTTTCCTGGCGTATCTCCCTTTTCGGGATTCAATTTGACTCCATACTCAAACCGGAACACCCCCATGGGGGTAATCATCCTCACGCCGAAGCCGGTGGATTGGTACACATCGAAAAACGCCGGCTGTTTTTCTTTGAGTAAAGCGTACTGATATGATTCCGCGTTCACGTTCCCTGCGTCATAAAAAACAACGCCGCGCAGGTTTTCTCCCGTCAGAGGAAACAACATTTCCATTGTAAACAAACGCATCATGGTTCCCCCACCCTTTAATTGGGCAATTTCAGAGGGGGTCATGCCCAGGGTACGTGTGTCTACGCTACCAAGTGAATTCATCCGTTGCCTATGAAGACCAAAGGGACCGCCAATTTCAGCGTAATCATATCCGCGTAAGGTGGTGATGCCGCCAATACGAAAGCGCTCTTGTTCTGGGATGGGGTTATTGCCAATGGTTTCAATCATGGCCAAATTCAATTTGGCCATCCAAACCAAGGTGGCATCTTCATTCAGGGCATGGAATTGCTGCCACAGGAAGCGGTAGGTACGGTATTCATGGGTGCCCGCCAGAATGGCACCCCCAGTTTGAGAGGCGGTCCAGCTGGCTTTGGTTCCTGAGGAGGGGAAAATTGGGTTGTTTACGCTGTTGTAGGTCAATCCCATAGAAAATGTGCGCAATAACTCATCCGAATACATGGAGTTCAAAAAGGTCCGGTTAATGGCCTCAATATTAAAAGAATGAATCCACAGTTTAAAGAAACGGTATCCCATCCCCTGCATCACGCGGGTTTGGTAAAACAATCCGCGATTGCTTTCGGTGTAGTCCACGATGGATTGCAGTGACAGATTGGATTCGTAGGTCAGGTCGGATCCAAACAAATGAGGTTCCTCGAAATCGAAAGAGTAATTTCGAGTCACCCCGTGCTGGCCAGTTTCTACTCTCAAGCGGATCGTTTGCCCCCGGCCAAACAAGTTCCCTTTGGAAAGCCCCAGGGCCATGGTGAGTCCATCCCGTTCCCCGTATCCCAATTGCGCTTGAAAGTTCCCCGTTTGGGTTTCTTCCAGCTTCACCGCGACGTCAAATTCGTTGTTCACGTCGGTGGCCTGGGTAGAGGCCCCCACGCCAGACCCGGATTTGAAATATCCCAACCTTTGAATGTTGCCGATGGATTCTTGGAGCTTTCCTCCGCTGAACAGTTCCTGCTCATGAATGGTAAATTCACGCCGAATGACGTAGTCGCGGGTTTCTTTGTTCCCCTGAATTTCAATTCTGCGAATGTAGGCCTTTTCTCCCTTCACCAAGCGATAGGTAATGCTGACTACCCGGGTTTCATCATCTACCTGGGTTTGGGGAATCACCTTGGCAAAGGCATAGCCCTGGCTGGTATATAAAGAGCGAAGGGTTTGGATGTCTTGGTTTTGTTTAAATGGATTGAACGGGTCCCCTTGGTGCAGGGTGACCAACTCCATCAGTTCCTCTTTTTCACCAAGAATATCCCCATCGATATCCACCTTCCCGGTGGTATAGGCCAGCCCTTCTTCGATATCCAGGTCAATGTCTACCCGTGAATATTCGGGGTTGTGGTACATCATGACTTTGGGTTTTCGGATGTACACACGGATATACCCCCGTTTCAGGTACTCCATGGCGATGTGCTGAAGATCTGCGTTTACTTTTCGCTCATTCAGCCCGCCGCCACTCATCCAGGTGAAAGCATCCACCTCAGAGGTTTCCATGAAGCGCTTGATTTCAGGCGTGGAGAAGAGGTGATTATTTTTTACCCGGATGTTGGTGATGAATATGTGTGGAAATTCCTTGACCAGGATCAATACGGCGATCTGGTTTTGGGAAATTTCTTTTGTCTCCGAGGTGACCATCACGCGGAGGTATCCGGCTTTTTTATAGGCCTCCGTGATTTTTTCGATCACATCCTGAACTTCTGAGGGATTGTATACCCCACCAGGTTTCAGAGTGATGGCTTTCTTTTGGGCGTCTTTGTCCAGCAGGGTAATGCCTTTTACGATGAGCGTTCCGATGCGGGGTTTTTCCGTGAGGCGAATAATGAGCTTGACCCTGTTGGGGCCCGTAGGCTCTGATTCGATGGTGACGGAGTCAAAATACCCCAAAGCATTCAGTGCTTTGATGTCTTTAGTGACTTGCTTCGGATCCAATGGGTCGCCAACCCGGCTTGAAATGGCCGATAAAATCATCCCGGGTTCAACCGTCAGAGTGCCTTCCAGGGTAATTTCAGAAATCTGGCGATCTTCCTGGGCCAGGACGGGAATAGGAGTGAGCAAAACCAACACCCCCACAAGGATTCCCCAGGCAATCCTAACAGGAAGGGATCCTTTGAATAATCGAGAAGAACAAGTTGTTTGGATGGCAATAAATCGGTTACCCATGGGCCTGTCCAATCCTCGCAGAATTTAGCCGACCGTCTTCAAGAAAATAAACATGATCCATTCGTTCCGCCAAATGGGAGTTGTGGGTTACAAGGATGAGTGTCAAACCCCGCCGTCGGTTCAATTCGAGCAGCAACGCAGAAACTTTTTCCCCCGTTTCTTGATCCAAATTTCCCGTGGGCTCATCGGCCAGCAAAACAGCCGGTTGATTGGCCAAAGCTCGGGCGATGGCCACGCGTTGCTGCTCACCGCCGGAAAGTTGAGATGGTTTCTGGCGGGCTCTGTGGTCCACCCCCACCTCTTCTAAAAGCGCCATGGCCTGGGATTGAAGGTTGGTGACCTTTCCCGCTTGGATCCATCCAGGCATCATCACATTCTCTAAGGCGGTAAAGTCGTTCAGCAGGTGATGAAATTGAAACACAAATCCCACCGTGCGGTTTCGGAACTCGGCCATGGCATCTCCCTTCAACGAGGAAAGGGCGGTTCCGTTGACCTGCGTTTCTCCTTGGTCTGGCCGATCCAAAGCACCGAGCAGGTGCAGCAGGGTGCTTTTACCCGTTCCAGAGGCCCCCATGATGGCCACTGTTTTCCCCCGCTCCACGGCCAAGTCTACCCCCCGCAAAATATGCAGTTTGTTCCCCTCGGCGTCTAAGTATGATTTATGAATCCCAGTGGCCTGAATGAAAGGGGAAGAAGTATTCATGGCCCATTCCCTTGGAAAACCTTTGGATAGCGGATGAAGAACCACAGGTGGCACTTTTCAGGTTGGCTTCCCCCCTTATCCTGGACTTGGGGCGGGAAGTTGCTGGAAAGAATGGTTCCTGGAAGGGCCAGAGGGGATCCAAAGGGACAGGGGTTCATCATCGAAGAGAGAAGATCACAATCTTTGAAGGTTAGCCAAAACATGGCGGAAAGGTCAAGGAAGCAGTTCACTTAGATTATGGGTCGTTCTTGATGGAGCGCGTTCAGTGCCAGAAATACAGCCGATGGATTTTAATCCTTCACCCATCCGGGGGATGCATTTAGCGAATTTTGATGTCATAAACTGTTTAGACTGGGATATAAAATGGGATTGCCTGGGTTTGGCGCAGAAGAATTCGTATTCCGTGGAACGAAAAACGATGAAGAATCCCGTGCAAAGGTTTTGGGAGAATCGAAAACTGGCGGTCAGCCCGGAAGCGGAGGGTGGCGTGCAGGTGGTGACACGGGGTGGGCGGTTGGAACTTCGGCTGGGAAGCACAGTTATTCAAAGTGCCTTGATGCCCACGGGAGAGGACCTTCCCTTGGCCTACACCAAAGCCATGATGGGCGTGCTGATGTTCAGCCCTGCCCCCACCCGGGTGCTGCACCTGGGGTTGGGTGGGGGGACCATGGCTCGTTTTTTACACCACAGGTTTCCCTGGGTGCATCAAACAGCCCTGGAGCCCAACCCGGAGGTGGTGACGGCTGCCCGTCGGTATTTTTCCATCCCCGATTCTCCCCGGCTGCAGATCATTCCTGCCAGGGGAGAAGATTTTTTAGAGGGTACCAAGGAACTTTACGATGTGATTCTGTTGGATGCCTATTCCGGCCAAGGGCCCGTGGAGGCTTTGCATACTCTCCGTGCCTATCAGCAACTGGCTGAGCGATTGACCCCCAACGGGTGGCTGGCGGATAACTTGTGGGGAGAAGACACCCCAAGGCTGAAAAGGCATCTTGGGGCCATGGCCAACAGCTTTCGGCACCAACGGGCAATCGTGGTAGGAACGGGAGCCAATCTGATTGTATTCGCCTCCAACACCCCTGATATGCCGGGGCCCACCCGCCTAGCCAGGGAGGGGCACCGCTTGTCGGAATGGACGGGTTTGGACATGATGAACCTGTTTCGCCGGATTCGCCCCTTGGAAGGGATAAATTTAGAGGATCTGTGAGAGGGGGGCAGGGAGGATGTGGGATAAGAGATTCAGCAACAATTGAGTTAAAATAGGGGCAGCGGGTTGCCAGCGCGCCGTTTGGAAAAATTAGATAGACCATGTAATAATAATGATTCCTTTTTTATGTTAAAAACTCCCATCAAGGATACATGTCGCAATGCCAGGAACGACCATGCAGTCCGAAAAAGGGTTAAAGCGGATCAAAGTTACGCAATTGGAGCCGGGGATGGTGATTCGCTCGGTGGTTGCCCTGTCTTTCGATTATTCGGTGCTGGACCCCAAAACCATCGAATTTCTGCAGAAAAATTTAGACGGTGCCACCGCCATGCTGGCGGGGAATTCGGGTGAGCGGACAGCTTCCATGAAAGACCTGAAACCCTTTGACCACTTGGTGGGGATTTCCAACATTCCAGAGGGTCTGCCCTATTTTCAGTTTCGCCCCCAGTTGCCAGCGGCCTTGGAAAAGCAAGGCTTTGTTGAGGTGGAGGTGGCTGAAGGGAAGGGGTCTGGCGCCCCGGCTATTCGGATGGTGGACGAAGCTACCCGAAAGTTGGCCCAAGCCAGAGCCGCGGAAGCCAAGGCCATGATGGAAACCGTAGAAAAAGCCGTCGATCATCGCCATCAATCCACCAATGTGGTGGAAAACATGTTCGATCAAGGGCGTAAAGGGGCCTATACCTCCTCGGAAGTGGAGTCGATGGTGGGGCAGATTATGGCGGTGGGGTCATCGCCTGCCATCAAAGCCATTTCTGGATTAAAGGGGAGTGACCAAACCTACGCCCATTGTGTGGATATGGCGGTGATTCTGCAGGAGTGTTACGGCGATATTATGAAGATGATCGGCAAGCCCCTGACCCCCGAAACCCGGCATTTTGTTTTGGTGGCGGGCTTCATGCACGATATTGGAAAAAGCGAGGTGCCCAAGGAGGTGCTCGACAGCCAGCAACGCTTTATGCCCGACAGCCGGGAAATGATGATCATGCGGAACCACACCACCTACGGGGCCCGGATCCTCTCTCAGATGGGGCTGAACAAAACGGCCATCAACGTGGCTCATTTTCATCACGTGAAAAAAGACCAAACGCTCTACACCAGTTATCCAGACGTGAAATACGAAGAAGTGTTGCCTCTCACCCGGCTGGCGGCGGTGGTGGATGTGTATCAAGCGTTGATTGGCCGCCGGAAATACAAGAAAAACTGGGTTCCGGGGAAAGCCATTGAGTATATTTTAAAACTATCCGGCAGCGAGTTCGATGACGCCGTGGTGGATAACTTTGTTCGGGTAATGGGGCATTACCCGGTGGGGTCCTTGGTGCGGCTTTCCAACAATGACTTGGGGTTTGTGGTTCGGCTGGCCCCCTACGAACAACCCACCCACCCCTTGGTGGCGGTGGTGGAAACCGCCGGGGGCCAACGGTTGACCCATGCCCACTTGGTGGATTTGCTGGTGGAGCAGGATATTTCCGTGAAGGAAGTGGTGGATCACTATGCCCATTTCAACGCTTCTGAAGACGAAGCGTTCAATATCTTCCGCTCCATTCAGATCTCTTGAGGGTTATGCCCCCTGCACTCGATTCAACGGTGGAGCCAGATCGCGTTCGTTTGGCGGTGGATTGGGCGTTGTCGCATGGTTTGGTGTTGATGACGGATGATCTACGGGCGGTTCACGCCCCATTTGCCCTGTCTCCCGCTCCCATTTCTCTCCCTGATTTGGAAGGCATGTCGGCCCTGACAGGGCTGGTGGGTCGGGCCTACCTGCGGGCGGCCGCGGACCTTCCATTTTTACTGGAGGCCCTGGGAGAGTCCTTGGCCGCGGATGCTTACACGGCCATGGTGGCCCGGCTGGCCCGGCCAGAACAAGGGGGGCGGAAGTCTCAAACCCTGCGGCTGCAGGTGTTCCGCTCCGACTATTATCGGAGACAGGGGAATCCGCCGGGGCAAATCGAAGTGAACACCGTGGCGGCTGGGTTTTTTACCCTGGCGGGTCGGGTGAACCGGCTTCATCGGTACCTGATGGCGGGAACCCCCCTGGGGCATCAGTTGGTGGAAAACGATCCGTTGGTTGGCGTGGCCGAAGGTTTTGCGCGGGCCTTCCGGGCCTATGGCCGGGAAGACGGGGTGGTGTTGATGGTGGTGCAGCCCCAGGAAAAAAACAGGACTGACCAACGGGGATTGGAGTTTGCCCTGGGGGCCCAGGGCATTCCCTGCGTGCGGATGACCCTGCAAGAAATCGCTCAAGCGGGCATCTTGCGTGAGGGCCACTTGATGGTTCACAACCGCCTAGCGGCGGTGACCTACTTTCGGGCGGGTTACGCCCCCCTGGAATATCAAACCCCAGAGGCCTACCGGGCCAGGGAAATGATTGAGCAATCCTCGACCATTGCCGTTCCCGATGCGGCCACCCAACTGGCCGGCATGAAAAAAGTGCAGCAAGTGCTGGCCCGGCCTGGAGAGCTGGCCCGGTATCTGCCCCCAGAGGAAGCCAGCCGCTTGGCGGCTTCGTTTGTGGCCATGCATGGCGCCCAGGACACAGTTTCGGGAGAGGCTGGGCCCCAAGAAGCGTGGGAATTGGCCGTGAAAAAACCCGGGGCCTGGGTGGCCAAGCCCCCCCGAGAAGGGGGGGGCAACAATCTGTTTGATGAAGACATGGTGAAGTTTTTGAAAACCGCCTCCCCCCAGCAACGGGCCGGATGGGTGTTGATGGAGCGGATGGTTCCACCCCATCACCAAGCATGGCTAGTGAGGAATGGCGAGGTCCGTCAGGCGGCCTCTCATACGGAAGTGGGGCGGTTTGGGGTGTTGTTGGCGGAGGACCAGCGGGTGCTTTGGGAAACCGACGCGGGGTATTTGGCCCGAACATCTCCCCGAGAGGCCAAGGAAAGCGGGGTGTCTGCCGGATTTGGGGTGTTGGACAGCCTGTATCTTGAAAAATCTTAGGGGCGGAAAGTGTTTTATTCCGTTTTCAGGGTCCGGCATAAGATTGTTCTTCCAATCACCGCGAATTCATCCAGGATAAGTTTTGAGGGGTCCTCGCCAGGTAAATCCTGTTTTCGTGAATGATAACATAGATAAAATAAGGGTATTTATAGGACAGGCCTGCCTGGATTTGGTTTTGCTGGCGCGAGTCTGTTGACCACAAAATAAAAATCGTTGAAATACGATTTATTTTTCAATTCCCCATTGACATTCCCCACGGAACTTCGTTATTCATTGGAAAAGTTTTCCGCGCCTTCGGGGCGCGGGGCCTGTCGGCCGCCAGGGAAGGAGGCCGATGGGGCGTGATGGAAACCGGTCGCTGGGTTAATTTGTGTAGCGTTTCGGTAAAACCATCACGGTGGAAAGCCAGGCAGTTTTCAGGGACGAAAACGCATGCCGGGTGACACCCTTTCGTTGAAGACCAGAGTTACGTGGTTGGCCTAGGGTGTTGAAAGAAACTGGTTTCCCCCAACAGAATTATTCTTGGGGTTCATGCCAGTTCCCGCTCCATTGCATTTCCCTCCGTTGTTGCTGGCCTTCCCCCCAAAACAAACGCAATATTTTTAATCCTTCCCGGATGTTCACCCCTTTTCCGGGAGGCTGATATGTCGGTTGTCACCCAGGATGAACGGGGAATCCTGTTCGCTCTTGATATTGGCACCACCAAAATATGCGCCCTGGCGGCCACCGCCACCCCCGGAGGACTGCTGAACATCATTGGGTTCGGCCAAGCTCCTTCCATGGGAATGCGGAAGGGGGTGGTGGTTAATATCGAAAAAACCGTGGAATCCATCCGCCAGGCCGTGCGGGAGTGCGAGTTGACCAGCGGCGTGGCCTTTAACCGGGCCGCCACCGGGGTGGCTGGCAGCCACATCCAGGGACGCAACTCCCGGGGCATGGTGACCGTGCAATACAACCGCACCGTGTCCGAGGACGACATTCGCCGGGTGATTGAAGCGGCCCAGGCGGTGAATATTCCGAATGACCGAGAGGTTCTCCACATTCTGCCCATGGAATTCATCGTGGACGACCAGAATGGGGTGCAGAACCCCCTGGGCATGTCTGGGATTCGCCTGGAGGTGAACGTTCATATCGTCACTTGCTCTGCCACCGCGGCTCAAAACATCGTGAAGTGCTGCAATCTGGCGGGGTTGGAGGTGTCGAGCTTGGTGTTAGAGCCCCTGGCCAGCGCCCATGCGGTGCTGACCCCCGATGAGCGGGAGCTGGGGGTGGCCGTGGTGGACATTGGGGGAGGAACCACCGACATCGCGATTTACTCTGAAGGAAGCATTGTTCACACCTCGGTGCTGGCGGTGGGGGGAAACCACCTGACCCACGACATCGCCATTGGCTTGTCCACGCCCATCGCCGATGCAGAGATTTTGAAACACAAATACGGAATTGCCCTGTCATCCCTGGTGGAACCGGAAGAACGAATTGAAGTGCCCTCGGTGGGGGGGCGCAAGACCCGTCTGCTGGACCGCCATCTTATCGCCGATGTGATTGAACCCCGCTTCCGGGAAATATTTGAGCTGGTCAACCGGGAGTTCGATCAGTCGGGACTGCGGTCGGCTATTGCCTCTGGGGTCATTATTACCGGGGGCTCCAGCCTCATGGCCGGAGCCGATGAACTGGCCGCGGGGATATTAAAACTCCCCGTCCGGGTGGGATTCCCGGAGGGAATGACTGGGTTGGATGACACCCTTCATTCCCCCATGTATGCCACTGGCGCCGGGTTGCTACGCCACGCTCTTTCTCACGCCCCTCAAATGCAGGCCCCTGGGCCCCATGTGGAGGAAGCCATGCTAAACCGATTCTCCCGCCGCTGGCGGGAATGGGTCAATGAGTTGTTTTAACAAACCTTTTATTAGGAGTTCCCCATGGGCATGACTTTGCTGAAAGACACGATCAACCGGGATTCCTACAACACGGATAAAGTGCGCCCTGCCGTTATCAAAGTGATCGGCGTGGGTGGCGGCGGCGGAAACGCCGTCAACCGGATGATCAGCCAAGGATTGAAGGGGGTGGATTTTATCGTGGCCAACACCGACCTGCAGGACGTTCGCTCGTCGCTGGCCACCCACCGCATTCAACTTGGAGCCAAGTGCACCCGTGGATTGGGTGCCGGTGCCAAGCCGGACACCGGTCGGGAAGCCGCCCTGGAAGACCTGGACATGATTCGTGAGTATTTGGCCGATGCCGACATGGTGTTTGTCACGGCTGGCATGGGCGGCGGCACGGGTACCGGCGCCGCGCCGGTGATTGCCGGCTTGGCCAAAGAAATGGGCTGCCTGACCGTGGGCGTGGTGACCCGGCCCTTTACCTTCGAGGGAAAAGTTCGCCGTCGGAATGGGGACCACGGAATCAACGAGCTGAGAAATCACGTGGACACCCTGATTGTTATTCCCAACGACAACCTGCTGGGACTGGCCAACAAAAACACCACCATTATCGAGGCCTTTACCATGGCCGATGACGTGTTGCGGGTGGCGGTGCAGGGGATTTCGGATCTGATCAATACCGATGGTCTGATCAATCTAGACTTCGCCGACGTTCGCACCGTGCTCTCTGGGATGGGGCAAGCCATCATGGGCATTGGTGAAGCGACCGGAGAAGGCCGGGCCCTGAAGGCCGCCCAGAAAGCCATTCAAAGCCCCCTGTTGGATAACGTAAATATCAACGGTGCCAAAGGGGTGCTGGTGAACGTGACGGGGTCCCGCTCCATGACTCTCCATGAAGCCTACGAGGCAGCTTCCTTTATAGAAGAGCACGCCGATGAAGATGCCAACATTATCTTTGGCGCCTGCATTGATGAATCTTTGGAAGACCGGGTGGAAATCACCGTGATTGCCGCCGGGTTTGGGGAGGGTTCTCCCGTTCGGGCGGGAAAGGATGCCCGTCATGTTGAACCAGAAACGGTGCGTGGACGCCCCACTCTGACTTCTTATCCGGGCGGGCGGGCGGCAGCTCCGGCACAGCCTACGCCCTCTTTCGCTCAACCCGTGGCGGCGGTCGTTCGCCCCAAGCCCGTGGTGATGGAAGAATTGTTCCCCCCCACCCACGAAGAACTGCGGCCGATGGCAGGGAAAGTTACACCAACCGAAGAGGAGGATTATATTTTTGAATTGGATGAACCCATGATGGAGCCCATTGAAACGCTGCCCAGGGTACCTGGCTACACATCCGGATACCCCAATTCCCCTGCGGGTCACGATCTTCAAGATGGATCGGACCTGGATGTTCCTGCCTTCATTCGACGGGGCCCTTCCCGGTTCCCCAAAGACTGAAGATTCCCTCCCCCTCAGCGCCGATGGTGGAAACACCATCGGCGTCCCCTCTTGTTCGTACTTTCCTGTTTGAACCCCCGTGCTTCTATGATAGTTACAATATAAGGGTGTATGGATGCTGGACCTCTCTGAAAACGCTTAACATTTGGTTTGTGAAGTCGGCTAATCTGTATTTTGAACCGGAAGGACTGGCGAAATCCATGGATTGAATCCATTGAATTGAGAACCAAACCTCACAGGTTGGATGGAATGAAACGTTTTTCTAGCGAAAAGCCTTTAAAAGATTGAAATAGGAAAATTTCAACAGGGCAGGGAAGAGAACGCCGAATGAATTGGAAAACCCGTTTGTTATGGAAACGCAGCGCGGGAATGCTGTTGCTGTCACCTTTGGCGGCATGGGCAGCCCTGTTTTTAGCCCAATTGGCTTATTTGCTCACCAAGGATTCGGACTTGTCTGATTGGCAGGGATTGTTTCAGACCGGTTTGTTGGGCCTGATGTTAGGCGGGTTATTTGGCTTTTTGGAAAATCTCTCCATTACCCCCCCCCGAAACCTGTGGAAACCCCTGTTGTGGGGGGCTGTTCCTGGCATGGGCTTGGCCCTGGCTTTCCACCAGATCACGGACGGCAATGGCCTTCCCTTCATGGTGGGGGGGGCCTTGGGGGGCGGGTTGCTGGGGGGGCGGCTGCAACGCCGGGAACCCTTGGCTCGATTGGCCCAGGTGCTACTAATCATGGGCTTATGGTATGGCATCCCGCTGTTTACGGAACAGGTGCTCCAGTTTTTTCCTCAGGATTTCATCGGATATTTAATTTTGTTGTCGGTTTGGACCTTGGGGGCCGCCCTGTTGGTGCAAGGGGTGAACCTGCTCACTCTGCGACGGTGGTTTCGGCTGGTGGTGGGGGGGCAGGAAGAAACCATTTACCCCTTGTGGGGCCAACGGATTGTGGTGGGGTATCATCCGGGATGTCAGGTGAATCTTTCTCCCAAGGGAGAGGTCTTTCCTCGCCATTGCGTTTTGCAATGGGAAAACGGTCACTTTGAAATCATTGACGATGAGCAAGGGGGGATCGTGTATGTGAACTTCCGCCCGGTGCAATCTCACACCCTTAAGCATGGCGATATGGTCCGTTTGGGTACCGTGCTGCTGCAATATGGCGAGCGAGGCGGGCCATGAGGTCTATTCTCGGGTATTTGGGGGCTATGGCTGGTTTGTTTTTGTGGGCCGGGCCTGCAGGGGCTTACGAGGAAATCTATTATTTTCCCGGTGAAGGAGACATTCTTCCGGTGACCCATTCGGTGGTGCAGGGGGAATGGATGGGATGGGCCGGGATATTTGTTGTAGTGGCCGCCACCTTGGCCGGATTTTTAGGCTGGTCTAGGGTTCGATTGCTGCCCCAGCGCGGCCTAGAGCCAGGCTTTGAACTGGTATCCACCAACAAACCAAGAACCTTCATCCCTCTGCCAGGGAAATACCTGACATTAGAGTTTGTGGGAGAGGTTGCGGCAGCTCATCAATTGCGGGTTCCGGCCAATTTGGGCAAGGTTTCTTTGTCCATCCGCCGAAACGGATACCTGCTGGAGGATAAAAATTATCGCAACGTATTGCTGGTGAACCGTCGGCGGGTGCGGCGAACCCTGCTGAAAGATGGGGACCTGCTGGATGTGGGTGAGTTGACCCTGGTGTATCGGGATATTCGGGTGCAGCACCATGCTTCTACCAGCCCTGGTGAATCCCATCAGGTAGAACAGGAAAAAGCTTACCTTCGGTTTCACCGGCCCCGGGGCCCCATTCGGAAGGGCATTCCCATGCTGATTCCGCATCAAATGCCCAACCGGGTGTATTACATGACCAAAAACATGATGTTCATTGGCCGGTCGGAGTCGAACGACCTGGTGGTGAAGGCCGCCAATATTCACCTGCGGCATGCTAAAATTTTAAGAGTAGGGGGGCGCTACAAACTGTTGGACTTGGCCCTGGCTGGATCTACTTTTGTGAACAACCGCCGGGTGGAACAAAAGTTCCTTAAGGATGGCGACGAACTGGCGTTTGACCTGCAAAAGTTTCGGTTTCAATTGGTCACCCGGCCATTGAAAGAATTTATGCCGGTGTCTTTCCCCGACCGGTTCCAAGATGCCCTGGCTTTGAACCTGCCCAAAGAAGACCAGGAGGAAGGCCTGACTGAAGAACAGGGAGAGGAGCCTTCCTTGTTGGATGACCCCGAGGAGATTCATCCCTCGGTTTCCACTTAATCTAACCCCATCTAAAATAGAAATGGCTGATACTAAACAAGATAACGCTCTTGCCCCTGCCGAGCGCAAACAGTTGTTGATTGAGGCACTGTCTTACATTGGGCGGTTTCAGGGGAAGATTGTGGTGGTGAAATACGGCGGGGCCGCCATGGTGCGGGAGGACATCCGCGTGTCGTTTGCCCAGGATGTGATGCTGCTGCGCTCGCTGGGCATGCGCCCGGTGGTGGTGCATGGCGGCGGTCCGGAAGTGAGCCGCGCCATGGAGGCCATGGGCCAGAAGCCTGAGTTTGTGGAGGGCTTGCGGGTCACCAGCCAAGAGAGCCTGCGGGTGACCGAGATGGTGCTGTCTGGCACCATCAACAAAGAATTGATTTCCCACCTGAACCACCATGGGGGCAACGCCGTGGGGCTAAGCGGCAAAGACGGCCACCTGATCAAAGCCCGCAAAATGAGCCATGTGAAGGGGGTGGACCTGGGCTATGTGGGAGAAATTGTGCAGGTGAACCCGGAGGTGGTGAGCCTGCTGCTCAACAACGGCTACATCCCGGTCATTTCACCCATTGGGATGGGGGACGACGGCCAGACCTATAACATCAACGGAGACACGGCCGCCGCCCATATCTCTTCCGCTTTGAAGGCCCACAAGGTCATCTTCCTCACCAACGTGGATGGCGTGCTGAAGGATGGCAAACTGCTGCCCACCCTGACCCAGCAGGAAACCCAGCGCCTGATTGCCGCGGGTGTTATCCACGGGGGGATGCTGCCCAAGGTGGAGGCCATGCTCTACGCCTTGGCTCACGGGGTGGGGTCCGCTCATATCATCAACGGCTCCGATCACCACGCCCTCATTGCCGAACTGTTTACCGACAAGGGAACCGGCACGGTGATTACCGGTGACAACGGGAGCCCGTGATGGCCTGGGCCGATACCCTCTACAAAGCCCTGAAAACCCGCCCCACGCCCTCTGCCGAGGATGACCTGGCCCACCTTCTGCGCCGCAAGAAACAAGCGCCCCAGGGCCATTTAGGGGCCCTGCTGGCGGCGGAAGGCCGCTTCCGCCGGGAAGACACCGGCTGGCGGGCCCTGGAACTGGAGGAGCTTCACCCAGACGTGCCCCTGGCAGACATGACCCTGGCGGTGGTGGACCTGGAAACCACCGGTGGTTATGCCCACCAACACAGCATTTTGGAAATCGGCGTGGCCATGGTGGGGCCGGGGGGAATTTCTACCTGGGAAACCCTGGTGAACCCCCAGGAACCTATTCCCTACTTTATTCAGCAGATGACCGGCATTACCCCCGACATGGTGGAAGACGCCCCCCTGCTCAGCGATGCCCTCCCCGCCTTTGCCGCCTTCGTGGCTGGGTGCCCCCTGGCCGCCCACAACGCCCCTTTTGATTTCGGCTTCCTCAACGCCGTGGTGGCCCAGCAGGGGCTGCCCGCCCTGCCCCACCCCCGCCTCTGCACACTGGCCATGGCCCGCCGCCTCTACCCCCAGCTCCCCAGGAAGGGCCTCGATGCCCTCACCGAAGCCTTCGGCATCACCGTCACCCACCGCCACCGCGCCCTGGGCGATGCCCTGGCCACCGCTCAACTGTTCCAAATCATGATTCCCGAACTGGCTTTGCGGGGGGTGACTACGCTGCACCAACTGGTGGCGTTTCTGGGGGAGAAAAGAAGGGGGTGAGGGGCGATTATAAAAAATGGGCGGGCCAACAACGGCCCGCCCTTTTGCAACCAGATATCCATCACGGGTTGGTTAGAAGTGGTAAATGCCCCCAACGGACATGACGATAAAATCTCCCGCACCGGATTTTTTAACGTCGATCGCGTAGTGTTCCAGTTCACCGCGAAGGCTTATATTGTTATCCAGTTGAGTCTCTACACCCAAACCCAAAATTGGTGCGATTCCATTTTCGGAAACCGTGAATGTTTTTAATAATGCCCCCCCCACACCGTAAACGCTCACTGTCGAATCTGATCGCCAATTGATAAATCCAAATTTTATCAGGAAATCCGTTTGTTCATCCATTGGCAATGAACCAACACCCGATACGAACGTCCCGATGACCTCGAAATCGAAGGTGTCTCCCCAGATCAATTCCTTCGCGCCGACTTTTCCAAAATCAACGAGCCCCAGTTCTAAGGCAAAATTCCTGTTTAGATGAAACCCGCCGAAAAGTTTGAAACTCGCGCTACTTTCATTCACCGAAAGGATGGGAGAAGGAACTCCTATGAAATTTTCAAAGTCTTTTATGCCGGCTTTATCAATGCTCGCCATTGACAATCCAACTCCCCCGCCAAGATACCAACCCTGCTCCTGTTGGTCACCTACGGGCGGAGTGGAACTTACGTCTGGGGCGGGTGGCGGAACCACGGCACCTTGGGCGTAAGCCAGGGAAGGAAGGGTGAAGGCGAGAAAAAAAAACGCGGCCATCACGCGATAAATGTTTATGCGATACAGGTTCATACATCCTCCTTAAATTTTATTGGTTGTGAGTTTCCGCAAGGCCCAGCCTAGATATTTCGCAAGGTTTTGCGGTTCCCAGCAGAATTGACTGGGAAGCCGGTTCTGTCAGCCCGATAAAATATACAGCAGGGGGTGGACAGAATAGGTCACTACCATTGAATGGACTTCTAGCACGGGGGGGAGGGGGCAATAAAAAAACAATCAAAAAAGACGGACCGTTTTGGGTCCGTCTTCTTGAAGCCTAATATTCATCACAGGTTGGTTTAAAGCGGGAAGCCAAACCAAGAGGGCTGTTACTTCACCCAGGGCATCAACGGAGCGGCTTCAGGGTAACCTTTTTTCACCGCTTCGCAGGGAACCAAAATAGCGGTTGCTCCAACGCTGCCACCCAAACTTGACGTACATATCTGGGTATTTTGGTCAATCACATACCAAACCCATCCATTTTTAATGATAAAAATCTTACCTTTATCAGCATCAAAATTAACGGAACCGCCTTTTTCCAATTCGCTCTTGGCCTTGGCCACGTTTTCCGGCGTAAGGTCCATCGCCATGGCAAAACTCCCTACCAACATCGCAAACAAAAACACGGCAATCAGCTTTTTCATGGTTCCTCTTTTTTAGCGGAATGGAAGAAAAACAGAGTGTAAGTTGAGTTCTGAAATACCCCCACGCTGGAGGCAGAATACTAGAGTCTTTTTATATCGTCAATTTTCCCCCCGCCCCTACCCCTTCCCCCCGTCTCACGGTATCCTTGTGAAATGGAAACCCAGCCCCAAACGTTAAAACTAAACCCGCAGCAGCAGCGGATTGTGGATCACCTGGACGGCCCGGCGCTGGTGGTGGCGGGGGCGGGCAGTGGCAAGACGCGGGTGATTATTCAGCGGGCGGCGCGGCTGATTCAGCGGGGGGTGGCGCCCTCCAGCATTCTGCTGGTGACCTTCACCAACAAGGCGGCGGCGGAGATGACCCGGCGGCTGGAGGTGCTGACGGCGGGGGAGGGGCGGGGGGAGCACGTGCAGAACGGAACGTTTCACTCGTTGGGGCACCGATTTTTGCGGCGGCACGCCCCCCTGGCGGGTTACGCCCACAACTTCACCATATTAGACGACGGCGACGCCAAGGATTTGATGAAAGCGGCCCTGCTGGAAACGGTGGGCAAGGCCAAGGGAGACTTCCCCACGGCGGCGGTGTTGCAAGACATCATTTCGCTGGCCTTTAACCGGCAGATGCCCCTGGAGGAGCTGATTCGGGGGGAGTATTTCTGGCTTGAGCCGATGACGGATGATTTGGTAAAGGTGGCCCAGGTGTACACCCGCAAGAAGCGGGAGAACCAAGCCATGGACTTTGATGACCTGCTGGGGGTGTGGCTGCGGCTGCTGAAAGAGCACCCCGACCTGGAGATGACCCGGCGCATTCGTTACGTGATGGTGGACGAATATCAGGACACCAACAAGGTGCAGTCCGACATTCTGGACAACCTATGCCAGGGGCACCGCAACCTGATGGCCGTGGGAGACGATGCCCAGTCAATTTACAGCTGGCGGGGGGCGCACTTCGATAACATCTACAAATTCACCGACCGGTTTGGCGGCGAGTTGTTCCGGCTGGAGGAAAACTACCGCTCCACGCCGGAGATATTGGAATTGGCCAACCAGGCCATCTCACACAACGCCCACCGGTTAGACAAAACCCTGCGGGCGGTGCGCCCGGCGGGAGAGCTTCCCCGCATTACCCACCTGTACGATATGCGGGAAGAAGCCGAGTGGATTTCTGACCGCATTTTGGAGGCCCACCACCACGATGGCCTGCCCTACGCCGCTCTGGGGGTGTTGTACCGCAACCATGCCCAATCCGCCGAGCTGCAAATCTGGCTGACCGAGCGCAACATTCCCTTCCTGGTGCGATCCGGGGTGAAGTTCTTCGAACAGGCCCACATCAAAGACATCCTGGCCCTGGTAAAGGTGGTGTTCAACCCCCTAGACGAAGTGGCCTGGACCCGCCTGTTGAAAATGCTGCCGGGGGTGGGTCCCGCCACGGCGGGGAAAATCTTTGCCCTGTTCCGCGCCCAGCGGGCGGTGCGTTTGTCGCCAGAGAACCACGCGCTGGAAGACCTGATCCCCGCCAAAACCAAGGCCCGCTGGCACACCCTGGCCGCCACCTTTAAAGACATGCTGGCCGATGGCGTTCCTCCGGGGCGGATGATTGCCCTGGCCCACGAAGGGTTTTACAAAGAGGAATTGTTCCGCTCCTTTGATAACCCCGCCGAACGGGAGAATGACATCCGCTATCTGGCGGAGTTTGCCGGGCGGTATAAGTCGGTGGAGTCCTTCCTGACCCAGTTGGCGTTGGTGGGGGGCTCTTTGGTGCGAGATCAGGAGGAAGACGACATGGACAAGGACCACCTGACCCTTTCCACCATTCACCAAGCCAAGGGGCTGGAGTGGGAAAGGGTGTTTGTGATGGGGTTGGTCGAAGACCAGTTCCCCCATGCTAAGTGCGTGAAACATATGGACAAACTAGAGGAAGAGCGCCGTTTGTTCTACGTGGCGGTCACCCGGGCTATGCGGCGGCTCGACATCACCGTGCCGGTGGTGTCGCTGGTGCAGGGCCAGATGAAGATTTGCCGTCCCTCCCGCTTTGTGGAAGAATTGCCTTCAGGCGTGGCCGAGGTGGTGCGGGCCGAAAACCTGGAAGAGTTGACCCAGGACAATTGGTCCCACGGTGGGTTTACGTTTGAATAGGGTTGGCTTTAGAGAATGTCCCCTGCCAAGGGTTGCTGCCCCCTGACGGAAACGTCGGTCAAATCATACTGGGTTTCCAGTCTCACTTCTTTTATCTTACAGCTCTCGTCTCACTTCTCTCTTCCATCGAATCATGGCCAAAGTCGCCCCGTCTGCGCCTGCGTCTGCTCCGGTGGAGGAAACCCCCCCTCCCCTGCACCCGCTGCTGGGGCGTTTGCTGGCCGAGCATCATCTCACGTCTCAAGACCTAGATACCCTCCTCAAAGAAAAGAGCCCCCTTCCCAGGGAGATGGCCCCCTTGAAGGCCCTGTTGGTCCAATTGAAACTGGTGCCGGAGGAAACCCTGCAACAGGCCCAGGCCGAGTTGTTTGGGTTGGAATATCGGGCCCAATTGGAGGATGTAATCCCCGACCCAGTGTTTGCCAAGGAAATTCCCATCCGTTACGCCAAGCGGTTTATGTTTTACCCCCTTCAGCTAACCCCGGAGGAACTGGTGGTGGCGGTGGAAAACCCGGAGGAGTTTGAACCGGTGGAAGATGCTGGGCGGAAGTTTCGGCGGCCCGTGCGGCATGTGGTGTCTACCCGGCAGTCGATCATGTCGCTGATTAACCGGGCTTACAACATGGCCAATCGGGGCACCGAGCAGGCCATTGAAGGGTTTGAAGCCCCCGATGATGGCGCCCCCCCCGGCCCCGGCGGCTGGGGCATTGAAGAACCGGAAGACCTGATCGACGCGCGGGATGAAGAGCCCATCAAGCGGCTGCTGAACAGCATTTTGTATCAGGCGGCCCGCTCTAACACCAGCGATGTGCACATTGATTCCACCCCCTCCGAGGTGGTGATTCGTTTTCGGGTAGACGGCGAGCTTCATACCGTGACCACCCTGCCCAAGGCGGTGCACCTCACCATGATTAACCGCATTAAAGTGATGAGCCGCCTGGATATCTCTCAGCGTGGGCTTCCCCAAGACGGCCGCACCCTCATCCTCATCGCCGGACGGCGGATAGACATCCGGGTCTCTACCCTGCCCACGGTGCACGGCGAAAAAGCCGTGATGCGTCTGTTGTATCAAGACCAGGAGATGTTCGACCTGCGAAAGCTGGGAATGCCGGAAGACATATACGCTCATGTGAAAAAGCTCATTCGCCAGTCGGGGGGAATCATTCTGGTCAGCGGCCCCACTGGCAGCGGTAAGACCACCACCCTCTACGCCGCCCTGCGGGAAATTGACCACCACACCAACAACATCATGACCATTGAAGACCCGGTGGAATACAAAATTCCCGGGTATGTGCAAACCGAGATCAACCCCAAACTGGGGCTGACCTTTGCCAACGCCCTTCGCTCGGTGCTGCGCCAAGACCCCGATGTCATCATGGTGGGGGAGATGCGCGACCGGGAAACGGCCATTATCGCCATTCAGGCGGCGCTGACGGGCCACACGGTGTTTTCCACCGTGCATACCAACGATGCCCCCTCCACCATCACCCGCTTGGTGGATATGGGCATTGAACCCTATTTGGTGTCTTCCACGGTGATGGCGGTGCTGGCCCAGCGGCTGCTGCGGCGGATTTGCTCGCATTGTAAAGTTCAGGTGGAACCCGATGAAGTGCTGCTGCTGGAACTGGGGCTGACTTCGAAAGAGATCAAGGCGGTAAAAACCTTGTACAAAGGGGCTGGCTGCGGCCAATGCCGGGGGAGCGGGTATTTGGGGCGGGTGGGGGTGTATGAACTGCTGATGATGTCTGACCCGGTGAAGAAACTGCTGCTCACCTCCAACGAAGCCAACCAAATTCGCGATGCCGCCACCGCCAATGGCATGGTCACCATGCGGCAATACGGCCTGCAAATGGTCATGGCCGGCATGACCACCGTGGAAGAATTGGTGAGCGCCGCCAAAGAAGAATAACCCAAACACAACCTCCTCAGAGCCTGCCCCCATGGCGATTGCCATTGGAGACATTCACGGCTGCCTGGCCCCGTTGGAAAAACTGGTGTCGCGGCTGCCACCCGGCCGGGAACTGGTGTTTCTGGGCGATTACATTGACCGGGGGCCAGACTCCGCCGGGGTGGTGGCGTTTCTTCTAACGCTGGCCCAGACCCGCCCTTGCCGGTTCCTGATGGGCAACCACGAGGACATGCTGCTGAAGGCCCTCCGCTCCCCCGATCACATCGGCCAATGGATCATCAACGGGGGCACCGCTACCCTGAAAAGTTACGGTTCCAATGTGGAGGATTGGCGCCTGCAACCCAGCCGTGGGGCCTTGTTTGGGGAGCATGGGGAGTTTTTCAAAGGTCTGGCGATGTTTTACCAAGACCCACATGCCATCTACGTCCATGCCGGAATCAACCCGGCCCTGGAAGACATGCCCCAACAGAAGGCGAACACCCTGCTGTGGGTTCGAGAGGAGTTTTTTAGCAAGCCTGAACGCTGGCGGGGGAAGCCGGTGGTGTTTGGCCACACCCCCACCCGTTTCATGGGGCTCTCTGGGCGGGAGATATACAAAAACCCGCCTTACTTTGGCATTGACACGGGCTGCGTGTATGGCGGGTTTCTCACCGCCTTCGACCCCGCCACGGGCGAAATATGGCAGGCGAACAACATGGGGTAGCCACTTCTCGGTGGTATTCTTTTCCCAGCGGTTTCTTTTTTTGTCAGGATTTGAGACAATCATTCTGCCTTGGGGCTCTGGTTGATCGGCACGGTTCCAGACGCAAGCGGGTCAGCCGTCTGAAATACTGGCCCAGCCCCAGGGTACTCTCTGAATACCTTCATCCCTACTTGTTCTGAAACTCAATTCCCATCCCCTCCATGGCCAGGACCTGTTTCAGGATGGCCATGAATTCAGCATTGGTTGGTGTTTGGGGGGGGCATGGAACAACGAACAGGCCCTGAGGTTCTGGGAAAAACGCCCTCTCCCAGAGGAAAGATCGTCAAGAGGATACGTGGTTGGCGTAACCTTGGGGTTTCTTTCAGCGTGGAAAGTTACGTAGAACGTTGGTCAGCTTCCCTCCCTATTTTTGGCCCATAGGTGTAAGCAACGCCCTCCGTTGTGCCCATCCATTGCTTGAAACCTCCACGGCGGGATACAGTATTTCCTTCGGGGCCAATAGCTCAGGTGGTTAGAGCGGCCGACTCATAATCGGCTGGTCGCAGGTTCAAGTCCTGCTTGGCCCACTAGATATCAATAACTTAGGTTGATTTACCCGCTTAAAACAAAATGCTAACCACTGCTAACCGCCTTATTTATCCCCTAAAACTGCTAACAAAATGCTAACCAATTTCACCCTCTAGCGGCCATCACTTTTCCAGTGGTTGAAGTCTTTCTAAGAAAAGCCTGAGAATTGAAATTCCCCTAGGATTCCTTTTGGGTTAATCGGCGAGCCAGATCGACCACCAACCGAATTCCAGAGGCGGTGCCCCCTTTGGGCAGCAAGGGATGTTCGCCATCGCTCCATTGGTAACAGTCCAGATGGGCCCAGGGGGTGTCTCCCACAAATTCTTGCAGAAACAACGCCGCCGTAATCGCCCCGCCAAACCCAGAGCTGGACGCATTGGCCAAGTCGGCCGAATTCGATTCCAGTTGATTCCCGTACTCTTTCCATAAAGGCAAGGGCCACACCGGCTCGGCCACCGCCTGGGCAGAGGAAATCACCGCCTGTTGCAGCCCTGGGTGGTTCGAAAACAGCCCCATGATGTTTTTCCCCAGCGCGGTGCGGCAGGCGCCGGTGAGGGTGGCCATGTCCACCATCCAATGGGGTTGAAACGATTTCGCCAGGGCGAAACAATCCGCCAGCACCAGCCGTCCTTCAGCGTCGGTGCTGGTCACCTCCACGGTAAGCCCCATCTTGGTGTGAAGCACATCTCCCGGTTTGAACGAGCCCGGCCCCACGGCGTTTTCAGCCAGCCCCACCACGCAGAGGACCCGCAACGGAAGGTTAAGTTGAACCACCGACGAGAAAGCCCCCAGCACTGCGGCGGCGCCCCCCATGTCTTTCCGCATCAACTGCATGCCGGAGGATGTTTTTATTTCCAACCCACCCGAATCAAACGTGACCCCTTTGCCCACCAAGGCCAGCAGAGGGAGGTCCTTCTTTTCTGGTGGATCGTGAATTAAACAGGCCAAAACGGGAGGAACCGAGGCCCCTTTTCCCACGGCCCACATGGCCCCATAACCTTGTTTCAGCAGGTCATTTCCAATGATGACCTGAAGTTTGCTTCCGGTTGCGGCGGCGATTTCCTCCACCCGTTGGGTCATGAACCCCGGGTCGGCTTCACTGGCTGGCCAATGAATCCAGTCTCGGCTGCGCCAAATGGCTTGGCCCACAATCTGAGCCTCCTTCAGAGCTTGGGCCATGGCATCGGGGTGGCCCGGGCCCACCCATTCCAACATTAGTTTTTCTGGCGGTTGAGAGCGGGTCAGGTAACGGTCAAACCGGTACTCTGCCATCCAGGCGGCTTCCATGGCCAAGCGCCAAGCCAGGGCCAAGGGGTCCTGGGTGCCCTTTACGCCTTGACCACCATAGCCGCCGGAGAAAATCGGTTGGTCTTCCCGTGTTCTGAGCAAGCCCTCCGCCCAACCCTGGGGAGATTCCGGCGGCACCAAACTGATTTGCTTGGCGCCAACAGAACCCAGAGCTTTGAATCCCACCCCCAGGCTGTTTAACCATATGCCAGAGTGAATATCTTCCGCTTTTCCCAGCCCCACGATGACCCAACACCCAAGAGGGCTCTGCAAAATGAGGCATTGGCCCGGTTTCCCGGAGAAATCTTTACGTTTGATTTCTTTCTGAGCCAGATCTTTTAGCGTTGGCGGAAGGTCTGGGGGAAAGAGAGAAGAGTCCTGCCAGCAAAAATGAAGACGGTTGGCATGGGAGGGAGAGGGAGAAATGGAAAAGGTGGGTTCCTGTGCCATGCAACGTTAACCTTTCAATAGTTCTTTCATCCGTTGGCCAATCAAATCTGGGGTGGGAACAATGTGAATGCCCGCTTCTTCCATCACCTGGACTTTTTCTTTGGCCGTGCCATGGCCCCCCGAAATAATGGCTCCGGCATGCCCCATGCGGCGGCCAGGGGGTGCCGTGCGGCCAGCGATGAACCCAACAATGGGTTTCGTCATGTAGGCTTTGGCGAACAGGGCGGCTTCCTCTTCGGCCTCTCCGCCAATTTCACCAATCATAACAACGCCTTCGGTGTCAGGGTCTTCCTCAAACCAAGACAGGCATTCCACAAAACTGGTGCCGTTGACCGGGTCTCCCCCAATGCCAATGCAAGTGGACTGACCCAGCCCCAATTGGGTGAGCTGCCACACCGCCTCATAGGTTAACGTTCCCGAACGGGACACCACCCCAACTGTTCCCGCTTTGTGAATATAGCCGGGCATGATTCCAATTTTGCATTGTTCCGGGGTGATGATGCCAGGGCAATTGGGGCCAATCAACACCGCGTCGCGCGCGGCCACATAGTCCACGGCCTTCACCATATCCACCACCGGAATGCCTTCGGTAATGCACACAATCACCCCGATGCCCGCGTCGGCGGCTTCCATGATGGCATCGGCGGCAAAGGGAGGGGGAACGAAAATCATGGAAGCATTGGCTCCGGTGGCCTCCACCCCTTCCGCCACCGTATTGAACACGGGGATCCCATCAAAGGTCTCTCCCCCCTTTCCGGGAGTTACACCGGCGACCACTTGGGTGCCATAGGCCGCGCAGGCCCGGGTATGCAGAGACCCTTGCGCGCCAGTCATTCCCTGAACCAACAGGGTGGTGTCTTTGTTCACTAACACGGCCATGGGAATTCCTTTGAATGGGATTTTATTGGCCAGAAGCCGCGTGTACGCTTTTTTCGGCGGCTTCTTTCAGCCCCTGGGCCTGAATCAATTTTCCAGATAATCCAGCTTGCTGAATGATCGTCAACGCTTTGTCGGCGTTGGTACCTTCTAACCTCACCACCACAGGAATACCCATGTGCAGGTTTTTAAAGGCGGCCACCACCCCTTCGGCCACCAAATCACAGCGAACAATCCCGCCGAAAATATTGATAAGAATGCACTTTACGTTGGGGTCTTTGGTGATGATTCGGAAGGCGGTTTCCACCCGCTTTTGATCGGCGGTTCCGCCTACGTCCAGAAAGTTGGCGGGCTTTCCCCCATGGGCCTGAATCATATCCATGGTGGCCATGGCCAAACCAGCCCCGTTCACCATGCAACCAATGTTTCCCTCTAGCCGGATGTAATTCAACCCGGCATCGGCGGCTTCTACTTCTAAGGTTTCTTCTTCATCTAGGTCTCTAAAGGCCACGTTGTCGGGGTGCCGGAACAGGGCGTTGTCGTCTAAGGTGATCTTGGCGTCCAACGCCAGCAGTTGATTGTTTTTGGTGATGACCAGGGGGTTGATTTCAATCATGCTGGCATCTTCTTCGGTAAACACGCGATAGGCCGAAAGAAGCAAGCCGCTCATGGCCCGGACCAGCTTGGGGTCAATTTTATCTAAGCCCAGTCGGTAGGCTAGGCGAGCCCCCTGAAAGGGGCGGAACCCCAGCACCGGGTCGGCTTCCTCGCGAATGATTTTATCAGGATGGTTGGCGGCCACTTCCTCAATTTCCATTCCCCCTTCGGTCGAGGCCAATGCCACCAAGCTTTTGTTGGAGCGATCCACCAGCATGGAGAAATACAGTTCTTTTTTAATGTCCAACCCTTCTTCAACCAACACTTTTTTGACGACCCGGCCTTGGGGGCCCGTTTGAGGCGAGACCAGCGTCATCCCTAAAATGTTTCGCCCCTCTTTCTCCAACGCGTCTTTGGTTTTGCAAACTTTGACCCCTCCCGCTTTGCCCCGGCCCCCGGCATGAATTTGCGCTTTGACCACCCAGGTTTGGCCGCCCAATTTTTCAGCAGCCAGCGCGATGTCTTCTGGGTTGAAGGCCATTTCACCCCTTGGAATCGCCATTCCATGCTTGGCCAACAGAGATTTGGCCTGGTATTCGTGTATTTTCATAAATCGGGTGCCCCAGGAATGGAGAGAAGGATGAGACGGTTGAAACCAAAGGATAGGATTGAAACCAAAAGGTGGTGCCGCCATTAACCTAGCAAACCCTGGGGCTTCCGCCAACTGTAAACAAGTTTATAAACTTGTCTCCCCATGCGGGTCGAGTTGCCCCAAAGTTAGGAATCAGATAGAATACTTTTCTCAAAATAAATCATTATCCCCATCACCATTTTTAGGAGTTACGTGGACATCCCCCTTTGGGAAACGGCTGGCATTATCGCGAGCATTGTTTTTTCCGCTTTTTTTTCGGCTTCCGAAACCGCCCTCACCAGTCTTACCGACTTTAAAACCCGCCAATTGATGGAAACCCGAGGCCGGTTGGCCCGTCCGCTATGGGTTTGGTTAGAGCACCCCAACCAAGTGTTGACCACCATTCTTATTGGAAACAATCTTTCCAATATTACGGCCTCTATTCTGGCCTCCAGCATTGCCAATCATTATTTTGACGATCAGGCGATTCCCTACACCATTGGGGTGATGACCTTCGTGCTGCTGGTGGTGTCTGAGATTACCCCCAAAACCTTCGCGCGTGCCTTTCCAGAAACTTCTTCGTTGGTGTTGGTTCATTTTATCTATTTGTTTTTTCTGATATTCTTCCCCATCAGTTGGGGGGTGGCCAAATTTACCCGGGCATTGATTCGCCTGACCGGGAAAAAGCATGAAGGCCCAACTGTGACCGAGGAAGACCTGTCTTATTTGGTACGCATGGGATATCAGTCTGGGGTCCTCGATAAAAACCAAAGTGATTTGCTGCACTCGGTGATTGATTTTTCCGATACCATTGCCCGGGAAATCATGACTCCCCGCACCACTATGCTGGCCCTTCCAGAAGACAGTTCCTACGAGGAAGTCGTCAAGGCTTTCCAAGAGACCCGTTTCAGCCGCATACCGGTCTACCGGGAAAATAGGGATCAAATTGTTGGGGTCATCTACTCCAAATATTTAATCCCTCCGCCCTCTCGCAAAGAGCAAAAAACCTTTCTTTCCGCCAGAATGCGGAAACCCGTGTATATTCCTGAAACGATGAAAATCCAGGACTTGATCCAACTGTTTCAAGCCGAACGAATTCACTTGGGCATTGTGGTGAATGAATTCGGGGGAACGGAAGGGTTGGTCACCTTGGAGGATGTGGTGGAAGAATTGTTTGGTGAAATTCGAGATGAGTTCGATCAGGAGGAAATGGATCTGCTTTCTCGAAAGAAGGATGGCTCTATGCTGGCCAACGCCCGGGTGGGCGTAGAAGCCCTGGAAGATGAATTGAAAATTCGGTTTCCCTTGGAACGCCAGTACGACACCTTGGGGGGATTTTTAATGGAAACCGCTGGAATGGTTCCAGAAGTGGGTTGGAAGCATGCATATGAAGGGTATTTGTTCCAGGTTGAAGAAGCCGACCAAACCAAGGTGATTCTGGTTTCCCTGCGGAAACAGCAACAGGAGGATTCATCTTCACGAAAAGCCGCTTCAGCTCGAAAAAAGCCTGTTGAGAAAAAAAACCGCCAGAGGAAATACGGCCAAAGAAACGTGGAATCATCGGCCCCTTGAAAAACAAGACTGGAACAATTCAAAGTTTTTCCGGTACAATGACATCCTACGTTCACGTTTAGGTCAAACCTTCACCCGTTTCTAAGTCCATCTGCCATGAGCAAGTTTTCCTTCGGATTTCAAGTTGTTCCCCCCGGGGGTCGGCCTGCGGAAGTTCAGGCCGATATCGTCCGTAACCTATTGGAAAAAGAGATCAATCCATCCGTGGCCGGGCACGGGGGATTCTTCACCTTGGTGAAGGTAGAGGACAACAACGTGTATGTTTCTTTAGGCGGAGGGTGCCAGGGATGCGGAATGGCCAACGTGACTTTAAAGCAGGGCCTGGAAAAGCGGTTGCGGCAAGTTCTCCCGGAGTTGAACCAAGTGGTGGATGTGACCGACCATGCGGCGGGGACTCAGCCTTATTACACCCATAGTTAAAGTCATTTTAGAAAAAAGTTTTTCTCCCCATTATTCTCCCTTCCTGTCCGACTCCCTTCCTATTTTTGCCCTGTTTCTATTTTTCCCTGTCTCAGCAAGGGGGGGGTGTTATTTGGGGTCTTTCGAATCAATCAACCGAACTGCCGGTTGGTGAGCAGAGGGCCCACCGGAACCTCTGGTTTGTATGCGCTCCAAAAAAATGGCCCCATATTTTTATTCCCTGTCACGGCAAAATAGGAATAATATAGCCCTCTCTATCCCTTCGATCGAATGGCTGTTTCTTTGCGAATCCAGGCCATAAAGTCTGGGTTCCCCCCAAGGATGGGAACCGCCACCACACAGGGGCATGAATAACTGTGCAGCTCTTTGATTCTGCCGATAAGGGCATCCAGCCGATCTCCGCTGGTTTTCATAATCATCGGCACTTCTTTTTCTTGCTGTACTTTATCCTCCCACCAATAAATAGAATCCATGTTTCCCAGCAGATTGGCGCAAGCCGCCAGCCGTTCTTCCACTACCTTTCGGGCAATGACCAAGGCTTCTTCATGACTAGAGGCCGTGACATACACAAGAAAAGTTTTCTCCATGGTTATTCCCCGATGATTTTCACCAACACCCGTTTTTTACGGTGGCCATCAAATTCGCCATAAAAAATCTGCTCCCAGGGGCCGAAATCCAGCTTTCCCTGGGTTACGGCCACCACCACCTCACGCCCCATGACTTGCCGCTTCATATGGGCATCGGCGTTGTCTTCCCCTGTTCGGTTGTGAAGATAACCCGCCACGGGTTCATGGGGAGCCAGCTTTTCCAACCATTTGTCATAATCCTGGTGCAGCCCCCGTTCGTCATCGTTAATAAACACCGATGCGGTAATGTGCATGGCATTGACCAGGATCAACCCTTCCTGAACGCGGCTTTCTTTCAAGCAATCGGTGACTTCCCCGGTGATGTTCACGAATCCCCTCCGGGAAGGAACATTGAACCATAATTCCTTGCGATAACTTTTCATGTTATTGATATGTAAAAGATATATCGTGATAAGGGGTGTCTCTTGTTGTTTTTTTTAGGGTACACAAGAGGCGGTAGAAGACTTTCTAAAGGATCCGTTCAACCCCACCGCATGTTCCCCCGCTCGATTTTTCCTAGGGGTTGCATCACACCTATCGGTGTCGGATATCATTCCGGGTGATCGGGCGTGAGGAAAATGGATTCTCCCAAAAACATACGGTTCATTTCTTCTATCACGTCAGGATGAAAAATATCTATAATCCCCAGGTCTTTTTATGTTATGAAATGAATAACAATTCAGGTTCCTCGGCTTCCCAAATCGTATGGGGTACCCGGTTCATCCAAACCTTTCGTGAGGCGAATCCATGTTTCAACGGATACGTGACCAAAAAATCGGCGTCAAAGTTTCACTCGCCTTTTCTTCCATCCTATTTCTGTTGGGGGTAATTGTATTAACGGTGTTTTTCTTAACCAACCAGGTTCAGAAAAAAACCAACGAAATGCGGGAGAAAAGCTTTGTTTATTCCAAGCTGGCCTTGCAAATGAAAATGGACGTGATTCAGGTGCAGCAATGGCTAACCGATATTTCGGCCACCCGGAGCCAGAATGGTTTGGATGATGGATTCAAAAAAGCGGATGAAAGTGCCAATCATTTTTTAGCCTCTCTGGCCAAATTCCGATCCTACTACCAGCACGAAAACCCAGAAAATCTGCCGATTGTGGACGAGTTGGAATCCCGTTTCCACCCTTACTATGAAACGGGGAAACGGATGGCCCAGGCCTATATTCAAGGCGGTGCGCCGGCAGGGAACCGAATGATGGGGGCTTTCGATAAAGAAGCCGAACGGTTATCGGAGTCTTTGGAAAAATTTGTAGACCATGAGACCGAGGATTTGGAAGAACACGTAGGTCATGTCGCGGGTTCGATCAATTTATTGAAAGTCGTGATCGTGTCTTCCGGCGCTTTGTCCATGCTGTTGGGAATATTCTTGACCATTCTGATTACCCGCTCTCTAACCAAGCCGTTGCATCAGGTGGTGGCCCAATTAGAAGAAATGAGCAAGGGTCACATTGATGGGCGTTTGGTGGTGACGTCCCACGATGAGATCGGGCATATGATCGAATCCATTGATCACTTTGCCGAGGATTTGCAAACTGGAACGGTGAACTCCCTGAAAATGCTGGCGTCTGGAGATCTGACCTTTGAATCTATCCCCAAGGATGAAAAGGATGTGATCGGGATTGCCTTGAAGCTGGTGGGAGAGAACCTGAACCGCCTTATATCCGACATACGAGTGGGCAGTGAATACATTGCCACCAGCTCCAACCAGGTTGCCAACGCGGCCAGCAGCGTGTCTCAAGGAGCGGTGGAACAATCCGCCGCCTTGGAGGAAATCTCTTCGTCGCTCTCTGAGCTTACCGGGAAAACCCGCATTAACGCGGAGAGTGCCAGCAAAGCCAATGGGCTGATGCAGGAGTCTAAAAAACTGGCCGACACAGGCCGAAGCCAGATCAACCAAATGATGAATGTTATGGCAAAAATCAACTCCAGTGGAGAAGAGGTAGCCAAAGTCATCAAGTTGATTGACGAAATAGCGTTTCAAACCAACCTATTGGCTCTAAACGCCGCGGTAGAGGCCGCTCGGGTTGGAAAGTATGGCACCGGCTTTGCCGTGGTGGCGTCTGAGGTTCACTCCCTTTCCGAGAAAGCCGCCGCAGCTGCAAGGGAATCGGCGGAGTTGATCGAAAAATCATCGACTTTCATTCACGAAGGCATGGAATCGGCTAGTCAGACGTCCTTCTCCTTCGAGCAAATTCACAACAGCGTGGATACGGTATCCAGGTTGGTGGGTGAGATTGCCCGATCGTCCAATGATCAAGCCTTGGCTATTTATCAGGTAACAGAAACCGTTACCCAAATTCATAAGATCGTGGAACAAAACTCCGCCAACTCCGAGGAATCCGCATCGGCATCGGAAGAACTGGCCACCCAGGCCCGGCAGATGAAGGACATGGTTTCTCGCTTTAAGGTGAAAGACCATCCGGCCCCCACGGCGGTCATACGGATGAAACCACGCCCTGGGGCCAAAGACTGGGTGCATCACGCGGAAGATGATAAAAAGTCGGAAGAAAAAAAGAAGTAAAAGATAGGACGTACAGGGGGGGATTTTAAGCGTGGAGAGAATTCCCTGATTCTTTTGGAAAGGAATTGAATAGGATTTGGAAGGAAGTCCCTTGTTGAACCTTGGAGGTGAACGTGAGTTTTCCTCCGATAGACTCCACGATGGATTTGCTGATGTTTAATCCCAAGCCGGTTCCCCCTTTTTTTCGGGTGGATGAACTGTCGGCTTGGGAAAATGGCTGAAAAATTCGATCTTTAAATTCATCTGGAATTCCCTCTCCATGGTCGGTGACCCACACCAATGGATTTCCGTCTCGGTTCTCGGCCCCGATTTCTACCTGATCCCCCGGTTTTGAAAACTTCACCGCGTTCGAAATCAGGTTGGCCAATACTTGCATCAATCGCTCCCGATCCGCGGAAACAACCATGGGAATCAAGGGTTGTTTTAAAACCAAGGCCACTTGAAATTGGTCGGCAAACCCTTGATTGGCCTGCACCGAGTCGGCCAAGACTTCGTCCAAGCGGAGGTCGGTCAGGTGCATGTCCAACTTGCCAGCCCTGAACTTTTGAATGTCGAGCAGGTCGTTGACCAGCCGAACCAGTTGCTCCGCGTTTCGCTTGGTGATTTTCAGCAGATCAGCTTCCATGGCCGTTTGGCTGGGATTTTTGAGCCCAATTAACAACCCCACCGAACCCAAAATGGACGTGACGGGGGTGCGAAGCTCATGGCTGACCATGGAAACAAATTCATCCTTCAGGTGTTCCATGGATTTTCTCTGGGAGATATCTTCAATCGCATGAATGAAGTATCCATCCCCGCTCCCCTGGGGGGGAATCCAGGCGGCGGTGAGCTGAACCCACAGGGTTTTTCCATCCCTTTGAATCAATTGTTTTTCTAATTGGAAAATCTCTTTGTTTCCATGGATGAGCTCGGATAATAGATTTTCTTCCTCAGGATGATGTTCGATTCTGCTAATGCGCCGCCAATTGATCCCGGTTAAAGACAGGGCGTCATACCCCAGCATGTCACACAACCGATGGTTCACTTGTAGAAACCTCCCAGATGTATTCACCAAGGCCATACCAATGGCGGCTTGCTCAAAGGTCACCCGAAATTTTACCTCACTTTCCTTCAATTGATTTTCCCGGGCTTGGATTCTTGTAGCCATTTGATCAAACACCCGCCCCACTTGGCTGAATTCGTCTCGTCCCTGCAGGTCCGATCTGGCTGAGTAATTTCCCTGAGCCCATTGGGTCCCCGCATCCACCAGGGGTCTGACCCTTTTTTTAATTCTCCACGCCCCGATAACCCAGGCCAGCAAGGTAATGGTTCCCGTGGCTGTCATTAACAAAACAAAGGAACGGGTGCCACTTTCTCGGGCTTTGTCTGTGATGGGCTGCATGTTTTTCACCAAAAACAATACCCCCACTTTATTTGCCCGCAATTCGCCAGGGCGAATGCCCATTTTCACGGGCAGGCCCACCCATACTCGGTCAGAGGAGGCGTCGAGTTGATGTTGGTTTTTTCGGGTGTGTTGAATGCTCTGAATCCAAGGTTGGCTTCCCGGAAAGATATCCTCCATGTCTTTCCCTTTCCAATCGTAACGAGAGGAAAAGTGAACTTTTCTATGTTCATCCAGCAAAACCACCAAATCCAAAGAGGGATCGGTCATCCATTGGCCAATCAGTCCTTCTGCAATTTCCGAGTTGTTGGTCAGAAAAAATTTTTCCAGGGCTGTGGCCATTCGGTTGCCTTCCCGAATGGCGTGGTCTTGCAATTCCTCCTCCAAGGTTTGATGGACCAGGGCGGCTTCTCGAAAGAAAAACAACATGCCTTGAACCATCATCATCCCCAGCCCAATCAGCAGGAAGGACGTTTGAATGGAAATGTGAATTTGTTTCATACCGTGCGTTTCTTCCCATCTCTCCCCAGAGCGTGTGAAACGGATAAATCTATGGAACGTTGACCATTCCTAAAATTTTCCCATCCAACAAACTTGCACCGTCTACCTTTTGTTGAAGTAGTTTATTTTTTGCCATGACTTGAGCCAGTTTTTCTGTTCGACGTAGAAAATCTTCTCGCTCTTCTCCAAACCATCTCAGGTTTTCTTGCGGCGTGAGAATGTGAATGCCCTCCAATCCCTGTTGAAACTCCTCCATCGTTACTCCTTCTCGACGGGCAGAAAATTCAGCCGCGATGGTAAATTGATTGGATTGCATATCTAAGGCTTTGAAGTACCCGGAGATCAGGCTGGCCACCATCTTTGGATTTCGTTCCAGGTAATCTGTCCTGACCAACAATACATCCACGATTTCCCCAGGAATTTGTCTGGAATCAAATACCTTCGAATAGCCCTTGGCCAACAATTTGGCGCTGACCGGGCCAAAGGTCACCACCGCGTCTACCTCGCCTTGAATCAAGGCGTTTTCCTGCTCGTTCAAATCGCGGTTGACTGGAATGATGTCTGACGGGCCCAGGCGATTGATTTCCAAGGCTCGGCTGAGCATGTAGGCCCCTAGGGCGTTGGATTCTAGGGCAATCTTTTTTCCTTTTAATTGGGAAAACCGCCGGATTCCCTTGCGGGCGATAATGACATCTCCCCCATGAGAAACGTCGAACACCATAACCACTTTGAAGGGGACCCCACCGCCGGATTGCAGCAGGGTTTCATCCATGGTCAGGGGAATGGCTTCCAGCAATCCCTCTTGAAAATCCCGAATGGCTGCCGAAGCGGATGGGTATTCAATCACCCGAATGGGAAGACCCTGGTAATAACCTAAGTGATTGGCCAGATAGATTCCCTCATATCCAGGCCAAATGGTGCCCCCCACCCGCAGCATTTGTGGTTTCGAGTCTTGGCAGCCCGCCAACGCTGCCGCAAGTATCAAAACTTGGAGCCACCCTACCCATGGAAGCCAATGGGAACGTTTCATGTGATTGCCTCTCTTTCGTTGGCACATGTGGATCGCATGCCCAGTTCTACCCCCATGACAGGGGTTCTTTTCATGGAACGCAGGAAAAAAAGGGGAGTTCCTGGAAAAAAAAATGGCGGCCTTGTGGGGCCGCCAAAACAGTAGGGGGGATGACCAATATGTAGAGCAGAAAGGGAGGGCTGCCGTAGCCGCCAATATAATATTCCGAGTAAAGAACGGTTAAAAAAATTACCGTTCCATCCGCTCCCGCTCACGGCGGGCTTCTTTTTTGCGGACTTTCTCTGCCTGGGCTTGCTTGATGCGCTTGGCCATGGAGGGTTTGATGAAAAACTTCCGGCGGCTCAATTCTTTGAACAGACCTTCCTTGATCAGTTTGCGCTTCAAATCCCGAATGGCGCGGTCTACCTGGTCGTTGTTTACTTTCACTTCAATCATGACATCTCCCGTGGAGGTGGCTTGTTTTAAGGTAAATCCAACTAAAGCCTATAATTACATTGCTTTAACGTTTAATTCTCGACAAATTGTTTCATTCTGTCCTGAACTTGAATAATTAACATGGCCATATAAAAACAACAAGCCCTTTGGATGGGGGCTCTCTTTTCTTGCCACCAGAACGGTTTCGGGCTATACAAAGAAATCATCTTTACATCCGTTTCACCTGTTTTTATTGGCTCGCCTTCAAATCCTGCTCCCATTCCCATGCTGCCCAACCTGTCTTCGTTGAAAACCGACGCCCTCTCCCAACTGGAACAAATCCAATCCCCCGATGACCTGCCGGTGTGGTACCGCGCTTGGTTGGGAAGAAAGGGCCATCTCACCGAAGCGTTGCGGGGATTGGGCGGCCTGTCGGCGGAAGACCGGCCAAAAGCAGGGCAACAGGTCAACCAACTGAAAGAAGAACTGGAGCAGGCCTTTCAAGCACGGCAGGAAGCGGTGAAAAACCTTGCCTTGGCGGCTTCATTGGCCGGGGGGGCGCTGGATATCACCCTGCCTGGAAGGCCCCTGCAAGGTGGGCATTTGCATATCACCACCCGCACCCTGCGGAAAATCCGGCAGATTTTTGGGGAAATGGGGTTTCAAGTGTACGAGGCTCCGGAGGTTGAAACCGATGAGACGAATTTCGGTTTACTGAACATTCCCCCTTACCACCCCGCCAGGGATATGTGGGACACCTTCTGGGTGGATGACGGTGTGGTGCTGCGCACCCATACCTCACCTGGGCAAATTCGCTGCATGAGGGAATACCACCCCCAGCCCATTCGGGTGATTCTGCCGGGAAAATGTTACCGCTACGAGGCCATAACACCCCGGTCGGAACACCAGTTTTTTCAGGTGGAGGGGCTGGCCATTGGCCGTAATATCACCATGACCGACTTGATCGGCACCATGCGTGAATTCACCCTCAAAATGTATGGAGAATCCCGCCGTTTGCGCCTGCGGGGAAGTTACTTTCCCTTCACCGAGCCCAGCATAGAAATCGACATGGATTGCATGATTTGCCAGGGAAAGGGCTGCCGGGTGTGTAAACACACCGGCTGGCTGGAGGTGGGGGGGGCTGGCATGGTGCATCCGGTGGTGCTGGAAAACGGGGGGTATGATCCGGGGGAGTGGACTGGATTTGCCTTTGGCATGGGGGTCGAACGGCCCGCCATGCTGCATCACGGCATTGAAGACATCCGATATTTTTACAGCAACGATCTGCGGTTTCTGCATCAGTTTTAATGATTCCAGGTTTCTTTTATTCACGGTGATTCTCTTTTTCGGTGGCCATGGCTTTGCGTATTCCCCTCAGTTGGATGAAAGACTTTGTGGATGTGGACCTGTCTGCCTCGGAATTGGCCGAACGGTTAACCGTGGCCGGAATGGAGGTGGAAAAAATCCACACCATCGGCGGAGACTGGGCGCCGGATTTGATCAAGGTGGGAAAGGTCTTGTCGGTTTCGGCGCACCCCGATGCCGACCGGCTGTGCTTGGTGTCGGTGGATCATGGCGCCTCGGCTCCCCTCACGGTGGTCACCGGAGCCCCCAATCTGGTGAGCTTGATCGGCAAACCTTTGCCAACTCTTAAGGTAGCCTTGGCGCTGGTGGGGGCCGAGGTGATTGACGGCCACGCCACCGATGGACGGAAGATCAAACTGAAACCCGCCAAACTGAGGGGAGTCCCTTCCGAGGGCATGGTCTGCTCGGAGTATGAATTGGGGCTGAGCCAGGAACACGAGGGGATTTTGTTCCTGCCGGATGACGCCCCGGTGGGGGCGCCACTTGCCCAGGTGTTGGGAGACACCGTGTTGGAGTTCGACATCAAAGGCGGGTTTGCCCACTTGCAAAGCGTGTTTGGTATTGCCCGAGAAACCGGGGCCATTACTCGCAAGGCATTGAACAAAAACAAGATTATGCTTTCTGCCCCCCCCGCAGGCCAAGCCGACCCCGGCTTTGTAAAGCTGGAAATTACCGACCCTGCCCTATGCCGCCGTTACATGGCCATGAGGTTGGAAGGTGTGAAGGTGGGGCCTTCTCCTTTTTGGATGCAGCAACGCCTTACCCGGGCCGGGATGCGCCCCATCAACGTGGTGGTGGACATCACCAATTATGTGATGCTGGAACTGGGGCAGCCGCTGCATGCCTTTGACCTGGACAAACTGAAAGGGAGCAAAAAGGGAGAGCCCCCCTTGATTCGCGTGCGGCGGGCTACCCCCGGCGAAACGATCACCACGTTGGATGGGGTGGAACGAAAACTGGAAGATCACATGCTGCTGATAACCGATGGCGGGGGGCCGGTGGCGGTGGCTGGGGTCATGGGCGGCCAAGAATCCGAGGTGGATGCTTCTACCACCAGGGTGCTGCTGGAATCGGCCAACTTTGAGTTTTTGAACAACCGGCGCACCAGCCAAGCTCTCAAACTGCGCACCGAAGCCAGCGATAGGTTTGGGCGGAACCTGGAACCAGAACTTTGCCAAACCGCGATTCATCGCGCTGCCGGGCTGTTGGTGGAATGGGCCGGGGCAACTCTCCATCCCGTGGTTGGAGATGTGTACCCCGCACCCCAAACCCGTCCTGCGATCTCTCTATCTGGGGCTTTTATCCGCCGGGTGTTGGGGGTAGAGGTTCCCCAAAAAGAGGCCCAGGCCCTGCTGACCAGCTTAGAGTTCTCCTGCCAGCCTACCGACCCAGATACCCTGGCGGTGACCCCCCCACCCCACCGGCAGGACGTGAACCGACCGGCGGACTTGGTGGAGGAAATCGCTCGGTTGACCGGCTATGACCGGCTGCCCCCCACCCTGATACGGGATGCGCTGCCCCCCCAGCGACGGAGCAAAATGCTGGACGGCACCGAGGGTGTACGGGATATTCTCACTGGCTGTGGATTGGATGAAATCATCACCTACTCCATCGTTTCTTTGGAAGATGAGCGCAGGTTATATCCGGAGGACCAGGGCTTTGACCCCCAGGTATATCTGTCGGTGCGGAACCCCCTTTCCGCTGAACGGGCCCACCTGCGCCGCCGCCTGTTAACGGAAGGGCTGAATACCCTGCGGACCAATCTTCGGTTTACCAAACGGCTGGCCTTGTTCGAGGTGGGGGCGGTGTTCTTGAAGGTGCAAGGAGAAACCTTGCCGAAAGAACACAAACGGTTGAGCGTGCTGCTTACGGGGCCCCGCAACCCTGCCCATTGGCATGGGGGGGGAACCCAGGAACCGTTTGAATTCTTTGACGCCAAGGGGGTGGCTGAAGCCTTGCTAAATGCTCTCGAAATTCCGCAACCCCAATGGGAGAGGGGAGATGACCCAGCCTATCATCCCGGTCGTTCGGCCCGGGTGATGGTGAACGGTCAAGTGCTTGGCCAATTGGGAGAACTGCACCCCAGGGTGGTGGAAAGCTTTGGCCTGCCGATGCAACCTGTGGCCGCCCTGGAATTCGATTTGGAAGCCTTGGTGGAGTCTTGGCGGGAAGATAAAAAAATGGACGGGTTGTCCATCCACCCCCCGGTGTTGGAAGATTTGGCCTTTGTGGTGGATGAAGCCCTGCCTGCCCACCAAGTGGCCAAGCTGATCGCCCAAACGGGGGGTAGCCTGCTCAAAGAAGTGGTGCTGTTCGACCACTACAAGCACGAGAAACTAGGGGTGGGGAAGAAAAGTCTGGCCTATGCCCTCACCTATCAAGCCCCTGACCGCACCCTGACCGACCAAGAAGTGGCCAAGGTGCGGGGAAAAATCATTCAACGGCTGGAAAAAGATCTGGGGGCTGTCCTGCGGGGTTAGTCCGTCTGTCCAGGGCCCCGTTCATATACCCCCTGAAAGGCCTCTAAAAAGGCCTTCCACTGGCTTTCCGGCAGTTGGTTCACACCTCCCGCCCCCTCCCGCCCTCCACCGCTGGGAAACCGCCCGCACAGCTCCCCGGCCCCCTGGGGAGAAAACAGGGGGGCTCGCACACTCACCCGCAGGGTACCATCGGTATTGGGCAGGGCCACTGCGTGGGCCAGGGTGGGCTGTTTCTGGGACAAGTGGTTGGCCCACACCCCCACCATCCGCCGGGCCCAGGCTTCGCCCGGCAGCCGAAACACCCGCCCCCCCCTTCCCTCCCACACGGGGGTCATCTGTTCCCCGTGGCGCATGTCCTCCAAGTAAGCCTTCCGCAAGGCCTCCACCCTGGGGTCCTGCCGCCGGAAAGCCCAGGGGTCTGAATAGGCCTCCATGGCCTGGGCCAATTCGATGGGGGAAAAAAGCAGGTCTTCTAGGGTTTCGCCATATCCATTGTAATTCAGCCATTCTCCCAATTCCCGCAAATCGGATAATTGTTTGGCGGATAAATTCAATGTTTCCGCTGCCTGACGGGCCGCTTCCGGAAGGTTGTCGCCAAAGGCGGCAGCCACGGCCCAGGGGCGATATCGCCCCCCCAACAGCTGATCCACAATCAACGAGGTGCACAATTGGGAGTGGGTATGGATATAGGGGGTCAAACCTGGATGGGAGGGGAGTACACCCGGATGGTGGTGGTCGAACCAGGTGATCCGGCAGCCTGCTGCCAGCAGGGGAACCAACCAAGGGCGGTTGACCTCCAACGAGACATCAAACACCCACAAGTCGGCAGGTGTTTGGATGGGGATCTGTTTGAGCAGGTTGATTTCCCGCTTGGGGCCAGACACCAGCCGGGCCGGGCCAGGGTGAGCCAAACGCCATTGGTGCATGGCACAAAGCCCATCGGCGTCACCGTTGAACAAAAACACGCGTTCCATGGGGAAGCCTCAAGCAGGGGGTGATCTGGGACCACCGGGAATTACATCACGGGTCGCCGCAGATGGTAATCCGTGACTTGTTGAAACCCATGGGCCGCCTGCAGCAGTTTTTCTTCTTGAAAGGCGGGGGCAATGAATTGCAGCCCCAGGGGCAGCCCCCCTTTGGTGAATCCACCGGGAATGGACATCCCAGGCAACCCAGCCAAGTTCACAGGCAGGGTGTAACTGTCCACCAAGTACATTTGAAGCGGGTCGGAAAGACGCTCCCCCAGCTTAAAGGGGGGCACTGGCGAGGTGGGGCATACAATCATAGAGACCTGTTGAAAAGCCCGATTAAAATCGGCTGACAACATGCGGCGAACATTCAGAGCCTTGTTGTAATAGGCATCGTAATACCCGGCACTCAAAGCAAAGGTGCCCAGCATGATCCGACGTTTGACCTCTGGGCCAAAGCCTTCTTCTCGGCTTTTTTGATACACCTGAGACAAGTCTTCGGCATGTTTGGAACGCAGCCCATATCGAATTCCATCAAACCGCCCCAGGTTGGAACTGGCTTCACTGGGGGCCAAAATGTAATACACGGCCAGGGCGTATTCCAACGCAGGAAGGGATACCTCCACCACTTCGGCCCCCAGCCCTTGAAGTTCATTCAGGTTGGCTTGAAAGTGATCCTCCACTTCTTTGTCTAGCCCGGCACCTTGAAACTGTTTTACCAGCCCCAGCCGCACTCCTTTCAAGTCTCCCTGCAAGGCTTGGGTGTAATCTGGCACAGGCCGATCCGCACTGGTGGAATCCCGGGGGTCGTGGCCAGCAATGGCCCCCAGCAACAGGGCCGCGTCCTCGGCATCGCGGGTCAACACGCCGCCTTGGTCCAGGCTGGAAGCAAAGGCAATCATGCCGTATCGGCTAACCCGCCCATAGGTGGGCTTTAAACCCACCAGCGAGGTGAAGGAGGCAGGCTGCCGGATAGAACCCCCCGTGTCGGTGCCCAGCCCGGCCAAAGCCATTCCCGCGGCCACCGCGGCGGCTGTTCCGCCGGAAGACCCCCCCGGCACCCGGCTGGTATCCCAGGGGTTCTTGGTGGGGCCATAAGCCGAGTTTTCCGTGGAAGAGCCCATGGCAAATTCATCCATGTTGGTCTTGCCCGTCAGGTTCAAACCTTGGTGCTTTAATTTTTCCACCACCGTGGCGTCGTAGGGGGGAACAAACCCTTTCAACATTTTAGACCCACAGGTGGTTTCCATACCCTGGGTGCAAAATATGTCTTTCAGGGTGATGGGCATCCCCTCCAAGGGGTGGACAACTTCTCCAGAAGTCCTTTTTTTGTCGGCTTTCCTGGCATTTTCCAGCACGGTCTTTTCATCGGTCATGGCCAAGTAGGCATGCAGCTTGGGTTCCGCTTGCTGAATTCTGGCCAGCACGCTTTTAGCAATTTCTTCGGTGGAAATTTCCCCGGTTGTACGCATTTGATGCAGCACATGCAGGGGTTGCTCACAAGGGTTCATATGTGTAAATCACCTTATATGTCAGTTAGTTTTAGTGATTAAGAAACAAATAAATTGACTATGAGAGACCTCTGCATAACCTATTTTTTCTCATCCCCCGGCCCTTGGGGAGGGGGGGTGATTTCATGGGGGGCTTCGCCCCCCACCCCCCCTTTCACGGCGAAAACCCTGGTTATGCAGTGGTCTCTATGAATCGTATGATTTCACCAGAGACACGGCCTATTCCAGCCCTCTTCCTGATCGCCTAACGCGAAACGACCGAGAACAAATGCCGCTCGTTTAACACAAAAACTTTTCTGAGTTTGTAGCGGATGACCATATCCACCGCGTTGGGTTGAATGACATGGGGAGCCACCATGTCTGGCTCGAAGGGAATCGGTTTGTTTTTGCGTTCTTTCATGCTTAGGGTAAAGGCGGTGCCGGGAAGCACCAACCCGTACACCAGCCCTTTTTGTTTAGAAAGATAGGCCGTGACCCCGGTGCCAAATTGGATGGGTTGGTTCAACAAATGCCCGGCCACATCCATCAGCAAGCCCTGGGTGCCTCCTCGTTTTTTTTCAAATTTCCATACCAAAGGGTTTTTCTTGGAGGGGGTAAGAACCATTCCCGACAATTCGGTGACCTCATCAAAGGGTTCTTGGTACAAGCCTAACAGCAGGTGACTGACCTGATGAACATTCAAAAGGTTAGGGGTATTCTTCACCGGTAAATTCCATTCAATGGCAGGGGAGCGTTTCTAGGGTGACAAGTTTCCCATTGAAGATATCCGTTTTCCATAGGTCAGCGCAAACAAGCAATCCTTGAAGGGGGGAAAGTCTCCCATTGCCTATCCAGCACTGGATATGGTTCATTGGTCCTATACTTACAATTCTTGCTTTCTTCTTGTGTTCCGCAAGTTTTAGAAAGGAGACTATGCGCTGGTTGCTATTTTTGACTTGGCTGGCCCTTCCTCTGCAAGCATGGGGGGCCGATGTCCTGCCTTCCTCCAATCAGGCGGGCTTCCATTCGTTTATTGCCGACCCTGATTTGATTTATGTGCTGCTTCTTCTGGGGTTAATTGGGCTTTATCTTGAATTGGCCAACCCAGGCATGGTTCTTCCAGGTGTCGTGGGGGTGATCCTGCTCATCTTGGCTCTGTTTGCTCTGCAAACCGTTCCCGTCCATTACGGCTCCTTGGGATTGATGCTTCTTGGCATCTCCCTATTGCTGACCGAAGCCTTTGTGCCCAGTTTTGGCCTGTTGGGATTGGCGGGTCTTAGCACATTTTTATTCGGCTCTCTTTCCCTGGTGGATACCTCCCAGGGGAATCCAGGCATCAATCCATGGTTGGTTTATACTTCCACCGGAGTGTTGGCGGTCATTTCCATCGGCGCTGGAAGGCTGTTGGTGAAAAGCCAAAAATTAAAACCGTTGAACATTCAAGACAACATGGTGGGGGCTCAGGCGAAAGTGACCAAAGCCATTACCCCCCCAAAAACCGGCGAAATTCAAGTGTTCGGCGAATTATGGGAGGCTCGCGCTTCTCAACCCGTGGAACTCGGCCAATCCGTCCGCATCACCGCTCTTCAGGGAATGGTGGCTGTGGTGGAACCCGTATAACCCCACAGCATGGCCCTTTGGCCTGTAAGCCATAAACAATTACAACACGGAGATGACATTATGGAAGGCAATCTTTTTATATTGATCGTTTTGGTGTCTCTGGGATTGGCCTTTTTGGTCTCCTCCGCCCGGATTCTTCCGGAGTACCAGCGGGGAGTGATTCTTCGTCTGGGTCGGGCCGTGGGAGTACGGGGCCCGGGGCTGTTTTTCATCATTCCCCTGGTGGACCGTATGTACCCGGTCAGCATTCGGACCATTGTGCTAGACATTCCCCCCCAAGACATCATCACCAAAGACAACGTCACCATCACCGTCAACGCGGTGAATTACTTTCGGGTGGTGGACCCGCTGAAAGCCCTGGTGGCGGTGGAAGATTACATGTATGCCACCTCTCAATTGGCCCAAACCACGTTGCGGTCGGTGGTGGGTCAGGTGGAACTGGACCAAGTGTTGTCTGACAGAGACACCATTAACCATCAATTACGTTCCATTTTAGACACCCAAACGGAATCCTGGGGGATCAAAGTCTCCAATGTGGAACTCAAAGATGTGAATTTGCCCAAAGATATGCAAAAAATTATCGGTCGGCAGGCCGAAGCCGAACGGGACCGCCGGGCCAAGGTGATTATGGCCGAAGCCGAGGAAATGGCTGCCCAACACCTTTTGAATGCCGCCAGCCTGATCTCTAAAGATCCCATGGCCATTCAAATCCGCTTTCTGCAAACCATCAAAGAACTCCCGGCGGGAAACTCCATTTTGGTGCTACCCATTCCGGTGGACTTGATTTCCGGCATGTTGAAATCCATCGGTAAAAAACATGACGCATAGAATTATAGACGCAGGACATGTTGTTATCGCATTGAATCATAACGAGAAATAAAGAACATGAATTTTCTATCCATTCGGCATTCTGTCATTACCATCCACTTGGTCGAAGTGTCGGCCGGACGGGAGGGCCCGCTTTCTGAAACCCTCCTTCCATACCTCACCATGACACCCCACCTGGTGTTGGATATGAAGGGCATTTTGCTCACCTCTTCGGAAATTGGTGAAATCGTCAATCTGGCCCAGGCGTACCAAAACAAATGGAAGGAACAATTTCGGCAGGTGGCCTTGGTGAATCTTTCCGATCACGGGAAGAAAGTATTAGAGGTGGTGAAGCTGGACAAACTCATCCATCCCTATTCATCGTTAGATGAAGCCTACCGGGCATGCATCGCTTAAGGGGGGAGATATCGGCAGGTAGGATTGGAAATTCGTGTTGGCGGTCTTCAGAAGATCGGGTATCCTCAAACCTGTTTGCTCATCCATGAAAGATGCAGCAGCAAGAAGGCGGTCTTCAAAAGGAATGGGATGTTTCAGGAGAGGTGGCCGAGAGGTCGAAGGCGGCAGACTCGAAATCTGTTGAGTAGGTTAAACTGCTCCGTGGGTTCGAATCCCACCCTCTCCGTTATATCAGTAAGTTACAAAGTATAACCCCCCGATTTACCCCTCCAAACTTTTACTGTCAACTACTGCCAACCGACGAGTTTTGAGCCATTATTTGGCAACAAACTGGCAACCATTTTCACCCCCTGGCCGTCATCATTTCCGTGGGGGTGGTCATGGTTTTGTCCCGCTCAATAGATGGGCCGGGGGCACTCGGTCGGTTTTGTTTGGCAGTATTGATCCCTAAATCTTCTTATCTCCTGCCCTTTGGCCAAACCCTAAGGTTTGGGATGCCGGGCAGGGGAATGTGCTTAGGCGGCTCTGTCGGGGGCAGGGATTTTTGGTTTGGTTCTTTTATGCACGTCGTGATAGGTCAACATTCGGACCAGTTGCTGCTCTTTGGGGTCATCAAAGCCACAGGTGTGTGTCCATTCCTTTGGATTTTCATAGGTTCCAAAGATCATATCCCACCAGGTGATATCTCCATAATTGTTTTTGTGCCGGTTATGCTGGTGGTGAATGCGGTGCATTTCGGGCCGTTGAAAAAAGTAGCCGACCCAAACAGGCGTTTTCACGTTGGTGTGGTAAACAAACTCTCCCAGGGCGGTGCACATGGTGTAAACCGCGCCAGCTTCGGGGGATAGACCGAGCAGGGCATAGACCAGCAGACTGCCAATGATGGAGTTGGCGATCATTTCGCCGGGGTGCTTGTAAAAAGAGGTGATGACCTCCAAACGCTGGGGGCTGTGATGGATTTGGTGGAAGGCCACCCACAGAAAATCATACTCATGCCGCCAGCGGTGCCACCAATAAAATAAAAAGGTAGCGATAAAATATGCGATAAACCCACCCGCCAGGGGATGAACGTGGCTGGATAGATGAAACAGCGATGCCGAAGAAAACCAGCGTTCCCAGGTTAACCCCGCCAATAACAGCACCAGAATTTGAACCCCGTTGATGGCGATTACGCGAAAAGGCCAGGTTTTTACTTGGGGCAAAGACCAACCAGGAATCATCCGCTCCAACACAAAACAACCCGCAAACACGGCAAGAAGAGTTGGAAGCATGGGGCTCCTATTGGGGGGGGGGGGGAGGGAGGGGATTAGCTTTTATTTCCCGGAAGGTATGTCGAGGGCAAAATGAGAACTGAGAAAACGGTGGTCGTTTAGCGCGCTACATACAAAAGGTCACCACATGGATATCCTGTATAAATAAATTATATTAGTAACATAAACATCATTCATGCGGGCAGGCGTGTGTTTAGACTGAAGTTATAACCGCCAGGTGAGCAATCGTACCTACGTCTGCTTTTTGAAGGAGGGGGGATTGGAGGGATGTCGTTTCCCTGGTTATTTTGGGAAGTTTATTGAACATTACCGGGTGATATAAATACCCTTCACTTTGGCTTCCGCCGAGGAGCGGGTGTCATCGGAGTCAATTCCCACCCCCATGACCATGGGCAGGTCGGGTTCTTGGTTAAACTGCCGCCGGTAGTCATCGGCCATGTTACGGCGTTCGTGGTACCAGCGCCCGATGGGATGCAGTTTGCTTACCCGCAAAATATACACCCGCGTTCGGTCTCGCTTGGAACCCTTAAGCGGGGTGTCGAGGGGGCCGTCTTCCTGGTAAAGGTAACAGATGGTGTTGGACAAGAGTTTGTTGGTGGCCTGAGACACGCACATTTGCCCAGCTTGGTCATCCTTCTCCCTTACCCGAACATCCCCCCCTGGGGGCAGGGTTACCACCATCCAATCCCATTCCAGCCAGGGGTATTCCGATAGTTTGAATTCCACATTCCGCCCGAGAATAAACGAATTGACCTTGCCGCTGCGCAGCAGGATGTAACGGTCATCGGGGTGGGGGCCATGATGAAACTGGTAAAATTGTTCGGCGTCTTTTTCAAACAGCCGCCCGGCGAAGGGGATTTTTCTGGACCCAGGGAACAATTTCCCCGCGCCTTCTCCCAGGGGATTGGTGGGGACGATGGGGGCCACCCGTTCTACCTGCCAGCCAACGGGCAGTGCCATGGGGGCGTAGGGTTGGGTATGGTCATCTAGCCGGATTCGGGAGGGCGGTTGACTGGCAGGGCGTTTTGCGGGCTCAGAACCTAGGGCTAAACTTGCAACGAGCATGACACCCCCTGTAAAAAGCGAGAACGCGGCAACGTTCCACAGGAATGCCTTGCCGGATTTTACCAGGAAGGAATCAAGTCGATTTAGGGGATGACGCATGAAAACAGGGCTCATCCGACGCTGATTTTCAGGTTTCGCAACAAAAATACAAACCCGCCAGTGGCCGCCAGCACACCGGCCACCCACACCAATCCCTCCAAAAGTTCTTTGAGCTGCCAGAGCAACACGGCCAGGGCCAGGGCCACAATCGCTTCGCCATAGCGTTGGGTGTAGGCTTGAAGGCCAGCGTACACAACCAAGGCCAGGGGAGCAGCATAGGGAACAATCCATTTCAGCAGCACCAGCACGCCGCCAATGGCTATGAGGGCAATTCCCCGCAGGGTGTCTTCCTCATTTAGCAGGCGGATATCCCATTTGGAGGGTTGAAATTTGTCGGTCATGGGGGGTAACACCCAATTAGAGGAGAGGGGAGAAGGCCAGAGAATCGGCATCTCTTGGTCCGACAATACCCTGCCGGTGGGGCCGGGGAAAATCCCTGGTCTTTCTTGAAAATATCACATATTTTTTTCCTATCCAATCAAAGCCCCCACTTTTCTTCAAAAGAAGGGATTTCCATGAACGATTTGACCCTGGCGGAAAAAGAAATGCTGGCCCCGTTCGTGACCAACACGGAAGGGCCGGTGTTTGTCTTAACCAACCTGCCGGAAGTGGTGAAAGGGGCCTTGTTTTCACGCTATTCCCGCTCTTCCCTGGGGTTAAGGGAGCTTTTGGTGAAGGAGTTTTTAGGGGCGTCGGAAGCGGAATTGGGAGACATGCTGGCCAATGCTTCTGCTGGAGACTTGGCCCGTAAAATGTTTCAAGCGGTGTCTAAGGCCCAGTCTTTTTATGACCGCATTCTGGATGGGTACGGAGATGATTCCATTGGGGAGTTGGGGGGGGCCCATTTGGCGCTGGAAGGGGTTTCGATGCTGGCAACCAAAGCCGTGGAAGACGCCCGTATTGGGGGGTCACCCCTGGAGAAATCCACCCGTTACGTGTCGTTTGCTGACAAAGCGAACGGGGAATACCGCTTTTATCAGGAACCCCGCCTAATGGCCGCCCATGGGGATTTATACCTGAATACCTGCCGCTCCTTGTTCGAGGGCTACAAAGACATGATTCCCCAGCTGACCCTGCATCTTCAGCAGCGGATGCCTCGGGAGGAGGGGGTATCCGAGGCCGCGTGGCTGCGCAGCGTAAAAGCCCGTGCCCTGGATGGACTGCGGGGGCTGTTACCAGCGGCCACCCTCACCAATATGGGGGTATTCGGCAATGGGCGATTCTTTGAAACGCTCCTCATCCGGCTGGGGGTCTCTCACCTGACGGAGTTGAATCACTTGGCCAGGGATGCGGGCAGGGAGTTGAACAAGGTCATTCCATCGCTTATTCGCCGGGCAGACCCAGGTCACCGTCACTTTGAGGGATTTCAACGTTTCTATACGCATTACCATGCGGCGGTGAAAGACACGGCCACCACGGCGTTGTTTCCAGACCGAGAGGCTTCCTCGCTGCCGGAAGGGGGTGTGAACTTGGTGGATTGGGACCGGGACGCGGAAACCCGCTTGTTGGCCAGTTTGGTGTATCCAGAAACGGATTTGCCCTTGGATCGATTACGAGCTTGGGCGGAGGGATTAACCGATGAAGACAAAACCGCCCTGTTCAAAACCCTGACGGACACCCGAGAAAACCGCCGTCATAAGCTGGGACGGGAATTGGAAATGGTTGAATATACGTTTGATTTGTTAGGTGATTTCGGCATGTACCGAGACATGCACCGCCACCGCACGTTAACCCAGTCTCGTCAGCGCCTCACCACCCGGCATGGGTATGTTCTCCCCCCCGAAGTCGTTGAGGCTGGTCTAGAGGAACGCTTTCGTGGGTTAATGGCCCAAGCCGCCCATGCCTGGGAGGTGTTATCCGTGGAGTTTCCAGAGGAAGCCCAGTATGTGGTGCCCATGGCTTTCCGTGTTAGGTGGTTATGGAAGGTAAATCTGCGGGCGCTGTGCTGGCTGTTGGAACTGCGCAGCCAGCCCCAGGGGCATCCAGCCTACCGTGAGATGGCTCAAAAAATGTTCCGACGGATTGAACAGGTGCATCCCCGGCTGGCTAGTTTGTTGCGCTTTGTGGATTTACACGACTATCCCCTGGGCAGGCTGGGGGCCGAACAACGGCTAGAGGAAAAACGACAGGAAAAAAAATGAATCCACTCTCCTCGGCTCCTACCAACTTGGTCTCTATTTCTCTTCCCTACGCTCAACCCGCGGTGGATGGGCAGGGAAAACGTGTGCGACTTCCTCCCTGGTTGAAGGTTTCCATTCCCCATGGCGAAACCTATCAGGGGGTCCGGGCTCGATCCCATGGGTTGGGTCTGCACACCGTATGCGAGGAAGCCCGCTGCCCCAACATTGGCGAATGCTGGCAGGGGGGTACCGCCACCTTTATGCTATTGGGGGATACTTGCACCAGGGGGTGCCGGTTTTGCGCCATCAAAACCCATCGAAATCCCTCTCCCCCAGACCCTGAAGAGCCGGAGAAGATAGTAAAGGCCGTGGAGGCCATGGAACTGGATTATGTGGTTCTGACCACCGTAACCCGGGATGACCTGCCTGACCAGGGAGCCCAGGCCATGGCCCGTGTGGTATTTGCCTTGAGAAAGGCCCGGCCCACCATGAAGGTTGAAATTCTGATTCCAGATTTCCGGGGGGATACCCGCTGTTTGGACACGGTGTTGGCCGCAGACCCCCATGTGTTGGCCCATAACCTGGAAACCGTTCAAAGAACCACCCCGTTGGTGCGGGACCCCAGGGCAAATTACCGACAAAGCATGGAAATCCTCGCTGCCGCGGCAGGAAAATCCCCACGGTTGTGGGTGAAAACTTCTTTGATGTTGGGGGTGGGAGAAACCGAACAAGAGGTATTGGATACCATGGCAGAAGCCCATCAATCCGGGGTATCACTGCTGACCCTTGGGCAATATCTCAGCCCTGGTCCGGGCAAGCTCCCCGTAACCGAGTATGTTCTTCCCCAAACCTTTGCCCGACTGGAACACCTGGGGTTAAACATGGGGTTCCGTTATGTGGCCTCTGGGCCCTTGGTGCGCAGTTCTTACCGGGCCGGTGAGCATTTTGTCATGGGGCAAAAGGCAGGTTTCGCTGGGGAATAGGAAAAACATAAGGCTAGAGCGATGTGCATACTCTAAATCGTTTCAGATCGTCACATGATCACGTTATAAAATGCCTCTGCTATTGAACCGCCCATGTCCTGGTTGATCATCCTGTTTGGTCTATTTTTCCTCCCTCTCATCGAGTTGTGGGTCATGACCCAGTCGGGGTTGCCCCTTTCATTTTGGGTGTTTGAATCTTTGGCGACCGCCTGGATGGGGTGGTACTTTTCCCGGCGGTATGGAGGAGGAGAAAACTTCACCTTATGGAGTGAGATGGAGTCGGACTGGCGGAACGGCCGGGTGCCTACGCTGGAGGCCATGGATTCCATGATGGTGTTGCTGGCAGGATGGCTGTTGATTGTGCCCGGTCCGTTGTGTGATTTGGTGGGGGGGGCAATGATGACGCCCGCCGTCCGCAGGCAATTGCTGCCACGAATGAGAGCCTGGGTGGGGGTCATGCAGGCCAACCGGAGGGTGTAATTGGATAGGTGATAAGTTAATGATGGTCTTTTTATTGCGAACACATAAGCGACATAGATAGAGGAGGATGAAACAAATTGTTTTCAGTCATTTCTAGCTAATATTTCGAAGCCGACCCCGGGTAAAACGTATATATATAATATAAACAATCATATGTATGACATATAATTGAGATCCCTTTATTTATAGGCTTTGGCTATTTAATTCAAAAAATGGAATAAACCGACATAAATATTCTGGTTTCTAATAGAATTGGGATCAGGAAAATATGAGATCTGGTAAAATCATACAGACATATTATGTTAACATATAAACCTTCTTTACCATTTTTTCCTCCATCTCAATTCCCTTTCCCTACCCCTTCCTCCATCCACTCCAATGTCATTTTTCCCAATTTCCCTTCTCTAAAATCACCTAAAAACTGTTTGCTGGCTCTATCCATGTCGGGGGCACCGCCCTTGGTGATCCAACCCTTGGTTTTGGCCATGTGAAAAAGGATATCATGGGGATTCATGGCCTCCCATTGGTCAGCGCCAAAGTTCTCCATGGAAAGTTGAGGGTACTTCTTCAGGATCCAATCTACCAAATACAACGCGGAATCCACCGGGCGGGAGATATGGTCGGGAATGGCTCCAATGAGGGTCAATTGCAACCCTTCCTTCTCATTTTGCGGGGTGGGGTCCATTAGCCCAGGGGAATCCAATAACAGAAATTTGTCCTGCACCACCACCCAATTTAATCCCCGGGTAGTGCCAGGGGTGGGGGTGACCAATTGGCGTTTTTTCCCGGCTAAACGGTTAATCAACGTGGATTTTCCCACATTGGGAAGACCTACGATCATTACTTTGGGTAAAGGCGGCCGTATGCCACGGCTTTCAAATTTAACCTTGTAGGATTGGGTAAGCTGGATCACCCGGGCGGATACGGTTTTCACCAAGCTTGAATCTTGGTTGTCTGAAAACAAAACGGGAATCCCCATGCGTTTAAAATATTTCTTCCACTCGGCGGTTTGGTTGGGATCTGCCAATGAAGTTTTGTTGAACAAAAGGATTCGTGGCCGCCCCCCCAACCAGGTGTCTATTTGGTGATTGGTGGAAGCCATCGGCAGCCGAGCATCCCGAATTTCGATGACCAATTGGCATTGACCCACGGCTTCGGCCAATTGATTCCCGGCTTTCCGCATGTGGCCAGGGTACCAACCGATCCGTCGGCTTTCATGAGGCTCATGTGGTTCTTTCGGTTTTTTAGGAGAACCCATGGGGTGTATCCAAAGAGAAAAAGGGAACAAAAAAGCCCCGTTTCCGGGGCTTTTATGCGGTTAGGTATAGGCGGGAGGGGTCACCTTGGGGATGCCACCCGTGGGTGGAATGACACCATGGCTGCTTTTATCGTTATCCGGTGGGATATCAATGGGTTTCGGTATGGTTTCCAGGGCCACCGCCAATACTTCCATCACATTCTTCACCGGAAGAACCGTCAACCCTTTTTTAATTTCCGCGGGAACCTCGGACAAATCGTTGAGGTTATTAAAAGGGATCAAAACGGTTTCAACCCCGCCCCGTTTGGCCGCCAGCAATTTTTCTTTCAACCCCCCGATGGGCAAGACCTTTCCACGCAGGGTAATTTCGCCCGTCATGGCCACGCGTTTTTTCACCGGGATATGGGTGAAGGCGCTGACCAACGAGGTGGTCAGGGTAATCCCGGCGGACGGTCCATCCTTGGGGATGGCTCCTTCTGGTAAATGCACATGAATATCGGTTTTGTGAAAGACCTGAGGGTGAATGCCCAGTTTAGCGCAATTGGCCCGCACAAAACTATGGGCGGCCTGGGCCGACTCTTTCATCACATCTCCCAGGCGCCCGGTGACTTGAAGGGTTCCGGTGCCTCGCATCAGGGCCACCTCGATGAACAGCAGGTCGCCTCCGTTTTGTGTCCAAGCCAGCCCAGTGGTAACGCCCACTTCGTTTTTATCCCCCACCTGGTCTCGTTTAAAGCGCTCGACGCCCAAGTATTGATGAACCCTGGCCGGCGTGATGTGAATGGCTTTGTCTTTAGGCTTTTTCACCAGTTCGGTGGCTACTTTGCGGCAAATTTTCCCAATTTCCCGCTCCAAGTTCCGAACCCCGGCTTCCCGAGTGTATTTTTGGATGACCTCGACCAAGGCTGGAACGGAGAATTTGACCTGTTCTTTTTTCAAACCGTTTTCAGTCAGCTGTTTATCCAGCAAGTGGCGTTGGGCAATGTGCTCTTTTTCAAGCTCGGTGTATCCGGGCAGAGAAATGATTTCCATACGGTCTTGCAGGGCCGCTGGGATACCAGACAGGTTATTGGCCGTGCAGAAAAACAAAACATCCGAGAGGTTGTATTCGACCTCAAGGTAATGGTCCATGAAGGTGCTGTTTTGTTCGGGATCCAACACCTCAAGCAATGCCGCGGCGGGGTCGCCCATGACCCCATGGGTCATTTTATCCACTTCATCCAACAGCAGCAGAGGGTTGTTGCTGCGGGCTTTCTTCAGCGATTGAATGATTTTTCCCGGCAGCGCCCCAATGTAGGTGCGGCGGTGGCCGCGAATTTCGGCCTCATCACGAATGCCCCCCAGGCTCATCCGTACGAATTTCCGGCCCAAGGCGCGGGCCACTGACCTAGCCAAAGAGGTCTTTCCCACACCAGGAGGGCCGACCAAACAAATAATCGGGCCTTTGATTTTCCCTACCATTTTGGCCACGGCCAAGTATTCTACAATCCGTTCTTTCACTTTATCCAAGCCATAATGGTCTTCATCCAGCACGTTTTGGGCTTGGGTCAAATCAAAGTGGTCCTTGGTTTTTATCCCCCAAGGCATAGACAACAGGGTATCCAGGTAATTGCGCACCACGTTGGCCTCGGCCGACATCGGCGACATCATCTTCAGTTTTTTCAGTTCCTTATTGGCCACATCGGAGGCATCTTGAGGCATTTTGGCTTTTTTGATTCGGTTGGCATATTCATCAAACTCAGCCTTGCCGTCTTCGCCATTCCCCAGTTCTTTCTGAATGGCCTTCACCTGTTCGTTTAAATAATACTCTTTTTGGGTTCGGCCAATTTGCCCCTGAACCCGTTCTTTGAGTTTCTTTTCCAGCTTTTTAATCTCGGCCTCTTCAATCATCCGCTCAAACACGCGCTCCAAACGCAAGCGAGGGTCCAGGGTCGAGAGAATTTCTTGTTTCTTGCCGATATCCATGTTCAATATCGGGGCAATTCTGTCGGCCAGCCGATGGGGTTCTTCGTTGTTGATGGCCACCTGGTCCACCCCTTCGGTGGATCGTTTAATTTCCTTCAGGTAGGCATCCAACTCGCTCTTTGCGGTTTTGGCCAAAGCCAGCATTTCTGGGCTGGTGTCTGGCAGATCTGGCAGCGGTTCCACCTCGGCGGTGTAGGCCGATTCTTCCAAATTGGCCGAAATCAACCGACCGCGACTTTTGGCCTCGTACAAGGCTTTGATGGTGCCATTGGGCAGGCGCATCACCTGCAAAATTGTTCCGATGGTCCCGATGTCTTGGAGGTCAGCCTGGCCGGGTTGTTCCACCATGGGATCTTTTTGGGCGACCACAAATACTGTGCGGCCAGTGGCCAAGGCCTCTTCCAGTGCGGCCATGGATTGTTTCCGGCCGATGAAAAAGGGGGTGGTCATCTGTGGAAATACCACGATGTCCCGCATGGGGAGCAGAGGCAGGCGCTTGATTTCGTCCATGATGGGCCTCGATGGAAGTGGAACATCCTCTTAGAAAATATAAATTTTCCGCCCAACCCTGTCAAACCGATGCATGGGGTCTATAAGATATTGTACGTCTTTTTTACCCGGATTGGATAGATCTCTGATTATGCCGCATAACTACGGATGTCACTCATCCATATGTTTATGAAATCATATATTTATTGGGAAAATATTTTGAAAATTAAAATTTAAAAGTGGATTGGGGCCAAAATATAAAGAAAAATATTTTCTCGCAGAGACCAGGTTTATACCCAAAGAAATATTCATATATGAATAATTATATCAGCGCGATAAATAAATTATGGTCATAGGGCGAACGCTTCTAAAAAAAATATTAAAATATAAATTGATTGGTTTCAAAATGTTGAAAATATGAATATTTAAGTTAATATCACCAATGTGAAATACGAATCCTCTTGTGATCTGATTATCACATAACCATAACGAATATCCAATATATAAAGATAAATATGTAGTTATATGAGTATATATTGTAAATATACATAACAAATATAATAAATGTATTGCAGTGATATGGCTGGTGTATTCATGTCAAGGTCAGATTCTTTTTAATGACTTATTTTGTCTCTCGAATTATTTCCGCTCTTATGGAGAAACCAACCGTGATCTCATAGATATGGGACTTTTTGGGGGACGGTATCCGGTTTGCATTAAACAAACCAACTCTCTGAAAAAACCGCTCAAAAAGGTTTCATTTATTTCAAGTTGCTGGTAATTTAAAGGTCACTTCAATGGTATTTTTACGTTAGGCTTCATTGAATCTCCTTTTCACTTAACCACAGGGATGTGGAAAAACCTGCCATGACGCAACAAATTCTTTATATCCCAAACGATTACAGTGGTCTTGTTGAATCCGCCAAGGGGCGGTTTACTCAACCTGTTCAAACGGAAACCTATAGCCGTTTGGAGCCCTCACTATTCAATAAAATTAAGAACGAACCTATCTTACTGGCCATGACGGCTCGGGATCTGTTTGATTTGATCAACCAGCCTGGGGGGTCGGCAGCGTTGGCTTTTGCCAAGGGGAAAGTCATTTTGTCGGTGAGCCGGGAGGATTTTCCCAAATTGAACGTGAATCAAACCCAATCTGTTTATTTGGTGATGGCCGATCCGCTGCCAGATGCGGTGCCCTTTGCTTTCTCAATCAACAAAGCCATGGCTGAAATAGCCGAAGAAGACGAGATTGAAACCTTACGGTCGGTGGAAAATAAGCAAGCCAGGGATTTGGAAACCCTGAATGAAATCGGGATGGCCCTTTCCACCGAAAAAGATTTGGACCGCCTGTTGGATCGGATTGTGTTGAAATGCCGGGAAATGACCTACGCCGACGCGGGGTCCCTGTATATGATCGAATCGGACCCCGCTATTCCGGAAGACCCAGCAAACTACATGGCCAACAAAAAGATGCGGTTTCAGGTGGCCCAAAACTTTTCAAAAAAAGTTCCCTTTCGGTCTTTTGTGGTGGATATCACCAAAACATCTGTGTATGGCTATGTGGCCATTACGCAGAACATGTTGAATTTCGAGGATGCCTATCACATTTCCAAAACGGCCGAATATGGCTGGGGTGGAAAGGATTTCGACAAGAGCATCAGCTACCGCACAAAGTCCATGCTCACCGTGGCCATGGTGAACTATCGAGGAGAAACCATCGCGGTCATTCAGCTGATTAACCGCAAGATCTCTCCGGACATCGTGTTGGAAAACCCAGAAACCTGCATCAAAGACATCCTGCCCTTTTCCGAAGACGACTGTAGGATGGTGATGTCCATTGCCTCCCAGGCGTCGATTGCCATTCAAAACGCCCAGTTGGTGGAAGATATCAAAAAGCTGTTCAACGGATTTATTAACGCCAGCGTGGGGGCCATCGAATCTCGGGACCCCACCACCTCGGGTCACTCTCAACGGGTGGCCACCCTCACCGTGGGGCTGGCCGAACAAATGAACCAAACCGATACCGGGCGGTTTAAAGATCTGCAATTTACCTACGACCAAATACAGGAAATTCGTTACGCCTCGTTGTTACATGACTTTGGCAAGATTGGTGTTCGTGAGAGTGTGTTGGTGAAGGCAAAAAAACTTTTCCCTCACGAGCTTCAATCGGTGGTGGACCGGTTTGCGCTCATCCGCCGCACGTTTCAGGTCGAGCAGCTTGAATACCGCTTAGCTGAATTGGAAAAAAAGGGCGGAAAGCCGGGCAAGGGATTGATATCTAAAGCCAAAGACATGGAAAAACGGTTGCAAGAGGCCGAAGAGTTTTTGGCGTTCATATTAAAGTGCAATGAACCCACCGTATTGTCAGAAGGTGGTTTTGAACGGTTAAACGAAATTGCCAAACTAACCTTCCCTTCCATGGATGGTCGTCAGGTTCCCTTCCTCACCGACGCAGAGGCCCAAAGTCTGTCTATCCCCAAAGGGTCTCTGAATGAAGCCGACCGAAAAGAAATTGAGTCTCATGTGACTCATACCTACAATTTTCTTCGGGATATTCCCTGGACATCCAACCTGCGAGCTGTTCCGGAAATCGCCTATGCCCATCATGAAAAATTGAACGGTGAAGGTTACCCTACGGGGAAAAAAGGAGCTGAAATTAGCGTTCAGTCTCGGATGATGACCATTTCTGATATATTCGACGCCTTAACAGCCTGGGACCGACCCTACAAAAAAGCCATTCCCGTGGAACGCGCGCTGGATATTCTCAAAGAAGAAGTCAAAAGCCATCACGTAGACAGCGATTTGTTAGATATGTTCATCGAGGCCGAAGTGTATAAGTTGGTGGCCCGCTCAGAATAAACCCGATACCGCTTCCGTGTAGGTTATTTTAGCCCGATTCGTTCCCAGGGTTTTTGACGTGAAACGGGGACGAGAGGGATGGAGTAATACGCAAATGATATCAACAGAATGCTCCAGGAATAGGGGGGCATGGCTAGCAGTGCCCCCTCTATGCCCTTTGGTTGAGAATAAATCAGCGAGACTTCAGCAGTTGCCCAATAAGGCTATCTAAGTTTGCCAAATACTCATCCATTGTTTTAATCGGCTCGACTTTCAAGGCACCTTCCAACACAACCGTAGGTGTGTATTGTAGGTGAATACTCTGCATCTTTACATTGGCCTCCGTCAGCTTTTTATCCACCCAATCGCTGTCTTTTTCGGCTTCATACTCCTTGGCCAGTCCCGCAGATCGAGCCAGATAACTTACCACCCCAGGGTCAAATACGCTCACCCCTTGTTCGAATTGAGCGTCGAACAGCATGTTTTTTACCTCTTCCCCTTTGCCATGCCGTTCCGCGATATAAAACAAGCGAGCTGGCCAGTTGGGCAATCCCTGGGGAACCACCACAATATTCTTGATCACCAAGTTATTTTTATATTTTTTTAATAGTGGAACATTGAGCTTTCGAAAATCATTGCAGTGGGTACATCCGAAGTTGAAATATTCGGCATATTCAACGTTAACCAGGCTATGAGGGGCGGGGACTTTGCCTACCACGACATACCGGCCCTGCAGACCAGCAGATAGAATGGTTATGGGAAGAGCGATCAAAAAAAAGATCACCCACAGGGCCCGAGACCGAACGAAATACCTGTTATTCCAAAGAATATTCATCATAAACTCCTAAGAGATGAAACCGCATTCAAACCCTGAAATCCACCATCCCGAAACGGCCCCCTTGGATAAAGCTGGAACCGAATTTATTGAACGCCTGGATACCATCGTCTTGGATCTGGCTGAATCCGATCAAGACACTTCCCGCCAGGAGGAGACCTCGGATGTGATCCTCAACCTGTTGGAAAACCAATACCAAATTTTCCTGTTTTCCTCCAATGAAAAGCAAGACCTGTCGAAAGAACATTACGAACACCCCAAACTTCATTTTCTATCCATGTCGAATCCGCCGATTGAGGCCCTCATCAAAGAATGGCCCGCGTTGGTTTCTCCCCATACCCTGTGGGTAAGTGAATCCAAGGATTGGCAGCGGTGGATAGGAGAGAAGGGGCTGGTGCTGGCGGCTCAAACGATTCATGGTTCCCCTGAAGGCTTGGTGTTTAGGTTCACCCGACTTGGTGAACTGGCCTTGTGGCTGGACCCCACCCTAGCTGCTGAACGGGCCCTGGCGGAAGAGATGCTGGCTTGGAAAAGCCAGAATCCAGGGAAATTTATGATGGTGGGAATTGGCGGCCCCCCTTTGAGTTTATACCAACAATTGTCATTGGGGGTTATTCATCAAATCGAACGATCGTCTGAATACCTGGTGGAGTCCTTAAACCTGGACCCACTGCTGATCGGTACCGCCGAACCCAAGCCCAATACCCCCACAGGGTGGCTAAACCCTGCCTATGAGACTTGGTTTTCTAAATCGGTATGGGAACCCCTGACCGCAGGAAAGGAAGTGTTTATAGAACGTTTTCCAGAGGATTTTCCCCCTGAAATTCAAGATCAAGCCCCCTTGTTTTTGACACCCGACTCTCTGGTGATCGCCACGGGAGAAATGATGTTTTTTGAACCTTTTCGTTCCCGGTTGGCCCTGGGGTATTTGGTGGAAGTGACCCCTAAAGAAACCACCCGGCGGTTGTTTGAACTGGGAGAGGACGGCACTTTTGATGAAACGTTTGTTCAGCAATACATGACCCATGAAGGTGCCCGCTATCAAGCCTACATGGAAAAAGAGCGGGTAAAATCCTGGGCGTCCCGGCGGGTTTCTGGAGAGCATCCTGGGGTGTTTCGGCTCATCAAATAATTTCCGGGGCGAATGGTAAAGCGACTCACTATATTGCCATATAACGGCACATGATAATGTGAAACTGTCTTTATAAATATTTCAATGAGACGCATTATAGCGTCTTATATAGCGTTATAATATATCCATATAAAAATACTCATTCCAGAATGTGGATAGACCAGCAGTTTTTATATTTCATATTCGTTAAGCATTGCCTATGTTCAATCTTGAATTATATGGTTAAACCATATGACGCTAAATAACCGATTTATGCGGGTTAGTTTATTGGTGTTTTGCTTGATCAAACCAGTTGGTCGTTCGGGATTGAGGTCATTGAAGCGATCAATACAAAGGATATTTACCTATTAAACTTTGATATATAAGGATATATATCCCTATGTGCCAGGGGGGCTTCCAGCGATATAGAGATAGTTTTCAAGGGCGGGTGAACGTTTGGGCGAAGTCAGGTTATCTTTTGGATTGTTCTGGAGAGTTTCCAGAGTCTTATATCATGACTTGATAAATGCTTGACCAACCCACAACTGAAAAATATCACGAGGTTGTGAAACGAAGGTGATGGTTTGATCGGTGACTGGGTGTGGGACAGAAAGAGACGTTGCGTGTAGCAGATGCCTTGCGTCGGATGAACGATGATCATTGTCCACAGAATGTCGGAAATCATCGTCTGTTATGCCATAGAGTTTATCCCCATAAACAGGAAAGCCTAAATGGTAGGCATGGGCCCTGATTTGATGGGTACGCCCGGTGACCGGCACGACCCTCACCAAGCTGGCCCCATCCAATCGGGCCAGCAATTGAAAACGAGTGATACATGGGCGCCCTTCTGGCAGCACCGTTTGGCGGATATGAATGGTGCTGGCGGGGTCTTTTCCCAAGGGGGCGTTCACCACAACCTCCTTTGCTGGGAAGGCCCCCTTCAAAATGGCCGTGTAGGTTTTTTCAACCTTCCCCTCCCCAAATATTTTACCCAATTTCCCGGCGGCTTCTGGTGTTTTGGCGAACAAATTCACACCGCTGGTCTCTCGGTCTAACCGATGCACCGCATGGAGGCGATCCATCCCCAGGTCATCTTTAAGGATGTGCACCAGACAATTGTTCCAATATTTCCCAGAAGGGCTGGTGGGGATATTCCCGGATTTTTCCACCGCCAACAGGTGATCATCCTGGAATAAGATTCGGTAACGGGCGTCCACCTCCGGCTCCTGTTGTTCCGGTCGGTCGTAGGTGATTTTCTGGTGAGATTCCAGGGGGTGATGGGGGAGGATTTTACGGCCGTTGACCGTAACCCTGCCTTCCATGATCCGGTCAATCCATTCGGCTTGGTTATGGTAACGAAACCGTCGGCACAGGAATTCTAATATTGTTTCAGGGCCTTGAACCCCAACCACATATTGAAACGTGAGTTTTGGCATACCGGTTTAATACACGCCTTTCAGGGCCTTGCTGGTTTGGTTGCGGTCATAGCGCAGGGTGGTATCCGCTCGTTTATGGCGCAGGTGTTTGGCTACCATGTTCAGGGGAACCGATTGCTCCAATAGGTAGGTTGCGCAGCCAGCCCTGAGTGAATGCCCTCCAAACCGAGCTGGGTCAAAGCCACATTGTTGGGCTGCCTGTTTAATGATGATACCAATGGAAACCGTGGACAACGAGGGGCCCAGTACCCCCTGACGACTGATCGACCTAAATACGGCTCCTTCTCGAAGGTTCGCCCAACCCAACCATGATTCCAAGGCTTTTACTGGGCAAAACAAGGGAGTCTGGTGGGATGGAACGATATGGACCCATTCCCCTTTACCTTCCTGATCTGACTTAGAAAACTGGAGTAAAACTTGAACCCCACCCTTTGAAAACGCAAGGTCGTTCACCTGAATGCCCGCTAATTCTGAACGCCGGAATCCTCCAGCGAAACCCAGCAATAACAAAGCTTTGTTTCTTAGACTTTTCGGAGATGAATCGAATGGGAGCAGGCGAATGTGCTCAATGGTCAACGCGTCTTTTGAAGATTGGCGTGATCCGTGGGTTCTCTTAATACCGCTCAAGGTAGCTTTTACCTGAGAGGTAAGCCCGGGAGCGGGTAAGCCAGCCATCCGATGGACCGTATCCAAGGCCCATTTGGCCTGTTCGATGGAAGCCGCCTTAAGCCCGCCTTCCGCTAAAAAGGCCAAGAAGCTCTCCATGGTGGAAGGTTCGATGGGAAATTCTGGAATGCGTTTGTTTTTGCTCCAATGACTGAACTTTTTTAGATTTTTTTCCAAGGCCCGTTGGGTCTCCCAGGAGAGGGAAGCCTGCCGGTATTGTTGAACCCTTGGGTCTATTTCAGTTTGAATCAAACTGGATGTTTGCTTGACGAGTGGTTTGTCCATGGATATTGGTCCTGGTTTTCATCCCAATTTGTGAAAAAATTAGGTTATGGTAATGACACTTACCGTAACCTATACAAAACAGAAAATAAATATCCTTGACAAAAAATTCAAATATCGTGTACTTATGTACACCGGAGAACTTATGTTGACCATATATTGAACTTAGCAGAAAAAGCCGAATGGTGGAATTCAAATCGTAATCTTATCTGTCCTTCCCTTTACTCATAGGAAATTCGCTGAGACGAACATGAGTAAAAATCTCACCGACCGCCAGCAAGAAATTCTTCACTTTATTGAAGAACATATTCGCCTTCATGGGTATTCCCCATCGGTGCGGGATATTCAGCACCATTTCCGGCTGGCCTCTCCCTCGGGCATTCAAAAGCATATCGAAGCCTTGGTTTCTAAAGGGTACCTATCCAAAGAAGGATTGATTTCACGCTCCCTACGCCCCATTCAGGAGGGGAAACCAACCCCCATATTCCCCTATATCGATCTTCCTTTGGCGGGTTTTGTGGCCGCCGGGCAGCCCATTGAAGCCATCGAACAATTCGACTCCATTTCCGTCCCCTCTTTTTTGGCCAGCACCACCCATGCCCATTATGTTCTTAGGGTAAAAGGTGATTCCATGATCGAGGACAACGTGCAAGATGGGGATTACGTGATTCTTGACCCCAGAGACACCGCGGCCAACGGAGAAATGGTGGTTGCCTTAATTCATGGTGGAGAAGCCACCTTAAAACGCTATTACCACGAAGGGCATCGCATTCGTTTACAGCCCAAAAATCCGGGCATGGAACCGATCTACCTTCGGGAAGATGAGGTCAAAATCCAGGGGGTCGTGGTGGGCATTTGGAGAATGTATAAGTAAAGAATTGAAATATATAATCAATCATTTTGACAGACTACTAAAAAACGGGGCCGTGGAATTGAAGAATGTTCATATTACTGGAGAAAGGATTGGGTATGGTGTGGTGTTATTAGAAATAGGAATTATCTATATTAACATAATATATCCGTTATTTTTAAATCGAAAGGAACTGGGCGTCAGATTCCTCTCCAATGCCTGTTAAATTCGTATCACAACAGATACATATTTAGAATTACGGAAGGGAAAGTGTTTTTTCAAAAGTATCGGGATAAATATCCTGGGTTACCGCTTAAAAAAAGTCTGCACACGATCTACTACCCGGTTTACCTGGCCCTCCGTAAGCCCGAAAAATATGGGAAGGCGCAACAACCGTTCGGATTCCCTTGTGGTATACACATCTTCCCCGTGCATGCGGCCATATTTTTTCCCCATGGGGCTACTGTGAAGGGGAACATAATGAGAGGCTGACTGAATATTGTTTTCCTTTAAAAAATCAAAGAGTTTGTTTCGTTCGGTTAAGTTTTTTACCTTGATATAAAACATATGGGCGTTGTTCGTACAATGTTCCGGAATCACGGGCAATTCAATGAAACCCCTGGTTTCCAAATGTTTTAGGCCCTGGCCATACCCTTCCCAAGCTTTTCGTCTAGATTGTTGAATGATCTCTATATTTTCCAGTTGCCCCCACAAATAGGCAGCCGGCAGCTCCCCCAATAAATGAGAAGACCCCAAGGCCACCCATGTGTATTTGTCTACCTGGCCACTTAACACATTCTTTCGGTTTGTCCCTTTCTCTTGTGCTATTTCCGCGTCTTCCACATATTTTTTGTCATTGATGCACAGGGCCCCACCCTCGCCACAGGTAATATTCTTGGTTTCGTGAAAACTAAAACATCCCATGTCCCCTATAGAACCCAAGGCTTTCCCCTTATAAAAACTGTCGATGGCCTGGGCTGCATCTTCAACCACGCTCACACTGTGCTCTTGGGCAAGGGACAGGATGGCATCCATCTCACAAGCCACCCCTGCGTAATGGACGGGCACAATCACTTTGGTTTTGGGCGATATGGCTTCCGCCACTTTTTGCTCATCCATGTTCATGGTGTCCGGCCGTACATCCACAAACACCAGGCTTGCTCCGCGCAACGCAAAAGCACTGGCCGTGGAAACAAACGTAAAGGAGGGAACGATCACTTCGTCACCCGGGCCAACGTTTAACAGCATGGCAGACAATTCCAAAGCCTGGGTACAAGAGGGAGTCATCAATACCCTCTGACCACCCAATTTTTCTTGAAACCAAATTTCTAATTTTCTGGTGAACGGGCCGTTGCCACACAAAAATTTATTCTGAATGGCTTGCCGAATATGGTTTATCTCATATCCCGTCTCTGGTGGAACGTGGAATTTGATCGTTTTATCATCCATAATTATTCCATTATTGGTCGCCTTAATGTTGACTTTTGGGTCTTGAGTAGAAATCAGTCTTTTTCCTGTCTAGCCTTTACACATATCGGGGCAACTTTTTTACACCAGGATACTCCCACGCCCCTCGCGTTTTGATATTTTTATCTTATACAAAAGAAGACTTTTACATTTTATTCTTTGATCTGGTTAGAACTGATTTCGGGAACAAATATTCCTTCCTCAATCTATCTCACTATATCCAGATTCAAATCTCAGTGTAATCCGTTATCTAACTATAGAGACCATGTGAATGGACGATATTCATGGGGTTGTGGTCGTTTACAATAATTATTTTCCCACCGTTTTTATCCCTCTTCCCCATGGGGATTTCTTTGGGAGAGAATTTGATTCGTTCACTTGTTTTTACCGAGTCGTGGGGGCATATCACAGAGTGCTTTTGGGGTTTGAAGTATCTTTCAGCCTATCTCTCATGATCATTTATTTTTAGGCATAGCGGACTTATAGTTGATTATTATTCCATCACTTTTTATCTGCGTTATTATTTTCCACCATCAAAGTTTCATGACGTGATATTGTGTCTTTATTCGTCTTGTTTCTTTGCGCCCCTTGAATTAACATATAACGTCTCTTTTCATCCTATAAAGCAAGCGAATATTTTTCATATTTTTACCAGGGTCGTCCAGAGAAACACCAGAAAAAACACAGAGAGAATTTTGATTTTAAAAAGAACAGAACGATGAGATTATCTTTGAATGAAGGGATTTTTCACGGAAGGGAGATATTTCTCGAAGAAACAATTTATTTACTAGAGGAACGTACTCGGTCTCGGTTTAGCTTCAACCAAAGAAGGCCAATCACCGTGAGGGAATATTGAAATTCACCCGCGTCAAGACGCTGGAAGGCTTCATCGGCTGACAACACATGGGTTAGGATATCCTCCCCCTCCTGGGCCATTCCATGAATGCCTTGTACCTCCTCCGCCCGGATAATCCCCAGGGAATAAAAAACCCGTTCGGTGGTGTATCCAGGGCTGACCAAATAAGTGCAGATCGGCTCTAACCGTACCAAAGAAACCCCCAATTCCTCTTGGGTTTCCCGCACCATCACATCTTGAGGGATCTCGCCAGAGTCCACCATCCCCGCAACGGGTTCCAACTGCCAGCAATTTTCCCCAGCCAAATAGGAACCCGCCCTGAATTGCTCCAGCAGGGCCACCTGATCTGTGAGTGGGTCGTAGGGAAGAACGGCCGCAGCGTCTGCCCGGATATACACTTCACGGTTGATCGGGCCGATCCATCCTCCAGCATGGGCCTGAAGGTTCACCTGAAGGTTATCCACCCGGCTGAACCCCTGAAATTCAGTCTTTTGGGAGATAAAACGCACCCGTTTATCTTTTGGCTGGCGTTTTGGGTTGTCCGTCATGGGGGCAGTCCATCCGATAGAAATCCATCGGGACTTCAAGATAGACCCGTGGTGGGGGGAAATATACTAAATGGAAGCCATATCCGGTTCTGCCATGGGTGGGGTTTTCCCATCCTCTTTGTCTTTTTCCATGGCATCCAGTCTTTTTTCTTCTTCGGCCATTTCTTCCGGGGTCAGGGGCTTGGGGGGCCGCACCAACGCAATGGCGATCACTTCCATCAAGGAATGAACGGGAGAGATTTTCAACCCGCTCAGAATTTCCTTGTGGATGTCGGCCAAATCTTTTTCGTTTTCCCCTGGAATGATGACTTCTTGGATGCGCCCCCGTTTGGCGGCCAAAAGTTTTTCCTTCAATCCGCCAATTTGCAAAACCAACCCGCGCAGGGTCAGTTCTCCAGTCATGGCCACGTCGTTTCGCACCGGAATTCCGGTCAAAGCGCTCACCAGAGAGGTTACCAGGGTAATCCCGGCGGAAGGCCCATCTTTGGGGGTGGCCCCCTCTGGCAGGTGGATATGTATGTCTAGTTTTTTCAGCTTGGAGGGAAAAATTCCAAATTCGTAAGCGTTTGATCGGACATAACTATACGCAATCTGGGCCGATTCCTTCATCACCTCACCCAATTGACCCGTGATGAAAATTCCCCCTTTTCCACGCATGGTTTCCACTTCGGTAATCAACAGCTCTCCCCCTACGCTGGTCACCCCCAACCCCGTGGTAATCCCCACCTCTCCGGCTTCTTCCGGAGGGGTGTGTTGGTATTTAGGGGCCCCCAGAAATCGCACCAGGGTTTTGGGGGTAATGATCACCTTTTGGTCAGAGTCCTTTTTCACAAGGCCTGTTACAACCTTGCGGAATACCTTTCCAATTTCCCGTTCTAACCCACGAACCCCCGCCTCCCGGGTATAACTCCTCACCACTTCGGCCAGGGCATCCTCGCGGATACGCACTTTTTTATCGTCGAGGCCGTGTTCCGCCAACTGTTTGGGGATTAAGTGCGTTTTGGCGATGTTGATTTTTTCCATTTCGGTGTAGCCCGGAATGGAGATTACCTCCATCCGGTCCAGCAGGGGATGGGAAATGTTCTCGGTGGAATTGGCCGTGCAAATAAACAAAGACTGAGACAGGTCGTACTCAACCTCGATGTAGTGATCCATGAAGGTGTTGTTTTGTTCGGGGTCCAACACCTCCAGCAGGGCCGCCGAGGGGTCTCCCATAATGCTGGTGTAGAGTTTATCGACTTCGTCCATGAGGATGACCGGGTTTTTGCTGCCAGCCTTCTTGACTGCCTGAATGATTTTCCCCGGCATGGCCCCAATGTAGGTGCGGCGGTGGCCGCGAATTTCGGCTTCGTCACGAATCCCCCCCAGGCTCATGCGGGCAAATTTCCTCCCCACGGCCCGGGAAATGGATTTCGCCAGGGATGTTTTCCCAACGCCCGGCGGGCCCACCAAGCATAGGATGGGGCCCTTGAGTTCGCCCTTTAGTTTGCAAACCGCCAAATATTCCACAATGCGTTCTTTCACCTTGTCCAGCCCGTAATGGTCTTCATCCAATATTTTCTGGGCCAATTCCAGGTCAAAGGTGTCCTTGGTGGATTTGCTCCATGGAAGACTGAGCAGCCAATCCAAATAGTTTCGTCCCACGTTGGCTTCCGCCGACATGGGAGACATCATTTTTAATTTTTTCAGTTCCTTTTTAGCGATTTCTTCCGGCCCTTTGGGCATTTTGGCTTTTTTAATCTTGTCATCGTATTCCTCATACTCATCTCGAATATCCTCGGTCTGCCCCAATTCTTTTTGAATAACCTTCAATTGCTCGCTTAAATACTGGTCCCGATGAACCGAACCCACGTTTTTCTGGGCGTGTTCCTTCATCTTTTTTTCCAATTGCCGGATTTTGATTTCCTCCGACATTTGCCCCAGCACCATCTCCAACCGCCGCAAGGGGCTTTCTTCCTCCAGCAATTTTTGTTTCCAATCCCGGGGTGAAGTGAGCAGGGGGGCAATGCGGTCCGACAGTTCAAACGGCTGGCACTCCATGATGTTGGCGTGATCAATTTCCGCCGGGCTTTTCTTATTTTCCGATGTGTATTCCATGAACATGGTTTTGGCCCGCTCAGCCAACTGGGTGATTTCTTCCCCCTCCATCTCCAGGGTGGGAAGAATTTCAACCTGGGCCAGGTAATAATCCTTGGTAATCACCGCGTCCATCAGGCGGGCCCGGCCTTTGGCCTCGTACAATGCCTTCAACGTTCCATTGGGCAGCCGCATGATCTGGAGAATGGTTCCGACGGTTCCAACCCTAAATAGATCTTCCATATCAGGGCGTTCAACAGACGTGTCTTTTTGAGTGATCACGAAGATTCCCCGATCCCCAGCCAAGGCCCGTTCCACCGCCTCCATCGATTGCTTGCGCCCGATGAAAAAGGGAATGGTCATGCCCGGGTAAATGATATCTTCCCGCATGGGTAGCATGGGAAGGGAAACAACCTGTCGGGGGATCTGATTCATGATTCCTTGGAAATCCGTTGAATAGGGGGTGAGATCATCTATCTATAACGGTAACATAGCCCGCCAGGGGTGAAAACAAGGGACAGGATTTAAACCATAGTCCTTTTGCTGATCCCCCCATCCTACGCTTCTTCCGTTTACATCCTGCTGGGCAAACGATAAAATTGAACAAGAATCTATCCATCGTAAGAGACACCGTTGCTTTCCTAACCCTCAAGGCCCCCAATGATTACGCTGACGGAAAACGCAGCCAAAGAGATCCGCAAGGTGAAAGAGGAGGAAGGCATGCCCTTAGATGTTCCCGTCCGAATCGGGATCAAGGGAGGGGGGTGTTCTGGGTTTACCTATACCTTTGAATTTGATTCGAAAATGACCAAAATGGACCTGGAATTCCAATCCCAGGGGATTCATATACTGGTTGATAAAAAAAGCCATATTTACATTGATGGCACCGAAGTGGACTGGAGTTATGACCTGATGGACCGCGGATTAAAATTCAAAAATCCGGCGGCCAAAGGTTCCTGCGGATGCGGAACCTCCTTTATCTACGATCCCCAAGAAAAACAGAAATCCCTGCCCACCCTGCCCTTCGAACTGTGACCATGGCAAAAATTCTTCTGCTAAATGGCCCCAATTTAAACCTGCTGGGAGAGCGGGAACCGGATATTTATGGAAAAGCCACCTTGTCGGATATTGAAGCCGATGTTCGTAAGGTGGTGGAACAAGCGGGTCATGCCCTGTTCAGTTTTCAATCCAACCATGAGGGTCAACTGGTTGAGTGGCTTCAACAAAATCGGGATGCCCGCTTTGCCTTGGTAAACGCCGCTTCATTGACCCACACCAGCATTGCCCTGAGGGATAGCCTTTCCCTGACAAAAATTCCCTTCATTGAAGTGCACTTGTCGAACGTGTACAAGCGGGAAGCCTTCCGCCATCAATCCTACCTGGCCGACATCGCGGTGGGGGTGGTGGCTGGGCTGGGGGCGGCCGGTTATTCCTTCGCTGCCCGCTACGCGGTAGATCACTTGGCCAAAGATTAAGTCTGGGGGTTGTGCCTGGTCCGGCTTCCCTGATATGTTTGAAACCGAAGGATGCCTTCTCCCCTGACCAAATCGTAGTAAATCCGGATCCATGGGGGCATCTTAAAACATCACATCTACATCCCTTTGGAGAAACATGGCCGTTGAGCGCACCCTTTCCATTATCAAACCCGATGGAGTCAGCCGCAACCTGAATGGAGCCATCCTGCAACGGTTCGAAAAAGCCGGATTAACCATCGCCGCTATTCGGAAAATTCGCCTTTCCCCTGCCCAGGCCCAGGGGTTCTACGCCGTCCACAAGGACCGCCCTTTCTATCAAAGCCTGACCGAATACATGGCCTCCGGACCTGTGGTTGTATCTGTTCTGGAAGGTGAAAACGCCATCGCCAAAAACAGGGAATTGATGGGGGCCACCAACCCGGCCAACGCAGCCCCCGGCACCATTCGCAAAGACTTTGCCCAAAGCATTGAAGCCAACACCGTCCACGGATCGGACGGCCCAGACACAGCCCGGGAAGAAATTTCTTTCTTCTTTACCGAGGCGGAACTGATCGGGGCCAGGTAAATTCCTGGCGCCGCTTCACCGAAAGGATGACGGTGAACAACGCCCAGCTTAGCGCAGACTTTCAATCCTCCGAACCCATTACCTTGGAGTTCGTGGATTTAATTCGGGAAACGTTCTCGTTTTACGGGGAATTGCGCTCTCGTTTTTACAAGCACCTACCTCAACAACTCCGCCCCGGAGACTTCTCGGTTTTCCTGGCGGGGGACTTGAAAATCAAACTGTTTACCCCCGCCTTTTGCGAACGGATCCCAGAATCACTTAAATCTGTCCGCCGCGCCCTGATGCGGTTGGATGATCTGCGTAAAGCCCATCCGGGAATTCCTCCTTTTGTCAACGATCTCAAAGCCCTGGCAGCCATTGCCGAACGGGTGGAATCCCTTTACCAACTCCATTGGGAGTATTACCGTTACCCCTCCCATGTGGGGGAAGGGGAACTGCTGGCGGTGCTTTTGGAAATCGACCGGATCAGTTACCAATGGGATATTTACCTGGAGGGATTCTCCCGGGTGAGGGCCTTGGTTGCCGCCCTGAAAACCCAAGACTGCCCGGAAGGCTCCCTGATGCTGACAGCCTCCTATCAGGACAACGTAACCCCTGCCATCACCGCTCCAGTTTTGTTGGGGGTCACCCGCCTGCTGGAGGGCATCTACCGGTTTGTTTGTGGGCTGAGAAACCTGGAACCCTCTGACCATCCCCTGGTTGTACTGCATGTGGAAACAGGCTCTCCCTGCCTGTTTCACTTGGCCGTGCCGAATACCGCCCATGGGGCCTTCCGAACCTTTCTGCATTACCTGCCCTTAAAAGACTTGGTGCAGGCCGACCAATTGCTGAAATTTGTGGTGGAATCGCTGGAAAAAGAATACAGCCCCGCCGCGGAAAACATGAAGGGCAAACCTCCGGGAAAGGCCCTGAAGGAACTGATCGCGTTAACCAAAGAATTGCCGCCCCAGGGCCGCTTAACACTGGCCGATTCCTCCTCCGGAACCGATCCGGTGGGAGTGATGGGCGAATTTATCGGCTCTTTAGAGCGCCAGAACATCCCCTATGAATCCCTGTTGAAAGCGGCGGATAAATTGAAGAAAAAAGCCGCCATGCGTTCTGGGGATGAGCTGCCCATTCCCGCCCCCATACCTGTACCCGCGGTTCCCCCTATCTCCACCCCTCTCAATGCCGCACCTGCTATGGCCACACCTTCCAACGCGCCAGTAGCAGCCCGCCCTCAACCAGCAGCTGCCCCTGGGTCCCGTCCTTTTCCCTCCCCCTTTTCTCAGCCTTCTCCCATTCCCCAACCGGGAAAACCCGCCGTGGGAAAAGAGCATGTTACCCTTCTGACCGAACGAGACAAACGTTAATCCCCCTCCGGCATCCCTACCACATCGCTTGGTTTTGTTAGTGTTAGCTTCGAGGATTTTCATCATCCCCCCAAATCAATGCCATTGGATTATCGCGGATACTGGTCTCTTTAATATGATGACCGGGCATGTAAAAACTTTGTGGGGATTAAAAAATCAAGGCGAAGGAGATTACAGGCGAAAAGAGGGATCGAATATGGGCTGAACGTGCCTATACATACCCCATGTGTTGGGCAATTTCATCTAAATCGGCGATCTTAAAGCCCTGCCGCTTTTCGATGGTATGCACGAATTGCCCTGCCTCCAAAAATGATTCATGGGTTCCCATATCTAGCCATGCCGCGCCCCGGCCAAGCACCATGGCCTTCAACTGTTTTTTTTCCAGGTACATATTGTTAATGGAGGTAATTTCAAGTTCGCCTCGTTTGGATGGTGTTACTCTTTTTGCCATTTCAACCACTTGATTGTCGTAAAAATAAATACCAATCGCGGCATAATTAGATTTTGGTTTTGTCGGTTTTTCTTCTACAGATAGAACCCGAATGGGGGCATCGTTTAATTCCATGGTCGGATCACGGTCAAACTCTATCACCCCATACCTTTGTGGATCGGAAACGTGATAACCGAAGACATAAGCCCCTTCTTTTAATTTTGCGCACTCCTGCAACATGTGTTGCAGTCGATCCTTATAGAGAATGTTATCGCCCAACACGAGAGAGCATGCGTCCTTGCCGATGAATTTTTCTCCAATAATAAAGGCCTCTGCCAGTCCGTTTGGTTTTTCTTGCACCGCATATTGCAGTTGTACTCCCCATTGTGAGCCGTCCTTCAAAAGCCGCTGATAAGACTCCTGATCCCTTTCCGTTGTAATCACAAGTATTTCACGAATTCCAGCCAGCATTAGCAAAGACAAAGGGTAGTAAATCATGGGTTTGTCATACACGGGTAAAAGCTGTTTCGACACCGCCAAGGTTACAGGGTAAAGCCTGGTTCCGCTCCCACCAGCCAAAATAATTCCTTTCATGCCCTATTCTCCAAAAACCACGTGATGGTGTGAGAAAGCCCCTCTTCCAACGTCTTTTCCGGCTTCCATCCCAAAGTATGATGAATTTTCGTGTTGTCTATGGCGTACCTAAAATCATGTCCTAGCCGGTCGGTGACATAGGAAATTTGGGTTTTATAAGACGATCCATCTTTTTTGGGAACCCTCTCATCCAACATGTCGCATATTTTTTCAACCAAGTGAATATTTTTAACTTCGTTTTCCCCGCCCATGTTATAAACCTCCCCAGGCATTCCTTTGTTCATCACGTCGATTAGCCCCAAGGCATGATCTTCCACATAAATCCAATCGCGGATATTTTCACCCTTTCCGTATACCGGGAGTTTTTTTCCGGCAAGCGCATGGGAAATCATCAGCGGGATTAATTTTTCGGTGTTCTGCCACGGCCCGTAATTATTCGAACAATGGGTAATCATTACCGGGAGGGAGTAGGTCTCATACCATGCGCGGGCCAAGTGGTCAGAAGCCGCCTTGGAAGAAGAATATGGAGAATTCGGTGCATATGGCGTTTGTTCAGTAAACGGCCGATCATCCTTCTGCAAGGCCCCGTATACTTCATCGGTAGACACATGGATAAAGCGAAACAAGGAGGTTTTACCGTTTTCCTCCCAAAACGATCGAGCCGCCTTCAGCAGCGTGAAGGTTCCCATGATGTTGGTCTGAATGAATTCATCTGCTCCCGCGATTGAACGATCCACATGGCTTTCGGCAGCCAAGTGCATAATAACGTTGGGCTGAAAGGAGCGAAATGCATCTGTTACCGCGTCCCCATCACATATATCCCCTTTTATAAATTGGTAACGCTGGTTTTTTTTTACGCCTTCCAGTGCCTTAAGATTGGCGGCATAGGTCAACTTATCGAAATTCAGCACCGTATATCCATCGGCAACCAACCTACGAACCAATTCCGACCCAATAAACCCGGCACCGCCCGTGACTAGAATTTTTTTCATGTGGAAATTGATTTACTCGCGCAAAGTTTTTAAATATTCTTTATGTAGAAAAAAACCAAGGACTCCAATGAAAACCGTTGCCGTTACACAATCCAATTACATTCCCTGGAAGGGATACTTCGACATCTTGCAATTTTTTTTCCGTGGCTATTATTCAACTAAACACGCATTACACCCGAGTTTGCCCTTGCTCACACCGTACAACCAAAACACTTTCACATCATAAGTCGAGGTATCCTCAAGCCGAGGGGTTAAGAGAACCATCATTTTACGATTGATCAGGGTGGCCGTCCTTCGGTTTTCCTAACCATTGTTACAACACTTCTGGCTGGCGTACCTGCCACCTAGATTTCCAAGCACTTGATGGTTTTTAATGCGCTTGATCGAGACCATTTGAATATTTAAATATAGCATAGAATAACTTCCGTTATCTAGGCTAGCTCCTTTCATTTTGATCGCAAATTTAGGACCACGCATGAAAACGGTAGCCATCCTCCAGTCAAATTATATACCATGGAAAGGATATTTCGATCTAATTGCGGCCGTTGATGAATTTATTCTTTACGACGACATGCAGTTTACAAAAAATGACTGGAGAAACCGGAATAAGGTAAAAACTCCAAAGGGCATTGAGTGGGTTTCTATCCCCGTTGGACAGAATATCAGCCGACGAATTCGGGATGTAAAACTTGATAATAATAGGTGGCAAGAAAAACATTGGAAAACAATAGAAAGCAATTATCGCAGGGCTCAACATTTTGAAGAAATTTCACAATGGTTGAAACCTCTATATCTTAACTCAAATTTTATTGATCTTTCAACAATGAATCGTCAATTTATTGAGGCCATTTGTCGATATCTTAATATTAAAACAATCATTCGAAATTCTTGGGACTACACCATTACTGACGGAAAATCTGAGCGAGTAGCTAATCTTTGCGCTCAAGCGGGTGGGACGGAATATATATCAGGTCCTTCTGCGAAGGATTATCTGGATGAAAATGTATTTATTAAAAAAAATATCAAAATAACATGGTTTGATTATAGCGGATACCCTACTTACCCTCAGCTTTGGGGCGATTTTATTCATGAGGTTTCCATTATAGACCTGTTATTTAATTGCGGGAAGGAATCCAACAGGTTCATGAAGTATGTAAAATAGAATTTATTTTTAATGAAATATCTTCTGATAATTGAGACTATTAATGAATAATTCAATACAAAAATATATCGTCATCGCAGGGGCCGGGATGACTGGTATGATGTCCGCCCTAAAACTAAGAAAAATGTATCCTCATTTCCCAATTTTAATTTTTGACAAATCAGATCAACCTGGTGGAATGTATGGAAGCATATCCTATAAGGAAGGTCATATATTCGATTTTGGAATGCATGTTATTTATGAATCATGCAATTCTGAAGTAGATGACCTTTATTTAGAAATCTTAAACCGTGAAGAGTGGCATATCTACCCGGGAAATGAAAAGGACATCGCGGGTCTTTTCTTCAATGGAAAATTACAAGAATATTCCCATTATGTTGATCTTCGTTCGTTTCCAAAGGAGCAGCAACTCCAATATTTTGGTGGTTTCTTCGATAATTTAGGCAAGAACCATCAGTTCAATTCTATTAAGGCCATGGATTTTCTACGCAGTCAATTTGGAGAATATATTTCAGATAAGATTCACAGTAAAATACTTTTCAATCTATACCATAAAGAGCCAGAAGATATTAATGTTTTTGCAATTAAAGCAACAGCGCTTGAACGAATCATCCTGTTTGACAAAGAGATTATGCTTGATCTCATGAAGTCTGACATTCTACGTTCGAAGATTGCTTTTCCTGATCAAATTAATCTCCCCCCCTATCGCACCAATACACAAAAAGCCCTATACCCCAAAAAATTCGGGATGAGCTATTTTTTTGATCGATTCACAAAATTATTGAAAGATCTGAATATCGAAATCCTTAATGGGACCAGCCTGAAGCATTTGCATCGAGACAAATCACGCATTACCCAACTCGAGCTATGCGATCGCGAGGGTAAAACCCATGACATTTCTGTCGAGAGACTTATTTGGACAGCTGGATGGCACTCCCTGGCTCCTTCTTTAAATGTTAATATTTCAGACCTTAAAATGGATAAAGGCCAACGGATAGTTTATATCAACCTGGTGTTGGACAAACCACCGGTGATGGGAAAACTTTATTATTTTTATTGTTATGATAAAGGATTTGCTACATTTCGCGTAACAAATTACAGCAATTATTGCCCTGGCGCAGGTGGAAAGGGCAATTACCCAGTTTGTGTGGAATTTTGGCCTTCAAGAATTGGCCTCGATCCAGATAAAACATCAGAAGAGCAATTGATTAAAGCGGCTTTAGACGAAATAAAACATTTTGGAATTATCAAAGACCACCAGATTATTTTTTCAAAAGCAGAAAATATAAAGTCTGAATTTCCTATGCCGTCAAATTTGAATTTTAATAACTTTAGAGAATTGCGTAATCGGGTTGCGCAAGAAAACATTATTAACTTAATTGTGTCGGGTGTTATGGCAGAAGATGGGTTATTCTTTCTACCGGATATCTTAAATGATGCCTTTAAAAAAATTTCAACCATTCGTTTAGACTGAGGATCCAATGGAAGAGATCAAACTTGGGGATTTACCTTTTTATTGGCGTCTCGCAAATATTAATGAAAAAAAAAATAATCCTGTTAAAAGCTTTTTCCCATTCTCATTTTCTTTTGATCACACTGTTGATCTTCTCATTCAGAAACAGAATGAGGAAGTTATGCGAGCTCTAAGTAATATTTATACTCAAAATGAAAATATTGGATATCTTCAAGATGACAATGAAATCGCAAAGCCTTATGGTACCGATTTTATAAAATACGTTGAAAATATAATAAATACAAACCCAAATATCAATAAAATTCTCGAGGTGGGTTGTGGTGGATGCGTTGTATTGAGCCACCTTAAAAAGCTTGGATATGAGGCTTCTGGAATAGATGCGAGCCCATTTGCTGCCACAGAAGGGAAAAAAAAGGGGATTGAGGTTATAACAGATTTTTTTCCCAGCCAAAAATTAAAGGAAAAATTTGGTTTAATTTACCATGTAGATGTTCTTGAGCACATTAGAAACCCCGTAGAATTCCTAAAAAATCACCATGATAACTTATTAGAAGATGGGATTATCATTGTTAACGTTCCCGATGCTACGGAGAGCATAGAAATCGGAGATATTTCTATGGCTATGCATCAACATATTAATTATTTTACTGAATTTTCACTTCGAAACACCTTAACAAGTGCTGGGTTTGATGTCATTGATGTAAAGAAAGCTGGATATGGGGGATCCCTGTATGGGGTCGGGATTCGCACAAGAAACCCAGGTGCAATCGTACTCTCAAATGAAAAATCAAACAATCATCCATTCAAAGAGTTTGCAAAAAAAGCAAATCATTCAATTCAGCGTTTTAGAGAGATAAACAATGCTTTTTTTGCTGATGAAAATAATACCATCGGTTATTATGTGCCGCTTCGAGCTCTTCCCTACATCGCTGCATGCCAAATTGGTTATAAGTTTCGTTTTTTTGATGACACTGAACATTGGCATAATAAAGAATTTGATGGTGTCAGCGTAAAGGTTGAAAATTTTTCAGACCTTAAGGCAAATCCGGTTTCTCATATACTGATTATGAGCCTAACTTTTGGGGAGGTAATTAAGAAAAAGATTATCAGTGAGTTTGGGGAATCTATTAAAGTCATAACCCTATCCGAACTTATAGGATAAATCACGCTATGAACGAAACTCTTTCGCAACCTGACATTTCTATTGTTGCTACTGTTTACAATTCAGCTGAAATTGTTGATCAGTTGGTAATTCGAATCAAATCATCGATTGAGCCCCTCAAACTAGATTATGAAATCATCCTGGTTGATGATGGAAGCCGGGATAACTCATCGCAACGAATAGAACAACTGTCTTTGGTCACGCCAAACGTAAAGGGCCTTATCCTAAGCCGTAATTTTGGTCAACAAATTGCTATGAGCGCCGGGATTGCATATGCCCAAGGTAAGTACATTCTTATTATGGATGGAGACCTTCAGAATCCGCCAGAAGCTATCCCAATCCTCTATCATAAAATACAGGAAGGTAACGATATTGTTTATGCCGTATCACACCAGAGAAATAATATTGTAGACAAATTATCATCTTTTATATTTTGGGGGTTCCTAACAAAAATTATGAACGTTAACATCGTAAGAAGTCAACTCATGATGCGAATCATGACCTTTCAAGTCTCACAACTATATTTAAATTACCCCGAAAGAATTAGAACGATTGCCGCCATCACAAACGATATCGGCATGAAATATTCAACTATAAATATTCAGAATGAAAAACGTTCATCCGGAAAAAGCAACTATAACACGATCAAAAGGTTAAATCTTGCAATTGATGTTCTGATTGATCTCTCCAATAATCCACTTAACATTCTTTTTTACAGTGGAATTATTGCTATGTTTGCAACAATAATTACTGGAGGAGGATACCTGTATTCATATTTCAATCATGACGCCTTACCTGGGTTCACCACCCTCGTCATGCTAAACTTGCTTTTCGGTAGTATCAATCTACTCTCACTAGGAATATTGGCCAGATATCTGGCCAATATTTATACGGAAGTAAAGCGCCGCCCTCTGTTTCATGTTCGGAAAAAATTTAATATTTCTGAGCACATAAATTAGCAGAACTGCCCCTATATCATAACCAATGTGTTGACATCTTTAATTGTGTGCAGAACTTTCCCGTAGATTTTTTTCTGTGTTGTCACCACTATCAAAAAGTTGCCAACATACTATATATTTGCCTAAAAAATAATGATAAATTTTTGAATGGTTTGAATTGACTACATCCGTTAGGCAACATTCTAGCAAAACCCCTCAGAGATTCGCAAAGATATGATATCTTTTAACATTCCACTAATTACCGGGAAAGAAGAAAAGTATGTTTTAGAAGTCCTGAGGGGCTCGAAATATTGCGGAGATGGGAATTTTAACAAAAAGTGTTCCTCATGGTTTATCGAAAATTTGTCTTGCTTGGCCGCCTATTCCACGCCATCTTGCACGGCCGCACTGGAAATGGGGCTCATGCTGGCAGACATTCAACCCGGTGACGAGGTAATTCTTCCATCCTTTACATTTACCTCAACGGCAACCGCCATTGTGTTGCATGGAGGAATTCCCGTATTTATCGATGTCTACCCAGACACCCTGCACTTGAATGACAACCTGATTGAAGCGGCCATTACCCCCCGGACCAAGGCGATAATTCCCGTGCATTACGCTGGTGTCTCCTGCCGCATGGAAAATATTTTAGCCATTGCCGAAAAATACAATCTGTGGGTTTTGGAGGATGCGGCTCAGTGCGTTCATAGTTTTGATGAGCATGGAAATCATATGGGGGCCAAAGGGCATATGAGCGCGTTTAGCTTCCATGAAACGAAAAATATTCACTGTGGAGAGGGCGGAATGCTATGCGTCAATTCTCCCAAATTGACCCAACGGGCAGAGATCATCCGAGAAAAAGGAACCAATCGTCAGCAATTTTTCCGCGGCGAGGTAGATAAATACTCTTGGCAAGACAAAGGAAGTTCCTACTTGATGAGTGAACTGCAGGCCGCTTTTTTATTGGCCCAGCTTGAGCAAGCCCCGGAAATTACCAAAAAACGCAGAAATATTTGGAGAACCTACCATGAGGGATTGGCTGGCTTAGAGAAAGACGGAAAATTGATCCGTCCCTCGTCTCAAGCAACTGGGCACAACGCCCACCTTTATCACATACTTCTTCCTCGGGCAGATGAAAGCGAACGGGTGCAGACCGCTATGCGCAAAGACGGTGTGCAAACGGTTTTTCACTATGTCCCCTTGCATTCATCTCCGGGAGGAAAAAAATTCGGCCGAACAGCATCGGCCATGACTGTTACAGATGACCTCCCCTACCGTCTCCTACGGTTACCTTTGCATGCCAGCTTAACCAACGATCAGGTGGATAAAGTCATCGAAACGCTGAGAAAACACGTATGAAGACCCTTTTAAAAAATGCAAAAGTCATTGACGGGTTCCAAAGCTTCGTGGAAGAGGGGAAATGGAAGGATGATGGTTTTGATCCGGATGCCTTTCAAACGTTGATCCAACTGGAAGATCGTCACTTTTGGTTCCAGGAAAGAAATAAATTAATTCTTTGGAGCTTGAAAAAATACTTCCCCCGCATGGAAAACATGCTGGAAATTGGGTGCGGAACCGCGTATGTCAACCGTGAAATTCGAGCCTCTTTCCCCAATACATCGGTATGGGGAAGCGAATTCTATATAAACGGCCTGAAACAAGCCGCCTTTCGACTGGGCAGCAAAGTCGGGCTGATCCAATTGGACGCTCGAACCATTCCCTTTCCAAATACGTTCGACGTCATTGGCGGGTTTGACGTGTTGGAGCACATTGAGGAGGACGAGTTGGTTCTGCGGCAAATCCACCAGGCATTGAAGCCTGGCGGTGGATTGATATTAACCGTTCCCCAGCACATGTTCTTATGGAGCAAACAGGATGACATCGCACATCACAAGCGGCGCTACTCAAGAAAAGAACTTGTGCAAAAATTGGAGGCCGCGGGGTTCCGAATAATTGTTGTCACTTCCTTTGTTTCGGCTTTGATGCCTTTGTTGTTCATTTCCAGAAGAAAAGGAAATGATTCCATGAAAACAGAATTTCAAATTCACCCCATCCTCAATCGTCTTTTTAAATGGATTGTCTGTGGAGAGCGTCTTCTCATCAAATGTAAAATTTCTTTACCCTTTGGGTCTTCATTGCTGGCAATTGGAGAAAAAAAATAACATGATCGGATACTTATATATCTTTGGAACTGTGTTTTTTACGGTTTATGGTCAGTTGGTGTTCAAGTGGCGCATGGATATGTATATTCCTCACATGCCGAGTGAGATGAGGGAAAAGGTTTTATACATGGTTTCCCTGACATTAGATCCATTTATTTTTTCAGGCTTCTTATCGGCCTTCCTAGCCTCGTTGTGCTGGATGATGGTTTTAACAAAATTTCAATTAAGCTACGCTTACCCTTTTATGAGCGCATCGTTCATACTGGTTTTATTCCTGTCGATGTTTTTGTTTCATGAAAGTTTAAATTTTCATAAACTGATCGGCCTCTCGTTTATCATTATCGGCCTAATCATCTCAAGCAAAGGGTTATGATCCCTTACGCTGAAAATATATCCAATGCGCGGAACGTTTTATTTCTTGATATTGAGGAAGTGCCTGCATTATCAGTCTTTGGTGCTCCATCCGGTTCGGCATGCTTTTTCCGGCTTCTGTATTTGGATTTTCCGATAAAATCCACACGGGATTACGGCTGGAGACATCGCCGATACAGTGATCAAATCTAGAATAGGTCCCCACCTCTCCAAAGGGATCATACCAAGGAAACCCCGCGTTGAACCCCTGAAGCCGAACTTCCATCGAATACCCAGACAAAATGAGCACGTCGGCTTTGTTGGTTATGGTTCCCAACTCGTTCATTTTTTCTGAAAAATCTTTCCCAGAATCGCCAAGTAAACAATATTCCGGATATGCGCCTTGGGTGTCATAGCAGGGAAGATTTCCATTTTGTAAATGATACATGCTGCGAGAATGATTTATCTCATCATAGGTAAAATAAAGGACTCCTCCCATCGCCAATAAAAGATATACATGCCCAGTTCCAAACGACTTGGTCATCATAAAGCGCCATGCGGCCCAATTCACTCGAGGAGAAAATAGGAGTATCAATAAAACCAATAGAAACCACAGGTTCATTTCGCTCATACGGTTCATGTAATAAGACAACCACACCAAAATGCTGGTTCCCACTCCGGCTTGGTAGGCATCCCTCCAGTTGGCCACCCCCTGAGAAGCACGCCAGCACCCCCTAAAAACCGACAGGCTTGCAAAAAAAGCGAATACAATCACTTTGTAATTTGTTATTTCGATCAGCCCGGCGTAACTACCCGTGATGCTTTTAAAAGGCATCAAGGTGGCATCAAGCCGGTATTTACTGAATATTGCCAGTATTGTGAATGATACCGCACAAAACACCGCCCCCGCAGACAGGATAAACTCTCCTGTCGTCTTCAGGGCATGCACAAATGGACGTTCTTTTTTATGATTTCGGATCAATGCCGAAACCAACAACCCAGCCATCAGCGCCAGCGATGTCTCTGGACTTAGGATTAAACATATCCCCCCCAATCCCCCCAGCATCCAAGTCCGCGTATAGGGTCTCTTCATTTCAAAAGCCAGCACCACCACTCCCAATAAAAAGGGAAAATAACGCAATCCCGTTTGATTTGGGAAATGCAATCCGGGGCCAACATTGTGAAAATACACGGCGACCATTGCTAAAAGAAACAACCAGTAACGCCGATTCAATAAGTATATCCCCACCCCAATCACTCCCAGGGAAATGATTGAAGCTATTTTTACCCCCATAAAAAATGGGGCTGCGCCCACCCCAGGCAAAACATGCATGGACACATACCCAGCCATAGGCATCCAAAACCCATATGCAAAATTATAAAACGAACGGGAGTCCTCACAACAGGTTAAATCTACCCCCGGAAAAATCGTTGCCGTGTAATGAAACTGAACGGATGCCATATATGCGGCCGAATTCATAATCAATGGTTTTCCAATAGGCACAATGTAGTATTGTACAAAAACAATTAGTCCTATCCCGATCGCCCCCCACAACCCTATTACCCCAATATAAAAATTAGACGATATTTTTTTGCCTGCCGTTCGAACCCAAAGGGAAAAGGCTGGCGATTGAAACAACCTTCTCAGAGCATAAAACAAAACGATTCCACCTATAAAACCGAGATCGACGGATGAAAATAGGATGACCGAGATCAGCAACGCAAAGAACACAAACAGTGGATAGGTGGAGTTCCCAGAGCCTCGAATCCATTTTTGCTTTGGAAAAAACAATATTCCGGCTGAAATCAACGCCAGCACGAATACCCAAGAAAAATATAACAGGGATTGTCCTTGCGAGTTTTGCATCTCGTATTCGCGAAGAACTGGAGGTAAAATGTAGGACGGAGCAGAGAGGTGTAGAAAATAAACTTCATGCAAACCTACGCTCAGCAAAAAAACCAATACGGCAGAAAGAACAATAATATGTATGGGAAATATTTTTTTTTTCATGATCTTTTTTTAGGATTACCGTATCGGTCGCCACATACCACAACCAATCAAACAGCATCTCATCTATCTGAATATTTTTGTGTCACAACCATCACGCTGTTTTTAATTTCATAGCGGGTGACATAAACACAAATTGGGGGATAATTTTCAAGTGATCTTTTGGTTTGGCTTGCCCTGAACCATACCGTTTTGCTCCTGCTCCATAGAGCGCATTTCTTCAATCATATTTCTAAAAATTTTCTCTACCGCTTTGGGGGGCAAGGGTCCCGGGTTTTGTTGAACCAAATTATTCACAATCAGGTTTTCCCGGCGCATGTCGGCCACGGGCCAGTTTCTGGCGTGTTTAATTCGGCCCACTTCCAACACCACGTGGGCCCGTTCGTTCAACAACTCCAACAGTTTCCGGTCAATCCGGTCAATTTCCTCCCGTAGGGGCGCCACGGTTTGATCCAATTCCTGTTCGCTCATCGCCATCTCTCTTTGGAAGACCTCCCCCGATTGCTGGTGGGGTGTTTCCCAGGTTCTTTGGGCTTGGCGGGGGGCCGTGGTTTCTTCTTTCCCTTGGCTTTCCATTCCACTTCCACCGGGGTTCCCTCTAGCCCAAAATGATATCTCAATTGGTTGATGAAAAACCTCGTGTAATCCTCTCGGATACTATCCGGTCGGTTGGTGAAAACGCAAAACCGGGGGGGGCGCGTTCCCAGTTGGTTGCCGTATTGAATGGATACCGTTCGACCGCCCGTGGACGGGTGGGGGTGTTGAGACACCATGGCTTGGATCACACGATTCAAATCGGCGGTTTTGATTTCCCGATTGAACTGAGCATACACGGACCGAATCTCCCGAAACAATTTGCCAATTCCGCTGCCTTCCAGGGCGCTGGTATTCACCCTGGGGGCATAATCCAAAAACCTCAGCCGCTCCGCCACATCGGCCAAAACCGATTTTTGCCTGGAGGGCGGAACTCGGTCCCATTTGTTCAGGGCGATGACGACCCCCCTGCGGGCTTCGGCCAGATATCCCCCCAGCCGACAATCTTGGTCTGACACCGGTTCGGTGGCATCCAAAACAAGAACCGCCACATGGACCCTCCGCAGAGAAGACAGGGAAGCCATGACCCCGATTTTTTCCAGATGATTGTCGGTGCGGGAACGGCGGCGGATTCCAGCCGTATCCACCAGCAGATAGGATTCTCCCTTGTGCTGAAAGGGCGTATCCACCGATTCCCTGGTGGTCCCAGCCCGCTCCGAAACAATCATCCGCTCCTCCCCCAATATTTGGTTGACCAGGGAGGATTTACCCACGTTGGGGCGGCCAAAGAAGGCCACCCGCAAAGGCCGCACGATTGTTTCTGGTTGAGGGTTTTCATTGCGGATGGACGGGACCAGTCTGGCGGTTTCCTCCAGCAGGTCTTCCATGCCCCGGCCATGGGCGGCAGATACCCCCACGATCCGATCGGTTCCCAGGCTGTAAAATTCAGAGAAGTTATCCCGGCCCTTGTTGGCATCCACCTTGTTCACCACCACCAACAGGTGTTTTCCACGGGCCATCCGCCGGTAAATATCTTCGTCTCCGGGGGTCAGCCCATCTTTGCCATCCACCACCAGCCACAAGACATCGGCCGTTTGCCCCGCCCTAATGGCCTGCTTTTCCACCAGAGGGGCAAAAAAGGTTTCTTCCTCCCCTGGGTACATGCCCCCGGTGTCCAGCAGGTCAAACTGGTAATCTCCTCGGTTCACCCGGCCTTGGCGGCGGTCCCTGGTCACCCCTGCTACATCGGCCACCAGCGCCCGAGATTCCCCAATCAGCCGGTTGTACAGGGTGGATTTCCCCACGTTCACCCGCCCCAGAATGGCCACCACGGGAACAGGTCTGGCTGGAACGGTTGAATCATCCTTGGGAGGATCTCCCTCCAACGGAACTTGTTGAACCTGAGTTTCTTCGGCAGGTTGAGCTGATTTCCGAGAAGGCTTGCGTTGTTTGGATGGTGTCATGGTATGAATTCCGGAGGGTGGGGGAGATTACCCCTGGGCGGCTTGGCGAATACGTTCCAGGGTTAAATCCCGGCCCAGGGCTTCCACCACCAGGGGCAACTCCGGGCCTTCACCGGCCCGGGTAATCACCATCCGGGCGGGAATCCACAAGTCTCGGCCTTTCAGACCGGTTTCTTTTTGAACGGTTTTCATGGCTTCTTGAAACCCTTTGGCACCCCAGGGGTTCACAGCCCCCAAATGGGTGGCCATGGACCCCGCCAACCGCCGAACTTCATCTTTGGCCAGGGTTTGATCTACTTCCGGCGCCAGGGGGGCCTGGGGGTCTTTCAGAAACAATTCCAATTGGCTGGGTAAATCGGCCAGGGTTACCAGGCTGGGCTGCACCACCCCCGCGGCCCGGACAACCAAATCATGGTTTCGCTCCAACACCGAAAGATCCGGAAAAAACGGTCGAGCCAATGCCACCAGCCGCTCCACCGGCAGCCGGGACATGTATTGTTGATTCATCCAGTCCAGTTTGTCTCGGTTGAACACAGCCCCCGTTTTGTTGATTCGCTCAATGGAAAACTCTTGTACCAATTCCTCCAAGGTAAACACCTCCCGGTCATCTCCCGGGCTCCACCCCAGCAGGGCGATAAAATTCACCAAGGCTTCGGGCAGGTAGCCCTTGGCCTGATAGGCTTCCACCGACACATCCCCCTTGCGTTTGCTCATCTTGGAACGGTCATCGTTCAACAGCAGGGGCAGGTGGGCGTATTGAGGCGGCTCCCATCCCAAGTACCGGTACAGCAGCAGGTGTTTGGGGGTCGAGGGCAGCCATTCCTCCGCCCGCAGCACGTGTGTAATCTCCATGGCGTGATCATCCACCACCACAGCCAAGTGGTAGGTGGGAAAGCCGTCTGATTTCAACAGCACCTGGTCATCTAACTGACTGGTATTAAACGCCACGTTTCCCCGGATCAAGTCTTTCACCACCATCCGTTCTTCCCGGTCGGGCAGCACCATGCGCACCACCGGGGTCAACCCCTTATCGTCCAGGCGCTTTCGGTCATCAGGGGTCAATTTTCGGCAGCGGCCGTCATAGCGGGTGGGCATACCCCGGGCCTGCTGCTGTTGGCGCATCTGGTCCAGGGTTTCCGACGAGCAATAGCAGGGATAGGCCAGCCCTTTGGCCATCAACTCTTCGGCCGCTTGGCGATACATGGGCAGCCGTTCCGACTGATGATAGGGGCCATGGGGGCCACCTACCTGGGGCCCTTCATCGGGGGCGATTCCCGCCCATTTCAACATTTCCATCAGCCGCAATTCGGCTTCGGGCACATAGCGTGTCCGGTCGGTATCCTCAATCCGCAGGATAAACACCCCGCCATGGCGGCGGGCATATAAATAATTAAACAAGGCGGTGCGAAGCCCCCCAATGTGCAGTTCCCCGGTGGGGCTGGGAGCGAATCTCACACGAACAGTTTCCATTCACGACCTCCTAAGGGTGTCTTTCAACAGTATGGGTTTATGGGATTAGTATTTCACGGCTTATTCATGGGAGGAAGAAGAAACCGTACCGGCTTGAGAAATCATAGCGGGGAGGGCGCATCCCGCGCAGCCCTGTAAAAATGCCCCGCAAAAATCATCATGCAGTTGAATCAGCCCCTGATGCCCCGACAACGACCGATATGTAGTGGGTTTGATCATCAGTCGTTCCGCCATAAACTTGGTTTTGCGGTTGGCCCCTTCCGGCGGCAGCACATGAAACAGCCGGTACAGTAGGGATTCCAGTTCCCGGTCCCCATCCCGGCGGGCCATGGCCAGAAACACCGGAATCACCCCGTTGGCGGCCACCGTGGCGAGGCGCTCCACCCCCACCAAATCGGCTTCCCGGCCCAGGGGTGGCAGCCGAAACGAGACCCGTCGCCGCCATCCCTCCCAGCGGGGGGTTGAAAACACCTCCTCTAAGGCCTCTAAAGCGTTGTTTTTTAGGTTTTCTTTATTTCTAAGGGGGTCAATATCCCTTAACCGTTTCAACCACCCTTTTAGGTAATTTTCCTGCCCCAGTTGATACACATGGTGGAACATCGCCACCAACCTACGCTCCGGGGCATTCCAGGGGCGTCCACCACCCGGCACCGGGTCTCCAGTTCGGAGGGGCATGTTCAAACCTTGCCATCGGCTGCGTAAAAGCCGAAATTCCTCCAATAGGGCGGGATCTCCCCCTTCTGGTTCCACCGCTAAAAACCCCATCCAGCCAAACCAGCGGGCCAAGATTTCTTCCCTGGCTTTCATGTAGGGCAGTTTCAATGGCCCCCATAATGACTCCAGGGGAAACTGCTTGGCCAATTCCACAAACGGTTGGGCGTATTCTCGATAGCCCAAAGATCGAAAGATTTCTTCAAACAGTTTTTGTCCGTCTTCCTTAGGGGTGCCCATGGCCAGTCGTTGGGCCTTGTTTTGGGCACGCGCTTCTGCCGCCCGCCTCCATACCCGAACCAGTCCCTCCGTGTCCCCCTTCAAGGCTTCCACCCCGCATCTGCCGGGCAGGGCCTCCCGGCGGCGCAGCAATTCCTCGGCTTCAGCCATCCATGGCCGATAAAACGGGTCCATAAATTCTCCCGCGCACAACACCGGAATTTCCGCCCCCTGGGCATTTAACGCGGGTTTCCCTGGCGTACGCTGTAACACCACGTGGAGAATCACTCCCCCGTAGGCGGAGTCTCGGTCGTGCCCATGGTGGAACCAGTCACCCTCCGATAGGTGAATTTCAACGGGGCCCTGATATTCCCTGCCATCCAGCCGCAGCCTGGCCTGGGAGAAATCAGGCCCAGGCCCACGGTTGGGCCATCCGGCAAATTCCACTGCAATGGTTTTCCCGCAATCCGTTTTTAAGGTATTGGTCCATACCTGCCTCGCCCAACAAGCCTGCAGAACAACCTCCCGCTGCCCCGCCCATTCCATCGCCCACCCATCCAGTCCATTCACGGCGTGTCTCCGTTCGTATCTTTCCGGCTCCACTTCGGTTTTCCCTTGTTCTTTCCAAGCCCTGATTTTTTCCCGGTCTTATTTTTATTCCCTTTGGGTTTTTGAAACTTATGGCTCTTTACCTCATTGGATTTCTTAACGGACGGTCTTGTTCTTGCCGGGGGTTGATCCCCCATTTGCTGAGATGGATGGAGGGAAACAATGGGTCCATCCCCCGCCATGGGAACTTGTTCAGCCCCATCCAGGAACCACCCTCTGGTGCGGGCTGGCAGGCTCAGGGCGGGTTGTTCTTCCAGAGTTCCCTTTGGGGTGCAGACCATCACCACCTTGTCTTGAGACTTCCCTGAGGACTTGGATCCCCTGGCCGGAAGCCGTTCCGACACCACCCTGGCTCCGGGCCGTTTTTGAAACAAACGGCTGGTTTCATTGGTCGCATTCACCCGAAATGCCAGCCCAGACAAATTCACCTCCCGCATGGAAAACCCCACCCCTCCCCAATCGCGCAATTCCTGATCAAAGTAAAAATCCATGGGCAGGGGCGGGGTTTCGTGGCACCAGTGACCTGGGCGGTCGCGCTTCATGGGGCACGGCAACCCATGGGGGCATGGGTATACCAGGGTTTCCTCCGTCAGGTGCTCCCGCAGGGCCATGACATTCAAGAAACCTTGGCGGGTTCCTGGTTCCACCCATAACCCCAAACCTCCGGGGGTAACCAACCCCGCCAAGGAACGGGCCATGCGATGAACATGGTTGCCCCGGCCACTGTCTTGTAGGCCCAGTTCGTTCAAAGCCATGCCACCCCCCGCCACGGAAAACCGGTCTCCTCCATTCTCCCGCAGAAAGGACACCACCCCTTGGGTATGTCTTGAAATGGTGAGATTCACTTGGGGCAGGTATAAACGGGCAAAGGCCCGCAGGTTGTCTTCAGCCCAGTCCAGCACTCGGCGCCCTTGGTCCACCAAGGCTATCTCCAGGGGTGGAAGGTTTTCTTGCCCCAGCCAACCCAGCCAAGCCAAAGAAAACGCACCCGAACCGCACCCAATATCCGCAATCCGAAGCCTACCCCCCACCAGGGGTGGAAAGGGCGGCCCATCGGCGGTTCCCCGCCAATTCAACCGCGACAACACATGCGCCACCCGAAATAAATTCCGTGGAAGGTAATAAAATTGATATCCCCCCAAATGTCCATGGATCGGATTCTCGCCTTTGGAGAACTCGGCTTCCCGCTCGGTATAGGCCTCGTGCAGCACTTCCACCTCCCGGCCAATCTTAAGCCAGAATTCACGGCCCGGGGGGGAACCGCCCTGCCTTTCTCTTTGGGCGTAGACTTCCCACAAGGCTTGCTTCACGAGGGCCTGCGGAAAGGGCTTGAATCGAGACATGGCAGATAGACCAAAAGGATGTGCGGAGGAACGATGATTATGATAAAGAAATAAGAGCGACCTGCCGCGAAGGAATGATTCTGGATGATTCAGAGGGAACGCATCCACTCAGCCACGGCGAATATCTTTCAACCTCTCACACCCGATCCCATGGAATCTCTATTTCATTTTCTGGCCGGAGCCGTCTTTTGGTTCCTGCTCATTTACGAGTGGATTCTCATCATTGCAATCCTCATCACCTGGGTCAACGCCGATCCCGCCAGCCCATTGGTTCGGTTTTTAAACCGGATGAGCCGCCCTTTCTGGAATTTTCTACAACGAATTCTCCCAGCTAGGCTGGCCCCCTTTGCCGCTTATGCTTCGCTGCTGGTGGTGTGGTTTGGCCAGATTTTCTTTCCTGGGTTGCTGGATACCCTGGGAGACACCCTGGGCGGAACCCTGGATTTATCCACGGGAGAAACCCGGATTGGTGGATTCTTTTTGTTGGGCTTGGGCGTTGTGTTCAAAAACCTGTTGAGCTTTCTTACCCTGATGTTGGTGGTGTGGTTTATTCTCACCATGGCCCGGCCATCGCCCTTCAATCCAGTGGTCAGGTCCCTGGGGATGCTGGTCGACCCTTTTATTACCCCTTTTCAAAAGCGGTTGCCCCGCATGTCGGTAGATATTTCGCCCCTGTTGGCGGCTTTGGTTTTCTTTCTCATCAATCTGTATTTGGTGGGGAGCCTGGTGATGTATGGAAAACGGTTGAGTCTTGCTTACCCCTACACCAACCCCATGTATTTCCAAAGTCCTGATCAAACTTTTCCCTCTCAACCCTCTCAAGATCAGGACCCCCAGGATGGAGAACCCCGTGAGCAATCACCCTCTACTCGCCCATGAAAGTTGTTGGGGTTGCAAATCAAATCATGCCTTAAGAACAGGATGATTCGCTGGGTTGGTGCTTATACAATGCCTGAATCCATGAGGGTCAAGAACTTTTTCACGTTCTTCGGCCCTTGGAGGGTCTCGTAGTCGGAGGGTTTCAGGTAGAAATAATCCATCACCTGGATTCCGGTGGTGGTGATGAGTGCCTGCTGAAAAGACACCTGGAATTGTTCAAACAGCCGGACGGCTTTGAGAAACAAAAACGGCTGGTCCTTCAAACGCAACCGTACCAACGGAAAGGGAGTGTCCTTCCGGTAAAAACCATCCGGGGTTTCCACCACCAAATACCCTTTCCCATCTTCCTCTAAAAAGTCCAAGCCATAGTCTTCACTGCCCGCTCCCTTTTTTTCCGAAGACATCAATAAACCTGGCGGTTGGCCATCTAGAATGGCCGTTTCCAAATCTCGGGCAAAAAGGCCCTCTCCCGGATTTAAGGGCGTCACCTGGAAGTAATAGCAAAATCCTGAATCTCCGGATTGATACACCACTTTATTTACTTTTCCCTCCAGGATATTTAGATGGCGCAGGGATAAGGCATAGGCCACCCGGGCATGGGAACGTTCCACCCCCCGTGTGTGAACCAGTACCGATTCAGGCTGTCCTTGAGGGCCATACACCACATCGGCTTGAACCGGTTGAGTTCCATCCAACAGAAACTTGGCCGATTGTGCAGCCAGAAACCGGGGGCCTCGGCGCAACAAATACCGATTGGGAAAGGCATGAATAAACCAAGACAACCGTTTTTCATCCCCCGCCAGCAAACCAACCAACGATTCCTCACTTAAGCCTTGGCTTAACATATTGGCCAGTCCTTGCTCTTTTTTTTCCAGGGCCAGGGGGGTTCCCTGCCCCAGCAAAAGCTCTCGATGAGCGGATTCTATTTTTTCTTCCCATGTACGCAACGTTTGTTTTTCCGGCGGGTTCAACCGTTCCAAGGGATCGTACAACCCGGCTTTTAACCCTTGCGACAAGGTTTTGGCCACAAGCAAATGTTGTCGCGTGTGCCGAATCAATTCTTCTTTTTTTCGGTCCAAATAGGCCGATATTACGGCGTGGGATTTTCCAGCCTCGGGCACTCCGCGCAGTTCGCTTAAAATCCTCATGGCTTCCTCCATTAAATGACGGATAGAAGCCAACGACTCTGAGGGCTCCGCTTTGCGGGCGGTCAACACCCCGGCATTCATGGCATACAGCAGCAGCACAAATTCCACTTTTCGCTCGGCCATTTCAAACAGGTCCATCAAGGCCTGATCGAAATACGTTGTGGTGCGAATGATATCCACCATGGCCTGCCGCCGGGTAATCAACATGCCCACCCTGGCCAGCCATTCCACATCCCGATACCCCAATCGGGTCAGCCATTTCACGGCTTCTTCAGAAGATTGTTGGGCGCTGTCTTCTTGTTCGGATAAAAGCCCCACCGGGTGAAGGAACAAGGCCCAGCGCAAAGCACGGTATAAATTTGGGGTGATGGCGTCCCGCCACTCTGGGTCTTGAACCAACACCTTGTTCAGGGCATCTTGCCCTGCCGCCAGGGCATCCAACATCAATCGATGAACGGCCATTTTCTTGTTTTCCACCGTTCGCATAAGGTAAAACAGCCGGTCACAGGCCGGAAGAAAACGCCCAATGAGGGTTTCTTGTTGTGGAGAAAGGGGATCATTCACCTCAAACATGGACTCTAAAGCTAAGTGGCAAAAAGACTCTGAAAATATTTGATTGAAACCATCCAGGGCTTTCGTTTCTACCCCTTGAATTCGGCTGACGTCCTCCGACAATTTATCTTTTAGTTCTAAGGTAAGGTCGTATCCGGTGCGGGCGATATAAGCGAACAAGGGAAGAAGATAATCTCCTTTTTTCCTGTTTTTCTCTGAGAAGGAAATGATTTGCTGGCGACCTAAATGAACAGAGACCTCGACCCCACCCATGGTTTGAACCAGGGTGTGGTCTAATACCCGTTCCATCAATGCTTGGCCAATCCGTCGAACATCTGCGGCCATCCGCAGCATGCGGGTCATGACGTCATCCGGAGATAGAGCCGTATTTTTTTCACGGCAATATCGGGCCACGGTTTGCTCACCCACGTAATTATTGTCGTGGGTTCCACCAGATGGGTCATCCTCACAGATCACGTTCCTCAAGTCATAAAACATGTCTTGAGCTTTGGCCAAGGTTGCGGCCTCCCACATGGAAAGAAGGCCGTCCTGAAATGCCGAACGAATCCGCTCTCCCATTTGGCTGCCTGTGGCAGCTTTTCCTTGGGAATAGATCCACAAAGGAATTTGCATGGTTCTAAGACCACCGCTTTCATTTTTTACATCAAAGCCATTGGATTCAGGAAAAGGAAGCCCCGCAAAGTCTTCCATTTTTTGGCGTAAAAAAACTTCCAGTGGGGATTCCCGTCGAAATTGAGCCCGCAACAGTTCCAACACCTTGGCATTGCCAGCAATCGTGCGGGATTCCAAAAGGGCTGGAACCGTATGAATGGTTTCTGCTCGAAAAAAACGCGTCAGGTCTTCTCCTAGCTCAAAATACTGGCTGGCCGAAACCAAGCCAGCCCCGGCCAATAACTCCTCCATTCGAATCACAACTTCCCGATACACCATTCGTTCTTCCTCAACCAACCCTTTAGGATCCAAGGCGTATCCCGTATCCATATCCGACCGGAAACTCATTTCCCCCCGACCATATCCCCCACGGGCAAACACCACCAAACGTTTCTCTACGTTTTTTTTCCCTGGAGGCATGTTGGAGAGATATTTCACGGACCGTTGAAGCTTGGCGACGTCACTGTGAAGGGTTTCCAATTCGTCCTTCATCCGTTTTTCCAACATCCTGTAATAGGAGCGAGACTCCTCTCCTCCGCCTTCCTCCAGCAGCAACGCGGGCATCTGCTGCCGCAGCCCAGACAGTTGTTTTTCTTTTTGGGGAATATTTTTTTCTTTATAGGATAATTCCTGATGGACTTCCTCTTTTTTCACGGCCGCCAACAAAGGGAGTTCCTCCACAGACCATTGAAACAGGGCCGCCAATAGGCCATCTAACAAAAACGTATAACGGTGGAGGGTTTGAAACGAATGAAAAGCATTGCGGTGAAACTCTTGAAGGGTTTCTCGTTCCCGAGTCACATACTCCGCCATCACCCGTTCCAAAACGTTTTTTCGGCGCACAAGTATTGATTTGGGAGAATCGTCGTGGATCGGATTGGGGTGAGGGACCACCAAACCAGCCCCTTTGGCCAGGGCGGCCAAGGCTGCTGCATGCTCCGCGGAGAGCGGAGAATGCTTTGGAATCACAAGGGATTCCAGCAGGTCATCCAGCCGTTTCCGGTGAACCCGGCCGGTCAAAGATGAGCGAGGGGATGGGATCACTCTTTTGCCGTAAGATTTAAGCGGACCATTTTCTTGCGCAATCCTTCCCGGCTAAGACCTAACCGTTTGGCTGCTTGCAGTTGGTTTCCGCCGGTTTCCTTCAGGGCTCTTTGAATCAAATCCAGTTCAACTTCTTCCACGGCTGACCGTAAATCCAGGCCTTCTTTGGCTGGTTGTAAGGAGGCCGTTTTTGCCAAAGCCCCGCGGGAAGAGGATACGGAGGGCGTTTCCACCCCCAACAACGGGCATACATCCACGGTTTCCCCTTCAGACAGAATGACCGCCCGTTCGATGATGTTTTCCAGTTCGCGCACATTCCCCGGCCATGGATAGGTCATCATGGCAGTCTCACATTCCGGGTTGAATATTTTTTTCCCCACCTTCATTTTATCAATGGCGTTGGACAGGATGAAACGAGCCAACATGATGATGTCATCTCCCCGCTCTCTCAGCGGAGGAATGAGAATGGGAAACACGTTCAGCCGGTAGTACAGGTCTTCACGGAATTCACCCTGTTCAATGGCGGCTTCCAGGTCACGGTTGGTAGCCCCAATCACCCGAATATCCAGTTGAATTTCTTGGTTTCCTCCGATTCGCATGAAAGTCCGCTCTTGCAGCACGCGAAGCAGTTTCACCTGGGTAGACAGAGGCATCTCTCCCACTTCGTCCATGAACAAAGTTCCCCCCTTGGCTTGCTCCAGCAACCCAACCCGGCGGTTCACCCCCGTGGCCACGCCTTTTTCAATACCAAACAGTTCGCTTTCCATCAGGCTGTCCGGAAGTGCCGCGCAGTTGATGGCCACAAATGGTCGGTTAGCCCGTGGGCTTTGCGAATGTATGGAACGGGCAATCAGCTCCTTTCCCGTTCCACTTTCGCCGCGAATCAACACATTCGCCTCTGTGGCGGATACTTTATGGATGGCGTTTTTTACTTGAAGAATGGCCGGGGAGTCTCCCACGATGGCGGGATAGGCGTATTTACCCTTTAACTGGGCCTTCAGGGTGATGTTTTCCTGCTCCAGGGTGTCTTTGCGTTCAACCTCTTTTTCATACAACTGAATGTTTTCGATGGCGATGGCGGCTTGGGAGGCCACCATTTTTAAAACCTCCTGGTCATACGATGTAAATGTGCCGGTTCGCTTATTCAGCAGTTCAAATGCTCCAATCACCTCACCCTGGGTGGAAATCAACGGAACACACAACAGGGTGTGGGTTTTATATCCTGTTTCTTTGTCCACCAAGGGATTGAAGCGGGTATCTTGATAGGCATCCGGAATAATGAGAGGCATGCCCGTGCTGACCACCTTCCCCGCAATGCCCTCGTTTTTTTTCACTCGGATAATTTCTTCCTCGGCCAGCCCCGTGGCGATTTTGGACCATAGTTGTTCTCCCTCGACAAGGAAGATTGACCCCCGCTCGGCGTTCAAAATCTGATTGGTTTCATTCACAATGGTTTGCAACAAATGATTGAAGTTCCGTTCTGTGGAAAATATATTTCCAATCCGAACCAAAGCCGAAACCAAGTCCGGTTGTTCTCCCGGGTTTCCAGAAGACACATCCGTTGAGGAAGAAGAGGAGGGGCGGGTTGTTTTCGTATCCATGGGAGGAAGAATCCCGAAGGGGGTTGGGTTGTTTCATCCATTCGCTGATACAACCCCTGCCCAGAGGTCATTCTTACACCTAAACCTTCCCACAAGGGGTGTCAACATAATTGGCATACCGGGACCATTTATTTTCTCTCGTTATTTCTGATTATTACAAAGGACTCAACCGCTTCTTGAATACCGGCTTCCCTACTTTTTCCCATAAGGGGTGACCGTGAAACCCAAACCCCCATAAAAGTGATATATTTGATTTGTTAATATATTCTCACCTCAACGAAGCAAGCCCATGCCCACTGGATTGGCCTACCATCCCAGTTTCCTCAATCATGACACCGGCACACATCCAGAGTGTGCGGAGCGTTTAACGGCCATTCGGGAAGCTTTACGGCAATCCGCTGTGTTTCCGCGGTTGGCCCAGGTGCCCTGCCATGAAGCCACCGTGGAAGACCTGACACGAATTCATTCCCTCGAATATATCCAACGGGTGAAAGCGGCAAGCGCCCAATCCCTTCCTTACTTGGATACCCCTGACTGCCCGGTGTCTCCGGGTACTTGGCCCGCCGCATTGCGAGCCGTTGGGGGGGCCGTGGAATTGTGCCGCCAAGTGCTGGCTGGAACCCTGAACAATGGATTTTTGCTGGCCCGGCCCCCTGGCCACCATGCTGAACGAGATCGGGCCATGGGATTTTGTTTTTTCAACCAAGTGGCCATTGCCGCGGCTTGGTTGCTGCACTCAGGGTTGGAACGAGTGTTGATCTTTGACTTTGACGTTCACCATGGAAATGGCACCCAACACGCATTTGAAACCTCTTCCCAAGTGTTTTATGCCAGCATTCATCAGCACCCTGCCACGCTTTACCCAGGCACAGGCTGGCCAGAAGAGCGGGGGCTGGGAGCCGGAGAGGGCTACACCGTCAACTTTCCTTTGAATCCTGGCGCTGGAGACGCAGAGTGTCTGGATGTATTTGAAACTCAATTACTTCCTTTATTTCATAACTATCGCCCTCAATTTGTGCTGATTTCTGCTGGTTTTGACGGCCACCGAGAAGACCCCTTGGCATCTCTCAACCTGACTCAAGTTGCTTATGACCGCATGATTTTGGCCATGAAAACCCTGGCTGAAAAGAATTGCGCCGGACGGCTGGTCACCGTGCTGGAAGGAGGGTATAATACAAAAGTACTGTCTCATTGCGCCAAGTCCCATGTGGAAATATTGGCCGATTCTTCTCCACCCCGAGGTACCCACTTTTGACCTTTAATAAACCCGCTCTCCTTTCCCTTTGGGAAAAAAACAACACGCTTTCCTTTACCCTGGACGACATTCAATCAGCCCTGGGCGCCCACCAAGACCACACCCGACAGCTTTCCGCCATTCTGGAGGAACTGGTGGGAGAAGGTTTGCTGGCCTTTGAGCGCAAGCAATACCGAATGGTTCACGCGGGAAAACCCAGAAAAAAACGATCGGCAGAAGAACACCCCCACGAGGTTGAAGGAAAGTTTTCCTCCCACCGCAACGGATTCGGGTTTGTAGACCTTCAAACCGAACCCCGCCAATCCTACTTTGTCCCCCCCCCCTATGTGGGCGGGGCTTTGGATCAGGACCTGGTGAGGGCTGAAATTGTGATGGAACGGCGGGGTGGACGCCCTACCGCCCGGGTGAAAGAAGTCTTGGAACGCAGCCGTAAAACCGTTCGTGGCTATCTGCAGCACAGGCATGGAAATGTTTGGGTTCTACCGCTCAACGAAAAACTCCCCGCCATTCACCTGGAACAAACGCCCCCAGAGGGGTGGCCTCCGGAAGGATCCCTGGTGGAGACCCGGATTCAACATTTTCCCACCCATGTCGATGAAGCCCCTGGTGGCATTTTAGAACGTTTATTGGACCCGGATGATTCCATCGGCCATATCATCGGCCATATTCTGGCCGATCAACAAATCGAAACCGGGTTTACCCCCGACACTCTGAAGGAAATGGAGCGGCTGCCGTCAGAAGTTGTCCCTCCGCCAGGGCGGGCAGACCTTTCTTCTTTGGCTTTGGTGACCATTGACGGGGAGGATGCCAAGGATTTTGATGACGCCGTGTATGTGGAAAGCCTACCCGGAGGTAAGTACCGGCTGCTGGTGGCCATTGCCGATGTGGCCGAATATGTGAGGCCCGGCAGTTCCACCGATACCGAAGCCTTTCGACGGGGGACCAGCATCTACCTGCCTGACCGGGTATTGCCCATGCTTCCAGAGGTTCTCTCCAACGAATTGTGCAGCCTAAAGCCCAAGGTGTTCCGGTTGGCCCTGGTGTGCGACATGACCATTGACCCCAAGGGAGACGTTTCCGACTATCAACTGTATGAGGCCGTGATCAAAAGCCAAGCGCGGCTCACCTATAACCAAGTGCAAGCGTTCTTCGACTCCAAAGACGCTGGAGGTCTTCCCGAGAAATCATTGGCACCCCTGCTCACCACCATGCACGGATTGTTTCGGCTGCTGGAAGCCAAGCGGCGCAAACGGGGGGCCGTGGCCCTGGAACTCCCCGAAACCCGTTTCCAACTCAACGCGGAAGGGATTCCAGACAAAGTAATTAAAAAATATCCCACCGAGGCCACACGCCTGATTGAACAGTTCATGTTGGAAGCCAATGAAACCGTGGCCGTTCACGCGGAAAAATGCGGGTTGTCCATCCTTTATCGGGTTCATGAAGCCCCCCCCGATGACAGTTTTTACAACCTCACGCTGCTGCTGAACCACTTTGGAATCCAGGTGGCCCTGGAAGACATTCAGGAAAAAGGCGGATTGAACCGACTGCTGGAGCGGATTCAAAATCACCCCACCCGTGACCAGATTGAAATGTCCATTCTCCGCTCCATGTCTCAGGCCCAATACCGCCATTTGAACGATGGGCACTTCGGGTTGGCTTCCGACTGCTACACCCACTTCACCTCTCCCATCCGGCGTTACCCGGACCTGCTGCTGCACAGGGCCCTGAAAATGGCCATGGCACGGGCCGATGGCCGCTCCTCCCAGGCTTTTTTGCTGCCAGAGAATGCCGGGGCTCACCTTTCGTCGGCAGAGCGAACCGCAGCCGGCATTGAAACCCTGGTGAACCGTTTGTTTGCCGTGGTGTACATGGAATCCCGACTGGGGCAAACCTTTCCCGCTCAGGTATCTGGCGTGACCGATTCTGGCGTATGGCTGGTGCTGCCAGAGTTCCACGTGGAAGGATTCATGCCCATGGATCAGCTCCCCCCAGATCAGTACCGGCTGGATCGCACCCGCAACACCCTCACCGGTCGGCGCACTCAACAAGAAATTGGATTTGGCTCCAAACTGCATGTCTTGCTGGCCCAGGCCGACCGCCACACCCAAAAACTAGAGTTTCAATTTGTTCAGTGGGAGGGCCAAGACAAACCCGACCCCGCAAACCAACACCGAAAATCCGCTGGAAAATCTGGCAAACCAGAAAGCAAGTCGGGCCCCAAAAAAGGCGGGCGCGGTTGGAGCCCCACCAAAACGGAATCTTCGGGGAGAGAAAAGTCTGGCGGTGGGAAAAGAAAAGGTCGGAGATAAACTTATAAAAATGATTGATTAAAAGGGGCGGCATAGCCGCCCCTGATTGGACAGATGATCTCAATTTAAAACGTTTCTACAATTACCCCAACTTCCTTCCGCTCGCCGTTCTTAGCCACCTCATACAGGTGTGCAGAGCAGGAATCCTTCTCGTAAATATACGTATAAGACACCGCATAGGTCTTTTTGGCCTTGGGAGAAAAGCGGATGTTCACGGGGCAGTCATATACATGATCGTCCTTGGTGATATCTTGAATCGCTATCCGAATTTCAGAATCCTCTCCAGGGCGGATAAGAATTTCATCGTCTTTAAACGGAAATTTTCTACCCGTTAACGACACCCCATTGTAACCTTTGTCTACAAAGGCTTTTAAAAATTTCTTCCCTTCATCCGAAAACTCTACATACCCCACTACGTTTTTCCCAATAATATCACGACCTTTGTATTCAAAATGGATTTTTAAAACCGCGTGAGGATCCGTTTCTCTGGGATGGGTATAAAAAGAAATCACTCCTCCGCACCCAGCCAAGAATGCGATGAGAAACCCAACCTTCACAAGATTCATGTATTTTTTCATTTTCACACCCTTCGGTTTAATGAACTTTAATTGATTTAGGGCATAAAATAATTTGTTTATTTTATGCCCTAAACAACGCCTTTAAAGGAACGGGCAAGAATACTCACCGAATTTCCTTACATCCATTCCTATCGTTCCCGGCGTTCAACGCGTTCACCCGTTTCTTCCAAGGTATAGCCACCTTGCCCATTGGGTTTTTCTACATAAAGCTGGGCAGAGCAAGTGTCCCTGACGTTTTTGGTTTTATACAACAGGACATACATTTTTTTTGCTTCTGGATGAAACTTGACTTTGGTGGGGCAAGAATCCGTGTGAATGATCGTCGTCCTCCCCACATTTTCGTTCCACACCTCCTCCAACGTAGCCCACAGGTAAATATTTTTTCCTGGCTTAATACGGATGACGTCCATCCTCAAGGGTTTCGAACGACCTTCAAAAGCATTTCCGAAGAAGGGGATATAAGACATCGCCCGTTTGAAACCGCTTCTTCCATCATCGTCATACGCCAGACCCAATTTTTCAGCTTCATCTGGTTGGTTGCTTAGCCGCACATATCCAGAGATTCGATCTCCCGAGATATCTCTATCACCATAGGAAAAACGGACTTTCAGCAAGGCATAGGGTTCTGAATCTGCCGGAAATTGGTAGTAGGTTTCACATCCAACCAGTAACGCCGCCATACCAGTTAGGGCAACGCCCAAAAAAAGTTTTTTCAGAGATATCCTGTTCATATGCTCCTCGTTTGTTTCGATGGATGTTCATGACCAAAGGATGATCAACACTGATCGCGACATTCATCCATTTTTTGGTGACATTTATCAAATTCCTGGTCTTTCGTTCCATTGATCATGCATTGATCGTGGGCACTGTCGCACCGGGCCTGACAAGGAGTTATTTTTGGCACAGAGCAACTAGACATCGCCATGGTCAGTCCAACCATGAAAAGGGCACTGGTTTTCCACCGGGTCATTGAACCCCCTTTTATGAATGGGTTTTTAGGAGAAAGACTGCGAACTACAGCGGGAGGAAAGCATCCTCTACAATTTTCACCTCCCCTTGTCCACACCACAAATTCATTACTAATTTTCTAGCGTAGTGTCAATCAGAATCCGGTTTTCATCTCAGAAAATCCGTTCCTATAAGCCCAAACTGAAAGAAAAAGGCTTGAAATATCATTTCTAGGCGAATCAACAATGACTCATTAGAGAATGTTAAAAGGGATAAGAGATCGTTATTTTAGTGGCGTTTATGGTTGACTCCCTTCCTGGAGCGTAAACCTGTTTTTCAACCTTATGTTTGCCCCCCCATCCGCCTCAATTATCTTCAGAGCCAACGCAATTCGATTTTCGGCGTTCAGCCGCTGCCAGAAACCAGCCAGAATATCTTCCGGTCCCCCGTCCAAAGCCACCAGTTTGGGTCCCCCCTCAAAAGACGGCAGGGGGTTTCCGTCTCCCTGATAGGTAGTCACCATCCAGCCAAACCCCGGAACCAGTTGATCCACCTGAAAGAACCCTCGCATAGAACGTGAGGAGTCGAAGGGATCGGCCTTGATGACCATCAGTCTCCCTATTGCCTTCTTTACCCTGTTCCCTTCCAATCCAGGAGCTATTTGAATTTCACCCGCGATGCGTGGTGTCCAGTTGGGGCCGTCCGGCTCGTGAACGCGCCCGGCCAATGCTTCGGCAAATCCCAACCCATGAGAAATGCCATCATGCAAGCTATCCGTATGGTCACCGTTGGTGACCAGATAGCGTCCCGGCAGTTCTCGCATGGCGGTGTAAATGACGAGAGAGGGATCGGTGAGTTTGGCGGGGTCGGCAGCTCGTGTGCGCAGAACACCTCTCGGCTGGGCTTCCAGCACCCGGTTGCGGCTGTTGTCGCTGCGGCCCATCAGCCAATACAACTGTACAGGCCGCCCGTCGGCCAACATCCCCAGCACAATGCCCCGGCCAGGATACGGGTTTGCCGCCAAGTCTTCCAAATTTTTTCTGGCGGTAGGTTGCAATAGGTCGAACAATCTTCGTTCTGCCATGGGGTTCATCCATTAGGGGCGGGGTCAAATGAAAATAAAGAACGGGGAGGGGGAGGAAATAGAAGCATAGACAAAAACGAAAACCTACGTCTATCGCGGAGTAGATTCCCCCAGATCACAGCGTAAATGTAAGAGAATTGAATCTCTCCCCATCGTTTCGTTATATATCAAACGCCGCAGGGTCCATGTCCTCGGGGGGGTCTATTCCCAACATCACAAACGCCGTAGCGGCAAGGTTGCTTAGTTTCAGTGGGTTTTCGGGGTCAAAGGGTTTCAATCTGTAATCTCCCGGCTTGTATTTGGGATCGAATACAATCAGGGGGACAGGGTTAATGGAATGCCTGGTGCTGGGCTCTTGCTTTTTGGTTTTAGGATTGTAAATCAGCATTTGATCCGCGTTGCCGTGATCCGCCGTTACAATGGCCACCCCACCAGATTTTTCCACCGCCTCCAGCACCACCCCCACGGCCTGGTCAACGGCTTCCACGGCTTCCACCACCGCATGGAACACACCGGTGTGGCCCACCATGTCGGCATTGGCAAAGTTGATCAAACCAAACTTGTACTCTCCGCTGGATATGAGTTTCGCGGCGGCTTCGGCCACCCGTTGGGCCTTCATGCGTGGGGCCTGGGCGAAAGATGCAATATTATCAGAGGGGATCAGTTGATAGGTTTCCAGGGTATTGTCCAGCGGTTCCCGGTAGCCACCATTGAAAAAGAAGGTGATGTGGGCATATTTTTGGGTTTCAGCCAACCGGAATTGCTTGATTCCCAAGTTCATCAAACGCCGGCCAAAGGGCTGTTCCACATGAGAAGGACCCATTAACTGCAAGGGCGGCATGTAGGTATCTTCGTCATACACCATCATTCCGGCAAACAGCACCTTGGGCCGGACTTCCCGGTGAAACCCGTTGAAGTTATCTAGCACCATGGCTTGGGTAAACTCAATGGCCCGGTCCCCCCGGAAGTTCATGAAAATCACCGAATCATTTTCCGCCATGGGCCCCAGGGGTCGCCCGTTGCGGGTAACCACAAAGGGGGGAATGTCTTGATCTACCCCCTGGGGGTTTTCTTTACGGAAAGCCGCCACGGCCTCTTGGGCCTTCGACACCGAGGGCCCCTTGCCCATCACATGAATTTCCCACCCCCGATGTACTTTCACCCAGTTGTGGTCCCGGTCCATGGTAATCACTTCACGCCCGCCGCCACTGGCCACGCCATATTCAAATCCCGGGTGCTGGGCCATGATTTTAGCGAATTGGGCATCCATTCGGTCTAGGTAATCTTCAGCCGACTGATAGGCCACATCCCGCCCATCTAACAACGCGTGCAAATACACTCGGCGAATTCCTTTCGTCGCGGCGTGGTCCACAATGGCCTGAAAATGATCGATATGACTATGCACATTGCCATCCGACAACAAGCCAATTAAATGCAATGCAGAGGAGTGAGTCAGGCAGTTATCCATTAGCCGAGTAAGGGTTTCTCCCTGAAAAAACCTCCCGGATTGGATTTCTTCTTGAATCCGTGTGGGGCCCTGGGGAAACACTTTCCCCGCCCCCATCGTCAAATGCCCCACCTCCGACCCACCGATATCGCTGGCGGAAGGCAGCCCCACATGGGGGCCATGGGTTAACAGGGCGGAATGGGCAAATCGCTCCCTCAGTCCTTCCATGACCGGCGTGTGGGCATGGGTAATGGCGTCTCCCTCATCGCCGGAGCCGATACCCCATCCATCCAATACGATCCAAACCAGGGGAAATCGACCAGCAAAGTGAGAAAGTAGAGGGTGCGCCATGGGTACCGTGTAAAAGGATGAAAGGTTCAGAAATATGGAATTTATTCAGAAATACCATTACGATCTAAAAAGATTGAATTCCCTACCGATAATCAGCAGAATACCCCAAGATGGTCAGGGGGCATAGCCCCTGGAACGGGGTGCACCCATAATTTCCATGTTTTCGTTAAAAACTGGCACAGGGCTTCCACCCAGTCCGGCTATTTCCCGATCCATGATACTGGCGGGTCTCCACGGTAAGGCAGATTCACCTTGCAGGGTTACCAGAACAGCATATGGCTCTGAACGACACCTACAAACTCATTGAAATTAACCAGAAAACACTGGTTATTCAACACAATCTGTCCAAAATTAAACCCCTGCTGCGAAAAACCCGATACCTGGCCTTTAATGCCAAGTTCACGGTAGACAACCTTCACATGCGGGGGGGGTCTTTCAGCGCCCTGGTGAAGGAACTGAACAACATTGTGATTGACCTGGAAGATTTGCTGGGGGAGGTTGGCCAGTCCTCTTGGGAGATGTCCAGAAGCGCCGCCACCTGCTCCAATTTCAACCACCGCCTGCACCTGATGGTGCAAACCCTGAGGTTGACCGCCGAGCAGTCTTCCTCCCACTTGGGGACCCTGTGCAAAAACCTGCTGGACGGCAAGGACTGGATTCGGGAAACCCAACAAGAACGATCTCAAATCAACGCCATGTTCCGCGCCAACACCGCGGAAAAAAAATTGTGGGATACCATTCAGACCTTCCGAGCGCAATTTATTGAAGAAATGAATTCGCTTTTTCTTCAAACCCGTAAACTCTCCATCTTGGTCAACAAAATCAACTGGATTGCCGTTCAGCAAATCAATTTAATTGCCGTAACCGCCCTGGTGGAATCCTCCTGGGCGGGGTTTGCCAAATCCAACATTCCCGTGTTGTCTAAAAACATTCGTGAACTGGCCAGGAAAATTACCGATGTGGAACACCTTGCCACCAACCAACTGTTAGACCTGGAAGCCCGCCTGCATCAATTGGACAAACCCGTCCGGGCTTACCTTTATGCCAACCGCACCTACGGTCAACGCCATGATCAGTCATCAGCTCTTTAACGATGGAACCCGGCAATGGTATTATTTTGGCCGCGACCCCAACAAACCGGATACCCTGATTGACACCAACCAGTATCTGGTGGTGACCAACGGCGAGGGCCTGTTGCTGGACCCCGGTGGGTTGGAAACCTTTCCAGCGGTGGTGTCTATCTTGTCGAAAGAAATCGAGTTGTCGAAAATCAAATTGATTTTCGCCTCACACCAGGATCCAGACATCATTTCCTCTCTGTCTTTATGGAACGGGCTGCTGCCTGGGGTGGATGTGTATGTGAGCTGGCTGTGGAGCACTTTCATTCCTCACTTCGGTGGGGGGCAGGCCTTAAAAAGTGTTCCGGATGAAGGCATGACCTTCAACATCGGGGGCACCAATGACCTGACCCTAATTCCCGCCCATTACCTTCACTCTTCTGGAAATTTCTCTCTCTACGACCCCCGGGCCCATATTTTGTTTTCTGGTGATATCGGAGCCGCCTTGCTGCCCCCAGGAGAAAGTAAATTCTTCGTGGAAGACTTTCACCAACACACCCAGTACATGACCGGCTTTCACCGGCGCTGGATGCCCTCGAACCAAGCAAAAATGAAATGGATTCAAAGGGTTCGCGATCTTAAAGTCAACCTGATGTGCCCCCAACATGGTTCCATTTTCCGCGATCAGGATGTCATTCGGTTTCTGGATTGGTTTGAGGAACTCGACGTGGGAAGCGCCAGCAAATAGTTTCATCCGAATAAAAATTGACTTGGTGAATCGAACAAATTTAATCGAACAAACTTTGGGCAAAAGCCTTCGGGTCAAACACTCGCAAGTCCTCTACACCCTCCCCCAACCCCACAAACCGAATGGGAATATGAAACTCGTTGGTAATCCCCACCACCACCCCTCCCTTGGCCGTCCCATCCAGTTTGGTTAACACCAAGCCTGTGACCTCAACCGCCTTTAAAAACTGCCGGGTTTGGTGAATGGCGTTCTGCCCTGTGTTGGCGTCCAGCACCAGCCACACCTCATGGGGGGCACCAGGGCACACCGCCCCTGCCACCCGTTTGATTTTTTTCAACTCCTCCAACAAATTCGTTTTTGTGTGCAGCCGCCCCGCGGTGTCACACAACACCCTGTCCCATTTTTCCTCCAGCCCCTTTTTTAAGGCTTGGTGAATCACCGAAGACGGATCGGCTCCGGCCTCTCGGCCATAGAACCCCGCCCCTGTACGCTCGGCCCAATGGGCCAGTTGTTCCGCCGCCGCCGCCCGGAAGGTATCCCCCGCCGCCAACAACACCCGCTTTCCCTCGGCTTGAAACCGGGCCGCCAGCTTGCCGATGGTGGTTGTTTTTCCTACCCCATTCACCCCCACGAACAAAATCACCCCAGGATTGGCTCCCTCCAGTCTTTCCGCAGGCTCAGCCCCCAGCAAAATGCTCTCTACCTCCTCCCGCAACAGTTCTTTCAACCTGGCCGGATCATTCAATTCTTTACGGGCCACAGACCGTTCCACCCGCTCTAACAACCTTTTGGTCGTGGCAACCCCCATATCCGCAGTCAACAACAACTCCTCCAGTTCCTCCATCAGGGCCGGTGATATTTCTTTTTTTCCTACGGTCAACTGAGCCAAGCCCTGGGTCAAGGCCTCCCGGGTTTTGGTGACCCCCCGGCGAAACCAAGAACCGCCCTCCCCGGCTGCCCCCAGTTCTTGGGTTAACGAAGGGGATTGTTGTAGCCTAGCCTGCTCCTCCCGCTCCAGGGCCAGCCTAGCCTCCCGTTCCGCCAGCCGCACTTTTTCTAAGCGGGCCTTTTCCTCGCTGGCTTGGCGGGCCTTGGCTTCTTTGTTCTTCTTGTTAAACATGTCTGTTTTCTTATTTTATTGAACGGCACTTGGCTGGACAGGGGTACCCCATGTTTGTCCTGGAATAATCCTTTTCCCCGGCAATGGCCCCAATAGGCGGTTCTTCCCCGCCATGTGAATTTCCAAACGTCTTCGGCTGGCCCCCACCAACACGCTTTGCAGATAACGGGCGCTTTCTTCCCGGGTTAGAGTATTCAATTCCTCCAACTGCCGATCTAGCCGCTGGAAGTCCTCGTGATACTGGAACGCCATGGCATCCAATTGGGCCGCTGCCTCCATGGAATTTCGAGCCCGCTGACTAAGCAGCACCCGGGCGGCCTCCCGGTATCGATCAAACACGGGAGCAGGCAACGAGGGTAGTTTTGCCGCAAACCCCGGCATGAAACGCTCCATTCGTTCCCGCAGTACCCCAGGGGGATGGGTTCCAGATTGGACTAGGAAATCCACATATAACATGTCTTTGCGGCGATAAGCCCCCGCCCACACAATATACCCTAACCCCTGCCGTGTACGCATGTCTTCGTAAAACGCATCCTCCATCATGCCAGACAACAAATTCAACACCGCCGCCCGCCGGGGTGTATATTCCCCCGCTTGGTTTGTTAAATACACCACAGAATCCCCTACCGGTAAAGAATCGCCATAGGACATTGTTCCAGGTGGAATGTCTTTCAACAGGGTTTGGGGGCGTTGGTTTTCCGGCAGAAGAGCCTGGGAAGACAACCCCACCAACTCTCGATACACATCCCAGGCCGTTCGCCGAACCGATTCCGCTGAAATGTTTCCCGCGGCGGTTCCCTCCAAATACCCTTGATGAAACAATTCCGCCGCGAAGGATTGTACATCCGCCAGGGTAATTCCGGGAAGTTCTTTGGCCATGGCTTCTGGCGAGAACGCTGGAACTTCCAGATTCAAGTTCCAGGCCGCTTGAGCTTGGGCGTAGGGCTGGGCGTATTTGCGGTTTTCAAAATCCCGCTTGGCTTGCTCTTTAATCCTTTGAAACGCTTCCTCGGTCAGCACCACTTGTTTTAACCGCCCAGCCAATTGCCGAGACAACGCCATCAGCTTGGGAGAATACCCCCCTACCTGCCATTGAATACTCCGTTTTCCGGCGTCTAACGCAAAATCCATCCCTGCCATCCGCAACGGGTAGGCATATTCATTCATCGATTCAGCCTGGCTGCGAACATACATTTCCGCCAGCATGGCCTGCCGTGGAGAGTTGTATAACCCAGGCGTAATCACCCTAAAGGTTACCGTGGCTTTGGGCTGCCGAAACGTCCAATCACCCGTGTACCACACCCGGCCATGGCGCCCGTCCATCAATTGGATGGGGACAGGCTGGATGGCCCGTAAAATATCAGCCATCCACCGTTCCTTCCCCTCTGGTCCCAGGGTCTCTAAGACAACTTTTTGCAATACATGAAGATTGGGGAAATGGGTCTCGGAGAGTGGCTCCATTTTAGCCAAGTCATCTTGCGTCATGCCTACCAATCGCAGCCGGACCAAGCCTGATTTTCCCAGGGTGACGGGCCCTTCCGGGCGCTTGACCACCACCGCGTCGGAAATATACGGGTTCGGGTCGGGCAACGTCATTCCTTCCGGGGGAGGCGCCTGAACCAAAGCCTCATAGACCTGGCCCGATTCTTCAGAGTAGCCGTATTTAGCCTGGTAATACCGTTCCACCTTTTGAGTGGGAACCCCCTTGGCAGTCAGGGTCACCAACATATGATCCGGTGTCATGGCCGCCAGATACTTGTGGTTCAAATCCGGCCGAAACTGCGAATACAAGTAGACATCATCCGGCAGGGCATCCAGCGGATAATCCTGCATATCGGCGGAAAGCCTGGATGCCAATCCGGAGGAACTTCCCCGCTGGCTGTATCGTTTGTCGAGCAGGGCCATCACCCTGCTTTCCTGATAAATATAGGGGGGGATCCCTTGCTTTTCCAACCCTCGAATGGCCCCCATCACATCGCGCAAAACTTCCTGGTGCCGGGCCAACCCCTGGGGGGTTAAATTCACACCGATCATAAACGAGGCGTAAGAACGGGTAGACTGCCCTGGGCCTGCAAACAACCCCGTGGCCAGATTTTTTTTCTTCAAGACAGACAACAGGCTGCCCTTTCCCTCGTGCCCCAACACAAAGGCAATCAGGTACAATGGTTTGGATTTGTATTGCTGAAGCACCGGGGGCAGGGCAAATTCAAGAGTCATGGTTCGCACATCCGCCACCGGTTCTACCGTGGCCATTCTCAACACGGGCTTTCCATCCAGCAGGTCTTCCGGATACACCGGGCGTTTTAACCTTCGGTTGGGAACCGCTGAAAAATAAGTTTTGGCTTTTGCCTCCAATTCATCCAACGTTTGGGGGCCCACCAAAGCCAGGGTCATTAAATTGGCCGAGTAGTGGGATTGGTAAAACCGCAGCATCTGCTCTCGGGTAACCCCAGACAGGGTCTGACGGGTGCCCGTGGAAAACCGGTTGGCCGGGTGCCCTTCCCGATACAGGTTCCGTTGAATCTGTCGGGTCCGCCACATATCGCTGGCCAAGTTCTTTCGATGTTCATTGTCTACGGCTGATATTTCCCTGGTCATATAGCCCGCGTTGAACAAGGGCTGGTAGAAAAAACGGCTAAACCGGTCCAGGGCACCATCAAACGCGCCATGTTCCACATCAAAAAAGTAGTTGGTCAGATCATCATCGGTGTAGGCATTGCTAGAACCAGCGTGGCGGGTCAAAAAAGACTGATACTCCCCGGGATCGGGATAACGAGAGGTTCCCAAGAACAACAAATGCTCTAAATAATGAGACATTCCTGGGGTGCCTGCCGGGTCCTCCATGGAACCCGATGCAACCGCCATAGCTGCCCCTGATTTTTCCGCCTGAGAATCGGAAATCAACAACACGCTGATTCCGTTTTCCAAAACCAAACTTCGACTTTTGGGGCGGGTTTCCAATCGGGACAACAGAATCCCATCGGGGTCGAGCTGTTTTGGGGCTGGCTGGCACCCCGCCCCCAAGCTGGCAAGCAGCAGAACGCCCCCCAGGGTCATTCTGGATAATCTATGCTTCCAGTTACAGGTCCGTGAAATCGTTTTCATGGCGGGAAGAATCCGGATGGAAGATTTGGTCTACTTTTGCATATTGTAGGGAGAACAGATGAACAAGCAACCCCCGGGATTTTTCAACGATCCCAAACACAAGATAGGATAACCCATGAGCATAGCCACCATCGCCTTCGGGTCAAACATTCAGCCAGAACATCATCTGCCCTTGGCAGTCAAAGAATTGGCCCGCCTGGGGGATTTGGTTAAAATTAGCGCGGTATATCGCACTCCCCCCTGGGGGTATATTCCCCAGCCGTATTTCCTCAATGGGGCCCTGTGGCTGGAAACACCCCTGCCCCCAGTCGCCCTGATGGAATGCCTGCTGGCCATTGAACAACAACTCGGCCGTGTTAGAACCTTGCCTTGCGGCCCGCGCACCCTGGATCTAGACTTGGTTTTCCATGGCAACCACAAAATGTCATCCCCGCGGTTAACCCTTCCCCACCCCCGTTGGAAAGAGCGGCCCTTCGTATTGGTTCCCCTGGCCGATTTGTTTTTGCAAACCCCCCCGCCCGGTGAATCCCAATCGGTGACCTTCTTCCTTTCACAGTTGGATGTTTCTGGGATTCAAAAGGTGGGGCTCTCTCTAATCCCCTAAAACAACAAAGCCTCTCCCAATCAGGAGAGGCCGAACTAATCGGTTGATTTCAGTATTAGTTTGGGGGAAAGACCAGTAAGGGAATACGCTCCATGGGCGCCATCGCCAGGGGGAGGCTGTGAACTTCCCCCTCCTTCATGGCTTGAATGACACGGTAACGCGGCTGGCTGAACACCATGTGGGTACCAGGATGCTTTTTATTTTCCGCCTTCACAGCCGACAGGCCTGTGTATTCCGCCAAGGTTAATTGCCCCTCATCCAAAAAATGGATGGTCAGGCTTTCAATCACCACCCGATAGACGACAAACCGTGGGTGCATTTCCATGCTCAGCACCCGCTTTCCATCACCCCGAACGGAATATCCCTGGCTGACCAACTCCATCTCGATGAACTTTCCGGAGGGCACCAGAAAAATGGAAAACTGGGCTGGCTTTCCGGCCTTTAATTCATCCCAATGGGCGATCACAATGGGAACTAAATTAGGGTAAAAAAAACTGTTGTTCTCCCAATCCATTGCCTGGCGAATCGGCGGATCAGAAGGAGTAGTAAACAGAAAGTTCACCCGATTCCCCTCCACCGTGGCTTCTTCTAGAAAGCCTTGCTCACGGTTTTCGCTGCGGAACCAAGTAGGAACCATGGTTTTTTTGTTGAAATAGGTATCGGTGACCTGCACCAACCGCCCCTCGGGTGACACATACACCTGCCGCTCTTGAAGGCGGTCTTTGGCCTCCAACAGGGTATATGTTCCGTGATATTTCAACTCGTTTGAATTGGGTTTGTAGGCATCAAAACTGAGGTTAAAGGACCGGGCGATGTCCTGCCCCCACCCCATAGCTGGGAGGATTAAAACCAGCAAAGTGGTGAGAAAAATGCCACGGCAAAGGACTTTCTTGCCTGCTCGTAAAGAGGAAACCATGGCGTCCTTCAATCCTTGGAAGGGGAAAAGTCTTAGGAAATATCTGTGATCAACCGAGACGTCTAAACAACCCTTTGACACAGAACAAGATATGTTGATTGCTCTATGTTTTTCCTTCCGGCCAAGCAATCCCTCATTCTCGGTTTGATCTCAAGGTCTTTTGTGTTTCTAATTTGAGTTCAACTTTTATGCCTTATTCCGATCACAATGGATTTAATTTTCCCTCATAAGAAGACCAATGATAACAATGTCCACCACTTGGCCCATCCGAATAAGACCGCTGAAAAACGCCTTATGCGGATGGGTGTACGTGTGATTAATGATACACCACCCTCACATCCAGGTTGTCTCCCTCGGCGGTGGGAACCAACCCACGACCGCGATACTCCAAAATTTTTCGTTCTTCATCTTTCGAGATGTAGTATTTCATGGGATTCACCAACTTCCGGATAATCCAAGAAGAAGGTTCCACCTGAAAAACTGCCGCCTTACGACCAGCCACGGTTTCTTCCCCCATGTATTTCATGCGAAACACCAGAGTTTCCAAGCGGCTGGCCACAATCAGGTTGACTTCCAGCGTGTTCCCCGCCAGCAAGCTGTCCCAGTTTTTCTTAATGAATGGGGCCAACTGGCCACCCACAATTTGTTGGGGAGCTTTGTCGATGGATTCTGTTTTTAGTCCCGCCCCTTTTTTCTTTTGAAATTTCAGCACCAACTGTTTCCCCTCGGAACGGGCTTCTTCCACCCGGCCTAAACGCAAGTCCTCGGTGCGATAGGACACCAACTCCAGGTTGTCCTCTCGGTAATCCGCCGACAAGGTAAATATTTTTTCCCCCGTCAAGGATTGATATTCGGTCCGCTCCTCCACCACCCCATTGTTAACCCGGATGGTGCGAGTAGCTTTATATGCCGCCTTTCCATCTTCCAGAGCAAAAGCCTCCAACGCATCATTGGTTCCCGCCGGTTTTGCTGCCGAGGGTTTAGCCGCCGTTGGTTTTTCCGCCCTGGCCCCCGGGGCCAAGACAATCAGACATCCAACCACCAGCGCAAAGAGAAACCAATGGGATGAACGAGAAGAACGAGATGAAGATGTGTTCATGGGAGCCTGGAGGGAAAAGGGTTCACATTCATGGGGGAACCTTGAGAATGCCTTTGACGGTGAACTCTCCCGGGCCCTACCCCGAGGATTCCCGCCACCCATTATATAATCCCTCCAAGCGTTAAAAAGCAACGAACCCAGCGGATTCAACTATCGAATGGATACAAGCGTGTACCCCGCCTCCTCTTCCACCGCATGGCGCAGTTGTTCTTCCGAGATGGGATGATCGGTCTCTATCTCGGCCTGCTTATCTTCCAGGCTCACTTTCACTACCTTTACCCCTTCTAGGTCTTTCAGGGCTTCGGTGGTGTGGCGCACGCAGTTATGGCAGGTCATTCCTTCAATGCTGAGGATTTGTTTCGGCATCATCTACCTCCGAATAGAAGTAAGGCGTTAAATGGGTTTGAAACGTTTTAAGCGCAAGGCGTTCGTCACCACCGACACCGAGCTGAAGGCCATGGCGGCCCCAGCCATCATGGGGTTGAGCAAGGGCCCCCCAAAGGCATACCAAACCCCCGCCGCCACGGGAATGCCTAAAACGTTATACCCAAAGGCCCAAAACAAATTCTGACGGATGTTGCCCAGCACTGCCCGTCCCAGGCGAATGGCCGTGGGTACATCGGCAATGGACCCCCGCATCAAGACCACTTGGGCCGATTCCATGGCGACATCGGTTCCACTGCCCACGGCAATGCCCACATCCGCCGCCGCCAGGGCCGGGGCATCGTTGATGCCATCGCCCACCATGGCCACCCGCAGCCCTTCGGCCTGCAGCCGCCGCACTTCATCCGACTTGCCCTCGGGCAGCACCCCGGCAATGACTTGGTCAATGCCCACCTGGGCCGCCACGGCCCGGGCCGTGCGCTGATGATCTCCGGTGAGCATGGCCACCCGAATCCCTAGTTTGTGCAAAGCCCCCACGGCCCCGGCACTTTCTTCCCGCAAGGGGTCGGCGATGGACAACATGCCAGCCAATTGGCCGTCCACGGCCAGATAAACCACGGTTTTCCCCTGGTTTTGCCATTCTTCTGCTAGGGTCGGTGGTTCGATCAATAGGCTCCGTTCAGCCATCAAGGTTAAATTTCCCAACACTAGGTCGTGCCCGTTCACCTTGGCATGAAGGCCCCTGCCAGGAATGGCTTGAAAGCCTTCCACAGGAAGAACCGGCAGACCACGGCGGGCGCCTTCGGCGGAAATGGCGGCCGCCAAAGAATGTTCCGACCCCACCTCAGCACTGGCCCCCCAGGCTAGCCAATCTTCTTCGGGCCATTGCCCAATGGATTTCACATCCATGACCTGGGGTTTGCCCCTGGTCAGGGTTCCCGTTTTGTCGAACACCACCACGTCAATCTTCCGCAGGGCCTCCAGTGCTTCACCCCCTTTGATCAGCACCCCAAGCTCCGCCCCCCGGCCCGTGCCCACCATGATGGCCGTGGGGGTAGCCAATCCCAGGGCGCAGGGGCAGGCAATCACCAACACGGCGATAAAGATTCCCAGGGAAAAAGACACCTCATGACCCGTGAACAGCCAAGCCCCCCCCGCCAGCAGGGCAATCCCCATCACGACCGGAACAAACACCCCAGACACTTGGTCAGCCAACCGGGCAATGGGTGCCTTGCCCCCCTGGGCATCCTCCACCAGTTTAATAATGCGGGCCAGTGTGGTTTCTGCCCCCACCCGGTCCACCACCACCTCCAGCATCCCATTCTGATTCATGCTTCCACCGGTAACCCGGTCTCCCTCCCGTTTCTCCACCGGAAGAGATTCTCCGGTGAGCATGGACTCATCCACGCTGGAGGCCCCGGCCGCCACCTGGCCATCTAGAGGAATCGTTTCTCCCGGCCGCACCCGTAACCGGTCCCCAGGCTCCACCTCTTCCACCGGCATCCGCTGTTCTTTCCCGTCTTGCAGCACCACCGCCGTTTTGGGCTGAATGGCCATCAGTTTTTTTATGGCCTGAGATGTTCTGCCCTTGGTCACCGCTTCCAGGTATTTTCCCAACAAGATGAACATCAGAATCACCCCGGCGGTCTCGTAATACAATTCCATGGTGCCAGTCGGGTCCCCCAACAGCACCCGCCCGGTGTTCATCAGGCTGTACAACACCGCCGCCCCGGTTCCCAAGGCAATCAACGAATCCATGTTGGGGGCCAACCCCCACAGACTGCGTACCCCTGTGCGATACAGGGGCCAGCCAGCCGCAATCACCGGCAGAGTTAGGCCCAATTGGGCCAGAGCAAACCCCAAAGGGTAACTTTCTGGCGAGATAAGCGTGGGGAGATGCAAACCAAAGGCATGCCCCATGGCCACAATTAACAGCGGTATGGCAAACATGGCCGCGGTAATGAACCGTGCCAACAGTTCTTTCTTTTCTTGGTCTTTCCGCTCTTGGTGAGCATCGGGCTTATTGTCGGCTTGAATGTCTAGGGGCGTGTACCCAGCCTTTGCCACCGCTTGTTTGATGGCCGACAGGCGGGTTTCCCTGGGCCGGTAACGCACCACCCCCTGCTCGGTGAGCAGGTTCACCGTTACGCCTTCCACTCCCGGCACCTTAGCCACGGCTTTTTCAATTCGGGCCACGCAGGAAGCACAGGTCATTCCAGCAATGGGGATGGTTACCTCTCGAATGTCTGCCGCTGGATCCGTCACTCCATATCCGGCTTTTTCCACGGTCTGCCGAATAACGTCCAGGTTCACACGGCTGGGATCGAACGCCACCTGCATTTTCTCGGTGGCCAAGTTCACTTCCGCCAGGGTCACACCGTCCAGCTTCCCCACTTTTCGTTGGATCGTGGCCACGCAGGATGCGCAAGTCATTCCGGTAATCCCCAGGGTTTCGTTCTGCAAAAGATCTGTTGTTTGGGTTTTCGTGTCCATCAAGACCTTCCTTTCGGGTGCATAAGCACCTCGCCTTTCGGGTGCTAACGCACCCCAGTTACAAACTGGCCATCAGTTTAAGAATCTCTTCGGTTTTTTCCTTCAATTCATTTTCATCTTCAGAACGAGCCGCCTGGGTCACACAATGGCGGATATGCCGCTCCAGCACCCCAAGTTCTATCTGTCGAAGCGCCCCTGTAACCGCCCGTATCTGGGAGAGGATATCCACGCAATACCGCCGGTCTTCCACCATCCGGCGGATACCTTTGATCTGTCCTTCAATCCGGTTCAGCCGGGTTAATTGAGATTCATGATCGGGAAATAGGGTATCCATGGAAAGCCCCAGAAACGTGATGAAATAGCCCATCGAATTGATTAACTCCATTATACCCCCATGGGGTATATTATCAATTAGCATTTAATTATTAATATAGTGGTATTTTATCAGGGGATAACAGGTTTTTATTTCGTTCTTCAATCAAGTACCCGTCTTTTTTATGACTTTCTGGAGGGAATATTTTTCATCCCCCCTTTTCATGGCAACGACCCTAAGGATGTAACTTGAATGTGTAAGTGATGCCGTTGGCAGGTAAGTTCAGTGTTTGGAGCCTGATGATTTGCCAGCCAGAAAACCTGCTGGCTTCCTCTCCAACTCCCAACCTCCAAGTACCCCCATCTCTATAAATTCAATTCCCCCAAGAAGCCCCTAGGCAAACAAGCCCCGGTCTGGTAAAAATGATGGGTTCAACTGGGCGTTCCGCCCTTCCTCCATCATTCACCGGTTCGCCGGTATTTTTCCCAGGCAAGAGATCATGTTTGACTTCATCTCGTTCGATTTTGCTTCCACGGCCTATGCCGCGGCCCCTCCTGCCGCTGGAACCCAAGGAAACTCTTTGTATTCTCTCTTTTACAATTTGTTTCCCCTGCTGATGATTTTTGTTGTGCTATATTTTGCCGTGTTTCTCCCCCAGCAAAAGCGCACCAAAATTCACCGTGAAATGCTGGACTCCCTGAAAAAGGGAGACAAAGTAAAAACCGATGGGGGCATTCACGGTTCCATTCAAAAAATCACCGACAGCGAGATAGAGTTGGAGATTTCTCCCAAGGTGGTGATCACCCTGGACCGCCAGCGGGTGGCCGATCGTTTGTAAGCCCTCATCATTCACTCCATGAATTACATATTTAACCATTCCCTTTAAACACATTCCCCCAACGACTCCATGCGTCTCCGCACCAAGGCAATTTCCATTTTGACGGTGGTCGGCCTGACCGGCTGGGCTCTTTACCCCACCATTCTGGCCTACCAACCGGGGGGAGACCCCAGCAAAGTAGAAAACAAATTGGCCCTGGGGCTGGACCTGCAAGGGGGAATGTACCTGGACATGGAAGTGGATACCGATGCCGCCGTCAGGCGAGTTTTGGAACTCACCGCCAGCGAACTGGAAAGCACCCTGCTGGATGAATTGGTGGATGTGGTCCGCGCGGAACGAGTGGGCAATACCGTGGAAATTGAAGTAGCCGCCGGAGAAAAGGTCGACTGGGATAAAGACAAGATGAAAAGCCTGACCTTCTCGTTTCAACGCAAAGAGATCAGCCCAAACCTGACCCGCCTGGAATTTAAAGCGGATGAAGAGACCCACATCCGCACGTCAGCGGTCAGCCAGGCCCTGGAAATCATCCGTAACCGGGTGGATGCCTTTGGGGTGGCCGAGCCCACCATCCAAAAACAGGGAGAAAACAGCATCCTGATTCAACTTCCGGGGTTGAAGGACCCTAATGCAGCCAAGCGGTTGATTGGCAGCCAAGCCCTGCTGGAGTTCTATCTGGTGGAGGAAAACGTAAATCCGGGAAACATCGACCCCACTCGCCAAATGGTGCTGTTTGAAGAAAAGCGCGATGCCGTGTCCGGACAGTTAATCACCACCATCCCCTACGTGGTGCAAAAACACCCCGTGATGGGAGGAGATACCATTCGAGACGCCCGGGTAGAAATCGACCCGCGGGACAACATGCCCCACGTCACCATATCGTTTGACAGCCGCGGAACAGATCGTTTTGCCCAGGTCACCCGCAGCAATGTGAACCGATTTTTGGCCATTGTGCTCGACAACAAAATCCGTTCCGCCCCAAGAATCCAAGAGGAAATCGGCGGGGGAACCGCCAGAATCACCGGGCAATTTAGCATGGCTGAAGCCAGCGAACTGGCCATTACCCTGCGTTCCGGGTCTCTTCCCGCCCCCATTCACATCCGGGAAGAGCGCACGGTGGGGGCCACCCTGGGCGAAGATTCCATTCGCCAAGGTCTGCTGGGGGCTTCTGTGGGGGCTATTTTGGTCATCCTGTTCATGCTGGTGTATTACAACGTATCCGGTCTGTTCGCCACCCTGGCCCTGATATTGAACATCATGATGATCATTGCCACCCTAAGTCTGTTCAGGGGCACCCTTACCCTGCCTGGCATTGCCGGGTTGGCCTTAACCGTAGGTATGGCGGTGGATGCCAACGTGCTTATCTTCGAGCGTATCCGGGAGGAACTGGCCATTTCAGGCAACCCCCGAAAATCGGTTGAGCTGGGTTTCCAAAAAGCGTTCTGGACCATCTTCGATTCCAACCTCACTACGTTGTTCGCGGCCTTTACCCTGCTGGCCTACGGAACCGGCCCCATCAAAGGATTCGCAGTCACCTTGTCGGCGGGTATTCTTATCAGCATGTTCACGGCCATTGTGGTGACCCGGTTTTTGTTTGAGTTGTTCTGGCTGCGGCGGCCCCATTTGGAAAAAATCAGCATCTAATCCTTCATCCACCACCCATTCACGGTAGCCATGCGGTTCATTAAGAATGATACCAACATAAACTTCATGGGGTTTGCCCCCATCGCCCAAATCACCACCTACGTGGCGGTTTTGCTGGGCCTGTTCTACTGGGCCTACGCAGGGCTAAATTATGGAATCGATTTCCGAGGCGGCACGGTGGTTCAAGTGAAATTTGATCAGCGCCAAGACATCTCGGCCATCCGTGCAAGCCTAACCCAAGCGGGCTTTGACTCCTTCTCCCTTCAAGCCCTGGGCCAAGAGGCTGACAACGAGTTTCTGGTTTCTTTGTCGAGCAGCAACGATGAAAACATTTCTGCCGCCCCCCAGGCCGCTGGGGAATCTGCTGAGACCCCCGCCGCCACCACGGTTAGCCAGAAGGTTGAAAACACATTAAAATCAGCCTTTGGCGCGCTGACCATCCGCCGGGTGGAATCGGTGGGTCCCAAGGTAGGAGACGAGCTCAAATGGTCGGCCATCAAGGCGGTGGTGCTTTCTCTGATTCTCATCATGGGGTATGTGGCGTTCCGGTTTGAATGGCGCTATGGGGTAGGGGCCATTATTGCCCTTACCCACGATGTGTTGTTCGTGGTTGGGGTGTTTGCCTTTACCCAAAAAGAAATGACGATTACCGTTTTGGCGGCCATTCTCACCGTGGGGGGGTATTCCATCAACGATACCATCGTGATCATGGACCGTATTCGTGACAACCTTCGGCGATCCACCAAAACCCCGCTGCCGGAGGCATTCAACAAAAGCATCAACGAAACCCTCAGCCGCACCATTATCACCTCTGGCACCACCCTGCTGGCGGTGCTGGCTCTGTTTCTTTGGGGTGGTGAAATTATCCACGACTTTGCCTTTGCCCTGCTGGTGGGGATCACGGCTGGAACCTATTCTTCCATTTGCGTGGCCAGCCCCACCGTGCTGCAACTTACCCGTTGGTTCCCCCCCAAGGTGAAATAACCCGTGAGAAAAAGATCCTTGGGTGTGGTGTTCGTGATCGTGGCCATGGACCTGATCGGGTTCGGGCTGATTCTCCCCCTGCTTCCTCTCTATGCCGACAAACTGGGGGCCACCCCCCTGTTTGTGGGGTTGCTTTTCAGCATTTATTCCCTGATGCAGTTTTTGATGAACCCCTTTTGGGGGGGGGTTTCCGACCGGTTTGGTCGGCGGCCCGTTATTTTGTTCAGTCTGGCTGGCTCAACGCTGTCTTATCTGGCCTACGGCTCGGCGGAATACTTGGCTTCTACCCCGGAGGGGACGCTGGCTGTGCTGCTGGGCTCTCGAATGGTGGCGGGTGCCCTGGGTGCCAACATCACCACTTCGCAAGCCTACGTGGCCGACCTGACCACCCCGGAAAACCGTGCCCGGGGCATGGGCATTGTGGGGGCCGCCATCGGGTTGGGTTTTGTGGTGGGCCCGGCCCTAGGCTCACTGGTCACCCATTCCCCCATCTTAGAGGCCTATGGCCTGGGTTTGGCCGGATACGTGGGCGCGGTATTGTGTCTGGGTAACTTGGTGGGGGCATGGATGTGGCTGGGAGAATCTCACCCCCCTGAAAAGCGTGGTGCCACAGGACCCCGCCCCAACCGTCTGGCAACCCTAAGCCAAACCCCAACCACCTGGCCAATCCTGACGTCCATGCTTTTGGTCACCATGGCCTTTTCTCAAATGGAATCCTCCTTTGCGTTATTTGGGGTCAAACGATTCGACCTCGTCCCGCGAGATATCGGGATTCTGTTCGCTTACACTGGGCTGGTGGTGGTGGTCATGCAGGGCGGGTTTACCCGGCCCTTGGTGGCACGCCTAGGAGAGGCCCGGGTGGTTCTTAGCTCGGGATTGGTATTAGGGGCCGGGTTGTTGGCCATGGCCCTGGCGGAAGATCTGTCCTGGGTGTTGATCGGGTTAGGGTTGATTGGGGTAGGAATGGGACTGGCCCAACCCTCGTTGTTTTCCCTGCTGTCCCGCTCCGCTCCCTCAGAGAACCAAGGGTTGGTGTTGGGCCTGGGGCAATCGGTCAGCGCTCTGGCTAGAATATTGGGCCCTGCCATCGGCATGAGTCTGTTTGCTCAGGTTTCGATGCGGGGGCCCTATTGGCTTGGAAGCGCCATGATGGTAGGGGTAGTGTTCATGGCCTTGCTGTTGATCCGCAAACCCACGCCCGTGAACCTGTGAATCCTCTCCAAACCATTCATCCTCTTCGTTTGGGGCTGATATTTCTGCTGATTTTCGTCTTGGTTTCCCTGCTCCTCTGGGTAGGACAGGTAATGGTGTTGTTTTTGTTGGCTTCTTTATTTGCCTATGTTCTGGCCCCGCTGGTGCGCCGCATGAGCCATTGGCAGATTGGTCGCTTTCACCTGGGGAGGGGAACCTCGATATTAATTCTATATGCTGTATTTTTACTGGTTCTTGGGTTGAGTGGACGCCTGATGGGCCCCGCCCTGGGAAAAGAATTTAACCACCTGTTAAAAGACATGCCCAGCCTTTTGGTGTCGTTAGAAAAAAACTACCTCGTTCCCCTCGACAACACGCTTCAGGATTGGCTGAAACCCTTTGCTCCAGAAGAGCCGGAATCCCCCGCCCCACCCCTGAAGGCCCCGATGGACGGGCAAGCCCAAACCGAACAAACGGTCGATACGGTTACCCCTCCTCCATCTCCCTGGAGTCCCCTGCTGGAGAATTATACTTTCCAAATTCGCCCCCAGGGGGAAGGTTGGGTCGCCTCGCCACAACGCCGCAAAGCCGGAACCTCTGCCGAGAAACCAGAAAAAGACCCATCCGTTTCTCCATTGCAGCGGCTGAAAGGGGCCCTGGGCACCAACATGATTCAATGGGCCGATATGGCTCGGCGACAAGTCGCTTCCGTGGCTTCCATCGTTTTCAACACCTTTATGGTGATGATGATTGCAGCGTTCATCTTGGTGAACCCCAAACGCATCAACCTGTTCATTCAAAATCTCCTTCCTGCCGCCTACCACAACGACTACTGGAACTGGTTAAAAGGAATGGACGAAGGGCTGAGCGGCGTGGTGCGGGGGCAAATTATTATCGCCCTGTTGAATGGAGCTTTGACGGGTGTTGGTTTGTTCTTGTTGTCCATTCCCTTTGCCTTCACTTTGTCCATCATTGCCACCCTTTGTTCGGTCATTCCGGTGTTTGGCGTGCTCATTTCCTCCATACCCATCGTGGTGTTGGCGCTTACCCATTCTCTTTCCAGCGCACTCCTAATGATCGGCTGGATTTTGGGGATACACTTTCTGGAGGGGAATTTTTTCAACCCCAAAATCATGGGTGATACCGCTAAAATTCACCCCGCGTTGATTGTGCTGGCATTGTTGGTGGGAGAGCACGCGGGGGGCATGGTGGGGGCCCTGCTGGCTGTTCCGGTGTATTCCATTTTGCAATCCACATTTTTCTTTTTTCTCCAATCCGCCGAAAAATTAGAGCATTCTGGAACTTAGTTAGAATTATTTCACCCTCTCCCTCTGTGTTTCTTCGCTCACCAAAACCGCCCATGCCAAAACACAAGTCAACCATCTGGGGCAATCACTTGGAAACCAAGCCCGACCAGGCCATGATCCGGTTTTCGGCAGGCAGAGACGTGGCAAGCTTACCCATGGCTGATTCCGAGTTATTGCTGGATGACCTATGGACCAACCGGGCCCATACCGTGATGCTCAAAACCCAGGGCATTCTTGAGCCAGCCCTGGCGGAAAAAATATTTGAGGGTTTGGAGATGTTAGAACAAGAATGGATCAGCGGGAAATTCACCTTGGACCCGGCCAAAGAGGATGTTCATGTCAACGTGGAGCATTTCGTTACCGAACGCATGGGGGAGGAAGCCGGCGGACGCATGCACACCGGCCGCAGCCGCAACGACCAAGTGGCCACCGATCTTCGTCTGTTGATGAGAAGAGAAGTTTTAATATTCATGGAAAACGTAGACGCCTTGGGAAGGGAAATACTGACCCAGGCCGTGGCCCACGCCGAAACCTGGATGCCGGGGTTCACCCACACCCAGCCAGGGATGATGACCACCTGGGGTCATTGGCTGTGCGGATGGGCCCAGGCCCTCACCCGTGACCTGAACCGGGCGGAAGGATTATTCCACCGGTTGAACCGGTCGCCCCTGGGGGCCGCGGCTTCGTTTGGGACATCCTGGCCCATCCACCGAGAATTGACCGCCGAATTGCTAGGGTTTGACGGCGTTGAAGAAAACACCCTTGATGCCGTGACCAGTCGGGGAGAATTGGAGTACGAAGTGGCATCCCTATACGCCCAGATGATGAATCACCTTTCGGTGGCTGCCCAGGATCTGATGCTGTTGGCCCACCCCTATTGGAACATGGTGCGGCTGGATGACGCCTACGTCACCGGATCTTCCATCATGCCCCAGAAACGCAACCCCGACTTCGCCGAAGTGATCCGAGGAAAAACCGCCTGGGTCATCGGAGCCGCAGCCGGGCTGCTGGCCGGCCCCAAGGGCACCATGAGCGGCTATAACCGAGACACCCAGCAAACCAAATACGCCCTGCTGGATGTGGTGAGGGAATGCCGAGACGCCCCCACAGTCTTTCGTGGGGCAATAAACACCCTGAGGGTGAACAAAGAAGAAATGGCCGCCCACCTGAACAGTGGGTTTTTGGCCGCCGCCGACTTTGCCGACCTGGCCGCCAGGGAATTGAACCTACCGTTTCGCCTGGGATACAACATCGCCGCCACGGCGGTGAGATTGTCCGGAAACGCCGGGGTGATCACCCCCCAAGCCGCCCGCCAAGCCATGGCCGAATCCGGCGCGGAACCCGATAAAATTCAACAAGCTGAACACATCGTGAGCCAGTTGGCCGATCCCGCCCGGGTGGTGTCATGGCGAACGCACACTGGCTCCCCCGCGCCAGAACAGGTGCATAAACAGGCGGCTCAATTAGAAAAACGTTTCGACAAGAGCAAAGCCTTCGTTCATTCCGCCCGCAAACAAATTGAATCAGCCTGGGAACGCTGCAAACAACACCGATAACTATTCATCCCCTACCATCGACATCGAATATTCTCGGGTATAGGCGGGTTTGTCGGGGGTAAGGTCCGATAACATCATGGCCACCCTATCCACGGCAATGCGGACGGGGTCCAGGGGAGGAATACGGGCCATCCATTCTGGCCACACAGCCGCAACATTCCTGCCGCCCTGGCCGCGAAAGCGCACCAGGGTGATATGGGGTCGAAACGGGTTCAGGTGCCGGACATCGGCCAGGGGAAGGCCATCTGGCCCACAAAATGGGGGTTGAGAAACCCATTGGGTCAAAGGCCAGCGCTCCTCTAAGGGGTATGGGTCGGCCTCCAGACAGATCAGGTTCGGTCTGCGAGCCGATGGCCACAGCGAAAATCCCCGCCAAGAAAACGTTAAGCCCCGCCAAACCCCCTGTCGAACAGATTCTTCTACCTGTTTCCACACGGCATGCCGCTGGGGTGCCGTTAACCCTGGGAAGAACAACAGTGTCACATGCCCGTTTTCTCGCCTTACCGGACGCCATTCTCGATGAATCCCATCGGCGCCGAGCACCTCCTCCGCTACTTGGCGCAACCGATCCATCCGGGAAAAGATTTCCTCACGGGCGGAATCGGTGAGTTCAAACGCCACAAAGCAGCGCATGGCATTAAAAGGGCTTGTTCATGGCCAAATACACCAGCGCCAGCGATAGCATCACCACCGCCACGTCCATCAAAAACAACATCGGTTTGTCCTTGGGCGTCATGGGTCGTTTCCAGCGGCGCCCCACCATGCTCCCCAGGGCCAGCAGCACCAAAAACACCCCCAGCTTGGTGTGAAGCCATCCCCCCTTCTTCAGGTCTCCCGTTTCCATGGCCAGCAGAATCCCCGTGGCCACCACGGCCACCATCAAAGTGTGGTATCCCATCATGTGCAAACGCCGCCAAAAACGCGTGTTCATGGGCACCCCAGAAGACGCCATCACCTGAGCGGTTGTTTCCACGTTTAAGAGCAGCAACATCAGAGAAATCAGCACAATATGGAGGGGCAGCATCAGATCATACATGGGAATCCTGGTTGAGTGGGTGAACATTTATGTGAGGGTGAATATGTTAGTTTGATATCTCTGCGTACCTATTTTGTCCCATCCCCCCTGCTCCCTTTTCACAGCAAAAACCCGGCTTATGCATAGGTCTAAACTTGATTCCCTGCCTGTTATTCTATCTTGCCTTCCCCATTTTTGGCCAAGTCTTGGGATTGAAAGACGTGCAATACAGGCGTAGGAATAAAAGCAGAGTTAGACCAACATACCTTATCTGGAAATATCTCCGGTCAATCCGTCAACGAGCTTCCTTTCTTTGGTGCTTTCCATGTGCGGTCGTTTCGCCCTCACTCATTCAGCAGAGGATTTGGCTCGCTGGTTCGGGGCTGGAGAAATTCCATTGGCTCCAGGCCTGGCGCTGCCCCTTCGGTATAACATTGCCCCCAGTCAGCCTCTGCTGGCCGTTCGGGTAGAGCACGGAAGCCCCAGGTTCGCCCTGTTGCGTTGGGGGCTGGTACCCTCCTGGGCCAAAGACCCCGCCATGGGCCAACACATGATCAACGCTAGGGGAGAAACGGTAGCAGTGAAGCCCGCCTTTAAAAACGCCTACCGCCATCACCGCTGCCTCATCCCCGCCAGCGGTTTTTATGAATGGGCCCATGAAGGCAAAGGCCGTCAGCCCTATTATTTTTCTGGTAACAGGGGCACCCCCCTGGCCATGGCCGGGCTGTGGGAACATTGGCTGGGGCCAGACGGCAGCGAGATGGAAACCTGCGCCATTGTCACCACCCAGGCCAACAAAACCTTGAAACCCATCCACGACCGGATGCCGGTACTCATCCCAAGGGAACGTTTTGCCGCTTGGTTGGATCACTCCCCCGGGGCCTGGACCCACGCGGCGGAATTGCTTGTTCCCTCACCAGAGGATGCATTGGTCAAAATTAAGGTATCTACCTACGTGAATCACCCGGCCCATGAGGGACCGGCTTGTTTGGCTCCCGCCAAATAACCTCCACGACCACTGATAGACCTCTCAGCCCTGCCCGTTAGGTGCCGGGCATGGTCTTTGCTCCTTCCCCTCCAGTCAGCTTGATTCCTCTTCATCCATGGCCCCAACATGACCATCCTATCTTCACGTAAACCCTTCACTGGTGGCGTCCGCCCTGGGGGCAGTCGGCACTGGCGTCTATGGGTGAGAGGCCATGCCGATCCTCGGTTCTCTCCCCTCAAGTTGGAATCCACCCTGCGGGATATCTTGTTGCGCTTTGGCCCCCAGCAGCCACCCGGAATTTAACTCGTATTGGGGCTTCGCCCCCCATTCCCCCTTCATTCACGGCAAAAACCCGCGTGATGTAAAGGTCTCAATTTATCTTGAGGCATCCCCCCCACGCCCCAATCTCGGTGCAAAAGCCCTGACTTGGCAGATATTTCTGCCTGGATCTGGCCCAACCGTTTTTCTGATCCCCTATCTATTTGATATAACCCGCCAGCCAATCGGCTAGGCTGTCTGTCACTTCTTTTTCCAACACACCTAGCTCCACGGGTATTCCTGCTTGGCGCAGCCGGGCCACACCCTGGCCTTTGACCCTGGGGTGAGGGTCCAAAATCCCCACCACCACCCGGCTAGGTTTTTTTTCCAGCACCAAATCCACGCAGGGGGGCGTCCGCCCATGGAATGTACAGGGTTCAACGGTGACATACAGGGTGCATTCGGCCCAATTCACCCCCGCTTGATCGGCCAAGGTGATGGCCTCCACCTCGGCGTGGGCCCCCCCAGGAGGATGGGTCGCCCCCAACGCCACCACGGAATCCCCCCGCGACACCACGCATCCCACCCAGGGGTTATCTCCAGTACGCCCCTTAACCGCCTCCCCGGCCCTGAGCGCCAAGGCCATCATGGCCCCATCCCCAGGGATCTGGCTCATGTCTCCTCCAAAAAGCCCCGAATGGGATCGGTGAGTTTCTTTTGGATGATTTCCGGTTTGAGAAAAAAATCATGCCCGTATTCTTCTTCCAAACACAGGTATTTCACCGGGAGACCGTTCACCTGCATGGCCTTCACCAGGTCTTCCGACAAATAGGGGGGGAAGAGATTGTCACCCGTGGCCGAAACCACCATCATTTTGGCTTTCACCCTCTCCATAGCCTTGGCCAGGGAACCATGGCGAATGGCAAGGTCAAAGTGATTCCAGGTTTGCAACAGATACACCATGGAATTGGCGTCGAAATCGCTGATGAACGACTCTGTGACGGCGTGGAGATAGTTTTCCGCTTCGTGAAAAAACCGCCGATGGAATTTGTCGTCGGCAAAGGGCTCACGTTGGCTTTGATGATACTTGGTGAATTTTTTCTCCATGGTGATGGGAGAGATAAAGGTGGTGTGCCCCAACATGCGGGCAATGCGCAAACCGGTGGAAGGCGGCGGCCCCTGGTGATAATGGCCGTCTTTATAGTTTAGATCGGTCTGCACGGCATCAATTTGCACCCGGTTGGTCATGATCATGAACTGATTGGAATAAGCCGAGGAAGCCACGGGAATCACCCGTTCCACAAAATCCGGATACTCAATGGCCCACACCAAGGCCTGAAACCCTCCCATGCTTCCCCCGATGACCGCGTAAAGTTTCTTGACCCCCAGGGCATCCAGCAGAATTTTTTGAGCTCGAACCATGTCCTCCACCTCCACAATGGGGAAGGTGAGTCCATAGGGCTTTCCGGTTTCTCGGTTGATGGTGGCTGGGCCGCTAGAGCCCCCGCACCCACCCAACATATTGATGCAAATAACATAATATTTATCGGTGTCTATGGCCCGTCCGGGGCCCGCCATGGCTGGCCACCAAGAGCGGCGCCAGTCGTCGGGATATTCCAGGTCGGTGGCGTGGGTATTCCCGGTCAGGGCATGGCAAATCAAAATCGCAGGGTGAGAGGGGTCTCCCCAGGTTTCATAGGCCACAAATAGTTCTGGAATAATTTCCGGTTTTCCCTGGTAGGGAACATTAAATTGAAAGGGCGCATCGAACCGATGAACGATGGCATTGGGGTGTTTGTTGTGGTTCATGCCGTCTTTCAAGGAAGGATTGCCTAAGGTGTTGGATTGGATTATCATTTGATACTTATAACCGGCCCGTTCACGTTTGAAAAGAATGCCCGGAAAAACCAGGGAATTTCCCCCTTCCGGCGGCCAGGCTCCACCTCTTCATATATCCCACATTTCATGTCTAAACACGCCCCGGAAAAACTCACCAAAGATTTTCTTAAAAACGATCCGCTGATTGATTGGGTGCTTAGGGGAATGGACTTTGTACATCGCCATCGCACCCGGTTTCTCGCTGGCTCTACGGGCTTGTTGTTGTTGGTGGCCGGTGCGGTGGGTTGGAAGATCACCAGCCAACATTGGTCGGAAGAGCAGGCCAAAGAATTCTTTGACGCAGAGAATATCTATTATGGCATTCAGCTTTCCCAAGAGGAACGGGCCCGGTTATCCAAAGGGGCTTTCCAGGCTTTTGTGGAAAACCACCCCAGAGCCGCCCTGACCCCCTATGCCTGGATGTACCTGGGCCGGTTGGCCAGGGAAGAAAACAACCTAAAAGACATGGAAGCCGCTTACCGTCAGGTCATTGACCACGGCCAAACCAACGATGACTTGCTGGCCCAAGCCCTGTCCGGATTGGCCTCCATGTTGATCGATAAAAAGGATTTTTCTGGGGCAAAGGATTTGCTGGAAAAAATCCCCGATGGCTATCAGGACCTGAAGCATTTTCAATTGGGCCAGCTTGAATTGGCTTCTGGAAACACGGCCCAGGCCCGAGAACACCTGCTGATGGTGACCCAGCAGGAAAAAGGTTCGGCCTTGAAAGATCAGGCCCAAGCCACCCTGGACAACATCCCATAACACAATGACTCTATAAATACTTTCATCCATTCCACCCCTAAACACGGAACCCCATGAGTTACCTGGACCTGGTTGAAGAATTTCCAAAAGATTTTAAGAGCACCATGTTTGAAAAGGTGTTGATGGCCACCCGCCGGGCCAAAGACCTGCACAAGGGAGCCGACCCTTTGTTTCACGCGTTTCACAGCGATACCTACTTGGCCCTGGAGGAAATTTCCCGGGGAATGATTAAACTGGAATACCAAGTCGACACCACCCAAGCTGCCCTGGGGCAAGGCGCCAACCAGGATGAGGATGAAGACGAAGTCTAAGGGCTTGTCTGCCCGTATTCGCGCGGCCTGGGTTGGGGTGTTGCTGGTTGGGCTGAGTGGTTGTCTGCCCAACAACGCAACCTTTGATGCTGGCTTCTCCACCACCCAGGTAGATGGCACGCTGACCGTGGGGGGAACCCTCCCCGACCAGGGGGAAACGCTCATCGTCGCCATCTATCAGCAATACCGGTTCGTCAACTTGGAGGACGCACAGGAGACCAGCCGCACTGGCGGAAACCTGGAAGCCGGTGAGAAGGTGACTGCCCCCATAGCAGATATTATTTGGCCCGATGAAGACGGTCGTTACCGGGTAGAAGTTCCCACCAACACCGTGGGTCTAGAACTATACTTCATCGCCCCCGGTCATTTGAGCGATCAAGCCCGGTTTCGTCCCCAAATCGGGGTGGGAGCGATCCACTATCCGCTCACCCTGACGGCCATTCCCGACTGGCGAAACCATTTTTATACCTTCGTGGACCCGTTTTTAGCTTCCCTCATCACCGAAAAACGATATCACCTGGGTGAACTCGATCAGAAACGGCTGGGGGATTGGCTGGAAAGGGAACACAAACGGCTAGAGGCTCCACCAAAACCCACCAAACCCTCTCCAGCAAAGCCCGGCAAGTAGTTTGGGGTTTTCCTCTCATTGCGCTTAAATGGGGGGTGAGATTATAGTAAGAGAAAGATCATTGCCAGACCGGGAAAAGAAAATAGAAGAAAAAAAGAAAGATAAAACGATCGTTATTCGTATATTCGTTTTAAACAAAGACCATATGTAAACAGGGTTCCATTGGCCCTTGAAAACCCATTGAAGGAGGAGTGAACATGGACGTGCCCGTGAAAGAACTGGAACAAATCAACGGCTGGATGGAACAGGCCCGCACCCTGGAAAGCCAAAAAAAATGGAACGAAGCCCGGGAAGTGCTGGAAAAAGTGCTGGCGATTGATCCGCGCAACGACAAGGCCTTTGAACACCTGGGCCGGGTGTATGACGGCCTGGGAGACGCCCAAAAAGGCGCCTCTTTCCACGCCCGGGCCAAAAGCCTGCGGGAAGAAAAATGGGAGCGAGAGGTTGAAGCCGAAATGCGCTCGCATCACGAGGTCATCGGCGAACCCAACCGCCGTGAAATTCCTTAACCCCTTCCTATGAAACTCCTCGCCATCGCAGGAGAACCCTCCGGCGACCAACATGGAGGAGCCCTGCTGGCGGGGCTGTACAGTCGAATTCCTGGGCTGCAAGTCAGCGGAATTGGCGGCCCCCGCATGACGGCCCAGGGGCTTTCACCCCTCCATTCTTTTCAATCCCTGCAGGTTCACGGGCTGGTAGAGGTTCTGCGCCATTTGCCCCGCCTGTACCGAATTTTATGGGATTTGGAGCGGCGAATGGACGAAGACCGCCCCGATGCCCTGCTGACCATTGATTACCCCGGTTTTAACCTGAAACTGGCCCAAGCCGCCGCCAAACGGTCTATTCCCGTGATTCACTATTCCAGCCCCCAGGTGTGGGCTTGGCGGTCTGGGCGTATTCAAACCATCGCCCGCAGTGTCTCCAAGTTGATCGTTTTGTTCCCTTTCGAGGAAGACCTGTACCGGAAATCCGGGGTCAATGCTGAATTTGTGGGCCACCCCCTGGTGGGGCAAGAAGCCCCCCCCGAGAAAGTATCCCAACTGTTGGCGGGGTTAAAGGGGTCCCCCAGCCTGCCCCTGGTGGCCCTGATGCCGGGCAGCCGGGCCAGCGAGCTAGAACGCCACTTGGCACCCCTGCTTGGCGCTGTGAAAGAAATGGGTCAACGAGGGTTTCAGGCCCGCTGGGTGATGCCCCTGGCCCCAGGGCTCAATCGAACACGGGTGGAAGAACAAATCCGCCAAGCGGGGGTGATCGTTCAGGTGCTGGAGGGCGGGTTCCTTCCTCTGTTGAAACTGGCCCAACTGGCCTTGGTGGCCAGCGGCACCGCCGCCCTGCAAACCGCCCTGGCAGGCATCCCCATGGTGGTGTTTTACAAGCTGTCTCCCCTCACCTACCAAATCGCCCGCCGGGTGGTGAAACTTCCCCATGTGTCCATGGTCAATATTTTGGCAGGCCGTGAAATCGTTCCAGAGCGGTTGCAGCAGGCTGTGAACCCCCTCACCCTGGCCGATACCTTCTTGGCCCTGGCCCAATCGCCAACGGCCCAGGCCGCCATGAAAAAGAATCTGGCTCAGGTAACAACGGTTCTGGGCAAGCCTGGCGCCTATGACCGCGGGGCAGAGGCCATCGCCCGATTTTTAAACGAGCATTGAGCGAATGAACCCCCAAGGCTGGCCTTTTTTTTCCCGCCGGAATACCCTTTGGGAGATTCTTTCTCGACAACTTGAAAACCTATCTTTTTTTGGAGAGCCCATGCCTTCCCCTGGATCAACAGAACATCCCCTGCTGGTGGCTGTGGTGGGAGCCGGCCCGTCTGGTTTTTACGCAGCGGAAGAACTGCTGAAGCAAACCGGCGTTTCGGCCAGGGTCGATCTGTTTGATCAACTGCCCACCCCCTTTGGGCTGGTGCGGGGGGGGGTAGCACCAGATCACCAAAAAATCAAAACAGTGACCAAGGTATACGACAAAACCGCGGCCCGACCGGGATTCCGCTTTGTGGGGAATGTCTCCTTTGGAAAAGACCTTTCGTTGGAAGACCTGCTGGCCCATTACCACATGGTGTTGTTCAGCACGGGGGCCCAAACCGACCGCCGCATGGGCATTCCAGGGGAAGACCTTCCTGGCAGCGAACCTGCCACCGACTTTGTGGCCTGGTACAACGGTCACCCGGCCTACTCTCATCTTACCTTCCCCCTCAACCATCCACGGGTGGCGGTGGTGGGCAATGGAAACGTGGCCATGGACGTGGTGCGCATGTTGGCCGCCCCCCTGGAAGAACTCAAAAAAACCGACATCGCCGATGCCGCCCTGGAAGCCCTGGCCCACAGCAAAGTCACCGACATTTGGCTGCTGGGCCGCAGGGGGCCAGCCCAGGCCGCCTTCACCAACCCCGAAATTCGTGAACTGGGAGAACTACCAGGGGTAGAGATTCATCTGCACCCGGAAGAATTGGCCTTGGATCCAGGCTCCCAAGAATTCTTGGCCGCCGCCGACAACCCTGTTCACAAGCGCAACGTAGACATTCTGAATGAAATTGCCGCCAAGCCCCGCACGGGAGCTCCTCGCCGCATTCACATTCGGTTCCTGGTATCTCCCACGGCCATCACCGGGGGCAGCCGGGTGGAAGGCCTAACCCTGGAGAAAAACCAATTGGTCAAAGATGGCCGTGGCGGCCTGAGTGCCCAAGGTACCGGCCAAACCGAAACCCTGCCGGTCGACATGGTGTTCCGCTCCATTGGTTATAAGGGAATCGGCTTGCCCGGGGTGCCCTTCGATGACCGCAAAGGAGTGATCCCGAACCAGGGGGGCCGGGTCGCCGGAACCGATGGCGCCCTGCCCAGGCTGTACACCGCCGGATGGATCAAACGGGGGCCCAGCGGGGTCATCGGCACCAACAAGGCCTGCGCGGTAGAAACCGTGAAAGCCATGCTGGAAGACCTGCCAAACCTGCCCCTGCCCCCAGGTTTTCAGGGGACCCCGGACCGGCTGCTGGAAGGGCTGCAAAAGAAAGGGGTGCAAACGGTTTCCTACCCCGAATGGCAGAAACTAGACCAAGAAGAAACCCGCCGGGGCGCCGCCCAGGGCCGCCCCCGGATGAAGTTCACCTCGGTGAAAGAGATGCTGAATTTCCTGGGCAAATAACCGTGTTTTCCAGCTTGGTTTCCACTTTGGAATGCTAGGCGCCCCTATCCTGCCTGTTGCATCCCGCGGCTTGGAAGAATAGGATTGTTTTCAACCAGGGGTCGGAAACAGGGCACTGGTCTATAGGAAGGGGTAAATCCGTCACGGATGATCACCAAAATAAATTTTCACCAACACAGAAGGGAAGTACCAGACATGAGCGATTCCAACGGAAGAGGGGACAGAGACGGCGGGCGGTTCCGCACACCCAGGGGGGAAAGCCGGGGAGACGGCCGCAGAGAACACCGGGGAGGACGGGGCGAAGGCCGTGATCGGGGCCCCCGCCGTGAAAAAGACGATGGACAGGAAGCCCTGAAGGCCCTGGAGCGCCGAATGCACGCCTTTTTGTCGTCGGGAGAGGTCCAGATGGACCTGGAACCCATGAACTCCTACCTGCGGCACCAGGCCCATGAAACTGCCAAGGCGTTCAATATTTCCACCGAATCGGTGGGCGAAGGCCACGAACGCTTTGTGCGCCTGATCCGCACCCCCCAGTCGGCGGCCCCGGCGGGCGTCCGCCCCCCGCGCCTGCCCGATTTCGGCAGTCAAATGTTCAAGGTGAAAGCCAGCCCAGAGGGCACCCACCTGATGCTGCTGGAAGACGGAAGCCTGCTGCTGCACGATGACAAAGAGAAGGGGCAAATCGTGGACCACCGGGTGGTGCAGTCGAACTACGTGCGGGTGCGCAAGGGGAAAATTCTGGTGGAAGGCGAGCCGGGCTGGTAAATCCTTCCCGGGGTGCCCCAACCGAAACCGCAGCATAACCAGGGTTTTTATCGTGAACAGGAACAGGGGGGATAGGGGATGGGAAAACAGGAAAACATAGATTACGAGCTCTCCAACCGTTTTATTCCCAGCCAAAGGTCGCTGGGGGCTTGTGAGACACATCGTAAAACACCGCCTGAACGCCGGGCAATGTCATGATCTCCCCCGCCAAGCGATGAACCAGCGGCCAGGGCAGGCGGGCAAACCGGGCGGTCATCACATCCTCTGACACCACCGGGCGCAGTACCACGCACTCTCCACCGTTCCCGCCGGGCTGCCCCAGGGGCAGCAAAATCACCAACAACTGAAAGATTTCCCCCATCAACCCGTTGTCTTGCAGGGCCTTGGTGGCCATGTGATCGGCTTGGCGCAGCAGGTCCAGCCGGTCCTTGGTGCAAAAAACCTTCCGGGGAACCAATGGGGGCAACGCTTGGGGAGCCAACAAATACACCACCCGGTTCACCCGGCGGATGTCATTTGTGATGTGAGTTGCGGTTTGCTCCAAGGCTACCCAGTCTGCCGGGCCAGTAAGCACCGCCGGGGGAGTATACGTGCGGTTGTCTCCCTGCACCCCCACCGACCGCACCGGCAGCAGCACCCCCTGGTAGGGAGATCCCTCCAACAACATATTCAAATGGGGAAGGGCCTCTTCGTTTTCCGGAAAGGTTTCATCTCCCTGGGCGCACAAGACATTGATGGACAACCCCGGCCCGGGGAAGGGATGGCGCCAAACCAATTCCTTGGGAAGCCCCATTTCCTCTCCCAGCCGCCGAACCTCGTCTTTGTATAAATCCTTAAGGGGCTCCACCACTTGCCCCGCCGCGATGAGGTCTTGAATGCCCTGCACCCGGTTATGATGCGATTTGATCACCTGGGCATGGGCCGATCCGCCGGATTCGATGATGTCTGGATAGAGTGTGCCCTGCCCCAACATCCACTCTTCTGGATTCAGGCTCAACTCCGCCAGAAATTCATCCCGCACGCGAATGAATGTCTCTCCCACTGCGTGGCGTTTGGCCTGGGGGTCGGTCAGCCCCGCCACCGCCACCAAAAATTGTTTCTCCGCCTGAAACCCCCGTACGTTTTTAAAGCCAAGTCTTTGGTATCGCGCCATGATGTCCTCCCCCTCTCGCAGGCGCATAAATCCATTATCGATGAACAGCCCCATCACCCGGTCTTCCCCCAAAGCCCGGCTAAGCAAGGCAAAGGCCACCGTGGAATCAACGCCCCCGGAAAGAAACAGCAGCACCTTGCGCCCGGCCACATGGGCCACGGTGTGGGCCACGGCCTCTTCCAAAAACTGCGCCATGGTCCATTCCCTGGGTGCCCCCGTAATGGCGGCAAAGTTATCCAGCACCTGGGTGCCATAAGCCGTGTCAGTCACTTCTGGATGGAACTGGAGGGTAAAGATGGGCTTGTGCCGGTGTTCCATGGCCGCCACGGGGCACAGCGTGGTCGTGGCCGTCACACGGAATCCTTCAGGAGGGGCCGTCACGGTATTGCCATGGCTCATCCACACTTGGCTTTCCGGAGGTACACCAGCAAACATCCGTCCGCCATCTCCTTCCAACCGCAGCCGGGTAAGCCCGAATTCCCCCCGGCCCAGGTCGGCCACGGTAGAACCGCCCCGGTAGGCGATTAACTGGTGACCATAACACAGCCCTAGAATGGGGATGTTTAAGTCTAGAATGGCTGAATTGAAAGGAGGAGCACCCCGCCCTTCTTGAGCGAAGACATCGCCTGGCCCGCCAGACAGCACAATGCCGCAAGCGCCAGTGAAATCGGAAAGGGGGGATTGAGGCGAGAATACCCTGGTGTAAACACCCAGGTGTCGAATCCGTTTGGCGATGAGGTGGGCATATTGCCCACCAAAATCGAGGACGGCGATGAACGCTCGTTCCATGGGCGAGGGATTAATTGGAGCCTTTGAAGATTCCCGCCGCGTATTCGACGAAATTGAAGTCGTCGTCTATGAGGGAAAGGACATCCGTTGAGTTGTCGCTGTCTTCGGCCAGCAGAACAAACCAGCGATCTGGCGTGAGCGAGCGGATGGTCTCGCTGGTTTTTTCTACCGAGCCCTCCCGGGGAATCACTTCCTTTACCGTAAATTCCCCACCTAACACGGGAATGGTGAATTCGGTAACGGTTATTCTTTTGTTATCCCCCATGGGGCCTCCGAAAACTGTCGAACTGCTGACCTCCCTCCAAACCTTGGATATAACTATATCTATGCCCTCACTAGAAAATCAAGAATTCCCCAATCATCTAACCCTCTCCAATCAGTCAATTCTATCATCACCTAACCAAGAGTCGTCCAAAAAACGAGGTTTGTCCGTCACCCTTACAGTGCCGGGAAAAAAGGGGTTTCAATTTCTTTCGAATTTGATATGGTAGCCCATTGTCCGCCAGGAATTTCCTGGCTATTCCCCCCCCACTCTTACCCAGGAGTTACCGTCATGGGAGAAAGTCTTTATACCGTTCGCAACTTGAAACTGTTCAACCGTCTGAACAAATGCATTAAACAGGGAATCACCGATCTGCAAAACAAAGATCACGCATCGGCCGATAACTACATGACCTTTGCGACGAAAACCGCCAAGCAACTGGTGGATATTTCCGATTCCCCCTTCAAAGAGCACTTTCAGGCCATCATCACCGGTCTGCAAACCTATCAGAAGGACAAAAACGAAGACATTTTGGTTTCCACCAAGCCCCATTCCGTGCACTCCCAACTTTGGGCCGTGCATAAAAAAATCTGCGATACCTACAAAATCGCATACCTGGAAGACGTGGATGAAATGGAAGCTGAAATTAACAAATTGGCGGCGGATGGCAAAATTTCCTGATCGATGGTCTAGGTCAGGGGAGGGAGGGCCCTCCGGGGGGTTACAGCAACACAATCACAAACAAACCATGATCCGGGACCGGGGGGCCCCGGATCTTTTCCCTACGGGAAGGCAACCATGTCAAAAGCACACAAAGATCAACGGCTGATCTACTGGTTCAAAGAACTGGGCATCAAAGATGTTCCCATCGTGGGCGGAAAAAACGCTTCGTTGGGAGAAATGTACGCGAACCTGACCAGCAAGGGGGTGCAGGTCCCCAACGGATTCGCCATTTCGGCTTATGCCTACGACTATTACATCAACGCCAGCGGCATTCGCAAAGAAATTGAAAGCCTGCTGAGCGGCCTGGACCCCAAAAACATGGAGCAATTGGCCAAGGTAGGAGATAAAATCCGGGGCCTGATCCGTTCCGCCCCCCTGCCCGCAGACCTGGAAAAAGCCATCATTGATGCCTACAAGGAACTGTGCACCATGTACGGCACCGAGGTCGACACAGCCGTCCGCTCCAGCGCCACCGCCGAGGACCTTCCCGATGCCTCCTTTGCCGGCCAGCAAGACACCTACCTGAACGTTCACGGCAACACCGCCTTGCTAGAAGCCTGCCGCAACTGCTTCGCGTCTCTTTTCACCGACCGGGCCATTGCCTACCGTGCCGAGAAAAACTTCGACCACTTCAAGGTGGCCCTGTCCATCGCCGTTCAAAAAATGGTGCGCAGCGACCTGGCTTCGGCTGGGGTAATGTTCTCCATCGACACCGAAAGCGGGTTCACCGACGTGGTGTACATCACCGGGGGCTACGGCTTGGGTGAAAGCGTGGTGCAGGGCTCCATCAACCCCGATGAGTTCTACGTGCACAAGCCCACCTTGGAAAAAGGTCACAAGTCCATCGTGTATTCTCAAGTGGGCGCGAAGCAGAAAAAAATGGTGTACGCCACTGGCGGCGGCAAGCGGGTGGAAGACATTGAAGTGCCCGAATCTGAACGCCAGAAGTTCTGTTTGACCCCCGATGAAGTGATTCAATTGGCCAAATGGGCCTGCATCATCGAAAAACATTATTCCGATGAAGCCAAATACTACAAACCCATGGACATGGAATGGGCCAAAGACGGCCAAACCGGGCAGTTGTTTATTGTTCAGGCCCGCCCTGAAACCGTCCACTCCCGCCGTGAACGGGGCATCATCAAACGGGTCACCCTAGAAAAAACCAGCCGTGTGCTGGCCCAAGGCATGGCCGTGGGGGACCTGATTGGCACAGGGAAAGCCCACGTCATCAAGTCGGCCAAAGACATCAACACCTTCAAACCGGGTTCGGTGCTGGTCACCGAGATGACCGACCCCGACTGGGTGCCCATCATGAAAATCGCTTCCGCCATTGTCACCGACATGGGCGGGCGCACCTGCCATGCCGCCATCATTTCCCGCGAGTTGGGTATTCCCTGCATTGTGGGAACCGAAGGCGGTTCCAAAGCTATCCCCAACGGGGCAGACATTACCGTATCGTGCTCCGGCGGCAGCAAGGGGCTGGTGTACGACGGCATCCTGCCCTACAAAGAGCAGACCATCAAACTGGCCGACCTGAAAATTCCCAAAACCAAGATTTGGTTCAACCAAGGCGACCCCGACCGGGCCTTCCCGGAGTCGGTCATTCCCCATGACGGAGTGGGGTTGGTCCGCATGGACGAACTGATTCGAGACGAGGTGCAGGTTCATCCCTTGGCCGCCAAAGCCTATGCTGGCTGGAAGAAAAATGGCGCCCACGCTCAGATGGTGGCGAAAATCGAAGAAGTGTCCTTTGGTTTCGAAAACAAAGAGGTTTATTTCGTGACCCGCTTGGCCGAAACCATGGGCCGCATTGCAGCGGCCAGTTACCCCAAACCGGTGTTGGTCTTGTTGCCCGACGCCCCCTCACGGGATTTGGACCGTTTGGCTGGCGGCAGCGAATTTGGGTTTGATGAAGCCAATCCGCTCATGGGCGCCCGTGGGGTGGCCCGTTTCACCGACCTGGATTACGAAGAAGCCGTAGCCATGGAATTGGCAGCCCTGGTGCGGGCCAGGAAAGAACTGGGGATGGATAACATCCATATGATGCTTCCCGCCTGCCATTCCGAGCGTGAATTGAAAGCCCTGAACAGCTTGCTGGAAGGCCAGGGTCTGGGACGTGGAAAGGGGATGGAGCATCACATGATCTGCCGCACCCCGGCCCAAATTCTGGACATGGCTTCTCTGGCCCCCTCGGTAGATGGCTTCCTCATTGACGTGGGTGAACTGGCCCAGCTGGTGCAGGGAATGGATGGCTACAATGTTCGGGTAAAGCCCTTTTTCCGGGAAAATCACCCCGCGGTGATTCACCTAGTAGGAGAAGGCATTGCCGCGGCCAAGAAGTTGAAGAAACCAGTGGGTGTGGTGAACATCGCCCCCGGTAATTTCGCTGCTTTTGCCGCAGACAAAACCATCCTCAAAGCCGACTACCTGGTGATCCGCCCGGATACGTTCCATCAGGTTCGGGAAGCCCTGGTTGGCTAACCAACTGAAACTTTACGTTTAAATAGCAAAGCCGGACGGCGAACCCGTCCGGCTTTTTTTTGATCAATTTTACCGTGATTTCAACGTGTATATATTTTTGTAGAATCCCTATTTTTTCCCCGGAGCCATGGGCCGGTTATCCAGAATCGCCTCCCGGGTTTCACGAACAATTTCCGCCCCGCCTTTGGCCCGTGCTTTGGCGGCCAATTCCCGCACCACCTGGGCCGGGTCCGATACGGAACCCTCGGCCCGTTCTTCTACTTTTCTGCGGCCATCCAGCGAAACAATCCGACAGCGCATGGAAAGCCGCCCCGCCAGCGCTTGGGCCCAAATGCCGATGGGGGCGTAGCAGCCGCCGCTCATGTCAACCAAAAAGGATTTTTCGGCCTTGGCGCATAATTCCGTTTCAGGGTGGGTAATCGAGGCCACCAACTTGGCGGCATCAAGATTGTCGGCCAGATACTCACATCCCAAGGCTCCCTGGGCCGCCGCGGGGAGCAAAATATCCTCGGAAATCCACTCCGTGACATTCTGTTGCAGGCTTAACCGGGCCACCCCAGCGGCGGCCAGTACCACGCCGTCAAACCGCTCCACGTCGCGGGTCACCCGGGTGGTGATGTTGCCCCGCAGGGGTTGGAATTTGAGGTCCGGTCGGTAAGCCAGCAACTGGCTTACCCTCCTGGGTGAACTAGTGGCCAACACGGCTCCCTGGGGCAGCCCCGCCAAACCGGTTCGGTGGCGGCTGGCCAGCACATCTCTTACATCCTCCCGGGGCAGCACCGTGGTGGCCTCTAATCCCTTGGGAAGGTCGGATTCGACATCTTTGAACGAGCAGGTGGCCATATCCACCCGCCCGGCCAACACGGCTTGCACCAGTGCTGTGTTGAAAATCCCCCTGTCCACCACATCTCCCATTTGAGAAATGGGCGTGTCAGGGAATTGGTCTCCGGTGGTAGCAATTTCAACCACCTCGAAACGGGCCTGAGGATTACGGGCCTCCATGGCCTGGATGATTTGTCGGGTTTGGTGCATGGCCAGGGCCGAACCCCGGCTGCCCACACGATAGGTTTTGTTCACGGGAGAAGATAGTCTATAATGACCAGAATTGGCCCTCCAACCGGATCAGATGAACCGTTGGCAACCTCTCACGCTTATTCGGAGAGTATGGGGGAACAAAAACCCTAATCGGATCGCACCCGAGATGTCAATCAGAACCCGCTTTTTTCAGCTGGTGTTGGTTTTTTGCCTGGTGGCGGGCGGATGGTTGGGGGGAAATCCCACCCAACAGACAGGACCAGGAGAAGCCCGTGGCTACCAGCCCGATTTGACAGAAATTGCCAATCAATTGGCCGCCCAGGGAGAAAGCCTCAATCGGGCCATCGTCCGCACAGAATCTCGGGTATTTTCTCCCACCTCTCAAGAAAGGGGCATGGAAACCCCCTCTTTACAAAAAGGAGATGGATTTAAGCAAATCATTTATTGGGAAAAAAATAAGTTTTTGGCCATTGAAACCCACGACTTGGATGGAAAACCGTTGTATTTGTATTTTGAAGAAAAAGGCGTTGTCCGATCCGGCCCAATAAATTCTCGGGGAAAAGATTTTTCTCAAATGGACCTGCTTCACCCAGGATTGGCCTTTTTAGAAAATCGTCCTGAAGGGTTTTTTCGTCGGCTGGCCAAATGGGGGATCTTTCCCACCGATGTGCGCTTAGAGCGAGCCCCCAACCGCCTGCTAACATTTCGTTTGTTTGACCAGGATGATGGGGCATTGTGGTTAGACAACGAAACCCTGGCCCCTCAAAAACTGGAAGTAAACGCCTTGGGAGATGAGTCTCCCCTGCACATTGTGGTTCTGTTGAACGATCCGCTTCGAATCGGACTCAGCCGCCAACCCGAACAAAATGCCGTTTTTCCAGGAAAAGTGAGCGTGTTGTTTAATGGGAGGTTGATTAAACAAACCGTTGTCACTGGAATAGATGACCAAGTGAAAGCCAACGACATGCCCTATGAGCGATTAAAAGAGGCGGCTTCGCGCCTGCCAGAAGAAAACCCGGCCCAGTAACTATTCACATTTAACCTATTTCAGACATTGGAATTCTTATGACCGCATTTCAACGAAACGCTCTTATGATCGCAGCCCTGTTCTCCCTGGCGGCCCACCAAGCCATGGCCGCCCAGCGAACACCCATTGACCGGGTAAGAATAGCCGTGAACCATGATGTCATCACCCAACGAGACATCGATAGTTACAAAAGCCTTCAAACCCGGCAGTTGTCCAGGCAACTATCCGGACAAGAACTACGCAACGCCCTGGCCGAATTTGAAAAAAACATCCAGGAGCAAATGATCATGGACCTGCTGCTGGAACGTGAAGCCGAAAAAATGGGCTTAAAGGTAGATGAGCGGGAAATTGACGAAAAAATGGAAGCTATTTTGGCCAAAGAACCGGATATTTTAAAAATCTACAGTGAAGAGGAATTAAAAAGCTTCTTGGCCAAAGACCAGCTTCGCAGGCAGGTGGTGGAAGAGGAAATTTCCTCTCATGTGCACGTGGGAGACGAAGATGTGATTGCCGCCTGCCAAAAAGAAACCGGGCAAGATACGGAATACCATGTCGGCCACATTTTAATTCGTGGCCATTCCAACGAAGCATTAACCCGGATTCAGGAATTGAGAAAACGGCTGATGGGTGGAGCCTCGTTTGAAGATATGGCGGCCTTGCAGTCGGAGGACCCTTCGGCTGCCTCTAACGGGGGCGATTTGGGCTTTATTGGAAAGGGGCAATTACTTCCCGAGTTTGAGGCTGGGGCCTTTGCCCTGAAAAACGGAGAAATCAGCCAACCCGTCAAAACCCAATACGGATACCACCTGATCAAAATGTATAGTTCAAGAAAAGGTGCCGCGGAACAATGCCGTACCCTGAACGCCTATCAGCGCGGCCGCTGGGTACAAAAAATTATCCAAGATCAATGGTCAACCAGAAAAACCGAATACCTGAGTAATCTCCGGAAAAAATCCATCGTGAAGTTTTTTAATTAACGCAAAAGGGTCCACTCCATGGAGCGACTGTGATGAAAACAAGGGCGGGGCGGTATTCTCGTGCTCTGGGAATATATTTATTTGCCGTGGCCGCCTGGGTGGGGCCAATTTACGGGCAAAGCTTGCTCAGTGACCCCTCCTTGGTTGGCGGAGGCAGTCAATCCCGGGGCGATGTTTCCTTGAAAGACTTGTATAAGCAAGTAGAAAAAGGCAAAGGGCAACAAGCTTATCCGTATTTACTGGCGGCCTACCGCGCCATGAATCAATCCTGGGATAAAGGCGATCGCCCCGACGCGATGGCGGAGTTATCCGTTTATACCCTGCTGGCCGGAGAAGAAGCCGCCAACCCCGTAGACCAAGAACTACGAGCCCGCTTGTTCATGGCCCGTTTTCCTCGCCACGAGCAATTCCCCCTGGCTTATTTTTTGTTAATTGATTCCCTATACCGCCAGGGGAAGGACTTTGACATCACCATTCCCTTGGACAACCGAACCTTGGAAGCGCTTCCCTCGTGGATGCGGTCTCGCCTGTTGCTCATGCTGGCCGACATTTCGAGGAAAAAAGGTCAATCCGCTGAAGAGGCTGGCTACTTGTTCCGAGAGATGGATCAAGGAGGGTCGAACGCCCAAACCACCGAAAACGAAGTCTTGGCCGCCTTAGGCAGAATCTCCCGCCAGCAAGAGTTGGATGATTTTTTTAGCAAATACAAAGCAGGCTGGTTGAAAAATGAACGCGATGTTTTGGAGGCGCGTGTTTTGTTGAACAGTGGGGAATGGGACAAGGCCCGGCGGGCCTTCCAAGAAGTGGAGGAAAATGGTTCCGCCAGGGCAGCCATGACCAAACGTTTCGTTAGCGAGGCCCGGCAAGAACTAGACTCTCTGCCTTCCGCCAAACCAGAACGCATCGGGGTGCTGCTTCCCCTTGGCAGTAAAGACCCTGTCATTCGGGGCTTGGCCAATTCGCTGCTGGATGGCATCCGGCTGGCCATCCACGCCAATCCCGCCATCGCCAAACCCAAAAACAATTATGAGATTTTAATTCGAGACACCCAAAACAATCCGGGATTGGCGGCCCAATTAACGGATGAATTGGTGCATCAAGATCAGGTATCCGTCATCATCGGCCCCCTGACCCGGGCAGAAACCGCCGCCGCCGCCGCCCGCGCCGAAGAACTCATGGTTCCGCTCATTACGTTTTCTCTCACCTACGATGCGGAAGGTTTTCCAGAATACACCTTCCGCCAAAGCATGCGCCCGGAAGATGAAATCGGGAACTTGGTTCGTTATGCCATGGATTTTAGGAATGCCAAGCGGTTCGTTGTGGTCTACCCAGACAACAACTACGGGCGAAATATGATGGAAATGTTTTGGAAAGAAGCGGTTGGCCATGGCGGGAAAATGGTCGGAGCGGCAAGTTACACCCCCCCAGACAAACGACTGGAACGGGCCAAAATGGATTTTAAGGACGTGTTTGGCCACTTGGCGGGCTTGGACCGCTATGTTTCTTCCGCGGATCAACAGTTAATGCTGGAAGTGGGAGACCGCCGTCCGGACCCCATCGTGGATTTCGATGCCATCTTTATCCCCATCCCCCCGGAAGGTGCCCAAGACCTTGAAGCCATCGCCTCCTATCCGGTAACCGTGGACGCGGAAAAAGCCCTGTTGTTGGGCACCCGCAACTGGAACCAGAACCAAACGCTTTTGGCCAACAATGGCAGCATGAATGGCGCAATCTTCGTGGATACCTTTGACTCCCTGGATCGCTCTCCCCTGGCCTTGAAATTCCGGGGAGATCACCGAATCGCCTATGGTCATCGGCCCGATTACCAGGCTCCCGATTACTTCACCGCCGTGGGCTATGACACGGCCGCCCTGCTGACTTTGCTGGCCGAGAACCCTAAAAACCGTTCCCGGCGCCGCATGGCCCGGGCACTGAAAGACATGGAACCCTATCCGGGGCTCACCGGAATAACCCGCTTCCGCGCAGATGGCCAAGCCGATAAACGGACGCGGGTGTATTCCATCAAGGGCCAGCGGGTCTCACCGGT